>Ga0209579_10000048_pt1 | contig 262296 bp, 244 predicted proteins | sample Coa_R1_2_FD_187152 | JGI IMG/M metagenome (GOLD analysis project Ga0209579, IMG submission 187152) | Surface soil microbial communities from Centralia Pennsylvania, which are recovering from an underground coalmine fire - Coalmine... | ecosystem: Environmental > Terrestrial > Soil >... | reverse complement strand
ACCGTCATCATCCCATTCCACGTCGCATCCCCCATGTGCTGCCCATCGATGAAGATCTCCGCCTCCACCGGCCTCACCCGCACCAATAGCTTCGCCGTGCTCTTGTCCGCCCCATAACCCACGCTGGCAAACATCCCAAGGATCAAAGCGAACAGACTTGCGGTAATCAATCCATGATGTCGATTACGCATTGGAGTACTCTCCTTATTCAAATCAAGTACGACGAATGACGGCGTCCTCAAGACAGGGGAAAACTAGCACAAACAATAGTCTTTGGCAATATTTTTGATAAGCCCAGGGCGCGATCATTGAACTCCAGCCCAGACCACTCCGAAGCCTAAATTGGCTGACTACGCGGATGAGACCAGCAGGCCTTTCCTTCCGGCCACGAACCGGCCGCACGGCGGAAAAAAGTTTTTGCAGGGGACCAAAGGCCCGCGGCCATCTGATCAAATTGCCGGCTTTTGTATCCCTGAGCGCCTAGGCCGCCTGGAGTTCGGAAGTGCAATGCGCGCATCGAATGGCCTTCAATGGAATTGCCGAGAGGCAATATGGGCAATCCTTCACCGAAGGCGCGGGAACAGGCGCCGGCGTCTTAAGCTTGTTGACCTGTTTCACCAATAAGAAAATTACAAAGGCTACGATGGTGAAATCGATCACCGTGCTCACAAAAAGGCCGTAGTTAATGGAGGCGGCTCCGGCAGCTTTCGCCGCTGCCAGAGAATCATAGTGAGTGCCCGAGAGCACGACAAACAAGTTGGAGAAGTCCACATGCCCGAGGATCAGGCCGATAGGGGGCATCAGGATATCACCCACAAACGAGGTTACAATTTTCCCAAACGCCGCGCCGAGGATAATTCCGACGGCCATGTCCATTACGTTTCCGCGCATTACGAACTCTTTAAATTCTTTCCACATGATTGTTCAATTCCTCCCAATTTTGAAATTTAAATCGGCCCCGAGAGGCGAAAGGGTGGAGCACGGGACAGGGTTATACTACCGCATCAATCTCGTAAACTAAATCCTTTGCGTTTTAGGGTAGTGGTGTCATTTGGAGTTGCATTCCTTTCGAGGAAATGTTCATTCCCGCGAAAGCGGGAATCCAGTCTTTACTTAGTGAAATGGCTTCCCGCCTTCGCGGGAATCCAATCCCTTAAATCATTAGAAATGCGCGGAGGAAAAACTGGATTCCCGCCGTCGCGGGAATGATCTTTCGCGGCGGGCCTCGAAATTAATTCAATTCCAAATGACACTACTAACCGTTTTAGAGGATTACCCCGATTAGTGAGTAGCCTGGGCGATCTGCACCTTATGACGATCGAGCAGCTCACCGGTGGCGTGGTCGACGGCAGTCACGGCGAGGTCGTAAGTCACTTCAGCCTGTAAGTAGTTCAGCTCGGCCTGGGCAAGCGCGTTCTGAGCGTCAAGGACGAAGAAAATCGTTTCTGTGCCTAAATCATACTTACGCTGGTCCGCCTCCAAAGTTTTTTGGGCGAGGTCGCGCGCGATGCCCGCCGCGGCCAGGGCGAGCTTGGCCTCCTCGAGCTGGTGAATCACATTGGCCACTTCCTGAGTGATTGCCTGGTGAAGCTGGCGTTCCAAGTAAAGCCCGCGGCGATGCGTAACCAGGGCATTTCCCTGATCCGCCTGGGCGGCACGGTTCTTAATGGGAAGATTCAAAGTTAAGGTAACTCCGTAAGTAGGATAACCAAAGCCGAAAACCTGGCCCAAGGCGTCGCCAAAGCCGCCTCGGGAAATTAGCACCGGCGGAGTGGTGGTGATGTCGAATTGATTTCCTCCCAAGCCGGAGCTCGAGTAACTGCCACTAAGCCTCAAGTCAGGGAGAAGGCTGTTATGCGCCAACCGGATGCTGGTCTCGTCGTTGGCCAGCGCCTCACGCAGGGCCTCAAATTCGGGCCGCCGGGCCAAGGCACGCTGGAGGGCGGTCGCTTCATCGAGCGAGACCAGCTCGCCGGTGGGCTGAGCTTTCTCGGTCAAATCGAGATCCAAAGCCCGGAAATAATTGTCGAGATCGGCGCCGATAGTCCGGCGCAGTTGGTCCTCGGCCTGTTTCAGGGTGTACTCGGATTGAATGACGGCCACCCGCCGCGTGGCCACTTCAGATTCCGACCGATAGATATCCAGGGGAGGGATGGCGCCCAATTCAAGCGCGCGTTTCTGCTGCTTGTAGGTCGCTTCGGCCAGGTCCAGGGCTTTATTCTGGACCACCAATCCTTCCCTGGCCTGGACGGCGCTCCAATACTGCGCCACCACTTGCTGAATCGAATCGTTGACTGATGCCTCAAATGTTGCAACAGATTCAGCCAGATTTCGCCGGGCGATGACGATGGGCGCACGATTGGGAAATATGCCGCGACCGCGCAACAGAGGTTGCGTAAACGAAAGATTGAAGGAAGACTGGAGCGATGGGTTAAAGAAATCGAAAATACTATTGTCGGATGTTTTACTGGCGGTGAATCCCACCTGATAGTTGGTGCCGGTTTCGAACGTTTGGGAGTATCCAAACTGGGATAGTTGGCTAAGGCTGCTAAGGGTTGGCGCACCGGCCAACTGAGTAATGCTGGGGGAAATCAATCTGGTAGCGGAAAAACTTGAGGTCGCCACAGGATCAAACGGCGCGTAGGCGCGCTCGACGGACAATTTCGCGCTCTCGACCGGCAACTCATTCAGGCGCACGTCGGTGCTATTCATCAGGGTCAGACGAATAGCATCATCCAAGGTCAGGCGCAGTTTTCCATCCACCAGGTAGTCTTTCAATCCCTGGGGGCCGGGCAGGCTAGAGGCAATCTGTGGGCTCGACCTTAAGTTGCTGAAGTAATTTGGCGTGGGAAAAGTCTGCCCATAGGCCGAAATCCCCGCCCACAAAATCAAAACAGTCGTTACGAAAATCCGCTGGCCACGGCTCATTTCTTCCCTCCTGAAAACCTTGGTGGTTGCAATATGGCAGGTAAGACTCGAACAGATAAAACCCAGGCTTTCCGCCCGTCACTCCCGACTTGTCACTCGTCACTGATTTATTCGTACCGTATGGCTTCCACGGGGTCGAGCCGCGCGGCTTGCATGGCCGGATAGATGCCGAAGACCAGCCCGACAGAAACTGAAACGATGAAGGCCAGCATGATCGATGTGGCAGTCACGATAGTGGACCATCCCGCCACCCAGGCGATCAGCCGGGAGATGCCAAAACCGAACAGGATCCCCATCACACCGCCGACAAATGAAATCAGAATAGCCTCAATCACAAACTGGCGCACGATGTCCATTTGCCGGGCGCCCACGGCCCGGCGGACTCCGATTTCGCGCGTGCGCTCCAGGATGCTGGCCAACATGATGTTCATAATCCCGATGCCGCCCACCAGCAACGAGATGGAAGCGATCGCGACCATCACGATACTGAAAAGGCGCTCCGTACGCCGCTGTTCGGCCAGCAATTCCGCGGGAACGATCACCGTAAAGTCGCCGGCATTGCGATGATTCACATTAAGAATGCTGCGCACAATGTCGGCGCTGGACACAATGTCCGCACTCGAATTCAACTGCAAATAGATGCCGTCGATTTCGTCCTTCAGCTCGCTATACGAGTCCTCCAGTCGAAAGATGGCGGAATAGAGCGGAACGTAAATTAAATTGTTTCGATCCTGCGCGGGGATGCCCGCCACATCCGACTGCGCGCTCAATTGCGGCCCCACCACGCCGATCACATGAAACCACTGTTCATTCACTTTGATGTACCGGCCAATGACCGGTTGTTGCCCAAACATGCCCGCCCGCGCACCCTCGCCGAGGAGACAGAGCGGAGCGGCGCTCTCATTTTCCTCTTGATCGAAAAATCGCCCCTCGACCACGGTTAATCCGCCAATGAGTTGGTAACTGGGATTGACTCCATAGACCACCGGCATATCCTGCTGCGGCTTGGGGATCAGTTTGGCGGGAGTGAACCGCTTGCGCGGAGTCGATTGGACGATTCCGCTGACATCCGCGCCTATCACACGATAGTCCTGGAAGGTCAAGCCCGGCGAAACCTTTCTGATTTTCTGGAGGTCCTGCCAGTTGTTGGACTCCTTGGCTTCGATCATCAAGTTTCGGACGCCGAGTTGCTCGATGAACGCCATCATCTGGTGCTGAGCCCCTGCGCCAATGGAGAGCATTGAGACCACGGCGGCGACGCCGAAAATCATGCCCAGCATGGTCAAGAGCGATCGCAGCTTGTGCAGAAGCAGGTTTTCAAAACCAAGGCGAAAATCAGGAAGGAATTGGCTCCAGGTTCTGGGAGGGCTGATGGAGGCGGCTTGGGCCCGCGATTTCATTGTCCACCAACGCCCAGCGATGGTCCAGTAAGTCCGGAGGGTTTGGGAGTCTTTTTGCCTTGCTGCTCGGGATTCACCAGAGCCACTTCGGCTCCCTCACTGAGGCCCTCGATGATCAGTCGGCCTTCCGTCCGGCGAAGAATCTTCACCTCGCGGGCATCAAATCGGGAGCCATTCTTCAAGTAGACCACCGGCTTCCCATCTTTGGAAAAGACTGCCTGGGAGGGAAGGTAAAGTGCGCTTTGCGTTTTGTCACCCAGAATAACAACCTGCGCCGTCACACCAGGGCGAAGACGCGCGTCGGTTTTATCCAGAAGGAAACTGGCGTCAAACTTGCGCACAGTCTGGCCTCCCCAAAAATTGTTGGATGCCATTCCGGCCACCGTCTTGACCTTTCCCGTATAAGAAACACCTGGCAAAGCGTCCACATGGACTTCAACTGCCTGGCCGGGGTTGATGTTGGCACGGTCATTTTCATCCACTTTGGACTGAATCTCCATCTGGTCCACGTTTAGCACCTGGGCTACCAGGCGCCCGGGTTGCACCTGGTCGCCTTCGCGATATTCGGGTAACACCATGCCGGTGGTAAAAAAGCCCCCCGTAGAGTCTACGTTTTCCTTCACTGCCACCAGGCCACTGAGCGGGGCGCGAATAATCATCTTCTCAATATTTGCCTGGGCCTGTTGCATGGTGATGCGCGCTTTGTTCCGCTTCTCTTCGCTTACTGCGATGGTGGCCTGTCCGGAGGCGGTGCGCGACTTGATATCCTGCTGGAGCTGCTCCAGGTGCCGTTTCGCCTCCTCCCGGGTAAGCAGATTTTTCTTGCCGTCGATGGCGCTCAACAGCTCGTTCTTGCTTACATCGAGCTCGGCCCGGCGGACATCGAACCTCGCTTTCAGCAGGTCCACCTCGTCCTGCGACGCTTGCACGGCGGCATCGGCTTTCGACTTGGTGATTTCCTGCTCAGCTTGAGCAACATCTGACTTCGCCTGATCCAGGTTAAATTCCTGTTCGCTGGGATCGAATTCCAAAACCACATCATTGGCGTTCACGCGGGTGCCGGTCTTGGTCAGATGGACTATCTGGAGGGTGCCGCCCACCGGAGGCGCCACTAGCATCGCCGTCTTGCTGGGGCGCAGTTCTCCATTGGTGTACACCCTTGTTTCCACCATGCCCCGCTTCACTCGCGTGGTGGGAATCCCGCTGCGAGGCCCGCTTGTTTCCTGGAATGCAGTAGCGCCCACCACTCCGACAAGAGAAAGAATGAACAGGTTGATTCCAAGCCGAATTGTTTTCCTTAAGCTCATGGTTACTCGCCCGATTCTTTGAGAGTGGGATCTTTCAACGCCACCTTCTCGCCGCGGGCCAGGCCCTTGTTGACCACAACCTCCTCTGTGCTGCGCCGGGAAACTTCAATGGTTCGCTCTTCGAATGCGGCGCCGCGCACAACATAAGCCAGGGTTCGTCCTTCTTTTGAAAAAACAGCTTTGACAGGGATCAGCGTGGAATTGGGAACCTTGTCCACGGCGACGCGGATGGTAGTGCTCATGCCCGGCCGCAGTCGCGGGTCCGATTGCTCTAGTTGAATAGTGAGGTCAAAGCTTTTCTTGGGCGGCCACCCGGAGGAGAAGTCCATTTTGGCGATGGTGCTGATGTCCGTGACGCGCCCGATCAGTTCTTTGTCGGGAACAGCGTCAACTCGAATCGAGGCATTTTGGCCTGCGCTCATTCGTCCACGATCAATCTCATCGATATGAGCGGTCACACGAAGCGTGGAAAGGTCCGGAAGCTCGGCAATGGCGGCCCCGGGCCAGGCACGGTCGCCTTCTTTGAACTCGGGTGCATTGTCGGAAAAAAAGCCGCCCGCGCGCCAGTTGGGCATCAACGTCACCATTCCGTCGCCGGGGGCTTTCACGGTGAGCGCCGCAATTTGGCCCTCCGCCTTTTGAACATCAAACCGCGCTTTATCCCGCTTCTCAATCTTGCCCTGAACATCAGCTTCGGAACCCGAATGGTCGGATTTCAATTTTTGCGCGGCCTGGCGCGCCATCTGTTCCGCATCCGCCAAAGTTACCCTGGCTTTTGCGCCATCAATTTCGGAAACAATCTCCTGCTTGCTCACTTCGAGCTTGGCCCGCTCGACATCGTAGCCGGCCTTCACCAAGTCCGTCTGGTCCTGCTCTTGAGCCAATTGACCCTGGGCCCGGGTTTGAACGATCTCTCCTTCCGCTTGTTTTAGCGTCGAACGCGCCTCGTCGAGCGTCCGCTGGAGAGTGGACACATCAAACTGAACGATGAGCTCGCCGGTCTTTACCTGATCGCCGTTCTTGACCAGCTTAACGATTTGAACATCGGATCCGGCCGTGGAAGGCGCCGTAACCACTTTCGATCTCAGCGGCTTCAACTCGCCGCGGAGCTGGAGGTGGTCAACAAACTCGCCGACCTTCACCTCAGCCGTGGGAATGCTCGTACCCTGACGGGAGTAACGCACGGCTCCCCAGGTAACACTGGAAATCACAATAATAGCGGTCCCTATTAACCACCATCGCCCACGCCCTCGTATTGCATCGATTTTGCCCGTCATATTCCGAGAAACAACGACACCCTTATTCAACTTCCCTAACCATGCCGGCGCCGGTCCTAACCCGAGTTGCCCCGCATGACGACCGTGGCTTCATCAACCCCCGATTCGATGACCGCTTCCACGTCACTCATTGCTCCCACTTTCACCTGCCGCTTTTCGGAGCTCAAACCGCTTTTCACGCGCAAGTACGTCTGGCCATTATCGGCGTTCACCGCGTCCCGCGGGACGACGAGAGAGTTGGGACGGCGCTCGACCTCCACGTCTACGGCCGCCGAAAGGTCAGGCATCAATTTCGGATCCGCCCCTTGAACTGAAAATATAACGGAGAAGGTGTGGACCTTTTCCGACATTCCACTGGTCACTCCAATGGCCGCAATCTGGTCGAGGGTTCCCTTAAAAACCATCTCCGGGTAGGCATCCAGGCGAACCTCAACCAATTGGCCGGCGTGGAGAAAGGGGACGTCCGCCTGATTGGCGCGCGCCAGCACTTCCATGATAGCCGGATTTACAACTTGCAGAAAAGGGACGCCGGGCCGCACCTGGTCGCCTTCCTGCACTTCGCCCATCCCACTGCCCTTCCAAATGTTGTTGAGCACTACCAATCCATCAAGCGGACTCTGAATCGCCATTTTTTCCGCGTTGCGATCGGCAAAGAGCATGGTGTCATGGGAACGATCGCGTTGGATTTCCAGAATCTTAAGATCAGCGGCGGCGGCACGGCGCTTTAGCTCATATGTTTCGCGAAGTTGTTTCAGGACCGCTTCCGCTTGTTGCAGATTCTCTTTGTTTTTTTCAGCATCGATACTGGACACCACTTCATTTTTGCGCATGTCCAGCTTGGCGGTCTCCAAGGCGTCCTCGGCTTGTTTGAGGTCAGTATCATCTTTGGCCCGAGCGTCATCCTGGTCTGCCTTTTTCTTGTTGATCTGGTCGATAAAGGAAAGGTATTCCGCCCTCTTATCCATGGAGTTTTTGATTTGATCCTGACGGTCGAATTCCACCAGCAAATCGCCCTTTCGAACTTTGGTTCCCGAAGGCACCAACTTGGTGACCACTAACTGGCCAATCTGCTGGCCAGACAGGCGGGGCGCAGCAATAGTGTAGGATTGGACGGCTTCGACCGTTCCGGTCAGGCGCAAGATGCGGACAAAATCGCGCCGCTCTACTTTCGCCGTTTGAAGCTTCGAGCCGGACGAAGACCCCGACTCCGCCCGCGCCCCCCCGAAAACCGCCCAAATCGCCAAAGCGATCACCGCCAAACCAGCCAAAGTGAGCCAGACATATTTCATCCTGGAAGGTCTGGGTCTTGGCGGGGAAACGAACACAGGAGCCGGAGGTGCAGGCGCAGAAATCGGCGCGCTGGGCAGTTCCGTAGTGACCTGACTAAAAATGGGCTTCGGAAGATTGGACAAAAGGCTACTCCAAATACCAGCCTGAGCACTTTTCCTATTCAAATCCGCAACGCGTTGAAAAATAGCTTCCGGCCTGAAATATTTGACTCCGAATAATACAAAAAGGTTTGCTTAAAAGTTTATGACTTCCTGACCATACATCCATCGACCGGCCTCTGACGATGAAAAATCATCCGGCCATCCCTTTCAGCACGCTCTCACAGACTTCGAGCGTTCTATCAATGTGTGCTTCCGTATGGCTGTAACTGACGTGGGCGCGTTTCAGATTGGCAGGCATTTTGAAAATGCCGCGCTCGATCAGCCCTCTCCGGTACGCAATGAATCGATTCGAGTCGTTGCGCAGCAAATCGGAGTAAGACTCAATGGGTCCACCCATGAAATAGGTCAAGAAAATGGATCCAAATCCAGCCACGGTTGCCTGCAAGCCGAGCCGCGCGACAATTTGCCTTAAGCCATTCCGCATCCGTTCGCCCAGACGGAAAACATGTTCGTGTACGGGCTCGCGCTCCAGTATTTCCATCGTGGCCAGAGCCGCGGCGCATCCCACCGAGTTGCCATTGAACGTTCCCGCGTAATATGTGTCGCCTCCCGGCCGGGTGGTGAAACGGTCCATGATGTCGGCGCGACCGCACACGGCTGCAATCGGAAACCCATTGGCCATCGCTTTCCCCAGAGTGGTCAGGTCCGGAGTGACACCGGCAATCGTCTGATAGCCCCCCAGGTGGTGGCGGAACCCGGTGATAACTTCGTCAAAAATCAATACCGTTTCATTGGCGGTTGCCATGGCCCTGAGCCCGCGCAGAAATCCAGGTTGAGGCAGCACGCATCCGATGTTGTGAGCGATCGGTTCAATAATAATCGCCGCCACTTGCCCACGGCATTGCGCCAACGTACGTTCCACTCCATGCAGGTCGTTGAAATCGCACACCAGGGTATTCTCCATCGCTTGGGGAAGAATCCCCTCGGAACCCGCGTCCAGCTTTCCGACTTTGTCCGCCGGGCTCGCCACGTTCCTCAATACATAATCGTGAATTCCGTGGTAGCAACCCTGGAATTTAATGATCTTCGGACGTCGCGTAAACGCCCGCGCCACCCGCAAAGAATGAAAAACAGCCTCCGATCCGGAATTGCACAGCAAAACTTTCTGGGCGGAGGGGATATGCTTCTTGATCTTCGCCGCCACGGCCATCTCCAACTCCGTGGTCCCCACTCCAGCCAGCAATCCGTTTCCGAGCGCCTCCATCACGCGCCGCCGCACTTCAGGATGATTGTGCCCCAGGAGCGCGGGGCCGAAGGCCCCATGGTAGTCAATGTATTCGTTGCCGTCGGCATCTTCCATGACTGCGCCCGCCGCGCGCCGAATCACCAGATGAGGCAGGGTGTTTCGCAGCGCGCTATTGACGCCGCCTGGCGCGCTTTCGCAAGCCAGCGCATAAAGCCGTTCGTTATTCAAACTCGCCTGAATACTAGACGGCACGCGAGCTCTCTCCGTTAACTTAAAGTTTTCCCGGTCGCGATAGGTGCAATTCGGAGCCAGGAAGTTGAATGATGATCGGAAATCCTTGCCGGGTTACATTATAGGCCTAAAGAATGGTAGCAATTGCATTATCGAGCGGTGCCTTTATTCCCCCGGGAGCGCGGGCCAGGGCCCCACTTATTGCATGGGGGCTCGCCCGCAATCTGATAATAGAGAGGGCGAGACGCCCGCGTTCCCCGCGAGGTAATCCTTGATTTGCACGCGGGCAAGGTATAATCCTCTGGACTTCTCTATCCCTGATGAGTGAATCCAGAATCCAGCGCGTTCTGAAGAAACTGAGCCACAAATCAAGGCAGAAAAAGTTTGACTTGCTCAGTTCCGTTTTCAAGGCGCGACCGCAAGACCGCGTTCTGGATGTGGGCGCCAGCGGCGAGGTCTTTCTTCGCTACACTTTTGAGGATGTGTACCCTTTTCCGGAGCGCATTGTGGGTGGCGGCGCAACCTTGAGCGAGATTTTGAGCACGCGCCAGATTTATCCCCGGCCCCAATACGCCGTTTTTGACGGGTGCGCGCTTCCCTTCCCTGATAAATGTTTCGATCTCGTCTTTTCCAACGCCGTAATCGAACACATTCTGGGTGATGGGCGGCAGGCGAAATTCGCGCAGGAAATAATGCGGGTGGGCAAAAGTTGGTTTGTCACCACACCCAACTTCTGGTATCCGTTCGAAAGCCACTACCATCTTCCGATTATCCAATTCATGCCCCGCCCGCTGGCACGACAATACAACCGAATGCTGGGCTCGCACATTCCCAAAGGCCAGGTGCAGGACCTTGGTTTGCTCTCGGCACGCGAGTTGAGCAGGCTTTTTCCCCAGGGTGAAATCCGCAAGGTTCGAGTCACTTTCTGGCCCGAAACTTTGGTGGCCTATTACATTGATCCAAATCGGGGCAGCTAAATTCGCTCGCTCGGCGGCATGCCGTGAGCATCCTAACGGGGTAACTGGGGGAAGTTATTTCGTTTCTTTCTTGGGGACCCAATAGACTTCTTCGCGGATGGATTCTTTGGTGAACCCGCAGCGCTTCAGAATGCCTTTGGCGTTTTCGATCATGGTTGGATGTCCGCAACCATAAAAGGTGGTATCGGAGGGGCTGAGTCTGAATTGGTCCAGGTATTTCCGCAGGACGTCTTCCGCCCGGCCCATTTCGCCCTTCCATCCCGGGTCTTCCCAAGGGCGGCTGATGGTGGGAATGTAATGCAACCAATTACCGGTCTTGGCCAGGGCCGCCATTTCTTCGTGGTAGGCAAGTTCCCAGGAGCGGCTGGCGGATTGGAGCATTACAAACTTGAGGTCGGTCGGCTGGCCTGCCTTGATTTGGGCGGCTACCGTGCGCGCCATGCTCACGTAAGGCGCTACGCCGGTCACCGTACTCACCATAAAGTGCTGCTTGTGCCCCGTCTTTTCGTCGAGCGTAAACAGGCCCTTGGCCTGCCGGCGCATCATGACGGTGTCACCCTTTTTCAGCGCGTGCAACACGGGAGTGAGTTCGCCTTGCGGGACCAGCTCAAAAAAGAATTCGATCTCATCTTCCACGGGGCTTGAGACGATGGAATAAGGCTTTTCGTGCAGGCGGTGAACGCCGTCTTCGAGACCCAGTGTGGCGTACTGGCCGGGCTTGAACTCCAAGCGTGCCTCAGGAAGCACGCGGATGGACCACAAGTCCGCGGCATAATCTTTGCGCGAGACCACAGTGGCAACCTGAAACTTCTCCGGAGACGAGGGCATTGACCTGGTTATTTCTCCTTTCAAAACAATCAGCTAAGACATTTTCTTCAGGCCGTCGGAGGAGTGAAAAATCGACAATCCCCGCCGCGGGCGCGTTGAACGTTTGCAAGGCCTCAACCCAAATTGGGAATCAGGGCCCTGAACTTGCCACATCTAGTGCGCGTAGTATAGCACAATGATTTCCGTCAACGAGACGCGCGGGGGACTTCCAAGGGACATATGATGAAATGACGTGAGAAAAGGGTTCGATCCGTCTAAACGTCCGCACTTCTCTCGACTCGCAAGATAGGGTACACTGATGGTTCGCGCCTGTAGCTCAGCTGGATAGAGCAACAGCCTTCGAAGCTGAAGGTCGGGGGTTCGAATCCCTCCAGGCGCGCCAATCACATAATCGCTTTCAAGCATTTCATAGAAATGTGGGGGGAATTGAAAAGCAGGCGGGTTAAACCGAACCCTTTACTTTAAAGGGTTTATTCACACAAGTTACACCAAGACAGTTACATCGAACACTTCCGCCCCGCCCTCCGGTTATGAATCCGGCGAGGATGGCTATTGTCCAAAAGCTTCACACTGGCTCAGTGTTTGCCAAGCTTGGTCGCCATGGTCATCAGCAATTTGCGATTGGGACTCGACATACCCTCATAGAGTTTCACCAACCGCCTGGCCGAGCCTGACACACCTGCCTGCTCCGGTACCTTGGGGCTGCTGGGGCGGCCCGATCCCTCGTAAATGAGCTGATAGGGCTCGACTCCCAGAGCTTTGGCAAATTTCTCCAAAGTCGAAAGGGATGGCGCAGTATAGCCGCCTTCAACGCGAGAGATGTAGGAGCGTAAAAGACCTGATCGTCTTTCAATATCACCTTGAGACAGACTTTTGGATTCGCGAATTTCTCTTAAACGTTTTGCTATGTCCATATCAGGATTGAAGCATAGTGGGCAACCCAAAGTCAATAGTACGGACTTGGTTTATTGACAACTTGCGTAAAGTACGTTCAGGTTCCCCCGCGCCTCATTCGGGGCTCGTGTTCCGCGCGCGAGGATCGCGTTTGGCATGGCGGTTCGCGTGTTCGGCAAGCGATTGCACCAGCGCCAGAGTGAGCGTGGCGCCCACCATCTCAGTCAATTCGGGAAGCAGGAGAGAAAGGGTGGAAGCCTCCTGGAGCGGGCGATCGTTGGCGTCCGTCACTGAAGAAATCTTCATGCCGCCTTTCTGCGCTTCACCGGAAATCGCGTGCATTCTCTTCTTGACCCGGCAGTGGGTGCCGGAAAGAAACAGGACTGCGCCCGCCTCCCCGCCGGGGGCGGGTGCATCGGCGCGAAACGCGCCCTCATCCATACCCCAAGCGCGCATGCGGCAGTATCTTTCGAGTAGCCCCGCCGCCTGTAGGGCAATGGGATGGTAGAACCCGCCACCCACCACCGACAGCGCGGACAAGTTTTTTAATTCGCCAGCCAGGGATTGCACGGCGTCCTGCAAGTGAGTTTGAATCCGCTCCACGTTCCCGGGCAGTTTGGCGTATTCCTCTTCCAAGACGTCGAGGTGATGATGATGCCGCTTTAAGACTTGCGCCGCGATCAGGGCCAGGTAACCGACCGCGGCCTGCTGGCACAATCCCGCGGAGAGGAGGGTTTCTGCTGCTCCCTCGGCGCGCAGCAGGATCACCAAGTCCGCCGTTCGCGCCAGCGTACCCGCGGGGTTGTTGGTGATGGCCAGCACGATGGCGCCCCGCGCTCGCGCCGCGCGGGCGGCCTCGAGCGTGTCCGCAGTCTCGCCCGAATTCGAGAGCGCCAGGACAACCGACCGCGGGCGCAATACAGAGGTCGAATAGGCCTCAAAATCACCCGCCCTTTGGGCGATCACAGGGATTCCCACCAACCCCTCGAAAGCATAAACACAGGTGAGCGCCGCGAAGTAGGACGGCCCCGTGCCCACCACAAACATCGGCCCATCATCCCAGCGGATCCGGCGGACTATCGCTTCAAATTCCGTCCGTCCTTTTTCCATCGTCTCGCGCAAATCGCGAGGTCCGCTTAAAACCTGCTGATGGAGATCCATAGCCATTTCGATTGTCCTTTGAGAAAAAACTCCGGTAGTGGGTCAGTTGAAATGGCGGGGTAAACCCGCCGCTACAAAACTAAGCTAACCCATTACCCACACTTCGCGACTCGTGCCTCGGTCAAAGTTACGCGGTCATTAAATAGTACTTGATTGACGGCATTCTTTACGAACACAATTACCAAAGACGCTGGAGACAAGCCTATGAAGAAAGCTCTGATGGTTCTTCTAGTCGTGGAAATGATTGCCCTCCCAAGTGGGGCTAGCCGCGTAAAAACCGACGGCAGCGCGCCCGTGATTCAAACCGCGGAGGCGAATCCCACCGTCGATCAGGTGCTTGAAAAGTACGTGGCGTCCATGGGCGGCCGGGCCGCGCTTGAAAAATTTACAACCCGCGTCATGAAGGCATCGGTGATTCTTACCGATACGGGCGAAGCGGGGACGCTCGAGATTTACAAGAAAGCGCCGGACAAGGAATTTTTCTCCCTGGAGATTCCGAGCAACGGACCCGCGCCGCGCGCCTACAACGGCAAGGCGGGCTGGGTGGTCTATGATCCTGACGAAGGCCCGCAGGATGTGGGCGCGAAAGATCTTCCAGCCATGAAGCGCGAATTTAATTTCTATCGCGAAATCCAACTTAAGATCCTCTACCCCAAAATGACTTTGAAAGGCAGAGAAAAAGTCGGGGCCGAGGAAGCGTACGTGATTGAGGCGTTTGCCGGCGACGGGGCCATGGAAAGATGGTATTTCTCCACCCAATCCGGTTTGCTGCTGCGGACCGATACGCCTTACGTTAACGACGACGGCCAAAGCGTCCTTCAAACTACTTTTGGAGACTATCGCGATGTGGACGGTGTGAAGTTCCCTTTCATGTGGCGTCAAACCTGCCCGGACTTCGATTACGATATCCGTTTCACCACCATTCAGAATAACGTTTCCGTGGACGACGCCCGATTCGAGAAACCCAAAGCGCAATAGAGCACCTGTGGTTCCAGGCCGGCTTTCGGTTGTCCAAACCATAATGCGCATGGCCCTCACATTTGCCATTTACAATTTGACATTTGCCAATCGCCATTCTTTTCTGCCCTCCCCACGGGGCCAGGCGGTAAGAACCACCACCATTGAATTTTTCCCTTGACAAGACTATCCCGCTAGTACTATATAACTAGTATGCGACCGACAAGCCCGACCTTGACCCAGCACGAATTGGAAATCATGAAGATCGTTTGGCGGCTGGATCGCGCCACGGTGCGCGACGTTTATGAGGCGCTCCTCGAAAAGCGAAAGATCGCCTACACCAGCGTGATGACCACTATGAAAACCCTGGAAGAGAAGGGACACCTGATCCGGCGCACCGTGGCGGGCGACCGCGCTTACGTCTATGGAACCGCCCGGCCCCAGAAGCAGGTAATTCGCGCCATGGTGCGGGAATTTGTGAACCGTGTTTTTGATGGGTCGGCGGAACCATTGATGGTCCACCTGGTAAAAGAAAAGCGTCTATCCAAAAGCGACCTGGCGGAAATCGCGCGCATGATTCAGGAAAACGAATGATCGCTCCTCTTTGGTTTGACAACCTCGCGGCTTACAGCGTTCAGATCGCCCTCCTGACCATCATCGGAACGGGAGTGGCAACCGTCCTCCGGCTTCGCGCCCCCAAAGTGAGCCTGGCATATTGGCAGACCTTGCTCGCAGCCTGCCTCGCCTTGCCGTTGATTGAACCGTGGAAGCAAGCAGTGGTTGTGCTCACTAACGAAGTTGCAGCGGTAGGAATCGAATTTGGGGCGGGCGCCATCAAACCGGCTCACAACGGCTTTCCAATCTTCAACGTAGTCGCAGTCGCTCTCGGTCTGGGCTTTGCTCTCCGCTTGTTTCGAATAGTTTTCGGCCTATTCCGGCTCCGTCGTTACGGTCGCCTGGCATGCCCGTGGGATCCGGTGCCTCCCGCGGTGAGTGAGATCTACTCCCGACTCGGCGTCTCTTCCGCACTGATGCTTTCCGAAGAGATTGGCGGGCCGGTCACCTTTGGAAGCAATCGACCTCTTATCCTCTTCCCCGCCCGAGTCGCAGCGATGGAGGCTGACTGCCAGCGCGCCATCGCGTGCCATGAACTGATCCACGTGCGCCACGCGCATTGGTTTTTCAATATGTCGGAAGAGATTATTCTCGCCCTATTCTGGTTTCATCCCGGCATGGCGTGGATCGTTCGGCGCATTCGCTTGGCCCGGGAACAATCGGTGGACCGCGAGGTTTTGCACTTAACCGAAGCGCGACAACCCTATCTGCGGGCGCTGCTCGATATCGCCGGCGGCCCTGCGTGGCCGCTCACCGTGCCCGCCCCTGAATTCATGAATGAGAACCAGCTTGCCCAGCGAGTGGCGCTGATTTTGAAGGAGGCTTCCATGTCCAAACCCCGACTTGTCCTTTCTCTAAGCATCGCTCTCGCATTTCTTTTCTTGACGGCTCAAGTGGGGGTGCGCGCGTTCCCGTTGAAAGCGCGGCCCCTCGAAACTCCTGCTCCCGCTGAACGAGTCGATCCGATAACGGCCAGCGGGCGAATTGTGGCAAGTCCGGAGGCCGCAGAAGAACCGGCTGGTCAAAAGGTCACTCCCCCCAACTCGAGTCAGGATGCCTCTGAACTGACGCCGGTTCACAAGGTTCAGCCCCTTTATCCACCACTCGCCAAGGTGGCGAAAATTGAGGGCACTGTGAAATTGAGAATCACGGTGGAAGAGAATGGCGAAGTTTCGGACGTAAGAGTCGAGAGTGGGAACGAGTTGCTGGCCAAAGCCGCCATGGAAGCCGTGCGGCAGTGGAAGTATGCCCGGCAGCCTGATGAGGTGGAGAGCACGGTGACGGTCAACTTCACCCTTGCGAAGGAGACAAGCGATGAGGAAAAACTCGCGGCCGTAAAAGCGCAAATCGAGCGAGCCAGGGCCGAGCAGCAAGGCGAGATGGCGGAAGAACAAAACCTGGCGATCAAGCGCATGCGAGATCAAGAAGAGGAGCTTGCCGCCAAAGTGAAGGCAAGTCAGGACACCAATCAAGTGCAAGCCCGGGAGCAACAAATCGCCATGATGAAGGCCCAAAAGGCCGAACTGGAGGCCCGCATCGCGAAAGCCGAGGAGGAATTAAGGGCGGCGCGCGTACACACTGAAGGGACATTCACTCCCAAGCCGGTAAAAACTGTTGCGCCCGTCTATCCGCGGGAAGCAAAGGCCGCTCACATCCAGGGCGACGTAGTCTTGCAAGTAACCTTGGACGAGGAAGGCAGTGTTTCCGATGTTGAAATAGAAAGCGGTCCGCCCGCCCTGGCGAAATCTGCCATCGACGCGGTCCGACAGTGGCAGTTTTCCAAACCTTTCCAGGCTCCTGTCACTACAACCGTCACCATCAATTTTACTCTGGCGGATCCTGAAACTAAGACTCCGACACCGCCCCAGAAATAGTAATGCGCGATGGCCGCCCACCGCAGGGCAGAGAGTGGGTTCCCCTCCTTCCCCGCCTAGAGGGAGCAAGCCGTCAAACAACGCATGGCCTTCTCTTGGGGAGAGAAGGAAGGAGCCCCAAGGTCTGCTTTGGTGGTCCTGCCCTCGATCCGTTCCGCCTTCACATTTCCCATTTGCAATTTGACATTTGCCATTTGCCATTCTTCCCTCTCCCGCGCCCGGCCACGCTCATCAGAAATCCGGCTGTCGAAACCAATTCCATTCATACCTCATAATTCAGAATTCATAATTCAGATCTAACTCGTACCCCGCCCGGGAATGGGAATGGTCTACAATAAGCCCATACGAATTGCAGGAGGGAGATGAACCATGCCGCGACGGAAACAGATTGAGTGGGCTCAACTACGCGTAGGCCTTCTGGTGCTGGTCAGTTTAGTCGTATTGGGCGCGGGAATATTTTTTATCAGCGGGCAGGTGGGCGGCTTCCTCAGCCGCCGTTACACGCTTAAGACTTATTTCGCCAGCGCCGGCGGCGTGCATGAGGGCGCTGAAGTTCAACTGGCGGGAATTGCCGTGGGCAATGTGACCAAGATCCAACTGTCGCCCTACCAGGATCCCAACCGCTCGGTGGAAGTGGTGATGAAGGTTACCAAGCGCTATCAGGACAGCATTCGCGCCGACTCTGTGGCCAGCATTGAGACAGCGGGCCTGCTGGGCGACGGGTTTATTGACATCTCCCGCGGCGGCCAGGGCCAGGCCGTCCTTCCCAATGAAGGAGTGGTGCAGAGCCGTGAAGCAGGGGACATCAAGCAAATCATGCAAAACGCCAACGATGTGATCACCAACCTCCGCGTCCTGAGTGCGGCACTGAACGACATCACCGACCAGATCAAAACCGGCAAAGGCTCGATCCACCAACTACTCTTCGAGCCGACCCTCGCCAATCGCATGAATGACGCCACCGCCGGCTTGGACCGGCTGGTGGCCAATGTGGAAAAAGGCCAGGGAACGTTGGGAAAATTTATGGTGGACGATTCAGTCTACAAACAGACTGTACTAACCCTGAACCGGCTGAATGAGGTCATGGATGACATCCAGCACGGCAAAGGCAGCGCCGCCAAGTTCATCAACGATCCTTCCGTGTATGACGACTTGCACAAAATAGAGACGCGCGGCAACGAACTGATGGACAAGTTGAACAACGGGCAGGGTACGATGGCGAAGATGGTAAACGATCCCCAGCTTTACAATCGCATGAACGAGACTATCGCGAGGCTGGATACGATCAGCGAGCGCATCGAGAAAGGCGAAGGCTCTCTAGGAAAACTTTCCACCGACCCCTCGCTCTTTAACAATCTAAACGAAAGCTCCAAGACCCTGCGGGATTTCCTGAATGATTTCATGAAGAATCCGAAAAAATATCTGACTCTTCACATGCATCTGTTCCGATAAAGCGGCCTCGTCGGAGCGGCGGTTTGGCCGCCTGAAGTAGGGAAACTGGGAAACTAAAATAGGAGTTCCGCTTAGCGCCACCTGAACCCCGCCCATGAACTCGTTCCTGGAAAAGACAAGATCGAGTAAAGGGAGCCCGGGTTATCACCCGCCGGTATCGGCGGCCACCCGGGGTGTTCTTCCTCCCGGACCCAAAGGAAGTCTGATCAAGGGCAACCTGACAAGTTTTCAGCGCGACCCCTTGGGGTTTATGACCAAGTGCGCGCGAGAATACGGCGATGTCGCGGCGTTCCGGTTCGTTAATGTGCGGGGATGCTTCCTGAGCCATCCGGATCACGTAGAGTCCGTGCTGGCCACCAATTACCGGCAATTCAAGAAGGGCCGTGCCCTCCAAATGACGCGGCGAATTTTTGGCAACGGCCTCCTGACCAGTGAAGGCGATTTCTGGCTGCGCCAGCGCAGGCTGGCTCAACCCGCGTTTCACAAAGGCCGGATTGAAGCCTACGGCCAGGTGATTACGGATTATACCAATCAGATGCTGGGTGGGTGGCGCGACGGCCAACGCGTTGACCTGCACGATGCCATGATGCGTCTCACACTGCGCATCGTGGGCAAGACCCTCTTTGACGCCGAGGTGGCCGAGGAATCGAACGCCGTCAACGAGGCCGTGTCGGTTTTTATGGACCAGTTCGTGGGCCTGCGCAGTCTGGCGCGGCGGCTGGTTCCGCAAAGCATCCCCACCCCCGGCAATCGGCGCTATTGGCGGGCAGTGAAGAACCTGAACAAAATCATTTACGGGATTATTGCCCGGCGCCGCGAAAGTGGCAAGGACTCGGGCGATTTGCTCTCCATGCTGCTCGCCGCGCGTGACGAAGACGGCAGCCGCATGACGGACGAGCAATTACGTGATGAAGTGCTGACCTTGTTTCTGGCCGGACACGAAACCACCGCCGTCGCGTTGACGTGGACTCTATACCTGCTCTCCCTCCACCCGGAATCCGAAGCCAGACTGCTGGATGAATTGGATAACGCCTTCGAGGGGCGGCCACCCGAGGTCCAGGACATGCCGCGCCTGAGCTACACGGAACGAGTGGTGAAGGAATCGATGCGGCTATACCCGCCCGCCTATGTACTGGGGCGCGAGGCTTTGACCAATTTCAAAATCGGCGGTTTCGACATTCCGGCCCGGACCCAGGTCCTGATGAGTCCCTGGGTGATTCAGCGCGACCCGCGATTCTACGCCGATCCCGAGCGGTTCAATCCCGACCGATGGACGGACGATTTCGTGCGGCAATTGCCCCGCTTCGCCTACTTCCCTTTCGGCGGCGGCCCGCGCCAATGCATCGGCAATTCGTTCGCCATGATGGAAGTGGAGCTGGTTCTGGCCACAATCGCCCAGCGGTTTCGATTGCAATTCCCAGCCGGCGAAAAAATGACGCCATCTCCAACGTTTACGCTGCGCCCGAATACGAAGGCGCGTTTTCATGCCGTCGAACGTCCGCGATTGCCTCAATGGCCTAGCGGGTCAGTTTGTTCTAGCGGCGGTCCCGCCCCGGAGGGGTAAACTCCGACCGGCGCTACGAAGGAATCCAACTGACCCACTATCCCCCAGCGCTTTCATTTGTCGAAGGGATGGACTAAGATAGCATCCTGGGCAGGACTAGTCGGCATCCAATGGAATTATGGCCACGGCAGAGAACTATTCATGGTTAACCCGGCGCGTGCAGGAAGCCATCCAAGACGGGCTAAGCCGCGCTTACGATAGGCTTAAAGTGGACGCGGACCGCTACCTCCTCCACCTGCGCCGCGCTCATGGCCTGCCCGTGGAATCGTTCGCCCAGGTTTTTCGAATCCATCCCGCCGCTCTAGACACCATCGCCGACCAAACTATCGCGGCGGGCATGAAGCTCGCCGCCGCCGAAGGTTTGGGTCTTGGCTTGGGCGGAATTTTCACGGCCCTGCCGGACATCGGGGTGCTGAGCGCCATCACCATGCGGATGCTTCAAAAGCTGAGCCTCATTTACGGATTTGAATACTCGACGGACTCGGAGATCGCCGAGCTCTGGATTGCGGCGGCCAGCGCGGCGGGCGTCAACATGGGCAAAGACGTTTTGGAAAAAGAAGTAATCGAGCGGTTTGTGCCGCGCGTCATCGAGCTTATTGCCGTCAAGGCCGGCGCCGACATTGGAGAAAAATGGGCTGCGCGCATGGTGCCCCTGGTCAGCTCCATAGCCGGCTGCACGTTGAATTACTACTTTGTCCGAGCATGGGGCCGGCGCGCTAAGCGCCATTTCCGCGAACGCCATATGCGCATTCGCCACGGCGGGGAGTTTGCTCCCATCGACCGTCGCGCCGAGTTACCTGCCTCAACTGAGCTTTGACCTCACGACGAATCCTACAAATCCATCCTCCCGGATAAGTAACAATTTATCAAGTTCGCTAGGGATGATCCAGCCGACTCCATAACCTTTGCCATGTTCTAAACTGTTTATTTATAGTTGCTTGTGACAATTTTTAATTAAATTAAGATTTCTCTTGACAGCGGTAAAACATTTGTTGTATACAATTGTTTCATACAGAGGTTTTGAATGAGCGAGAGAGGTTTGGAACTCCCTAGGGGAGCGGCCACCGAGGATCAGGAAACCCGTCACCGTCTTTTGGACGCGGCGGCGCGCCTCTTTGCCGAGCGTGGCTTTCAAAACGTTACTGTCCGCGATATATGCAGCCAGGCAGGCGCCAACGTGGCGGCGGTGAATTATTACTTTCGTGATAAGTCCGGGCTGTATGAAGAGGTCATTCGCAAGATCATCGTTTTTATGCAGCAGATGATGGCTCGCGCTCATGACGCCGGTCCCAACAAGACAGCAGAAGAGAGATTGAGGCATTACATTCGAACCTACCTGCAACACATTCTGCAAGGTGGCGACACTTGCTGGCATGGGATGTTGATGGCGCGGGAAATGGCCGACCCCACCCCGGGTCTCGACATGATCTTCCAGCAGGCCATACGGCCCAATTCGGACCGTGTCCGCGACCTGATTAGCGAAATCATGGGCAGACCTGCATCAGACCAACTTGTGGGGATGTGCGTGGGCAGCGTGCAAACGCAGATGATTAGTTTGGCCAACCCCATTGCCAGGCGATTTATTCCAAGTTTTACTCCAGAGGTCATTGCCGCGATTGCCGAGCACATCACCCGCTTTTCGCTGGGCGGCATTCGCGCTGTCACCGATTCCGCACCCGAGGTCAAGGAGTGAACCCATCAGGCGTCGGTGTCGTATAAAGGGGAAAAGGAAATATGTTCAAACATCTTCCGCTGGTTTTCAAGAACTCATGGCGCAATAAACGGCGTACATTCCTCACTATTGCGAGCGTCGGCGTTTCCCTCTGCCTCTTGGGTCTGCTGATGGCGATCTATCATGCGCTCTTCTTCAATACGCCGACGCCCGGCTCTGAAATGAGGCTTGTGACACGAAACCGCGTCTCATTGGGCCAGCCACTGCCTGCCTTCTACGGGGAGAAAATTCGGGCAATTCCGGGGGTCCGTGAAACCGAGGTCGAGCAATGGACCGGCGGAAAGTATATCGACGACCACCCGGAGCACATGTTCGCGCGCATGGCGATTGAGCCCGACAAGTTTTTCACGGTTTACCCCGATGTAAAAATTCCGGAGGACCAGAAGAAAGCGTTCCAAAAAGAGCGGAGCGCCTGCATTGCCGGGCGGGAGTTGGTTGAGAAACTGCATTGGAAACTCGGTGACCACATCACTATTAAGGGCGACATTTTTCCGGTCGATCTTGAATTCACCTTACGCGGTATTTTCGTTTCAGACGATGCCTTCATGAGCCGGGCGCTCTACTACAATCGCGAATTTCTTGAACAAAGTCTGCCCATCGCCCGACGTGGTTACGTCGGGACTTTCACCAGCCTGGCCGCGACGCCTGAGGACGTGCCGAAAATCGAAAAGGCTGTTGATGAAATGTTTCGCAATTCTCCCCAGCAGACCAAGACCGAAACCCAAAGCGCCTTCGGCCTTAGCTTCCTGGCTTTTTTGGGGAACGTGAAACTGATTCTGATGGGCGTGTGCGCGGCGGTCACGTTCACGATTCTGCTCGTCTCTGCCAACACCATCGCAATGTCAGTGCGCGAACGAGTTCGTGAAGTGGGAGTGATGAAGACGCTGGGCTATACGTCAGGCGCCATCCTCGGCATAATTCTTGGAGAGGCGGTGACGATTTCCCTGGTTGGTGCCGCATTCGGCCTTGGTTTGGCGACCTTGCTGACCGGCTTGGTGAGGAGCATGCCAACATTCAATGCCCAGCTTGAAACACTGACAATTCAGCCCAGTGTGGTCATCTTGTGCCTCGTGGTGGCAGCGATGATTGGCCTGGTGAGTGCATTCGTGCCAGCCTATGGCGCGGCGAAGGTTTCGATTGTCGAAGCGTTAAGAAGTGACGACTAAAAAAAAGTCAAAAAGTGAAGACAACACTTTGGTTCGGAGGTCGGGGAATGAAGATTAAAGGACAAAAGTTGTATGCCGGCCAGCCTGAGCTTCGGCGTTTAACCTTTACCCTTTAACTTTTTCACTTTAAAAAATGGCCATTCCACTTGCATACAATCTGCGTAATTTGGTTGTTCGAAAGACAACAACCTTGATGACAGCGCTCGGCATTGCCCTAACTGTGGCAGTAGTGCTTGCCATCATGTCGATGGTGCAAGGGCTGAAGACCGCCCTTAGCACCACGGGCGATCCGCTCCACGTTCTGGTGCTTCGCAAAGGCGCCAATTCAGAACTAGTGAGTAATTTCACGCGCGAGGCCTTTCAGACTCTTAAGGACAAAGCCGGCATCGCACGCGATTCGTCTGGAAATCCGCTGGCTTCGCTTGAATTAGTGAGCGTAGTTAATCTCGTTAGTGTGGACGCGCCTGACGGTATGAACATTAACATCCGTGGTCTGGAACCCGTCGGCATCCAGATGCGAAAGGGCCTTAAGCTGAACGCGGGCCGGTGGTTCGAGACCGGCAAGCGAGAGGTGGTGGTGGGCGAGGCCATCGCGAAACGATACCCGGACGCGCGTTTGGGTAGGCACCTTCACTTCGGAACAGGCGACTGGGAAGTGGTGGGCGTGATGTCCTCCGGCCAGAGCGCCACCAATTCCGAGATCTTCGCCGACCTCAACCAACTCAGTTCCGACAATCACCGCATTGAAGTCCTGAGCTCGGCCTTGGTGCAGGCAAGCGATCCCGTGACGGCGAGTGCCCTAGTCAAAGCAATTTCAAGCGACCAACAGATGAATATGGATGCTGAACCGGAGAGCGCTTATTACGCCGCTCAGGAGTCCTCGGGGCGATTGATCCAGGTCCTCGGCACGCTGGTGGGCGTGATTATGGCGGTGGGCAGCAGTTTCGCCGCCATGAATACCATGTACGCGGCCGTGGCCCGGAGGTCCAAGGAGATTGGCACCTTGCGCGTCTTGGGCTTCTCGCGCTTCAGCATCCTGCTCAGTTTTCTTTCCGAGTCGTTGCTGCTGGCCATCTTGGGAGGCGTACTCGGTTGCCTGCTGGTTCTGCCCTTGAATGGCACCACCACGGGAATCGGCAACTTTACAACTTTCAGCGAGACAGATTTCAATTTGACCGTGACGCCCTCCATCATGATTACGGGAGTAGTTTTTGCGATTGTGATGGGCGCCCTGGGCGGTCTCTTCCCTGCCTGGAACGCGGCGAGGAAGCAGGTACTGACAGCCTTGAGGGCCGTGTAGTCTTGTTGGGCCGACCCTTAGGTCGGCCAGTTAGGAATCCAAATGGCCGGGGCAAGCTCGCTAAAGCGGAGCCCGCTGAAGCGAGGTCTGGCCGAGGCGGCTCCGCCTGGGCGACCCCGGGCCTACGAAGGAATTATGGACGCTGAACTAAAAAGTCTTCAAATCGATCGCGGTAAGAAGTCCGACCCGCAGCCCTCCAAATGGGCCACGCGCTGGATCATCGCCGGCGTAGCCATCTTCCTGTTGCTCGGCACAGGAAGGTTTGCCTACAACAAGCTCAACGCCGCGGTGGAGGTTGATACGGTGGAGGTGAAGGTGGCCAGCACCGGAACGGGAGCGAGCGCGGGGCAGGGCGTGGTGCTCAATGCCACCGGATACATTGTGGCGCACCATGAAATCCAGGTCGCTTCCAAGGTAGTGGGCCGGGTGAAGTGGATTGGCGTGGAAAAAGGCGACCACGTGAAAGCCGGGCAGCCGATCGTGCGCCTGGAAGACGACGAATACCAGGCGCAGGTGGATCAATCCAAAGGCAACCTGGCCAATTTGCAGGCGCGCCTTCTGGAGGCTGAGCACGGTTCGCGACCGGAAGAGATTGCGGTGGCCAAAGCGAACCTGGACCAAGCCAAAGCGAACTTGACCGACGCAAAAGTCACCTTGGAGCGCACCAAAGAATTAGTGGGGCAGGGGGTGCTTTCACGCCAGCAGTTGGACGATGCCCAGGCGAAATATGATGACGGCCTGGCGCGCGTCGCATCTCTCGATAAAACATTTGAATTGGCCCGGATTGGTCCACGCAAAGAGGAAATTGATTCTCTGCGAGGCCAGGTGGAACAGGCCAAAGGCGCGCTGGATTACTCCCAAACGCAACTTGACAACACCATTATTCGCTCGCCCGTGGAAGGCACCATCCTGGAGCGTGCCGTCGAGCAAGGCGAGTTTGTGACCAATGGTTTCGTGGGTGATAAAGGCGCCAAAGGCTATGTGGTGACATTGGCTGACTTGAATGACCTTCAGGTGGAGTTGGACATCAATCAAAACGACTTTGCCAAATTGCAGATGGGCCAGAAAAGTACAGTCACCACGGACGCGTTTCCCGACCGTAAGTATGACGGCGTGATCGCGGAAATGTCCCCCAAGGCCGACCGCCAAAAGGCAACGGTCCAGGTGAAAGTTCGAGTTCTACATCCCGACAGTTTCCTGCGTCCGGAAATGAATGCCAGCACAGCCTTTCTCGCCGACGAAAAGAGCGCACCAACGGCCGGAGGCGTGTCCAATCCGCTGATTGTGGTGCCAGCTTCCGCAGTTAAAAATGACGCGGTGTTCGTGGTCCTGGGCGGGAAAGCTGTTCGACGCCAGGTAAAAACCGGTTCCACCAATAGCCAGGGCGTTCGGATTGAGCAGGGATTGATCGGTGGCGAAGATCTCATTCTTAACCCGCCGGACACGCTGAAGGACGGCGACCGGGTGCATCCCAAGAATTCTTAGTGCGGAAAGTTCTCATTTGGAGTGTGGGAGCTTGCTCCCGCTTTGGCGCGTGGAAGCTTGCTTCCGGATGATCTCGGAGTTTCCCGCCGGATCAAGTTCGGCGGGAATAAAACGGCGGCAAGCCGCCGCACTCCATAGGGTTTCGGCGGCACGTCCCCTGTTACAAGACTGAAAACAATTTGCCGGACCAGCAATGGCGGGCCCGGCCCTACGCAGGAGAGAACACAATGAGCGAAGCGGTGATCAAAACGGAAAAACTGAGCAAGGAATATGTCCGCGATGAGTTTCACGTGGTCGCCTTGAAAGATGTGAGCGTGTCCATTGATAAGGGCGAATTCGTGGCCCTGATGGGACCATCGGGCTCCGGCAAATCAACCTTGCTGCACCTGATCGCCGCCATGGACACGCCCACGGGGGGTCAGATCACCGTTCTGGGCGAAGACCTGCGCAAAATGAGCGACGGGCAAATCGCCCACTGGCGCAACGCCAACATCGGCTTCGTTTTTCAATCTTTCAATTTAATTCCCGTGCTAACTGCGTTTGAAAATGTGGAGCTCCCTCTTAAGCTCACCAACCTGAAAAAGAAAGAGCGCGCTGAGCACGCCATTACCGCCCTTAAACTGGTGGGCCTTGGTGACCGGCTGGGCCACTACCCGCGCCAACTTTCCGGCGGCCAGGAGCAACGCGTGGCCATCGCGCGCGCCATCGTCACCGACCCTTCCCTGCTCCTCGCCGATGAGCCCACCGGCAATCTGGACGCAACTTCCGCAGAAGACATCCTTACCCTGCTATCGAGGCTTAACAAGGAATATGGTAAGACCGTCGTGATGGTCACCCACGACCCTCATGCCGCCCGCTTCGCCACCGTAACCCACCATCTGGAAAAAGGTGAACTTTTGCCGGATGCGAAAGTTCTCGCCTGACAAAATGAAGGGGGTAGGTAGTTAGGTTGAATGTCGGAGTTGAAATCTTCGACCTTCCATGCACCTGCCGTCTGAGCTGTATCTTGGACGCCCACATGCTACCTACGACCTACTACCTACTACCTACTTCCCAAGCCCTGCCAACTACTGTGTTAGAATCAGTAGCAAGCTGGAGTGGCGGAACTGGCAGACGCAGCAGACTCAAAATCTGCCGCCGGTCACCCGGCGTGGGGGTTCAACTCCCCCCTCCAGCACCAACCCTAAGTCCGACTTATCTCGAATTTCCCAAATTCGAAGTGCCAAAGGATTCCTCTCCATTATTCTCTTCCGTGCAAGTTTGGTAGTGTTAGCGCATCGCTCGGAACAGCGAGCGCGGGCTGGGGAGAGAATCGAGTTTGGGAATCTAATGACAGAGTCGCGTGGTTGGGGCGCCATTAGAGGGGATAAATCGTGGCCCACGGTTACTTTGCGGGCGACCGCCCCAACCAGGGTCATGTGTAGAGAGGGGTCAAATGCCACTTCGGATAGTGGAATTTCCCCCAGTCATGATATGCAGAGCGCCGCGGATGCACGCTCCAGAATTCAATTAAGCTACTGAATATAAATAGCTTAATGCGGCGAGTGAACTCAAAAATTGCCGTCTAACTTTGGCGAATGAGGTGCTTCTCTAAACCGTGAAACATTCGGCGAAGGGAGGTTCCTTTGGAGCCAACGCTGGTAGTAATCGGTCTAAACCACAAAACCGCGGCCGTGGAAATCCGCGAGCGCTTTGCAATTTCCGAAAGCCGTTTATATGATGCTCTCCAAAACCTCTCCGGCGCCAGTGGCATTGTTGAGGTGGCTATACTCTCCACCTGCAATCGCACTGAGTTTGTCTTCTGGGCAACTGACTTCGAGGCTGCGTGCACGTCACTGGTTAAATTCCTGACCCGCGAATACGGTTTGCGGCTCAGCGAGTGGCAAAACTTTTACCGCCTCATGGGCATCGAGGCGCTCGTGCACATTTTCCGAGTCGCTGCCAGTCTCGATTCATTGGTCGTTGGGGAGCCGGAGATCACCGGGCAGGCAAAGTCGGCGTGGGCCAAAGCAAAGAAAGCCGGCACCACCGGCCGGTTTCTTGACTCCGTATTCCAAAAAGCCATCAGCGTCTCGAAGCAGGTAAGGAATTCAACCTCCATAGGCGCCTCGGCGGTATCCATTCCTTATGCGGCGGTCGAGTTGGCCCGGCAGGTTTTCCAGACCCTGGAAGGCCGTAAGGTCCTGATTCTGGGCGCAGGCAAGATGAGCGAACTCTCGGGGCGCTATTTATTAAACAGCGGCGCCAGCACCATCCTGGTTGCCAATCGCACTTACGATCATGCCAACGAGTTGGCGGAAAAGATTGGAGGCACTGCTATCCGGTATGAGGACCGATGGCAGCACGTGGAAGATACAAATATCATTATTACTTCCACCGGCTGTCCGCACATTATTTTCAACCGCGAAGACGCTGCCCGCGTGCGCGCGGCCAGCCGCGACAGCCAGCTTCTGCTGATTGACATCAGCGTGCCGCGGAATATTGACCCGGCCGTGAAGGACATACCTGGCGTGTTTCTGTATAACATTGACGACCTCCAGGGAGTGGTGGCGCACAATATGAGCGAGCGGCTTGCCGCAGCCGCCGTCGCGGAGAAAATTGTCGAAGAGGAAGCCCAGGCTTTCCGAAGCCATCTCGCTACGGGCCGGCTCATTCCCACCCTGGTTGCATTGCACGATCGGCTGGACGAAATAGGCCGGCAAGAACTGAAACGTTACGGCCATGAGGCCGGACCGCTTTCCCAATCTGAGCAGAAGGCGATCGAAGAGCTCGCCTCGCGGATTACGCATCGCATTACAGGGTTGCTCGGTTGCCAGCTTAAGGAAACGCCGGAAGAGCAGGATCAAATGGCGATAGCCGTGCATCGTCTTTTTCAACTTCCACAAAAAAAGATGGCGGGTTCCGCCGCCGCAACAGATGTGAGCGTGGGCAATGCTGGAGCGTCCCTAAAAGCGGCGCCGAGCGCTCATTGAAGAAAGGGGCAAAATAAAATGCGGCCAAAAGGTTTGCAATCACAAAGCCAGGAACAAAGCTGGTCAAGGCGTGAGGTTTATTTGCTGGCCCTGGTTTGTCTCTTGTCGGGCCTGGCGATGGGCTATGTAGTGCGTGGTCCGTCCACGGCACCAGCCGCCTTGGGAATGGCTTCAACCTCCGGCGCTGCTCCTGTCGAGAATGGGTCTTCCGGGTCGCCGGCTGAGGTGCCTCAACTTCCTGGTGGCAACGTTGGCACGATGGCGGCGCCCTTGTTGGCCGCACTGGAGGCAGATCCCAAGAACGTCGACATTCTGGTCCAGCTTGGCAACCTCTACTCCGACAATCGTGACCCCAACAAGGCCGTTGAGTACTATCAGCGCGCTCTCGATCAACGCCCAAGCGACGTTAACGTGAGGACCGACATGGGAACTTCTTATTGGTACAAGGGAGAAGCCGAGAAGGCGATAGCCGAATATCGGCGCTCACTCTCATTCAACCCTACTCATCCCCAATCGCTTTTTAATCTGGGTGTGGTATTAGCGGGCGGGCTCAAGGATTACCCGGGCGCTGTTAATGCATGGGAAAAACTGCTGAAGACCAACCCTGATTACCCCGAAAGAGCGCGCGTGCTTCAAATGATCGAGGACGCCAAGAATAAATCGCAGGCCCCGTCCACACCGCGCTAGTCCGTAGAGATCTACCCGGCTTAAAACAATTGAGTGTTGATGCGGGGGGAAGCATCACGACGCCGTCTCGGACGGCGGTTCGATCTCTTCCGCGTGAACCAGATCGAATTTCTTCATTTTGTACCGCAGAGCATCGCGGCTGATGTCAAGCAGGTGCGCGGCGCGAGTCTGGTTTCCATCCGCCTGGCGCAGCGCCAATTCAACCAGAGCTCGCTCCACCTCCTCGAGTGCCGTGCCGCCTTCGGGAATGATCAAGGGAGGCAGATGGCGCCCGTTGGGCAGAGGTTGGCCGGCACGGGATGGTGACCGCACATCATCCAATGGCGCCGCCCATCCACCCGGCCGTTCGAGCGCGGAGGGCATGTAGGATGACCGCAGGACTGATTCCTCCTCAAGAATCATGGCGCGCTCAATGGCATTCTTCAGCTCCCGAACATTACCCGGCCAGTCGTAAGACAACAGCAAACGGCGCGCCTCATCGCTGATCCCCTTGACCGACTTGCGAAATTTGCGATTGAAGAGCTGAATGAAGAATTCAATCAGTGGCAGAATGTCTTCCCTTCGTTCGCGCAACGGCGGAATTAAAATGGAAATAATGGCCAGCCGGTAATAGAGATCCTGCCGAAAACCGCCTTCCCGGACGGCGCGCTCCAGGTCACGATTGGACGCGGCGATGACGCGAACATCCACCTGGATGTCGCGCACACCTCCCACCCGCCGGATCACTTGATCTTCAACCACCCGCAACAATTTGGCCTGCAAGAACGTTGAGAGCTCGCCAATCTCATCGAGAAAAACGGTCCCTCCGTCGCCCACTTCAAACAGTCCCTTCTTCATCGTCTTGGCATCGGTAAACGCGCCCTTCTCGTGCCCGAACAGTTCAGCTTCCATCAGCGTTTCTGGAATGGCGGAACAATTGATCGCCACAAAGGGTTTGCCCTGGCGCGTGCTCTGATGGTGCATCACCTTGGCGATCAGGTCTTTCCCCGTCCCGCTTTCACCCTGGATCAGAATGGTTGTAGCTTCGCTGGCCGCGACCTTGCGCACGAAATTCATCAACTCGACCGACTTGGGAGCAACCATTACCACTTCGTGGTAGTTCGTCCGGCGGCGTATCTCGCTGCGAAGCGAATCCACTTCCGTGCGCAGCCGGCGCGCCTCCAGCGCATTCTCAATGGTGACTCGAAGCTCATCGAAATCGAGCGGTTTGCCGACGAAGTCAAAAGCGCCCATTTTGATGGCAGCCTTCACGTCGTCGAGCTGCGGATCGGCCGTGATCATGATGACTGCGGCGTCATTGTCCGCCTGCTTGAGCGATTGCAGAACCTCAAGGCCGCCGAAATCAGGGAGGCGAACGTCGAGCAGGATTAACTCGGGGACTTCGTCGCGAGCCACACGCAACGCTTCGCTTCCGGTTTCAGCTTCCCGCACTTCATAGCCCCACTCTCCACACTTCTGCCGAAGAGACCAGCGGACCAGTTTCTCGTCGTCAACAATCAAGATTTTCCCTTGCGCCATGGTTTAGCCATTCACTAAAGCTGCGGCTTGCGTTGTGGGTTTGCGAAGCGGCAGACATAAACTGAACTCGGTTCCCTTTCCCAGAACGCTGGTCACTTCAATTCGTCCTCCGTGGGCATCCACGATGCTCTTCGCCAGTGAGAGGCCAAGGCCCGTCCCCTTTTTCTTGGTGGAAAAGAAGGGGTGAAATAAATTGGCAAGGTGCTCGGCGCGGATGCCCTGCCCTTCGTCCTTAACACCGATGAGGGCTGAGCCGTTTTGGAAGCCAAGACTCACCATCACACGGCCGGGGCCCGGCGTAGCCTGAATCGCGTTTAAGAGCAAATTCAGCAGCACTTGTTCAATCTGCGCCGGATCGTGCTCGACCAATGGAAGGTTCGGGCATTCTTCAATCTCAACCCGGATGGGACGAGACATAATTTGTTGGCGGGCCAGTTCGACAGCTAGGGTTGCAGTGACGTTCAGGTCAGCCAGTAGAATCTGCTGAGGTCTTGGCCTGGCATAGGCAAGGAGATCGGAAAGCGCTCTCTCAATGTGTACCACCTCGCGTTTCACTTCTTGCAAAACCTGGCGCCCGCCGCTGGACTCAGGCAAGTCGCGCCCAATCACGTCGATCACGCCCGCAATCCCGGCCAGCGGGTTGCGAATTTCGTGGGCCAGGCCTGCCGCGAGTTCGCCGAGCGTTGCCAGGTGCTCGGCCTTTGACATTTGGGTGCGATGCAGCAATTGGATCTCTTCCCGGCTTTCTCGCAATTGGCGCACCGTGTCGTTGAAGTTCCGGCCCAGATCGCCCATTTCGTCCTGCCGGTCGGCGAAGCTCACCGCCACGGTCAAGTCTCCCTCTCGAACCCGCGCAATTTTTTCTTGGAGCTCCACTAGCGGGCGCTGAATCAATGTGGCCAGCACGACGACGACCACGGCAAAGATGGCGCCCGCCCCGGCAGCCGCCACCATAATGACCTCTTCACGCGCGCTTTCTTTGACGGAGAGTGTTACGCCGGCAAAAAAGAAGATACCCACAATCAGCACTCCCACCAGCGGAAGCAGGGCCTTAAACCGCAACGTCACGAAAAGACGGCTGGGATTTTCCATATGTTTCAACACTATGATTGCGCCCCCCGGTATCCTGCCTTATCGAGACTGTCAATCTTGGAACCATTGCAATTCAGACTACATCCTGGAGGCCCTCGATCGCGACTCAAGGCTATCTCCCTCAATCCCTCCATCCCCACCACGTATTATGGAGGGCACCAATTATGTTTGGATGTGACTTCCATCACGTTACCTTGGATTGACCCTCGAATGGAATTGGCAGGGGAAAATGGGTAGTGGTGTCATTTGCCAGATGCCGGCGCTCCGATGTGCTGTCATTCCCTCGAAGGCGGGAATCCATTTCACTAAATTCTTGCAGATGCGCCACCGGAGAACTGGATTCGCTTTCGCGGGAATGACCCGCTGCGGCGGGCCTCGAAAGGAATCCAATTCAAAATGACAACATTACCGAAGAAAACAAACTGCCGTTAAGGTTTGTGCGATGGGAACGCGATGGCCCGCCTTAGGCCACCTGAGGTTAGAGTCGAGGCATCGTGATGGGGGACGTCACGGAACTTGGCACATGCGTTCCTGGAAAATCCTTTCCGATCTATGCTTCACTTCCACGCGGGGCGAGCGCTGTCCAACGCAGCCGTCCAAAGCCCAATCACTGTCTGCCGACTTTTATCGTTGCAGCGCCAGATTGGGGATGCGGATGATTATGGCAAGTGAGGGTGCAGGAATTTGTGGCTCTTGAATATGAGATGGGGAAGCTGCCATTCGGCGCCACTACATTGGTGTCGAAATTGACGAGCCTTTCGCCCGAAATAGTTCCACTGGTGCTTCCCATGCCATGCGCCGTATGGCATGCCGAGCAGGAAAAGCCATCGTTGATGTGGCGCGCGTGCTCGCTGAAACTTGTATTGGCCATCACCATACTCAGATCGTGGCATTTAGCGCAAAGGGCGTAAGGACCATTCACGCTGAGATCCGGACTGGGGTAAAGATTAGCAATTGATTGTCCCGGAGCCGAAGCCTGGCTGAATTCGTAACGGCGCTCGAGGATGTGAGTCCATTTTGAACCGTGCGGTCCATTCGGCCCCAATCCTCCAAACTCGCGATTGTCGTCGCTGTTGTGGCAATCGGTGCAGAGAATCTGTGTCCCCATGCTTCGTCCCTGGGTGCCGCCGTCGAGATTCAACATGTTCGCCAGCAGGCTCGGCTGGGCAAACGGGCTGCTGCGCACATGAGTAACGGGGTGGCTGGAGGTACTGATCTGCGAAAACTGGGGAATGACATTCAGAAAATCACCCGCCGCCACCGCGCGCGGCGGTAAATAACCAAATACAAGGTTGACCGCCTTCCCCGTACTGGTTCCATGGCAGCGCAAGCAATTCTCATACTGATTGACTGAAGGATTCACCACCGTCACCCCGTCTGACGCACTCACTCCGGCGACACCGTTCTGAGAGGCCCGTAGGGCCGGCGGTGGAAGAAATGTTTGCACCTGATTGGTGGAATGTGGATTGTGGCAGTCCACACAAGTGGCGTGGCGATTCTGGTTCAGCAACGCGCTCTCGCTCGCATCGTGTGAATTGGTTGAGGTCGCAAAGGGATGCCCCGTCTTTGCGAATTCAGCATATACATTAGAGATGGCCGGCGAGAGATTGGTTCCACCACTGTGACAGGAGGCGCAGTCATTCTCGTTGGCGCCTCGCAGAAGTCGCGCGACTCCCGTGGCATTATGAGGCATATGGCACGCGACGCAGGCGTTCTGCCCCACGGTCGAGTATCCGCCCACGTATGATCCAGATTGACTGGTCGTTTGGTTGCCCGCCGTGGCGTGAATGCTATTCATCCAGCCCGCCAAATAATTGATCTGGTTGTTGACAATGCGATTTCCTGGCTCATGGCACGATAAACAGAGTTGCCCGCTCGAGCCGTCGCGGACCAGGAACTGGCCCACCACTACATCCGTGGCTTCCACATGGGCATTGTGGCAGGTCGTGCACTCGATGTTGCCGTTCACCAGATGGACTGCCCCGGTTGTGTCGGCGGTCTTCCCCTGCGCCACCAGCGAGGCTATCAAATATGAGGAATCCTTCAGGGGCAGGACCAAACTGACGGGGTGCGAATTTGAAAGGTTCGTGCCAAAGGTATCCGAAGACTTCATAGAACCCGTCATGGGGAACCGGCCGTAGGCAACAGTTTGGCCCGGAGCGATGGTGCCATCATGGCAACTCAAGCAAAGGTTGCTGTCGCTTCCGAGAGCCGGCTGCGGGAGTCCGGTCTCATTGTAGGTGGAACTCTGGTAGGGCGTATAAGTCTGGGTGGTCAGCGTCTGATTCCAAAGTGGTGTGGCGCCTCCAACTCCTGAGTGGGGAGCGTGGCAGTAGAGGCAGGCCGCACTCAGTCCGCCCGTAACCGGCGACGTACTGCCGGGACCCAAATTGTGCGAGCCGAGCACATCGCTGCTGACCTGCTGGGAAAACACCTTGGCGCTCATCAGCAGCAACAGGACGCCCATGCATGCGGCCCTTCTCACTTCGCCCCTCCCGATGATGCGCTGGCCAATCCGAAGTAGCGAAATGCCTGCACGCGGCGGTTAAACGAATCGACGACATAAACGCGGTCTTGGCGGTCGATGAACAGGCCGACCGGAAGGCGGAAGTCTCCGAAGGCGGTTCCTTTACCTCCGAAGTAATAAAGCAATTGGCCCTCACGATTGAAAACTTGGACCAGGCTCGAAAAGCCGTCCACCACGTACAAATGCCCTTCCGAGTCGATGCCCAATCCTTTGGGCCGGTAAAAAGCGCCGAGTACGTCGCCCATCTTCCCGATTTCGTGCTGAAACGCACCCGACCGGTCCAGCACCTGCACACGGAAGTTCATGGAGTCGACCACCACCAAATGCGAGCCATCCAGACGCAATTCCGTGGGAAAATTAAACTCTCCCGGGCCCGACCCTTTCTTGCCGATCCGCTCCAAAACGCTGCCTTGCATGTCGAGCATGAAGACCTGATGCCGCAGCGTGTCGGTGACGTAGATGCGCCCGGCGGCCGAATCCACCGCAATCCCGGTGGGCCGTTTGAAGTAACCTTCACCATATTTCAAACTGCCGATGACGCGGCGGAACTTTCCGCTGGGATCAAATACGAAAATCTTGCCCGACTCCGAATCAGTCACATAAATGTTGTCCTGGGCATCCACCGCAACGCACTGGGGAGCCAGCATGGGTTCTTTGCTCTTGTCCAGCCTGGAAATGAACTTGTACTTTTGTTGCTTGAAATCAAAAATGTGGAGGCCCGCGGCTCCGGGGTCGGTGACGATGATGCGGCCACGCGAATCCGTCACGACGCTATAGGGGCGAATCAATGAATGGGTCTGGGCTTCCCCCGCGACAACATCGAGGACACGAGTCCAGAATCTTTTTTGTGGCCTGATCTCGCCCTCCGAGCCAAAGCTGCGTTCGAATGCCAGTTTGCGTCCTCCATCGAGCAGCAATACCGGAACGGCAGAATCATGCGGCTTTCTGCCTTTGGACGGCGCCGCCGTGGCGGGCATCCACAACAACAGGAACGCCAGCGCACCGGCTGAAACCCGTTCACCCTGCACGAGCTTCACGCGCTTTATAAGAAGTTGAACCATCTGGATACACCGATGTAGTAGGATCCTACCAAATTGGGCGGGACGCCAAGAGCACTGAAGCCCTGGAGCAATCTGCTGTACCCCGAAGTAAAATAGACCTTGCGAAACATATATTGAACGAATGCATTGCCCTGAGTCATCAGATTGTTTGACGCCGCCTCGCCGCTCAACGTGCTGCTCATTGTTCTTGAGAAATTCCCGTTGATGGTCAATCCTCTGACGGGCGTGCTTCCCGCGCCCAAAGTGTATGTCGTGCCGCCATAGAAAACAAAAGCGGTTGGAATTACCGGCACCGGCGCTCCGGACGGCAGGGGAGTAATTCCTGCACTGGTGAAAATCCCGCCCCCGCGAGCCCTGGAATATCCCGCGCTGACTCCAAGCCATCGGCCAGACAGTCCGGACGAATAACTCTGCGAAAAGGTATTGGACGCGTTGGCCAAAGACAGGAGGCTCTTTGACCCGCTTGCCGATCCGTTCCAGTTCAATCTGCCGAAACGGCGGCTCGCCGTGCCGGAGTAACTGTAGCCGGATGAGGAGTTGGCGATGAGAAAGGTCTGAACGTCCTTGGAGTAATTGAGGGAACCATTGAGGCTCCACGTGCCGAACCGCCGGGAATAGCTGAGTGAGCTGAGCAGGCCCATCATGGACTGTCCGGGATTGCCGAGCGAACTTCGCGTGACATTGATTCCTGCCGCCAGTTGGCCGCCCAGAACCTTGTGCCCATAATTGGCCGATCCGCCGTATGAAGTCGACCCATAAGCGGTTCCCAGAAAGAGTTGTTCCCGGTGAGTTACGTTCGCTGCCAGAAATAAACCCGGAAACACGGTATATTGCGCCGTCGCGTACGTCCCCCAGGCGTGCGATGATTCGCCCGGTATCGCTTTGACAATCGGGCCCCCTGCTTCGGCAATCGTCTGATAGAGAGTGCCGGCCAAATTGTCATCGTAATCTCCGCTGAATTGCAGACTGAACTTCTCCGTGGGCTTCACGGCCGCTCCACCGGTCAACACGTCGGTCGTGATCGAATTGCTCGATCCCGTGAACATATATCCATAGTCATATCTCGTGTACGATGCCCAGGTGTTGGCATGTTCTCCAAAGCTTCGATTCACGTTGAACGAATAATTCGCGGAATCCGAGTGGATATCGGACGAGGGATTGCCTTCCAACAGTTGGGGGAACTTTGAATCCATGTTCGTATAGTGGAATCCGCCGCTTAGATGAAACCCGTCAAACATGTAGGCGGTATTTCCGGACAACGAATGGAAGTTGGAAACATTCCCCGAACTGGCGCCGTAGACCGAATAATCGCTGCTGCCTTGCTCGTATCCCACGCTGAGGGCCGGAAGATGTGGAACATTGGCCGACCATCCCACACCAAAATTCTGGGTGTCTCCATTGGTTTTGTAGTTGGCCACATTAGGAATGGAATAGCTGCCCTCCCCGTTGTACACCTTGCTGAAGTTGATGTAACCGGGAAAATGGCTCCCGCTGAAAATGCTGGCGCTGGCGGTGACGCCTGTGCTGTTTGAAATGGATTGATACGTCGAGTTATTCCTGGACTGATTATCAAAAGGCGAAACGCTGAAGGAGAAAAAGGAAGGGCTGTAATACGATCCATTCAAAACGCCGTTGCCTCCGAAAGTGATCCCATGGCCGGTTGAGCCTTCGTTGTCGTAGCCTGCCGCGTAACCGGCTGAGACGCTTCCGGAGAGATTCAGCGACAAATCCTCCCCCACTTGGACCTGCGCCATGGCGGGGACGGCGCACCACAAAAGCGCTGTCACGACCACGCCGATTTCGCGCTGATAGGCTTTGCGGCTCAAGCTGCATCCTTATAACTCTTCGATTTTGGCGGCCTTCCTCAGGCGCTCATCCAAGCCGGCTCGTAGGCTGTTCACCTTTCTCTGTTGCAGCTCTTGCCGAATCGCGTCCTTGACCTCGATGAAATTTTGCTTGTGAGCGGGACTGTGCGCGATCAAACGAACGATCGTAAGAGCCTGATCCACCTGGATCAATCCACTCACTTCGCCGGGCTGCAAACGTGATGCCGCCTGAAGAACGGGAGGAGGTAACTGCGTGGCATCCACGGCCTTGTGATCGCCCATCATTACCCGGAAGTCATCCTCGGAGATCTTCTCCGCCAGCATGCCGAACTCTTCGTAGGTCCTGGTCGCTTTCGCCCGGCGTAGCGCGCCTTCTGCCCGGTCCCGCACCAGCTTCAACCGGTCGGGGGTGGGATTCTTGGGAGGCAATACCGTGATCGTCTGGAGGGCGTATGACTCCGGGCTTTCGAAGCGGGCAGGATTCTTCTCATAGGAAGCCTTGACCTCCGCCGGCGTCACAATCGACTTTTTTGTGACTTCCGCGTTGAGAAGGTCCTCGATCAGGAGTGAGCGGCGAATTTTGTTGAGGAGCACTCGCGATGAACCGCTCGCCTCAATTTGAAGAAACTGTTGATAGCGCTGGTCGGAATCGAACTGCTTTCTGAATTGCAGGTTCGCCTTGTTGAGCCGGTCGGGCTCGACCGTCATGTGCCGTCGAAGGGCTTCCTGGTACACCAACTCCTCGAATTCAATCATCTTCAAAGCGCCGCGGCGGATATCGGCTTCCATCGCCTTGGGAAAGGCGCCGTTATGCTGACGCGCGTAAGGGAAGATCGCATACATCTCGCGCAACAAGTCGACGCCGGTCAGCACCGAGCCGTTGATCCGCGCCACGGGTTTTGCCAACGGGGTACCAGTGGCATGCGCGCTGATCGGGGCTGCCCCCGTCACAGCGTCATGTGACGGACTTGTTTGCGCCAGCCCTAATGATCCGGACACAACCAGAAGCAGCGCGATGATCTGTATTTTTGACCTCATGGCATCCTCCCCGATCGATTCAAGATCAATTTACAAAAAGGGGGGGAGGACATCGTCCTCCCTCCCTGGGTTTAGCTAAGTGGTTGGAATGGTCCTTCCGTGCATTTCATTGGACTCGCCACCATGGCAGGTGCGGCAGAATTGCGCCGCGCTGTTGCTGGTGTTCGAATTCCCCGGGTTGTACCAGCCCCGAACGAAAAAGCGTGTCTGGTAGTGATTGGTCCCGACGGTGAAGTCGGTCATGCTGTGCTGGTCATGGCAGGTGGTGCACGTGACCCACGAATTGATCGTCGTGCCATAAGGTCCCGGCGTCCCCGTGCCAGAGACACCCACCAGGTTGGCGATCGGTCCCTTGGTTACGTCGAAATAATCGACCAGGAATTGGGCCGAGGCCGTGCCGGTAAAGAGCATAGTGCTATTGCCTTTGGAGTCCGCGCCCACTACACAATCCCAGTTGTAAGGCCCCCCACAGCCCGGGTTCGCGGTCGGCCCTATGGGGTGGTCGTTGTTGTAGTTGCCTGCGGTTGTGCCATCATTGCCCAAGAGAGTCTTGGGATTGAACGTCAAGCCGCCGATGGTTACCGTCTCGAAGCTGGTGCCCTTCATCATGGCCGTCTTCGCCAGGTTGCCGTCATGGCAGCTCAGGCAGGCGATCACCGTGAAATAGGGGTCGTGGGCGGTAGTCGGTGCCACGGTGGCGTAGTTGGGCAGAGTGATTTGGAACTTGCCTCCGTCCCCGAATTTCAGCGTTTGGTTGTAGAGCGGCGTCAGATCCTCGCCCCATAGAGCGATGTTGCCGCTGAATTGGTCTTGAGTTGCGCCGTTGCCCCCCGCACCACTGTGCGGAGCGTGGCAAGCGATGCAGCCTCGGCCGTACACATTGTGTGCGCCGAGCACATCGCCGTTACTCGGATCGGTAACCTGGGCAGCGGCGAAGCCCGCCGTAGCGAGGACCAGTACGAGTGCCGGCATAATTCGCTTCATTGTTTATTCCTCCTTTTGGTTTTGAAACACGCTGCTATGGCTTTCTCAAGGCAGCGCAGACCCCTTTTGGGCTTGCGATAAGGGGGAAGTTTGTTCTTTGACAGGTTCACCACCTTTCCGCGTTGGCGAATCGGCTGCATTCGCGCGCGGCTTGGCCTGTTCCGCCTCGCGACGATCTTTCTCGGCGGCAGCTTCGGCATCGGTCACATAACGAAAAACCTGGAGCCGTCCCGGCCATTGCTCCGAGGTAATGATCCGGTTATTTCTACGGTCGGCCGCAATGGCATAAGCCGCCCGGAATTGCCCTGGATAGAGCCCGCTTTGTCCTAGATAAATCAACAGACGGCCGCCTTTGTCGAAAACCTGAACGCGGCTTTGGAGTTCATCCACAACCCAAATGTGGCCGTCAGAGTCAATGGCGATTCCCTTGGGGCGCGCAAAACGTCCCGGGCCGTCCCCGCTCTGGCCGAATTCACTGATGAATTGCCCGTCGGCATCGAAAATTTCCACCCGATTGTTAAGTGTGTCGGTAACGTAGACATTTCCTTCTTTGTCCACGGCCACGTGGGTGGGGAGGGAAAAGTTTCCGGGGTCCGTTAATGTGTGCTTCTTGCCGCCGGCGCCGATGCGGCGAAGAAGCTTGAACTTGTCCGCGTCATAAACCAGCACTTGGTCGGCTTGGGTGTCCACCACATAGGCAAAGCGGTTTTCCGTATCGATCGCAATTCCGCCCGGTGAAATCAAGTCTCCGGTTCCAAACACTGCCACTTGCTGGTGCTGCCCGTTGAAAACCAGAACGTGGTGGAGCTTGCTGTCGGTCACGAACAGTCGGTCGTCATCATCTATGGCCAGCCCGTTGATGAGTTCAAAATGGGCATCCTGGCCGTTCTTGATTAATCGGACTTCTTTGGTATTTAGATTGAAGATGAAGATCGCGCCCACTCCTTGATCGGCGGCGTAGATATACCCTTCGGAGTCCACCGCTACGCCGTAGGTCCGTATCAATTGAAAAGTCATTTTGCTCTGGATGTTCTGGACCTGCGCGTCGGGCTGGGCGCCCGCCAGACGATCCATCCACGATGCCTTGCGTTTCTGTGGTTCCTTAAGAGCGGCCCAGTCAATCTTTTCACCGCTCAAAATGTCCATGAAACGAATCCGGGCAATCGCCGGAGGGTTGGGCCAAACGATCTTGGTGATATCAAGCGTAATCCGTTTTTGCTCCGGCGATTCGGGTGCAACGGCGGCCTTCTTATTCTTTGCGAGCGCCGGGAGGCCGGCGACAGCCAACGCCAGCACAAAGGCCAGCCTTCCCTTGGTTCTCTTGACCAGTTTCGAATGGAAGCGATGTGTAAACATATTCAATATCTCCGCCTATTGAAGTTGTCGCGTTCCTTCTTTGTGACACGTCTTGCAGAAAGCCATGTCCGCGCCTTGATCCTTGACCAGGAGTCCGTGTTTCGCCGATGCGTGCGGCTGGTGACAGGTCAAGCAGGTGATCTGGATCGTGGTCTTCGTCTTGGGATCGAACGCATTGGACACCGGGTGGTTGATGGTTGGGTGTCCCAAGCCGTTTTTCAACGGCAGGACGGGCACCTTGGCAAAGTAGTTTTGTGGAAGCCTTACCGCACCGTCGAAGATTGCCACCAGATGTTCTTGTTCCAATTTCTGCGGCTGCGCGTCAGGTCCGTGGCATTCCAGGCAGAGCGCGCTGCCGTCGGCGCGCAGCAAGTTCGGCCGGTCTCCCCCGTGCGGCTCATGGCAGGTCGCGCATCCCTGCTGGAACGCAGGCTGGTGCAGGAAGCGCTTCTTCGCTTCCTCGGCTTTGTCGGCGTGACAACTCAAACAAACGCCCACGGCGTCCGGCTTGGGAAATCCCGGTGAATTCCCGGCGTGCGGGCTGTGGCAGTCGGTGCAATCGCCGAGTGCCCCCGGGTGTTGCGTTTTTGCGTTTTCGATCTTCCTGGCTTGGTCCGCGTGGCAGGTCACGCAAACCTCTTTGGCGGTAGCCTGAGTCAAAACCACTTTGCCGTCCTTGGCGGGCTGATGACAGGCATCGCATTGTTTCCCGTCAAATGGCATATGCACGAATTTCTGCATCAATCCCGGCCCGCTGGATTGGTGCGGATCATGGCAGGAAAGGCAATCGGACTTTTCGAAGGGCTGATTCTGATGCACCTTGGCCAAAGCAATGTCTTTGACATCGTGGCAGTTCAGGCAGAGAACGGGCGAAGCCTTCGCCAAGTGAAAACGGAACTCAGGCTCGGGAGCCGCTCCCGATTTGTGGATGACATGGCAGGAATCGCATCCTGCATCAAGGGCGGAATGGCGGCTTCCTTTCTCGGGTATTCCAATTCCAGTCTGGTGGCAACTCAGGCAAAGGTTTTCTTTCTCATCCCCTGAGGTCGGCTTCAACAACAGAGACTTGTTATCTGATGTGTGCGGGTCGTGGCATTTCAGGCAATCGCGCACCCCCGGACTGTGAACCGTCCCCTTGATTTCTGCCGCGTTTTTGTCCGCGTGACAGGTCAGGCAGACCCCCACGGGAGTCGTGGCGACCAGCTTCACGCGCGTAATATCCTTGCTGACCCTAACTTCATGGCAGACATTGCATCCCACCGTGATCGCGGCGTGCACCACCTTGCCTTTGACTTTGTTTTCGTGACACGAGGCACACGTCGCGGCGTCCGTGTCCTTGTCGAGCGGGACCGGGTGGATGTCCGCAGCGGCAGGTTCACCCCAAATCAAGACCAGGGCAACAAGCGCCATAAAGATAAGAGGGTCAGAAGTAAGTCTTAAAACTAAACTCAACTGCGGCCCGGTTGATCCAATGGAGCGTCCTTCAGGACCTTGCGCCAATGCGTCGATGCGTCGAAACGTGAACATAATTCCTGCTTCAAGCATATGAATGCAGACCCGGCAACAAGTAAGTCACGCCGAAAAAGGTAAAAACCACCACCGCGAAACCGATGATGGCGAAGTAAGCGGCGCGTCGGCCTCTCCAACCGCGTGCGATGCGCATGTGCAAATACGCTACGTACGTTAACCACGTGATCAACGCCCAGGTTTCTTTGGGGTCCCAACTCCAATAGGCTCCCCATGTGCGGTTGGCCCAATATGCTCCGGTGGCTATCATCAGCGTGAGCAGAGGGAAGGCGATGCTGATGGTCTTGTAAGTGAGGCGGTCGAGTCGGTCAGCGGCCGGGAAGAGCCGCTCCAGTACAGGGCGGCGCCAGGCGAGCATCACATAAAGCAGCGAGACGGCGAGTCCGGCAAACAGGCCCGCGATGATGAATGGACTCGCGGCAGGACTTGTGGTGAAGAGTCCGGGAGCCTGCCGGGAGGGATATTCGCCTCCGCGAAGGCGCTGCATGAATACTACGGCGGTGACGAGTTGAAAGAAGATCGCGATAAAGAAGGCTTCATTGGCCCATTCTTGAATTCGGTCACTTCGTTTCCAGCGGGCAAAGGCATAAAGCGCAAGCGGGACTGACAATGCCGCCAAGACCAGTAAAGCCACGGCGCCAAGGCCAGGGATGATCACCAGCAGTGGAGTGTGTTTGGCAAAGAGGATCTCGCGGCCTTCACTCGGGTCCCAAGCCGCCACGGCCAAGCCACCCGCGGCATCGGCCCGGATCAGAATGCCTGCGTACAAGACCACCAGCATGGCGCTGCACCAGGCGAGGAATGTCCCGGTTGGAACTCGATCCTGAATGAGGAACATCAGCGCCAGAGCGAAGCTTACGGCGCAGGCGGCGTAGGCCAGCATGGCCATAGTGACATGAACGTGCAGCCATGTGGATTGCAGTGCGGGCGCCAGGGGATGCACATCGGCGGGAAGCAATTCCATCAAAATAACGCTCAATACTGCCAGCGGCATGGTCACTGTTCCCACCAGGCGCATGCCATACCGCAACTCGACCACCAGCGTGAGGGCGGCGAGAGTCAAGGTAAAGGTCAGCAGTGTTTCGTACAGGCTCGAAAACGGAGGATGGCCGGCGATGTACCAGCGATTCGCGGCCGCTAGGGTGTTGGCGAGCAGCCCCACACCCGTCGCGAGCCATGCGAAGTGCACGTGGCTTTCGCGGCCCGCGATTCCGAACCCGAGATATAGGACGGCCGCCGCGGCGTAGAAGACCAGGGCGACGTACAGAAGGTTTTGCTGGTTAAACAGTTTGCCCCGGCCAACCGAGGCGAGCACTGCGGTACCTAACAAAACCGCGCAGCCAAGGGTTACCAGGAGGTTCAAATTATTTCCCACTGTTGCAGGATGTGACTCGATTCTTGTACGCATCATAGGTATCCCTCGCGAATTAAGATCTACGTGGTGACCATTGACGCAGCGAGCTCTCCATCCCGCGTGTCAAGGTCGCCCGCCAGATTCCTCTCGATTTTTTCGGTAAGCTGGGAGAAACGTCCTTCCACTTCCTCGCGGTTCTTGCTGGCAGAAGCGCCAACCCAAAGCAACATTTGGCCGCGGTCATCGTTTGTGGGCACAGCCCACACTCGGAGATGGACAAAATAAAACGCCATCCCAAGTCCCAAGGCGGCAAAACCAAATCCCGTCCATACCGCCCATTGGCCCGGCTCGTAGGCAACTTGCAAGCCGGTGAAATAGCCCATCTGAAGGTCGCGGAATTTGAAGCTGTAAGGCGATTGGTCCGCGTGCGCGAAATTCGGGAAGCGGGGGAACAACCAGACGACCGTCTTCCCGGAATTTTTGGAATCCACCAGAAGCTGGATGCCGGGGTTGTTGGGCTGGTCCGAGCGGGATTCGATTTGGTTGCCCTCGATAATGAAGTCGGGCACAAACCTTTCTAATTGCACCGTCGCGTCCGCATCCAACTGCACTGTTTCATTGGGGTGCAGCACGATTTCTTGGGCGCCGAATCCACTCTTGAGGGTGGCCTCCAGTCGGAGAGCGCCCGGCTCTCCCGTTGATCCATATCCCGATTGGAAAAAGCGAACACCGCGATAGACCAAGGGCTCATTGACTGCAATTTCCTTTCTCGCCACCACCCGTCCGCCTTCAATAACCGCCAGTTTTGACCACCAGCGGCGCGGCGAACCGTCGGCATAGTTCTCCTGCCCTGCGCCCTCACACCGCAGCGTAAAAGGAAGCGCCTTTGGAGCGCCCTGCGCCTCGATCATGTTGCTTTGTTGGTTCGGGCTCAGGGCAATGTATCCTCGATAGCCCCACACCGCGTCCGTAATCCCGCCGGCAAAAACCAGAAGCAAGCTGGCATGAACTACGTAGGCTGCGAGACGCGCGCAAGGGTGGCGCTCGGCAAAAAGAGATCTGTGTCTGCCACTGCCGACCTGCTGCGGCTTAAGTCCAATCGAGCGAAAGGCGCGCTCGGCCGCGTCAATGCCTTGCTCTTCCGATTCAATGGGGATCTGTTTCTGCAGTTTCAGCGTGCCCAAAAACGCCGGATCAGACTGTCGATAGGGACGGGCGATATAACGCCAGGCTTGCGGGAATCGATCGAGCGATGCCAACACCATGTTCAGTCCGGCAAGACCGAGCAGCGCCACAAACCACCGGGAATGAAAAACGTCAGTAAGCCCAAAGGCGTCAAACCAGCGCAACGTGGCAGGCGAATACGATTGCCTTATCATTTCTGGATCGGTCAGCGGACGTTGCATAATCAACGTCCCAGCCGAAGCTGCGATTCCAAGCAGGATGACCAGAACGATGCCGGTTCGAAGTGAACTGAGGGCCAGTGAAATGCGGCGAACGATGGAAGTGAAATTAGAGCTCACAGTTCTCCTCCTAAAAGAGGATGGAGAACGCAAGTCCCCTGCCGTTGACCGTTATTGATTTAAGGCAATTGAATCAGCGGTTTACGCAAATCGAGCTTCGATCATTAGAGGGCTTGGTGAGCGATTTGGCGCAGACCGATAGGTACAATAACCCAGTTGTACGCAATCCCCCGAGGTTCCAATAATTCGAAGTTCTCTCGCCACCCCGGATAAATCTCCTCTAAGTCATGGTGGCGAAATTCCATCCCCTTTTTCAGTTCCAGTTTGAATTTCCGAGAAATTTTCTAGGAGATGGACTATGTCCATCTAAAAGGGAGAATCACGCTCACAGTGTTCGCCCACCTGAAAAACACTAAACCACTGTAGAAGCGGCCCTTTAGCGCTGTCCAGGCAGGGCATGTGGCTTTGGAACCAGCCGTGCTTTCTCCGCGGCGGACGAAGACGTCGTGTCGGGAGGGGCAATTCGATTGGCCGGTTGCTTCTGCTTATCCCGCCGCCCAGCCTGCGCACATCTCATGCGCACCGGCATTGCGGGGCCGGCAAGGGCGCGAGTGAAGTACGACGATGAGATCTAAAGAGGGCGAAGCTGCCTGCTCTAATGCAGCTCCCCCGTCGTGCTGTGAAATTTGGCAACGAAGAAAAATCGTTCGGCCATTTTAGGCCGCCGAAAAAAAGGAGATTCGATGAAGCGAATATTGATCAGAATGTTGGTTTGTTTCGCATGCACCAGCACAGTTTGGGCGCAAGATTTTAAGCTGTTGAACCAGGATGTTCAAGTGCACGGGTTCGCCTCTCAGGGATTCGTAAGCACGGACGGAAACAACTGGTTGACCATGAAATCAGGTGATATCGGAAGCGGCCAGTTCACCGATTTTGGCGGCAATGCTTCCGTCCAGATCACCGACAAGTTCCGAATTGGAGCGCAAATCTACGATCGGAATCTCGGGCAGTTGGGCAAGTGGCATCCGCAGCTTGATTGGGCCGAAGGAACTTACAAGTTCAATTCCTGGTTCGGAATTCGCGGCGGAAAAGTGAAGACGGTCATGGGTCTCTACAATGACACTCAGGATCTTGATTTCCTCCACACATTCGCGATACTGCCGCAAAGCATCTATCCCATGGACCTGCGCGATGTCACCATCGCTCACACCGGCGGCGACGTTTTTGGAGACGTCAGCCTGCGCAAGAAGGGCGGGACACTCTCTTACACCGCATATGTCGGACACCGCCAGGACAGCCCTTACGGCGGCTATGCCTATCTTATTGGACCCAGCTTCAATCGAATGGGCGGACTCCAGTTCGGTGGCGATCTGCGTTGGACCACGCCGCTCAAGGGATTGCTGGTTGGCGTTTCGCGTCTCAATGAAAATATCTCGGCTCAGTATGCCGAGGGTACGCCGAACGCAACGACGCTGAAGAGCAAGGTTGCATTCACGAACCAGTACTTCGCTCAGTATAAGTGGAACAAATTGGTGGTGGACTCCGAGTACCGCCGCTACGATCTGGACGCCACAATCAACGGCGGCCCGGATTTTCAAACCTATTTCCGGGGCTGGTACGTGGCCGGCTCTTACCGTGTTGCAAAGCACGTGCAGCTCGGCTCCTACTACTCACACTACGCGATCAATGTTCCAGTCAATTTCTTGATCCCACCGGGAAACGGCTTTGATCACGACAAGGTGGTCACAGCGCGCTTCGATATCAACCGCTTCTTTAACATCAAAGTGGAAGGCCATTTCATGCATGGATTCGGGATGCCGGACGACTATCCGAACGGCTTCTACAGCGTGGACAACCCGCAAGGCCTGAAACCCAACACCACAGCGTTGGTCGTCAAGACCAGCTTCAAATTCTAAGGAGACATGAGGCAGGACAAAGGAGAGCAAATTATGAAACTATCGCGAATTACTTACGTTGTTGGGTTGGCGCTCTTGGCCTCGGCAAATGTCTGGGCGCAAAGCGGGAATTACAAAATCATTGTAAATTCCGCCAACACTGAGGAGTCAATCAGCAAAAGCAGTTTGGCTCGCATCTTCCTGAAAAAGGACACCAGGTTTCTGGATGGTCACGGCGCGTCACCCGTGGATCTTACCCTGAATTCACCGGTGCGGGAGATCTTCTCAAGGAATGTTTTTGGGAAGTCCACTTCCGATGTGGACGCTCTCTGGCAAGAGCAGATTTTTTCGGGGAAAGATATTCCTCCACCCCAAAAAAATGAAAAAGCTGCTATCGAATATGTGCGTTCCAATGCAAACGGTATCGCCTATGTTTCGGCGGATGCCGACACCAAGGGATTGAAAGTCTTACGCGTCCAATGATGAGCAGTACGCCTGCGCGTCCCCGGGAGGTGCAAGTTTCGCACCCTTCCGGGGACACCGGGAATTTAGCCTGACCCGTTGGCGGCCTTGCCGGAATCTAAAGTCCCAATCAAATCGAATCACCTTCTGGCACTCTCTGGGTTTCCATTGCCGGGAGCGCACGCCGGGGCCCCGCGTGTTACTTTGGGGCTCGCCCGCTCTTTCCTTAGATTGCGGGCGAGACGCCCGCGCTCCCAGGGAAATTAGTACGCTCATCAGCTTCTCCATAATTATTTTTCCAACCTTCAACATTCCGACTACTTTTTCCCATCCATTTCCACAAACGCGTGGCCCGCAGCATCAATGGTTTGCTGGATGTCAGCTTCGCTGTGCGCGGTGGAAACGAAAGCAGCCTCGAATTGTGAGGGTGGTAAATAGACTCCGTGGTCGAGCATGGAGTGAAAAAAACGGCCAAAGGCAGCGGTATCTGACTTTTTGGCCGAAGTGTAATCCACCACGGGTACGGAAGTAAAAAAAGGAGTAAACATGGATCCGGCGCGATTCACGGTCAGGTCTTTGCCGGCCTTGGTCGCCGCCACTTTCAGACCCGCTTTCAATTTGGCGGTCAGTGATTCCAGCCGCTCATAGACTCCGGGACGGCCCAGGATTTCGAGGGTCTTCGCTCCCGCCGCCATGGCCAGGGGGTTCCCTGAAAGCGTGCCCGCCTGGTAGACGGGCCCAGCCGGAGCCACCAGGTTCATCAATTCCGCTCTGCCGCCATACGCTCCCACCGGCAATCCTCCGCCGATGATTTTGCCCAGTGTCGTCATATCGGGAGTGATGCCCAGGAGCCCTTGAACGCCGCCGTGGGCCACGCGGAAGCCAGTCATTACCTCGTCAAAAATCAATACCGTTCCCTGTTCGGCGGTGAGCGAGCGCAGTTTCTCGAGATACCCCCGTGCGGGTGAGACACAGCCCATATTGCCGACGACGGGCTCCACAATTACAGCCGCAATCTCATTGCGCCACCGGCGGAAGGTTTCCTCCAGCGCGGCAAAATCGTTGAATGGAGCGGTAAGGGTAAGCTCGGCCAGGCCACGGGGCACTCCGGGACTGTCGGGCAAACCGAGAGTGGCGACTCCGGAACCAGCTTTCACCAGCAGGCTGTCCGAATGTCCATGGTAGCAACCCTCGAACTTCAAAATCCTTTCCCGGCCGGTGGCGGCGCGCGCCACGCGCAGGGCGGAGAGCGTAGCTTCCGTCCCGGAGTTGACAAATCGAACCTTTTCTACCGAAGGAAACGCCGCCTGAATTTTTTCGGCAAGGTCCAACTCTCCGGGGATTGATGCGCCAAAGCTGGTGCCGGATTGAAGAGCGCGGGCGATGGCTTCAACCACCTCAGGGTGGCAGTGGCCCAGAATCAAGGGACCCCATGACCCCACATAATCGATATAGGTCAGGCCATCCACGTCTGTGATGCGCGAGCCTGATCCGCTGGCCATAAAAATCGGCTCACCTCCGACGCCGCGAAAGGCGCGCACCGGCGAACTGACGCCGCCGGGAAGGAGTTGGAGAGCCTTGCGAAAAAGTTCCTGGGACTTGGAACGCATCAAATTCGAGCCATCCGCCAATGAATTGGGCGCCAGTGCATGGCGAGAATAGCATGGCATGGGACGGAATCCAGACAGTAATTTTGCCAAAAACTGTTTCGACGAGGTAACGCGCACGATTAAAAATACATCCAAATAAATGCGTCGCCGATGGTGGCTGGGTTTAGTCTGCGCCGTGTTATACTCAACTTTAGGGCGAGGGGTTCCAAAAATGGCCAAAACACGGCGTCTGGTTTTTTATGTCGGATCCACTATCATGTTGTGCACCGTTCTCGGCGGGCTTTATGGCCAGCAGGTTGAAGCCACCACCAGTGATACCGACGATTCCGACGTTCAAAAAAGCATCGGCTCCTTCGCCAAACTTCTGGACATCGTCGAGCAGAATTACGCCGAGCCCGTCGACGCAGATAAAGCCATCTTCGGCTCGACCTCAAGCAGCATGGGCGCGATTCCGGGAATGCTACGCACGCTCGACCCGCACTCCAGTTTTCTGGACCCACACACCTTCGAGCAGTTTCAAGAGGACCAGGAAGGCAAATACTACGGCGTGGGAATGACGATCGTCCAGTTACCCGCCAAGCTGGGCAAATTGGTTACGACGGTAGTGGAGCCCATGCCCGGCTCGCCCGCCTTCCGGGCCGGCCTCCGCCCGGGTGACGTGATCATCTCTGTGGATAAGAAATCCACCGAAAATCTCGATGTTCCCGCGGTCGCATCGTTGCTGAAGGGGCCCAAAGGGACCGTCGTCCACATCGAAATTACGCGCGAGGGCACCGAGCAGCCGCTCGAATTCGACGTAACCCGTGACGAGATTGGAGGGCGCGGGGTTGACGCAGCTTTCCTCATCGCGCCGGGGCTGGCTTACATTCATGTGGCCACCTTTAACGAGAAAACGAATGACGAGCTGGTCCAGGCCCTGAAAAAGGTGAATGAAAAGGATTTGCAGGGAATGATTTTCGACCTTCGTGACAACCGCGGAGGCTTGTTGCAGGAAGCGGTGGACGTGGCCGACCACTTTCTGGAAAAAGATCAATTGATCGTTTATCACCACGGCCGCAACTCGCCGGAAAAAAGATGGAAGGCGATCGAAGGCAATCGTGGCAATGAATATCCCATGGTCGTCCTGATCAACCGCTATTCCGCCAGCGCCGCGGAGATCGTTGCCGGAGCCCTTCAGGATCACGACCGCGCCCTGGTGATGGGCGAACCAAGTTTCGGCAAGGGCCTTGTGCAAAGTGAATATCCCCTGAGCGAGAAAGCGTTCCTGCTCCTGACCACGGCGCGCTACTACACGCCCAGCGGCCGCCTCATCCAGCGGAATTATCAGGACGTTTCACTCTACGATTACCTCTATGACCGCGACGCTACTCTCCTCCCCCACACCGAAGTGAAGCACACGGACGGCGGGCGCGAAGTTTATGGCGGAGGCGGCATCACTCCCGACATTCAATTTACAGAGCCCAAATCGACGCTGACCGAAGAAATGCTTTCCCAGCAGCCCGTCTTCTTTGATTTCGGCAAGCACTACCTGGGTATCCACAAGACGATTCCGAAAGACTTCACCGCCTCCCCTGAGGTGGTCGCGGAATTCAAGGAATTTCTGGCCGGAGAGAAGATTCAAATATCAGACCACGACTTCGACGCCAACCTCGACTTCATCAAGAATCGCATCCGAACGCAATTGGTCGCCGTCATTTATGGAGAGAGTGAGGCCCTCAGGATTGAGCGGCAAAATGATCCTCTGGTGGCCAACGCCTCCGGAAGGATGAGCCAGGCCGCCCAGCTTCTGGCCAACGCCAAGAAGTATATGGCGGGCCGGAATCAGGCCAAAGCCCTCGCTCGTCCTTAATCGAAATTCGGCGGCCGCACTAATACTTTAGGAGAGGCAAAAACGGCATGAAACAAACTCAACGACTGATCTGGTTCGTTCTGTCCACGGTTATGCTTTGCGCCCTCCTGGGTGGGCTTTACGGCCGAATTGTGGTGGCCACGACCGTCGGCGATGATTCCGACGTGCAGACCAGCTTCAATGCCTTCACCAAAGTCTACGATTTGGTCGAACAAAATTACGCCGACCCGCTTGACGCGGACAATGCCATTTTCGGACCCACGGACACCAGCCTGGGCGCCATCCCGGGAATGCTCCGAACCCTCGACCCCCATTCCAATTTTTTTGACCCGCGGGCTTTCACGCGCATGCGTGAAGATCAGGAAGGAAAGTATTTCGGCGTGGGGATGTCCATCCGCGCCATGCCCGGCAAATTGGGCAAAATGGTCACCGTCGTCGTCCAACCCATGCCCGGCTCACCTGCATTCCGCGCCGGAATTCATCCCGGGGACATCATTGTTTCCGTGAACGGCCAAACCACCGACGGCCTGAGCAGCACCGACGTGGCCACCCGGCTGAAAGGTCCCAAGGGCACTGTGGTTCACTTTGCCATAAGCCGCGAGGGCTCGGACAAGCCGGTGGAATTCACCATCACGCGCGATGAAATTTCCCGCAAGAGCGTGGACGCGGCATTCTTCATCAGGCCGGGAATTGCCTATATCCGGATTTTGAGCTTCAATGAAACCACCAACGACGAACTGACCGACGCCCTGAATCAACTCACCGAAAAGGGCATGCAGGGATTGATTTTGGATTTGCGCGGCAACCCCGGCGGCCTGTTGAATGAAGCGGTGCAGGTCACGGACCACTTTTTGGAGCGCAACCAGCTGATCGTTTATCACTATGGGCGCCGCTCCCCCGAGAAAAAGTACGTCGCCCGCAATGGCAACGATGGTAACGAGTATCCCATGGTGGTCCTCATCAATCGATATTCCGCCAGCGCCGCCGAAATTGTTACCGGCGCCCTTCAGGACCATGACCGCGCCCTGGTGATGGGTGAACCGAGTTTCGGCAAGGGCCTGGTTCAAACCGTCATGACCTTGAGCGAACATACCGCCCTGGCGCTCACCACCGCGCAGTACTACACGCCCAGCGGCCGTTGGATTCAGCGTGATTACTCCGATGTGTCTCTCTACGATTACTATTACCACTATAATGAAGGCCCCGCGGACCATTCCGACGCGCGGCTCACCGATGGCGGGCGCACCGTGTATGGAGGCAGGGGGATCTCTCCCGACCTGGTTGTGGAAGAACCCAAATACAGCACCGTGGCCACCAACCTTGCCCAGCGCGGAGCATTCTTCGATTTCGGGAAGTATTATCTGGGCGTGCACAAAACCATTCCGGAAGATTTCGAGGTAACCGATGCGGTCCTTCAGGAATTCAAGCATTTCCTGGAAACCAAGAAGATCCAAATCACCGACCAAAACATCAAAGACAACGCCGATTTCATCAAGCGGCACATTCGCACCCAATTGGTCCTGGTGATTTTTGGCGAGGACAAAGCGAGCAAAATTGCTATTGATAACGATTACCTGGTAGGTAAGGCCCTCGAGCATATGGGCCAGGCGCGAGACTTGATGGCCAGCGCGAAAAAATATATGGCCAGCAAGGCCGTCAATTAACCCTGGATATTTGCTCCCCGAAACAAAATCCACTCGATCGAGGGGGGTGCCCATGTGGCTTCCCCTCTTTATTGCGGTTTCAATCAATCGCCTCGAATCCGGCTGCGTAAGTATTTGAGCAGAGAAAATCCCCCCGTGATAGGAAGCAAGACGATTTGCTTGAATATGCCGCTGCGGGCCCTCAGGCGCTGCCGATCCTGATCAGCTTCCGACTTCATCTGAAAATGCATCATAGCCAGATATTTGGCAAAATCCACTCCGCACTTTTCGCATAGACCGCCTTGCAACTGAACGTGCTTGCAAGCCGGACATATATATTTTAGCGGTGCGTGGCATACCAGACAGAACTGAGCGTTGTCCGGGTTCTTGCGGTGGCACTTGGGGCAGTCCATGCGGGGTGCGATCCGGATTTGAAGGATCGCCGGAAAATCAATCCGAAGACTTCCAATGCGAATTGAAAATGGTGGACGCGAAGGGATTCGAACCCTCGACCTCAGCGTTGCGAACGCCGCGCTCTCCCAACTGAGCTACGCGCCCATGGACAGCTATAAATATAACATGGCTACACCACCCCGACAATTCGCGGCAGTGGGGTGCGGGATCTCCTTGATCCTGCCCGCCCCGTTGTTACTTTCCATCCCAATTCTTTAGCCATCTCCAAGACGTACCTCTTTCTTGCTTTCAGGTCTTTGACTGGGTCAATCCCGTGGCGCCATTCTGGCTTGTCTACCGTAACGGCTTCGATGACCTTCACCAAAACTTCGTCGCCGACTTTGAGGCGGATGTTTCGCCAGTTGACGTGCTCTTGCGTCGCTCCAATCAGGCCGCCCACGTCGAGACCGAGATCATCCCGGCTCCGTCCTTTAACCTTGCTCGATTTTGTGACATATCGGACGATTGCAGTGAGGACTCCTTCATTCCCGATGCCAGCATGGCACAGGACTTTCCCGTTTAGGTCAATTCTAAAAGCGCGCATCGAACCAGTCTCCTCTTGAAAGACCACTAAATAAGCCCTTCAGCACGGTGGGAAACCGCTACAGCAGTGATTCCGCAAACGCCAGGGCTTCTTCAAGTCGCGACTCGTCCATCCCCCCGCCCTGGGCAAAGTCCTTTGTGCCGCCACCCTTCCCGCCGAACTTCGCCACGGTTTGCTTGAGGATGGCGCCCATATCCGCGCCGCCTCCTGCTGTTTGAGAGAAGTACAGGAACGTCTTCTTACCTTTCACACCGACCAGCGCGATGGCGGCGGGGTGGGCGGCAATCGCGTGTGCAACCTTTTTCCCTTCCTGGAGTTCATCCTCATTGAAAAAATGGGAAACAACCCGGCGGCCATCCTGTTCCGGCGTGGACTGCCATAGCTTTTGAGCATGTATTTCCGCGCTCCGCTCCACCGATTTTTCGCGGGCGCGGTTGGCGGCGCGCAACTCATCCATCTGTTTCGCAATCAATTCCGGAAGCTGAGTGCTCGAAGCGGAAAGCAATTTTGCAGCCTCGCTCAAGACCTGAAAATCGCGCCGGGAGGCCGCAAGCGCCCTGCCACCACAAACGAATTCCACTCGGGTCAGCCCTTTCATACGCTCGACTTTGCGCACCGCAATCAGGCCAATAGCCCCCGTGCGGCTCACGTGAGTCCCGCCGCATGCGGAAAGATCGAAGCCGGCAATCTCAACCAAACGAACCTCACCATCGCGCAGCGTGGGCTTCCTCAAGTCGAGGAGCTGGGCCTCGGCAACGGGGCGAAAAGAGATTTTTACTTCGCGATTCTCAAACACAATCTGGTTAGCCAGATCTTCGGCTTCATTGATCTGACGGCCCCCGGGGCGGTCCGAATCCAGGTCGATGGATGACACGTCGGCGCCCAGGTGGAACGAAACCGTTTTGTATTCTCCGGCTTTTTCGAATGCCGCCGAGAGAACGTGCTGGCCTGTGTGTTGTTGCATGTGATCGAAGCGGCGCGGCCAGTCGATTTCCCCTTGAACCGGCTCGCCCTCGGGCTGCCGTTCCATCTCGTGCACAATCGCGTCGTCTTCTTCCGCCAATGCAAGCACGGGAATGCCGCCCAAAGTCCCGAAATCCATCGGCTGACCTCCCGACTCGGGGTAGAAAGCGGTGCGGTCCAGATAGACGCGAAAACCCTTTGGTCCGGGCTCGGTTTTTAGAATGCGGGCCTCAAACTCCCGCAAATAAGAATCGGTATAGTAAAGGCGTTCCGTTTTCGGCATTTCTTCCTAGGCGCTCTTGTTCGTGGCAAGGGTCTGCAAAACTTCCAGGTATTTATATCCTGTTGCGGTAAGAAATAAAACGACAGTCTCAGTACCCTTCAGAACTCCGTCGGCTACCAACCGCTTCAACGCGGCAAGGGTGGCTCCGCCCTCGGGCGAAGTGATAAGCCCCTCGGTCTCAGCCAGTTCGCGAACGGCCTCAAGCATGGCTGCGTCTTCCACCGCCAGTGCGGCGCCGCTGCTTTCATAGAGAGCCCGCAGGATCAGGAAATCGCCGATGGCTGAAGGCACGCGCAGCCCGGAAGCAACGGTGGCAGGGTTCTGCCATTCTTCAGCTTTTTCTGAATTACTCTCGAATGCGCGCACCATAGGCGCGCATCCCGTCGCTTGCACCGAAAACATTCGCGGCTGCTCACCGCCAATCCAGCCGAGCTCGGCCATTTCGGCAAACGCTTTCCACATGCCAATCAGTCCAGTACCCCCGCCGGTCGGGTAAATCATGGCGTCGGGAAGATGACCGCCAAGCTGCTCATAGATTTCGTACGCCATCGTCTTTTTGCCTTCCACCCGGTAAGGCTCCCGCAAAGTCGAAACATCAAAATAGCCTTCCGCCGCTGTGCGCTCCCGCAAAACTCGCCCGCAATCCTTGATGCTCCCCGCCACCAAAACCACTTCCGCGCCCGCCAGTGAACACTCCAGGCGGTTTGCCAGAGGAGTACTTTCGGGCATGAAGACTGTTGCTTTCATTCCCGCTTTGGCTGCGTATGCGGCCAGCGCGCCGGCAGCATTACCAGCCGAGGGAGCGGCGAGTTTCGTGATGCCCAACTCGCGCGCCATGCTGACGGCCAGCGCCATGCCGCGGTCTTTGAACGATCCGGTGGGATTGACAGCTTCATTTTTGAAGTAGAGGTGCGCGAGGCCCAATTTCTTGCCCAAGCGGTCGGCGTGAAGCAACGGAGTGAACCCTTCACCCAGTGAAACAATGGACGAATCCCGGGTAACGGGCAGAACTTCCCGATAACGCCAAAGATTATGTGGACCTTGGAGCAGGCCTTTACGAACTGTGACGCCGCGGTCTTTGGACAAATGATAGCGCACCAGCAGCGGTGAGCCGCAAGCGCATAAGTTGTAGATCTTCCCCGCCTCGAACCGGTTCCCGCAGCGCGCACACTCGAGATGAGAGACCATGGACATGAACACAGCAGTCTAACCGAGCGGCGAAAGCCCGGTCAACGGAAACAGGCTGGCGCCGGGCGCACTCTTCCGGCATTCAATATGTTAATATTTCTTGCTCATGCCCATACGCTTGGTGGCAGTCGATCTTGACGGCACTCTCCTGAATAGCCGCTCTGAAATTTCTGACGCCAACCGGCAAGCATTGACGGCAGCGGCGGAGCGCGGCATTCAATTTATAGTGGTGACGGGCCGGAGGTTTCATTCCGCGCGGCCCATCATCGAGCAAATTCCCTTCCCTCTCACGCTCATCTCCTCCAATGGCGCGCTGATCGGAACCCCTGCCGGAGAAGTAGTCCACCGAAATTTTCTTCCGCGCGCGACGGCGAAATCGATACTGGGAATCGCGCGCCATTTTCGCGCCCACGGCGTGGCGATTTTCGACATTCCGGGCCGCGGCCAGGTCGTGATGCAGGAAGGCGCCGTCCCCGAAGGCCCCCTAAGCTGGTATCAAGAAAGATCGCCCGATGCCCTGTCCATCGTTCCCGACCTGGAAGCCGCGCTCACCACCGATCCGGTTCAACTGATGTTCGGCGGGCCTCCGGCCCAAATGGGGCCGCTCGAGCCGTTGCTCCGCGACTCGCCCGCCGGCCCGGACGTTCATCTGACGTGGACTAAATATTTCACCCGGAACATGTCCATCCTCGATGTTATGAACCGTGGGTGCTCGAAAGGCGGCGCGCTGAAACTGTGGACCGAAAGCTGCGGCATTCATCCGAGCGAAGTGATGGCGATTGGGGATAATTACAACGACCTCGAGATGCTTCGTTTCTCCGGCTGCCCGGTCCTGATGGGCAACTGCACGCCAGGCCTCGACCAGGAAGGCTGGCCTGTAACCCTTTCCAACGATCAGGACGGAGTGGCGGCGGCGATTCATTCCTACGTGCTGAGATAGGATAGCGTAGGGGTAGGGCTTGCCCTGCCCTCCTGCCTTTTCCTGAAAACCTCAAGAGTGCACGGCAAGCCGTGCCCCTACTACTCATTTGGCGCGTCGATGACTTCAGTACCGGGAGGCGGAGTGAAATTGAAAAGCCCAGAATTCGTTTGAACGTTACGGTCGATTCCTTTGAAGGTGAATTCCATCGAACTGTGGTCGGTGAAGTGAATGACCAGGCGGCGAATGTCAAACTCGGGCGTGATTTCCATCAGCACTTCGTGGTAGCCACTCTCGTCCTCGTGTTTCGGCAGCGCGCGCAGAACCCGGTCGCCCGGTTCCGGCCGCAGCGCCTGGTCCGCGAACTCGAAGCGGCCAAACACGCGCCTAAGATTCAGGCGTGAGAGCAGAAGCCGGAAAGGCACGCGCACATCGTCGCTCTCTTTCACCCGCGAGCGCGTCAACTGTTTTTCCGCCGGGACGTAGAGCACCAAATACTTTCCGTCGGAAAGAAACAGCTTCTCTTCCGGCTGACGATAATCCCAACGCATCCGGCCACCTCGGGCAAACATGACGGTGCCCGATTCAACTCGTGTCTGCCCGTTGGCAACGTAGGTTTGCACGAACTCCGCCCGCAGGGCTTTTACGGTGTGATAACTGGACTCAAGCCGGCTGACAAAATCTTCCACGGAGGGGGGTTCCTGCCCAGGGCGCGCAACAATGGCAGGGTTGAAACTTAATGTGACGAAAAGAATAGCCGCACTGGCAAGAACCTCGCATGCGGCGGGCCATTTCCGGACCAGGAAGGCGCGGTGGCAAGCCCGCTCCGTCGCCCTTGTCCGCGGCAATGCGCTCATGGGCGCTCCTCCATTTCACTTGGGCTGGATTCCTGCCCAACAGCAGGCTGCGCGCGGTGGCCCCGAATTCGCGACGCCCAAGCTTCGGGCATCCGGATTGGAATGCTTATTACTCCAAATCGCTTGAACAGCCAATTGGACAATAAAAAACAGAGGGGCGCCAGAATGAGGCCGGCGACGACGTCCACCAAATAATGATAGCGAAGGTAGACGGTGGAAACCCACAAGCTCAAAATGAACGGGGAAAGAATCCAAAAGAGTCGTTTGGAATTACGGTACGCATACAGCCAAACCACAAAGGAAATCCCCACGTGCAAACTGGGGAAGACATCCCGTTGGACGCGGGCAAAATCGATGAAGTCGGCTTGCTGGCTGAAGAGCGCCAGAGGCTGGCTAAGGGGCACGATAAATTGGTCCCTCAAGGAATACATGGGGCCCACCCCGGGTACCAACAGATATCCCACCAAACCGAAAGCGGTCACGAGCAGCACACCGGTCATCATTTCTCGAAATCGTTCCCGCGGCCGCCAGATATAAATGAAGCAGGCAACAATCGGAATGTTGGGAAGGTGGAAGAAATAAGCGAATTCCATCCACGCGGTCAACGGCGGTGAGACAATGCGTTGCAGGGCTACGCTGGCCTGAAATCCAAACAAACGCTGGTCCCACGCGATCAGGTCCAGGTCACGGTCATGCGTGATCACCATGTGCGTGGCGCTCCCCCAAAGAGCGTAATACATAAAGAGCAGCATGAAAAAGGGCAGCCAATCATGAAGGATCGTCCAATAGGGCTTTACGAATTCCCACAGGCCCTCTGCCGATTCAAGGCGCATTTCTTTTCCCGCCACAAAATAATGCACCAGTTCCTTGCCCAGCAGCAAGCAGACTGCGGGAACCACAACCATCACGCTGACAGGGTCCGGCATGCTTCCGCGCCACTCACGGAAGGAAGCAATCAGAACGAGATATAGGAAGAAAAACGAAAACGCTACGGCATCCTCGAGACGCACCCGAAGGTTAATGCGTCCATCATTGGGCATAGAATGCCTTCAGGGCGTCAAACCGTTTCCGCGCTTGGGGGGGGAAAGGGAACTTTGCGGTCTCAGCCAAAACCTTCTCGGCGGTCTCAGGAAACCCCTTCAGATAATGTACGTGTGCCAGACCCTCAACAGCCGTCTCTTGCGAGGGGAAGACTTGGAGCACGGCTAAGTATACCTGCTCTGCTTGGATGTATTTTTTCTGGGCCGTATAGGTCATGGCCTCCAGAATGTAGGGGGCCGCGAAATTTCGGTTGTTGCGGATAACTTCTTCCGTCAACGGAATGACCCGGTCATACTCGCCCAGAAAGTAGTAGCAATACGCGAAGCGCATCGTGGTTTCCTCGTCCAATGGTCCGCCACTGAGGGCCCGCAATACCGGTTCATCCTTTAACACGGAATCGAACTGGGCTTGCAAGAACTTGGAAGCATCCAGGTCTTTCCAATAGGCAATTGTTCCTGGACGCAACTGGACCGCGCGCAATGCGTTGAAGTAGGTTTGGTCCGGCCGCTTATGATTGAAATCGTCCGCACATGCCACGGAGTGTATTCCGGCAGCCATGCCCTCCGCCAAACCCCGCGCACCGAAAATGACCAGGGCCAGAATGGATGTGTATAAAAGGCCGCGTACCCATGCCAGACGCCAATCAGAATCCTTCGACTCCCCGATGGTTCGCAATCCCGCCGTCGCCTTGGCGGCGATCAACCCGAGGAAAATCAGGCCAAGGGTCAATATGGTTTGCGAAAAAATAAACCTGAGCTTGAACATCGTTAACCGCTTCACGCTCCGTCCGCGGGGAGTTACTGAACCATGCGAAGATCCACGCTGCTTCCCTCGCCTAATGCCGCGTGGCCGTCAGGACCGATCACATAAGGAATGCCTGAAGGATCCTTGGGTAAGCCGCTTAACAGACCGCTGGAAGTTAAATCATAAATTGAATGTGCATCGTGTCCGGTTTTCCTTCGATAAATCTCCAGAAGGTCGTTTAGCTTGTCCAGATCAACCCTCGCCTTCAGGCTGGCCAGGTGATATTCCGCCGTCTTCCTAACCGCATCGGTTTCCGCGTGCCGATAGATTTCAGACCAAAGAAAGCGGGAAGTTTCAAGGTCCCCTCCCTTTGCCGCCACCGTCCCCGCCAATGCTTTCATCCAGAAGTCCGCGCCGGGTTGCTGGCTTCCTATGGCGAACATTTTGGACGCTGACTTATAGTCATGCAACTCCCAGTAGTAGACAAACCCCAAGTCCTGCCAGAGCCGCCAATAATCGGGGTTGGCCACAATTCCGCGCCGGATCAGTTGGAGCGCGCCCTGGGGGTCGCCGGCGCCGACAGGGCGTCTGGCCATCAGGAAGATGGCGCCGAATCGATAGGCGATGATCAATTGGGGATCAAGGTCAGTAGTAATGCGAAGTAAAGGCGCGAGCAACTCAAATCTTCTTTCTCCTGTGCCTTCCATTAGTCCCCGGCCAAAGTACTGCACCGCGCGAGTCCAGTAGATATCAGCCAATAGTCCTTCATTTCCGAGACAAAGAGATCGAAGGGTCGTCCCGGAACGAACATAGAGAACCTCGTTAATTTTGGCGTAAACGTCCGTCTCGCGATCGATTTGCCTCTGGACTGCGAACAAGGCCAGAAAGCCAAGAACCAGCAGCGCCCAGCAGGCATTGCGGGTGGAGTGCAATCCCGATTTCGATGGAGCCGCGGCCGTCATTTGAATTCGCGCTCCTCGAAAATCAGAATCGACGCTGATATCAGCACGGTCACGTATAGGAGGGCATAGAGCGAATTGGAAACCAGGAGGGACGAAGACATCTTTTCGCCATGGGCGGCCCGGGTAATGAAATCAAAATCGCTAAGATTGGGCAGGAGATAATACAAGACTTGCGTCACCCATTTCGCCGCGCTGCTGTGCAGAGTGGTTCCCAGCCAGCGGATTTCGCTGAGGAAATGTCCAATCACATAAACGCAAAAAGTGAAAACCGCGGAGAGCACGGGTGTGGATATGCAGGAGAAGAAAATTGCCAGGCCCACAACGATGGCCAATTGAAGAAGAATAAAATAAATGGCGGAGAGCGGGGCGAAATCTTCCGCGCCCAAGGAGCGTTTCTGATAATAAATCGCGAGGTAAAACCCCGCGGTCATAATAGCCGTGTTGATGACCAGGGTGAGGACGAGTCCGAGGTATTTCCCCACGATGAACTCAACTCGGCGAACCGGTTTCGAGAGAATGTGATAAATGGTGCGGCGCTCAATTTCCTTGGAGACCAGGCCGATGCCGATGAAAATCGCCATGATCAGTCCAAAAACGGAAATCGAGCTCAAGCCCAGGTCGATCATGATGATTTGCTCGATGCCCACGGAAATACTGCTGAAAAGAATGGCGGCGCCGATCAGCAAAAGAGCAAACACCACGAGGTTGTAGAGGACTTTATCCCTCACCGCCTCTTTGAAGGTGTGAAGAGCAATCGAGGCAACCCGATTCATCGCCTTCATCGTTCTCCTTTCGCCGGGCCCACTGCGGCTTTTTCGGGCGCGATTCTGGCGTCCTTCCCCACTTGTTCCATGAAGTAATCTTCCAGGGAAATCTTTACGGCATTAACGGAAACGACTTCGGCGCCCGATTGCAAGATCATCCCCAAGACGGCTGACACATCCGATCCGCTTGGAATCTCCACCCGCACGCGTTCCCCCGTTCGCACCCAGGCGCCGCCGTGAGCTTTGAACCCCTCCAAAAGTTCCGGTGGGGGAGACTGAATCATAATCTCAGTTTTGGCTACGTCCATTTCAAGCATTTCCTTGAGCTCACCGCATCCCTGCATCCGCCCCAGATGGAGGATGGCCACGCGGTCGCAGAGCATTTCCGCATCGGAAAGTATATGAGTGGAGAAGAAGACGGTCTTGCCTTCCTGCTTCAAATCCAGGATCAAATCGCGCACTTCCCGGCGTCCCAGCGGATCGAGGCCTGACATGGGTTCATCCAGGAAGACCAACTCGGGATCATTAATAAGAGCCTGCGCGATGCCCAGCCTCTGGACCATGCCTTTGGAAAACTTCCGCACTTGAACGTCGCGCGCCCCCTCCAGCCCCACTTGGGCGAGCAGACGCGCCGCCCGGCGCCGCCTCTCCGCCGCGGGAAGGCTGAAAAGTTCTCCCGCATAATTCAAGAACTCTTCCGCGGTCAGATTATCGTAGAAGGAGGGATTCTCCGGGAGGAAGCCAATTCGCGCGTGCGCCGACGTGTCATCCAGTTCCTTTCCGAGGATGCGCGCGGAGCCCGAAGTTGGAAAGATGAGGCGCAGAAGGATTTTCAGCGTGGTGCTCTTGCCGGCGCCGTTGGGCCCGAGCAACCCGAACACTTCGCTTTTCTCAACTTGAATGCTCAGGCCGTCCAACACGCGCCGGGGGCGTTTCTTCCAAAATCCCACCCCATAATCCTTGGTCAAATCTTTGGTTTCAATAGCCAGCATAAATCATTTCCCAGCCTCCTTGCGGGGCTCCCATCAGATTAACAATTCATTGGAAGTTTTTCATCCTTCAGCTAATGAAAACTTTCGCGAACCTTCGATGCCGCATCCACTTCGCCGAGGACATCCAATGCGTGCGCCTCGGAAATATAGGCTTGCTTCAGACCTGGATCCACGTCCCGCGCCGCGTGGAACTCTCCGGCCGCGTCCCTGAACCTCCCCAGCTTCATCCAGCAATTGCCGAGGTAAATATGGGCATCGACGTCTTGAGGATTTGCTTTCACCGCTTTGGAGAAATAGACGGAAGCGGTAGCATAATCCTTTCGCGGAAAGTAATACGCGCCCAGAAAGTCGTAAGCAGGACTGAGCTGGGGCAAGGTATTGGCCGCCTGCTGAAAAAACATAAGAGCTTGTTGGTCATGCCCCCGCTCCTCGGCAACCCCTCCCAAGCCGATGTAGCTGTCGTAAATTACTTCGGGGGATCTCTCGCTGGGATTCTGGCCCAGGGTGAGCGCCGTCTGATACTCATGCTCCGAACCATCCAGGTCGCCTTCCTGGAAGCGGAGAATGTCGCCCTGCGCAACGTGCGGCCACGCCGCATCCGGCGCTCGCGCCCGCACCCGCATCATCAAAGTGGTATCGCTTTTCCAGATGGGAATGTCCGCCAACGTTTGGGAGGCCCAGAAGACCGCAAGCGAAGCGAGCGCCGGGGCCACTGCGCGTGCGAGCTTGAGGCCAAAGGACCAGGAAGGCAATCGAACCATTAAAGTAAGCGCAATAGCCAGGCAAAGGCCGACCGACGGCATATAGGAAAAACGATCGGCTACTTTGGGAATGCCGAGTTGGCGAATATCCAGGCAAGGGATGAGCATGACGGCCCACCAGGCCGTCAGGAAAGTTAATTGGGGGTCTCGTTTCCTGAACCTGATCGCGGCGGACAATCCTAGCAGGGCGAGATACGGCCAGGGCGAAAGTAACATCCGTCCGAGGTCGAAAGATCTCGCCGGGCTCAAGCCCACCGGCCAGAAAAATATTTTGGCATTTTGGCCCAAGAGCGCCAAGGCGGAAGCCATAGTTCTTCCCGAAATGTTCCAAAGAGAATGGGTCCTGCCAAAGGAACCTACCAAAGCAAGTCGAATCGTGATGTAAGCCCCGACGACGGCAAAATACGGAATCGAACGAACCATCCGCGCCGCCCAGCCGCGCGCATCGCGCATCGATGCTGGGGGTGAAACAAAAAACCAATAGGCCAGGACAAGGAGCGGAAAACAAACAGCCATCTCCTTGAAGAAAAGAGCTGGAAAATAAATCAGCGCAACCGGAAGATGCGAATAAAAATTGGGAGTCTCGCTTTTCTCCGCACGCACAAAAAATAAAAAAGCCATCGTAAGAAAAAATCCGCAACCCACATCCGCCATTCCCGCAATCCAAGCCACCGCTTCCACATGGGCCGGAACGAGGATCCAAAGCCCGGCGCCGACCAGGGCCGCGCACGGGTGCCCGAAAATTTCACACCCCAGGCGATAAACCAGCCACGCGGTAGCGGCATAAATGAGGATTTGTGTGACGTGGAACAGAGCGGGGTTGGGTCCACCCAGGCGATAGATCACCCAATAGTAGAACATTTGGAGCGGACGGTAGTAATTGTCTCGCGCCGCCGCGGAATTGAAGGACCAGACAGTCCCAGTGAATATCTTCTTCCAAAGCTGCGCGTTCAGTATGAATGGATTGGCAATAATCTGCGATTCGTCGTCATAGACGAATGAGTTGGATAGCGCACCCCAATAGGTTGCAAAGGTGAATAAAGTCAGGAGCGCACCGGTTGTTACAGGGTGGCGCTTTAAAATTTCGTTCCAGCGGGCCTGCATGGCATCGTCTTTGGTATCGCGGCTCAATGAATACCCACTCCAATTGGCATTTCCTCGTGATCCATCTCGCCATTGACCATCGCTCGAGGCTGTTTCCGTCTTTTAACCGAAAAAAAAGGAGCCCGCCGGCTCCTTATTTTTACACTCTGCAAATCAAAAGTTGCCCGCCCGGGCTCAGTTCCCGATGGGCGAATCAGCCGGACCGGCGGCCGCAGTAGTGTTCGACCGGATCACGCCCGAAGCGTCGGAAAAGTAAGAAACCCCATTGACCGATCCTCCCAACGGATTTGCGGATGCTTGGTAGGTGGCCACGTAAGCACACGCGCCATTAGCCATGGCGCCGGTGTTGGGACCGGGCGCCGCGGGACACGCGACATAATAAAACTGATAGCTACTTTTGACGCCGGAAGCAAGGACGGTATCGATAAGCTCTGCGCTCGCCGTCGTAGCCACTGGCCCCGATCCGCCCAGTTGCGCAAGTGTTGTACTGTAGCCGGTATTATATGTGGAAGCGTAAGTCACTTCCGCTGTGTTGATTGTCCTCATCGAGCCCACGGCGGATGCCTGGTTGGCAACTTGCCTTGACTTCAGCATATTGGGAATGGAGATCGCGGCAAGTATTAGAAGGATGGCAACCACGATGAGCAATTCAATCAACGAAAAGCCTCTTTCCTTCGCCATAAATTCGCCTCATCTACAATCAGTCAGTCTTCGGTCATCACTACATCTAAACCGCAACTCGAACCCTCATTCGCCTGTTCATTGAAGAAGGCCCGGAAAATGTTAATGCACTTCAAATGCCATAATCCCCGGGCGCTCTCCAAATCCATTAACTAATTTCATGTTTCGAATGTTAGTATTTTCGCCGGTCCGGCAAAGTCCTGTTCTGAATCCAGCAAATTTCTGCCAGCATCATAAACCATACTTAGCCAAAAAAAAAGGGGGAGCCTGGATGCTCCCCCTCAAATCTCCTGTGTGGACAGCATGTAAAGATCCTCTAAGTATTATCCAGCCAGAGGATTGTCTCCAGCGCTGGGTTCGTTCGTATTGTTCTGGCGAATGACCCCAGACTGATCAGTAAAGTAATAGTTGCCCGCCGAACCCTTGGGTGCCGGGCACGCAATCGGGCTGGCGTTGACTTGGTAGGAAGTATTCGTCGTGGGCGCCGTCGCAGGTGTTCCAGCGCTAGTTGGTGTCGCTGTGCAAGCAACCGCAGCAACCGGAGTCGCCGGATTTATCACGTAGGAAAATCCGTAGGTGCTCTTCACACCTGCCGCCAGGACGCTATCAAGCAAGTTGGCGCCCAGGGAGTTGTCCGGAGGGGCCGCGGGAGGTCCCAGATCCAGAAGAGTTGGTGCATACCCGATTGTGTAAGTCGAAGAATAAGTCACTTCCGAGGTGTTGATGGTGCGCAACGACCCCACTGCTGACGCTTGATTGGCCGCCTGCCTTGACTTCAACAGGTCAGGAATTGCGATTGCCGCGATGATCAGAATGATCGCCACAACGATCAGCAACTCGATCAACGAAAATCCTTTTGAGTTCCTTCTCATTTTATCTCCTTATATTGAGCCATCCTTAAAGGTCTACTGGATGGCACGCCCGTTCATTTGCACGTAGCTCTCCACTTTAAACAAACCGTGGGTACCCTCACTCATTCATTAAGCCTTTTGATTGCAATAATTTGTTCCTGGAACTAAAGTGCTATACGCCCGTCCGCCGACAATCGCACCTCCAAATGCCCGTTTTTGTCGCCCACGCCTGACAAATAGTGTCACTTTGGGGTATGTTAAATATTAGAAATTAGATTCTAATTGGGGGATTCGACCTGAGCGGTTGGATCAGGGAGAGCGAGTGACTTATCAACATAATTTCCAATGCGTCTTTGGTCCTCTGAAGTGAGGTCTATAAATTGGACGCCCACGCCCATCCGTCCAACCTGATAAGTGACCTCCGCAGATGTGACAATTATAGGATCATTTTCCTCCAGATTGAATCGCAGCGTGATACGCGAGCCTACCGGCATCGGTTGGTCAGTCTCGATAAATAAACCACCCAGGCTGATATCACGGGCAAAGGCGAGCGACATTGATTCTTCGCACTGGATTTGAGTTGCCAGAGAGGCGCGCGGGTGTTTGCGACGGTTTCCGGTACGGTTATGGATGTATTGCAGAAGGAGGCGCCGATGCTCAGGATCTAATTCAATAAATTCCACTGCCGCACCCTCGCCCGGAACCACGTAACACACTTTGGCATTTGCCTCCATCATGGGCAAATGCTTGGCCGGGCGGAACTGGACCTTCAATTCAGCTCCCATTTCTAGTGGTGGTTTTTGCTTGAGGCTCAAGAATAGACCGCCACCGCCCACCGCGGAGGCTCGCTCGCGGTAAGCCTTGCCACCCAAATTGAATTGGACGGAGAAGTCGGCCGTAATTCGAGGATATTTGCGGGTATATCTTTGCGCCAAGTCACTCACTCCGATTGTTGCCGTTAATTTATGAAAGGCTGATTCATCTTATCACAGTTGCCGTTCCGGCCAAAAGACGCAAGAGGCGGCGGCGGACGCTCCCTGGGATCGAATTCTATGGAATTAAGATACGGCGCCTTACTGGATTCTTCCCCTCCCGTTAAAGCCGCAAGGATAGTCGAAAGATGGCGGAATCGCATCCCCTCATTGCAATATATCTTTTGCATAACACGGGTGGTCGTGATATCCTCTTTATCGAACTTAATGAAAAAAGCTGAGAGAAACGAGGAACTTGCCGGATGCCGCTGACACGGGAATCCAAGTCAACTTTGATTGAGCGCTACAAAGTTCATGAGAAAGACACGGGCTCACCCGAAGTGCAAATTGCCCTCTTGAGCGAGCGAATCACCTACCTCAACGATCATTTCCGCCTCCATCGCAAAGATCATTCATCACGGCGGGGATTGTTAATCATGGTGGGTCAACGGAGACGCTTGCTGGAGTATTTGAAACGACAGGATTCCGGCCGCTATCAACAGGTCATCGATAAGCTGGGAATCCGCAAGTAGCCCGGTTGTGAGCCAACGGTTCGGGAATTTGAGAAATGACAGCCGAGAAAGTCTAAACGACCCTCCCCTTATTCGGCGGGCGGGCCTCTTTTTTTGGTCGAAGGCTGCGTTCCCTTTGAGTGGGGTGTTAGCCTTCACTCCCTTCCTGCATCGATTCGCAACTCTCCTAGAGCACCCCATGGCCGCAACCAAAGGATATTTTTACGTGCCCTCCGTGTTTTGAAGAATCCCAACACTAAGGACACAGAGTTTCTCTGTGCTCTTCGTGTTGCCTCTTTATGACAACGTGGTTTGCGGATATGTAAATCAGGGCACAAGAAAAGGCAGGAATCAACAGAAGTCCAGAACGCGCGGCGCAAATTGGAATTTGCCGTCGCCGCCGCCAAAAGTTAGGCAAGCACCCGGGAGCGTATGAATGCGCAACCATCGGGGAATCGCACCGGAGACAAGCTAAACGGAGGAAACATGGAACAAGTGAGTTTGCAAGTAGGTGGAAGCACCTTGACAATTGAAGTAGGCAAAGTGGCCAAACAAGCGGAAGGGTCCGCGTATGTTCGTTATGGAGATACTGTGGTTCTGGCCACTGCCTGCACCACCAATCCGCGGGCGGGAATCGACTTCTTCCCCCTCACGGTGGACTACCGCGAATACAATTACGCCGCCGGAAAAATTCCGGGAGGCTTCTTCAAGCGCGAGGGCCGGCCCACGGAAAAGGAAATCCTCACCAGCCGCCTGATCGATCGCCCCACCCGCCCCCTATTCACCGAAGGATTCAACGATGAAACCCAGGTGTTGGCCATGGTGCTTTCCGCCGACTCTGACAACAACCCGGACGTGATCGGCCTGGTGGCCGGAGCGGCGGCGCTTTACCTTTCCGAGATTCCATTTCCAAACCCGGTGGCGGCAGTCCGGGTTGGCCTGGTGGATGGGCGGCTGGTGGCGAATCCCACTTACAACGAAATGAAAACCAGTTTGTTGAACCTGGTGGTGGCGGGCAGCGAGGAAGCGATTGTGATGGTGGAAGCGGCGGCGCGTGAAGTTTCCGAAGCCACCATGAGTGACGCCATCCAATTTGCCCACGCCGAAATCAAAAAGATAGTGGCGATTGAAAAAGAGTTATTCGCCAAGCTGGGCTTGAAGAAAAGAGAAGTGGCTGCCCCCGCACGCGATGAGGCTCTCTACCGCGAAGTGGACGAAAAAATAGGGGCCGCGCTCCACGAGGCCATGGACACTTCCAAGCGCAATAAACTGGAGAGCCAGCGCAAGATTGTGGAGATCCGCAAGGCGCTGATTGACAGCTACCCGGAAGATGACGAGGAAAAGCGCCGCCATGTGGCTCAGTACTTTTCCGCCGTCGAGGAAAAACTTTTTCGCGATGATGTTCTCCTGAAGCGGCGCCGGCAGGATGCCCGGGCCTTCGATCAAGTACGGGCGATCACTTGTGAGGTGGGCCTGCTTCCGCGCACGCACGGTTCCGCGCTTTTCACACGGGGAGAAACTCAGGCACTGGTCACGGCCACCCTGGGCACGGGCGTGGATCAGCAACGCCTCGACGTGCTGGAGGGCGAGTCCTTCAAGCGCTTCATGCTCCATTACAACTTCCCGCCCTTCAGCGTGGGCGAAGTCAAACCGATGCGCGGGCCGGGCCGGCGCGAAATCGGGCACGGAGCACTGGCGGAGAGAGCTTTGGTCTCCATGGTGCCGGAGGAAACCGAGTTCCCCTACACCATTCGCGTGGTCTCGGACATCCTGGAATCAAACGGCTCTTCCTCCATGGCCACCGTGTGCGGCGGGTGTCTGGCTCTAATGGACGCAGGCGTTCCCCTGAAAGCGCCGGTGGCTGGCGTGGCCATGGGCCTGGTCAAGGAGGGCGAAAAGTACGCCATCCTTACCGACATAGCCGGCGCCGAAGACCATTATGGTGATATGGATTTTAAAGTGGCAGGCACGCGCGAGGGCATCACCGCACTTCAAATGGATATCAAGACTTCGGGCATCACCCCGCAAATTATGGCGGAAGCGCTGGAGCAAGCCAAGGCCGGCAGGCTTCACGTGTTGGGCAAAATGCTCGAATCCATGCCCGCCTCGCGCGAGAAAATATCAGCTTACGCCCCCCACATAACCACCCTCAAAATCAATCGCGCGAAGATCGGCGAACTGATCGGGCCGGGCGGTAAAGTGATCCGGGGAATTGTGGAGCAGACTGGGGCCAAGATTGACGTGGAAGATGATGGAAGCGTAAAAGTAGCGGCAGTCGACGAATTGGCGGCCGCCAAAGCCATTAAGATGATCAAGGACCTGATGGCCGAAGCCGAAATCGGAAAAACCTACCTCGGAAAAGTGGTGCGCCTGGCGGATTTTGGTGCATTTGTGGAGATTTTCCCCGGCACCGACGGCCTGCTCCATATCAGCGAGGTGGCGGAGAACCGCATTCGCGATATTCGCGACGAACTTAAGGAAGGCGATCAGGTGTTGGTGAAAGTCATATCAATTGAGGGCAACAAGATCCGGCTGAGCCGCAAAGCGGTTTTGCGCGACCAGAAAGCCAAAGCCGCAAACCCGGCCGCGGAGCCTGAGCCAAAGTAAAACGCCCAGTCCGGCCGAAACTCCCTTGCTGTATTTCGGCGATTGAATTCGCGCCCGCGCATGATAGGATGTCGAGTGTCGTCCCCGGCTCCCGGGATTATCTGCCGACAAGAAATTTCCGGACCTCGCATCCTCAGGAGGAAGAAGTCAAATGGCGGTGTATGTCGTCGAAAAACAAATCGATGATTTGATGGTTCTCGACGTCCGAGGACAGATCACCCTCGGCGAGGAAACCAGCGCCCTCCGCGAAATAACCAAAACGCTTATGGCCGCCGGCCATACCCGGATCATCGTGGACCTTGCAGAAGTGAATTACATTGATAGCGCCGGCCTCGCCACTCTCGTCTCCCTTTACACCTCGGCCCGCAGGCAGGGCGGAGATGTGAAACTTCTTCGCCTCACCAATCGCGTGCGAGGACTGCTCCAAATTACGCGCCTCAGCACTGTATTTGAGATTTACGACGACCTGGAAGCCGCTCAAAAATCCTTCGCCAATCCTTCTGTGCCCTAAGGCAGTTGAAAGTCCTGAGTTGAAAGTGGAGAGTGAAGGCAACGGGATTCGACTCTCAACTTTCGCCTCTTAACTTTCCTTGCTCCATGCCTTTGACAAAGTAGTTTAGTGCTGATACAGTCCTTCCAGCGCAGAGAAAGCAGGCCAGTCAGATGAGGAATCCACATATCCAGACTGCCGGGTAATCGCTTCAGTCTACGCTCATCGAGGTAGTCAATGCAGGGAACCATTAAGCGAGTCATTCGTGATCGTGGATTTGGCTTTATCAAATCCACCGAAGGCCAGGAGATTTTTTTCCATCGCAGCGGATTACAAAATATCAATTTTGATGGTTTGAAAGAGGGTGAAAACGTGGAGTTCGAAATGGAACGGGGGGAGAAAGGTCCGCGCGCGATCAATGTGAGATCTCCCCAAGCATGAACTCGACGCGGTCCAGCGCCTTGGCCGATATCTTTTCCACTCTCATTCCAATGGTTCCTTGATTCGATGGGACCCCTTAATCCCGGGATTTGGTGTCCCTCGAATAAGTTGCGAACATTCTTTCTAACTTTGGGCCCGCGCAGGCCCGCCGCCACTCACGAATCAAGAAATAATCACGGTCTGGACCAATCTTTGGAATTCTCCTGGATTTCGTTCCCTCAATGAATTCTACCCCGCCTGCGCGTCCAGGACTTCGCGCACTTTGCGCGCCAGTGAATCCGGTGCAAATGGCTTCTGCAAGAAGGCTGCGCCCAATTCCAATGCGTCTTGACGGTTGAGAGAGTCACCGGTGTATCCCGACATATAGAGCACCTTCAATTCCGGCCGCCGATCCGCCAATTGATCGGCCAGGGCGCGTCCGCTGATTCCAGGCATCACCATGTCAGTCAACAAAAGGTGGATGGCGCCGGGGTGCTGCTCGGCGACGTGTAGAGCTTCCGTTCCGTCATGAGCCTCCAGAACCGTGTAACCTTTGGCTTCCACCGCTTTTCGCATGAGCCAACGAATATCCTTCTCATCTTCCACAATCAGAACCGTCTCTGAGCCTCCCAAAATCTCCGCCTCTATCGTGGCTTCTTTTATTTGAATCGCGTTCTCCGACGGTGGGAAATAAATGGTAAATGCCGTGCCCTGCCCTAATTCGCTTTCCACCCAGACATACCCCCCGCTCTGCTTGATGATTCCGTACACGGTCGCCAAGCCCAGTCCCGTTCCTTTTCCTTTTTCCTTGGTGGTAAAAAACGGTTCAAATATGCGGATCTTGGTATCCGCGTCCATCCCGCAACCCGTGTCCGAAACTTTCAACATCACATACGGCCCCGGCGTCATGGGAATATGACCGCGGGCAAAATCCTCGTCCACTTGCACGTTCGCCGTTTCCACCGTGAGCCTGCCTCCATCGGGCATGGCGTCGCGCGCGTTGACGGCCAGATTCAGGATCACCTGGTCGATTCGACCTGAGTCGACTCTTACCCGGCTCAGGTCAACACCCTCAACCGAGATCAATTCGATATGCTCTCCGATTAGGCGGCGAACCATCTTGTTCGAATTAATAATCACTTTGTTCAGATCGACAATCTCCGGCGTCATGACCTGTTGCCGGCTGAAGGCCAACAATTGGCGGGTCAGGCTGGCTGAACGATCGACGGAATTCTTGATTTCCTTAACCAGATCTCGCGAAGGATCCTGGGCTGGAAGCTCATCGAGCAGCAGTTCGCTATAGCCGTTAATGATCTGAAGCATGTTGTTGAAATCGTGCGCCACCCCTCCCGCCAATCGGCCCACCGCATCCATTTTTTGCGCCTGCCGCAACTGCTCGCCCAATTCCCTCCACCGCGTAATATCCAAAACCGTCGAGAGAATCGTCGTTCCCTGCTTTTCTTCCTCGATTAGACTGGAGGAGATCAGCACCCAGGCGGATTTGCCATCCTTCCGGCGCGCCCTGTATTCGTAACCTACCACCACTTTCTCCTTCATCAACCGATTAAGAAATTCGTCCCGCCCGGAATCTTCGTAATAGAAATCCCTGACATTGAGGGGCAGAACTTCTTCAATTGAGTCATAGCCGTAGATGCGGGCAAAGGATTGGTTACATTCCAGGACCCGCCCATCCAGCGTGGTGCGGGTAACTCCGGCAAAATTTCTTTCGAATAACAGCCGGTAGCGCTCCTCGGAATCCCGCAACGCCTCTTCGGCCCTCTTGCGCTCGGTGATATCCTGCACGGTTCCACGGAGGCGCACGGGTTGCCTGTCGGCGTCGTAGTCCACTGCGCCGCGACTGATGATCCATTTCTTCGTGCCATCGGCGACGTTGATGTACCCCTCAACTTCAAACGGCGCTCCGGTCTTCATGGTCTCCCGCCCGGCGGCGTCCAGGCGCGCCCAGGTTTCAGGAGGATATATAGCGTGGTACTCTTTTTGAAAATCCGGCCAGGATTGATCCGGATCAAACCCGGCAAGTTTGTAGAGCTCCCTGGACCACGTCACAGCGGCCGTCTTCACGTCCCACTCCCAACTACCCACTCCGGCCAAACGCTGGGCTTCCACTAACTGCCTCTCTCTTTCCGTTAGAGCTCTTTCCGCTTGCTGGCGCTCCGTAAGGTCCCAGAAAAACCCGAATGAAGCAGCGCCATCCGCAAGCTGTACCACCTTTACCGCAACATGCACTGGAAATTGCGAGCCGTCTTTGCGCAAACCGATTCCTTCATGTTCCTCGGCGGCGGAAAGGCCATTCGCACGCTGGCGAACGAACTCCTCGATCTCGGGCCGGGACTCAGGCGCCCAATAATCGGCCACAGACTTCCCCTTGATTTCCTCAACCTGACTATAGCCATAAATTTCCAGGTATTTCCTGTTGGCATAAACCGTCACCCCATGCCGCGCGATGCCGATGGCGACGGGCGCCATTTCGATCAGAGTCCGAAAACGTTCCTCACTGGCGCGCAATTCCTCCTCAGCCTGCTTGCGTTCTGTAATGTCCCGCGCTCTCCTGGCAGCGTTCAATACCAGGATAGCCATCACCAGCGACAGCAGAATCAAGAATGGGATCAAGGTGTAGGTAAAGAGGACGGGGCTGGATCTTAGCCCATAACCAAGGCCGGCTTGGAACACAACGATAACCGCCGTGGCCATAGGCCACGACAGTAAAGCGGAGCGAAGCTTGGATCGCGGACGAGCCTCCCGCACCATTTCCCCACCCTCATTTTGCACGGATAACTGGATGAGAGATTATGACCCATCGGTGAGGCTCAAAGCAACTGCGCCTTTCGAATCGAATTTTGAAGGAAAGGAAATCGAAGGTGAAGGGAGAAACTGCAAGGAGTAGCAACGCCGGACTATCTTGCAGAACGCATGGCCAGGCGCGAGGCGTCTGACCTCAGTGGATTAATCTCACAGCATTGAACGCGGAACTTCCGCACTCACAAACTGCCTCGAGAAGGAGCAAGCACAATCTCTTCCTGAGTCGTTCGGACAGGCGTGACCAAAGCAGCCAGCACGGCCGCAGCGACATCTTCCGGCTGAATAACTTGATCGCGATGAACCTTGAAGTCAAATTCATCCATCAGACGCGTATTGGTTGCGCCCGGCAACACTGCCGTGACGCGGATGCCGAGCTCGCGCAGTTCCTGTCTAAGCACGCGCGTCAATCCCAGCGCGCCGAATTTGGACGCAGTATAGGCGGAACATTTGGGGAAGGCCTCGCGGCTCGAAACAGAGAGGATATTGATGAGGTGAGGACCGCGGCTGCGCGCAAACAAGGGCAGCGCGGCGCGGGTGGTGAGAAACAAAGCAGTCAAGTTAGTTTCAATATTGCGCCGCCAATCCGCCAGAGAGGTGCGGACAAACGGTTTGTAAGTGAATACGCCGGCGCTGTTTACCAGCACGTCAACACGGCCGAAACGCTCGCGGATTCGGCTGAAGACGCGAACCACTTGTTTGGGTTGAGCGACGTCGGCCGCGATGGTCTGGACCTCCCCTGCGACCTGCCGCGCGGCCCGCGCCAGGGCTTTCCGGTCCCGTCCCACTAGGGCAAGGCTTGCGCCCTCATTAGCGCAGGCGCGCGCAATAGCCAGTCCAATGCCGCGACTGCCACCCGTGACCACCACTACTTTGCCCTCGAGTTTCGACATGAACGGATCAGCTTGGGCTGTTGGATCGCACCAATCGCAGGAACTCGGCGCGCGTCTGATCGCAATCACGAAAAACACCCAGCATCGCCGAAGTCACCGCAATGGAATTTTGTTTTTCGACGCCCCGCATAATCATGCAGAGGTGGCGCGCTTCGATCACCACACCCACGCCCTGGGGCTTGATTTTTTCCATGATGGTTTCGGCAATCTGAGTGGTCAGACGTTCCTGAACCTGAAGGCGGCGCGCAAAGGCGTCGACGAGCCGGGGAATTTTACTGAGACCGATGATTCGGTCGGTGGGTACGTAAGCCACGTGGCAACGCCCGAAAAAAGGCAACAGATGATGCTCGCACATGCTGAATACTTCGATGTCCTTTACGATCACCATTTCGTCGTAGGCGACGTGGAACAAGGCTCCATTCAGGATCTTATCCACATCCTGTTGATAGCCACGGGTCAAATACCTCAGGGACTTGGCCACGCGCTCTGGAGTTTTCAGCAATCCCTCGCGAGCTGGGTCCTCGCCCAATTGGCGCAGAACTTCGCGCATCGAGTCTTCAATCGAATCGATGCCCGCTTCCGATCCAAAATCGGGGGGACTGATAATCGAGTTCGTATTGGAATCCTTCATCTCACTCTCCTCTGCTGGTCAGGGTCCTGATGCTCGCCAAAATATTCAAAGGCGTTTGAGTTCGTCTCTTCCAGGCGAATGCGGCTGAGTCGCGCCGTGGGCCAGTGGCCGCTGCCGTTTAATTTGTCCTTTAACAGATCGAAGATTTCGATGCAGACGTTTTCCGTGGTCGGAACCAAAGATTGGAAACTCTGGAGGTCCACATTCAGGTTGGTCAGGTCAAAGCGTTCGATCACTTCGCGCTCGACCGTGCCATCCATGATGCCGAGGTCCAGCACCATGCCGGTGGCGCGGTCGACGTCGCCCGCCACTGTGACTTCCAACATGTAATTGTGCCCATGGCCGAAGGCGTTGTCGCACTTGCCGTACAGTCGAGAATTCTCTTCCGCCGTCAAAGCGTCATTGTGCAATCGATGCGAAGCGGAAAAGCGGTAGCGGCGGGTGAGGTAGACCATTCATTCTCCGTAGTAATCCACAAAAAGATCGGGCGTCTCGTACAATCTGATTCGATGCAGCTTGCCTCGGGCGAGTTTCGGCGCCAATAATTTCCAGATTTCGATGGCGATGTTTTCAGTTGTAGGGATGGTGGTGGCAAACACCGGAACTTCCTTGTTCAGAAAACGGTGATCCATCAACTGCATCACCTCGGATTCGAGAAGCTTTTTCAAATCCTTGAGGTCCATCACCATGCCGGTGGTCTTATCCACCTCGCCGGCCACGGTGACGTCCAGAGTGTAATTGTGCCCGTGCCCGTTCGGATTATTGGTCTTCCCGAAAATCCGGCGGTTCTCTTCCGGGCTCAAATCGGGATTATGGTAAAAGTGCGATGCGGAAAATTCCGCCCGCCGCGTCACATAAATCATTCTTCCCCCATGGTCGAGTTCCGGGTTTCGTATTCCCTGCCTTTCCAAGTGACGCGGCCCCGTGCGTGAGCGCGCGCGGAGTTCAGCAGCAGGACAGCGTACATCGGAGATCCCAGAAACAAATATTTGGCCGCCCTGGAATCAAGACCCAAGCGGCCCAGCTCTCGACGGTAGCTCCATAGTCTGCCGGATACGGCGCTCAGAGAAACGAATGCGCCCATTGAAATCCACATCGACAAATCCGGCGTCCAAAGTTCCAGAATGAACAACGAGATAAATGACGCCAGAGCTGCTGCCGGTAAAAAATCCAGCAAGAATGTCCGCGCAACTTCATCCACGATGTTCGTCATCTTTCCGCCGCAGAGAGCGTACAAATTCTTCGTCCAACCCTGCCACATTTCGTGGAAAGTTCTGTACATTCTTGTTTCCGCCCACGCGGCCCCGGGCAAGAAGAGAATGTGTCCTCCAAGAGATTTTACGCGGCGGGCCAGCGCCACATCATCCAGAACATCGCCCCGAACGGCTTCGTGTCCGCCGGACTGCTGATAAATTTCCCGGCGAATCAGGATGTACTGGCCGTTGGCCGCAGCCACGTTCGATCGAGGGTCTGAAACTTCTTCAAACTTGAACCGTCTGGCCAAACCGGCAAAGATAAGCGGAATCACTGCCTTTTCCCACCAGGTAGGCACGCGCTGTCCCGGCGAAAGGGACAATAGGTCGGCGCCTTCGTGCTCCGCCCTAGCCACGAGAGTCGATAGGCTTTCGGGGCGATGTCCCGTATCCGCGTCGGTAAAAAGAAACCAATCGCCCTTGGCCATTCGGGCCGCGCTGGCCAGAGCGTGGGACTTCCCCATCCAACCGGCGGGCAGTGATTCGATCCGAATCGTTCGAAGACTCGGGAATTCTCCTTTCAAGTTCTCCAGAATTGCGCCGGTCCGATCGCTCGACTGGTCGTCCACAACGATGATTTCTCGAACTCCGCGTTGCGCCGCCACCGATCGCACGGCGCGCTCGATATTGGCTTCCTCATTGCGGGCCGGGATCATTACCGAAACCCGGCCCTTGATTTCTTCGGTCATCGCACAACTGAATAGGTGGACGGCCGCCGGTCCGCCCAAACCTGCCCCGCGGACCTTGGCCGGTCACGGTTGAATGTGCCCAATGCCAGGCAAATACCCATTATAATAAACTGAGCGGATATGAGCAAAATGGGCAAGGCAAAAATCGGGTCGGTGATCGCAGCCGCCGGAGTGGTGCTCTTTTTTTCTTTTTGGCAACGGACTCCCAACGTGGCCGAGATTGGCGGATATTCACCCGACTTCACTTTGCCCGTGCTAAGCACGGGATCCGGCGCCCCGGCTCCCCTTCATTTGTATGAGCATCGCGGGCACGTGGTGCTGGTGAATTTCTGGGCCACCTGGTGCCCTCCCTGCATTGAGGAAGCTCCAAGTTTAGAGGCGTTCTCCGCTCAAATGCAGAAAATGGGAGTGGAGGTTATTGGCGTGAGCGTGGACCAGGATCCAGAGGCGCTCAAGAGCTTTGTCGCCACTTATCATTTGACGTTTCCAATCGTTCGGGACCCCGATCAAGCGGTTTCAGCGAAGTTTGGAACCCGCCAATTTCCCGAAACCTACATTCTCGATCGGGATGGAAGAGTGGCGGACAAAATCATCAGCTCGAGGGACTGGACGGATCCGCTGATGATCAGTTTTGTGGAAAGCCTCGCGCACCCCAACCAATCGCCGGCAGAATAAATAAAGGCACATGCCCGCTCCTACCAGAGGGATTGAACCTGCGGGAGCGGCGCCTCCGGGTCACCACAGGCCGGTGCTCGCGGTACTTGATTCAGATTATTTCGTGGGCCGGCCCAAGGCGTCCATCACCGTGCGCCAGATGTTCACTACGTCAGTGATCACTTCCTGGTCCGGAATATTGAGCTTGGCTTGACGGTTCGACAATCTCGACTGATAGATCACGCCAGCCAGCGTAGCCGCCACCATCGGCGTCATTTTGTCGGCGGAATTGCCAGACTTATCAATCTTTTTCGCTTTAGCCATTTTCGCCTCACCACTGGAATTAACGTCCACGGGATTCTAGCATATAGATTCGTTTTAATTTGTTATGAACCAATAACGGCACGAATTGCCTCAAACCATCACCTTCCACTCGCGCTGGTATTGGTGTCATTTGCCAAACGCGGACGCTCCCACAGGCTGTCATTCCCGCGAAAGCGAATCCAGTTTCCTAAATCATTCGAATTACGGTCGGCCTGGCGACGCTGGATTCCCGCCTCCGCCGGAATGACCTGTCGGCTGACGGCTTCGCTTGGATGACAGGTTCGAGTGGCACCATGCGCACGCTCAAACCCTTGCCTGGATATCCCGCTTCACGTATGCTTTTGCACCGAATAATAATTGCGATCATCCATTTATGTATGGAGGAAAAACATGGCATCGTAACGGTTAAAGATCCCGTCTGTGGAATGAGTGTGGACCCGGCGCGCGCCGCGGCCACCTATGAGCACGAAGGACGGAAATATTATTTCTGCAACCCCCGTTGCCAGGAAAAATTCCGAGCCAACCCCCAAAAATATTTGGCCGGGCCGCCCCCGGCCGCCGGGTTACACGCCATCGGCGGTGCGGCGCAAAGGGCGCCGCTGATGGTGTCCATTTCACCCGGCCCTAGCCCCACTCCCGCCAATCATGCCTCCTCACAGAGCGCACCAACCCTCGGAGCATCCGTAAAGGAAATCTATACCTGCCCAATGGACCCCGAGATCCGCCAGCCGGAAGCTGGTGCATGCCCAAAGTGCGGGATGGCGCTTGAACCGATCTCGGGCATGGGCGCGGTAGTGAAATCGAAATACGTTTGCCCGATGCACGCGGAGATTGTGCGGGACGAACCCGGCGCCTGCCCGATTTGCGGGATGGCGCTCGAACCGCGAACGGTCACCGTGGTTGAGGAAGCCAATCCGGAACTCGCCAGCATGTCGCGCCGGTTCTGGGTGAGCGTCTTTTTGTCAGTCCCAGTGCTTTTTCTCGGCATGTCCGCCATGATCCCCGGCCAGCCGATTCAGCAGACGATATCCCCCCGACTTCTCACCTTGATTCAAATGGCCCTCGCCACGCCCGTGGTGCTTTGGGGCGGATGGCCTTTCTTTCAGAGAGGCTGGGCCTCGGTGGTCAATCGCAGTCTAAATATGTTCACTTTGATCGCCACCGGCACCGGAACAGCCTACGCCTACAGTTTGGTTGCAGCTTTGGCGCCCGGAAGTTTTCCGGAGTCGTTCCGCGGCCCGGGCGGCGAAGTGGAAGTTTACTTCGAAGCCGCCGCCGTCATCACCACGTTGGTTCTGCTGGGCCAGGTACTCGAGCTCCGCGCGCGCAGCCAGACCAGCAGCGCCATCCGCGCCCTCTTGGGACTTGCTCCCAAGACAGGCCGAGTTTTGCGAAACGACGGGACTGAAGATGACGTTGCTCTGGACCGCCTGAAGCCCGGCGACCTGATTCGAGTGCGGCCAGGAGAGAAAATTCCCGTGGATGGGGTGGTGATGGATGGTTCCAGTTACGTTGACGAATCGATGATGACGGGTGAGCCCATACCCGTGCAGAAGAAAACCGGCGACCGGGTGACAGGCGGAACGGTGAACGGCAAAAAGTCCGGATTTCTATTTCGCGCCGATCGAGTGGGTAGTGAAACACTTCTGGCGCAAATCGTTCGCCAGGTGAGCGAAGCGCAACGCAGCCGCGCGCCCATCCAGCAGTTGGCCGACGTGGTGGCGTCTTACTTCGTTCCCGCTGTTGTGTTCATCGCGATTGTGACCTACGCCGTTTGGGCCATCTTTGGCCCTCAACCGCGCTTTGCCTATGCGCTGGTGAATGCAGTGTCCGTCCTCATCATCGCCTGCCCGTGCGCGTTGGGGCTGGCTACGCCCATGTCCATCATGGTGGGAATGGGACGCGGCGCCTCCGCCGGAGTATTGATCAAGAACGCGGAGGCTTTGGAGATTCTCGAAAAGGTGAATACGCTGGTGGTAGACAAAACCGGAACATTGACGGAAGGCAAACCGCGCCTGGTTTCAGTAGTAAGCCTCGCGCCCGAGAATGAAGATGAAATGGTGCGCCTGGGCGCCAGCTTGGAGCGCGCGAGCGAGCATCCCTTAGGCACCGCCATAATTTCCGGCGCGCAGGAAAGAGGTTTGAAGGTTGGTGACGTGAAAGACTTCCAATCGATTTCCGGCATGGGAGTCGCCGGCATCGTTGATGGCCACAACGTGGCGCTGGGCAACGCAAAGCTTTTCGAACAATTGAAGATCGATCCGGAACTATTGCTCGACCGCGCGGAGGCCATGCGGCACGAAGGCCAAACGGCAATCCTGATGGCAATTGATGGCCACGCCGCGGGAATTTTTGGCGTAGCCGATCCGGTAAAAGCATCCACGGCGGAAGCAATAGGAATGCTCCATGGCGAAGGCTTGCGAATTGTCATGCTCACCGGAGACAGCCGGACCACCGCAGAGGCCGTGGCCCGCCAACTGGGTATCGACGAAGTGCAGGCGGAAGTATTGCCCGCGGGAAAAGGTGAAGCGGTGAAGCAGCTCCAGGCGCAAGGCCGCGTGGTGGCCATGGCGGGCGACGGCATCAATGACGCTCCCGCGCTGGCCCAGGCCAACGTAGGCATCGCCATGGGGACGGGTACGGATGTTGCCATGGAGAGCGCCGGGATCACGCTGGTGAAAGGCGATCTGCGCGCGATTGCGCGCGCCATCATCTTGAGTCGCGGCACCATGAAAAACATCCGGCAAAATCTCTTTTTTGCATTCGTCTATAACGCCATCGGGATTCCGCTGGCAGCGGGTGTTCTCTACCCGTTTGCAGGTTTGCTTCTCAGTCCCATGATTGCCGCCGCGGCCATGACCTTCAGCTCGGTTTCCGTAATTAGCAATGCATTACGCCTGCGGCGTCTTCCCTTGTAGGGTGATGTCCTGATTTGTGTCGGTGGGAGCACCGGCGTCTCGCCCGCTCTTTGCTTGTTATTTGATTGCGGGCGGGACGCCCGCGCTCCGGGAGGATTAGGACTCTATCCCTTGTAGGAAATCCTTTAGGAACCGGCCAAGAGCCTCTATAATGCCTACGAACATAAACTCAAAATCCAGCTGACCGGGATTGCCGCCTATGACCTTCGTGAAAACGCGTTTCCGATTGAATCATTCGCTCACGCCGGCCGAACTCGAACGACTAAGCCGGCTCTCCACTCATTATGGGATTCGCGGCCTCGCCATCGACAGCGCAGAATTAGTGGTGGATTACGACGGGTCGAGGATGCACGAAGCCGAAGTTTTGGCCTTGGTTCGGGGCGCAGGAATCTCCGTTGAGCCGCTCCAGGCGCTGGCGTCAGGCAGCTTCGACTACACAGGAGAGTTCAAGGATTATGCCTGGCCTTTAACCGGGCTGAGCCCGGCAAACCAGAAAGCAAAATAATGTTTTGGAAGAAGGAAGATAGATTTCTGAAAGCGTTCGGCCTATGGCCCTTAGGCGATCTGGGGAGCACGCCGGAAAAAGAATCGAAGGAAATGAATTAATCGGGGTCCTACCACTTGCTGCGGTCTCCCATCCACTGGCGGCACTCCTTCGTGTAATGTAGAATGGAATTGTGCCTGAGCTCAGCCGATTCTTCGGCATTATCATTCGTATGTTCTCTGAGGTTGGCGCACAGCATCATGTCCCACACTTTCACGCTTACTATCAGGACGAAGTAGGAATCTTCAGCGTCGAACCGGTAGAACTCATTGCCGGTAGCTTACCAAAGCGGCAGCAACGCCTGGTTGAAGCGTAGGCCGAATTGCACCAGAATGATTTGATGGCTGATTGGGAAATGCTGGAGCAAGGAAGAACCCCGCACCCGATTGAGCCGCTAAAATGAACTTATGAGCCATCCCATATATCGCGTTGTTAATTTCGAGATCGTAGCGCCTTACACGCTGCGGATTTGCTTCGACGACGGCGCCGTGCAGACCATCAATTTCGCTGACACTTTGGCGGGCGAATTGTACGCGCCGCTCCGCGACCTTAAGTTGTTCAACCGAGCGAGAATCGACCCTGAAGTCCACACGCTCGTTTGGCCCAACGGGGCCGACTTTGATCCCGCTATGTTGCATGATTGGCCGATGCACGAGCAGATGCTACGCGAGCGAGCGCGGCTCTGGCAGGCCACCCAAGTCTGAATAACCCGCATCCGAAGGGCCGCCCACGGATTCGAGTAAACCCACACAGCGAACAAACACGACGTATGGGCCACCCGCGGGAAGAACCGCTGACCTCAAATGCGGAGGTCATCGCTACAGTCTGCTTTATTTCGCCACTTTGGCGGCGGCCGCCGGGTCTGAGACGGCCAGGACGATGATGGCCTCGCCCGAGCCTTTCAAAATGCTGCCGTAAGCATACTCCACGTCCACGTTATGGTCGGCAAGCTTGCGCGTTAGTTTTCCCAGTGCGCCAGGGCGGTCGGAGACGCGGGCGGCGATCACGTCCTGCTCGGTGTATTTCAGGCCCAGGCGGTCCACGACTTTTCTGGCAACGTCGAGGTTGTTCACCACCAATCGGACCGGCGCCAATCCAGGCTGTTCCGGCACCATCAGGGCTTGGATGTTCACCGCCACCTTGGCCAGCGCCGAACACAACTCGGCCAGCGCCCCGCGTTTGTTTTCAAGCATAATCGAGAGCTCTTTGGCCAGCGCCATGTATTAACCTCCATCGGGCCGGAGGCATTCTCCTGCCTTCGCGCAAACTATTGCGGCTCAATTGTAGAGGGCGAATTTACACGGAAACAAAACGCGGCGCAATGGCAATGGATCGCCGATAATAGGCCAGGTTGTTGCAGCGGCGGTCGGAGTTTACCCCGCCCGCAACCTTGCGTGCAGGGTATGAGTCTGTTAGAAAGAAGTATGGATACTGAACCGCTCCGCCGAGCGAACGAAAGGTTCACCAGGGCCGGATGAAATCGAACGGACAAGTCTCACTTGCGCACTTTCAAATTCTTGAGCGGGTTTCCGCAACCGTCCCGGCAATCGAAAATCTGGAGGAGGAATTATATAGCGCCCTTTCCGCCCTCAATCTTCCGCGCGAACAATTGAAAGACCGAACGATTGCAGTTACGGTGGGCAGCCGGGGCGTGGCGAGCGTCCGGGAAATTGCGCGTGGAATTTGCGGCTGGTTGAAAAGCCAGGGAGCAAACCCATTCGTTTTTCCCGCCATGGGAAGCCATGGCGGAGCCACCACCGAAGGACAGCTTAAAATTCTCGAGGAATACGGGGTGACGGAGCAGTTCATCGGCGCGCCCATCCGCGCCTCGATGGAAACAATCTCGCTCGGCGTCTCGGCGGAAGGCGTCCCGGTATTCATGGATCGCCTGGCCTCGCAATCGGATGGGGTGGTAGTGATGAACCGCGTGAAGCCGCACACCACTTTTTCCGGGACCGTCGAAAGCGGCATGCTGAAAATGATGGCCGTCGGCATGGGCAAGGAAGATGGTGCGCGGGCGTTTCACGCGGCGGCGCGAAAGCTTGGGTATGAGAGAGCCGTCCGCGCCATGTCTGTGAACGTTTTGACCAGCGGCAAAATCCTTTGCGGCGTGGGTGTGATTGAAAACGAGATGCATCGGATCTGCGCGGTGCGAGCTGCGCGCACTGAAGACATTGTCCCGCTCGATGAGCAATGCCTCCTCCGGGCCCGCCGGCTGGTCCCGCGAATTCCCTTCCCTAAGGTCCAGCTTTTGATTGTGAATGAGATGGGCAAAAACATCAGCGGCACGGGCATGGACAGCAAAGTGATTGGTCGCGGCGTCCCCTTGCAGCCGGGCGAGGCGCCGGAAATAGAGTTAATCTACGCGCGCGACCTCACCGAGGCAAGCGGCGGAAACGCGCTCGGCGTCGGCCTCGCCGATTTCGTTCACGAAAGGCTGCGAAACAAAATAGATTTTGAAAAAATGTACGTCAATGCCAGAACATCCATGAGCCACCAACTGGTGCGTCTGCCCATGGTGCTCAAATCGGACCGCGAGGCGCTGGCGTTCGCCATAGCCTCGCTCAACAACCCGCCGGCCAGCGAGCAGAGCGTAGTGTGGATTGACAGCACCCAGAATCTGGATCGAATCGCAATTTCCGAACGAGTGGCGCGCGAAGCGTCCAGCCTGGAAGGCTGGCGATTGAAAGAGGATGTCACTGAGCCTCGATTTGACGTGAACTGCGACCTTGTTTCAATTCCTTAGGCCAGATGCGGATGTTCCCGCGCGTCGTCATTCGCGCGAAGGCGGAATCCAATCCCCTAAATCATTAGAAATGAGCGACCAAATAACAGGATTCCCGCCTTCGCGCGAATGACCCGCTGCGGCGGGCCTCGAAATGAATCCAATTCCATATGGCACAACTTCACCCAAATGCACCCAAATGCACGCTCTTGACTTTCGCCAAGCCATCGACTAACTTCGCTGAACCTTCGCATCGATAAGATTTTGCCATTCAAGAAGGAATAACAATGAAGCTGACGTGTTTACGTTTTGTCTTCGCCTTCTCATGGGCCATCTTGGGATTGGGAAACGGATGGGCGCAAGTGTCCAAGACTCCCAAAGGGCCCGTGCCAGAAATTTCTGGGGTCACTCCAAATTCCGTGCCTCCGGGCGGAAGCGGCGACCTGGTGATCACCGGAAAAAACCTGGCGCCGGGAGTGAGTTTGCGCATCGGGTGCAAGGATTCCCGGAATGCCCACATTGACAGTTTCAAAATAGAAAGTCCGGCTCGAGCCGTGGCTCACGTCACTCTTCCCGAGAGTGTGCCCGAAGGCCCGTGCGACGTGTATCTGGAATTTGTGAGGGGACCGGGCAGCGAGATTCTGCCTTCCGTCCAGGGGACGCCGGAAGTGGTGCAAGTGAAATCCGTCAACTTCGGCGTTTCCAATTCTTCTACTTCCATGCCCGTGGGGTTGGGCGAATTCTCGCTGGTGCCCGACGATGACCTGAAAGCCCTGGCGACGATGGACGCCGCACAAGCAAGCGCTCAAAAAATGGCCGATGATGTAAAGAGTGGAAAAGTCAATCCGATGGATCCGGATTTTATGAAAAAAATGCAAGAAGCTGCCATGCAGATGGGGAAGATGGCACAGCAGGGCCAAAAGTTTGCACAGGATGGAGTAAAGGGTGAGCTGCTTCTGAGGTCAGGCTCGGTGAGCTTTGTCCAGGAAGGAAAAACGATTTTTAACCAGCCCATATCGAAGGTGCAAGACATCACCCAAATTCAAGATCCGATGGGAAGTTCCTATAAGATTTTCCGCCTCGCGTTTAGCGACGGAAAGGTCTACGGCCTCAGAGCTCCCCAGTCGAGCCCGGCGAAACTCGACAACCTCAAAAAGAAACTTGGGAAATAGGAGGGAGATTTGGAGATGGAAGGACTGCGGGAGAAGCGAAGAGCGGGCATGTCGCCTTCTCAATGACACCTGGAAGAAGCATGGCTGTAGTCTGGCAAATACTTCTAGAGGCAGGACTGATTCTCATTCTGCCGCTAGTTTTTTATCGCCCTGTAACCGAACAATTCAGCACTCCAAAAATCATTGTCACCGAATGGCTTGTGGTGGCGGGCCTTGCGGTTGCGGCCATCACATACTTTTGGCGACGCGGACCCGCGCCCCGCTTGCATTTCGCCTGGCCCATTGCGCTGCTCGCATGCAGCGTTTTACTTTCCTGCGTCAATAGTCCATCACCGGAATTCAGTCTGGATCAAGCCCGGTACTTCCTCTGTGGACCGGCGTGGCTGCTCATCTTGTTTTCATTCCCCAACGGCCCTTCGACATTAAGGCGGCTATCGTTGCTCATGGCATCCGCAGGCACCCTAGTCGCAATAATCACCCTCGCGCAGTGGCTGGGGCACGACCCCCTGGTTTTCGGCGGCTTCCAGGTGGCACAGGGGAAATTGGTGGACCGCATGGCTCTCTACTCGACATTTGGGAACCCTAATCTGGTCGCCGGATATTTGGTGGGCGTGGTCTTTATCGTTCTAGCACTGGGCCTTGTGGCGCAAGGCCTCGCCGCCAAGTTAGTGTGGTTTGCCTCAGCCGCGGCAATTGTACTGGCGATCGTGGGTACACAATCGCATGGCGCCTGGGCGGCGCTGATTCTTGGATTTCTTACCTGGCTCTGGTTACTGCGTTCACGGCCGGCTCCAAATCCTGAAATTGTGAATACCGCATCTGCCATCCCAGGACATGCGGGACTTAAATCTTCGATATGCCTTTTGTTTTTCCCGCCGACTTTCATCGGGCTCGCCGTGCCCATGTTTTCCAATCTGCCGGAAAGGCTTATGGACCAGCTTACGGGGCGCATGTATCTCTGGCGGGTGAGCTGGCCCCTCTTCGCTCAACACCCTCTTCTCGGCTGCGGGTGGGGGTCATTCCAACTTCGTTTTCTCGAATTGCAAGCGCGCTTCCTTGCCGCGCACCCGGACCAGGCCGGGTATTGGAGCAACATCGCGCAGCTCCATAACGATCCTCTGCAACTCTTACTGGAAACGGGAGTGCTTGGACTGGGAGCGTTTGTATGGCTCCTGTGGGCCTATTCAAAAGAGCTGCGCGAAGGTTTGATTGCCGGGGATTCCCAAACTCGCCACTTGCTTGCGGCAAGCGCCGGAGGCATGGCTGCCATTCTGGCGGACTCAGTATTTAATTTCCAATTTGCCGTGCCTCCCACGCTTATCTTGATTTTTACTCTTATGGCGTTTCCCGCTTTGATTTCTGCGCCTGATAAAGACCACGGTCAACCCCCCAGTTTGCGATCAATGAGCCTGCGCGTTCTAGCGAGTTTGGCGGCACTTGTATGCGCCGCGTTCCTCTGTATGCAAACCGCCCAATTCGCCGGAGCGGAGATTGATTACGCACGTGGGGTACGCTTTGAGATGGCGGGTGACGCCGGGTTGAACGAAGCAGAGCAGGCATACCGCGACGGACTGGCGCTAAACCCTCGGAGCGGGCGGATACACTACGGCTTAAGCCGCGTCCTTTATATGCAACAGAAGCTTCCCAGCGCTTTGGCGGAGGCCGAACTTGCTGAACAAACTCCTTTCTTGGATTCCCATTTGGAAATTCTCAAAGCCAGGATTCAGGTCGCCATGGGTTTGAACTCTGCAGCTCTGGTTACATACGGCCACGCTCTCGCCCTCGAACCAGCGCTGAAAATCCTCCAAGGTGAAATTGCACCTCTGGAGAGAAAAACAAAATGATGAATGGTTGAATGAAAGTGGTGGGATCGCCTCAGCTACCCTCCGGGAGCCAAACGCGCGGACAGAAGGGAGACTTTTGTTATCCTCCCTCCCGCCTGAGCCCGGGTCTCGTGGGCGAGTGCCCGGGCTCACGCTGCCGTGGTCATTCCTGCCATGGGTGAGGAGATAACACCCATGGCGGAATGTCGTCCGCGACCTTAACTTCGGACCCCAGGTCTAATATCGGTAGTTCGGCCGCGAATCACTTCCACGCGCTCCTGATAATAGGTGCGCCCATCGCGATCGCGAAGTTCAATGTTGTGCGTTCCCGGTCGAAGCGGGAACTTCTTGAGCTTGCCCGTGATTCCGGCAAAGCCGCCGTCAACAAAAATCGAATCGCCTTTCGCCTGAGCCTCAATTTTTACCTGTCCGGTGTTCGAATACGCATTGGGGCCGTAGTAAGGGCCATAAGGACCATACCAGCCAGGCCCCCAACCATAATAACCAGGGCCGTAAAACCCATACCCTCCGCCGACAAATACGCGCACTCTGGCCGATGCCACCGGCGCGAAACTCAGGACCGCCAAAAGGGCAACTGCTGATGCCATTAGAATTCGTTTCATAACTTGTGCCCTCCCTACTGAGATTCGGCTGGAAATAAACTTCCAAAGCCGCCGGATCTCAATAGATTAGATGCGTGACGCCGGGAGTGTGTTGTTTCCTGTATCAATTGTGTTTTCTACCCTTTGAGTCCTTATGATACCCTTCTCACAGCCGTTCTTTTTCGACGAATCCCTTCGGAAGGGGTACAGTTTGGACCTTCTAGCGGCGAGTTGCGGGGACCCCAGGTCGTGCTTTGGGGCTCGCCATGTGGCGGCGTAAAGCCGCCTCTTCGTCAACCAGATACGACCATTTATCTAGATCTGTTGAGCAGATTCAATTGATAGTTTATAGTGGCAGGCAGAGATTGCGGCCGCAGTCGTGGTTTAGCTTCGCGCGGCAAACTTCAAACGCGGCTGGAATAAAGGGTTGTAATATTTCAACACGCTGAATTAATCCATTGCGGCTGCACAAAAACATAAAGCGGGACATAGCACTCGCAGCATTATCGTTGTGCGTCTTGTATGCGGGAGATTATCTTTTCCTTCGCATCAGGATATTCGGCCGTCGTGATCCGATGGGAACAGTAACAGTCCAGACTAATTACGCCGTAAAACAGAAGAACGGTAAGACTGAATTCTATTTCAATCCTCCCCAGGATCAGGCTTGCGTGAATTCAATTTTCCCTCACTTAGGCTACCCGCCGTGCTGGTACCTTCGGCGCAAAAGCTCGCAGCAGGTCAATATGTGAGAGGCATGAAGTTCCCGGTTAGTCCGCGCCTGAAGTTAAGATTTCACCACAGAGGACACGGAGTGCACCGAGGAAGGGCACCGGAGATGACCACGCCCATAGCACTTCAACCCCATCCCTCACACTGCCAATTAGAAAGCCATGAATCCGGTTGACACTCATGCCCGCTCTTCGTATTATCTATTCGCTAAAAGGAGAAACCATGAAAAAAATACTGCTTGTCTCTATCATTTTGCTTTGCTCTTTCTCAGTAGCACAGGAGGCCGCCAAGACCGCTTCCAAGTCGTCGGCAACCAAATCCGCTGCGAAGAAAGAGCCGATGAAAGCCAAGAACGCCTTTGCGCCCGACGAAGTTCAATGGGGCCCCGCGCCTCCATTTATTCAGCCGGGAGCTTCACTGGCTGTGCTGGAAGGCAATCCAATGGGAGCTACGGGTGACTATACCGTTCGCCTGAAGATGCCCGACGGCTACAAGATCGCTCCGCACTGGCACCCCAAACGCGAAAATGTCACCATCATTTCCGGAAGCTTCAAGGTGGGTATGGGGGATAAGTTTGATGAAAGCAAAATGATGACGTTCCCTGCCGGCAGCTTTGCTTTCCTCGATCCCAGCATGCACCACTACGCCATGAGCAACGGTGAAACCGTGGTGCAGATTCACGGCGCGGCGCCGGTGAAATTCAACTACATCGATCCCAACGACGACCCCAGCAAGAAAAAGAAGTGATCGGTTGGGTAAGGCGGTAGGTTGAATGTAGCAGGGCCAAGGCTGGACTTCGGCGTTCCTGAGGTTGAGAGTGCAGGGTCTCGATGTGATCGGGGCCCTGCAAGGGTATTCTGACGGCCGCAATCGTTCTGATCGGGCACAGTTGCCGAAGGAAATCAATTCCAATCCAATAGCCGCCCGCGGACGGTGGACACCCCGGTCACTTCGTGCAGTGTACGCGGAAAGCGGCCCGGTTGGACTTGACGTTTCCGCTTCCGATCATCACCCACCCGTTAAACGTTTTGCCGGGGCCGCCCAACTCCCACTTGGTGAGCTCGGGTGAACGCCACGTACCAGGTTTCTCAAAGTCGTGGCTTCCTCCATTACCGTGCCCGCCGTCGGACCTGAATTCTCCGTAAGTCATCTTCCCCGGTCCTCCGGCCATGGTGATCCAGCCGCCGAATCTGATGGTGGTTGGACAAGCGCCGTTGTAATTGGCCGGCGATGCCGCAAGATGCATCGCGATCACGTGCCCGTTGTTAGCTGCCGCCACCTTCTCTTGGGGCGCGGTCAACATTAGGCAAGCACCCAGAAAAACGAGCGTCAACAAGAATCTGACACCCTGTTTCGTCATGTTTGAATTTCCTCCTCGAATGAAATTAGCCGTGCGCCGCTATTGCTTGGTTAGCACAATAGTCTTTTTTTGGACTCCATGATTTCCGGCGACGGCAAAGGTTGGGAGCGCCCCTTTTGCTTTTACATTGTCTTTGTCGTAGGTGACGCGCAAATCGTAATTTCCGGCCAGCAAAGGCACTTTATTGGTGCTCCAGAAACTGGTGATGGGCTGGAACTCCTGCTGGTCAGTGCCCGACTTAAAGACATCAATGTGCATATTGTCGGCCACGTCTTTTCCGCCCAGAGTGCCGTAGACGCGGACCCACTGCATCGGCGCCGCAAAAATCGCTTCTGCCTTCCAGAGTTTGCCTGCCACCACCGGCACATTCCTAATCCACCCTTCAGCTTTGCACACGTTACCCTCATCATAGATGAGGCGTACGTCCCAGGTTCCCGGCGCGATGGCGGGCTCATGCGAGGCCCAATCATTCAGCTCCGGCTTCTGTTCTTCAGGATCAGACCCCGGCTTCCAGACTTCCAGGTGAGTGTTATCGCTGACCTCGATGGGCCCATCAAGGTCGAGAACTTTGATGCGCACAAGGCCCTTGGTCTTGTCGTCGGCATCCTTGTCCAGGACTTTGGCCTTCACCTCTTTAACCGCGCCTGCAACGGGCAGGTCCACGGGCGCCATGCTCGAGTCGCGATCGGTCGGCGCCGGGATGCCCGTGACGCCGTCTGGCGGTATCTCCGGGGGAGGCGGGCCGGTCTCTTTCTTTGCGCAACCAGCCGCCATCGCTCCGAGAACCACTAAAACGGCAAGAATCTGAAACTTGAATCGAGGCATGTTTACCCTCTCCATAGGAACAGGATTATTTGCAGGTCTTCCTTTTGCTTGCGGCCGCTTTTGCTTAATGCGTGCGAAGTGGACATGGGCATTACTTCACACCTGCCATGCCCAACGCAAATTAAGCCAACAAGATGTAATGTCTTAATTTCACTGGGAGCGCGTGCCGGGGCCCCACGTAGTGGACTGGGGCGCGCCCGCAACCAAATGATCAGGAAAGAGCGGGCGAGACGCGCGCGCTCCAAGCGATACAAGTTCGGGCACTAACTAGCACAGCTTTTGGGCACGCTGCCCTCAAAACCTTCCCTCATTTTTGATTTTGAAATTGGGACTTTCCTTCGCCCATTCCTCGGGCGGGCTTAGTATCCCCCCAGGCATCCCCGTAGTCAAGTTCCATACGAATTGGGTAGTGGTGTCACTTGGACTTGGATTCATTTCGAGGAATTGGTCATTCCCGCGGAGGCGCGAATCCATTCTCTCGTCCACGCATTTCTAATGATTTAGTGGATTGGATTCCCCGCCTTCGCGGGATTGACGGTGCGCGGGAGCGCTCACGTCGCGCAAATGACACCACTGCTAAGAATTGATGCGCGCTCCGACCGGGTTGGGTTTATCTTATCAAAGGAGACTTTGTGAGACTTCTCGATACGCTTGCGAGTTTGATTCAATCTCCTGTCAGGGCCAACCGAAGCTACACGTCGGTCTTACGCCATCTTGGTGCGTTCGGGTTATTTGTTATCGCGATCCTGGATAGCACGCCCGTGCCAACGTTTGGAGGCCCGGACATTCTGACGGCGATCCTTGCTGCCCGTCGAGGCGAGCCGTGGTGGTACTATTCCGCGGCCGCCACTCTGGGCTCGACCATCGGCGCCTACCTCACCTTCCACGTCGCGCGCATATCAGGTGCAGCCTATTTGGGAAGGAAATTTGGTGAGGCCAGGGTGGCCACCGTCCTGGCGTACTTCGAGAAATGGGGAACTGGCGCTCTTGTTTTCTCAACCCTTGTCCCCTTCCCTTTTCCGACCAGTGCATTCTATGCCGCGGCGGGGATATTAAATTATCCGCTGCCCAGGTTCCTTACGGTTGTCGCGGCGGCCCGAGGCGTCCGCTATTTCACTATTGGAGCCATCGCCTCGCTCTACGGCCGGCATTTCCTTCAGGTATTCAGGCATCCGATGCAGTATTCAGGTTGGTTGCTCCTGATTGGCTGCGCGGCATCCATTTTTATCGCTACTGCATTGTATGTCCAACGGCGGCTAAGCGCCGCGCAGACCTGACTTGGCCGGCCCGCCAATGCGGTTATCGCTGCCGCAATTAACCGTAGGTCGTTGCAGGAATCGACCCGCCGAATCCGTGGACTGACGGACTGGTCCTGGGAAACCTATGAGCGGTATGGCTTTGGGAGTCTGTGCGGCAACTCAGGCGAATCCGTGGTGGTTGCCACGGTCCCGCAACGCGGGACCGTGGGTTCGTAATGCCGTAACCCTGTAAAGAGCTCGCGGCACAAGAGCGGTGCCGAGGCTACCGCTATTCAGCGATGTTTGCCGTCCTGACGGAGACCGCTGCGGAAAACGAGCCTCGCAAGCCAGCTGAGTTTATGGATGCAACAATGGCGTTGTAGCTCGTTGCGGTCGGCAGGTTGCCAACGATGTAGCTCGTAGAAGCCGTAGTGAAACTCTGTCCGTTGCTGAGGGTCAACTGATACGACGCCGCGCCGGGCGCTGCGGCCCATGAGACGGTGACCTTGTTCTTTCCACCCAGCCCGGTGATCCCGGTAGGAGCGGCGGGCGCCGTGAGTGCCGTGGCGGGATCGGAATCAGGGGACGCGGAGGTGGAGTTTGTCGCCGCCACTGTGAGAGTTAACAGGCTGTTCGCAGGGAGTCCACCAAACGACGCCTGTGGGGAAGCGGTCGTCTGAGTCGCGACCACCAATCCTGCTGGGTCCTTCAATGTAAACCTGTAACCCGTGGCGCCAGTTACTGGAGCGACCGAGCCATCGACGCCTCCATTGGAATTGCCTGCGACCGCTTGAACTTTGGGTCGCGGAAGGACCTGCCCAAGAGCCATCGCCGCTGGCATAACAACCATGACAAAGCAAATCGCAAATATTCTTCGAATCATTAGTGTTTCTCCTTGCCCGGGCGGTAGGTTTAGGCAGTCCTGGACTGCTCTGGGCCCTATGCTTTTGAATGTGGGGAGTGTATGCTTCTTGATCCCGATGGTCAAGGAATGAATCGCAGGTGGCCTTCCGCAATGGGGGATCGCGTTTTCTGCGATGTATGGGTTAAAGTCCCAGGGACAATCAACAGATTCGGAAGAGGACATGCATTTAAGTTTTAGTATTGTTGTCGCCCCGATCAATCGGGGCGCCACCCCGACAAATGCAATGGTAGCCACGGTCAGTCCGTCAACTGACGGATTCGTGACCGTGGGTTTTGTCCATAGGAAGAGCCCACAGTCAATTGGAGGACGATTGACAGTGGCTACCCGCTCTTTGCCCTCGGAAAATCAAAAATCACCATTCTGGTGTATAATGGTGGAATGCGAGCCTCCAACAAAATCGTGCGACAGAGCGTAGGCCTTCCGGTAGAGACAGCGCGCCGGGTCCGCAGCATGGCGAAGCAAAGGCGCCTCAGCGCGAACCGGGTGATTGTCGAGCTGGTGGAAGAGGGGATTGAGGCCCAAAAGCGCAAGCAACGTGAGTTCATTGAACTTGCCGAGCGTTTCCGAACGGCCACCGATCCCAAAGACGTTAAGCGGCTCGGCGATGATCTGGGCCGCATGGTTTTTGGCGACTGATGCCGCATCTTAAAACCTGGGACAACCTCCCGCCCCGAATCCGCCAGCACCTGATAGACAGAATGCGAGATCGAAACATTAGCATCGCCGACCTGAATAAACTTCGAATTTGGGTCGAATCCCACCCGCAAGTCCCCGAGGGCGAGTGGTACAAGGATTTCGGATCTTTCAAAATCTGCGGCCAGGGATCGTATCCGAAAACTTTCCTGCTTCCCGGCCAGCCCGCGAAAGGCGAAAACCTGTGATGCCCGACCACCCAACGCAAAACCGCAGACCAAGGATGGTCTGCGCCAGCCCCCCCAAGCGACCTCTTCTCAACGTCTTTTAATACGATCGGGGGCCCACCTGTCATAACCATCAAGATTTGGCTTCTCTTCAGATTTTGCTGGCCAGGAAACACCCGGTTCGAAAAACTTCGACACTAGCCTGGGATCGGCGTCCCGGTGAAGTTTAAACACCTGTCGCTTTGGCCCAACTTCGTTAAGATATGCATGTTCGGCTAGGCACCTCCGGCAAATGACTTTTCCCACTTGTCCATCTACCATGCTCGCAATGACGTGGGTTAGGATCACCTTGCAGTCAGGGCAATAGTCGTCGATCAAATCGGCTAGTCGTCGCACTGGATCCGCCATGGTTCGCACCTCGGTGAAACCACGCTCGCGAGCATTCCTTCCCGGGCAACGCATTATAGCGCCCCGCATGCAAGAATTAAAATGTCTGTGGCCTATGCCTGATCGGAAAACAGAGGGTAGCCGCGGCAAGTTTTCTTTGCCGCGGCTTTTTCGGTGGAGACAACAAGAGCCCACGGCACGAGGACGGTGTGGTGGCTACCAGCTTGATTTGAGGAGGATTGGCAAGTTGCGTATGTCCAAAGGAACGCCACGCGTGGGCCAACCGCAATTCGTCGAAATGAGATCGCACTTATGCTTTAACTAAATCCTTTGCGATGATTCTCTGCTTCTTTATGTACTGCTCCACGAGAGGAGGGCTGAAGCGGGGAGTGACGAGTAAAAGTCCCGGAGTCACGTGGTTAGGGGATGCACCGTAGTGAGATCGCACAACCTGCCTGTAGTTTTCCCGAGAGGTAGGGTTATTGTGGGCCACCCTATTGCGCACCCGCCGCATTTCGTCAATTAGCGAGGCGTTCGCATCGAGCACTCGATGTACGTTGTCGCCCGGATCGATCACAAACTTGATGTTGTCCTTAATCTCGCTTGCCGTCGACCATCTGGGTTGATGCACAGGTCGCGTACGCCCGAGGGTTTTGAAAAGCCCTCTCGCGTTCTGAATCGAGGTCGCTCTTTGCAGGAGTGCGGGGCCCGTACCGTCGGCGTAGGGAGCGCCGCACGCGAGCTTAGAAACCACTGATGACGCTAGATTCTCAAAGAGGCTGAACAGGCGTAGATGGATTATCTCGCCGACAAGCTTTTGGTGAACAGGAGTGAGGTCGCCGAGTGTTTGGCAGAGGCTAAGCAACCTAGCTGTCTCCATGTCGTGATGGCGGTAATCAGCCAAAATACTCGCCATACCGCCTCACAGGCCGAGACGCTTTCGAATGAAGGAGTCCCTCACAGTTCTCTGGCTTATTCTCTGAGTACTGGCCTTGCAAGCTGCAATAAAGTCGGCCTCGTCACGTCGTCTTTCCGAAATTGGGATGTCGGAACTAAGTACGCCATCAATTGCATGTAAGGCGGACTCAACCCTGCTTATCGGGAGCATCTGTTTCGCGGAATCAAGGATAAGGCAGAGGGAAAAGAACAGGGGCGGTCTCCTAAACACAGTTTCGCGAAAGCTTTCGGGCTTTAGGCTAACAATACGGGTAAAGAGCTCTTCGAGTCGGGAAGTAAATTGAGGCTCTTGCTCGAACTCTTCGTCATACTTCTCATACATCTTATCAAGGCGCGAAGTGCTATAATCAGAGAGCCCTTCTATCATGTTCAAAGTAAGATCAGATATGAACTGAACCTCCTCCATCCTCGCTATGTCGTTGGCGCTGAATATAGTGAGATCACGCCAAACGGCGAGGCGCTTTGCGGCCTGTCTTAGACAGAATTGCTTAAATTCCCCACTGAATTTGGCGTTTCGCTTTTCTTGTGGATTTAAGGTCTTGGCGACGGAGTTTAATCTTCCAAAGATCTCTATCACGTCTTCGTCAGTCGCGCCCAGCAGGTACCCAACGGACAGACTCGTGAGTTTAAAGCTCTCCGCCTCCGCCCTTTTTAGCTGGGAGTACTTTACCGGCTTTGGGTGACCGGGATGCTTGGCTGCAAAGGAGTCCTCCGAGTACTCCAGAATTGCCCTAATCCGTTGCTGGCCGTCGACAACCTCCCGAATGCTTTTTTCGGCGTCGATGTCTAATGAATGTCGGACGTAAAGAGAGGGAATTGGTTTCTTCTCAAAGAGCGTATTAATGAGATACGCCTTCTGGGGCTGGAGCCACACAGATCGCCTCTGGTACCATGGATTTATATTCAGCTCGCCGCTTTTGAAGAGATTGACCAAATCTTGGACGATATGTTTTTCGTATTCGACGCGATCCATTCAAACCTCCTACTGTGGTATCCCCGGTCCCCGGAGGGGGTAGCCTCGGCACGGCTTTGGTGCCGTTGGCTTGTCGATCGCCGAATCCTATAAAAGCCCACAGCATAAAAAGCATGCCGTGGCTCCCATCTGACTCGCGAACCCCATGCGTGTTAAAGGCTCTCGTCACGAAATTTCAGTACCCGTTCACACAATTGATAGAACTCGTCAACGGTTAAATCGCTTTTCGCATCGTTTACATACCACGAGCAGATGACGAACTTCGGTCGGCCTTGCCCGTCAAAGGTGTGATCAATTGTAGGCAGCATCGCAAAAGTCTTTTTGTATCGAGCTCGGCCGGCTTTCGCGGATTCATTATCAAATGTACTAACTAATGACCACTCTAGTGCCTCGCCTGTGTAGAAATCCGCTTGACCAAACTCGCAGACTGCAGTGTGGATCTCTGCCTTGTACTGCGAAACTGTGCATATCATTCCACGCTTCCGATCACGCCTAACATGTGCCGTTGCTTTTCGGTGCAGCCATTTTGAGTACTTCGGTTGGTCACACTGTTCCCGAATGCGTTCCGGTACTGGATACAATTTACTCACATTGATCCTTTCGGCGCGCCGAGCCGTAGAAGTTGACCAGGAATCTTTTTTGGTTTCGGCGCCGGGAAATAATATAAACCTTATTGCAGCCACAATCAACAAATCAAGTCAGGTGTTAGGGGCAAGGTGCTAGGGGTTAGGAGTGGGGGTAAAGTCCGAAGGCCGGGTGCGCTGGGCGCGCAACTCTTCGGCGGAGACTTCCACCACCTTGCCGTCCCGCCAGATGTGGATGGGGCGCCCGGAGCGGATGTGGTCGTCGATGACCTTTTCCACGGCGTCCTTCATTGCCATCTCGGCGCGAACCTCAAGCGGAAGGTCGAGAATGTCTTGCGGTAGTTTGGTCATCGAGCCTTTTGAAATCCCTCAAGCAATTATACTCCTCTATTTTCACATGCGAGCGGGTTCAGCGATTCGCGGTGGCTCACGATGGAGTGTGGCGCAGAAATCAATTTGTGAGGTCTGCGTGCGAAGGACGGGAAGGAAGCGGCATGGATTCCCGTCTGCGCGGGAATGACGACAATTGGGACGGGTCCACGACACGAAGGGCGTATCGAGGCTGCCTGCTATGGCAATTGCGTGTAGGGGCGGGTTCGCGATCCGCCCCTGCGGATTGACTATTGCGCGCGCAGGACAGGATTTTTTGCGGGTGTACGTTTGGGCGGCGCGGGCGGAGTGAGAAACGCCTGAAAACCGCTGTCAATAGTGATCGGAATAGGCGTGGCGTCGGTCACCTGTTTGCCGGTGAGCGTGACCCGCAACATGAGGCCGTGATGGGTGCTTGGCCAACGCTGGTCAAAAATGAAATTCCCCAGGCTATAAGCGATCCAGCGGCCGTGGTAGAACTCGCAGGGTTGGACTACGTGCGGATGGCCGCCCACCACCAGGTCGGCGCCCGCGTCAATCATCTGGTGAGCGAGCTCCACCTGTTTCCAATCGGGCCGGGGAGCATACTCCGTGCCCCAGTGCAGGCAGACAATCAGCACGTCGGCGAGAGGACGCGCAAATCGAATGTCGCTCATCACGCGGTCGCCCTCCAGCCACGCGACGCCGGGCTGGTCCGCGTCGGCCGTGGCCTCTTCGGGCGGGATGCCGACATAGGCAAGAAAAGCCACGCGCACCCCCTTCATGTTCACGATGACGGGGTAGTGAGCTTCGAGTTCGTTCGCGCCTGCTCCCACCGGATGCAGGCCGGCAACGCGCAGGCGATGGACGGTATCGAGCAGCGCAGGGCGGCCCCAGTCGTACATGTGATTGTTGGCCACGCCCAGCACGCTGAAGCCCGCGAACTTCAAGCCGTCAATCACCAGCGGATCGGCGCGAAAAGAATAGAGGTGGTGCTGGTCGGCTCCGGTGTCCGACACGGGACATTCGAGGTTGGCATAGGTCAGGTCGGCGCCGCGCAGAGTGTCCGCAATTTTCTCGAAGGGATAGTTCCAGTCGCGCACCGCCTTCATTTTGGCGCCCACGCTGCGGGAAAGCATCACATCGCCGACAAAAAGGAGCGTCTGCCTAACATTGGGATCGGTAACGGGATTCTGCGCCACGGCTGGCAAAAAACCCAGTGCGCCACTAGCAAGAGCGATCATCAGCCCCGATGCGTATCGCGAATGTTGCATGGGAAAAAGTATGGACCCCGCCGGAGGTGGATCAATGTCGCTCTTGTAGCGCCGACCTTCAGGTCGGCACGTCAAGCAAATTCAGAATGCCGACCTGAAGGTCGGCGCTACAAAAATCTGACGCAAGGCAGCGGCAATCTGACACAAGGCAGCGGCGCCTTATTTCATGTTTTCCGAAATCATGAATTCCACCAGAAGAAGGTCATGCCACTCGTCGCCAAGCTTCCCGTGTTTTTCATGCACACCCACTTCTTTCCAGCCCATTTGCTGGCAGAGGATGCGCGCGGGCTCATTGTCCGCCAAAAGGCGTCCCACTAATTTGTAAAATCCTTTTTCGCGCGCCGCGTCCTGCATGGCTTTCATCAGCGGGTGAGCCACGCCGTGGCCGCGCAGGGTGCGCTCCACGTAGATCGAGAGCTCGGCTATGCCTTTGTAGCAGGCGCGCGGACTGTAAGGAGTGAGCGATGACCAGCCCATCATGGTGTGCTTCACTTCCGCCACCAGCACGGGATACTGGTCGGGGCGGGAGACAATCCACAGGTAACGTTCTTCCGGAGTTACATACGAATTCTCAAAGGTGGCCGCGCGGTCCTGCACGCCCTGATTGTAAATGCGGGCAATTTCCTTGGCATCTTCGCGTCGCGCCGGACGAATTTGCAGCGGCCCAGTCCATTCGGTCATGCATCACCTGCGTTGGTTCAGGATTTTGGTGCGCGCATGATTCTATCCGCACCTCCGGCGGAGAGCAACAAATCTTATGCGCGGGAAGTGTCGTCATTTGGAGTTGGTTTCATTTGGAGGCCCGCCGCGGCGGGTCATTCCCGCGAAGGCGGCGAATCCAGTTTTTCCTCTACGCATCACTAATAATTTAGATGATTGGATTCCCGCCTTCGCGGGAATGACAACCCGGGGGCCGCACTGAATCAGGGCAATTCCAACTGCACAAGGCGCTTGACAAGGGGCCATGGCGGGCTTAAAATAATGGCGAATAAAAGGCGAACATGAAGGGACCCACGCCTGCAAGTAGAGTCCGAATCGGCCCCGCCGGATGGTCTTATCCGGATTGGGAAGGGATCGTCTATCCCACCCACAAGCCCAGAGATTTCCACGCCGGCGCGTATCTCGCCCAATACTTTGACACTATTGAAATCAACACCACTTTTTACCATCCACCCGCCCCCAAAATGACCCGGGACTGGGTGCGGAGGATCTCGCATAACCCGAATTTCAGATTCACGGCCAAGCTTTGGCAGCGATTCACCCACGAACGCTCCTCCAGCCGCCAGGACGAAAAAACTTTTAAAGAGAGCTTGAAGCCGCTGATGGATGCCGGACGCCTGGGCGCGCTGCTGCTTCAGTTTCCCTGGTCATTCAAGAACGAAAAAGAGAATCGGGAATACCTGGGCGGGCTGGTGATGCTATTCATGGAGTACCCGCTGGTGGTGGAAATCCGGCACAGCTCCTGGAACCAGCCCGAGATTTTCCAGATGCTGGAAAACCTTGGCGTGGGATTCTGTAACATTGACCAGCCGGTGATTGGCCGTTCGCTGGGGGCGACGGAGCGCACCACCGCGCCAGTGGGTTACGTGCGCCTGCACGGGCGGAATTACGAGCACTGGTTCAGCACACGTGACAATGCTGCGGAACGCTACAATTATTATTACAGCCTCGCCGAACTCGAGCCGTGGGCCAAAAGAATTGAGACCGTGGCGCAGAGGACCGACGCCACTTACGTGATCACCAACAACCATTTTCGGGGAAAAGCGGTGGCCAACGGATTGCAGTTGGTGAGCATGGTTTCCAAGGCCCCGGTGCGGGTGCCGGAAACATTGCTGGAGCACTACCCGGAACTGGAAAAAATCCGCGAGCCCGAAGCCGCCCTGAGTCACGCTGGAGAAACCGGAAGACTCTTCTGAATTTCCCCATGATTGGGAAATTTCACACGGACGCTCTGCGAAGACTCGCGAAAAGCTGAACAATCTCACGCCAAGCCGCTAAGGCGCAGAGGCTCGCCAGAAAGATCAAAAAGTTTCTGAGGCATGCTTTGCGGCGTCGCGCCTTGGCAAGAGATTGTTTAGTCTTTGAACTTGAGTATCATTTTTCGACCCGGATGGAACCATCACCGGTATGAACGGTGAGGTTGAGCCCGCCCCCATTGATTTTTCCGTGGATATCCGTTTCGCGCAACGAGCCCGACATCGTGACCGGAAAACCGAGTTGGATGTGGCCGTCGCCGGTATGCAGATTAAGGTCGGCGGCAAAATTTCCCGGAAGGCGAAGCGCCACGTCACCATCGCCACTGCGCAGGGACCAGTCTTCCGCCATCTTTGAACCGGTGTTCACCCGGGCATCAATCCGGCCGTCGCCTGATTTCAAATTCAGCCGGTCAAAACGGCCTTCAACGGTTAAATTGCCGTCGCTGGTGCCCGCATCGAGCGAGCCTTCCAGCGACGCGGCTCGAATGTTTCCATCGCCGGAGGACAACCGCAATTCTCCCTTCACTCCTTCGGTTGTGATGTTCCCGTCGCTGGTGCGAATTTCCAGGTCGCATTCGTGGGGTACAGTCAGTTCGATGTGCACCGTGCGCTTCCCCAAATTCCAATTGGCGTGTGGCAAATGAACCTCCAACTCCACCCGGTTGCCCATCTGCCGCTCGGACACCCGGACTTCTTCGGGCCCGATTCTCCAGCCCGTCGTGGTTACTCGAGCGTCCACTGAATTGCCGGAACCAGCGCGAACGTCCACATTGCCATCGGAGGTTTGCACCCGAACCTCGCCCTTCCCGTCCAGCGAGTATTTTTTCGTCCACTCATCCGCGCGCGCGGCTGTGGCCACGAACAAAAAACCTGCCAATAGCAACGATCCCTTCAGTTGACTTTGACTCAAAGCCAGCCTCCTCATGCAGTGCCCTGCCAAGCTCGATTCCAATTGTCCGGTCTCACATTCTTTTCCTCGTTCAAGATATCTCGCCCCGCGAACGCTCCCGTTTTTCATGTCAAGTGGCCGTCCCCGCATAATGCCCACAAAACTCAAACTGTCTCGAAGCATGAACGGGAAAGGCGCGCCTCCAATTCCCTCTGAAGCATTGAACAATATGTTTGACGAAAATGAAACCCCGCTGTTAGCATGAAGGTTAGGATTCAGGAGCCAGGATTCTGGGTTTTGGACTGAAAAGGCCGGCGGCACGCAGTTTGCGCTCAATTCTGCACTCAGCAGCGGCGGCCACCGGCAAGGCGTTGCACTCACTGCTTCCAACTGAAAATCCAAAATCGGCAATCCGCAATCGAATCGTCCCCGTCGTCTAGCCCGGCCTAGGACACCGCCCTTTCACGGCGGTAACACGGGTTCAAATCCCGTCGGGGACGCCAAGCTTTTCAAGAACTTGCGGCAACCCCTGCTTGAGACGCGGTACGCGTTACGGTACGGTTTCGCTTGCGAGTCACCAAACGCAGTACTTTCCGGTGTGCGATCTGCTTCTCGTTTGACATAGCTTCGTCATAGACATCCATTGTCACTTTGATGGAGTTGTGACGCAGCAGTGCCTGGACGACTTTTGGGTCGTTGTTGTTTTGTCGGAGTAGGGTTGTGTAGGAATGGCGCAGGGTGTGCCATCCAGTGATCCCGATCCCCGCCTTTGCGGCGGCCGGTTTGATGTTGTGCTGCATAATTCGACTCATCCAGTACGGCTGCTTCCCCTTCATTTTCGGACTGGCGAACACGTAGTCGGTATTCGCCGCATACGATGTTTGCCCTCGCCAAGCCAGTAGCTCGTCGATAAGATCATCGTCGAGCGGGACCGGATTTTTCGACTTTTCGGTCTTCACATTCCCCACGCGCTGCTTAACAATTGAGCGCCTGGGAGTGAGTTGTTTCTCCTCAAAATCGAGGTCTTCCCACTTCACCCCACTCAACTCGCCTCTGCGTAGACCTGCCCCGAAGGCAAGAAGCACCATAGTCCGTTCCCGCGGTCCCAACACTTGGTAGACCAACCGCGAGAGTTGATCGACATCGAGCCGTACTGGTGTCGACAGACGTTGCCCACCTTGTCGAACTGCCGAGATGGGATTGCGATCTGTCCACTCGTAGCGAATGGCGTGCGCAAAGAGGACATGCATGAGATCCCTGATCTTCTTCTTTGAGCCCGGAGCCATAGGATCTCCGGTTGACTTCTTGAGCGTCGCCAGCCATTCCTCCACTGTCGTCGCTTTCACTTCCTCCACCATGCAATTGCCCCAACGTGGAACGATCCACTTCCTCAGGTACCCTCGATAGGTGTCTTTGGTGGAGAACGCGCGGCGGCTCTCTGGACCATCATCCGTCGAACATTCTTTCTCCAGCCAATGATCTACGAGTTCCTTGAAATTCCGCGGACCATCCTCCAATCGGCGACCTAGACCAAGGCGTTCAACTTCTCTTCGCGCCGCAGCCTCACTGCGGAACTGCTTGGCTAAGCCGAGGACGCGCTTATGTTCCCTCGGGTCACCATTCGGCCCAGGCTCATACCATCGATAGACGAGTACAGCTCCGGACTTCCTTTGAATAGTGCTCAGGAAGCCCGTGCTTGTGTGCCTCTTTCTCATTGATAACTCCTCCTTTCAGAAAGAGGCGGGCAGCGCCCAGAGTGTAGCCTGCTCCTCATCCACTCGTCTAGCTCGGAGATTTTGAACCGCCAAGTCTTGCGAATACCGTCTCCCCACGGGTAAGCAGGGATCCGCCCCGCGCGTGCCTTCTCAAGAAGAGTCTTGGGTTTAATGTCAAGGTACCGACCCGCCTTCTCTGCCGAAACATAGGGTTCCAAGCCTTCCGACGGAGTGCAAAGAGCCGAAACAGGCAACGGCATAACGTGTATCCTTCTAAATAGTTCAAGCTCTATCGAACCACGTTCAGCAAATAAGCGCGACGCTACCTAAGATCAGTCATACCGTGATACCTGGCCAGCTCGATTCCGGGCCTTCCCACGAATCTTTTTTTTCTTGCCGTGATCGAGGCTTGAGGTACCAAGAATTCGACGTTGACCTAAGCCCAGCCTTAGACGATCACGCTCCGAGCCTATGTTCAAGAGCCAGGAGTGTTTCCATAACCACACGACCAACCACTGCCAGACTTTCCGGACTGCACTTGTCTCGGGTGTCCGATGCGGTGTGGTGATAGCTCGTGAATGGCGTCAAATCGATGATATCGACTGCCGGCACGCCTTTGCGCATGAACGGAAGGTGATCATCCTCAACCGGGAAAGCGCCGCCACTGAATGAGCGGTTGTAGCCCAGTTGAGTTGCGGTGTTGAATACAAGGTCGTTTAACCAAGGTGTCGAGTTCGACTCGCGCAAGATATCGAGATGCCGGTCAGCAACCATGTCCACCAGGATGAGTGCTTGCACTCGGTTCAGTGTTCCCTCAGAGGCCAGTCCTTCAGCGAGATGCCGGCTGCCATAGAGGCTGTCGCTCGGCGACCATTGCTTGAGTGCTTCTTCACCATCGAAGAAAACCAGCCAGTAGGTGAGCTTGTTGTTTCGATGAGCGAGGACTCGCACCATCTCTAAGAGGAACGCAGCGCTTGACCCGCCATCGTTTGCCCCAAGAAAAGAGACGCCGTCCAGCTTCGCGGTGTCGTAGTGGCCTCCAACCATGACCACGGAGTTGGAACCGCCTTGGATGACACCGATGATGTTCTTCATCGGAATATTTCCGACAGGAGTGGAGGCAACAAATGAGTCCTCCCGGACTTCCGCGCCAGATTCGGACAGCCCGCGAGTGATATAGTCGCGCGCTTCTTCGAGGGCGTGGGAGCCTGGGGGTCTCGGGCCCAGTTTCACGAGCTGAGCTAAATCACAAAACGCCCGTTCACCATTAAAAGCGTCGGTCGCACCCTTCGCCTCCATTCGAGCTCGATGGCGCCACAGCTCTTCGCTTGCCAACACGGCAGCGCCAATCAATGCGAGGACCATGACAACCCTGCCGCGCGTTTTCATTTCTGCCTGCCTCCTTACTTCGCGAGCTGTCATTTCGTTGCGCAAGCGGAACCTCCGCGATCCAGTTATGAGCATCCGCTCGTCCAACCGCAATTACCGCAGCGATAGCACGACCCGTTGCGCGTCATGATTGCTCCACACTCCTGGCAAGCCGGACCGTCAGCCGGACCGTCGCCAACTCCCTGTGCCGAAAGGTGGGCGGGCGCCGGAGCCATAACTTCAGCTTCGGCGCCCGTTGGGGGAGGGGGTGTTGGTGGGAGAAACTTCAATGCCAGCCATCGCGAGATGTAATCCATGATCGACTTGGCGTAGCCGATCTCTTTGACGCCAGACCATCCGCTTGGCTCAAACCGTGTGTGGCTGAACTTGTCGCAAACGACCTTCAGGGGGACGCCATACTGGACAGCCAGGGATATCGCGATGCCAAATGAGTCGGTAAGCCCGGCGATGGTTGAGCCCGCCTTGGCCATTCGGATAAAGATCTCCCCCGGCCGCCCGTCCTCGTACATGCCAACCATTAAGTAACCCTCGTGCCCACCCACCGAAAAGTGGTGCACGATGGCCTTACGTTCGTCTGGAAGCCTGCGTCGCGCTGGTTGCCATGCCGCTTGCGCCGCAGTCTCAACAACCGTGGTCTCGCTTTTCAATTTCATGTCCTTTCGCGCTGTCCCCGCGTTTAACGGCTGGGCGCGCTTCGAGCCATCCCGGTAAACGGCGATGGCTTTCAGCCCCATCCGCCAAGCCTCCTGGTAGACGTTGATGATGTCCTCGACTGTAGCTTCGGCTGGCAAATTGACCGTTTTGGAGATGGCCCCGGATAGGAAAGGTTGAACCGCCGCCATCATCCGCAAGTGACCCGTGTAGTGGATGGACCGCTTGCCGTTTGCAGGGGTGAGCGAGCAGTCGAAAACAGGAAGACCCTCCGCCTTGAGGTGCGGCGCGCCTTCGATCGTTCCGTTCTCCTTGATGAAGTTGCCGATTTCGCTGACCTGCTCTTCGGTATAGCCCAGCTTCTTGAGCGCCGCGTGCACCACGCTGTTGACGATCTTAATCAGCCCGCCACCCACCAGCTTCTTGTGCTTCACCAGGGCCAAGTCAGGTTCAATGCCCGTCGTATCGCAGTCCATCATGAAAGCGATGGTTCCAGTTGGTGCGAGCACCGTCACCTGGGCATTGCGATAACCGTGTTGGATGCCCGAGGCCACACACTCGTCCCAGACTTCCTGGCAGGCGTCCTGAAGGCTTGGCGGGACGCCGCATGAATCGAGTTCGTCCACCGCCTCGCGGTGCATTCCGATGACCTCCGCGAACGGATCGCGGTTTTCGCTGTAACGCGGAAACGCCCCCATCACCTCGGCGATTCGTGACGACATCAAATAAGCTTCCCCATGCATCAGGGCTGTGATCGCGGCAGCGCAGTTCCTGCCTCCCCCGGAGTCATAAGGCAGCCCCGTTGCCATCAGTAACGCGCCGAGATTCGCATAGCCGAGACCGAGTGGTCGAAAGTCGTGGGAGTTCTGAGCAATCTTCTCCGTCGGATAGCAGGCGTTCTCCACGAGGATTTCCTGCGCCGTGATCATCACGTCCACCGCTTGGCGAAAGGCGTCAGTGTCGAATCCCCCGTCCGGTCCGAGAAACTTCATCAGATTCAGCGAAGCAAGGTTGCAGGCCGAATCATCCAGGAACATATATTCGCTGCAGGGGTTCGAGGCGTTGATCGGCCCTGTTGCCTTGCACGTATGCCACTTGTTGATGGTCGTATCGAACTGCATGCCCGGGTCGCCACACTGCCACGCGGCTTCAGCGATCCTGTGCATCAGATCGCGCGCTCGATAAGTCTTCACCGGCTCGCCAGTAGTCACTTTGCGGGTCACCCAATCCACATCTTTAACCAAGGCCTGCATGAATTCGTCGGTGACCCGTACGCTGTTGTTGGCGTTCTGGAAGAAGATGGAAGAGTAGGCTTCGCCATCGAGCGAAGCATCGTATCCGGCGTCGATTAGCGTCCGCGCCTTGCGCTCCTCTTTGGCTTTGCACTCGATGAAATCGACGACGTCAGGATGGTCGGCATTCAGAATGACCATCTTGGCTGCTCGCCGAGTTTTCCCGCCCGACTTGATGACGCCCGCAAAAGCGTCGTAGCCTTTCATGAATGAAAGAGGACCTGAGGCCACGCCACCACCCGAGAGCCCTTCAATGGAAGAGCGAAGTGATGAGAGGTTCGTGCCCGTGCCCGAACCATATTTGAAAAGCATCCCTTCGGTCCTTGCCAGCATGAGGATGCTTTCGAGGTTGTCTTGAACGGAGTTGATAAAGCAGGCGGAGCACTGCGGATGGCGGTAGGCCTCGGTCTCCTTTTTCACGCTGCCTGTGGCTTGATCGAAATACCAACCGCCTCCTTCCAAACTGAGATAGTACTTCTGCCAAAGGCCGCAATTGAACCAAACCGGTGAATTGAAGGAAGCCTTCTGACGGACCAGGAGGTGGATCAGTTCGTCCCGGAAAATCCACTTTGCTTCCTGGGTAACGAAATAACCGCCTTCCACGCCCCACTGGGCGATTGTGTCCGCGACACGGGTGATAAGCTGGCGGACGCTCGATTCGCGCTCCTTCGTGCCGAGCTTCCCGTGAAAATACTTTGAGGCTACGATGTTGGTGGCCGTCTGTGACCACTCCCTCGGCACCTCGACATCGCGCTGCTCGAAAATCACTTCGCCCTTTTCGTTCTGGATTGTTGCGGTGCGCAGCTCCCAGTCGATTTCTTCAAAGGGATGGCGGCCGAACTTGGTGAAGAAGCGCTTGACGCTCAGACCGCGCTTCGCAGGTGCGGCGATCACTTTCGGAATCTCATCGTTAATCACGGCGTTCTCGACGTTCGTTTGCGACATTTCGTCCTCCTGAAAAACAAGCCATGCGAGCGCCAGATTCGCGCCTCGGCTTTCAGCCCGCGCTTCCAGCCTGGCTGGAAGATCCGATCTCCGCGCCGACGAGTACGGGATTTGCTACAGCTGGTGGCACTAAGTAATGACAGTGCGAGCAGCCTTCACAAAGGATTCCGTTCGCGACCGCCTCAACTGCGGCGTGAAATGTTGCTGGGATCTCAACCAGCTCGCCAGCGCGAGAGTAAAAAATAGGAAGATCTGGCTTCGCCTCCTTGCCCTTTTTGCTCAACTCGACTTCGAGGTATCCATTTATTCCGCGAAACAACACCTTCGATTCGAGAGGAGGTCTTCTGCCGCCCTTTGCCTCGCCCGGCCAGTGCTTGGTAATGAGCAGCTCGCAAGTGCGCCCCGCTCGAAACATCTCAACCCGCACGAGGACCGGCGCCACCACTACCGCGTGAAGGCCGTTCACTCCGACTGCGTCAATGGGATGAAGATAAGTTAAAGGCTCGCCTTCTTCGCCGGCGAAGGACGCGTAGCGTCCGATCTCTGCGATTGCGCCTCCGGACTCCACACCTCGGATCACATATCGCCGCGCCAGGTGCTGGTGCTCAAGACTCACATCCGGCCTAACGAAAATGCCGACCTCAGCCAAGCGGCGGACCGCCCGCCGCGGCAGGCTGAGCCCGCGCCGGAGCGCAACTCCTGGTTCTCGTTGCATAAATGACCTCCACACTCACGCTGTTTGCCGAAACCGAATCGGGCAGCCCAGCGCCTCTCGGATCATCTCTTTGGTACAACCTGCCCAACACTTGTAAAACCGGGGATCGACAATCCGAATTGCCAGGTTGTCGCCGCATTGATCGTGGCCGGCCGCCGCACACGAGGGGCATCGCGTGACGTAGTTTCGGCCCATCTTCCGCAGCTTGGCCGATATGTGGTCGAGGATATGGAATTCCCCAGGTCGCGGCCCCGAGGACGGAATCGGAGATTGAGTCCCACTCTGTCGCCCACGCACTACTGCCGGCATCGTTTTGCCAGCAATGAACCGTTGCATTTCCTGCTCGGTGACTTTCCTCAATCGCTTCAAATACGTTATCTGTTCTTCGAGGCTGTAGTCCGCCCCGTAGAACCAATAGCGGCGGTTCGCTCCCCGGTGAATGCCCATAGGACCTCGGATCGCGTTTCCGAACTCACGCGGCCCGAGTTGGTCGTGTTTGGGGAAGATCTCGATTCCCTCAGCCAATCCGGCGCCCTTCACCGGAACACCAAGCCGCAATGCGAGGTTGTAGATGTAGACCCGGCAGTCCCGCGCGAGAAGCGGTGTGTCGAGAAACACCCACAAATGCCCCCCGCGCTTGCTCATCTCCAAGGCGGACTCAACTTGGTCCTGCTTCAGGTAATATTCGAGCTTCACCAAGTCTTCCATCGCGTGCTGGTAGTCCGCGTCGATGGCCACCCATCGGCACCGCTGGGTGCCTGGATTGATGGCATAGAGTGCGATCGTGATCTCTCCCTCCAGGTGCTTGCGGATAGTTTCCTGTGTCGAACTCGGTGGCACGCCACCTTTGCCAGTCGGCCGGAAGTAATAGTGCTTTCCGGTTTCAGGGTCGGGCCGCATTGATTGCATCGTGTAGGCACGCCGGTTAACGAACAGCCGGAAGTAGTCTTTCACCACTTCCGGCCTGGCTTTCAGTCTCAGCACCATGCTCTTTTCCTTTCTGCTCGGCGCACAACGGTCGCCTACGCGCTATATGCGGTCAGAATTATTTTTTGTCAAACGAGGCAAAGTGGGCTTCCGGGCTGGACGAACCACCGTCCACCACCCTGCAAGAGGCGTGGCTGCTCGATCAATTGGAGAAAGGGGGTCCGTTTGACAAGCTCTTCGAAGTCTGCTATGGCGTAGCCGCCGTATTGCTTGTCTTCGAAGTCCACCCAGAACCAAGTCCTGCGTTTTCTGTCGAATACGTAGAAAGCGCCGCCTTCGGGATCGCCTGGAACTACCAAGAACAGCAGCACCGCAGCCGGAAACTGTATCCAGCGGGCAATTTCTGGATGGTCGGTTTTGTCCAAGAGTGCTGAAACCGCCCTATCCAAGTCACTGCTATCATTTGAATCCCCCGATTGAAACTGAAACAGGGGGGCCACGTTCATTTGTCCAAACATGGGATATCTCCTTATTCCTATCGGATTTGAAAGTCTGGGCGGCCACCATTACAGGTGTTCACGCTTCGCAAAGGACAAAAGAAAGCTTCTTAGGATCATCCAGGAGGGAGAGAACCGATCTTACTGTGGAGTTGGAGAGAAACGCGCTTTTTGTGGCGCGAATGTTGGACACCTGCTTACCTTCTTGAATGTCGAACCCTGACCTTCACAGCGGTCCTCCTTTTAAAATAGTCTTCTCAACTCGAACTCAAACAAAGTTCAAATCGAGAACCGCTATTTCTTCTGTCAGATTTCAACTAAAGGCGGGACACGCTCTCAGAGGGATTCGTTGACGGCCTTCATCAGGAATAATACATCCCTGTATACGCCAACAAGTGACGTGATGCGAGGGTAAATTCTGGTGTATCATGCGTGCCAGCTATCTTGGTTCACGCCAATGAAACTGTACGTTGGCATTACGGATTCAGGACGGGAATTTACTAGCATGCCGATTATGAAGGGCAGTCAACCTATTATCGATTTGAATGATTGGCGTGTGCGAGCAGGACCAAAACGCGGCAACCAGTGGCAGGTGGACCGAAGCGCTATGGAGGCAGCGCGTTCATGGCTGGCGGTCACTAGCCCAGCCCTTCCAGCCGAAGTCGCTACTGTGCTTGCAAGTCACTCAGCCTTTAGCGTCGTGAATCAGTGGGAGGCCGAGCCTGAAGCTCGACTTCCGTTTGACGATTTTCATGGCGAGCCTCGCAACGCCGACCTCGCTGTTTACGCGCAAGACCAGTTTGGGGAGTTTGTGCTCTCCGTTGAGGCCAAGGCCGACGAACCATTTGGCGACAGCATTGCCGACACACTCGCGGCTGCAGTTGACCGCAAGCTCGAAAATCCCCGGTCCAATGGCGTGCCACGCGTGGAGCAACTTGCGCTGGCGCTCTTCGGTCCACGGCGGAAGGGCGAGCCAGCGCTGGGAGAGTTGCGCTACCAGCTTCTCACGGCCACGGCCGGGGCTATTCAAGCAGGGAAAAGGCGCAATGCCAAGAGAGTAGTGCTCCTCGTTCACGAGTTCTGGACTCGACGCACTGCCGACCCGAAGCATGCCGCGAACGCTACGGACTTTAACCGATTCGTCAGCCGCCTATCGCATGGAAGAGTAACGGTAGTGGAGCCGGGCGTCCTGTACGGTCCCTTCGCGGTTCCCGGCGCACCACTGTTCTCTACTCCGCCAGCGTTGTTCATCGGCAAGGCGATCTGTAACCTTCGCAAAAGGGACGACTAGCAAGGGTATCCAGTCCGACCGGGATTGGTTATGTCCACCGCGCCCAATGCAACGAGCACTGGCTTATATTCTGGACCGATACGTTCCCTTTCGCATTGGCCCTTCACGTGAAATCCTGCGAACCGTTCCCAAATTCCGGCGCCGATTGCACGCCCGTCGCACGGTTTGGTCCATTATCATTTAGTTGCTCCGGCCCGTACTTTCGCTTCCGTCAGGTCGTCAACACGGATGGTCCAGCCAGGTGAGACGGTCAGCTTAGGGGAGTCTGAGTAGTCGAGCAGCCAGATTCGAACCGCTTGGTCGGATTGACTATCCACGGGGAAGGTCTGACTTATGTGCAACAGTTGAGTGCCGATGAATTGGAAGGGGGACTTCCGGCAGTGTTTCCCGTCATCAGTGGGGCTGTCAGGTTGTAGTTGGTCGGCACACAAGCGCAGCGAAAAAGGAATCGTAGCTCCCCCCCACATTACATCACCCTCAAACGACACCTCATATAAATGTCCCTTCTTTATGGCCGAGCAGAGTTTCGGCCCCCAAGCCAGCGTTCCGATGTCGTACCCATCCCAAGTCTGCTTCGCAAGCGGTAGTGCGGTTTCCGCGGTCCACGCACACGGCGGCGCAAATGGGACCCCGCCCACATCGATTTTCGAACCCGTTGGCGTCGAAACTTCAGTGTTAATTGATACTCGAGACGGCTGATGCGGGTCGATTTTCAAGAAAGTTATACGGTAGTCCTTGCCGCCGTATACCCGAAGTTTCTTAGGAGAATTCTTGGGCAAAGCGTTTTCGGAGGTATAGGTGATTTTGCAGAACGGCTTGTCCGCTGACACGGGCGCATAACGAAACACTGCGTCAAATTGCTTACCCGTCTCTGACGGCTCGCCCCACATCGACAGGCCACTCGTCACGCAAGCCTTAACTACATCGAGCCAGGACTTACTGGCCTCTATCACCTTCTCATGGGTGTCGTCTCCACGGGAGCTAAATTGGGTGGTATCTTGGCATACACGGCTTGAGAATGAGTCGATGCTTTCGTCGGCCTGTTTCCAGCCTAGGTCCAGAGAAACGTCTTCATACACAGCGGCCAACTTTGCATCTAGGGTTTTATTCGCATATTGATTGCGCACAGACTCATCGCAGTACCAACCTCGATAGTATTGGACAGCGAATTTGTGCTCTGTTAATTCTTTCGTGTCGAACAGAGGCGTTTGGGCCAAAGTTTGGCAGACGTTGCCATCGGCGAACATGGAATCCGCAGGACCGGCGAATACAGCTACAACGATACACAGTATAGCCATTATGCTTCGCATCTGTTCCTCCACCGATAGAGTAGTTGTAAGGTAGAATTTCCATTTTGGCATCCCGAGCCAAAGCAGTATACACCCCCGGCCACAAGCGCCAAAATCCGATAACGGGTCCCGCCTCGATTGCAAGACGGTAGTCGGCTGACGCTTACGATACATCTGTGGTCGTGCTCTTGTTAGGCGTTGTCACAAGGGAATTATATCCCCAAGCTGAAAGCAGAGTTGTGCCAAATTAGGACACCACTCACAATTTGGATTGTTTGACAGCCTCCTGGAGACGGTGCAGAGCAGCTTGCACCTTCGGCAGGTCGGCGGGAGTCATGCGTCCGATGTCCGAGTACTGAAACGATCCCTCGCTCGCCCGCGAGACGACAGCAGCGATATCCTGCTTGGACGGGCTCGAAAGGCGCCGCGCCAGAGTCAGCACTTCGTTCCGCAATTGATTGAAGTCAACCGCTGGACCGTGACCGTTGCCGCTTGCACTTTTGGTATTGGGAACTTCAGCGCGAGGCTGGGTCTCGACCAGTGCGCCAACGGAAGGCACACTTCCTCCGTTCGAAGAGCCGCCGCTTGCCGCCGCCCCGTTACCGTTCTTGGGCTTGTCTGTAGAACGGCCATTTGCCGGTGGTGCCCCGGTCTCTTCAGCATGACCATTCGCACCTTCCGCCACAGTTGGTTCATCCTCCGTCTCAAACCCGAACCCGTACCCAAGATGGCGAAGTGCGCGTCCGATCGCCGAGGTTTCTCCGTTCTCGAAGGGATTCTTGGCGTCGACTCCCTTCGCATTGTCTCCGAGGTTCGCTGTCGCGTGGCCAGTCGCCAGGCCAAACGGAGTTTCAACCTCCGCCGACCAAACCAGATACTGGCCTTCGACGTGCCATGCGGTCGCGATCCGCACAAGCTTCCGGCCGTCCGCGCCGCCCACTCGACGTGCATCATCCCAGGCTTGGCGCAGCAAGCCCTCGGTGGTGAAGTACGGACAGAAGTACTTGACCCAGCGGTCGGGGTCACTGTTACGTTCCTTCTCGTTCTTCCACTGCGTCAAGACACGCAGCCACGTGTGGTATCGTTTCGGTACAAGAGGCTCGGCGTATGCCAAAGCCTCCGCTTCCTTTGAGAACATCATCGTTGTTTTCCTCCTTTGGATTTGGAATTGACTTCACACTAGATAGGCGGCCAGCTAAATCAAGTCTCTCAGTCACGAATATAACTCGCACTCGCCCTTGCAACATGCTCACGCGAGCGCGCACCTGATTGCGGCGCCATGCCAAGCAAACTTAGGAAAGAGGGTCGAAAGACTTGAATACTGAAGACGGATAGGTGACCATCGTCGCGAGAGGTGGGATACTGGGATTGCCATGAACACGAAAGATGGCCGACTTTTCCTCGGCACGTCGAGCTGGACTGGGGACGGCTGGGTGGGCAGCTTCTACCCTACCGGCACGAAACCCGCTGACTTTCTGCAGCACTACGCCAAAAGCTTTAACACCGTCGAAATCGACAGCACTTTCTACCGCATTCCTACGGCCAGTACCGTTGAGCAGTGGCGCGAGCGCACCCCCAAGGGCTTCATTTTTTCTGCGAAGCTGCCTCAGCGGATCACGCACGAGAAGATGCTTCTCGATGCCGAAGACGACCTTAAGGCATTCCTGGATGTCATGGACCTTTTGGGCGACAAGCTTGGGGCTTTGCTCCTGCAATTTCCTTACTTCAACAAAAGTAAATTTCGCGGGTTGGGATTTTTCCTAGAAAGGCTTGAGCCGTTCTTGAAACAACTGCCCAAGGATCACCAGTGGGGCGTGGAAGTCAGGAACAAGAATTGGCTTTCGGAAAAACTCTATTCGGTACTACGACGGCACGGCGTAGCGTTGGCCCTAGTGGACCATCCGTGGATGCCTCGTCCGAACGAGGTCTTCAATACCGGCGATCCTATCACTGCGGACTTCACATACATCCGCTGGCTCGGTGATCGCAAAGGGATTGAAGAAAGGACGAAGGTTTGGGACAAAACCATCATCGATCGGACTGAGGAGTTGGGTGAGTGGGTCGGCATAATGAGGCGCCTGGAGGGCCGAGGCATCCGCATGTACTCTTTTGCAAACAATCATTTTGGAGGATTTGCGCCCGACACCATCCGACTGTTTCGGCAGCTATGGGGGCGGACAGAGCCGGCCAAAAAACAGATGCCCAAGAAGGATGCTCCGCGTAACTTACGGTTTAATTTCTGAGCAAAGACTTTTCAGCGCGAGGCTCGGCGTATGCTAAAGCTTCTGCTTCTTTTGCCAACTTCATCGTGGTCCTCTTCGCGGAATTAAGATTTGACTTCACACTGGGTAGGCTTTCAGACGTTCGCTGCGCGAAAGCGACAGCTTGGCAGGTGTCAGTTTCCCCGCACCAGCACAGGTACGGTCGACGCCCAGGCATTGCGCCCAGGCCGCAGAGGCACATGAGACCTATCCAAAGCAGTTGGCGAGGAAGGTTAAGGAGGGAATTGGGGGCGGCGACAGAACAACAGACGCCGTCTATCATCCGCAGCGACTGATTCAAAGGCAAACATCTGACAATTAGCTACGAACCCACGCAGTGCAACTCCGCCGCACAAAGCATTCGCCATTTTACCTTCATCCATACAACGCAGTAGTATCCGGCAGCCAACAGCAACCCTCGCTCACCGTGCGACACCCAAGGAAGAGCAAGGTATTGGGTGATATACTCGCGCGGGCTCGGAGGGATCGTCTCCCAGGGAGGTAAACGTGATACGCACACAGCCTGTAATTGTGCTGGTATTCCTGCTCTCAGTTCAGGCGCAGGCAAGTTATCCGACGAAACAGGGCGTCACAGACGCGCTGAAAGATGCAGAGTACGCTTTGAGACGCTTTGAGGACGTTGTGCTACGCGTCGATGTTAATCGTTGGAAGGTGGATGACGACTTGCGAGGGAAAAAACGCGAAACTGTGCGCCTTTTGCGGTCAGAGGTGGAGGACACAAGGAAGTTAATCTCGCGCATCGAGCGTTCCCAAGAATCTGTGTCAGGTCTGGATCTTCTAATCATCGAGGGAATACTGGTGAATTGCGAAACTACCCTTAGTGAGCTCAGCAATATCACGATAAGTTTCCAAGACGCGGACACTACGGATATGGCCAAGGCAAGTGAGCGCAGCGAACTTGCTCTGGATCTGGCGCGGGCGTCTGGGACAGCGACTGAGAGCGACACCAAGCTGGTGCACATTCTCATGCAGCAGATTGCGGCGGAGGAGGAAGAATTGGCAAAGTGTCGCGTTAAATAGTAAACCCTACCTTGCCCTGAGAAATACGGCGTTTATGCTCGCTCAGCGCGGCAGTGTGTAGTCGATATCAGTGGTAACGCAGTCTTTAGCCAAGCTGTTTTTCCAAAGGCTTCCCTGGTTGGTGCGGAGTGAGGGCGTTGAGTCGCGAAATAGCCTTCCATCGTTGGTCACGGTAGTAGATCTGGGAGAGGACGCTTGCCACAGCGGGGACAGAGTTCTGTGAGTGTTTCCATTATAAAGCCACATTCATAGCACATGTGATGTTGATCAGACTCTCTGCGTCGTTTCGATTCCTCCAAAATCCATTTCTGAGCAAATGCGCCGGCGGCGTGCGCTTGCTTCGCTGTCCCTCGAGGCAGAGTCGCCAGCCAATGGCTGAATGCTACTTCTGGGAACGCACGGGTGACCAGTAGCGGATTCATCTTCCCGTCGCCTTGTGGATCAATGAAGAAACTCTTGAATAAATCAAAAGATATTTCGGGCTCCTGCGCGACAACGCAAAATGGAAAAAGAGAAAACAGACAAATGAACACTACGACACGCTTCATTTGGCCGTCAGCAAAAACAATTAGCAGGTGCTTGGGCGGAACTGACTGGATGAATCGGAAGAGATCGTTTTCCCAGATAATGCCCGTACAGTGATTTTCGCTAGGAGTTTCGGTAGCGCGAATAAGTCTCCGTAGGCTTGCAAACCTTTCAGCAGTGTACGCAGTCCCGTAATGGTAGGTCAGCAGATTTAATGCGTACTTGGCGATAGATCGGTTAGTTTCGTTTGTGCAGAGAATGTTAGAATCAAACTCCGCACGCACTTCGACTACCCCAAGCGATTTGGCTCCCTTGTTCTGTCGCCAAGCCAACTCGTGGTGTCGGCGTCTGAGGTTGTTTTCTATAACGTCGTCTTGACCTCGTTTGAAAACTCTGTATTCCCTACCTTTGGTTACGTCGCCGTCTGTTATTGGCAGCGCCTGAGGTGGAATCTCGACTCGCCCATCGCCGGTGAATGTGACGGCCACATCTTGACCGTCAGCGCGGCCCCAGCATTTGTAGTCCGGTACTGTGCCGTCGCGGCCAGGGATGCGGAGCATGTGCCGGAAGAAAACAAGCCCATTTATGAACGGTGCCTCAATTGAGTGTCCAAAGGCGTCGTTACAATCCTTACAAACGCAATCCTGCAACACGTCTGTGCAGCCCAACGCTGCACTAATTACATGTTCTCCGGTGACCTGCTTAGGGGATTGTCCGCAATAGATACAAGGCCCGAGCATTCCAGCGAGCATTCTCCTCTTGATGCCAGACGCATCGAGCAAGGCCTGTCTGGTAATCACGTCTCCAGTGCTATATTCTAACGCCGTATCAAGGCTGCGTCGTCCTTTTCTCACTGATCAATTCTTCCTCGTCACTCTGCGGTTGCTGAAGCAGCCCAGCGAATTGCGCGATGCAGATTTCCAATGCCAATCTCGCCCCACACAATCCATTCGAAGCACGTTCGGCATCATGTCCATAGTCACAACCCGGAACCTCAGCGTATACGCAAACCGTAACCCGCGCATTGGGCACTAATTACTCACAAATCCAAATACACAACACCGAGCGCCAGCACACCGGCTTGACAGACTTCCAGCACAACTTCTCATAAGTATTGGATGAGTTTGAAATCCAAACGGGGCGCGACTCACTTCGCGAAGTCGGGCGTGATGATCTCTTTACGGTTTTAGCCTTGTGCCGTTCTTAGAGAGCCTGAGAAAATGGCTCCATGGAAAGCGCGGAGAATGCGTTACCCGATTCCGAACTTGCGATTCGCGTCGCAAAGCTGTGGCCTCACAGGAAACATGAGTCCAACAGCGTGGTGGGGCTACTCTGCCGTGTCGGCCTGCACCGCTGGCGTCGGTTGAATCTTGCAGCGCTCGTGCCTGAGAAGGACATTCTCCATTGCTTCTGGTGCTCAAAGGTCAAGATTGATGGAATCGTTTACGACACTTAGGCATCAATTTCGAAACTGACTACTGCCCGATCATAACGTGGCAACCCGCTGACACAGGATGCTGACAAGACTCATGAACTACACGCTCAACCGACAATCTGCCTACGCACGCCTGGGCGACACGACAACGCTTGCTCGCGCAGACGCCAACCACACGCTCGACACAACACACCACTTAACCACAAAGCGTTCCATGAGCAACGAGCAGTTGCCATATCGTGCTGGCGACAAAATCGGTGTGGTGAATAGTATAGTCAAGAACGAAGTTCTTCGGGTTCAGCAGGTTGCGGGGACACTTGAGAGGGCGAGAAAAGGCCGACAAGAGCGCGCAGAAAGGGCGTGAGGCAATCGCTACCTCAGAACTTTATGTAAGGGGAGTGAGAGATTCGAACAACTGCCGAAGACTGGAGTGTCCAAAAGCAGCCGATGCCAGTCTCCCACGAGACCAAAATACACTGGATGTTTGATCCCGGCGAAGAACCGGTACACATATTTCAGCAAGTCGTAGTTCGCAATAAGATAAAGAAGTTGGCCAATGTGTTTTTCCCTGCACAGACCGCCGGCAATGTCTTTGTAATATCTTCGAGCCTTCGGGGTTCGCTCGTACTCCAATGCGAATCGAAGCTCGCCCCTGTCGAGCCGGAGGGCGATCACGGCATCATAGTCCTTGGCATAACCGAAATCTGTCAGTTCGTTCTGCGACCTCACCTGGCCGGAAGGGGTCCACCGCGCCTGGGGGTATTTCTCCAAGAGGCTCAAGTGGATTTGGTTCAGTTCCAAAGCATGAAGTACATTCACCTCGTGGTCACGGTATTCGCGCTTGCTTCTTCCCACCAGTCCATACTCTCCCATCCCTTGTAGGCGCTCGGCACCACTGGGGCCGATGGAGTAAACAAAGTCTCGTCCGAAAGACGGCAGGGGAAGCCGCAGAACCAAACCGCGGTCAACCAATCTTCGGATCCTCCAGTTGAATGACTGGCGGCTGCGCTCGCAACCGGCGAGTCTCATGAAGTCATACAACTGGCTGTGCGTGGCGAACTCGGACCGGAGAACCTGGCGAAGCAGCGGATAATCCTGCGAGTGATTCAGCTCGATGTAATCCTTGGGGTATCCCATGACCACCTACGGTATGACAGTCGGATGCAACCCGGCTGCCCAAGGTTTAGCGGCGGACGGCGCCAAAACGAAATTCCCAAACGAACTGCGCAGCCAGGAGTAGGCAGGCATCAACAACATTGCTTCCTGCTGTTCGCGGTATTCGCTGAAAGAGATGAGCAGTGCGTCGTCTGACTTCCACCCAGGCGCACCAACATTCACACGGCCAGTTTGCTCTGCTCTGGTCACGACGAGAAACGCGTCAGGGCGCTGCGGAGCGCGGAGCATCGACTTCAACAGCACTTTGTTTTGTCCTCGCCAAACACACGGCTCGGCGCACTCAAAGACACGATTGATCATGCGCGATAGTTGGTTAGGGTTAAATCCTCCGACGCCATTGAACCGGGCGTGCCCGACAATCTTTGGACGAGTTCGGATCGTACCGTTTACCAACACACCGGTCGTGTTATAGAAGGCAGCACGGGCAAATCGCTCCGGATCGCTTGCGTCGTTTCGAAAGCGGCGCCGCCATACACTTCCGAATCCAGTAATCGCCACGAGCATCGGTCTACCCGCCTTTCAATCGCTTATTCTTCTCTCGCTCGGCATATAACTGCTGCTGAGTGTTATTGAGCTCCCTCATAAGTTCGGCATAAGATGCCGAACTCTGCTGCGCACCGGATGCGTCATTGGCATGTCCGTTCCCTTGTTTACCGAGGGCCTCGACGCGCGTGGAGAGGTTTGTAGTGATGTGCCGCTTTGCGTCCAATTCAGCTCGCAGCTTATCATTCTCCTGATTCGCTGCATCAAGCTTGGTGGTCACGTCATTCAACTTCTCATTCAGTTCCTCAATCGCAGAACCGCTTCCCGGAAGCGGGTGCCCAGACTCCGCGGCCTCAATGACACGGTTGCACTTTTCGATATGCTGGTTGTACCTATCGATGGCTTCTCGGGCAGCCTTCCGTGAGTACGCATCGTGGTTGTAGAGGTCGACCATCATCTCCTCGGTCAAAATCCGTTCGCGCCGGCGATCGATCCTAAGCTTGAAATGAACGGCCATCAACAGCAGAAAACCTACCGTTATCGAGAAGCTATATGGGAAGTAAGGATTCTTGACGGTTGCTTCGAGGAAGGTCCGGCGCCGCACCTCCAGCCACTTACCATAATCAAAGTTGCTCGGGTTGAACCGCTTCAGCGCGAAGTCATACCAAGTGTCGGGCTGTTGCTGCACGTGTCCATGCGCCCGGGCTGCGGCCATCGGACTGTATTGGCTGCGGGGGATGGTGGTTGTGGACTGTTGCGCTTTCCCAAGTGCAGAACTGACCGCCATCAAAAGGCACAACGTGATGGCCAATTGAATGTAGTGTTTTCTCATCCTCGCAATCCTCCTGGACCACGCCGAGTGAAGCGGGGTATTGCCGCCAACTCGGCGCTCTTGAACCGTAGGTTGGCTCCAACCGAATCGGCTCGAGAATGGCGCAGCCTTGGGTACAGCTCGGGTTCGAAGTTGGGGATGCTGACGTCGGCAGGGGGGCGCACATGCAACAGCGAGTGCAGCGTCCCGCGGGTGTCATCGGTCATCAAGATCTCCATTTGTCCCTTCGGCAGATTCTTGATGTGTTCGTCGAGCGCCCGCGTCTCGCGGTCCTGGCTGTCAACCGCCCGGCCAGTCTCCTCGTACTTCTCATACCCAAACAACTTCCACCTTTGCATGGACAGGCTGCGCCGACTGACACAGTGTTCCGCCGACGCCCTCAGGAAGTAGCGCGCCGTTTCCTCGTCCCGGGTGCGCAGTGCAATGGTCGTGTTCGGCGCCGAAGTAACATCTTCCTTAAATCCCCGGCCGACTTGCATCAACTGTGGCAGACTTTGCATGGAGAATAGGAAAGCAGTGTTGGTCCCCCGCGCCGTCTGCAAGATCTGAGCGAAGTTCCGGTAACCGAACGGCGCAAACTCATCGAGGACCACGCTGAACATCGGCCGGCCACTCTCGCGGCGTTGCTCCTCGCTCTCATACCGCTTGCCTACAACCAGTTGCATGTTTTGCAGTAGCATCTTGCCGAGGGCGCGCACTGGCTCTGTGTTCTTGTTGACGTTTAAGGTGACGAACAGAATCAACTCCTGATCTATGACCTCATCAATCGACAGCAGGTCTTCATAGGGTCCTGTGATGATGGACATCTCGTCGTCCAGGAACGTCATGCACTCGTTTAGCAATCCCTGGATTTTGGGCACGCGTTCGCGGTCCTTGAAAGACTGATAGAGATTCTTTACCGACATCTCGAAGTTAAGCCGGCGTTGCGTGGTGATTGCGGAGTCATGCTCGATATGCCGGGTTGCTTTCTCGACTTGCTCACGCAACACTTGCTCGTCAATCGCCATGACGAGAACGTCGTAGAAGTTGAACTTCAACCCCGTGTACACGAGCACGCGAACGATGTCGGCCAGGTAGTTTAGTTGGTGCTTGCCGAAGAACTCATCGTGCAGATTGAACGACCCGAAAACCATGTTCACGACGGGCATATAGTCATCAACGCTCGAATGGAAGGGGTTGTAGAGGACGGAGAAGTCGGGCCGCGCGGGGTTCAGGACGCGCAACTGATGGAAGCGGCCCGCGCGATGGATGTGAGGCAGGAGGTCATGGAAGAATTGCAGGTCCCCCTTGCCGTCGAAAATCACCATCGGGATGCGATGTGGATTCTCCGGCGGACCGACAACGCGCGCCAAATCCTGCGTAATGATGTTGCGCAAGAGCGTTGTTTTTCCTGCGCCCGTCATGCCCAACACTATCCCCTGCATGACGCGGACCTTGTCCGGCCAGATCCATGGCGCCCCGTGAATGTTGTGGCCCAGCACAACCGAATCCCGGCTCCAAGCCTCGCGGGTGAACCGCTCGTCCCGCTTGGATGAGATCACGAGGGGCGGATGAGGCCATTCCTTTTCGCGTCTGGAGCGACGCGTAACCAGCAGCCACACGCCGACGCCTGTGCCGCCCGCGCCGATAATGAGATATGCCAACACTTCCAAGATTTGAAGATTTGTGTAGAGGTATCGGTTGTGGGCAACGTACCAGGCAGACCAGCTGCCCAACATAATCGACACAGCAATCAATATCTCGAGGCTTTCGAGGATGGGCGGGCGTTCGGGGCGTTCGGAATACGCGGGTTTCATAGGGTCACCAGTGGGTAAGAATTTCGGAGCGTCTTCCTATCCATTTGCGTAAACAAACATCTTGATCGCCGCGGTCACGAGACCCGTCAAGCAAAGGGCGCCCGCACTTAGGAACCACGGCGGACTGCGGCGCCAACTCAAATGAGTCACCGCGTACGCCAATCCGGGGAGCAGCGGCGAAACCATTTGAATCGCCACGATGACAATCGCCACGCCTGTCGACCCAGGGTTTACCATGAAATGCGAGAGCTCTCTCCAGCTTTCCCAAGCGAGGAAATAAGCGTATGCAAGCAAGCCTACAGTGATCGCAAGGCGGGGAAAAATCTGGCAGTGAACGTATGCGTCGGCCTGTTGCCGGTCATTCGTGCGGTCCACAACATTGGCATCCCCGCTGTCACCGTTCAACCCGAGCTGACTGATTCTGATCTGTTCAGCTCCCATAAGTTCCTCAGGGTCACAAATTGAATCCAACAAAAACTCCCACAAGGGCCAGGAGCGAGAGAGCGACGAGTACAAAGGCTTTCCTCGGCAACCGTCGCTTATCCGGCTCAAAGGGATTGGGCGGTTCGAGCACCGTGTTGACGATGAGGTTGCCGAACCCAATTTCAGTACGCCTCTTGAGGTGCTTTCTCAGTAGGGTGTTCACTTCTGACTTGGTCATCGTCTTTGCCATTTTTAGAGCACCAATGTCGCCGTCGGTTGCGCAGTTCCGTGGTCCGGGAAAACCAAGAGCAAGACTGTACGGCCACGGGCTGGCGGAAGCTTCACTCCGACGACTCCTACAGTCTCTTGTCCCGGCGCGATGCGCGGGGAGCGCACCTCTCCATCGACCACCTCGACCGGCGAATGGCCGTCACTTGTGAGGTGTGCAAGAGCGTTGTCCAGCAACTGCGTATTGGATAAGCCATCCAGCGCCTTCGGTGAGCCCAGGACATTTAGCGTGAAGACCTGTGGCGTGCTGATTCCGTAAGACTCTTTGCTCCCATTCCGAACGACGTAGCGAATAAAAGTCTCGTTATCCCGCTCGAAAACATCTTTGAGCAGCACGACGACCTGGTTCCTGGGTTCCTTAGAGCCCCCTACCCGGATGGGTCTCCCCCCGAGCAATGCGTCGGCAGAGACCCCCGACGTCACTGCCGATGAGGGAGGCTTCGCGCTGGCCAGCGGTTTTGAATCTGTCTGTATTGGCGGCTGGTCGATTGCAAAGTCCATCTGCTCGACTGCACCGGCCGGTTCAAGCTCGTAGTTAAGGCGGCCTGAGACCGTCCAGATAAAGAGATTGGTTGCGGCGCTCGGCTCGGTGGGCTGGACGAACACCTTGTTGTCCCGCCACTCAATCTTGAAAGCGGAACTCCCCGCCGCCACGGTCGAGACCGGCTCATCGACTTCGATCACCGTTAGGTGATTCATTGCGGTTTGTACGTGGACGATCCGGTTGCGGTCAGGCTTCTGTGTTTCAATCTTTTGCGCCCAAGCCGGTAGGCCGACTAACGCGAGCGCCATGCAAATGAGGGTTAATCTTTTCATGATTATTTGCTCCTTATTTTTGTCATTTCCCTGTATTTCGAAAAGGCCAGGAGGCTCCAAAGAACAGAGCCTCCTGTGGAGAATGTTGGGTTTCAAGAGACAGACCGCGACTGCATAGTCAGTTCTCCTTCGTTCTTCTGGGCACAAAAGGACGCTGCTGCGTGCCGGGAAAAACCACTTTCCCGTCGCGCAATTCGCTCGTTCCTGGCTGGATGGGAAACGGATGAACTCGGTCCACCAGCACAGGATTTCCACTCCCATCGCGATCCATGAACACCTCACCTTTCTCTGTCACTTGCATTTGAAGGATATGGCGCTCATGGAGCTTGCCGTCGCCGTTTGGGAAGGCCGCGACCAGGAAGACTCGTCCCTCGGGATAGATTTCCACCTTCCCGTCACAAAGCTCGGGAACGGCGACGGTGATCGGCCTACCGCCGGTCCGCTCCACAATCTTGTTGACGAGTTCTTGTGGGAATGCGTAGAACACGATGGAACCTGTGCCCCGCTTTTCAACGTCCTTGCACGTCGTTGCGCGCTTGCAAGCAATGGCGTGCAGGGCCGACAAGTAAGCCAATCGGTTCCCGTTCTTTTGCTGAGCCCACATGCGAATCATATGGATCAGGTTCTTGACGTCCTTGCGGCTCCGCTCCTCAAAAAAGTGAAGCTCGGCCGAAGCCTGGTTGCGTTTGAAGGTCACCTCTTTCCGAATCGCGGGGTCATGTTTCTTGGCCTCGAACTCGGCTTCAGCTTCCTCCAGCGCTTTTTCCATTTTCTTGCGTCGCTCCGCCACCAGTCCAATGTTGACGGCGTAGAACGTCGACATAATCCCGCACTCGGCGTAAATCTCACGGGTGAATGGCTCGCCTGCGATCAGCCCGCGAAAGTCACTGAGTGGCGCGGTTTCCAGAAAGAAGCGGTTCAAGTGCTGGCGGAGAAACTCGTACATTTTTCCGATTTTGTCGGTTTCAAGGACATTCAAGTGCTCCGGCATGTCGGAAATGCGCCGTTTGTTTTTCAGCTTCAACCAGGGCGCTGTCGTCACCTGCTTGCGCATCTCGCCGATCATCTTGTGGTCCGGCTCCGTCCCCCATTTCAACTGGTCGATGGCGTTCTGGAGCTCGTCCACAAGCTGGTTTGCGAAATCCGGCCGCCCGGCGGCAAGACACGAAGTTTTCAAATCGGTGATTGACCCGATCCGATTTCCACGCGCCGTCATCGCGACCTGGGGCAGGTTCCACCAGGGGCTTTGCTTTTTCTCGAGTTTGTGTTTGGGGTTGAACTTCTGCTCACGATAGGCAAAGCGGTCCTGGACAAACCGGGGAAAACGATCGCCCTCGACCACACACACCTGGTCGAAGTCGTAGTCCCCGCCGTTTCGCTCGGCTGTATCCGAATGAAGGGTGAGAGTGCCCTTCAGCCGGAGTTGCTGCTCGAACAAATCGAGGACTTCGGGCTCAGTAATCTTGCACCCGCTTTTCCTCAAATGCTCGCTCAACAGATTCACTGCACCTTCGGTGGAGAGGTTTTCGATGGGAAGCAGGTCTTCTTTCATCCGGATCGGATAACGGACCAAAAGACCGTCCCGGCATCGGAGCGACATAATCGCCCCCTCCGATGGAATCCAGTCCGAACCCCAGAAGATTTCCCCTTCGTGAAGCGTGAGGTAGCCATCGTCCGCCAGCGTGAACCCAGGCATCAAAAACCCTCCCGACGTGCACAGCTTGAACGCCCATTTCGCCAGCAACCGTTGCAACTGGCGGTTGATGAACGGGTGTCGCACGATGTAGCCGGTCGGATCTGCCTTCAGTACTGCCTCGACGACGGTATTTTCCACGCTGGTGTACTCCGGGGGCGCCTCTTCGTTAGCATCGATCGAACGTTGTGCATCCGAGGTGCCCAAGAGACGGAATAGCTCCGTGAAGTCTCCGTCTTTTACCGCTGCCTCCAGCTTCTCGATCTGCTGAAGGGCGTAGGATTTGATTTCCAATTCAATGGAGTCCGCCGGCGCGTGTTCCACCAGCGTGTAGCTCGACTTGAATTGAAGATCGCGCGAGACGTCCCGTATCCCAAGCACGATAGGACCGCGATAGCCGTGCGCCTGCTGGTCTCCTAAAAGCGACCGGAAGGAACGCATCAAGCTACCTTTGTATTCGGGCTTGACCGCGGATTTTGGCAGAATGATGTCAGCCTCTAACTTCTGGGCCACGCCATCCGCCATAACCTTGAACGATCCTTTGGCCTGTGTCTTGTCAAAAGCCAAACGGAACTGGTAGAAGCGGTGCACAGGCAGATTGAGTTTGCGGAAGAGAGATTGGGAAATCCACCCGCGGCAATCGTTCGTGCCGAACTCGTGATCTTCGACCACCAGTACCCGGCAATCCGGCTCTTCGATGCGTACCTTGCAGGAAGAAACCAGGATGCCAAAGTAAGTGATCGCGGACTGAGGCGAGCAACGGAAACGCTCCGCAATCTTTTTTTCGTGAGCGGCGTCGACGGCATAGAACTTACCGTTTTTCGCCGATCCCGTTGCCCCGATCAAGCTGTAGCGCACGCCATCGAACTCAATTCTGACTAGCGCCTGTTCGACCAGAGCCTGTTCAAACGAACCAAGCGGCTCTTGAGGTACATCGACCGTGGCCACATGAATTCCAGGATAGAGCGACTGCAGCAACGTGTTTTCGAGTGTGGCTTGGCGATCCAGTTCCATAAGCTTGCTTGATAAACGGCCCGTTTTGTCGATCTCGAGCGCGACGAGTGGTGTCGCGTTTTCTTTTCTGACATTTGTCATGGCTTTTTCTCCTTTAATGTCGGTCACGGACAGAAAAGGAGGCCGATGATGCCGGTCTCTTCGCTGTCCTGCGCCGCAAACGAGGTTAGGGTCTACAACCGGACTCGAAGAGCCGACCTATTCAGTTGTTAACGACTGACACGGTTCTTGAGGAATCGTGCTAATCGGTTTTGGTTGGGATTGAGCCAACCAGGTTGGGGACGGCGTCCAATTGCTCGACGTCGACTTCTTCCTCATTTCCGTCTAGAAGCAGAACGGGAATGAGGTTTGCTGTCGGATCCTTTGCTATTCTTGGCCGGAAGATTGTTCCCGGTCAGGTTCAGCGGGAAGACCGACTGCACTGAACCGCAATGAGCTTGCGGAACGCTTTGACAGATCCAACTTCATCTGTATATGAAGCCGTATGAGAACGATTATCCTTTTTTCTTAACTGCCTCCTTTTTCACCTGTGGATTCTTGCCCGCAAAGTCGGCCGTCGCCCGCCACTCGACAACGCTGTAGTAGGAGAGGCCCGTCTTAAGCGACTCGATCATGGCTTCCCCATCTGTCGAGAACTCACGGTCGAGTGCCGGAGCAGCACTGGCTGCGCCCGCTTTCGCGAGAAAGAAGCGGGCGGTCCCATCCACCATTGCTTCTTGCGCAGCCTTCCGCCGCTTCGGAATCCGGGTGCCAGGTTGCGGTTCGCCCGCCTCAACCCCCACGCTTGCTGCCATATTCGAAACCTCCTTTCCGGCGGCTGGGTCTTACGACCGAGCCGCCGGTTGTACTGAACGCCAGATCACCTCTGGCAGGCTGCTGCCATTAGGGCAGTCTTTACTTATCGGGTGCGCTCGGGTCGAGCGCGCTCTTTTGCAGTAGCCCAGTCTCCTTGTCTCCAACCATCTGCTGCTCGGAATACTGCGCGACTAGCAGACCGCTGGGATTAACCTCTGAGCGCCGCTCCTCCATGAGGCGCACGTTGTAGCGCCCCACTATCCTGTCGGTGGTTTCAGTGCCATTGTTAATCCTGTGGACTTCTTTGACCCCGAATGCAACGTAGTCCCACGGCGTGTCCTTCACGCTCTCGATAGTGCGGATGCGGAAATCTGAGATGATGCGGTCCTCCTTGATCTTCCCGATCGTGTCATCGTCGCGGAGTTTGTCCATCGTGTAGCCCCTGAGGTTCCTGGTCATCATGTTCAGCGACTCAGAAAGGTTCCGCTCTGCAGAGTCAGGGGTGTAGGACAGATACCCTTCGAGGAATCGCCGCACGACCGCCCTGCCTTCGAGGTCCGTAGGGGCAGCCTCCGCTGCTGCCTCGGCTAAGAGCCCCAGAGAAAACCCAGACTTTTCGGTGAGGTGAGCTGCCCCGCCCATGACCACTGCGTTGCCGTCCTTATCTACACGGATGATTGTCGGAGGTTGTATGCGGACATAGATGGCCAGACCGAGCGAGGCGAAAGCGATCACCCCGAATACCACCGCCAGAACCATGGCGCGATTGGCGTAGGCGCGGAGGATGCCGTCGTGTTCGTAATATTTCGTGTATCGCGCGATCTCCGGCAGTTTTCCGCGAATTGCATTTTTCATTCGTCACGTCCTCCGCTACAAATAGAGCGGCTTCCAAGATGCGCGATTCTAGGCACGGGGACCGCTGCCTCCCCCACCACCACTTCCACCCGCCGCATAGCTCTTCACCGCTAACCGCGCTGCACCGACGACTGTGCCTACCATAACCATCATCGTCGCTCCCACTTCTCCCCGGACAATGCGGCTCGCGATGAACGGAATCAGTGCAATCGAAATCGAAAACAGGATGCTTGCCATAGCCAGCAGAATCACCTGGCCCGAGCCGAAGAAGCTGTTGAGAATTCCATTAGCGTTCAACACTGCGTTCATGCTGCCCATGTTGACGGCTGTCATGAGAGCCTGAATGATCGCGTAGATCAGTCCCCAAGCGCCAAACACCATTAAGTTCAGGAGGTATGTCCGGGCCAATTGGCCAAAGCCCCGCGCGGGCAGGAGCGCGAGGACAAAAGGCCCGACCACATAGAGAACCGATCCATAGATCGCGTAGAAAAGTGTGAAGATCGTATAAGAAAGGGGAAAGATGATGAAAGCCACGATGATCAGCATCGCGCCCAGGGCACCCGAGTAGCCGCCGTTGACGAGTCCCCACAAGCTGGACCAGCCATTCTGGTTGAAGTAATTACTGAGGTCGGTTAACCAAGTCGCGAACAAATCTCCCACGCCCGCACTGTTGTAGATAACATTCGCCACGGAATTGAACATCCCGATGACATCGCGAAATACTTTTCCGTAATTGACAAACACCAAGCCCAGGACCAGGTACGTCATTCCGCCGACCGCGAGCGTCCGCACATCTCCCCCCATGGCGAATGCTTGGTAGGCGCTGTAGAGGAAGCTGAGCAATAGAATCGAGCCGGCCACGCTTAGAACGATGGCTGTGATGTTGCAACTGTCAATCCCTGCCAGCGCGGTTTGAAGAAGCTGTTCGAAGTAAAACATTGCTTACTGCCTCTTGAGAAGGTTGATAATCTGTTGCCCGAGGTTCGACGTGTTCGTTGCCCCGCTCTTCACGTCGGCGCCGGCATTTGCCAGGTCAATGGCCCGCAACCGCATCAGGTCAGCGGTGGCTCCTTGGGTGTAGGCATTGGCGCGCACCAGCCAGGCGTCGGCCTGCGCCTCTATGATCGGAGCGCTCCCCGGCGCCGCATTCTGGATGCTTTGGTTCATCTGGTTTGCCGCTTGAATCTCGAGATCGGCGAGCTGGTCAATCGCAATCGCCCGCTTCAAGGCTGCCTGTGCCGCGGCGTCCGTCATATCGATCCGGTTGCGGACGTTCGGAGGGGCGGACTTCGCGTCAGGCACAGGTCCATAGACGGCGGTGTACGCCCCGCCCGTTTGACTGATCTGAGTCGAGTCTTTCGAGAGCAGGATCCGTTCGAGTTGCTGAGGCGCCGGTAGAGTGGCGCTCGCGACCGGAGTTTGGGTGATCTTTTGGATTTGGGCGAATATACTCCGAATATTACCGACCAACGCCTGGGCCTGACTGATCAGGGACTGCGGCCAGACGACCGTCTGCTCAAATTTCTGAATCCCCTGCTCGACCGAGAGGATGTTGTTCAATCCTTTACCGATGACACTACTCAAGGTGCTTGCGATCGTACTCAACCCGACCGACATAATGGCGCAACATGGGTCCACGAATTGGCTCTTGGCCGGCCGTGGGACGACGAGCGAAAAGAACAGCCCGAGTACGGCCACGCGCAGCTTGTGGCCCCAAGCCCAGCGGAGACCGTTTTTGAGAGTTTCTACATTCTTGGTCAAAAAGCTTTTCATCTTTCCTTCCTCCCTGAATTTTTAATTGTGTTTGAGCAGGTTGATAATCTGATTGCCGAACTGGCTGGTGTACGTCGCACCCTGTTTACGAACCGCGTTGTCATGTGCCAGGCGTATCGCCTCCTGCCGCAGTTCCGCTGCCAGCATCTTCTGTATTACCGCCTGGCTCTGGATGCTGGCGACGACCGCGGTGGCGGTCAAAAACGGCGCCGATCCCGGAGCGGCATGGCTGGCACCTTTTTCGAGTAGGTCTGCCGCTTGAAGTATCAGATCCGCGGTGCCGTCGGTCGCCTTCAGCACCTTCAGATTGTCCATGGCCAGAGCGTCGTCCATATCCGTCATCGCGCGGTCGGCGGGGCTGGCGGCTTTGGCAGTCGGGATCGGCCCATAAGCACTCCCGTACTGAGTCGTCAAGGTGTTGAAGTCGCCCGTCTTGTGATTTTGCATCACGGTCTCAAGTTGTTGAGTTGCTGGAAGTGTGGCGCCCGCGACGCTGATGCTGAAGATGGCGTGCATCTGATTTTGGTACTGCGCAATCATTTGCGTCACCTGCGCTCGCACCTGGTTAATCAACGCAACGGGCCAGGTGACGTTTTGGTAGAAATTGCTGATTACGGTTCTCACCGAGTTGATGGAGTTGAGGTTTGTCTGAATAATGCCGTTGATTGTGTTGAGTACAGCCTGGATTTCCACCCACAAGCTCTGGGCATGCACGCGTGGCGGCGCAGCGACCATTACCGCTACTGCTCCGGCCAGCGACAGCGCAATGACTTGCCGTTGGCCTTTAGCCTTGATCATGGCCCACGAAAAGAGAATGAAGAACGCGATCGTCATACAATTACCCTCCGAATGTTGACTCCAAACCGTGTCATGAAAGTTTGACCAGCCCCATGCTCACTTTCCTCGCTCCGCAAATGCCGCGTTGACTTCGCCCGAAAGCTCTTCGGGAAGCAGTGCAGCGTCCGCGAGGCCTCGCGGAAACAGTTGGGCCATCTCCTGGTAGGAGTCCAGAAGGGGTCGGTCGCCGCGCTTCCTGAGAAACCAAGTCCGATATCTGCGCTCTCTGGGGAAAGTCGTACATACCCAGTAGTCGACAGGCGTGGGCACGATTTGAATGGTCTGAGTGGTTTCAGCTTTCTCTCCCATCACAAGCAGGGCCTCGGCGTACTGTCCTTTTCGTGGCGCATTGAAGAGCTTGATCTCATTGAGCGCCACGGGATTCAACCCAAGGTGATGAACCAGAGGCGTGACATCGCCAGACTGGCGCCCGACAATCTTGGTGGCGGCGTTCTTCAAAATCCCCGGCCCTTGCTCGCGTGGCTGGAATTCGGTGCCCACGAAATCTTCCACGGTCTGGCTGATTCCCCATACGCTCGAGTTCCGCTTGCGAGCGGTGCGAAACAGTTGCACGACCTCGGGAGCAAGCGACGCCGAATCGAGCAACGACCAGCATTCATCCAGTACCGTGATACTGGGCTGTCCGGTCCTTCCTGCGGCCCTTACCGCCATGGCATTCGCGATCAACATGCTCATGGCCGTTTCAAGCCTCGGGTCGGAGCTCAGGCCTTCGACATTAAAGAACAGCCAATTGCTGTCGATCTTCATCGTCGTGGGAGCGTCGAACAGTTTTGCGTAGATCCCCTTCTCTCCTGTCCAGGAGCGCAGCTTAATGGCGGCGAGCTTCGCCTCATCGATCGTGCGCTGCATGCGTTCCTCGTCGCGCCATTGCGCCAGCTCTTCGCGAAGATCATTGAAGGTTGGAATCGGATTCGAATACCGGATGGCGCAGCGCTTGTAAGTGCGGACGATGGCGTCGCTAATCAGGTTGTCCAGCAGCGCGGTGTCGGAATTGGAACAGTCCCCCAGCATGTGCCGGGTCAGGTTTTTCAGGAAAGCAACTTTGTCTTTGCTCGGCGTGATCTCACCCGGAGGGAGGTCCCAGGGGTTCAGCGTTTCGCTGCCTTCGAGGTCCACATCGATCACCCGGCCGCCCATCAGGTCGACCAGGGGCCGATACGAGTCGCCGCGCTCCAGGATGGAGATGAGAGTGTTGAGTCGCGCCAGCATCAGCAGGAGTTGTTGCGCCAGAAAAGTCTTGCCGCCGCCGGCAACGGCCATGATAAGCAGGTTGGCGTTCTCGAGACCCGGGTCAAACGGCGAGAATGGCACCAGTTGGCGGTGAGGTGTCTCAAAGAGGATCGAGGGTGAGTTCGGTGTTCCTCTCCACGGCATCTCGACAGGAAGCAAATCAGCTGCGTTGAGGGTAAGGGCATCGAGCTCACGCTTATTGGTGCCCGCCATTGCCGGAAGGCCACCAAAGAACAATCTTTTTTGCGCCAATGTTTCGGCGATCCCACGTGCGCCATTCATGCGGGCAATGGCATGCAGCACGCGCTGCCGGCGGTCTGCCAACGAACGCTCCGCCTCCTCGCGTTCAAGTCTGTTGCGTGCCGGCTTCGACGTGCGCACGGTAAAAATCAAGCTCACCTGACAACTCTTGAGCGAGCTCGAAATCAGGTCCTCCAGGACTTTCATCAACTGGCCTTCGGCGACCTGCGCGTCCACGTTAATGCGGAAACCGCCGTGGAAGTCGCGTTGCGCAGCGAGCATTTTGCGCAGCCGGCCCTTGTAGTGCTTCACCATCTTAGCTTGATCAGGCAGCGTGACTTCAGTGTTGACGACCAGCGGAAAATCCAGCAACACCAGCTCCCGCATGATGCCGGGGAAAGTAGCGTCGGGAAGGTCTTTGAGAGTAGTCCAGGAGTAGAGCAGCCCGCCGACCTTCAAATAGTCATCCGTTTCATCCTCGACGTTGACATTCACCATCTGACTGCGGGCGCTTTCATACACCAGGGACTGCGCTGGGGGGCGGTATCGAACGGTATCTTCACCTAATGGATTGAGCGCCCGTTTGACTTCGAGGAAAATGGCGTCGTGGGTCATTCGGCGGATGGCCATGCCGGTCGCCTGAAGCGTTGCTTCCACCCCGGCCATGAGGCTGTTGAACTCCGCCAGCAATTCCTCATGCTCGCGCTCGGTCCGCTCAATGCACTTCCCGGCTGCGAGACTCATGCTGCTGCCCCGCATTTTCTTCTTCAATTCAAAATCCGGCGACTGGTGATGGACCTTCGGGTTCCAGATAAAATACACGTGCAGGATGTGTCTGAGGTAACCCCCAGTAGAATCTTTGGCGCGCCATTGGTCGACCCGCAGGCGGTCGAGCGCCTGCAGGATCGGACTGTCACTCCGTTGCTCGCGTTTGTAGCGGCTCACCAAGTCGCCCGCGCCTTCGGCAATTTCGAACCGCAACTGCATCCGCATGGAGCGTTCAGGGAGAGACCTGACAAGAGCTTCGAGCGAGTTCTTGGTCCGGTTCCTCATCTCGTCACTCGAGTAGTAAGAATGCTCGCCGCTCAGTTCGTACGCGGCCACAAATGACCCGTCGATCTGGATGGCCACTCCATCGAGCAGATCGCGAATTCGAAGTTGCTCGCACAACGGCGGGCTCGCCATCGACTTTTCGTACCTTTCGAGCGTCAACGGCATGATTTAGCCTCGGGTTTCAGGTATTCCTGCGTTAACTGTGAATCGCGCTCCAACGCTGAGTACACGTGTGGTTTTGAGTGGAACATGACCAAATCCATCAGATACCCGCGCTGTTTGCCGTACTTAAACAGCATCAGGGCGGGGATGCTGAGCAGTGGTACCAAGTACTGCATGACTATGTTCATGGGCAGGCCGAACATTTCCCGGTTCAGAAACCTTCCCAGAATGTTGGTGACAACCGCCAGGGCGAGGATTGCGAATAGATCCTCAGCTTCAAGCCCCAGAAACGTCACCCGCGTTCGCAAATTCCGATAAGTCGGCGTTACATCAAGCGCCATTTGTCCTTCTCCCTTTAAGTGACCCCGCCCGTCCCCTGGGTGACAAAGAATTCACCGAGGCGTAGCAGACCTGACAGCAGAAGGCACAACCCCGCCGAGGCAAAGTGCCGCATCCAAGAAATCGGTTGGAAGCGGTTCGTTACTCCCGCCATTTGCAGCCCACCGGCTGCGACTTGCAGGGCCGCATAAAGCGGCAGCAGTACGTTGCAGATCCAATTCACGAAGCTGATAGACGCTACCCAGAACAAATCCGGATCGTTCCAAGTGCGCTGGGAGGAAAATGTCTCGAAGGCGCGTAACAGCCCTGAGACCATGAGACACATGAACCCGCCGTACATCGTGTGCGAGTAGGCAGTTCCTCTCGAAAACTGAACGACGGCTATCGCGAGAAACAAGCCTGCAAGTGTCGGCAAAATCACGTTGCCTGCCCAACCAGTCAAATTAAGGATGCCGTGGTAGAACGTCATATCTACTCCGGTTTTATGCCACCATCGCCAGTACCAACTTCCAAAGCGCCGAGACTGACAGTAAAGCCAATGCGACACCTGCCAGGCGCAGCGCGGGCCTTTGTGTCGCGACGTTAAAGATCGCGCCCATGATTGCAAGGCCCGCGGCGATGGGCATGATGGTGCCGGCAAGATAGGTCCACAGGCTGTCGAGCACGTCGGCGGTCGCGTTCTGGGTGCCTGTGTTGTAAGTCGCGAAAAGTTTGTAAGTTGTCTGAATGCCAAGCAAGAACATGGCAGTCAGCACTGAGGGTAGTGGGTGCCCGCCGGCCGCCGCGTCAAGGATGGCCCGCAGCACAAAGTACGCGGCAAGAGTCGTGGCGAGTCGCCCCACTACAAAGTTCGTTACGAAGTTCGATACGTCTGTCTGAAGAGACGCCAACCAATGCGAGTTGATGCCGCCTCCCGGTAGCGAAACGGGCACTCCGAAGGAACTGAACCACATGAGAAGCGGTTGGAGAGTTACGAATACTACTGCCCAGAACATCCATTTTGTGAATCCCCCGCCGATCACAAAGCTGATTCCCCCACCTTCACGCCGCAGGCTGATTCCAGCAAGAACCAGGGAAACGAAAGCCGCCGGGGGCGCCAGGAGCAGTAGGACGTTAATCACATCGTTCAGCAGTTGTGGCGTAACCATAAAATTGTCTCGCTCGTCCCGCAAACCGGGATTGGGTTTAACTCCGTAAAAGTTTGGCAGGCAGCCCTGAGCGTGCGTCCTGGTTGCCTGCCAGGTTGATTTCGGCCTCTTCGCCGCTCTCCGTTACGTGACACCTCCTGTTCCGTTGGTGATCCAGAATTCGATCAGGCGCGTCACACCCGAGACCGCCAGTAAGGCCCCGGCGGCGAAGAGCCACCGCCCGAAACCGCGGCCCGTCAACCAAGCGACGATAGCCCCCATCACCGCGCCGCCCGCGCCCACCGGTGCGATCACGTTGCCCACCCAGTTGATAAAGTTTAGAAACGCGCCTTCCGGCTGCGCACCCGTCTGCCCCTGGACCGCCACTTTGAACTGTGGTGCGGCGCCCAGGTTCTGAGCCAGAACATACTGTCCGGCCAGAATGAAGCAGATCGCGCCCACCGCGAGCGGCTTCCTCAATCTGCTGTCCCATTTGATTCGCATGGATAATTTTTCCTCCTTTCTAGTCCCTCGTGGTTCCCGCTACTGCAAAGCCGGGGAAAACCGCTGAGCCGTCGTCAACCTAAAATGAGATTTTTTTTCTGTCAAACGCCGGAGAGACGAGCAAGAGGGATCAACGATGGGGCTAACGGCAAACAGGGAGCATAGGGAAAGCAACCAGGAGGCTGGCCTGCCAAAGAATCCCATGAAACGCGCTGGATGGAAAATGGTTGGGTGCAAGCAAGGTATTCCGATCTTTGGATTTACTCTCATCTGTCTGACCTGAGCACCAAGACCTACAAGATGAAACTGGGACGGGCACGTAATCGTCAAAAATGGACAGTTAGTGTACTTTCACTTCTTCCGGCTCAATCTTGACCTGCAAGAGTGGAATCCCGGCCTCGTGCAGGGCATCGACTTTTCGCGCGATATACTCATCATCATAAGTGCTTTCGAGCGTCTCTCCCTGCTGCTTAAGGCAGGCTTCCAGCTTCACAAGCTCCGCCGAAAAGTCCGCCGGCACGTATCGCCAATTGCCCCGATATACAAAACAATTTCCATCGTCGTCCAGATTGAGATAAGTCCGCGTTATCCCGTGTTTATAGAGGTTGATACCATTAACACGGCCCATGAACATGAACCCCGCGCAACGGCGGCGGCCAAGCCGCTTTTCCAGGGGCACCCAAATTGGCTTCATTCCCTTCCTCCATTCCGCGCCTTACTGCTGTGGCGATTGTGTAGCCGTCGATGTCGTGCTCGCCTGCTGATACATGGCACTTAGCTCCTGCTTGAGTTGCATCAACTGGCGCAGCTCCTCTAAACTTGGCAAACTTGTTGATCTCGACCCTGCCGAAGTGAGCGTCGTCGGCCGCGTTCCTCCACTTCTGCCGGTCGGAACATTCTCCAGGACAATGTAAAACCGCGTATTGCCCGGCACGGTGACGACAATGTTTTGCGTGAACGCCATTTCGTTCAGTTCCTGGTCGCCTGCGATCCCAACGTTATTTGCAATTCGTTCCCGCAATAAGGCACTCTCCGAGAGCGGGCCATTGAACCCCGTCCCGCCGCCCGCACCAACGAGATAGGCGGCCAACGAACCGAGACCTGTTAAAGACTGCACAAGAAACTTCGTACCGGTCCGTTTCCCACCTACGTCACCTTTGAGCGGCCCGAATTTCAAGTCCATGGCTACCCCGTCCATCTTTTCTGTGGTTCCGTCCGGCATCTCCAGCGTGTCAAACTTAATATCCAAATAACCCGAGCGATCGGCCTGCCGTAGCTGACCTACTGCCTTCGCTCCCGCAGGCACGACGGTCTCACCATCACGTTCGTAGTTGTATTCGATCACAGCGATGACGGGCTCTTTTACGGCAGTGCTCACTGACGATTCCAGCCGCGCCATCAAGCGCGTGCCGGCTGGCAGGACATCGAGAACCGCTCGCTGGTCTTGCACGGCCGCCGTTTGCACCGCGCCACCTGTGGCAGGCCGACCTTCTGGCGCGCGAACGAAGACCAGTGAGGGCTTCCGGAGTTCATCGGATTCCGTCGATTTAGTTGCTTCTGAAGGGACAGGCGGCTGCTTGTAGGCTGGCCCATCACCGTAGCCTGGCTGCTGCTCCAAGGCTGAGTCGAATTCAATTTTGTTCAAGGGGTATTGCTGCGAGTTCTTCTTCTGCGGCGGTTGCTGTGTTAATGATGTTGTCGGGATAGCCGTCTGGTTCTCTTGGGCCATTCCAGGCCGCGCCGTTCGGCCGACATCCTCGGGTGTTACATCGCCATTGTTCTGTGCTTGTTCGCTATTCATTTGGGCATCGAGCATTGGCGTCACCGACCCCGGCTGCGCGTTTTCATCGCCGGGCGTTGTCCTGCGCCCCAAGTCCGGCGCGCCCGGGTGTCTTCCGGTCTCGATCTTCTTTGCTTTCTGCGGTGATGAGAACACGCCAAGGAATATCAGGAGGACGAGCACGGCGCCTCCGGCCAGTACCAAGAGTTTTTTGCTCTTGTCCATGCTGAGTTCACGGCGAGTGCTCGTGGGCTGCTGGGTTTTCCGAGCTCTCTCAAAGGACTCGCGAATTATTTCGCGCAATTTTGTCCACGGCGTGTTCTCCACACCATCGGTCTCCCGCTCCTCCACGACTTGTGAGGCAATCGGTACTCCGGCATTTGCTTCGCGGACTTGGTTATTTTCCTGTGGTTGGTTCTCCATGATCAGACTCCTCCCCTAATGTGCTTATTCCGAAACCGATTGGGGCCAGAGCTGGGTGGTCTACAGCCCCCGCTTCGGCCATTTGCAAGAACAGCGTTTCATTCGATTGCTTGTAGGGGGGGCGTTCGAACAAGACCACCCCGTCCGCTCGATCACCGGGCCCCAGCCGCCGCTTGCTCAACCTGAAATCCATAACCTGCAGTTGATCGGCATTCGACCAGTGGGAGCGTCGAATGATCTTGCCTGACTGGATCTTCCCACCAAGCTGAACTTGCGGGGGCATAAGCAAGATGTTGTGCGCGGTTGGGTTAACTACCGAGAACAGAGCGATGACTTGCTGCCCGCCGTCCACAACCCGGCTGACACCGACGCGTACCTGGTCGCCACGAGACTTCTCGCTTGCGACGCGCTCACCGTACAACACCGGCAGATGCGCGCGCTCTTGCTGCATGAGAAGCTCGTCCAGACTGTCGTATTTAACCTCCCCGCGCGTCTCTGGGGCCGAAACCGATAATGGATCCGACTTCGCGAACGACCCAGGTTTTGCGGATGATATTTTCAGGGCGGGAACAACCTGCGTGCCAGCTGCCACAGGCACAGTCTGTGCCACAAGAGAAGATGGGTACTTGGGTTCAATAAAGAAGCCCAGAGCGGGCTTGTACTTAAGCAAGAAGTCCACAGTCGCTGGCGCCCCTAACTTCTGCTCTCCGCGACTTACCAGCAAGAGGCTCTCTTCGTGCCCGCGAGTCGTGGAAATCAACAGGTTGGTCTGCGCGGGCTTCGGCGTGAGAGCCTTGACGAATACCAATTGTGGCTCGCGCTCTGAATGCTCCACCTGAAAGAGCTCGGGATCGCCCACCACTACGGAATTCACTTCCTCCGCCATTCGAATCGCGGTCACGAAGTGCGCACTCACTTCGACCGTGGCGACGTTTCCTTCAACCTCTTGGCGAGTGATTACCTGAGGCTTGATCTCGGGTATCTGCGCCATGGCTGCCCCGAATGACCACAACAAGCAAAATACAAAAGCTATTCGACTTAAGCTCATTTTCCACCTCGGCTTCGTTCGCAAGTGTCCACACCGGAAAGCGTGCTCATTCTTGCCAGGCGCTTGGCACGGTAAAGGCGCGCCACACGGCTAACGTACCTGTAAACTTCAGGAGAAGAATATTTCCCTCCTCGAGATAGGACCGAAGCTTCCCCGGCGAAATAGGCTGCCACTGCAAGTCGCAGGTCCCCCCGAAACAAATCCATTAACCAGGCCAGATACGCGGTGCCCGCCTGTATGTTCTCTTCGATCCGGAAGCGGTTCCTCACTCCGAACCTCACTGCTGTCGCAGGCATCAGTTGCATTAGTCCTGCTGCTCCTTTGGGTGACACCGCGTAGGGCTGCCAGTTCGACTCCACCTCGATCACTGCATCCACAAGATCGACCGGCACTTTATAGACACGTGCGTAGTATTCCGCGAATCGCGCAGAGTACTCTTTGACCGTGATGGCCTGGGCGGCTTGCGTCCCAGTCGCCAACCACACGAGAACGATCAACGCCTTGCTGACTCTTTTCACGCACTCACCGCCAGCTCATCCCTGTACCTTTTTGAGTCGGCAACCAGGCCATCAAACCCGGCCCGCAACAGCAGCCGTCTCCGGTCCGGTTCAGTCTTCGCCAACAGGGGAAGTAGCACGTCGCGCTGCTCCGGTTCAATCTCCTGCACGCCCATGATCTCCAGAGCCTTGGCCAAGTCCAACATTTCGGCGATGGATGGTGGCTTCTCCAAGCTCCAGCCGCGCAGAGCCCGCGCAAGTCCCGCCAGTTGCCCCCGCAATGCCGGGCATTGAGTCGTACTGCGTGCTGCCAGGATCTCCGCCTCCCTTTCCACCGTGGGATACTCCATGCGCAGGTAGAAACAGCGCCTCCTCAACGGGTCTCCAAGCCGGCGCTCTTCGTTCGAGCTCAGTACGACGAATGGAAACGTTTCGGCTTTGATCGTGCCAAGCTTTGGAACCGTCATCTGCCAGGCGCTCAAGATTTCGAGGAGTAGAGCCTCAAATTCGTGGTTCACCTTGTCGAGTTCATCGACAAGCAGCACACAAGGTCTCTCCCTGTAACGCAAAGCCCGCAGGAGCGGACCCTCGGCAAAGAAATCCAGCGAATGCAGTCTGGTGCGGATGGCGTCCCAGTCTTCTCCAAGCCGATCCCCCTGGATTTCAAGGAACAGTTTCTGGAGCGATTCATCGAACTTGCCGATGGCTTTGTCCTCGGTGATACCCTCGTAACACTGAAGCCGCTCCACAACCGTATCGGCCGCAAAGGCGACGGCATACGCCAACTCAGTCTTTCCGCAACCGGGCGGGCCCTCGACGAGAAGTGGTTTTTGCATGCGCGCCGCGAGATAAACAACCTCTAGCGACACGGGGTCGATGACGTATTTCGCGTCGCGGAGCTTTTGCCGCAATTCATCGCGGGACTTGAACACTATGGTTCCTCCTCGGTCGGGACACTACTCCCAAACACGGAACGGTGCATCTAGCCAGCGAGCCCCTGAAACCGCAAGACGCCCTGCAAGCGGCGGGAAAATAGGTTTGCGGGCGGGCGTTATTTGAGGGCTACAGCATTGAGTCGAAAGGAAAACGGAAGAGCCTCGCGGTATTTCATCGGGGGGCGGGCAAACTTTTTTTCGCCAGTCGAGAAAGTTCTAGCTGACATTCCCTGGCCTCAATCGAAATAGGAGGCTACCGAACCAAACACGACCCATGCCAAATATTTTTCACCAGTCGAGAAATGTCTAGCTGACATTCTCCGGCCTCACTCGAAGAAGATGGGAATCCAAACAGGCACGATCTATGCCAAATATTTTTCGCCAGTCGAGAAATGTCTAGCTGACATTCCCCTTGACAATCTAGAGGAACGGCGTATCCTAATCTCGACAATCTAGAGGAGAGACTTATGGCCGACAATGCTACCGATCTTGTCCAAGGTACGCTGGACATGCTGATCCTGAAAACCCTGGCGCTGGAGCCCATGCACGGTTTCGGGATCGCGCTTCGCATCGAGCAGATCAGCAAGGGTGTGTTTCGCGTTAATCCGGGCTCGTTGTTTCCTGCTTTCCGGCGCCTGGAGCGGGCGGGATGGATCAAGCCACAATGGAACCCGACAGAGAACAATCGGCGCGCCAAGTATTACAGCCTCACCGAGCGTGGGCGCAAGCAATTGAAAGCTGAAACCGACGCGTGGGGAAAACAGATCGCGGCCATCACCAGAATTATGGAAGCATCATAGGAGGTTCGTCATGTCTCCGCTACGAAGCCTTTGGGCAGGCCTCCGGGCTCTTTTCCAGAAGAAACAAGTCGAACAAGAGATGGATGAGGAGTTGAATGGCTATCTGGATGCCGCCGTGAAAGACAAGATGCGCTCGGGAATGAGCAAGGAAGAAGCCCTGCGCGCGGCGCGGGTCGAAATGGGCAGCGTGGATGCGGTGAAAGAAGAAATCCGCAGCGCCAGTTGGGAATCGACGCTTGAAACGCTCTGGCAGGACGTTCGCTATGGCTTGCGGAAGTTGAGCCAGACTCCGAGATTCACGTGTTTCGCCGTGCTCATACTTGCTCTGGGCATTGGCTGCGACACTGCAATGTTCAGTGTAGTCAACACCGTGTTGTTGCGGCCGCTGCCCTATCCCCATGATGATCGCCTAATACTGGTCACGGAAACGATTCCACGTGAGCGAGTCAACGACGACCAGGTTGGATACCCCTTGTTCCTCGACTGGCGCCAACACAACCATGCGCTGGAAGCTATCGGCAGCTACTTTAGTGATTCCGATACAGTCCAGACCGCCAACGGCCCTTTGCATGTTCAACTTGCTTATGCGTCGGCTGACTACTTTACGGCCCTCGGAGGGTCGCCTCAACTGGGACGCGCGTTTACGGCCCAAGAAGATCAGCCTGCCGGTGATCGCGCAGTAGTGCTGAGCGATGCGTGGTGGCACGAACAATTCGGTGCCAGCCGGAGCGTTCTGGGGGGGACGTTGAAAGTGGGTGAGTTGGTTTACACGGTGGTTGGAGTCATGCCGGCGAATTTCGATTACGCCTCGCCGGGCGTGAAGTTGTGGCTGCCACTTGGGTCACTGGCGAGGGCTTCCTATATGAGGAACCGTGACGTTCGCTTTCTCACTGTAGTCGGACGCCTTTGGGAGGGAACTTCAATAACCAATGCGGTGAACGACCTTAATACCATTCAGGCGCGCGCGCAGCAAGCCTTTCCGGGCACCGATAGCGGGCACGGAACTCTGGTTCGGCCCTTGCGGGATTATTTCGTTGGGTCCACAGGATACGCTCTGTTGCTGCTTTCCGCCGCTGTAGTGTTCCTGCTCCTCGTGGTGTGCGCGAACATGGCCGGCTTGGAGCTTGAACGCGCGGCAGCGCGACGGCACGAATTCGCTGTAAGGACCGCATTGGGAGCGCCGCGCCACCGCATTGTTCGTCAGGTGTTGACTGAGATCATTATCGTGGCGCTTCTCGGTGGCGCGGTGGGTTTGCTCGTCGGGCGGTTCACAGTCTCGCTCCTCTCAAGTTTTGTGAGAAATACAATGCCTATGAGCGGCTCGTTCACCTTTGACGTGCGGGTATGGTGCTTTGGGATTGGAATCTCCGCGCTGGTCGGGCTGGCCACAGGACTCGGCCCGGCGCTTTCCGCCGCGCGCAGTGGAGTGGCAGAGAAATTAAAACAAACAGCCGCCACCACCACCGCGAGCACAGGCCGCCAACGTTTGCGTCGAATCTTCACGGGTGCTGAAATTGCCCTTACAGTTGTGCTTCTATGTGGTGCCGGCTTGCTGATCCGAACCTTGTATGCCTTGCTCAAGGTTGACCCAGGCTTTCGCACCGACCATCTGCTAACCATGACTGTGTCGTTGCCGGAGGGGCGTTATGCCACCCAGCAATCCATCGTCGGGTTCTTCAAGGCGACGAACGACCGGCTCGGACAATTGCCCGGTGTTGAGCAAGTGAGCGCTGTCAGTTCTCTCCCAATCCAGAGCGGGGAGGCGCAAGGCCAGCTCACGATTGAAAATCGCCCATTTCGGCTAGGAGAGGCGCCAAGCGCTAGCTTCCGCCGCGTGCTGCCCAACTACTTTAGAGTTATGGGAATTCGCGTGCTGAGTGGCCGTGAGTTTAGCGATGTGGACCAGGGCAAAGCAAATGGTGCCCCAATGGTTGTCCTAATTAATGAACGAATGGCGCACAGCCAATGGCCCGATCACAGCCCGCTCGGTGTGCGCATCAAACTGGGTCCGCCAGAGAACGAGCCCTGGCTCACCATCGTCGGCGTGGTGGCTGACGTTCACAACACCCGGCTTGAATTGCAGCCTGGGTTTGCAACTTATGAGCCTCTTGCGCAGCGGCCACGAACCGTCATGACCTTTGTCATTCGCACGGATCTGGATCCCACGGTTGTGGCGGCCGCGGCCCAAGTGGCAGTGCACCAACGCGAGCCCGAAGCACCTGTCTTCGACGTGATGAGCATGGATCAGCTTATTGGCGCATCGGTGACCCCCCAGCGAATTAACGCCACGCTTCTTGGATCATTCGCAGCAATGGCGTTGCTGCTCGCCGCCACCGGAATTTACGGCACCATTTCATTCACGGTAGGGCAGCGCACGCACGAGATTGGCTTGCGCATGGCGCTTGGCGCGCAACGCCGCGATGTTATGAACATGATTGTTGGCGAAGCTCTGCGACTCACGGGTGTCGGGATCGTCACCGGTCTGTTGATCGCTGCGGCCGCGGCCCAGGCGATTCAAGCACTGCTGTTCGGCGTCCGTCCTGACGATCCGTTGATATTTGTCACCGCTTCGGCCGTGCTGGCCGCCGCAGCGCTCCTGGCAAGCTACATTCCCGCGCGCCGTGCGACCAAAGTCGATCCCATGGTGGCACTGAGATATGAATGAATTTATTGGACGATTGAGCGATCACGTGATTGAGTGATTTAAGACGAGGGATTTTAATCGGTGGCGGGCAGCCGAAAATTGGTGACTTGCTATGTCAATCATGAAAAACATTACCGCTGGCCTCCGAACGCTATTCCGTAAGAAGCAAGTGGAGCAGGAAATGGACGAAGAGTTGCGTGGCTACCTGGATGCCGCAGTGCAAGACAAGATGCGCTTGGGGATGAGCAAGGAAGAAGCTCTGCGTGCGGCGCGAGTGGAAATGGGGAGCGTGGATTCGGTGAAAGAAGAAATTCGCAGCGCCGGTTGGGAATCGAGATTGGAAGCGTTCTGGCAGGACGTTCGCTATGGCCTGCGGCAACTCAAGCGGAATCCTGGCTTCACAATTGTAGCCGTCCTGACGCTGGCGCTCGGCATCGGCGCCAACACGGCGATCTTCAGTGTTGTAAATGCTGTCCTGCTGAGGCCGTTACCGTATCGTGATCCGAGCCGTCTAGCAGTGATCTGGACCGATAACGTCAAGCAGAATCTTCACCAGGAGCGAACCTCATACCCTAACTTCGAGGACTGGCGAAAGCAGAGTCGCGCCTTTGAGGACATGGCGTTCTCAAGCGCCTTCACTGTGAATCTGACCGCAGGCGACGAGCCCGAACGTGTGACTGCAGCCAGAACCTCTCCCAATCTTTTCGAGCTTATTGGGGCGATTCCGATTTTGGGCCGAACCTTCTCGGCCGAGGAAGCCGAGCGCGGCGAACGATTGATTGTGGTGAGCTATGGGCTCTGGCAGCGGCGTTTTGGAGGATCGATAGACGTCGTGGGAAAGAGCCTGGAGGTTGACGGTGCAACGGATGTGGTTATCGGCGTAATGCCTGCGAGCTTCGACTTCCCCAGCCGAGACACCGCCCTCTGGGAACCGCTGACCCTCTTTCCGGGTTGGGAGCGTGCCAAATTAAACAGGGCTATTCCGTCAGGTTTTGTGGTGGGACGCCTCGAGACCGGATTCACTCTCGCGCAGGCCCAAACAGACATGAGCATAATTGGCGAGCGATTGGCTCGTGAACATCCGGAGCTTTCCACCAGCCTCGACTTTTTCGGATTCTCTGCGAATGTCGTGCCGCTTGCCCTTCAGCTAACCGGGAAGGACGTCCGGTTCGCGCTGTGGCTCCTGTTTGGGGCAGTTGTTCTCGTGTTAATCATTGCCTGCACGAACGTCGCGAACCTGCTCCTGTCACGCGGGATGACCCGCGCCCGTGAGCTTGCCGTCCGTTCGGCGCTAGGCGCGGGAAAGTCGAGGTTAGTCGGCCAATTGCTGACCGAAACCGTACTATTGTACCTGGCTTCGGGCGTCGGCGGGGTTGCAATTGCGGTAGGGGCGGACCGCCTACTAATCCGCTCGGCGCCGGCAGATATTCCACGTCTCGGCGAGGCAGGAATTAGTCTTGGAGTTCTGGCCTTCGCCTTCGGCGTTACGCTGGTTGCCGCATTAGCTTTCGGGCTTGCCCCAGCTTTAAGGATTTCGAAGATTGATCCGCAAATGGCTCTCAAAGAAGCAGGCCCAAGCCTCTCCCAAACCCAAGGCGTTCTGCGCCTTCGCTCATTGTTGGTGATTGGCGAGCTTGCGCTTGCGATGGTCCTCCTCGCCAGCGCCGGCCTTCTGATGCGTAGCTTCATCCGCGTCGAGGGCGTCGACCCGGGCTTCAGGCCAGACCATGTGCTTACCGCCCGCGTCGTGCAGGCGAAGTCCAAATCCGATGCACAATGGGCGGATTTCTACTTGCAAGCTCTGGACCGCATCAGGGCTATCCCCGGCGTCGAAGCGGCGGGCGCCGTGGATAATTTCTTCTTCAGCTCGTATCCCGACGAGGCAATAGTCGTTGAAGGACGTGCGCCCCTGCCTCCAGGCAGTTCAATTGCCCAGGTGACGGATGACGGGATCAGCCCGGATTGCCTGCGGGCTGTCGGCGTGCCGCTGCTGAAAGGGCGAGTTTTCACCTTAGACGATGGTCCCAGTTCGCCTCGAACCGCCATCATCAACGCGACCATGGCAAAGCGTTTTTGGCCCAACGCGGATCCCATCGGGCAGCGGTTCAAGTTCAGTTTTCAGAAACCTGGCGATCCTTGGATCATGGTGGTCGGCATGGTGGGGGATATGCGTCGGGACGGTCTCACGAAGGAGCCCGTATCGCAGGTCTTCCTACCCCTCGCCCAGGATCCCGCGCGAGGCATGGACCTTCTGGTAAGAACTACTGCCGATCCACGAAACTTTGCCGCGGCCATGCGGAGTGCAATCCGATCGGTTGACAAGACCGCGCCCGTTTTCAACGTCGCCACGCTCGAGGACGAGCTGGGTGAACAGAACGCTCCCCGACGGTTTCAGAGCATGCTCCTCAGTCTCTTCGCCATACTGGCGCTGATCTTGGCCACAGTCGGAGTCTACGGAGTAGTCGCCTACACCACACGTCAGCGCACGCACGAGATCGGCATCCGCGTTGCTTTAGGCGCCCAGCGCACCCAAGTGTTGCGAATGGTCGTCAGCCATGCATTGAAACTAATCTTGACTGGCGTGGCCCTAGGGATAGTGCTGGCCCTCGGCATCACTCGCCTAATTGCATCGGTTCTTTTCGAGGTAAAGCCCACAGATCCCCTGACCTTCGCTGCCGTCTCAACTGTTCTGACTGGTGTTGCATTCCTGGCATGCTACTTCCCCGCCAGGCGAGCCACGAAAGTCGATCCCATGGTGGCGCTGCGGTATGAATAACTCATGGTGCTGCGCGCCACGACGAAGGATGAAAATGGGCTAGAGCCCGAGTAAGGTAGTTGCGGCCGTGGCTTCGAGCAAGCCGATGTCACCGATTTCGGAGAGCCGTCCTGTTTCGACAAAGAAACGAACATCCGCAAAGGCACCAAGCACGACTCAAGGTAAATATTTTTCGCCAGTCGAGAAATGTCTAGCTGACATTCTCCGGCCTCGATCGAAAAGGGAGGCCAGGGAATCAAACACGATCCATGCCAAATATTTTTCACCAGTCGAGAAAGTTCTAGCTGACATTTCCTTCTATTCGCTGACGGCAACAGTAAGTCTTTCCATGCTTGCTCGCCTCCATGCAAAATATTTTTCGCCAGTCGAGAAAGTTCTAGCTGACATTTCCCCTACTCGAGGCGTACAGGAGTCATCCTTGCTAGCTTAGGTCCAAATATTTTTCACTAGTCGAGAAATGTCTAACTGACATTCCATACTGAAACAGCACATCACCCACTGACCTTTTCTTCGTTGTCGACGCCAGGCATCTGCAAAGAATCGGCTCGTCGCCTCGCTAAAGCCCCTGTCAGCTGTCACTTTCAGGCGGTCCCACCACCCATTTGACAGATCGCTTGTCCTCTCCTACAACGAGACCTATGAGAATCGAGAGCGATGTTCCGTACCGCTTCCAGAACATGCTTTTGGAGTGTGACACTCCCACGGGCGGCTGGAGCTTCTACCCACAGGACACGCAGGCACACCTCGAACCCACATGCCTCAGCCTACTCGCCCTGCACTCTCGCGCGGAACCCCGGGTGGTCCGCGGGCTTGAATTTCTACTTCACACCCAGAATCCAAATGGAAGCTGGCCGGCCTTCGCGGGAGATGACCAGGAAGGCTGTTGGGTCACGGCGCTCGCGGTCCTCACCTTAAATCAGCTCCATGCAGACTCGAACGCCATCGACCGTGGCATCGGTTGGTTGCTTGATTCCCGTGGGAAGGAATCACACTGGCTATGGAAATGGAAGTTCCGCACGAGCGACACCCACGTGCGCTTCGATCCGGATAAATTCGGATGGCCGTGGATGCCGGAGACCAACAGTTGGGTGGTGCCCACATCTTTTGCTGTCCTTGCACTCAGTCAACGCTTCCCCCTTGAACGGCCGAGTCGGGTCCAATTTCGCATCGCTCGCGGTGTCGAGATGCTGCTCGACCGTGTCTGCCCGGACAGTGGGTGGAACGCCGGCAACGGAGTCGCCTATGGAGTGCCCCTCGCGCCGCATCTCGACGCTACCGCGATCGCCCTTCTTGCCCTGCGCGGCCAAGCGCAGAATTCCACCGTAACTAAGAGTCTGACCTGGCTCGCAGGCCGATCACTCTCGTGCTCTGCTGCCTCAAGCCTTGCCTGGTCCATACTGGCGCTTCACTCTCATCAACAGACCATGACATGCCAGATCCAGCGACTCGCAGACCTGGTCAAGACCGCGCAGATTTGCGACCACGCCACAATGGCCACGATCGCTATGGCGCTCGAATGTGCAGTTGGGAAAAACCCGTTTGAGGTCCAATCATGACTCGAAGAACCGTCCTTGCAGGGTCTGCGGGGTTGGCTGCGGGAGGCATCGCTTCGCTGCCCTTCCTGCTGCCTAAGTATGACAAAGTACGGCGGCCGGGCCGCTCCCGTGTCGCAATCCTCCCTGCCAACAGTTATTCCCAGAACCTTGAGAAACTTCTGATGGAGGGCTTGCGACCATTCAACCTTGATGTGCGTGGCAAGAGAGTGCTGCTAAAACCGAATCTAGTTGACTACATTCCCGGCGCCGAAATCAACACGCATCCGTCGCTGGTCGTGGCAGCCGCCGAGTGTTTTAGGCGCCTCGGCGCCCTTGAGGTGCTCGTCGGCGAGGGTCCAGGGCATCAGCGTGACACGGAATTGGTCCTGATGGAGAGTGGTTTCGCCGACCAGCTCCGCGAGCACCGGATTCCGTTCGTGGACCTCAACCGCCACGAGCTTATCAAGACCAAGTTGCGTGCGACCTACACCGGCCTCGATCATCTCTGGCTTCCGCGCGCCGTTATTGAGGCGGATTTTGTCGTCTCCATGCCCAAGGTCAAAACTCATCACTGGGCCGGCGTCACGTTGAGCATGAAGAATATGTTTGGGGTTGTGCCTGGTTCAAGATACGGCTGGCCCAAGAATATCCTGCACTGGAGGGGAATCCAGCAAAGCATTGTGGATATCTGCGCCACCGCGCCGATTCACTTTGTAATTGCCGATGCTATCGTGGCCATGGAGGGCAACGGACCTCTGGCGGGAACGCCTCGCCCTCTTAATCGCATCATCCTTGCCGACGACCCAGTCGCTGCTGACGCGACATGTGCACGACTGATGGGCTTTATTCCTGAACGCATCCCCCACATCGCAGAAACCGCCAAATTCCTAGGCAACGCTTCCCTGAGGTTAATCGACCAACTCGCCCAACCCGTGACCGTCGCCGATCCGCCGTTCCGCGTCGTGCCTGAATTCCAGTATCTCAGCGCGCGCTAAAGGCTATTGTCGGGCTGACTTCCAAGTGCGCCATGACTCAGGCCAATCAGTAATCGACCGCACGCTCCACAGGCAAACCCTTGGCGACTCGTTACTGATGCCAGGCCGATGGAGTCTGGTCCGCCTTCAAAGCGCAGTCGTCCTGTTTTCCGGGAAGGGCATTTTCCAGACGCGGGGTCGGGAGGCGAGATAGTTCTGGCGTGGGAGTGCCAGGCGCTTGCGCCTTCCGGAAAAGAAATCATCAGCTGGGATGACTGGTCTGGAGAGCAATGAGTGTATAATCCCGAGCATTCGACGGTGAAAGCGGCGTTTCTTAGGGAACTGTACAACGTGTTCCCGCGGACATCTGGCTACCACACTGCGTGTGCCTCCGGCGATGCGCAGGCAGTACCTCAAGCCGTTTTGCGCCGCGAACTCCTAAACATGGTTTTGTCGAGGAGAACAAGAGAATGCCACTCGCAGAATCAATTCTTACGGTCGTAGCATCGGCAGCAGGGATCGGCTCGGGAGTTAAGGATCTGGCTGACTTTCTAAACGCCAACGTAAGGATCGAAGGCGCGCTCACCGACCTCGTCGAAGAATCGTTTCAGGAACGATTGCCTCGCTTGCGCCATCTCTGCTTAGACGAGGGTCCTACCTTTGACCGTGACAAGTTTTGTGACCTGCTGTCCAAAAGGAACCTCGAAATTCGGACGGTCGATGGGCTCCGGAAAGCACTCCTTCCAATTCTGAATGAGTCCGTCTCGACCCCCGGGGCCATATACAAAGAGGAAGATTTCGTTCCCGTCTACGAGTCAATTCTATCCTCAGCGGTTCGCGGGCTCTGGAAGAAAATTGGCAGCTATGAGTTGCTCCCTGGGGAAATATTAATGGGCCAGTGTGAATCTCTACTTAAACAACAGGATGCCCAACTACTCCAGACAACCAGCGGTTTCTCGGCATTGGCGGGGTCAATGCAGGAGCTAGCGGCCCGTGTCGAATTCCTCCAAGTCGAAGTGCGAGCGCTAGCAAGGTATGCCTTGGGTCTCTGGCAGCAGGTCTATGACGAACTGGCCGACGCCGCGCCTCCTCCGGAACACCGAGTTGGACAAAACGTTTACAGGAATCCCTTCCTCCTTGTTAGAGCGGAGGATTTCAACCACAACTACGCAAAGCTAGCTCGCCTTTTCCAGAATAGTCCTGAGTGGGATTCAATCCAAAGTAGAACCGAAAACGTGTTCATAGAAGGGGGACGAGGAACAGGCAAGTCGATGTTTCTCCGGAGGCTTACGGCTCAGGCTTCGCTCGCGGCAGAGCGCCTTCACAATTCGGGGGTTCGGTTTGAGGATGTCGGCGTTGATTATTTCGGAGTGTACGTCAAATTGACCCGGGGTTACTATGACCAGTTTACTTCAATCGAGACAATCAGCCCTGAGGTGGCCTCAATCTTCGCTCAGCACGAATTAAACATCGAGATTTTTGATGCCTTTGTGGATACGCTTCAATGGCTGATAAATGAAGGTTCCCTCCCGACCATTTCTGAGCAAGCAGACTCCTTGACCCAGGAGTTAAAGTCTCTCTTGCCCCGCGCTCCAGCAGTGCGGACCTTGGCTGACCTGCAGCGGGTTGCGGTCCGTTTTGAGCAAGACCAGATTACCGCCTATTATCGGGAGAAGGCGTTTGGACGCGATGTAGCATATCAGGGCTCCGGTTGTGAGACAGTTGGATTTCTGCGACAGCTGTCACAGATATTCCGTCGTCGCCTCTTTCCCAGGCGCGAGATCAGGCTTTTCATACTCATCGACGAATTTGAAACTCTCCTCGAAATTCAACAAATTGCACTCAACACAGTTATGAAGATGCGGCTCCCTGACCTCACGACAAAGGTGGCTGTCCGCAAAGCAGGGCGAAAAACGGCCGAGACCTTCACCGCAGGTGATCCGATCCAACAACCGCGCGACTATACGGAGGTGCGCCTGGACTACAACGTAACGATGCCGGAATATTCAAAGCTTCTGGAAGGCATTGCTGCCAAGCGGTTGGAATATGTTCAGTACCCTGATAAAGAGATCAAGCATTACCTGCAGGAACAGGAGCATAGCCAAGAGGTACCGGTCGATAAGTTGCAGGTCGAGTTACGACAGCTCTGGGAAAGCGGTCAGAGGCGAAAAGACGAGATGGACTCTGAATTCCAGACGAAGTACACAGTGGCTGCGGTTTACAGGAGCTTGGCCAAAATCGGCAAACGTAAAGCTTTTTGCGGTTTTGACCAGTACGTTCTTCTCTCGTCCGGAATTACAAGCAATTTCATGGAGCTCTGCAAATACGCCTTTTACTTCGCGCTATCCGACCAGCTACCCCTTCCTGAGAATCCCAAAATCCCACCCTACCTTCAAACCGAGGCTGCGTACAGGGTTTCTCAAAGGCTATTTGCAACAATTGATGGAAATGTGCTCCGCGTTGGCAGCGCATTATCCCGGCTTCTAGCTGATCTTGGCGGCATTCTTCGGAGCCGACTACTCTATCATCCATCAGAACCCGAGGCTAACAGACTTGCCGTGTCAGACTTCGGGGATCTCGACCAAGAGAAGTATTCGTTCCTGGCAGAAGTACTGGACGGAGCTCTCGTCTGGTCCGTACTTCACCTGAAATCGTCAGGAGAGGCATTCCGGCCCAAACACGCGGCACGCCCACCTAACGCGGAGTTAATCATCAACCGAATATATTGCCCCGCGTTGGGTATTTCGCCCAGGGCCCGATGGCGGGTGGACATGAAGCTCAGCGATCTCTTGGGCCTGATCGATTTGGATACTCGAAAGAATACCTTCCAGAGACTTGTACGCTCGGTGGGATCAAGCCCACCACCCGATAGCCCGCAGGGGGCACTTCTATTCGAAGGCCAGGATCCGTTGCAATGAACAACCCCGCGCGAATCCAGGCCACACAAATCGGAACTATTGAACCCGACGTTCCTGACGACGTACTGATCCTCGCGGCCAGCTGGGAGGAGCGTTGCCTTGGGGTCGCCTCGCGCCTGCGTGGATATTCCTGTAAGACAGTTATCCTGACAGTCTACGATGGCCCCAGCAAGCTTCGTGAGAACCACATCAAACAGCTAACCGAATTACTAGCACCGGTTGGTAATACTCACAGGATAGAGACATTGCACGCGAACCCATTAGCAAATGTCCGTCAGACCGTCGCCTTATTGGAAAGCCTCGGCGGCAAAATGCCGCCAAGAATCACCATTGATATCAGCACATTCACTAGGAAACACCTTCTGCAACTGCTGCAGGGACTTGACCTCGCTGGTATGTTGCAGAGCTTCCGAATCTATTACACTGAATCGGCTGACTACCACACGCAAGACGATGAGCCTATTTCTCAAGGGATATCCTCTGTCAGAGCTATTGAGACTTTCACAGGCCACAATACCCCATCACGCGATTCACTTCTCGTGCTTTTTCTGGGGTACGAAGGTAGGCGTGCGCTTGCTTTGTGGGAGGATCTGGAGCCCAACCTAACTCTTGTCGTAATACCTGACCCACCGCTTCGTAACGAATGGAAGGGCCGCACAGAAAATCAGAATAAGTACTTGCTCTCGTGCGTTCCGCCGGAGCACGTATTTAGATCCCATTCGCTTGATCCACAGGACACGGAGCATCTGCTTCATAGATTGATTGAGGACCCGGCTTACAGTACCGACAAGTATGACTACACCGTATCGCCGTTGGGAACGAAACCTCAGGTGGTTGGGGTGTATAGATTTTGGCGCCGGGTGCGTGGACTCTTTACTATCATGTATGCAAGTCCAGTTAGGTATCGAGAAGAGCGAGCGACCTTTCCGGCTGGGCCGACGTGGCTTATTGACAATGAAGAAGGTTGGCATGGAGATACTTTCGGCCCAACCTCCGAATCTTGAGGATCTCGATGTCACCGCTACCGACGTATATCGACCGGTATCCCGCCAAGATGGTCGCATCGCTGGCGGATAAGCTCGTTTCCAAATACACCGCTACCTGTACTAGTCTGCTAGATCCATTCTGCGGGTCGGCCGCGATTTTGGCCGCAGCTCAGCAGCGCGGTATTCCAGTGGCTGGCTTAGACATAAATCCATATGCTGTCTTGCTATCTAAGGTGAAGCTTCAAGGATTCGACTTAGATCTCGCGAGACGTCTATGTGGCTGCTTGACCCAGCGCGCGAACTTCTTGAGGGTAGCTCCCCCGATCGCTTGGAAGGCAAAGGACTTTTGGTTTACCGCGGGTACCATCCAAAAGTATGAGAGGCTCAACTTAGCAGCCCGTGAACTGGGTCTTAGTCGTACTCGCGATGGTAGGGCAGTTCTGTTAGCCTACGCGCTTTCAATAAGGCGGTGCTCAAGAGCCGACCAGCGCAGCCCTAAGCCGTTTATCTCAAAGCGGGCATTAATATCCCGCAAAGGACGCTATTTTGACCCAACAAGAGAAATCCCCGTGTTGTTGGAGAAACTCGGCAGCCTTTACGGGGCATCGAAACGACCAGTCCCCCGTATCTTTTGCGCCGATCTTCGGTCGCCGAAGATCTCCGTTAAGATGTGCGGCAGAGTCTCTCACATTATGACGTCTCCACCGTACATCAACGCGCAAGACTATTTCAGAAATTTCAAATTGGAGCTGCACCTTCTTGAAGGACTCCTACCATTTGTCACCTCTGAGCTGAAGTACCGATTCATCGGAACAGAGAGGGGTGAGCTTCTTCGTGGAGTCCAAAATGAATCACTCCGAAGCCACAGATCCTTGCTGCCTCAGCTTACGGAGATGGAATCTACACATCCTTGGCACGCCGCGATTGTTCACCGCTACTTGGGCGATATGGCTAGCGCTTTTGACTCGATGAAATCGGTCCTGAAAAAGAATGGAGCTTTAGTAGTAGTTTGCGGCGACAACTTGGTCGGCGGATACCGCATAGCAACGTGGAAATTGCTGAACGCTTTGCTACGACGCCGGGGATTCGTCCAATTTGACCAATTTTGCGACGATATCGAATGTCGTAACGTTCCCCCTCAGCGAAAAGGGCACAAGGGACTAATAAAGCGCGAAGTGGTCTCTGCTTTCTTGAATAGAAAATAATCCGGAGTTGGGTCTGTTTCCCGGCAGCGATTGGATAGCTCCCAGCTTGCCTGTGGCGAACCGGCGCTACCTGGAGGCTAGAATGCCCTCAGGACTAACCTAGATCGGCATCGTGAGCGCTCGCCCCTCTCCTTATTCCGCCATGATTATGGGCTGGTACAATTCAGGCACGATCGGATCCCGTCGGAAAATCGCCTTCACGGAAAATGGACGCCGGCTAGGTTAGACGCTGAGTAACGCCGTAGAATAGGCCGAAATCCCTCAACTCCTGCATTGTCGCGCACACAGAAGTTATTCTCGGGGCGGCTTGTAGCGCCTGCGACTAGAAAGATGTGGTCGGCGGTCGCAGTGATCCCAGCACAATTGCGAAGACTGACTAGGGAGATCACATCTGATTCCATGCCCGGCCCCGCGTGTGAAACTCATTTGCTTTTCTTCATTCTCTGCCCGCCTCACCAGTTAATTTTTAACGCCAGCTGGAATGTGCGGGGATCGAGCGCCGCGGTGGGCTGGCCTGCCAGGCAAGCTGATGCGTTGGTAGGGTCGCAAACCGGGTTCACGTCGCCCACGTTAAACCTGTTGAATAGGTTAAACGCGTCGGCGATGATCTCCAAATTCCACCTTTCGCGAAAGGGAATCGTTCGGGAGACTCGCAGATCGAATTGGGCGAAGCCTGGCCGTGTGAAGGTATTTCGTCCGAGATTGCCCGAGCAGCCGAGCGGCGGAGAGATGGAGTTTAGCCCCAGCGAAACAGCTTGGTCGCAAACGGTCGGCAGGGTGAAGTGCACGCCGGGTATATACGGCGACTGCACTCCCACGGGGCCGATGGACGGGCGGTCCGTATTGCTGCTGAAATTCAGGTTGTAGTCAGTGCCGGTCAGTACAGTAAACGGCCGGCCGGAAGAGATCTCCACTACCGGGGCCACGGTGAAGTCGGCCAGGAACTTGTGCGCGAAGCCAGAGTCGCTGCGGTTGAACGGGCTGGTGAAAACAGCGCTGGTGATCCAGCGATGCCGTTGGTCGAAGGAAGAATTGCTGCGCTCGCGATTCGCAAAGCGATCGTCCTGGGGCGTTAGAAGCGTTTGCAGGTCGGTCGAATCGTCGATGGCATGAGACCATGTCCAGCCGGACTGAAATTCAAAGTGGTTGGAAAATCGTTTCGAAACGGCAACAGTCAAGCCGTGATAGATCGACATGCCCGAAGACTCCTGCTGGTCCACGTCACTCCATGGCACCTGAACACCTGCAAACCCGACGGGATACCCTGCCACTCCGGCGAGGGCGACCTCTGTTGCGTAGCCACCCGGCACCAATCCCGCAAACGATGGGTTGGGGCCCGAGGGCCGGAAGAAATTGAAGAAGGCGGGCGTGCCCACAAACCCCACTTGCGCCGCGGCAGGACAACCTGGCGCGGCAAAGCCTGTCGCGAGGGCGCCGGGCGCTATGATGAAGAGGCTTCCGCCCCCAGGAGACGCCACGCAAGTATTGGGAGCAGCGTTGGCGGGCACTCCCACGCCCAAAGGAGTCGAGGGATTCAGTCCGGAGGCCAGAGCGTTGCGGAAGTTGGTGGTGAGGATCACAGGGTTCGCCACATTGATGTTGCGTGGGCGGTTCAAGTGGAGGCCGTGCGTGTACGAATACGATGCGCTGATTTTGTAATCATTCGCGAAGCTGTGCTCGATGGCAAAATTCCCCTGTTCCGCGTAGCTGTACACGAAATTGCTTGCGGTTGGAAGGGTAAAGGGCAAGAGGGGGAGCGGGAAACCCAGTGGATTAGCCGCCGATGGCATGAAATTCTGGTTGGTGAACAACGAATTAGCGAACAACGGATTGAACCGCTGCTGGCTCGGGAGGTATCCCATGGAAGGAATCGCATTCAGGACGCCTTGAAAGATGGACGCCGCGTTCAAAGCGCCAGTTGGGTTGGTGAGCACAGAAGCTCGCGTCGGAACGCCGCCACCCGCAAGCAATTGGGACGATTCCGCGCCGTCGGCGGTGTTTGAGTCAAAAGCCACGGCCAGCAAGGGGTGGTCAAAGAATAGGCCAGCACCGGCGCGAATCACCGTGGTGCCTTGGCCTGTAGGATCCCATGCCAGCGCCACGCGCGGCGCCCAATTGTTGTTATCGCGAGGGATGCCTTGAAGCACACCGAAAGCCTTTTCGGCCGCCACGTTCAATGCGGTAGCTGGCGTGAAGACCGGCGTCAGCTCCACGTCGTATCGGATGCCGTAGTTCAGCGTGACGCGCGGATGAATCTTCCAACTATCCTGGACAAAGAATCCGAGGGCGGTGTTATCAAATGGTTTATTGGAATTCCCGATCCCTTGGATGAAAACTTCTGGCAGACCCAGCCCATAGGATTGCACGGCGGTCATGCCGGGCAGCGGCACACCGGCAAAAGAGTCCGGGAGGCCCACGTCGCTTGCCGACAAGCTGCCAAAGTTAAAGACACTGCCAAAATTCAGTTCAAAGATCTGCTGTTTTTTCGACCGAACCTGAATGAGGTTCACGTCCGGGCCGAACTTGATATTGTGGTGGCCCTTGATCCAGCTCACGTCGTCCGTAAACTGCCAGCGCCGCTCGATGCGATCCACGGTCGAAAACGGTTCGCGGCCGAAGAACGCAAACCCGGTGATGTTAACACCCGGCCCCGAGCCGCCCGGCAATTGGGAGTAGCCGTAGTGCAGCCCGCGGCGTGCAAATTGGAATCGGGCTTCATTAACCAGATTTCCGCCAAATGTCGTTGTATTTTGCACCACACCGGAGACATCGCGATATTGCTGAAGAGAAGCGCGCGACCCTGCGTTTTGTCCGAAGGTCTCGTTTTGCGCATTGACCTGACTCCCGGTTGCAAGCGATGGCGAAGCGCTCACCCGGACGAAGGTGTGGTTGTCTTGGTTCCAAGCATGATCCAGCCGCGCCGACCACAGGCTGGTGCCCTCGAAAATGGGGTAGTTGCCAATCAAGGACTTCAGCGGGACGTAAGAACCGGGCAACGGCACAAGGTTCTGGGCAGCGCAGGGGATGGACGGAACGGCAAACGGATTACAATCGATGGGCAACGGGAAGCGCGCGCCCGGAGCGCTTGGGACGCCCAACCCTGTGGCCACGGCGCCGTAATCGACTCCATTCAACGCAACGTTGGAAGCCGAACCCGCGAGGAACGCCACCTGGGCCGCCACTTGGGCGCCCCCCGGAGCTGTGAGGACGGTGGGGTTGGTGACGAAAGCGGCCTGCTGCGGAGTGAGCAGGAGAGGAAATGGGGCAAACGGAGTGTTGGTGGGTGTCAGACCAAAGTTGTTGGCGCCGATGTTGGTAAAGCCCGTTTCATGACGGCGCGTAGTTTCAAAAGAGAGGAAATAAAAAGTTCTGTCCTTCCTAATTGGCCCACCCAAAGTGGCTCCTGCCTGAACGCGCGTGTATGCCTGTTTGATTGCTTGCTCGGCGCCCGTGGTGGGGTCAACCTGCACGGAAAAGGGGTTGCGCGCCTGAAGGTACTTGCTTCGCAAGAATCCGAAGACGTCGCCGTGCACCGCGTTCGAGCCACCTTTGGTGACAATGTTCACCACGCCGCCCGTGGCCCGGCCAAACTCCGGCATATAATTGCTGATGATTAATTGAAATTCCTGCACGTCCTCTTGAGAAACGGTGGAGCGAATTCCGTTGGTCGAGTTGTCGCCCGCGTCCGCTCCATCCACCGACACCTGATTCGATCGCGCCCGTTGGCCGCCAAAATTCAGTCCGCTGGTGGGAGCCGCGCCAATGGAGGGCGCGCTGTCTCTCGCCACTTGCGAGTCAAGCAAGGTGAAGTTGATATAGTTCCTCCCGTTGATGGGCAGATTGTTGATCTGCCTTTGGCTTACGGTTTCAGCATTGGATGTGCGCTGTGTCTCAATCAACTGGGCCTTCGCCGTCACAGTTAGCGGGTTAACGTTCACGGCGATCTGCAAGGTGGGGTTGAATTGCGCTGCTTGGCCAACCGTCAGAACAATCCCGGGAGTCACCAAGCGGCGGAATCCCGACGCTTCCGCACCAATCTCATAGTTTCCTGGCGGGAGTCCAATGAATAAGTATGAGCCACTGGCGTCGGTGATGGTGCTTCGGGTTGCGCCGGTGTCCGATTTGTTGGCCGTCACCTTCGCGCCGGAAATTGCCGCGCCCGAGGGGTCTAAAACCTGCCCGGACAAATCCGCAGTGTTCACCTGAGCGAAGGAAGGAACTGGGACCGCCAGAATTAAGGCAAGGACCACCATGACCAGAGAACAGAGTTTTTGAAAACGCATCGTTACCCTCCGCTAAAAAAGATGTTGGGACGACTACCTAATGGTCAATGCCGCATAGTTCCAGTCAGTCCCCGGGAGGCGGATACCTACCAGGTAATGCCCTGGAGTGAGACGCGACAGGTCCAGCGTGACATTCATTGCTGTTGTATTGTTCTTGATCCCTGCGCTTCCTGTTGCCCGGACAAGCGATTCTCCCGATTCCTCATTAAAGACTGCAGCTTCATAAGTCCCCGCGCGGCTTCCCTCTGGGAGATAGAAAGTCACATCATCAATTCCCCGCTCGAACACAAGCGGCCCATTGCCGGGCCCAGTGCCCTGCTCGCCACGGAACATTAACCGGTCTCGCATATCCGCAACGATGTGATTGTGCGCAATAATCACACCCTGACGGCTGGAGCGCCACAGCCACAATCCTGCAGAGAGAACCACAAGAATGGAGGCCGCGACGCCTACGTAAGCCAGAGTCCGCCGCCACTCTGCCTGTTTGCGAAATTCTGTGTACTCACGGAAACACGGGGTGCACGTGCCGAGATGATCGATCCAGCCCACAAACTGTTCATGACTGAGCTTCCGAAACGCCATGGCCTTCAAGGTTTCGTTGTCAGGGCATCCCGCGCGATCTGGGTTGGGAAATCCTTCTCCCATCAGAACGCGCTGATAAGCCTTGAGCAACCGCGCCTCATCCCTTCTCGAGAGCGCTCCGTTACGCATCAACCTTTCTCCCTTCGCCTGCCGGCGCTGTCGAACCTTTGAGCTCCATCACGCGAGCGCGAGCCTTTCCCATCCCGTTGTTGAAGAGAACCTGAGCACTGTTGGCTGTGGTTCTCAGAATACGTGCGACTTCTTTCCAGGAGTAGCCGCTCATTCTCAGGAAAAACATCTGCCTGGTGCGCTCGTTCGTGTATTGCAGCAGTTCTTTTATAAGCAACTCATCCTCAACTGCCGGCGGGGTGCCGCGAGTTTCAATGCCACTGAAAGAATCGAGATCCTGGAGTGAGCCGACATATTGAATTTTGGGCTCCCTCGATACGCGCCTGTTGAGCCTGCGAACAAACGCTACGTACAAGTAACTGTTAAGATTTCGAATCGGGTTACCCAACCCTCTGCGTGCCCTCCTGCCTCTAGAAAGTGCCAGAAGTATCTCTTCGAGTATGTCTGCAGATGTGGATGGGTCCTGCTGAAAGCGTTGGGCATAGGAAAGCATTCGCGCCCAGTTTCGTCGCGCAGCATCAAGAAGATCGGTTTCAACCGCTGTCCCTGAAGCGTCTGATTGCCAAATCCAGACAGGTGGGTCAGCTTCGAAATCCCCACGCATGGTTGTCGTTTAGCCTCTCGAGCCCCGTGGCTTAAAAACCTTAACGTCAACACCAAGACCAGAAGCAGTCTTTCTCCCCTAATATAAAGATGTCAAGAAACTCCTCAGATCTTAATGCCTCCGTTCACTTTTTTTTCAGGCCTAAGTATGACGGCTAATTCTGCCTCTCTCAATATGGGGCAATGCGTGCCACGCCCACAGGGGACCTCGATCCATGGAGGCAGTTCTCGCGCCAGGTTACACCGGAATCCCACAGAGGTCCGATCAGGCAATGGTGGGAGCCTCGCTATTCAATCCCGTTTTACCAAAGGTGGGGCTTTGGGACGAGATTCGAACACCCAAGAGTCCATCCCCAGGGACTCCTTGCCCACGGAAAACCTGGACGCCAGGGCTGCTTGAGATTCTCGAACGGGGCTATGTCAGGGGTCGCTCAGGAGCTCGGGAAGCCGTCCAGGAGATTCTCCGTCGGTCTCCCCTTTTGCCACGGAATGTCATCTGGAAGCGCGCCTCGCGGCTGGTGTTCGCGCACAAGGCTGACGGAAACGAAACAAAGAAGCAGAGTAGACGATGGTCGGCGGATGAGGACAAATTCCTACTGCAATTCGGCGGAGAGTATCCAGTGGGGATGATTGGTGAAAAGCTACACCGAACTGAGCGTGCGGTTCGCTTGAGACTATTTTTACGAATCGGCAGCTCGAGCGTAAGTGACGGATACACGCAAGCCGCACTCTCCCGCGATTTGGGCGTAAGCCCAGCGACCGTCCGCCGGTGGGTTAAAATGGATTGGTTGAAACTCCGTGGCCGGTGGATCACTGATAAATCGTTCCAGGAGTTCTGTCGCGAGCACGGATCTGAGATCGACATCGACAAACTCGGCAAGGAAATGAAAGTTTGGCTGAGGGACGAGATGGGCTTGATCAGGAATCCGCGCGTCCAGGCGCCGGACAAATGGCTCGCCATTCGGAAACATGCTTGCAGAACTAGAAGCTGCGCACGCTGCGGACGGCAAATTCGCGGCAATGCTTATTATCGACACGTCAAAACTTGTCGGGGTAAGGTTGATCGTGTTCCAGTAGGTTCTGAAAGCTACTTTTGAGAGTCGCCCACAAAAAAACAGAAGATGCATCTTCGTGTACCGTCCGAAATCAGATAGGTCAGAGTGTATGTACTAAAAATGGACTTGAAGGGCTGACTTAATTCTGTTATCACTTTCGCATGAACATTGGAAACAGACTCCGCGACCTGCGCTCGTCAAAAGGCCTCTCGCAAGGGGATATCGAGAAGCGTACTGGGCTTCTGCGTTGTTACATCTCCCGAGTGGAGAACGGGCACACTATCCCAAGTCTCGAAACACTTGAAAAATTAGCTGGCGCCCATGAGATCGCGTTGTACCAGCTTTTTTTCGAAGATGAAGGAAAACCACTGCCCGTCGGCCCAGGAGGTGCGGGAAAGCTGGGCCCGGAGGAACGCGGGCTTTTTGAGGCCTTCAAGAACCTCGGCAAAAGGGATAGAAAGTTTGTGGTTGCGATGGTAAGGAAGATGGCAAAAGAAAATCGCACTGCAAGGCCGACCACGTAGACTTCAGAAGAATTGGTTCCCTGATTCCGCAAGAAACTTCCGAAGAAAGTAATCGCTCTCACCTTCGTAGTCCTCGCCTCTGATCCAGATCCCAGGGGCCTCGATTGATAATTCAGCCGTGCCACCTGGCCTTATCGACACAGATCACCTACGCCAGTCCCTCTTCAGGGAACTGGCCATACATGATTTTTTGATGGCTAGGCAGGGCACTTCAACGGGTTGGCCGTTATCCGTCAACTTGATGCCGAAGAGCAAAACTTTCGGGCAGGGCCAGATACGGTTAGATCACGCCGCACCACCGAGCCCAGTTCTGCAGATCGGATACTTGTGGAACTGCAAAGCCGCGCGTGATGGTGACCCAGAAATATTCGTCCACGATCTTGGGCAGCGTCGATTCGCCGCGACCAATGATGGCGGGAAGTTGACTGCGGCTTACGCCGTGTTTGGCCGCATCAGCCAGCAGCTCCTCGATCTCGTGCATTACTGTGCGAATGAAGGAAGCATACGAATCTGCCGAACCATCGCAGTGGAACCGGTCCCGAATCGCATCGTCCCAGGGTGGTAAGGCGCGCGGGCGGAGAGCGTACATGATCTTCGCTCCGCCGGTTGCGCCGACGCGAACATAAACCGCTCCACGGCGGGTGCCCTTCTGTGAGGCTTGTAGTTCTTTGAGCACATCGAACGCTCCCGCTGCGCGATGGATGTCGCTGTCCGTTAGTTCCAGTATGCTTGCGGCTTCGGGCGGCAGATCCCGAAGGTATCTTTGAGCCCACAGTTGGATTCGCTCAACCGCATCGTCGTGGTATTCCTTGGCGAACTGACGGCATCCCCACTCGTTCAGCCACTTCATCAGGGCCGAACCGCAATCGCTCGATTCGAGGTGCAGCGCACCGCCAGTCTTGGCCACGAACTGGCGAAACGAGTCGTCGAATTCGCCCCCAAAGGCGGTGTAAGCACGGCAGGCAATGGCGGCCTCATAAAGTCGCATCAGTCGAAATCGTACCACAATAGAGTCATGGCGGTCACAGAGGTGGATTCGACCATTGGAGACCCTGTGTTCTGTAATTCTCCCAATATTCGAATTCGAAGTAATCCACGTGGACGAGAGGTCGGCAAACCGTGGATGTGGTCCTCGCTGTCATTTCTGATGGTTGTGCATGGATGATGGCATACTCGGAAGTCAGCCCGCCAATACCTTCTTGCTCGCGCCGAGATGCTCGAATTCAAGAAGGACCCGGAACGGTGGTTCGGCCGATGTCACGGCCTGGGCAAGCTGGTCGATTAGCTCATGGGATGCATTGCTCAAGAACTTGGCGTCTATTTAAGGGTGAGTTGAACGTTTGATGAGAAAGTGATTGGCTCGGATCCATCTCCGACCAAAGTAAAAGCCGCCCAGAAAACCGGAGGGCGATCACCCATCTGCTGCAGGTAGTCGAGTTTCGCGTGCCGGAGTGCGGATGCTTTGTCCTCTCCGTTCGCCAAATGCGCGTAGAAATCCTTCATCAATGCTTCCGTGGCGGAATCGTCCACACTCCACAGCGCCCCCACCACGCTCTTGGCTCCCGCGAGCAAGAACGCTTCCGCGAGTCCAGTAATGCCTCCCTCGCCTTCGGACTTTCCCGTCGCGGTATCGCAAGCCGAGAGCGTTACCAAGTCAGCATTCAAGGAAAGTCGCGCGATCTCGCGCGCCTGTAACAGTCCGTCGTCGCTTGATTGCGGGTCGCGGCCCAGGATGAGTGCGTCTCTGTCTGGAAAATCAGGTACAGAGATCCCATGAACCGCGAAATGGATAATCCTGAATTGCGAAAGCGGCTCTGATTTGAAGTTGGTCTCAGTCGCTTGGTCGCCAAGCAGAAGCGTGGTTTGTTTTGCTTGTCCCAGCGCCTGGCTTGCGGAGATCAATTCCTGACGCGTCTGGGGAAGGTCGTATAGATGAGCCCCGGATATATCGTAGAGTCCGCGCGAGACCGCGCGCATGATGCCACGATCAGTTCCTGGATCCTTCGGTTCAAGGTCATACGGAACAGCCCCGATGCCGAGGAACGCCATTTGCGGTTGAACTGGCCGTTGCAGGGCCCTGAGATGAAAGAGGACCGTACTGGATGGCGCGTAGCTAACCGTGTGAGACTGGAGAACGTATTTGCCATCGGGGCCGCGCAAAGTCTCGACCGGCAAGTTCCACAGCGCGGCGTCCGGTACGATGGTCAGTCTTGTAATTTGCGGCAATTGCGGGACGGGCGCAAGCAGCACGTTGTACAACTTCTTCGCGTCCTCATCGTCACGCTTGGCGGCACCGATTTGACCAAGGTACCGGGTCGTTGTTTGCTCGATCTCCTTTTCCCCGGCCGGAAGCGCAATGATGTTCGTCCCCTTGCGGTCGATGACCAAACAAAATGACACCGGCTCTGCAAGAACATATTCCAACACGACCTCATCCGGGGTTAGGACGGTTTCCAGCTTCACGAGATCAACAGGCTTAGAGTGAAGCGTAGCGTCCTGCAATGCGTTCGCAGGTTGGGTCCGCGCCGCCATAAACTGCTCATCAAGAAACACCTTTTCCATGAGCTGTTTTCGCTCTGTGCTGTCAGAACTCACCAGTAACGTCCGTTGGACTTGATTGAGGTCCGCTTCCGCCGCCTTTTGAGTGTCGGAAAGCACGGACTGCTTTGTTTGAGGCTGTCTCAGGAGGTCGGCGATAGACCGCCCTCGCGCTGTCTCGATAACCCTGAAAGCCTCTGCGGTGTGGCCCAAATGCGCGGTTAAGGCGAAATCGCCCTTATAGACATCGCTCATCCTCGCTATGAGCCCCCTTTTCATTTCATCGTTCGCACTGTTCACGAGCAGGCTCTCGGTTACGTCAGCGGCTTGGTTATAGAGTTCGTGGGCTTTTGCCACTTCTCCTTCTCTGGCTTTCAGATCAGCAAGGACGGCAAGATGGAGCGGAAGATGGTATTCGTCTCCGACCTGGCGCATGGCGTTCATTGCTTGCGTCTCGCACCGGTCCGCATCCACATATTCCCCTTGATCACGGTAGATTCTTGCAGCTTCATACATGCTCCAGGCGATGGAGTGATTGAATCCTTTCTCCCGACTTAGCGCCCCCGCCTGTTCGAAATACTGAATTGCTGTGCGGCGGTCTCCGGCCCCCGCTGAAACTTGCCCCAGCGCGATCAAGATTTGGCTTTCCTCCAATGGCATGTGCAACTGACGTGTCTTATCCAAGGCTTGAATCAGGAGCTTTCGCCCCTCTTCTGGCTTTCCGAGAAGGCCAAGGGCACGCCCCTTGCATGAATAAGCAGGAAAGGCGTATCCCATGTCCTTGATCATTGCCGCGACGTTTAGAGCGGCGTTGCAGTATTCGAGTGCTTCGTCGGCTCGACCCATTTCGACAAGACCATTGCCAACTTGTGACCCGTATATCACCAACGTCGGGAGGTCCGCCCTCGCAAAGGACGAGGTCAGCGCGGAGGTGAGCAGACCAAATGCCTTTTCGGCATTGCCGCCCATGAAGTCTAGGATGGCCATTTCTGCGCGCGCCCTTGCCTGCCATGACTTGTCATCTAATCCTTGGGCCAGATTGAGAACTTCCTGCCAGGCGCGATATGCAGAATCGGCATGGTCATCTCGTTCGATGTCACCCTTGGTCGAGAGGCAGCGAATTCTCAGTTGAGAATCATTCGCCGCAATTGGGTCTTCCAGAATCTGGGCTAATTCCTCCGAAGCTTGAGACACAGGTTCCAGGCCCATATTGGAACGGAGGCGCCCGCATGTGGCGTAAAGTTCGTCACGCTTGTCGTGCGTCTCGGCCGCGAGGTGTTCCGCTTGGGCGTAAAGGTCACCGGCTCGCTGCCAGTTCGAAAGCCACGCGAGGCGATCCGCTTCGGCAAGTATCTGCTTTGGGTTTGTTGGTTTGGAAACTCTATGGTGATAGAGAGTGACGAGTATGACGGTGGAAATCAATCCCAGCGAGAAAACGATCAGGATTTTTCTGATGGCCAATCCATCCAAGCGCTTCCGAATTGGAAGTATCGCGGGGCCCATGGGCACACTACCGAAGACAAGGAAAATCCGAGGACAGAACAACACTGAGAGCCTTTGCAAGGTGTTGTGCGGCGCGATTGTTGGCCTTGATCGCGCGTACCGTTAGTAAGGGAGAGCCCAACATTATTCGAAGAGCTTTGCCTTTTTTGATGCTTCCGTCCGCGTTCAGCGCAGGGTTGAGGTCCGGCAGCTTGCGGTCGAGAGAATCGGAAACTACGCGCACGACAGTTGCAGGAACACCAGCTTGGCGCGCCGCCGAAAGGATCGCGTAGCTTTCCATGTCAACAACTTGCGCTCCGGCTCGCGCAAGCCCTAGTTTGTCATCCCTGGTAATTGCAATCCGCGGCGACGTAATGCCCATCACCGAACTGCAAGGCACCTTTTGGGCACTTAGAAGCGCAGTGATTTGTGCGGAAAGTTCGGGAGAGGAAGGACAGGAGCCCCCACCATTCATCGCGGAGAGACAGTTGTAGTACACAGCGATAGCCGTTTCGGGAAGCGAGCCGGTCAGTCCTCCACAGAGTCCAATTATGATCGCGGCATCCGGTTTGCGGGGTGGCGAATGACTTTCGGGCTGGGGCTCTGGACCATGAAGGAGTATTTCCGCAGCACTCTCTTTGGCTCGTTTGGGTCCTAATCCTGTAATGAAGAATTCAATGTGATTCGGTCCCGCTGTGATAGGGCCGGCATGCAAGGCGGTGTTCCAGCTCGAGATTCCTAGAAGCCTCGCTACTGGGTCTGCCTCCATCTTCGAGGCTGCGAAGATGAATATCTGGCTCATAGATTCCAAATGCGCGCCATAAGCGATCCGCAGGACAAATATACGTGGAGAGTTCCTGCGATGTCAAATAATACGACTTCCGGGATAAGGTTTGACCTTTCATCCTAAATCGGGTGCGAGCTGGGACTGGAAACCGTAAAGAATCCCTTGTCGAGTTCCGCAGATACGTCGCACCCACCCGATCGTCAACCCTTCGGCCTTGGGGATCGTTGATGCTCACTCCTGAATGTACTCGCCAAGATAAAAAAATTCCTGCGAGCGAACGGGAGCTTTTTGAAGATCTGAAACGGCCGTTTCTGGGAGAAATGGTCTATTTAGCCTCAGCGATGATGTACTCTTCGAGTACATGATCAAAGTACTGGTCAATTAGTTCATCCTCCTCCCCGGGAGGATCTTCGTCCATCTTCGCGCCCCAACTCTCCCGAACGTAGTCGACAAGTTCAGCTATTGCTTCTTCCCGGCGGGGATGGATAAGGGTGATCGGGTCCCGGCCAGCCCAAGAGCTGCTTCGTTCGCGAATGATCAAAACAAATGGCATAAGGGCACTCCTATTTCGGCTGGAATGCGCGGGCCTGGGGCGAATATGCTACGTGTCGCTCAATGGAACACCGAAGTGCTCGGACGGTAGTGCGGCACCATTAGTGCTGCGCTTTGTCAAACAGGGGGCCCAGGCTCGCGATCGGTTTAGCATTACAAGAGAGAAGAGCAAGCTTTTTGGGCGAGGAGCAATCTCCATGAGGGAGTCCCTTGTTCTTGCGGTTAGTCACCGCGATATATATTCTCGGAGTTCCACCCGAAGACCCAGGGCAACTTTTTGTCACATCCCCACGAACATTTACTTGAACTGCAAGCCCGCCTCCGTGTGCTGAGCGGGTTTTGGAGCGCTTCAGACTGGACGTCCCTTCTTCATTATCTCCAAGTGGCATGGCCGCGCGGAGCACGATTCAGGTCCGCCCTGTGAAGCCGTCAGTGTGGCACGAACCGATCCATTAGCTGCGGGGTTGTGCACTGCAGGTGCACTCGTTCGTCATGCTGCCGTCCAGATCCCTAGGAAATTTCGCAAAATGCGGCCTACAGATTTGCCAAATAAGCGTAACTGGCAGTGGAAGCTGTGCTTCACATCTGGTAAGATGTGCCCCAAGGCGGGAGTTCTCTTGGATGAAGCGATTTACCTGTATTGACCTGTTTTGCGGCTGTGGCGGATTCACCCTAGGCATGCAGCGTGCGGGATTCACCGTGCTGGCCGCGCTTGATTCGAACCCCGAGGCCGTCAGCGTCTTTCGGAAAAACTTCCCCGACGTAGCGCATATTTTACAAAACGATTTGACCGCGTTCCACCCGCGTGGATTGGCTAGGCTGATCGGCGCCGATGAATTGGACGTTATTGTGGGCGGCCCGCCGTGCCAGGGATATTCAACGGTGCGCCGGCGTGACGGCACGAACAACGGGCGGCGCATGATAAAGGACAAGCGCCGCTATCTCTACCGGGAGTTCCTCGGTTATGTCGGATTCTTCCGCCCCAGAGTTTTCGTCATGGAAAACGTTCTCGGCATAAGATCAGCGGAGGGCGGGAAATATTTTACGCAGGTTCAGAATGAGGCAAGGGCAAAGGGCTATCGCGTGCATCCGAAAGTCGAGAAAGCCTTTGCCCTCGGCGTGCCGCAGAAACGCCAGCGCCAACTCATCATAGGAACTCGACTCGATCTTCCTGGATATTTTCCGGGAGAATTGGAACGTGCGCCTCGCGCCGTGGAATCGGCGACACTCGGTGAGGCCATTTGCGACCTCCCAACGCTACGGGCCGGTGGCGGCAACGAAGAGGCCGATTACGACATGGAGCGTCGGAAGACGCACATCGCGAAATACGGACGCCGTTATATCTACGAAACATTGGAAGTCCAGCGCGCCCCCAGACTCACGGCCCACCGCGCTCGCCCCCACAGCGAGCGTGACCTCCGCGACTTCGCGAGACTCCTGGAAGGTGAGCACTGCGCTGAGGCGATAAAGCGCGGTGAGAAGTTCGAGTTTCCCTATGACAGGGGAACTTTCAAAGACCGCTACACTCGACAACATCGCCAAGAGCCGTGCTCAACCATTCTCGCCCACATGAGCAAAGATGGCCTGATGTTCATTCATCCGACGCAGAACCGCTCGCTCACGCCTCGCGAGGCTGCGCGGGTGCAAAGTTTTCCTGACTGGTTTGAATTTCCCGTCGCACGGACGCATCAATTTCGTCTCATCGGAAATGCAGTGCCTCCGCTGGTCGCGGAAGCCTTTGGTTTGGCAGTGAAATCTTATTTGGAGATCACCATGAAAAACAACAAACCCGTTCATTTTGGTTTGGAGCCTTTGCCAGTTGACCAGGATGAAGCTGTCCGATGGCTTCTCGCGCTCGTTAGAGCGTCGGAGGCGAAGACCCTTCGCAAAATCTCGACGTCAGATTTTCTGCGCGGCTGGTACTCTGTGGGATTCCTTTATGGCGGACTTCATCCCGACAGCGCCTTGCACCACGGCACTGAAGTGTCTTACAAGACAGAGGATGTCCCGGAAATCAGTAAGAGTGAGCCGCGACTTCAAGCCCCTTACTACGTTCAAAGCGGCTGGCCGGTCGTGCTCGCACCCGTAGCCAAGGAGGCGTGGCGGCGCTATAAGGGCGGCGAATTGAAGAACGACGAGTTCTATTGCAGCGAGGCTGTCATCGCTGGAATGTGTTGCCTCAATCCTGCCCTCATTGAGCAAGTCCGGCAAGAACGGGAGACGATCTCGTTCTAAGCTCGGGAGGCGCTCCGGGACATAACTTCTTCCTGTATCTAAATGGCAGGTGCTGCATTTTGTGACAAACCAGTCCGCAAGTGAGGAAATATATCTTCCGCCGTTCGCTCCAGTCTTACTGGAGTCGATGCGAGCCATCGGCTATTCCTTCCAGTCAGCTCTAGCCGACATTCTGGACAATTCGATTTCCGCTGGGGCAAAACAAATTGACATTCGTTTCTCTCCCTACGGTGAACCAAACGTTGCTGTCATTGATGATGGTTGCGGAATAACCGCCGAAAAACTTGTAAATGCAATGCGACACGGGAGTGCCGATCCCCGCGCGAAGCGATTGCCATCAGACTTGGGGCGTTTTGGATTGGGGTTGAAAACTGCTTCGCTTTCTCAGTGCCGTCGATTGACTGTGGTTTCCAAAGTAAACGATACGATTAGTGCTAAACGATGGGACCTCGACGTGATAGGTAAGCGGGAAGACTGGATACTGTTGGGGCTTACACTCGAGGAAATCCGTGCTCTTCCTCACCTCGCAGAGCTCGAAGCGTTGAGTAGCGGTACGATGGTCCTTTGGCAGGCTTTCGATCTCCTTGCTGCTGGCGAATCGTCAGTAGAGAGCGCGTTGGGGCAGCAGATGGATACAGCTCGCGAACACTTGGCTTTGGTATTCCATCGCTTTCTTAGCCCCGAGAGGCCTTACTCATCGATCAGGATTGTGCTTAACGGCAATCCTGTTGCGGCTCTCGATCCATTCCTTATCTCCCATCGCGGCACACAACCGTTGCCTGAAGAAGAGATCTCGGTCGGAGGAGAGAAAGTTCATGTGGCCCCATTCATTCTTCCACATATCAGCAAACTGTCAATGGCAGATCTGACAATTGCAGGCGGCGAAGAGGGCCTTCGAAGAAATCAAGGTTTTTATGTTTACCGCAATCGAAGGTTGATAATTTGGGGCACTTGGTTCCGTTTAATCAGACAAGAGGAAATCACAAAGCTGGCACGAGTCCGCGTTGATATTCCCAACAGCTTGGATCACCTATGGACAATTGACGTGCGGAAGTCAGCCGCCTATCCGCCTCAGGTGGTACGCGAGCGGCTAAAGATTATCATTTCCCGAATAGCCGAAGGCAGTCGGCGTGTCTACACATTTAGAGGTCGGAAAGCAAGCAATGACGATGTCATTCATACCTGGGAGCGTCTGGTGACCCGAACAGGCGTGGATTATGTCATCAATCGTGAGCATCCGTTGATGAAGGCGCTGGAGGCGATCACGGATGATCACTACCAGCAACTCGTTCAACGTCTCTTGAAAACGATTGAAACCACCTTTCCCTTTGACGCAGCTTATGCCGACATGGCATCTGAGCGACGGCCCTCGGCCGGCACACACGGCAGCAAGTACGAAGAGCTGTATACTCTGGCTGCGACTATGCTGGATGCACTAGGACGAGACACCGACTACGCACGAAAGCTGGTTGTGTCCCTGTCTTCCATTGAACCCTTCAGCTTTTATCCAGATGAAACCAGCTCGATTCAGAGGAAGCTTCTTGATGCTGACCGATAACGGCCGTTCTTTGGAAAATTCCGTTCTGGTATCTCTTCCCGGGGACCGAGCTCCGGATGAGGCTGCGGTAGGGGAATTAGCCACACGTCTCCGCGCCGCTTTTCCCGTTAGCGAAGACGAATATCAAGAGATTATCAGACGACTGCACTCGAAGTTAGCGATTCAAATGGACATGGGCATAGCCCTGACCAGCGAAACCTATATTCCTTGGCTATTCGCTAAAAAGGCCTCAATTGATCCCTTCTATTGGCAGCGGTTCAGGAACTTTTTGCACCGGCTCGAATGGCCACCAAGAGTAGTAAGCACTCTTGATCGGGTGACCGATGAGGTTCTTGATTTGCTTCAAGACCCCGTCAAGGACGCACCATGGAAGCGTCGAGGTTTGGTGATCGGCGATGTGCAATCCGGGAAAACTGCTACCTACACAGCACTCTGCTGCAAGGCAGCGGACGCTGGCTACCGGCTGATAATTCTCCTCACCGGGACCCTTGAATCCCTTCGCCGACAGACCCAAGAACGACTCGATGAGGGGTTCGTCGGACTCGATAGCTCCGGCTTGCTCACTCAGATCAGAAAAAATCGAGCTGTTGGTGTCGGGCTTATCGATTCGAGAAGGGCGGCTGGCGTTTTCACGTCAAGAGAGAAAGATTTCAGTAGGAACCTCTTGAATGCACTCGGATTCCGACTAGATGCTTTCAAAGAACCCGTGCTCGTGGTTGTGAAGAAGAACAAGCGCATCCTGGAGAACCTTGAGAAATGGCTGTCGGATTTCAATGCAAATCAGCATGGCAAAATTGATGCCCCCCTGCTCCTGATAGACGATGAGGCCGACAGTGCCTCCGTAAACACAAATCCGACAGGAGTCGATCCTACAGCAATTAATAGACAGATACGAGCGCTCTTACGACTCTTCACACGCTCGAGCTATATAGGTTTTACTGCCACACCGTTCGCTAACATCTTCATCGACCCTGATACAGATCACGAAATGCTTGGAGACGATCTCTTTCCAAGAGACTTCATTTACACTTTGGATCCGCCGACTAACTACCTAGGCCCGGAGGCTCTTTTTGGTGAGCAACCCAGACTGGACATTCTTCGGACCATCGATGACGCATACAATGTCTTTCCTCTCCGCCACAAATCCGACCTGAAAGTGGAATCCCTGCCAGAGACTCTCGTCTCCTCCCTTTTCTCTTTCTTATTGGCTAACGCCATACGTGATCTGCGGGGAGAGGGTCCCACCCATCGCTCGATGCTTGTAAACGTCAGTCGATTCACAGCGGTACAGGACCAAGTCGCAGTACTTATACACGAGATCCTTGCTGGAATTCAGCAGGACATTCGAAATTACAGTCAGCTTACACCCCAAGAGGCACTTAATAATTCTACGATAGCAAGAGCTCAAGAAACCTGGAAGCGCGAATATACCGATGCAGGATTTGCTTGGCGTGAAATCCAACGTTCTCTCCTTAATTCTGTCCTTCCTATAACTGTGAAGGCCATTAACCAACGAACCGGCGCAGCGAGCTTAGATTACGCCCTACACAAAAATGCCGGGCTCAGAGTAATCGCAGTAGGCGGTAATAGCTTGTCTCGCGGTCTGACACTGGAAGGTCTAAGTACAAGTTATTTCTTTCGGAACTCACAAATGTACGACACTTTGCTCCAGATGGGACGCTGGTTTGGCTATCGCGATGGATACGCGGACCTCTGCAGGCTATGGATAACAGACGAAGGTGCGCAATGGTATTCCCACATCACATCGGCAACAGAAGAATTGCGAGACGAGGTAAAAAGGATGCGGCAGGAGCACGCAACACCGATGGACTTCGGTCTGAAGGTCAGGGGGCATCCCGATTCGCTCTTGGTAACAGCTCAAAACAAGATGCGGCAAGCCAAGACAATCGAGAGGGTAATTTCATTGAGTTGCCAGCTTCTTGAGACGGTGAGACTCAGGAGTAATTCGAATTCCCTTATTTCGAATCGGAATGCACTGACTCGGTTCATCGACGAGCTTCAACGTGCGGGATTTAGACCTGAGAAATCTCATTGGGACAATACCATATGGCGAGATGTTCCGAAAGAGCATGTGGCTGCGTTTCTTCGTGATTTCGACGTCCACCCTTTGAATGTTGCTTTTCAGACTGGCGATCTTGCCCGGTACCTTGAGAACACAAGTGAACCCAAACTACGTACCTGGGATGTAGTAATTCCTAACGGAAGCGGAAAAGAGATGACTATCGGGCCCGTTACTCTTCGCACACCAAAAAGATACATCGTGGTACGGGATGGCATGCTTTTGGTAGGTAAAAAGGCGAGGGTCGGATCGCGAGGAAGTGAAAAGGAAGGATTGGATGTCGCGGAGGTCAGGCGTATCGAAGATGAATTTAAGAGGTCGAATCCTCCTGACAAGAGCATTTCCGACCGGAATTACAGAGCGGAGAGAGCCCGTCCCCTGCTGCTTTGCTACGTTCTCTCGCCAAACGAACCCAACCCAACGACCTCCGATGAAATCGTTGCTATGGGGCTCAGTTTCCCGAAATTCGATGATATGGACGTTGCGAAACGAGTCAAGTATAGGGTCAATCTGGTGGAGTGGCGATCGATGCTTGAGGAGGAGATAGACGACGATCTCCAAGAAGAGGAGGAAGATGTCCGCTGAGGAAATATGGAATGATCTGCGCGCCGAGAGGGAGCGGCCCATTTTTCGGAGGGTCAGTGAAGATCACCCCTACGATATTTACGTTGGTATTGACTTGCACGAAGCTCCAGTTCTCATGCTTCTTTCAGCTCACCCAGTTGAACAACTCCCCAGGCTGAAGGCACTCGACCTCTCTCAAACCGTGCGTCATGACGGCAAGTTTGCAATTGTGATTGCGCTTTCAGTATCCGAACTTCTCCATCCATTCAGTCATGTGTGCGAGGATTTGATTGCAAGTCTGCGACAATTCCATCCTGCTGGTCGTGAAGCAGCATTTCTCCTTACTAGGCTGGAGAAATGGCGTCGACTGTTGGAGGCGACAAGAAAGGGACTGTCTCATGAGGAACTCTTGGGACTTATAGGGGAACTTCTCTTCTTGGAACGATTAATCGCTCGTGTTGGAGAAGCACCGGCTATTAATGCGTGGCTGGGACCGACGGGAGCACCGCAGGACTTTCAGAGTGGGGAGCACATTTATGAGATCAAGGTCTGTGCGATCGCCGCTCACAAGATCGCGATAAGTTCTCTCGACCAGCTCCACACACCAGGTACGCACACGACACTTATCGTTTTCTCTATCGGCAGCGCAGGAGCAGAACAGGGTGGAGCGTTTAGTACGAATAGTCTCGTTTCACGGATTCGCCGGTTGATTAGCGACCCTATCGCGTCCTCCGCATTCGACGTTAAGTTGGCCGAAGTCGGTTTTGACGAAACGCAAGAGGAATCCGATGCACTCTTTGTAGTTGATAAGGAAAGAGCGTTCGACGTTCGCCGCGGATTCCCGTGTCTGACGCCGCTGTCAGTTCCGAGTGCAGTCGTGAGTGCCCAATATTGTATCGATCTCGACGGCTGTGCACAGTTCGAGATACCTTTTTCCAGCGTAACTGGCAAATGAATCTTGAGGAGTTCCGCAAAGAGATACTTGAGAATGTAGCGGCCCACGCTGCAGCGAACGAGGAGTTTCGTCACAGCGCATTCGTTGAGCACTGCCTCAAGCTTTTGGAAGATGCAGATGAAGTCGCTGACGCAGTTACTTGTTTTTATCGGGGCACTGGATCGAAAAACCGAAATTCGGGAGTGGATGCTTATTCCTTGGACGAGGCAGATGGTTCTGTGCGTCTCTTCGTCGCTGATTTTTCTGGAAAAGAGGAAGCTAGCAGTCTTACACCGACGGATGCCAAGTCAGGGTTTAGCAAGCTTCAGACTTTTTGCGAAGATGCTTATTCTGGAAAATCGACGCGCGAGATTGAGGAGAGCTCTCAAGGCTTTGCTCTCGCCAGCCTTCTAAATCAGAACCGCGCCACTGTTACCCGACTGCGACTTTATCTTTTAACGGACTCGATCATAAGCACAAGAATTCGTGACCTCCCGGAGATCACTATCTCCGGAATTCCGTCGGATCTGCATATTTGGGATATCAGTCGCTTTTTCCGCGTCTTCGAATCCAAAACGGGACGGGACGAACTTGTAGTTGATTTTAGTTCTTTGCTGCCGGACGGCCTCCATTGCATTGCAGCGAGCGTAGATTCGACACAATACCAAGCTTACCTCTGTGTGATACGGGGAGACGCATTAGCCGCGATATATGAGACCTATGGAAGCAGACTGCTTGAAGGAAATGTCCGTTCATTTTTGACGTTACGCGGGAAGGTCAATAAGGGGATTCGGAATACTATATTGCAGCGTCCTGAAATGTTCTTTGCATTTAACAATGGAATCACGTGTACAGCATCTTCTATTGAAGCAATCCACGGCAAGGAGTGCATCCGCATACTTAAGGCTGCCGACCTTGAAATAGTGAACGGCGCTCAGACAACGGCTTCGCTGGCGGCTGCAATTGGAGATGATCGCGCTAGCCTCAAGTCTGTGTTTGTGCAAATGAAATTGTCTGTAATTGCCCCTGAACAAGCAGGCACAGTTATACCGGAGATTTCGCGGTTCGCAAACAGTCAGAACAAAGTCAGTGAAGCCGACTTTTTCTCCAATCATCAGTTCCATCGGCGAATCGAACAGATTTCACGTCGTTTCTGGGCACCTGCCGCTGCCGGGGCTCAGTATGAAACTCACTGGTTTTACGAGCGGGCTAGAGGGCAGTACCTTAATGAACAAAGCCAACTCACTCCCTCCGAACGGAAGAAATTTGTTCTGCTCAATCCGCGCTATCAGGTTATTACCAAGACTGATTTGGCGAAATTCGAAAATACGTGGCGACAACTGCCGCATATTGTAAGCCAGGGTGCTCAAAAGAACTTCCTGGCATTCAGTACATTTGCGTCCGCAGAATGGGATCGTAACTCAGACCAGTTCAATGATGACTATTTCAAACGACTGGCAGGCAAGGCTCTGCTCTTCCGCGCAACAGAAAGAATCGTCTCGGAGCAACCATGGTACCAAGGCGGCTACCGAGCCAATATTATTACGTATGCTTTATCAAAGGTTTTATCGATGATCGGAGAACAGTCGGGCACTCGAGTGTTGGATCTCCGCCAACTATGGGCTCAACAGTCTGTTCCAACGCCTCTGCTCGCCGTGATAGAGGTCGTTGCAAAGGCAGTGTTCGATGTCATCGTAACCCCCGACTCAGCGGTGCAGAATGTAACGGAATGGTGCAAAAAGGAACTCTGTTGGAGGCGAGCGATGCAGACCGAAGTTGCGGTCGATGTCACGCGCAAATTACGGTCCCTCCTGTGCGATAGAGAGAGTGATGTGGAGTTGCAGAAGTCTTCGAGAAAGGAAAGGCGCATCGACAACGGCATCGAAAACCAGCAGTTTGTGCTTCAGCTTGGGGCAGTATATTGGAGCAAAGCTCGAAAATGGGGAGTTGAGCAAAGCATCACGACTCCAGACGAGGATGGAATCCTTGGCGTCGCCGCAGCTATGCCGCGAAGAATGCCAACTGAGAAGCAAAGTTGGCGATTGATACAGATAAAGGAAAAACTCGAGCTTGAGGGTTTTCCGAAGGAAGAATTAGAGCCCAGCCAATGATGCTCGGGCTTTCTTAAAGCTCTAAGAAGTGTTCACCGAAGACTGCTGGAAACTATTGTGAGTATCCAAAGAGAACGACTAACGGCTTTCCACTAAGGCCATAGACGCCAAGCCGCTTGGGCGCAGAGTATCTTACCTAGCGCCTTGTGCTGAAAAATCGAGGACGGCGGTGATAGACCGCCGCTACAACGCGGCAATGCCCGACGTTTTCACCAAATCCAAGCGGTCGCAGGTGATGTCGCGCATCCGTGGTCGCGGAAACATGGAAACGGAAGTGGCCTTGATGCGGCTCTTCCGCCGCCAGTGCATCAACGGATGGCGACGTCATCCGCCGCTGTTTGGCACGCCGGATTTTATTTTCCCCAAGCTCAAGCTGGCGGTCTTTGTGGATGGATGCTTCTGGCACAACTGCCCGAAACACTCGAATCTTCCGCTGAACAACCGCCCGTTTTGGAAGCGTAAGTTGGAGTCGAATTGGCGGCGAGACAGGCTGGTTGGCCGCACGCTTCGAGCGCGAGGCTGGCGCGTTCTTCGGGTTTGGCAGCATGAGCTTTCACGTAAGAACGAGAAGAGGTTACTTCGGCGGTTCGGGCAAGCATTGACCATGGGTCAGGCAAGATTGATTTGAATGCGTGTACGGCATTCTCATTTACTGCTACGCGGAAAACCACTTTATAGAACACACCACTGATCTGGTGAAGTTGTCTTGGCAATTGTATTCCAGCAACTAGGCAGGGGAAAACGAACCTATCGCGCTATTTCAGCAAGGCTTGGCCGGCTCTTCATGCATTTACTCCAGATTCGATCAAAACCTGACCGTTATGCACCCGCAGAACGCGGTCTGCCATTTCCCAAACCTGCGGTGCGTGGCAGATGAAGATCACTTGATGGAATCCCCCAAGTTCCATTGCATGCCGGAGCATGCGGATGTACTCCTTGGCGTTCTTAGTGTCTAAGGCGCCGACCGTCTCATCTCGAAAGAGCGTCTCGTGGCGAACGCTATCACTCTGGCGCATATTATGAATTGCAATCGCGAGATTGACAGCCTCGTTGACCAGCACAAACTGCCCACCGGACAGTTCGTCGACCAAGCACGTCCGGTCCAGAGCTTTGTTCCTCACCTCAATGTCAAAATCATCCACGAAGCCGCGGCCATCCGCTCTTTCCCTCTTAGTACGGAAGTGGACCTCGAACTTGTTGTCAAAGCAGCCTTCAAGAAGCGCGTTGACGATGCTCGAAACCCCAGGCCCAGCCGACTGGATCTCACACAATTGAATTTCGTCTGGCCCGAAGGCTTTCGCCAGGTACTCGAAGTCCTCCCGGTTGCCCCGAGCCTCTGCAAGCTCCACCTCCAGCACAGCCGCGCGACTGCGGGCTACCTCGATCTGTTGCCGCCGCTGCTCCATCTGTACACGTCGCACAATCAGCCTTTCTCGCTCCGCACGCACCGACGCGACCGAGGAACTGACCGCCCCCATACGCTTGCTAACGCCTTCGAGCTCACTCGCAATTCCCCCGAATTGGTTGAGCTTTTGCACCTGCGCTTCCTGCTGGCCTTCGAGTTCAGTCCGGTCTAGTCCAAGTCGCTCGACAGTTGCTGCTCGCTCCTTGCGACGTGCCTCTATGATACGGAGTGCCTCTTGCCGCGTTCGTACGGCATCCAATTCTCGGCGCTCGCTCTCACAACCATCCAGGCTCTTCAGCAATTGGGCCGAACCAATCGAATTCGGAAGTAGTGAACAACGCTGGAGATCCACTTCGAGTTCCAACGTAGCCACGGCTCCCGCCAGGATCGGCAATTGTCGCTGTGCAATGATGGCTCGCTGGATCTTCACGCAGCCCGCATAAGGGCCTCTTCCACCGCATGGAACGGTTGCGAGTTCGCCCGATTCGACCTGGGAACGATCAAGATCGTTTCGCTTGGTATTGAGGTCGGTCTCAACCGTCCGCAGAGCCAACTCGACTTCTCGATTCGATGCTTCAAGGTTCTGGGTCTCACCAATCTGTCGATGCAGGTCCTGTATCCTGTCCATTAGCGTCCGCTCTCGTTCGGCGAACCCGTCCACTCCCGCGCGTCCTTCGAGCATCCGGTCGTCTTCCGCGATCAGCTTTCGCACTTGCGCGATTTCACCGTTCGTCTTTGCAATGCGCCTGCTCAGTTCTTGCGCCTGCGATTGGACCGCCTTGCATTCCGATTCTCGCGCGTGCAGGTCCCGCGCCTCTCGCTCGAGTGCGTTCTTTTCTTCTTCGAGCTCGGATAGCTTGGTCGTTGCCGTTTCAATCTCGCCTGTCAGTTTCTCGATATTTTCAACTTCGGAAGCACTGGCGAGCACCTGCGTAACGCCCTTGCTTTCACCCTCCAACGCCAGCACCTTTCTCCCAACCTCCTCCGCAAATGCTCGCGCCGTGACCGAGATTAGTCGCAGCCGCTCCAGTCCGAGGAGTTGGGTGATGAATAGCTCCTTGCGCTGTCTGCGCTCCAGCCCCAAGAAGTTCCCGGTTCTGCGCTGGCTGGAGAAGATCGAGGCCAAATAAAAGCCGCTGGTCCCAACACGCCTACCGATCCATTCGTGAAAGGCTTCCTTTTTGCCGCTCGCCAGCGCCACACCTTTGCAGTCGAAAATGTAGCTCTCCATCTGTCGAGATTTTGGTTCCAGCTTCAACAGTGACTGATAGCGCTCTCCGTTGAGACTGAACGTCAAATCGATCTGCGGCTCGGGGTGTGTGCAGAAGTCGTACAAAGACCGCTTCTGCCCTGGCAACTGCCGGAACAGGGCAGCGAACATCGAGCCGATCAGCGTAGACTTACCTGCGCCGTTTTCTCCCACGATGGCGATGAGGCCAGACCCGAGCGCCTCAAAGTCAACGCTGACCCGGTCGCGAAAAGCCTCGCTGATACCACGCAGACTTATCTGAAGGAATCTCATAGATTTCCTCTGGTTGATGCATCTACTTGTATGGGGTGAAGAAGGTTGAAAGCGGAGTGTCCTCGCCACGGCGGACGGAATGAGCCAAGCTGCCGGTCGTCGGCATAAGCTCAGTCATGGGTTGCGAAATCGTGTGGCAGGCGAATAGCTGCAGCAGTAAATCGGAGTGAAAGACGCGCAGAAGCGTAATGGACGAGCCGCCGCCCGTGACCTCATCGGTTCGCGCGCAAGACTACCCTCGGGAACGAGCCAGCACGTCAGCCTCTACGTGCGTCAGCTTTGCGAGCAGTCGCTGCTGCTGTTCGTCGCTTGGCGCACCCTTAAGGTCCCAATAGGCGCGGAGCTTTTCCTCGGCGCTTCTTGCCGAGCTAAGGTCTGCGGTCTCGTCTATGCCTCCTGGCTCGTGTTCAATCTTCACTTTCAACTCGACGGGATTTCCTTTAAGCAGTTGCTCGCGCAAGCGTTCCTGCTCCTCACGGCTCAGAGACTCGTGCAAGCTTTTTCCAACAGTAACCACAACCTTAACCCTTGAGTCTTTGAGCTTCCCGACGTCGAGGGGCGAGGCAAAATGGTATTCCCCGTCCTCATACACAGCATGCAGTTGAACCATGCGACGAGATGGCGAGACGCGAAAGTCAACATCCAGATCGGAGAGGTCGGCACGAGGCCCAGGCTCTTTCAGTGCAACCAGGTGATAGCCTTTCTCCTCGGTCTCGCTGTAATCGCACCGCGAGAGCGAACCGGCATACCACACCCGGGGTGCAAGCTGCTGGCGCAAGTGAATGTGGCTGAGTCCAACGTACTGTGCTTGTAACTGCAGCAACGGTTCGAGAGGATACTCTGCACACCGGCCGACCAGCGGCTGCCCGCTGCTGACTCTCGCCCCTGCGACCCCGAAGTGCCCAAAAAACGAACGATAACAACCCGACCGGCGTTCAAATTGCCGATTGAACTCCTCCAACTGTTCCACGAAGGTCTGCTGCCATGACGCGGCCTCTGGCGCCCCTACGAGCTCGGCTTTGCGCGGGTAGGGAAACACGGCTACTGCAAAGTGGCCGAGCTCAACTAGCTCTGGCTCTGTACAAAGAAAGAGAGTGTGCTTCCCTTTCGCTTTTGAGAAGACGTAGAGATCCCCGTCCAGTTCCTTGCCGTGATTCCCGGCGACGAGAATGACCGGAGCATGATTGGCCATCCGAACCAGCATGTTGATCCACAGATTCCGTTCCTTGATGGTTGCCTTGTAGGTTGTCAGATCGCCATCGACTACGAAGAGGTCTGTATTTGCGCGGATAGAGTCGGCGACAAACCATTCCAGACACTGAGCGGTGTCGCCGAAGTACCGGTCCTCCTCGAGATGCACGTCGCCACAATGCGAAATCTTCAACATCACTCAACTCCTTTTTGAAGACAGCCGTTATGACCTAAACCAAAACTTTGTCCCACGGGTAGGTTATGCAGCCATGTGAGTGGGGAGATGGGCGACTTGAGATACTGGCTTCGGGGCCGAGGCGCACCGCCAGAAATGCGGCGATCTCTACCTTCTAGGGATTCATTGTCATTGCTGCACTCGCCACCCCACCGGATAATTCAGATTACTTGACGCCCGGTCCATGTAGCAGTTCGGGGGTTTTCAGCGTGATTGATTTTTGGCCGCGCGCGTTAAGCCTGCCGCTTTGCAACACGTAAAAACACCACTGGCTGACGTTAGGCGGATCGATTGTGGCCTTGTCCATATTGTGAAGCAGCGCGAAGATGTAGATGTCGGCCTGCCGTTTTGGGCGCCTTCCTTTGCACGTTCGTATCCGCATCCCAGGCGGGATTGGCCGGTACGTTGAAAGAGATTTCGGAAAGGTTCTCCTGGTCCCAACCCTGCAAATACGCCGCCGATTTGACCTCGATTTTCATGCCTGAACTTGTGGTGAGATCATGCGGTGCCCATTCGCCGCGAACGCTGCCAGTGTCTATGCGAAGAGCTCTGGCTACCATGTCTTCGGCGTATTCGGCAAGCACACCACGGGTGGCATTGCTTATCAAGTCCGAACTGCTCCTTTGCCAAAATCCGAGCAAGTCGAATCCGAGATCGGTCCGTTCCGAGGTAACCCGCTCGCCGCTTGTCTTGCGCTTGGTTTGAATGCGACCGGGATTATTCGACATAGAGGTCAATTCTCGCACGCTATTGTTGCGCGGACCTAAATCGTTTTTCAGCCACCTGTCGTTTGCTGAGAATCTAAATAAGTTGCTAGCCCCTATCGGGTGAATAACGCACGTGGGCAGAATGTCGCCGAGGCGAGCGCCGCTGAAAACCTGAGATCACAGAGATGGGTTGACGTCTAATGAAATCATATTACGGAGTTTACATGTTTTCAGGGCGTATGGACAGTTTCCCGCTGTTCTTCCTTGACTCGACGACCTGGGCTGTCCTGTATTTATGTGCATTGGGGAGCACAGAATCGGTGGCCACCTCGAGATCCAAATTCGGCCCTATGGTCGGAGGTGCCTATTTACCGAGAAAGGATTTTCGCCCTTCGAAGCCGCCGCTCGACATAGCGCGGTCGCAAGGCGCGATGCGCCCTCGAATGGTGACCAACCTGGATTACGTTAGCGATATCCGTAACTACGAATAACAAAAGGGCTTATCTTGTTGCCCAATTAAGCTGTTCCTCTCGTACCGAGACTGAAGGCTGGTCGGTTTGAGTCTTCTTGAACTTCTGCTTGCAGCCCAGTATTGTAGTTCTGTGTCGTTTCCTGAAAATCCAAGCAAGTTGCTAGCCGCTATCGGGTGAATACCGCGCGTGGTCAGATTGTCGCGGAGGGACGCAGCGCTCCAATCCCACTATCGTTCAAGCAGCATCACCTAATGACATCTGCAATTTCAGAAGCCTAGGATAACGATATGATGAGCATTCGTTAGTATTACAACTTGCGCAGAATCATAACTAAACTGAGTCCACAGGAACAGAATCGGAGGCACCAGCAAACCCAAACTCGGCCCTATGGTCGGAGGTGCCTATTTACCGAGAAAGGATTTTCGCCCTTCGAAGCCGCCGCTCGACATAGCGCGGTCGCAAGGCGCGATGCGCCCTCGAATGGTGACCAACCTGGATTACGTTAGCGATATCCGTAACTACGAATAACAAAAGGGCTTATCTTGTTGCCCAATTAAGCTGTTCCTCTCGTACCGAGACTGAAGGCTGGTCGGTTTGAGTCTTCTTGAACTTCTGCTTGCAGCCCAGTATTGTAGTTCTGTGTCGTTTCCTGAAAATCCAAGCAAGTTGCTAGCCGCTATCGGGTGAATACCGCGCGTGGTCAGATTGTCGCGGTGCTACACCGAATTGAAGATCCATTAAGAGCGCGACATTTGTGTTTGTCTAATGATATGAATCTATCTATCTCAATATAAAAAAGTAGTTGACACGTATAAATTAGTTGCGCTAAAATGTTTTCATGAAAGTGCAGAAACAACCAGCGCCTTCAGCCGAAGTCGTTCGACGTCTAGACCTAATCGTCGCCTTGCTAATCGACAGAAGTGAGACTGGATCGAGGGCTACGATGACCAGCAGGATTATGAAGCTCAGCGAACTAGGGGCGTCGCCTTCAGAAATTGCCCAAATCTTGCATAAGCCGATCAGTTACGTTACAGCGGCAATGGCAATGAGAAGAAAGGCGGCGCACAGTGAATGATGCGCGACTTGACGCGATTTCAAGGAAATTGGATACGATTGTGCAGAGGCTCAATTCGGTTATTCGACTCGGCGTCGTAGGCATGACCCAGGGCAAGAGCCAGTCAGAGCAGATTTGGCTCTTCTCTGTAGCGGGATTGCAGCCCAAGGACATTGCTGAGCTTGTGGGCACCACGCCAAACACAGTACGAGTGGTACTTTTCAATTTGCGGAAATCGAGGAGACCTAGGCAGCGTATTGGAGGACTTAAATGAACAGCGACGAAATGATCTTGCGAACGCTACGTCTGCTTTCATTAACCGCGCTGCAGGGCATGAAGCAGAAGGAGCAGGTGGATTTAATGGATAAGGCTGGATATGGCCCAACCGAGATCGCCGATATGTTGGGCTCGACACCGAATACGATTAGCGTAAGGCTTGCCGAAGCGCGAAGAGCAAGGAAGAGTTATACGCCTGCAAAGAAAGCAAAGAAATGAGAACCGGCGGAGTCGTAAAGCAAATGATTAACAGAGAGCTTAGAGCGGCGTTGCTCAGCAAACTGGGTGTTACACCTCAGCGTCTTTCGCAACGTGCGCAGGCACTCAGCCGACAAGTGCCTATGAGCACGGAAGAAGCCACGTATTGTATAGCTCACCACGAAGGTATACGGCTTCATAAGTTTTTGGACTCCGAGGCCGTCGCCCGAATTCGAGAGCTCGTTTCTGCCCTGCAAGCGGGTCGTCAATCGGGCCAAGAACATAAGTCAAGGACAAAAACAATAACGAAATTGAAAGAGATTCGCGTGGGGGGAAGCCTATCGATTACTGACCCTGTTCTGCCGCCCCGTATGATCGCGGAGGCGAAGGAGATGGCAGAGAGGGTATACCCCATCCTCTACATCTTCGAAAATTCAGTGCGTGAGGTAATCAGGCGAGTCTTGAGCCAAGAGATAGGCAAGGAGTGGTGGGACCGATGCGCGCCCGAAGGCGTCCGACGATCTGTCGCAGACAGAATGAAGCAGGAAAACGAGGCTCCTTGGCATGGTGCACGAGGTTCAGATCCCATTTTTTACACGGACATCAAGGACTTGGTTTCGATTGTGCGCAATAGAGAAGCTTGGCAGAGACTTCAGCCAATCTTGAGCAGGATCGAATGGTTCAGCGAGCTCATCAACTGCATCGGTGCGTCGCGGAACCCGGTCGCACATATGAACCCTATTTGCGGGCACGATCGTCAGAGAGTCGTGGTGAACTTTCGTGATTGGGAGCGTGTAGTAAAAGCCAAACGCGCGCTAATTCCTGCATCATAGAGATGAGAAAAAGGTGGAATGACATGCCAACCAAGAATGAAAACAAGCAAACTGACTCAAACACCGAACTCCTAAAGGATCTCCTGATTACCGAACTCGCGAAGGTAGGCGTGCCTCAGCTTGAAATTCGCAAGATCGTCGGATGCGACATCTACAAGGTCAGTCGTATCGCAAGGTATATCAAAAAGGAGAAGGAACGATGAATAAACCTTCGGACCAAGACAGCGTAGGTCGTAAGCTCGACAAGATTGTGCAGCTCTTGGAGGACATTTTTATCTTGCAGGCTTCAAGCGTCAATATGAAGCGCCAGGAGCTACGGAAAGTTCTGGGCGTAGACATGAAGCGGGTCAACAGAATTTCAAAACACCTCGAAGTGCTTCAACAAAAAGCGTGAAGGGCACAGCGATTCTAGCCAGCAACAAGCACAATCGTGGGAAGGCGCGCGCCAGCCAGTTGATGGGGAGGAGGACGAATGGCAAAAGAAAAGGTGCCAACTAGCGAGCAGAAATTTTCGAAAGAAGTTAGACAAATTAGAAACCTGCTTATTCTAATCGCCCTGAAGTCAGGGGCAGCGTCCGACGAAGTACATTATGCTACGGGTATGGGGGCCGCAAACATCCGCGCCATGTTTCAGGTGATGAGAGGCAGAAGAAAGAAAGGGACTAAACCTGTTCCCACAATCGCAAAGCAATAAATTAACAAACGTATGGCGATACAAGTAAGCGACACAGCATCGCATCGAAGGGATCAGATTGCGAACTTCGCCGAGCTCCTGCGCAATGCCCCTATAAAGCAGCAAGTATTCAAGGCGGTTTACACTGGGAAAAAGAAGGTTAAGACCTTAGACGAGATTGCTCAGGTTACCGGGATCGCAACTTCAAAGAGGGTGACTGAGTTCGCAAAGCCTCTCGCACGGGAGAGAATCTTCCTGCAGGAAAAGCAGAGAATCGACGGCAAAGTGTGCACTGTATATAGAAAAATAGACTTTGTTGAGCAAAACAAACGTAAGATTCTTCAACTTGCACGCAACAGCATGAAGCTGGGGGGATACCACACAAAAACGAATCCGGAAAATGTTGGGACGAAGACGCAGCGCGTGGTTATCCAGGTTCCGTTTCGATTTAAGATCAGATTCGTCTCGATAGAAGATGTCAATCAGTTTGAACGCGTAAAGACAATTAGAGACATTCCTCAGAGAATGACTCCAGAACGGCTTCCAGAAAAGAAGTTCAAGAAAGGAATTCTTCGGCTCCTGAAAGAGGTTTATGACCCAAAAGATTGGGGCGGCGAAAGCAATGATGTTTTCACGACGCGATTGAAGATTCGCGGTCGTACCCTCCGTGCTGCATTTGCTCTCAAAGGGCCAGCGAAGAAGGGGCCATTGGTTCCTGCAATGATGGGTAAGAATGGCGACCAGATTCAGCGTCTTTTCAATAGTCCCGCGGAAGTGTTCTTCGTTCAGTACGAGGGCGAGATTCGAGAAAGTGTGATCGATCTTATGGAGAAACTTTCGACTGCAAAAGCTATTCTTGGAAAGGAGGTTTTTTTCGGCGTGATCGCTCTGCAGGATTCTTATCGACTACGTTTAGCATATCCCACGCAATTTAATTCAAAGTGATAACCGAGCGTAGGGGACAGCGAGTAGCCAGCGTGAGCGCATTTCTGACATTGGATTCTTCGAGCCCGACAGTCTTCCCTCCCCAATACTTATTTCATCGACGATAACAGCGGCATAGCGAAGAAAGTGGTGGTCCAGGTAAAGAGCGGCCGTATTGGCGTGAATCACGTGCGCGACTTGAAAGGCGTGATCGAGCGCGAGAAGGCCGCCATTGGGGCGATGATCACTTTGCGAGAACCCACGGCTCCGATGCTCACCGACGCGGCTTCGGCAGGTTTCTACCAGTCCGAGAATTTCCCCGAACAATATCCCCGTTTACAAATCCTGACCATCGCCGAATTGCTGGCCGGAAAACAACTCCGCTAATCCCGCCTGCGCGACGACACCTTCCAAAAAGCTGAGCCCCAAAAGCAAGGCGAAACCAGCCAATCGGGTTTGTTCCGCTGAGTGTAGCGACCCTCAGAGCACAGCCCTTCAAAACTCGTCCAACCGGAACTTGCGCCCAACGCGGTCGGCGACCATCGTCTCAAGCCGCTCTGCGACTTCCGCCATTCCATTTTTAATTCTGGCGCGCAGCTCAGCCGTGGTGCGGATTGCGTCTGTGCTCACACCGCCAAGCAGTTGTCGCGCTCTTTCGACTTGTTCCTTCAATTCCAGGTCGTCCGTCACGTTCCGAAAGTCGAACGTATCCAGGAAGTTCCGCAGCTTCTGGATTGTGGACTCGCGGATCCGCTGCGGCTTGCCGTCAGCCTGATCTGTCAGACGGTCTCGCAGGTGCGCTACCATCTCAGCCATCGCGGCTCGGAGTACTTGCTGGATTTCGGAAGAAGCCTCCGCCATCATTTGGGATGCCTTCTCGCGCTCGTCTTCGAAAATGCGTGCCGAGATCTCCTTCAACTGGCCCGGCACGCCAAAACTTACGTACCGCCAGTCGAAGGTGAAATGTGATCGGACGATGTCTACCGAAGGATAGTCGTTCGGGTTGTGCAGCGTCCGCAGTCGAGGCGCCGCCTGTTCGCACAGCCTTGGGTAAGCGCCAATGAAAGCCTCAACCAACTCCAAACGCTTCAGCGCGTATTCCCGAAGCTTCTGATCCACGGTCTCGATCTGGGGTAGGGGCACCAATTGGATCCCGGACTCGAACGGCAGGCAATTGTCATAGAGATAACGGCGAACCTCGCCGTCGAGGGTTTTAATGGCCTGCAATTCGACGGAATCAAGCAGGGTCTTGGACACCCGAATGAGCTGCTTGTCCGCATCCACCTCGACTTGAGAGTTGCTGACCTTCCGGCTGTTGCCAACGAGCCCGAGGTGAACTTTCAGGCACACCGTTTTCTGAGCCAAGTCCTGGCCCCTGTCTTCAATTGCAATGATTGGCGCTAGTGTCGCCACAGAATGATCCTCCTTCTCTTGAAAGCAAATTAAGCGGGCTGCCGGCCCGCTTTGGTTCAACGTCAAACCTCCAAGGTTATCGGCGACCCACCCGGTGTCACTCCTGCTTCTCAGAGGCTTTTCAGCCCTTTCGTTCAATCAGCGGGCCCTTTATGTGATGGTGCGCGTCATGATGATGAGGCTTCACGTCGGTGCGCCGTTCCCGCTTCGTCTCACCGCCGGCAAGATGGGCCATCGCTCGCAGGAACCGCTCCGCGTTATCATGGTTGGCGGCGCTCACCGCGTCCGTTGTCGTCTTGATCGTGCCATCTTCTAATATTTCGATTGTGAATCGGTCGATTTGCATGGCATCACCCTCTCCGGAGCACGGTAGCCTCGTGGCGACCGGCCTTGTTCGTGCCCCACTGCAATTGCCAGCCGAACTTGCGGGCTTGGCTCTCAACGGTCTGCTCGGAGTACGCTCGCTTGATTTCGTTGATGTCCCACCCGCTGTAAAGCTCCACTCGTCCCGTCTTAGGATTGTAGGAACCTGAACGGTAGTAACCGTTGGCATCCTGCTTGCGAAGAACGAGCCGATCACTAAGCGTCGCAACCTCGAAACCAAGGCGTTCGAGTGCCAAGGTGAGCAGGCGTGTATCGGTACAATTGGGTAGGAACTCAATTTCGGATCGCTGAATCGTGTCACACGGCATGGTTTTGAACCTCACAATCCAAGGAGGAATGGGGATAGCCAGGGTGCCCTCAACGAGCGCAAAGGCCGAGCTACGCTAAATGGCCTGACCCTCAATTACGTGAGACGGCCAACGCTTATGCCGTCATGTCCCGGAAGACGCGTTTCACGCCCTTGGGCATTGCTGCGGCTTCTTCGTACTTGTAAACGCCCGGCGCTGAGGCACTGATGAATTTGCCCGAAGCCTGCAGCCGCAATGACTTAATCTCCTCGCTCGCAGACCGCGACACTGGAACGATATATTGGGCCGCTTCCTGGAGGGATATCTTCAGGCGGTAAGCTTTCCGGCAACACTCCTCGATTTCCGCGCCGGTCCAGCCCTCGTCGTCCGGGGGCTCACCCGAATTGACGTATTTGCGTGTATAGATTTTCCAGATCGTGCCCCGTTCCTCTACCGAAGGCAGGTCAAAGAAGAACGTGCCTAGCGTAAACCTCCTCCGTAGTTCGGGCGGCAGCGTGGCGATCTTGTTGCACGTGGCAATGAACAAGGTCCTGCCTTGCGACACCGCATCAACAATCTTGAGCGCGGTCCGCAACCGGTCTCCCGAAGCTCCCACCAACGAGCTCTGCATCCCGGCCAAGTCAAAGGCAATCGTCGGAATACAAGCAGTGTTGCCCGTGGCCTTTGCCACTGCCGACTTGGCGGCTCCAGGCGGACCTATGAAAATGCACCCATCGGCCCTGCGGTCCTGCATCCAGGTGAGAAGCGCGCCGGTCATTTCCGTCTTGACGCCGCTCAGGTCTGTGCCGGTGCCCGCCAAGTGTTTCTCGATCTCGTCAATGAACACTACGACCCGGGGTGGCTCCGCCCCGGCAACGACCGCGCGCAAAAACGTCTTTACGTTTTGGACTCCACCAATATGGTCGAACGTCTCGCCGCCACGCCATACACTGAGGCCCGGCGTCTGCTCGATGACCTGCCGCTTCCGTTCCCACAGTCCTGCCATATCGAGGCCGTTCTTGGTTACCGACATTGCCAGGGCTTGCTCTGCTGGAAAAGCCGCCAAGCCGATCACGGCGTCGATTGCCTTCCCACTCACCTCTGTATCCGGCTCCGGCAATCCAGCCGAGGCGAAGGTCGATGCGACGATCCCACCCAAGTCCTCTGCTGAAGGCAGTGGCTCGTCCATCAAAAACACGTCTTCCGCCAATTCGGGCGGTAGGGTTGACCCCGACGTCATCAAGAGCGCCAGCATGCACCCCTTGGCCTTGAACGAGTCCCGGAGGTTCCAAATGCCCTGGGCAACGACTGCATCGGAAAAGAATCTCTGCCCATTGGCGAAGAACAGAATTGCGTCCTGACCAAGCTTTTCGGCAAGAGTCAGGGCATCCGAAGGCCGAACTGAGGCCATGGCGGGATCGCCGCCGTCGAGCACGCGTCGGGCTTCGGCTTTGCCAGCGTCGTTAAGTCCTGCAAGACCGCGCATGACGTCCCAGTGGAGCACCGGAGTTTCATCCCCTTTGCCGTTGAGGACTCCGAGGACCGTCTGGACGGTGCCGGCGGGGTCCGGTGTGCGCACTGCGACGAGCGGCGTTGATACGCGCAGCGCAGCCTTCAGTGTTTCGACAAAATCCTGCATGGTCCGAATCATGATCAACAATCCTTTATTTTTGGATTTGGTCCTGCCAGGCAGGGGGGAGTAACGAAGGCCTTTACAGTTTCAGTGCCTGTGCTCAGCGAGAGCTGCAGTTTGTGGGCTTCCGGTAAAGATGGAGTTCTTTGGTGTCCTGATTTCAGACCAGGTTGCGCTAGCTTCAATACTGCGCTGTTCGCTTTTCTGAGACCAAACGGCGAGTCCGCTCCGCCGCGATCTCGGCAGCTCGGTTGTCAATCTGCGCCCAACTGATTTCAAGGGTGAAACGTCTACCTTTTTCCCTCAATCGCAAACCCGCCGCTTCAACGTGGGCAATCATAGCCCGGCGTCGAACAAAATATGGCGTTTGAAGGACTAACTGCGTTTTACGCTTCATTAGCTCAGTCAAGGTTTGCTCCTATCTCTTCGCACGCAGTACGAGCGCGAGATTTCAAACGGCTGTCTTCCGGAGTTTTCGGAACTGTTCGTGCGCGCCGCGGAGGATTCCTTTAAGCTCTTGTTCTTCCCGCGCCGACAGATGAACAGGGGCTGGCAGGTTTGCCTTAAAAGTATCGAAGCACCGCTCAAGCAACTCGGCCCATTGCGCGGCCTCAACTAACTTGGCGCACTTGTGGCACGCGGCCCAGCCGCCCGTCGAATTCAGGAACACCGGGCTCCCGTCCGGCGCTTCGAGTTCCACCGCGGTGAAGTCCTCGGCCATGTAGACCTGGAAGACTTCCTGCGACGAGCAAAAGTCACAAATCGCACCTACGACGGGAGGCGCGAGTCCTTCACCGACTGGGGGCATATGAAAACCTATCCTTTTTGTACTCGATGTGACGCAGAATGCATCCGCCCGTTGCAGGTTTGTCAGCTCCGGCTGGATTCATTTGGCCTCGGAAGCCGTGTGGGCGCAGAATGGTTGCACCGGTTCGGTGCAATCCGTAAAAACCTTTGTAATTTGAACCGCTGGCGTGGATGGGATGTGGCTGTTTGAACAGATTTTTGCACAGTTCTGTGGAAATCAAAAAACCAATGAAGGAAGATGTTCGTCGAAGTTGACCAACCCCGCCGCCTAGCTTGACCTCAACTCAGTTGCAAGGTTTCTGGACGCCGCCAATCGTGGAAACCTAATGGCCGAACATTCTGGAGGGCTTTATTGAGAGCTCTGTTACTTATTGTAGTTCGGGTACTCTGGGCGCTTATACACCGGCGGAGGATTTTTTCTTAGCAAATCCAAGATGACTTCCACCGCCTTTTCGAGCTGGGGGTCATGCCCCTGGCGAACGAGCTTCGGGTCGAGTTCCACTTCGTATTCCGGTGCGATACCGCGGTTTTCGACCTCCCACTCACCCTTCAAACCGTAAATGGCAACCTGCGGCGTGCCGACAAAACCTCCGTCAATCAGGGGCGCGCTGCCGTTCCATCCCACCAGTCCACCCCAAGTCCTCTTCCCTACTAGGGGACCGATTCCCGCACGTCGGAAATACCACGGCAGCGCGTCGCCCCCGGACCCGGCCATTTCGTTGATGATCATTACTTTGGGACCGTATATCGCCCCCATCGGGAAGGACAGGTCCTCCCCTTCTCGAGTTGCTGCGCGGCTCGTAATCGGTCGGCGCAGGTAGTCGATGATGTAGTCGGCCAGGAAGCCACCGCCGTTGAAGCGCTCGTCGATGAGGGCGGCCTGTTTGCCCACTTGCGCAAAGTAGTAGCGGTTGAAGTTGGTGTAGCCGTCCACGAAAGTATCCGGCAGGTAGACATAGGCGACACGGCCGCCGGTCAGTTCGTCCACCTTGCGGCGGTTGCCTTCTACCCAAGCCAAGTTGCGGAGGCCAGTTTCATCCTCTACCGGCACCACCGTGACCTCGCGCGAGCCGGCCCCATCCGGGTTCGGTCCCACTCGCAGCACCACCTGCTTGCCCGCCGTCTCCTCGAAAAAGCTGTAAACCTCGTCGAAACTGCGCAGCTCGCGCTCGTTCACCGAAAACAGATAATCCCCGGCATTCACGTTGACACCCGGCTGCGTGAGTGGGGCCCTGAGTTTGGGGTTCCAGTTCTCACCGTCGAAGACCCGGGCGAACCGGTAGCGCCCATTCTCAATCGTGAAGTCGGCACCCAACAACCCACCTTTCACTTTCTTGACTTCGGGGAGGTCACCACAGCAGATGAACAAGTGCCCGACCGTCATGTTGCCAAGCATCTCTTCGAAAAGGTAGTTGAGATCGCTTCGGCTTGCGACACCCTCCAAATAAGGGGCGTACTTTTTTTCGGTTGCATTGAGGTCAAGCCCGTGGTGTCCGGGGTCATAGAAGAAGTCACGTTCCAGCCGCCACGCCTCGTGGTAGATCTGCTTCCACTCGGCACGCGGGTCAACATAGACCTCAAGAGCGTCAAGCTTCAGTGCGCCCTGCGGCTGCTGAGGAGGCGGCGGAGCGGCTTCGCCAAGCTTGGGCGCTGGTGGGATGGCAGTGATAAACCACTGCTCGCCCTGCCAGTAGAGCATCTTCTCGCCGTTGTGCGACACGTCAAAAGACTTGACACCGTCGAGGAGTTTGTTGGTCTTGCGCGTGGTCAGGTCGAACCTCTGGACCGTTGACGACGGCGGACCCTCGAAACTAATCGAATCAACCTGTGGGCCCTCCACCAGGAAGAGTGTCCCTTCCTTTCCCACGAGCAGCCCATGATAATTCTTTGCCGGCACAGGCAATGCCAGGATTCGCTGGTTGATCTTTTCAAAGTCGATCTTAACTGTGACCGGCTTCTTCTCTTCCTTGCCTTTCTCCTTATCCGAGTCCTTTCCAGACTTCGCACTGTCGCCGGTGGCCACCGTCCCGTCGCTCTTCTTCTCCTCGCCGACCTTCTCCTCGTCACTCTCAGGAGCGAGGGGTGAGGGCATGTCTTTTGCCAAGACCGCGATGTAGACGCTGCGAGTCACGGGACGGTCCATCACGGACATATCGCCTTGCGAGGCCGCAAGCCCCACATCAGTGCTGGCGGTGAAGTAGAGGTATTTGCCGTTTGGATCGAACTTCGCGAATCTCGCGTCACTCATGCCGTCCGTCACCTGCCGGCTTTTCACTTGCTCCAGCGAATAGACCCATACGGCATGCAGGTAGTTGTGAAGCTGCTTGGTGTAAGCCAGCCATCGGCTATCCGGCGACCAAGCTGGCTCCAGAGCCTGGTTTGCCATATACGTATCGGAGTCTACATGCACCGGCGTGGGATGCTCCAAGTCCAGGTACCAGAGATTCAAGCGCTTGTCCGTATAGGCGATCTTCTTGCTATCTGGCGACCATGTGGGGGAATAGAAAAAAGAGGGAGGTTTGCCGAGGTCGATCTTCCGCACCTCGCCCATGCCGTTCTGGTCGCGAAGGTGCAAGGCGTATTCGCCGGACTCGTCCGAGAAGTAGGCAATCCACTTCCCGTCCGGTGACCAGGCGGGGTCGCGGTCCGCCACGGCCGGGCTACGGGTGATGTTGCGGACGTCTCCTTTTTCTGCTGGCACCGTCAGAATTTCTCCTCGCGTTTCGAGGACGGCACGCATTCCTGTTGGAGAAAGTCGGGCAGCGTTGATCTTCTTGGGGTCGATCTTCACAAAATGAGGCCTGACTGCAGGGAAATCGCCCTGAACACCAATCTGGAGAGTCCGGCTCTGCCCAGAGTTCAGATCAAACAGGTGGAGCGACCCGAACTGCTCGTAGACGATTGCATCGGGACAGGCCGATGCCGACTTCAGGTCCAGCCCATTATTCTTGACCACCTGCTTTACGGTCTGGGTTTTCGTGTCGTAAGCGAAGAGCGTCACTGGGCCGCTGCGGTCTGAAAGGAAATAGATGTTATCGCCCACCCACATAGGGTTGAAGTCATTGGAATTGTCGCGCGGTATCTTTGCCTCTATGCTCGAGTCGGAGAGATTGGCAATCCAGATGGGTCTCGTCTGGCCGCCACGGTAGCGTTTCCAGGCTCGCTGCCACTGCACGGTGGGCACGTAGGCCAAGTGCGAGCCGTCGGGCGAGAATGAAGCCTCAGCTCCTGTTGGCAGTGGGACCTCCGCTGGGAAGCCGCCTTCCGCTGGGACCGTGAAAAGCCTGGGCACACCCGAATAACTGTCGCGCGCGGAGGCGAAGAGCACCCGCTTGCCATCGGCGGTCCAGCCGACCACTCGGTCGTCGCCGGGATGGTAGGTGAGCCGTCGAGGTACGCCGCCACTCGCCGGTACTACGTAGATGTCTACATTACCGTCGTACTCACCGGTGAACGCGACTTGTGTTCCGTCTGGCGAGAAAACCGGGTCCGTCTCCTCTCCGGGGGCGGTCGTCAACCGTTGTGATTCCCCGCCCTCGCGTCCGACAATCCATAGGTCGCCGGCATAACTGAAAACGATCTGGGTCCTGCTGACGGCCGGCTTCCGCAGCAGCAGAGGCTTCGCATCATTTGCGAGGCAGAGTGCCGATGAAACGATCACACAGACGATCACACTTTCGATCCTTCTCAAGACACCCTCCCATTCCGTTCATACGCCCCACGGTCGAGCACACTTCCCCCCCGCTCCGCGCGGGAACACCTCGACTGGGATTTCCGTTTTCATTTTCCGAACGACCGGTAACGTACACCCCATTGCCTCTGAATGCAAGGTCGAGTCGAGTTGTTGTCGAGTCGAGTTTTCACTGCTGGTTGCTTCCACGCGCCACGGAAGGGGTCAGTTTCACCTCTCCGTAGAGTCCCAGAGCTCGAAACTGCCGCTTCTCCGACCGATTCCTCTGACACTTTTCGTACCCCTAACCCTCTCGCGGAGCCAGCCGTTCGCGATCCGGTCCTGAACTTTGTGGTGGTTCTCGACCAGGCACTCTGCTAGGTCGCGCGTCGGAAAAGAGTGCGCCGGTCCAGCACACTGATTGTAGGGTTAACTTTGACCTCCATCGTCGTAGCATCTCGCCCCGATTACGCCCGCATCGGCATCACGACATACCGATACCGGTAACCATCCTCTTCAGTGGGCCGAAGCTCTGCCGCACTTTGGCCATCCTTTAGCTCCAGCCGGACGGCCCCTGCTTTCCCCACGGCGTCAAAGAAATCCAGTAAGTACCTATGATCGAATCCGATTTTCAAAGCCTCGCCGTTCCGAGCATCAAGAACCTCGCTTGCCTCTCCGTGGTCACCGCCCGAAGATGTGATCTCCAGTCGGTCTTTATCCAACTGAAACCGGACGGCGTGGGACCTTTCGTCCGCCAGCACTGCGACTCGGCGCAGCGCCGCGCTGATCCGCTCCCGGTCCAGTTCCACAACTTTGTAGTTTTCACGGGGCAGGACGGTTTCGTAGCTCGGAAACTGTCCGGTGAGCGATCGAGAGATCAGGAGACGATCCATGATCGAGAAGAATAGGTGACTGTCGCTACTCGCGGTCTCCACCGTTGCCTCTTCGAGGCAATCAACGAGAAGGCGCCGGAGTTCGACCATGGCCTTGCGCGGAACGAGCATCCGCAATTCTCCGCCGAGAGCCGCGATTTCGTTGCGGTGCTCGGCCAACGCCAGACGGTGTCCGTCAGTAGCCAATAAGGTCACGGTCTCTGGCTTCAACACCAGCAGGGCTCCGTTCAGGCTGAGGCGGCTTTCCTCATGTGAGATGGCAAAGATGGTCCGGTCGATAAGGTTCTTGAGAACACTTGCCGGAATCTTCGCTTGAGGTTTCGGGACGGTGGGCAAAGCGGGAAAATTGTCTTTGGCTATACCCACCAGCTTGAACGACGACCGCCCGGAGGTGATATGAACCCAGTTGTTCTCCAAGACGCGGAATCTGATTTCTGCGTCCGGCAGTGACCGAACGATTTCGAGCAGCCGACGCGCCGGCGCCGTGACCGCACCTGCGGTTTTCACCTTGGCCGGGCTCGTGCATTGTGCGCCTAACTCCAGATCCGTCGCGGTTATTCGCAGTTGGAAGTTTTCAAACTCCAGCAGCACGTTTGACAGGATTGGGATCGTACTCTTTTTCTCAACCACACCTTGTACCAGGTCGAGCTGCTTGAGCATGTCGGATTTTTGTGCAAAGAATTCCATATTGAACCTCGATCAGTGATTTCACCGAGTCGATTTAGACATCGGCCTTACGTTTCTTCTTCGTCGCCATCATAGCTTGCTTTTTGTTGGTGGATGGTTGTCTGTTGCAGTTCCATCCCTCTTAGGAGAAACAGATCGAGCATCCAGAGACTGTCCACCTTGCACAAATTTATCTCCCGGGGATGCCTTTTAATAAAGTCGAGAATGTCCCTTTCACGGAAGCAGTGGATGCTGCGGCGATTGGCGTCGTCCCTGTGTTTGCGAAGCGACCGGGCGCGGAGCCAACCCTTTGCAATCCACTTCTGTATCTTGTGATGGTCTTCGCCCAGACATTTCTCAAGGTCGCCCGTGGTGTAGCCTTCGCTGACGCGACGTGAGTAACCCAGGGCGGTAATTTTCAGTATTACAGACGCTTCCGTCCGCTTTAGGCGCTTGGCGATGGTGGCCGTCGAAACTTTTCCCAGCAAGCCACCGAGAGTGTCGAACTCCTGCTGTGTCCACGGACGTCCGTCCGGGTGCATGGTTAACGGCAGGCGACTCGCCTGCCGTTTGATGTACCAGCGCGGAAAGCTGGTTTGCTGGATAAGGGCGCGGATCGCCCGGCTCCGCTGATGCAGGCCTCCGTGATAGTGCGCCCGCAGGTAAGCCTCGTGCTGAGGCAGCCAGACGTATTTGAGGCTGTGCAGGCGCCGTCTCTCCGACCGACACTTGAGACAGAACTTGGCGAGGACCGGAGCACGGCCTCTCCGACCTTCCTCGATGGCATTGCCGCACTGTTGACAAAGCATGGTCACGCTCTCCCGTACGCGCCGGAGTGATTGGCGCAGCCGATGAGTTCTCGAAACTCGGGCTGGAATGCGTCGAGTAAACGGAGTGTGTAGCCCAAGCCCTCGGCTTTCAGCCGAAATGCCTGGGCAGCTTCGGGATTTGACTGGCGACCCGCTTGTCGATTCCATGATTCAATTTGCACTTCAACGTTGCTGACCAAGTTCTCGTACAAATAACGGTTGAATCGCGGTGTTGTTCTCTCAGCACCATTACGCATGCAGACTGAGTGGCCCACTCGGCAAGACGGGCCCGCACTCGTCGCCTCCGGTGCAGTCTGCTGGATTGTGATTTTCTCGGTCATGTGTTTTCTTGTTTTCTGCTTGGCTTTCTCGCAGGACACTCAAGAGCGAGTTGGGTGCGATGAGCTTTTTAATTACTCGTTGGTTCTGTGTGGGGTAAAACTCTCTGTTCGATTGGAATTATTTCAACGTGAATCTGTCCGTTTCGCTTGCGTTTCTTCAAGCGTCCGTCAACGAAAAGCTGTGACATTCGTCGGTGTTCGTTTATTTGCGTGGCTTCATGGGCGTCGGTTATGCTTTGGCACAAGTCCCAGACAAGTGGCGGCGTGAGGGGCATACAGATTTGCTCCCAGCGCTCGGCGTAGCCTTGCAAGTAGTACCCCTTAGTCCCAGAGCCGTTACTTTCGATGATTACGGCGCGGTCGTGGGCTGCGCAACGGTGGCGATAGATGCCGAAAGCGAAGGCGTCTCCGGTCCACTTCGTACCATCTGGCCTCGATAGGTCGCATGGTCGTCCTGGACCAAAGATGCCTGCGGCGATAAATTGCAAGTCTGCAAGTTTAACGGTTCTGAGTCCGTGTCCGTTGAAGGCGTCGAAGTGGTCTAAAACAGTGCAATTTACCTCGGCCGGCGCCTCAGGCTGGCGGTCGGTTTTATACCAGTATAATCCGGCCTCGTCGTCGGAATTCCAGCCGTATCCGTGCGGTGCAAGTCTTAGATTCAAAGTAGCCTCCTTTGTGGGTTGCTCCAAGGACAAGCGCGGCTCTTTGGAGTAGAAGTGTCTGCGAATACGCGAAAGATCAGTACTCCGGGCACGCGCCCGACACTGTGCGCTTGTCTAAGCAATCGTGGTCGGCACAATGGACGGCGCCTTTGGCTGAAGGTAGCAGTGACGACTGAGTGTCGTGTTTATTTTCAGAACAAAGTCAATTGGTCGGGCGTCACTGCGAGATTCTGCCTACGTGAGGCCCTCCGCCGTTTCGCGTCCTCCAACGACGCGCCGAACATCAGCAACTGATCCACCACCGCAAGAGTCGCTTGCGGCGAATCCGTGACGTCAGGCACTGTGTCGATCAAAGACTCCGGCTCAGGTTTCGGTTCAACTTCAACCCGCACTCCGAATACTTCCTGCTGCTCTTGTTGGAGTCGTTTCCACACGGCTGCTGCATTTTCACCGATTCCCTTTTCCGTGACCAATTCCCGAGCCATCGCCATTAGGATATCTTCACCTTCATCCATACCCTGAAGTCCTTCGGCGGAGAACTTTCCTTCCATGGCCAGGGACACTAGCAGCTTCCGGCCCATGAGCCGCAGGCAGGTCTCTTGCATGGTGCCTGCGTATTGCAGAAACTTGACTGTCACGTTACGGTGCTGGCCGATCCTCCAGGATCGCCGGCTGGCTTGCCGAAGCGTGTATGTCGAATATCCAGATTCGTAGAAGAGAATCGTGGGAAACTCCAACAGGTCGAGACCAGTCTGCACGAGCCTCGGATGCGAAATCACTGCTTGCACGCCAGCGCGCAACTGCCGCTCGTACCAAGCTTCGCGCTGTTCCGGTGGCACTTCCGTCCGAAGCACGGCGACACGGACGCCTTCCTTGGTAAGGATTTGCTCGAGCCTATGGGTCACGTCCCTTTTTTGGGTGTAGACCGCGTAGATCTGGCAGCGTCGCCCGCGCTGTAGTTCTCCTTTCACCTCGTCAACCAGGTACTGCTCTTTCGCGTAAACCTGCTCTTGATCCAGGTCGGTGGTTTCGGTAATCAGGAACGGTTCTCGCCGCTGAGTTTCCGGGTTGTATTCCCGCCCGATCAGTTCACCGAAACCAAATGGCCGGTCCGGGTAAGCCAGCAGCGTGTTCAGCGCCACACTGATTACCGACTGATTCCCGCGGTGCTCCTGCAGAGCTTTTTTCACATCCCCTTCCAGTTTCTTGTAAGCCTCCTTCAGCGGCGGGTCCATTTCCACACTGACTACTTCTTCGCGGTAGGGTGGAAGCGCATCAGAAATATCTTCAAGCGACACGAACGCCCCGAGGCTCATCAGGAAACGGCCAAATAGCAACGGCGAGGCGCCCGGCCGACGACGGACTCGCTTCGTTTCACGACCGTCCGAGCAGACGTTATCGGCGGGCTCAATGACCGTGATTTTTTCGAGCAGCCCATAGGTTTCCGTGAATGCACGCACCCCCGCTTCGCCGTGTTCGAACCCCTCCCCAACCATCTTGGCTGGTTCGAGCCGATAGAGGATGTTGAAGAGCTCGTCGGCGTAACCGCCGATCAGAGTCCCGGTAAGAACGGCGATGCGCTTGGCGCAGGCCGCGAGCGTACCGAGCGCGTTACCCTGGGCGGTGTCGCCCTTGAGCTCGTGAACCTCATCAGCGATGGCGTAGTCGAAGAAACCATCACTCATGTACCGCCCGATAAAGTCGATGGGTGCGTAACGCCGGATCTTGTTTCCGTCGGCTTGCCAAAGGGCACTATAAGACGGCCGCCGCGCTCCGTTCAGAACTTCGCTCAATTTGGCTTTCTTGAAGTCGTCGGCCAGGAGGCGGTTCTCATCTTCTCCGTCGGTATACACAGGGATGCCACTTTGCGGGTTCACTACGCTTCCCTGGTAGCGGCCGCAGCGTGCAATCTCGTACGCGTGCCGCCAGAAGTAGCTCAACTTACCGCGGTCGCGCCCCGCTATGAACAACGCCGGTGAGTTGCAGATCGAATTCCACCGCTCCCTTGCCGTGCGAGCTGTTCCCCGCAGCCGCAGGTCCGTCAAACTCGTCCGCAGACCTTCACGCACTATCCGTCCGTTCCGAAGCTTGACCTCGTTCACGCCATTGTGGCCCGTTGACTTCGTGGGAGTCCGCAAACCGTCAATCATGAAGACCCGCATCCAGGGCACGGTGCGAATAGCCTCTCGCGCCCACTTGTCGACCAATTGCGGCGGCACCATCGCCAGCGCAGTATAGGGTTTGCCCTCGGCGTGACAGTGGACCGCACCCAAAGAAATCAGTGTCTTTCCAGTTCCGCATTCTGCGATCGCGGCGGCGGAACGCGCCTGCTTCCAGCGCTGCAACAAACCCATGATCGCGGCTGTCTGCGCGGGGTACGGCCTCCGCAGGAGCTTACTGATGAGCGGCGACGGGGCGCTATCGACTGCGTGCAGTGGCGGGTACGAGGTAAGGATCCTTTCACCTAGCTCGGCAGAGTACACGCGGAGATATGTTGGGATATCGCTTATGTTGGCATTTTTCATTAAGTGCTTTCCCTTCAACTCGCTGCCTACCATCATGGCAACATAACCCGCATACTTGGCTGATTTCAAATTCACTCCAAGGAGCCAGCCAAATGTTTAACCAGTTAATGAAGCGAAGTAATGCGGTTTGGATTTACAACACGGGCCGTTTTGCCGAAGAGCGACGCACTTTTGTTTGCGACCTGATGGAACGCGGCTATGGGTGGTACACCCTTCGACAGACCAATAAATTCCTGCTTGATATCGCGGAGCGTGTGAACGTACGGCAACGGACGCCGATCACAGAACGGCAGATCGTACGGGCAGCTAGAGACTGGGCCTCAAAGACGTGCTCGCCGAGTTGCACAGACGAGTCGCGTGACCAAGTAACGAAAAGGTTCATCTTTGTGGCCAAGAAGTGGTTTCGTTTTCTGGGCAAGTGGCCCGAAACGACCCGTAATCCTCAGTTCAAACCAGAACTCGACAGTTTTCTTAAAGAGCTGCGAGACGAAAGAGGATACACGGACCAGACCGTTACGAGCCGGGAGGAAGCGCTGAACCTTTTCTTTGAGTGGCTAGGAAAACAGGGTGTCTCGCTGAAGGAAGTGACCCCAGAAATCCTTGCAGCATATTTTGTCCAGAACAAGGCACGTGGCTGGAAGAAATCAACAGTCAAAGCGTATGGTAATTCCCTCCGCGTCTTTTTTCGTTACGCAACCCGCCGCGGTTGGTGCGCGCAAGGGTTGGCAGAGACAATTGAGAGTCCACGAATCTATTCGAACACCGGACTTCCGGAAGGCCCAAGTTGGGAACAGGTCCAGCGTTTGATCGCCAGCCTCGACACTGAGCGCGTTAACGATATTCGCGATCGTGCCGTCATCCTGCTTCTGGCGGTCTACGGTCTGCGAATAGGCGAAGTCTGCCGGCTAACTCTGGATGACTTTGACTGGACCAATGAAAAGCTCCGCATTCGACGACTCAAGAACAAACGAATTCAGGAATTTCCACTAACCGCCGAAACTGGAAATGCGATTCTGAAATATCTCCGGAAGGTACGGCCGCAAACTTCTTTGCGCTTTCTTTTTCTCACGCTGCGCAAACCGCATCGGCCCATGCGGGGGACGAGTGCATCTTCTACCATCGCCCGGCGCGTTCATGGGCTTGGTCATTTACCACACTATGGCCCTCATAGTTTGCGCCACGCGTGCGCCAGCCATCTCCTGGATGAGGGATTTTCGATTAAAGAAATCGGCGATCACCTCGGTCACCGCTCGCTCAGGTCGACGCAAATCTATGCCAAAGTCGAGCATAAGAAACTGGCCCAGGTTGCTACCGGGAAACTGTCGAGATTGACGGAATACTTTCGGGCACAAACGCAGCCGATTACCGCGGACTGGGCAAAAGAACGGCTGCGTTCACTTCGGGAAGTCTCCAATTTCGGACTAGGAGGCCTCCAATGAAACTCGCTCCCGCCATCGAAGAGTTCATCCAATACAAACGGGCTCTGGGCTATTTGTACGTCGGCCCAGCTAATATCCTTAAGGCCTTTCTCCGAAAAACAGGAGATCTCGAACTGGACGCTCTCACAAGCCGACATTGTGAGGTGTTCCTGCCAAGCAAAGGTGGCGAAGTCACGAGCTCTTGGTTCCACAAGCACACGGGACTCAGTCAGTTCTTTCGCTTTGCAGCCAACCACGGTTATATGCAGCATCGAGTTCTCCCCACGTCTATGCCTGCGCGACCGCCACGCTTCATTCCCTACATCTATTCGATCGAAGATATCCGTCGCTTGTTGGGCGTGCCTGACTCGCATTACCCGCGCACATCTCCAATGTCGCCGGACACCATGCGTACTTTCATCCTCGTGCTTTACGGGACCGGATTGAGAGTGGGTGAGGTGAGTCGTCTGACGCATGCCAACGCGGATTTCAGAAATGCGACCCTTCTGGTTCGGGAAACGAAGTTCGAGAAATCTCGACTGGTTCCGATAGGAAAAGACCTTGTCGGCATTTTGAGACTATACCGATTGCGTCATCGCCCCGGAATTGGGTACCAACGCCCGCCGACACTCCTCGCCACCAAGATAGGGATGATGATCCGAAATGATCATGCCGACCACCAATTCGATTGGCTGAGAAGGGAGGCCGGGGTACTGCGATTTGACAATGCCCGCTATCAACCGAGGCTGCATGACTTTCGCCACACTTTTGCCGTGACCCGTCTTTTGACCTGGTACCGCGAGGGAAAAGACGTACAGAGAATGCTCCCCTTGCTGTCCACATATCTCGGGCACTGCTCCGTGGAAGAAACGTCCGAGTACCTCCAGATGACACGGGAACTGCTCAAGGAAGCCAACCGCTGCTTTGAGCGCTATGCCTTCACGGAGGTGCACAATGGCTGATCATGCATCCGTTGGCTTTTGGGTTCGCCGCTTTCTATCAGAGCATCTAGTTCATGAACGGGGCGTATCGCGAAACACGCAGCAGAGCTATCGCGATACTTTCTGTTTGTTCCTTCCGTTCGTCGCCGCCCAGCGCAAAACAGGCGTTGATAAGCTCGTGATCGACGACCTTTCGCCCCACATAGTTTCTGTGTTTCTCTCGCATCTGGAACAGGCTCGAAGTTGCTCCGTAGCGACAAGAAATCAGAGGCTCGCTGCGCTCCATGCTTTCGCGCGATATACGGGGAACTGCAGCCCCGAGCATGCGGAATGGTGCGCAGAGATCCGCAATGTCCCATTCAAACGGGCATGGAGCACCCCGATTACCTATTTAGAAAAAGAAGAAATCGACACACTACTTCAGGCGCCGGATCGCGGAAGCACATTGGGCCAACGCGATTACGCCTTGCTGTTGTTTCTCTATAACTCGGGGGCGCGCGCCAGTGAGGCAGTCCGAGTCACGATCGAAGATTTGACTTGGGACTCAACCGGAACCGGTTCTGTAAAGATTCATGGGAAGGGCCGGAAAGTTCGGCTCTGCCCGCTCTGGAAAAAGACAATGACTGAACTACATTGTCTCATCCGAGGGGGAGAGCCGGGCCGGCCATTGTTCCTCAACCGAGATGGCGACGCCATGACGCGCTTCGGGGTTCATGGACTTGTGGCGCGTCATGCGGAAGTTGCGGCGGAAGAGATCCCTTCCCTCAGGGCCAAACGTATTAGCCCACATACGATTCGTCACACGACTGCAACCCATCTACTCCGTGCCGGTGTCGATATCAACACAATCAGAGCGTGGCTCGGCCACGTTTCACTGGATACGACAAATATCTATGCGGAAACAGACTTGGCCATGAAGGCAAAGGCTCTGGCTGCGTGCGACCCGGGAGGCGGAAGTCGCCGGAAAAGGAGGTGGCGAGACGATCCAAACCTCATGGAATTCTTGCGAAAGCTTTGAAGGCGAGCTTGCAACAAATCCTCCCTTAACGTAATCATGGACAATCGACGGGGAGCGTCGTACTGCATCGGGCGGGGTTGGTCTGCGATCGAGCAGGCGTTTGAGGTGGCATTGCAATCTCACCTCAGTAAACATATGGAGGGGGGTCGTTGGCCCGAGTATCCTTCGCGATGCCGTGCTGCACAAGCGCCAGGTTCTCCTCGCTCCAAGGGATCACGCCGCAGGGGTAGGGCCACTCTCCATGATCCGGCATCGGCCCATTCAAAAAGAATAGCAAGATGAACCTCTTCCCTTGGGGCAGCGCGAGCGATCGGCCAGTGGAGGTGTCTGCCAGCGCCCAGGGAGATACCCAGAAGTCACGTTCATCGTTAATCTTCCAAGATGGATCGCCGCGAAGCGGCTCCACCAAGCGAACCGTTGCCACTGCATGGTTCTGGCCGTCGAAGGAATCCGTTCGGTTTCCGCTGACCTCCACGATGGCCGCCAGTTGGGCATTGCCCGCTTGCGCCTCCACTCTTTCCGGCGTGCACTTCAGTTGATTTGCCTCAGCCAGCACCCGCGTCTGGTCCCGCTGGTACTCGGCCCAGGCCGTAGGCATCAATTCCGCTACGTTGCGGCACGAAAACCAGCGCGTCACGCAGGAAAAATCGAAATTCTCAAGATGACGGACCACCGCCGGGTCGGCGTATTGCGTCTCGTGAACTCCCAATGTCGATGCCTCGACCAAGGCCGCAGGAGTGTCGGCATTAAAATTGGCTTGCCGCTGCTCAAGGATGTAGTCGGGATGGATAAGGGTTTGAACAATCAGGCCGTCGAGTCCCGCCCTGCTCAAGTCGTCGTAAGAACGCGACACCGTGTCGACTGAGCCAGACAAGGCATGATACGGCCACCCTGCGGACGGAGTCTCCAGGTACACGGAGAAATATTTTCCCCATACCACGCCTCTCTGAATACATATCTGAGCTTGAACCTCTGCTACACGCCGGCCAAAGAACTTGTAAGCCCAGTCCATGAAACTCACTGCGGCATCACTCGTCGGCCAGGCACGTCTTTTCTTCGGGATGGCATTATCATACAATGAGATGTCGAACTTGCAGCGGTTCTCGTCACATCCCTGAACAAGTATCAGCTCTGGCCACTTCTGTAAGACGCGCCGGGCTTCCGCAAAGGTGGTTTTACGTATTTCCAGGCTTTTTACATCCGCCAGCAGACGCTCGCTTCGATGCCGAAGCGCATAAGCTTCCAGCTTCAGTGCGGCGGTGATGGCCAGGAAAATGCCGATGGCGATGGCCGTGTAAATTCGCTTCCGCCGGCGAGGCTCGCCCGGAAAAACGATTAGCCCCAGCAGCGAGCCCGCAATGAGGGGTGCGCGCCAATTCGCCCAAAACACCAAGCCCAAAAGAACCCCCAAGAGCAGGAGGTACCTGATCAAACGTCCCAGGTTTGCTCCGGGCTGAACGAGCGGAGGCCAGCCGCGATGATCTGTTCCCAACCAGAACAGTGCGAACAGCAGGAGGAAAATTGACCAGCCCATGAGTCCAGGCAGCAGAGACCACGCCCAATGGTTGAGGCCAAACGGGATCCAAGCCAGGCAGGCTGAAATCGGAAACAGATATCTGAGCAGCTTCCGGCGACGGAGGGTGAAGAAAAGGATAACGAAAGGAGCAAAAAACAGAAACGTCAGAAATGCCGAGATGGAAGCAAATGGCGATTCAAACACGCCGCTGCCATCCGCATGCCAGGCGAGATAGCCCGCGAAGGGATAGGTCATGCAGAAGGCTACGAAAGGCAAGCACGCCAAAAAGATCATTCCTGCCAGGCGCCGGCGGCGCAAGGCAACGTTGCTGCCAACAATTAAGCACAGTCCAAGCAGACCCGTTCCGGCTTGCACCAGAAATTGCGGCAACTCGCCCGATTGGTATGAGCCGGGTCCGCCATTTCCAAATAGCACCAGCGCCAAGAGTCCAAGAAATGAGCCTAACACCACGACCAGCCAGCTCAGCTTAGTTCTTTTTGTTGGTCCCATGGGATCTCAGGCCTTCTTGGCCGGAATTATTCCTTGTGGAGCGGTATTCTGCGCGCTTTTATAGGCCTTGGCAAGGGTCGGGTTTTGGGCGATTTAAGCACGAGTTCCGATGGAGGGAAGGGTCGAGTTACTCAAGCGCGATGTGGGCCGAACGGCGGCCGGGCCGTAGGACCACACCATGGGGTGCCCAGGGGAATTCGGAAGTTGAGAAGTTGCGACCAATGCAAACCTCAAGTTCAATCTCCCCAAACAGGTTGATCTCGTGGCCCCTTGCGACTCAACACTCTTCTCTTCAAACACCATAGCAAATCAAAACGGATGGCTTGCAAACGACTGGGTGCACGAAGCCCAGTTTTATGTGGTCACCAGGACATACAGCGAACTGAAGGAAGGACACTTAATGAAATATGCCAACATAAGTGAAATCCCAACATAAACCTTGTTATGTTGTCCACCACATAATCTGAGGTAGTCGGACAGGCTGGGAGGTACGGGCACAGTTCTCTCCTTTCGTTTTTATGATTGCTTGTGCGTGAGAGGCTTTTGGTTTACGAAGCTGTTTTCTGGAGGGTTTCGTTTTTGTCGATGCTCGCAGCCTCCTGGAGTACCGACACGGGAATCTCCGCAGTGGTCACGTAGAAATCGCAATGCTTCGGGATCGCCAGAAATGCGATGCCGTCTTCGCGCACCACCATCTGGCTGCACTCAACAGCAATTTGAGCTTCTACCACTTCGAATTCGGCGGGCGCCGTTACGAGTTCATTGTCGTCAAGCGCAAGAGCCTCCACGATTTCTGCCACTGTCAGTAATGTGGTTTTCACTTTCTCCGGCATATTGGTGAAGTCGGCGCGCAGACTGAAATACTCAGCGTTGAAATCCCAGTAATACGTCTCATAAACCAACTCGTCGGTCTTCTTGAGCTCTTTCAGCACTTGGATGCGTCGCAGTGCGTGGCCCGCGAGTTCTTTCGTGAGGTTGCCCACGAGCGCAAAGTGAGTGCTCACTGGATCGGACACACCGCGCAAACTTCAGAGTGCCTGCTTGCGCGGCGCAAAGATCAGACTTAGGATGTTGACTGTTATCCGTTGGGTTCACCGGATTTCTGGACACGCACATGAAACGCCGCACTAAGCTCAGAGGAGTTCTTTATCGCGCCTGCCTCCTTGCGGGCAAGGAGATCTTGAGACATTATCGCAGTGGGATGCGGCCAAATAGAAATGACAGCCGGGTCGTTAAGAGTTGGAGCAGTCGAATAAAAGATTCTAGAGACCCAAGAACAATAGTTACCTCAGCGGACATCGACTCAGACCGCGTGTTGATTTCGGAGCTCAAACGATCAGGACTGAACTGCGCTGTCTTGAGCGAGGAAGGGGCTACGCTACCCATCGAGCGCAACCACAGATATAGGGTGATTATCGACCCTTTGGACGGATCAAAGAATTTTGCCGACGGCACTCTGGGCCTCTTTGGAATCTCAGTCGGGGTAGAGGAGGCGGGTAGGCTTGTCGCAGGTGCGATTTACCTCCCATGCTTCGGTGAGATGCTTCTATCGGAAGTAGGGGAGGGCACGCTCCTCAAACGTCGCGTCACAGGCGACCACTTCCGTACAATAAAACTAAGTAGACTAAGTGTTTTGAATCGGAAGGTCGCGCTATCGATGGCACGGATTTGTGTGGGCCGGGGCTCTGCTGATCCAAAGGTGCTGACGTCAGGCCCAGTTGCCAGACTCATCAGATCTTGCAGTGAGGCCGTAAATTTCGCGAGCTGTTCGGTCGGACTTGCTTGCGTCGCGCTGGGGAGAATTCAAGGTTTGGTCCTGTCCAACCAGAAATACTGGGACTTCGCAGGTGGTTGTGCGATCTTTCGCGAGCTTGGCATGCCGTTCGGAATCTGGCGAAGTCGGGGAGGGCAGCCTGCAAGCGAAGGGAGTCTCGGTGGCCCCCGTGGCGATTCGGAATACGATATCGTGGCAGCTGCTACATACCCGCTGTTCCGTGAGATTGTTGGCACTTTGAATGGCTATAATTCCCGGCGTGACCCCGAGACCTGGAAGACGTTTGCTCGGCGACCTCGTGCTCGCTAACGAAGGAGTGAGAGATGGCCCTGACGATTGTGATGGAGGGGATAACAACTCAGTACGCTGGAGAGTTGCTACTTGACGCTGCGACGACGGGGAACGACCGTCGTGTATGGCGCGCCACATACTTGCGGAGTCTCATGGATTTTGCATTCGCCGCTATATTTGCAGACGTGCTAGTCGTGAGCGGCAATATGCCGTCGGTGGGAGGCGAGCACCCAGGCCGCGACTTATTGGAGTTCTTTAAGGGGCTTCCGGCCACGACCGGGACAGCGAAAAGAGTGATCGAAATTGAACCATTGGCTGGAATTACGCCTAAGCAGTTATTAGAAAGCGAGAGCGAATGGAAGATTGTACGAGGGCTCATCGATCAACTCGCCACAGCGATTCAAGCAGATGGCCAGTTTTGGAAAGAGTACATGGCAAGAGAGGTTCTGATCAACCTCGGTGATGATTCTAGCTTGTCTTTGCCAAAGCAAAATCCACTCGACTACAAATTTAGGAGAGAATTCTTCCCCGACGAAAAGCTCCAGGCTGCGGTTCCCCAGGAATACGTTTCTGCCATGCTTCACTCCGCCTCATTGCCAGCCAATGTATGCCAGGAAGCCATGAGGGAATTCATCTCACGTGACGTTGTCGCTCACATCGTGATTTACCGCTGGTATCAGAAAGCGACTATTTCTCTTGAGGGTTCAACGTTAGCACACCTACCACACGCAACACGGGCTTCCCTTCGCGCAACTAAACCTAAGGATCTAGAAGGCACAATTAAGAAACTCATTATGCCAGCTGTGATGTTGAGAATCCTCAAGAGATCCTGGAACAGACAGGAAGTGCTAAAGGCAATCCTCAACGAGGCATGCGACAACAGCTACGCCAGCTTCAAGGCCAAGCTTGCTGAGACTTTTGACCTTTTGCGAAACCGCGATGAAAGATCAGCCCAAAGCCTAATTCGTGATATCGAGATGCAGGCAGGGCAAGTAGGAGTGGAGACTTTAAGAGTAGGGTACTTGTCTACCGTCCCTGCCGGCATGGACTATCGTGAATCTTTAGGTTATTTGCTCCGAGGACCCGGAACGACCGTTGCAGACTACGAGGAATCGGCAGGCCGACTCTTCCCGGAGCTTGGTGGTATTTATTCGACGCGAGCGATGCTAATTCCTCCAAGCACCGCCGTAGCGCTGCCCACAGAAGGTGTCATTCCGCCCGACCTCTTGATAAAAGCTGCAGTGACGGGCTTTAGCCAAGAAAGCCTTGAGCTGTTGACGCCGGTAGACCAATTTTTGGCGGCTAACGAGCATCGCATCTCTGCTTTGGCTAATTGCTTTCGAACGCACCAAACAGCAGGAGAGGCAATTGCCATTTGTGAGTTTTTACGGCAGTTCCGGAGCACGGAATGGGTAGAGCTTGGGTTAACTCTTCTGGAGCATGTGAATTACTTTCACCGTGACAGATTCGTGAAGATATTCAGTGATTTCTATGAAGTGCTGGCTGAGGAAGTCAGAAACAAGGCAACGTTCGCCGTTCTTGGAGGTCCACAAGATAGCTCAAATGCGCTTGCATATTTTTGCAGCAAAGCTTTCGTCAGAGTCGATAAGGAACGGTTCCAGACCTTGGTCGACTTGACACGCAAGTACAAGAGCGATGAGGTCGTCGTTTTCTTCATTGATGACAACTTGGGGAGCGGCGGAAACGCTATGCAAATCTTCAAAGGCTGGCTCGGGATAGAAGAACGTGGAAATGTGGCGAAACTAAATGTTCTTGAGGAGGCTTGGCTCAAAAGTGCTGACTTGCGATATTTCGTGCTGATTGATTTCATGGATAAGGGCGATGCGAAGCTGAAGGAGTTCCTTGCGGAACAGGGCGTACGACTTCAGGTACACCCCGCAATCGCGACTCAGGAAAGTGAAGGGTGTTTCAAGAGTACTGCAAACGTGTTTCGAGATGACCGTACGCGAGAGGTCGCCCGCCAGATGGCTCTTTCCATCGGATACGACTTGCTGGAGGATGAGCAACGACCGGAGGAAGAGAGACGCCTGTTCGCACTAGGGTTCGGGGGATCTCAGAAATTGATCGTTTTCGAATGGAATACTCCGACTTGCACACTACCCATCCTTTGGAAAGCCGGAAGGTGGCAAGGTAACCCGTGGAAGCCACTGTTTCCGAGACGCTAGTCACGCACTCACTCAGCCCAGTTCTACCGCCACGAAGCCCCACATCATAGATTCATCAAGAACTCGGCAGGCGAGATTTGAGACAACGATTCACTCTCGGTTGGCGGCTAAAGTCTGCTCAACTCGACAAATGCGTTCCCGCCGTCGGTCATTCTGAGCCTTGAACCATGTCCCTCTTGTTCGTGAATTTGTTGTGGGGTGCCCCGCAGTGAATGCCCTCAAATGTGCGCGGGGGGGCGAGCAGAAGAATGGACATTTGTTCTTGTCGGATACGCATGATCCGTTCTTTCGAGTACTAGTGGGATGGGTTTTCGGCAAGTGATATAGTGGTACGATCAACACATGACCCGGCGTGGAAAGTGGTTCCTGTTGTGATAGTCATGCAAGTTTCGGGGGTCAAATTAGTGACAGAAAAATTGGATGCTCTAGTGGTTTTTGGACGGGGAATAGAAAAATCAGGAGAAACGTGGGTACCTACAGCGTATCTTGAATGTCGCGGGCCATCAGAGCAGGGCGGCCGCTTTCGTGCAGCAGGATTGACATTAACAAGTGAGACGGCAGTCGTTGCAGGTGCCCATGCGAATGTTTTGGCAGCTGTGCATCTGCTTACGGACATCCTTGCTAAAGGGGAACTGCCCGTACTTGTCTTTGCCGCAGGCCGACCGGTGTACCTTGAGAAGGAGCACGATGAGTTGGCGGAAGGCGATGTCCTGTTCAATACCCTTAAGGCGTCGATTGGATTAGCTGGAATACTTTCACGACTTGATGTCCAAATTCAGAGGAACAACAAAAACACGTTTGATGATGTCCGCGAGACCTTGAGGATGGCGGTCGTTCGCGGATTCTCCCACATCGCGGTAATAAGCGTCTTAGTCCATCTTCCAAGGATCGTGGAATTCCACAGGCACCTGGTTCTGCATGACTTGTCTTTTGCGAAGGTCAGTGTCGATTTTCGTGCCTCCGAGTTTGTTTTGCTTGGAAAGGGCCCAGTTGCAAGCCTTCTCTGTCTTGAAGATCCTAGTATCCAGGGACCACTCAATGATGCTGCAGTAGCGAAGATCCTAAATTCTCCTGCATATCGTAGAACGGCCGACATGGAGGCTAATGGAATACAAGACTTTCGTGACGGTCGCTATCGATTTTCTTTATAGGGTCTTGTGTTTGATTGCCCGAGGCAAGCCGTGGCAAGGAATATTTCAAAACGATGAAACAAAACGCAGAAGAGCTGGGGGGAGCCTGTGCCACGCTGTTAAGCCTAAACCGCGTAAGCGGTAGGGAAGAGAGATAAGCCCTTGTTGCACTTCTTGTGGGGCTTCTGGATGTGCCTGCCGAGTCTGACAAAGGCAAATTCGCACCCACCATCGCAATACTCGTTGCTGCTCGATACTCGCAAAAGAAGTTTCACGGGTAATCCTCCAGGCGAAATTTGCGTGCCGGCTTATCGGCTGCGGCTTGATTCGCCAAGTCTGGCGGCCACGGTCCGCCCTCTTCCTCGGGTTCCGACGCGACCACTCGCAGGAAAGTTTTTGAGATCGCCCAAGTGAGAGGCCTGTTGTCATCCGGAAACCAGACCTGTTCGCGCTTGAGTGCATTACCAATCCATTTCAAGAAAGTCTTCTTTGTTCCCAAGACGAGCACGGGCGAGCAAGCTACACCTACAAGAGGTCGGATCGCTTGCCGTCGGGTGAGTTCTTCCTTAAACCAACCTGCCCACTCCGGCACGACCGGCAGACCGAATCGCTGCGCGACGCGGTGCAGCACGAACGTCGGGTCATCATCGCAAAGGACTGTGCGCCTGCCATCCGGGTCTGCTCCGGGCCGCGTCTTCGCCAACTCTGATGAGATCGCGACAAGGTGGCGTACAGGCCGCTTGCGGCCAGGGAGGTTCAAGGATCCGCGAAAACACTCCGCGCCTTCGCCGAGCGTAACCCACATGGGGTCCAGGCCAGGACCGGAAACCGTAAAGAACCCTCCTTCGATCACGGCAGCCCACACCGCGGCCACGTCCTGGTCGCCTCCCACAAAAGAGATCACGTGGGCTTTCCCAGGCTCGCGCTCATCCGTCGCAGGCTCGCCAATGAAGCGGTCAAGACGAAGCCGGATGTCTGTGGTAGTGTCTTTCATCCGCTTGGTAAATTGCAGGGTGCCGAACCGCTGGTGAGCGTTCTTCATCTTTTACCTCTGAGCTTGTGCTACGCATTTTCGGAATCGAGTCTCCAATTGTCGTTAGCGATTCGAGCGACTGGAGTTCAGCCAAAGGCCCAAGATAACCTGCACTTCATGAACACGCCTGCTGCCCCGTGAATCGAGGGAGAGGAATCAGGATAAGAAACTGGGAGGAAATGAAGGAAGGCTCTTGGAAAAGAAGGGGGCCTTGGTGAGGGAGGTCTGCAGGTGACTTTCGTGCCCCACTCACTTCAGGATTGCAGTCTCTCCGGTTGCAAATACCAAAGTGAGCTCGTTCGAAAACGACTCTTTCTCGCGAATGGTGATCGTCCCGTCCTCGCCTTCTTCTTCGGTCTTGTCCAGGAGCTTCACGGACTGCCAAAAAGATAGATGTCGGTTCTCCTTTGCGCCGAATGTCCCATTGAGCAGACCGGCGCAGGCCAAAAGTCCAACGTGTCCGGCGTGCAAAGGAGTCAGCGGCCGCCCGATAATCGACGATTGCTCCGCGAACAAGATGCGTCCAGCCTGTCGGTATGCGGTCGAGCGAGGCAATAGGTCCTCGATTTCATCGAGCGGCAGGCCGCGATGTACCAGTTGCACCGGCCCGCTTTCCGGCACGAGATACTGCGCTTCCGGCTCCGCAGGGAGAACGGTGAGCCGCGCTGCGTTGCTCGCCAAGTTAGCGTACTGAACCAGCGCGCGTGTGATATCAGCGTCCTTAAGCCGTTCCCGTTCCCGTCGGCTGCGGCGTACAGCGAGCACAACCACCTGCTTGTAGCGGACGCACTCCGGCTCGCTCAAGCGGTAAAAACGAGTGTCTCGGAACTGCGCCGCCAGCGTCTGGCTGCACTCGCCAATGCGTTCCCCGGGAATGACCAGGACGAGAATGCCGCCGGGTTTGAGCCAACGATAGGTGTGCGCCAGGAAAACCGGCTCCACGCGTTGGCTACGGCTCTCACCAATGCTCCAGTCATAAGGTGGATTGAGGTACAGCAGCGAAAAGGATTCAGCCGGGCAATGTACATCCAGGCAGTTCGCCTGCATAATCTGGCCCGCGATCGCTGAAGCTTGTGCAGCGCGATAAGAGTCCAACTCGATCCCATATCGTTGCACTGACGCGTCCGCTGTAATAGCAGCAAATGCCGCGCCATCGCCGATGCATGGATCAACCGCAGCACACGGCGTCGCGGGAAATTGCAAGAATTTTCTGATACGCTGGGCCTCGGCCAAAGGCAATGGATAGAAGCCGAGACGCTCGCGACCGGCCATCCTCATAAATCTCGTCTCCTTTTCTGTGTCTCGAACATTGTGTGACTTAAACCATAAGTTTGGCGTTTGTGAAGGTTATATCTTTTAGGTTAGCGGGCGGGAGTGGGAGGCCTCGCGATTTTTTTGTGGCTCGTTGACCCGATGGGAGCTTTCGGAAGGGGTCAAGCGGTCCGCCCCGCCTACTTTCCGGTTTGCCGACTACACGTCAGGTGAGCACTCCGATTGCTTCCGAGTCGCCGACGGACCGCTCGATTGAAGGGGAAAGGCAATCACGCCTGCTAAGAGTGCTGCCGGGCTTGGACGGCACCGAGATGTCAGTCTTGCGTTCAGCCATGTCCAGCAGCGGGAGGAGAAGTGGGCCATCGACTTGAAGTGAAAGACTGGGGTACACTCCCTCAATGCGTAAAACCGGTAACCTATTGCTGATCCTGTTTTCGCTGAGTTTGGTGTCTGGTCAGGTGTTTGGTCAGGATTCATCGTACCGGATAGTGTCTCAGCTTGATCCACGCTTAGGAACTAACCTTACGACCCCGCATTTCGGCGCCATAAATCCGCCCGATGCTGCGAGTAGTCCACTATCGCCTTTAATGATCGAAACGGAACCCGACTCCTTCACGGGCGGTCTCGCACTGAGGATGCGCCTGGCGATGCCTCTCGCAAAAGGCCGGTCACTGCCGGATCTAATGTTGGCGTATCACAGCCACCGGTCTTACGGCTCTGTCGGCGTTGGCTGGCTTTTGTCGGCAGGATCTATTACACGAAACAGGGCGCGCGGCATTAACTATTCTTCGAAAGACTTTCTAATCAGTTTGGGAAGCGCGACTGTCGAGCTCGCAAATGTGAAAGACGATGTTTACCGAGACAAGGAAGGCGACCTTCGCATCGAGGCCCGTTACAACTCCAGCGCTGACACCTGGATAATATTCGATTCCTTAGGCACCTCTTATTCTTTCGGCTCGACCGATACCAGTCGCGTGTCTGGCGGAAGCGGAACAATTCAGTGGAATCTGGATCGGGTGCAAGATCTCAGTGGAAATTATTCCGTGTTGATGTATGAAAAGGTCGCGCAAGATGTGAATTTGAGCGGCCTTTTATTCAGTGGCAATAGCAGTTCAGGGCTTCAGCCGCGAAACCAAGTGAAAGTCACGTACGAAGCCGAGCCCCCCGAAGCTATCACCATCTCCTTTGCCGGTGGTATCCATCAAGAGAACTCGGTCAGGGTGCGCCAGATAACGATCACTGCGAATGGGAGTCTATACGCGACGTATAACCTCAAGTATCAAAGCAGCCAGCAAACGGGCCGTTCTTTGTTGATTGCGGTAGCTAGGGAAGCTGGCCCTCTAACTTCATCTCTAACACTTTCCTACTCGGACAAAATCAAGAGCGACAGTTGGCCAGAGGTGATGGTCACAGGTCCAACCAGAACCGCCACGATTTTCAGTCAGTGCCTGATTGGCGATTTTGACGGCGATGGAAAAGCCGATCTCGCATGTGCACTGGATGGAAACGGACAGTGGCAAATGGGATTGTCTAAAGGCTCTGTTGACAAGAGCGCTGAAAGAAGTCAGATCAAACAAGACTTTGGTGGATTCCAAGCGGTCGCTTGGACAGGACCAGCCGTCAGCAAACAAATAGAAGTCGAGATTCCATTGTCTGGTTTCGCTCAATCGGCACTCGCGCCAGACAAAAAAGAGAACATCGCGGATGTTCGCGGTACATGTCTAGCAGGCGATTTTAATGGCGATAGTAAAGCCGACATTGCTTGCTATAACCCCAGCAATGGAAGTTGGAACGTGGGCTTGTCGAATGGTCATGGATTCGACGTGACCATCTGGCAGAACGGCCCCACTCTTGCCGGTGGAGCGGGCGACGACAAACCCTTGGGCTCGAGATGTGTCTTCGGCGATTTCGACGGGAACGGCACTACCGACCTAGCGTGCTTAGTCTCATCGACGGCAGTCTCGGAAGAAGGAAAATGGTCTGTCGCGTTGTCGAGCGGCAAAGGATGGAACACGGGCACCTGGACAGGCAGCAGTCCCACTGGAGCCTCTGAAGCGGTATCTGACGCGTGCGTTGCTGCAGATTTCAACGGGGACAGAAGGCAGGATATAGCATGCTACGGCGCGACCGATCACGTATGGCATGTTGCTGTCTCAACCGGAACAAATTTTCAGTCCTCGGCATGGGTAAAAGGCCCGGTCATCACCGGCGATCTCGGTCCCTCGGTTGTCCCGTCGCACTGTGTCGTGGGCGATTTCAATGGAGACGGCGACGCCGACATAGCGTGTTACGAAGGAGCGAGCGGCTCCGATGAGTTTAACGGCAAATGGTCTATGGGCTTTTCGACCGGCTCAGGATGGAGCACTCTGGAATGGATCGGAACTTCAGTCCGAATCTCAAAAAACACTGGGTGGACTATCGGAAGTGAATGCATTGTCGGCGATTTTAACGGAGACGGTCGAACCGATATAGGCTGCAACTACGATGGCGGTCGACAATATACCGATCCATATCTAGTAAACACCGGTGGTATGGTTCCCCTTCGTCTCGTTTGGGGACAGTCGCTCTCAACAGGCAACGGCTTTGCGTCGTCACTGTTTAGCCCGAACTTCGATGCTGCCGCTAACCATACAGCATATGGGTTGCCGTTGGCTTCGTGTGTTGTCGCCGACTTCACGGGCGACGGAAAAGCTGATCTGCTTTGCGACTTCGGGTGGCAAACAAATCAATACAGAATGAATCTGTCCGATTTCAGGCCAACCGATCTTGTCACGGATATTAAGGACCCGCTGGGCCTAACAGAACAATTCTCATATGGATTCTCCTCTTACGAACCAAATACTACGCTGGGTTTTGCGATTCCGATTCTCAAGCGGAGCGCGCTCTCCGATGGGTTTACTCGTGCCAGCAAGAGCTACAGTTACTCGGGAGGTGCCTACTTCAAGGCGGGCAATCAGTTTCGCGGGTTTCGTCAGATTGAGATTGCTCATCAAGCCGACGATGCCGGAAGGCAGCTCACGGAAGCGCTGTGGTTTCATCAAGGTGACGGGCTAGCGCCGGACCAGGGCTCGTCATCTGATGCCATCGGCCTGACGGTCGGAAAGCTGTATCGCAGGACCTTGCTAGACCGCCAGCGACGCCCCCTGCTGAACACGGCAATCGCCTATGGCCTGGAACCGACTATTGTTGCGAATGACAAGGCGCCGCGACCCGTGCAACAGACAACGGAAATCGGCAGCTCAACGGGTCCGGTGATCAGGACGGTTTTACTTTCCTACGACGGAGTAGGGAATGTCAGCGAGATCTCGGTTCGCTCCGGGCTCGACCTTGGCAGCCTGGAAACACGAGAGCGCTTAACGTACTCAAACGACAGTGGGGTACACGCGTTTGCCTATCCTCTATCGGATGAAATATCGGACAACCAGTTCGGAAAGCTTCGCTACGTAACCTACTCTTACGATACGGAAGCGTGCGGCAAGCCATCTGAACCCACCCATCGGTGGCAGATTACCGGAACAAAGCGGTGGATCGACATGGATAGCAGTGTCGAGCAAAAGCTTTCCCGCTCACCTTCCGGGAACATTATCTGTTCTGAGGACGTACTCGGTCACAGAACGATTTCAGCGTTTGACGCTCAGGATGAACACGTATCTACAATCACTAACCCGTTGAATCAAAGTGTGACGTTCCAATATTACGGCATCGACTCAGAGACATCAGGTGCAAATGCCGGACGTATAAGTTCCTCAACAGATTTTTCTGGAGACGCAGCACAGTTCGTTTACGACAACTTTGGAAGGCTAGTAGGGGTCACCAACCCGGACTCTTCCTCAATGAAAGTTTCCTACAATGATTTCGGCGACCCAGCAAAGCAGTACGTCTTGTCAGAGTCATCGGTGGGGCTGGCGACCAAGCGCCTGGTGGATGGATATGGCCGCCGCTACTCATTCAATCAGTCCGCGCCGCTGGGCAACGCCGCGGGCTTCTCAACTTCGTACGACCAGTACGGACAGCTCGTAAAGGTGAACTTGCCCTCGGTCGTACCGACGCTCGGTGACAAGCTTGGCCCCACGGCGGCTGAATATGAAATCGAGCGCGATGAACTGGGTAGGGTACTCTTGCTGCGGGATGCGCGCGGGGCCCTTAGTCGGTCTTGCTATGACGGACTTCGCGCGGCCAGGATTGATGCGGACGGTAATGGATGGGTGGATAACTTTGACATCTTTGGCAATCGTGTTTCGACCGCGGAGTACCCTCAGCATTTTGCGGATTGTAGTCGAGTGCTAGAGTTCGATCCGCGATCGTCCGGCAATCTTATCACCGGATATCGCTACGACGCTTTGGGCAGGGTTCGAGCGGTTAGCCGACAGGGGAAAGTGCTGACATCGATTGGCTACGATGGACTCGGAAATGTTACGTCGCTCAAAAATGTCGACCGCGGCACCAGTCTCTATTCATACGACGCGCTAGGTCGGCTGAAGCGCTGGCAACCTGATTCTGCCCGTGCGATTAACTTTAATCGAGATGTCTTAGGCAGAGTGACCGAAGTATTTACGGTCGACAAGCATGGAAAGCCACACACATTGCAGACGTTCGGCTACGACCGTGGCCAACATGCGGTTGGGCGGTTAAGTGAGTACAGTGAAGGGAAAGTTCGAACCGACCTCTCATACGACGAGATGGGACGGGTTGTTCGTCAGGTCAATAAAATAAATCATCATGAGTTTAACCTTGAACTGAACTACGACGGCCTTGGACGAATCAAAGGCATTCATTACCCCGATGGGGCACAAATCCAGAACAAATACGACGGTTCGATGTTGGCTGCCGTGGAGAGCGAAGAGCACAGGCTGGTCACTCTTCAGGGATACAACGGATTTCTTGAGCCGACTGACCTACACTTTGGAAATGGTGTCCGGGAAACTAGGACGTATGGTCAAGCGCACTCAGAGTCGAGTCTCGACGATACCGCATGCCAATCGGCGCCAGCGAGTTATTTATGCTCCGTTTTGGCGAGTAGTATTCCCGTCAATCGGGAACTCAACTTGTTGTACCACTACGACCCCGCCGCAAACGTCCTCGGAGTTACCGGCTCGACGTCCGACGACTCAAGTTTTTCCTACGACAGCTTTGACCGCCTTGTGGCCGAAACTCGGCCGTCTTCTAGCCGACTTCCAAGTGTAAATTATAGATATGATGAGATCGGACGTCGCATATCAGCGTCGGACGAGGGTGGCTATCAGTATCGCGACAATGCAGCGACAGGATTCTCGGCGCCGTCTGCGGTGGGGCGAAGCGGAGTAAGCTACGACGAAGGCGGACGTCGCCGAACCTACGGCAAGGAACAGTATAAGTTCGATGCTCTTGGTCGACTTGCTGAGGTCATAGTGCCAGCTTCTTCAAGTTGGTCGTACTTGATTTCTTGGCCCCACACGACCAGAACGCAGTATAGCTACGATGCTTTGAGTAATGTGATCTCGCGGAAAGTGGATGCGAACCATTGGTTCGGACTCCCGTTCCGCCGACGGACGGTTTACTTTGTTTCTCAATACGCTGAGTGCGAGATCTCGTCGAAAAAAACCGATTCGACGCACTCCGGAGCGGAATGCCGTGATCTGGTCTTTGGTCCGGCGGGGATGACAGCGGGTTTGCGGTTGGGCACTCCCGAGTACTACCATCTTGATCGCGTAGGAACTCTCAGTTCCGTCAGCGATCAGAGCGGGGCGACGGTCGCGAGCTTTTCCTATACAGCCTTTGGAAAACCCGCGCCCACTGACCCGACGAAGCGCAAGCCATCGCCGAGATACGCCTTTAGTAACCGGTATTATTATTCCGGCCATCGTTGGGATGCGGATGCCGGGCTTTACTATTTCGGAACCCGCTTCTACGACCCTCGGATCGGACAGTTCCTTTCGCCGGATGCCGACCCAATTATTGCTTCCGGCGGAATCAATACGTACACGTACGCGCGAAGCAACCCAAACCGATGGGTAGATTCCGACGGTCGGCAAGACGCAACAATGACCATGAGCCTAGGTGGTGGGAGCGCCGGCCTAGGGAGTAGCCTAGGTAGTAACGGCTTCTCAATTAGTCTGGGAGGAGGTCCTATCAGCTTTGGCAGCGGCTTTGGCGGGGGCGGGGTGTTGGGCGGGTTTGCTGCGCCGTTCTCTGGTGGACACGTACCCAGCATTTTCGGAGGGCCTGGTCTAACACACTTTGGCCTGTTCTCCGGCCCGATGCCGTCCCTTTCGGGATCGAATGCGTCCTATGCGCAGGACCAAGTGTTTTCGGAGGCCAATCCGCTTGAACTGTTGATTCCGTTCGCCGGCGCTCTTCGGGCGGGTCTTACATCCGCGGGAGAGGGCCTTCTTCAGGTGTTTGCTCAGGAGAGTGTGGCGACCGGTGAAGGAGCGGTTTCCGCGACCGAAGAGGCCGCTCAAGCATTTGAGTTTGCCTTCAAAACGGAACATGCCGCGCCGCATTTCGCGGGCACGGGGCTGTCTCAACCTAACATCGAAATGCAGATCGAGAGCGAACTGCAAGAACAACTGAACATTACGCCGAATCCGAGCGTATCAGGTTCGTTTTGGGGGAGGACCAACTTTGAGGGTGTAACTATCGAATACCGAGGCTTCGGGTTTCCGGAGAATACGATTAATATTGGCACCTATTACCCTCTGATTCCCTGAGAGAAGCAAGATGCCGGAAGCATTCAGACCGATAACGGCCTCCGAGACGGCACTCTTGGAGAGGCTATTAGAGCTTAAGGTTGCAGGTCGCGACGCATTACTTCAGCAACTTCCAGGCCTTCAGGCTCAAATCATCGACGCGGAAGGCAGTCTTAGGTTTCGAGTTACTGGAGGGCCGCTTGCACCCATGAAACGCGGTGTGATAGCGGAAGCTCAATATACTGATACGCCAGAAAGTGGGTCTCTTGGCGTACAGGTCAATCTATTGCTCCATGTTTTAGACGGCAGGCTTTCCATCCTGGAGTTCTATAAGGACGATGGTACTCCTATCGCGAGAACGCCAGATCCATCCGAATTGCGGCTGTTTTCTTCACACATCAGATGATCCGAAAGCACAGCCGATCGCTCCAGGACCACGGAAACCGGAAGTTGGCTTCTAGGAAGCCTGACGCTGACAATCGCTGAGATTCCTCCCGAACGACGGTCCACTCGGAAGTAAGGCAGGGGCGGTCAAGTTGCCGGTTAACGGCCTACACGTAGACGTGCTCCGCGCGTGATGGTGAACTGCCCCTTCCCCCGGCAGGCATCGTTTGAAGTCCTTGCTCCCCACAATTTTTTCTCTTTTCGACCCCAACTTACATGCGCGTGACTCGATTTTCTGCTAGGTTGAGAGCTGGAGGTTTGATATGCAAATTTGTCCTGATTGCGGGTTGCGCGTAGACGATGACGAACTGAACGAGTCCCAGCCGGGTTGTCGCTGCGACCGTGACGAAGAATTTGAATGCGACTATGAGGGGATACTGACGGACGGAGAGGCCTTTTTGCGCGCCGTGCAAGAGTCGCGGCCGATCGATGCCAACACCCCGCTTAAGATCATCCGATGTGAAGGGTGCGGACGTACCGAGACAGTCGCGCCGTGGGAGATCATACCCTGCGACGGCTACACCTGTGCCAAGGGTGGCTGTGAGCAGAACCCGGGGTTTCGGCTGCCTTGCCCGGAGCGCGGCCCGGTAATTGAGATCTTCCCGGACGCAGCAGGTTCCTTCTGGGGGTACATCATTCGTGCCTGTACGCCGGAGGAGCAGGAGCAGCGAGAACGGGTCCAAGCGATCCTTCTTCCTGCCCTGACCAAGATCAACTAATCTCAACCCCGCCGCCGCCCTTTCAATTTCGTGGCGGTGGTGCGCCATGCTTCGCTCTATCCTCATGTAAATACTGGTGTTGCTCGATAGCCTGCGCGCGTTTGACAATTCCGCCTTCCGTGCTTACCCTCCGAGATAGTTATGGAAACGGGGGCTGAGAATCCGCAGACGTCGGCCAGCACAGTTTGGCACGAGCAAGTGCTTCAGATCGAGCCACATGGAGAAAAGACCGCCTGTACTCTGAGGGAGGGTGGCCGGATTCTGGTATCGAACTTACTCGCTGCGCAACTTCGCCCCGGCGACGAAATCGACTTCTCTTTGGCCTTCGCTTCCGACGCTGAAACCGAGATTTACATCCACAAGAACACGCCTTCACCGCGCCAGCGTGATGTTTATCAGGTCTCAATCGGCTACGCCGCCCAGCCAAAGAGCGACAAACGCGAGCAGTTCTATATTCGCGCCGAAGTGCCGCACGGATGTCTTGGCATCTCGGCTCTTTACTTTCCGTGCGAAGTGCTCCGCGACTACTTTTACGCCGCAGATCGGCGCCTGCCGTGGGTGAAGCAGAAGAACCTCTTTGACATCCTGCGCATTCCTCCCAGCGCCTCTCCGGCCGAACTGCGCCTCGCTTTCAGGCTTGGAGAGCTTGAACTGCGCGCCGCCGGAGCGCCGACCCGGGATTTCAACATCCTGGAACGGGCCTTCAACATCCTGGCGCAACCGGAGCTGCGGGCGTGCTATGTGACCTTGTCCTCCATCTTTTCTGCGGTACCAGCACTCCTCTCATTTAGCGGTTTTGGATCGATTGTCGTGTCAGGTGAGCGCTCGCGTGACGGCCAAACTTTCTTTGTCAGGCGCATCGTGTCTTTCATCCCTGAGCACCGGCAACGTCGCTTCCATGCTCCGCTACGCAAATTCGATTTCTACAATGACCACGCGCTCTACCGCGACGCGCGCCGAAGGCTGGAAGTGCTCGTCGATCCCGCACTCGTCCCGCTTGTTTGGGACGCGACTTGGAACCAGTGGAAGCACCTGCTCGGCGCCAAGGTTGAGATCAAGGCCACATTTGTGGAGATTGGTAATTACCGTCGCCGCTGCGGCGCGTGGCATCTCGTGAAATGGGAGACTGCGCTGCCGAGCCGCATCGAGGTCAAACTCCCCGCTGATATTGCCGATCAGATCGAAACCGCCCGCAAGACCTACCATCGCTTTGGCCAGTTCTCCGATGCCCTGGACCGCATTCGCGTTCGTATTCAGAGAGAGCCCGTCGAGAGAGATGAACTGCGACGTCTCTGCTGGGACCTTTGCATCCCGGGAGATTTCGACATCGCTCAGATTAACTGGAAGCCGGACTATGATGCCTTTTTCTACCGCCAACTCTGCCGGCGAGCACGGCGACTTTATCTCTTCCGCGACGAGTACGTATTCGATCTCGAAAAGGCAGTCGTGGTTGAAACGCCGCAACTCGGCCACGCGACGTACCTCTTCGCTAAACCCAGCCGAATGGAGGAATTCCTTCCGGTTTACGTCAAAAGCACGAAGAAAGACATCCGGCAAAATCGCGGCAACGTTGCCGAGATGCTCGGCTTCGCCGGCCGTATCGTTCACGGCTCCAACCCCCGTTTGTGGTTGAAGAGTTTGAAATCACGTCTCGGCGAGACGATGGATCAAGCAGAAACAATCGAGGCATGAACTAAGGAGACCATTTCAGTAGGATTTTCACACACATCGTTATCGTCGGAGATGCATCCACATCCTTTGACGGAATTCATACGGTTCCTTGCGAGCCTGTTAGCTTAGAGGGCGGCGGCTCGATTTCCCAGAAGCCCGCTTCTCGGGAGTTTCAGGCGACAGTACTTCCACTGGACGATGGAAGTGTGTTGCGGCGAACAAGAACGTTCAACCATCTCCACCGCTCGCGGCGAGTTGTCGCGTCCGAATTGGCAAATGTCCAGAAGCCGCGAACGCGAAGTTGGCCGCTATGCGGTGGTCCAAGCTTCCCAGACGTCCAGCGAGCTCAAAGGCAATTCGCCTGAGATGACCTTCGAGAGAGGATCAAGCCACGCGCCGAACTGGTTCCCAGCTGCGACCGATTGGGCAGTGCTCCTCGGCTGGCGAATGAAGCCCATTGACTCCCCAAAGTGCTCGCATAAGGATTTCAGCAAAGTCAGGGCTCGCAACTGCTCCTCGGATGTCGCATACAGAACTCCGAGCCAGGCGCCAGCTACCAACAGTTGAGGATTATTGCTGGTGATACCCTCGTTCAAGATCCACATTCCCACCTGTTCTGGATTGGCAAAAGTGCCAGCCACTATCTTGTGCATCACGGCTCTGACCTTCGCCTCAACCGAAGCAGGTGCCAATGCCAGCGCTTTGTCGTACGCTGCGATCGCGTCGCTCTCGCGGCCCGGCTGGCGTTCGAGCAAGATAGCATAGGCGGCCCACAGCTTCGCGTCATTCGCTCGGTTGGCAAGGCCCTTTCTGTATATGTCCTCCGCGCGGGCCATGCCATCTGGAAGAGACGTGAGGAACCTGCCGTATCGCTCCCACCCCAAGGCGTGGTTCGGAGAAACACGCAGCGCGTGCTTCCACATGAGCTCGGCACGGGCGACGTTGGATGGCCGTTTCGAGAGCAGGAATGCAAACGCTTCAAGGACGTGCGGGTCGTCGGGATTAATGTCCAAACATTGCTCAAAAGATGCCGCTGCGTCGGCATCCCGATTTGGCCGATCTGTGAGATATAACCCGTAATAGAACTTTTGTCTGATGTCGCCTGGATCAGCGTCGATGGCCCGCCTAAAGTAAGGCTCCGCGCAATCTGGCTCGCGCGTGAATCGATAGAAATTCCGCCCCAACAGCCTTAGGGTCACGGGATGATTCGGTGACGCCAGGTCAGCACGAAGCAAGGAATTCGTTGAAGTTTCGACTGCGTTCGGGATTCGGGCTTCCGCAGAGTGATACCACAAGTGGGCATGGGCCCACAGCGCAGGAAGATAGGCGGGGTTTGATGGCGTGTTGCCGGCCTCAAGAAAGGGCAAGAGAATGTTTTCAACGCGGTCGACCGAAGCGACCCATTGGTCCTTGCCAGGCTTCCAGTCGCTGCCGTCCGACCGGGGCGTCATCGCTCGATCCATTAGCGCATTCGCAAGGGCAACAGTCCCAAATCCGTCGGATGGCTTCAGTTCGTGCGCCTTCTCGTAATACTGAATTGCTTCTTCCACCTTTCCTTCCGCATTAAGCAAGTCTCCTTCGAACAAGGTGTCGGCAAATTCATCCGCCGCTTGTTGAAAATGATCCAGAGCTGGACTTATCAGCCGAAGCTCTTTTTCCAACTCGTGGGTCGCTCTAGCCATGTACGTATTACCACAAGCTAAATAAGCCGCCCGTCGGCGTTCGGGATTCCGCGAGGTAATCGCCTCTTTGATCGTGTGCCGCTCTTGAACGCTCTGACTGGGTTCGATTCCCGCGGCTTGCCCAGCAGAGACCTCGGCTAATATCCTAAGCAGGATTCTTCGATCCTCTTCCCGTGAAGACGGGCTCTCTGGAATAGCATTCAACACCAATACCGGGTCACGGTACTTCGGTATTTGTGCGACTTCGATAAAGAAACGGTTCGCGACTGTCGTAAGAACGGCGGTTATTTCGTTTTCGTTAGCCGCGAAGAAGGGGGACGCTTCGTCCTTTGACAGAGCGTGCTTTCGTTCGCGCCAGCCCTCAAGGAGCACCCTGAGAATCTCCTCCGGAAGGGGCAAACTGATCCTCTCGGCGTAATTGCTCATCCGGCGGTCAAGCGCGGTCGGCTGAAACGAATCCGAGCCACCCCTTGCTATCGCATCAGCCGTGTAAGACTCGACTACGTTCTTGCAGGCAGCGGACCACGCTTTTCGTAGCGGCTCTTCCTCGAAAACCTTTATGAGTTTCTCGCGGCCAATACCGACCAGCTCGTCAACCAAAGCACCGCCGAATATCTCGAGCATAAACCCTAATTATCCCACGAGATCTGATACTTACCAAATTACGCTATCACAAATTCTGGTCATGTTCCAAGCGCGAGTTGCGATTTGTGGGGGGGTAACGGCTTAACCTGAATTTGACATTGCTCGCGTCCCAGATGTCCCCTTCGAGGAAGTTTAGCCCATACCACGCGCGAGCAGAACGCTTGAAATAGCTTAGGCGCCAGTTACAGAATTCACATATTGAAGCGAATACGTCAGCGATCCATTAAAATGAGGGCCTAAGCCACGCGGCGCTGTCCAGCACCGGCACTCATGCCTCGCGCCGGCCTTTCCATGGAACGCCGCCTTAACCGCCTCCAAACTGCTGCGTCAACGGGCAAGCGTCCGCTTGAACCCGTTTCGAGGCTGATTAAACCGCCGTGATAAGAAACCATCGCATAGCGGAACAGTCGCGCCAGTAAAGCCAGAGCGTGGTGGGCGAGCGTCGAGTTTACAAACGGCTCTTGCCGCTCCAACGCTTCCGCCTCGCTGCAACTGGGTAGGCCATCGTCGTCTAGTTGTGGGTCCACTATTTCCGGGAACAATTCAGAGACGGTGCGAAGGCGCGTCCTCGATCGCCGGTTGGTCTGATTCAACGGCTCACCGAGCACGAATTGGCCGCTATCCGTGTTATTGCCTATGTCGAGCCAATAGTGCGTCCTGCTCCAATTGCTCGTGCAATCTTGGATCACGGCGCGCGCAGCCCGCGTGTCTACACACCCGATCACGATGTCGGCTTCATCAATTCTCGCGCCCTGTTCCAAGTTTCGCGGGACTGCCTGCCAATCCAAGCCCCAGAACACATTGAGCCTATTCACCAGCACAACTGCTTTATGCAATCCGACCTCAGAACGGCTGAACGGTTGCCGCACGCAGTTGGTGGGAGAAATCACGTCACCGTCCATGAGTGTGACGTTCAGACCTGCGGGGTGGCCGTTGGCAATCATGGCTTGATGCAGATACGGCAGCCCGGCTGCGACCGCGCTGCCCGTTCCGCCACTGCCCACCACCAGCACCCGCACGCGGCGCCGAAGCAGCTCGCCATGGATGTTGTGAAGATCCATTGGCGTTAACCCTCCTCGTCGCCTTCAATAAATTCCCGCAGAGTTTGCTTGGCATCCGTTAGGAATTGAGTTGGAAACTTTTCCGCACTGTCCGCGAGGCTCGACCAGAGACCAAAGAATCCGCCCGGATGGCTCGTGAGCCGCGCGGCTCCGGATGCGTGGGTAAATTCACTCGAAAAGTAAGCGTCTTCCCAGCCTGCAATCGAACCCACCCTCACATCGTCAGGCACTCGCATGTTGCCTTGGCACACCAGCCCTTGGCCGTCGGTATTCCAGTAGGGAGCAGTCTTGAGTGGCGTGGTCGCTGAGGGCCGGGCGTCGGGCCCGAGCGCACGCACGAACAGTTCTTGACCGGAAATTTTGAAAACCAAAGGCGGATGAGGATACATGCGTCCGTTCAGCTTCTGTGCTTCTTCGCTTCCACCACCGAAAAACATGACGCGGCGCTGGGCCTGACTCCACCACACGACCATGTCCGGCGTTCGCGCAAGAATGTTTTCAGGGAGTATCTCCGGCGCCACTCGCGCTCCGAGGCCATGTGCCAGCGCCCGTAGAAATGACGTGGTGAGCGATTGCCCCGGCCCGAGATAAGGTGTTTGACCTTTTTCAGCTTGAACCTCGTGAAGCGTGGCGAATGCAGCCGGGCCATCCCCATAAACAAGTACTGCAGACTTCAGCGCGAAATGTCGACTATTCCCGATCCTGACTTGGGCCTCCATTCCCGGCCTCCTCCCGCTTAATCACCCCTTGTTCATTCCCCGGCATAATGTCGATCAACTTGCTGGCTGCGGCCAGAGTTTCACAGACCACGCCGAGCGTGCGGAAGGCATATAGCACGCTCTCTCGGTCAAGGGCGTTGAGCGGGATGATCACGCTAGGCTCCGGCGTAACCTCCATCATGTTTTGTGCCTCTTCGTCGAAGCACCCCTCGATGGCGTCGTTCTGTGCGAAGACTGCAAGCAGGCTGGGTAATGCGGGATTCGTGTCGCACAACTCCTCGCGCATCTCGTCAGTCAACTCGGGCCGCTTCGCCTGGTCAGAAATCTCCGATAGCTCAAGCAAGGCGGTCAGAATGGCCCTCACTTGCTTCTTCTTCGCCTGGTATGCCACCTTTCGTAGTCCCCTTCGGCCAATTTGGCGGCGATTCATGTAAGGCGGAATGGATCCTTCGACGTTGGGGATTTCATACTGGTCCTGGTCTTCTTCGCCCTCGATCCAATCGCAGAGCGTTGCGACACGGTCCTGTGCGTCGCGGTAGTCATAAACACGAACCCAGTTGTTCAAGGCCCCAGCGAAAAGTTGAAAGAAAGTTGCTGGGGCTCGCGGGTGGGTTTGGTCTAACAATTCGAGGGTTGGCTTGAATACCACGTAACCTGCTTTGTCAGCATCGATCGTCAGGTATAGGCGACTGCCGTCCGGGTTGTCCTCATTCCCCTCAACGTACCCGTCTAGACAATCGGTGAGCGTGACGTAGAGGTCGAAGCGACGTTTAATCGATTCACCGCCGTGCGCTGCTATCCAGCAGTCGAGCGTTTTGAGAATATAGGCTCTCGGGTCGTGGCCCGCCGCAACCCAATCTTCGGCAATCGCGATGTCCAGTTCCAATAGAGTTTGTGCCAGGGTGATGGAGGCCAACTCGCCGGCAGAGAATCGGTGTTCGAGCGGCACTCCGTCAAGCCTGGGGATCGCCAATTGATCTCCCACTCCCATCAGGTCGGCGGCAGCCACCCGGGTGGAGGCGAGAGCGGCCTTCCGTTTCGCCGTCGGCTGATTCCTGCCAGAGCCGTTGCCAGCACATAGTTGGCTTTTTGAAGGTCTCCGCATCTTGCGAACCTCGCGAGTAGTGTTTGGTTTCGAGGGTGGCGGTCCTGTTCAAGCTCCGCAAGCTCTCGCAGGACCGCCGTCTTGCCCTCCTCCCTTTTGCGTCCACGCTTCTTGCTCATGGGCGATCATCCCTTCGCGCCGATCGCACGGACGAAGTTGTAGCGGAGTTTGTTGCCAACCGCCTCCGGACCTGTGATTGAGGCGGTGGCAATATCCGGATAGAGCGTACTCAACACGCCCCTCACTTCTTCCGGGCTTAGCGACTTGCCTGGATCTGGGATTTTTACCCCGTTGAAGGCGAATTCGCGTTCAATTACAGTGCCAGCCTGCATACGCTTTCACCTCCTGTCGGTTTGGTTTCGGCGGCGGGTGCGGCCAGTTTGGAGCTTTCGAATAGGCTATTGCTCGTTGCTGGCGCCTCCGCAGTCTTTTCCGGAGCGGCGTAGTTGTCGGTTGTGGCAGCACTAGTCCTCTCGACCGGTTTCTTGTTTCGTTCTGCGCTCTTCTTGCGCGCTTCTTCCTGGGCAGCCTTGGCCGCGGCCTCCATTTCAGCTTTGGCCTGGGCCAACGTGCTACCCAGTTGGGTGTGGCACTCGACGTAGCTTGCCAAGTGCTTTCCCAGTTCCGTATCGAGCTCCTCCGGAGTTCCGGTGTAACTCAGCGGTGTAGTGAGCGCCGGGTTTTCGTCCTCCTTCACTTTCTTGGGGATGACGTTCACTCGGAGCATCTTCTCGTCCTCGCGGGCGACGGTGATCATGACGGTACGTCCGGCGAGTAGTGGCATTAATTCGACAAACACAGTTCCTCCTTTGTTGTTACACGGGTTGATTAAAGGCGTGGGTCTTACAAACTAGAAGGGTGCAAGACAAGCCTGGCAAGCGGGTCGGGCTCTGTTCTTCTGAGCAATTCGGCGTACGCGACTGGCGTGAAGGAACAAAGTAGAAAGAGCAGAGACTGGTCCCGGGAAGCATAGAAAAACTGAAGACCCTTCGAAGACCGTACCCTAAAACGGTATGTCTTCAGAGTTCTCCGGTCGGCCAGTTCCTGCGCTCGACGGCGGCTCCCCGTGTTCCGCCGCGGCCTGGCCCGATCCATTTCTCGAACCGCCCAATAGACGCAACGTGCTGACGACCACCTCGGTGACGGTCCTTGCATTGCCGGCCTTGTCGTCATACTTGCGTGTCTGCACTCGGCCTTCGAGATAGATCTGCTTCCCGCGCGTCAAGTATTGACCGCAAACTTCGGCCAGGCCGTTCCACGCAACACAACGAAACCATTCCGCGCGGTCAACCTGATCACCGTTGCTGTTTTTGAACGATTCATTCACTGCGACGGAGAAGTTTGCGACGGGCTTGCCTCCTGCCGTGAACTTGACCTCCGCGTCGCTCCCAACATTTCCGAGAACGATCAACTTATTCACACCTTGCTGAGACATGAGTTTTTGCTCCTTTTTATTGGCGGCTTTTGCCGCTGATTAAACGTGACAAAATTTCAAATATTCTTACTCGCTGGAGCGGCATCATCTAAGATGGGCATTCACTACACTCGGGGAGGCAGGCCATGGCAATCATCGGCGAAGTCCTGGAGGCGAACGAAACCTATGCGAAGAACTTCAACCAAGGAAATCTTCGGATGCCCCCGGCCAAAAAGCTTGCGGTGGTGGCCTGCATGGATGCCCGATTAGTCCTGTCTCAACTTCTGGGCACGGGGATTGGGGACATTCACATGATTCGAAACGCCGGCGGTATCGTAACGGAAGACGCGTTGCGCACGCTCATCATCTCCCATTATCTGCTGGGCACGCGGGAGTTCATGATTCAGGGGGGATTATTCAGTGAGAATTGAATATTCCACGTGAAGTGTGTCATGCTGAATAGGCTCTCAGCGCACGCGCTGGAATACATTCAGGACCCGCCCGGAAAGAGAAAGTTCCTGGGGCTCTCTCTTTCCGGCGGCGGATTTCGGGCCACACCTTTCCATTTTGGCGCGGTTCGACGGCTGAACAAACTTGTCGTATTGAAGAAAGTAAGCACTCTATCTTCCGTCTCGGGCGGAAGCATTGCTGATTACATGACAGAATTCACTGAAGGAAGACCGAGAGCGCTGTGGCTGGATAGCGAGATGCCGGTACGGATTACGGTACGGTTAAGGCACGGCTTGTGCGGACTACCAACGACTTACAGGGCTGCCCGCCTCTTGCATGTCATTGGTTTTCTTTCACGGTGCTGTTCTTTCACGGCGGTAACACGGGTTCAAATCCCGTCGGGGACGCCAATACCGCTCAATACCTTGCGAACAGATGTCCGATTTTGCGCTGGCACAAAATGGGAACAACTTTCGCTCTAGCTTTCCACCCCTTCAATCCGAGTCAACATCCCTATAAACAGGCTGGCGACAGAACTCCGGGCTTGCCGCTTCGCAATATTGAAAAGCACTCGCATCAAGTTTCGGATTTTGGCGCAACTCGCTCACGAGAGTTTCAAGCCTCTTAGCCAGGACTCGACACCGATTGGTCATATGCAGGACAAGGTGCGGACCCGCGTCATAGGCGAATGCCGCCGATGCTGTCTTGAACCGAATTTCGTCGTAGAATGGAAGGCAGTTTATCGGCTTGGGAGATCCATGCAGCTGACGATTCTTGCCATGTTCCTTGAATTCTCGAGTACCGCCGTCGCGATGTCCGCCGCCGGCCTCGCGCTGCTCGTGATTGGTCTGCTGGCCGCGAAGAACGACATCATCCAGGCTCGGGGCATAGAGAAGGTGGTAGCGCTGACCCCATTGTGCTTCGCCATCCCGTTGGCGGCCTTCGGCGCAGAACATCTTTCCGGTGGAATCCCCCTGCAAATGGTGCCCGCGTATATTCCTTGGCGTTTGTTCTGGATTTATTTCGTCGGATTCGCGCTCATCGCAGCATCGTTGAGCATCGCCACGAGTATTCAGGTGCGCTGGTCCGGCCTGTTGTTGGGAATCATGATGTTCCTGTTTGTGGCGATGTTGCATCTTCCGGGAGCGGTGAGGGGCGGCGGCCGAATCGCATGGACGGTCGTCTTCCGGGAATTGTCGTTCGGCGGCGGCGGGTGGGTTTTGGCGGGAATAGCGCTGGGCGGAAGTGGCGATGGGCGGCGTAAGATTCTCATCACCGTGGGCCGCGTATTAATCGCGATCGCCGCGATTGTTTTCGGCGTCCAGCATTTTCTGCACCCGCTGGGACTTCCCGGGGTTCCGCTTGAGAGACAGATGCCCCCGTGGATTCCCGCCCGCGCCTTCATCGGCTATTTGACCGGCGCATTCCTTATCGTTGCCGGCGTCTGTTTTCTGCTGGCACGGAAGACGCGCATGGCGGCTACCTATCTCGGGACGTGGATTGTGCTTCTGGTGGTGGCCATCTACGGGCCTGTCCTGATTGGGGCGCTGGCCGACCCGAGTGCGGGTGCGAAAGTCGAGGGGCTCAACTATTTTGCCGATACGCTTCTATTTGGCGGAGTGATTCTTTCGCTGGCCAGGGCCACGGCGCCGCGCAAATCGGGAGGCACCTGACCCTGCCCTATTTTCGGATTGCCAACCATTCGGGCACTAAAGCCTTGCCGCTATATTCATACCACGGAAGAAGCGGCTTGCCTGGCATTCATCATTTCTCAATGCAAGTCCGGCACGCAGCCTCAGAGCTACGGGCTCGACAGGCATCCCATAATTGTTCAGCCGAAAGCTGAGACTTGGCTTGTCTGAGCGCTTTGCACAACTCAGTGGACTCCGGATTCGCAACCGGAGGTTCGTGGAACGCCACCTTCTTTTTCCGGACCGCATGTATGCTCGGTCCATCCTCATCGGAGCGCAAATCAACGGCGTCATCTTGCCAATGGATGCGCAACCCGGCGCCCCCGCTGGGACCCGCAATGAATTCCGCGGTTTGGCCGTCACGATTATCCAGCGTCAATCCCACATTTCCGGAAGGTGCAAAAGTCACGTAGCCGCTGCGCTCCTCTCCTGTTTCGTCATAGAGCAGAATGCCAGCGGCCCTTTGCCCACGCGGCAAAGTCTTTCCGTTTACGACGGCGTCAGGTAACTGCGCGCCGATTCGCACTCTGACCGTGCCGTGATCATCGACAACAGAGAGTTCGGACGCGCTCAGAGTCTTCGGGTTATTTTGGGCGGCTACCTTCGTGCCAAATGGTGGGATCAACAGTATCGCAATGGCAAGCGCCGTGATCACGGCGCACCATGCCGTGAGTAACCGATTTCGTCCTTCCAGACGAGAAATCCGCTCCAAGTCAATATCTGGCATTATGCACCCCTTTGAGATCGAATCCTGTTTAGTTCTATTTCGTGAATACGAGCGGCAAGCCCATTTTGTTCGATCTCCCGCCAGAAATGCCTGCCTGGCTGAACGCAGTAATCTTTGACTGGGCGCATGAGGGGGTGCTCGGAAAGAATTCGCTTTAACGTGTAACGGCCCAACCGTGCAACTACCTAGTCCCAACAAACGCCAAACGCAGGGGCGAGGAGCCGACTGCACAGCCAATTCACCTCTGCCTGCAAAACAGGAACTCCACGGCGTTGGTCTGGTCTCTGAGTTGGCGACGATACAGGAATGGAGCGGCTTCGTTCTACCCTACTGCATTAAACAGGGTCCAAATAGGGCGTTGGCTTTTCTTCGGAAAACTGAATAAACTTGTCTCGAAGAACATCGAAAGAACATGCTCGCAGATCCCGCACTCCTTCCCGCCGACACGAACGTTCGGCCAGCTTCGACCTTTCCCACAGCTCATTTCCATCGCAAATCCGTTAGGCCAGGAATCAAGCAGGTTTCTTACAATGGTGCTCGACAAAAATCCCCCTAAGTTCCGCTCACAAAAGCGTCTAAGTGAATTGTTACACTAAATCAATTTCATACACATTTTCTTTCTGTGCTCACAGCTCAGGTTGGGTGATGGGCAGAATAAATTTTCTTGATTGGTAGAAAACCTTAGGAGTCGCTTTTCATCCAATTACAAAGGGGCAGACATTGTCTGCGCCATTGTGAGTCTACGCGTCGGTCGGGGTCCATGTATCCGAAAGTTACAAAATCCAAAGGGGAGGATTCTGCATGCGTGATTCACGTCCTTTCATTCTCCGTTGCCTGCTGGCCTTGTCGCTGGCATCGGCATTCATAGCAACCAACGCACACGCGCAATACAACGCAGGCATCGAAGGCACAGTTTCTGATGCCTCTGGCGCCGTGATCGGGGGCGCCTCGGTTCAAATCACCAATCAGGATACAAACATCGCGAAAACAGTCTCCACCGGCACCGACGGGTTCTACCAAATCTCCGGCCTTCCACCGGGCAAATATACCGTTGCCGTCACATTCAGTGGATTCAAATCCACCTCGGTCAAGGATGTAGAAGTCACGGCTGAATCGGTTAAGGGCCTGAACGTTACGATGGAGCCGGGCGAGGTAATTCAGACCGTCAACGTGAAAGGAGAGTCGGCCCCGCCAATCGAGACCGAAAATGGCACCCTCAGCGGGACGCTCTCCAAAGAGGAGATTCAATCGCTGCCCCAGTATGGCCGCGACCCTTATGAGTTGGTGCGCCTCACGCCGGGCGTATTTGGCGATGGCTCGCGCCAGGCCAATGGAAACTCGAACCTCTTGCCGAATACCGCAGGACCGGGGGGATCGAACACCTCGATCTTTCAAACCGAGAATATGGTCCAAATTTCCTCCGCGGGCCAGAGAATCTCGGACAACAACTTTACCCTCGACGGCGTGAGCGCCAATAGCCTCACTTGGGGCGGCGCCGCCGTCGTTAGCCCTAACCAGGACTCGATCCAGGAAATCAAAGTCGTCACCAACGGCTACGACGCGGAGTACGGCCGCAATTCAGGCGTAACCGTGCAAGTGATCTCGAAGACCGGCACCAATAAGTTCCATGGCAGCGGGTTCTTCAAGTATGACGATCCGGGGCTGAACGCCTTCAACAAATACAACGGGGAAAACGGCGGGGTTCCTAATCCCACCGTCCGAGTCCCAGACGCCACCCGCCAGTTCGGAGGCAGCCTCGGAGGGCCGATCAAGAAGGATAAACTGTTCTTCTTTTTTTCCTATGAAGGGCTGCGCGACAATAAGAGCGACGTCGCCAACGAGTACGTCTTTACGCCTCAATACGTGCAATCCGTTATTGGCCAGCGTGCTGGCGGCGTGACAGCGCAGATTTTCCAGAATAAAGGCTTCCAGCCGAGGATCATCCAAGTCCTTACACCCTCATGCAGCGTTGGTTTTTCCGCCAACCTGTGCCAGGTGGCTGGTAACGGCTTGGACCTCGGTTCCCTGTCCGGAGGTATCGGGACTTACGTCAACGACTTTAACACCTCAACCGGCGGCGGGTTTGATGGGATCCCTGATATTGAGTTGGCGCAAGTCGCCGTCCCGAGCAACACCAAGGGCAATCAGTACAACGGCCGCATCGATTTCACACCCACCAGCAAAGACACCTTTGCGGTCAGCACCTACGTGAGTAGCTTGAACAGCATCGCGGCGGACGCTTCCACCGGCAGCCAGCCGATGGCCGATGTGAACTTCCAGCCTCTCAACTCGGTCACCACCGTTTTGTGGAACCGCACCATCTCGCCCTATTTGCTCAACCAGGCGCGCGCCAATGTTACTCGTTATGCCTTTAACCAAGTGCAGTCCAATGCCGGCCAGGTGAACTGGGGAATTCCCCGCGTTGAAGTGCAGGGGTTTCCATTCGGGCGCATTTATTTTGGTGCAATGCAATCGCCCAACGAGCCGGGCATCCAAGCCGAAAACACAATCGCCTTCAACGATACGTTGAGCCAGGCGCACGGAAACAAGACATTTAAATATGGCGTGGACATCATCAAAGAGCAGAGCAACAACAACCTGTTGGGAGCCGCCCGGCCCGACATCGTTTTCCAGTACCTCTGGGACCTGCCCAACGATGCGCCCATCTTCGAGCAAATCCAGGCGTCGCCCGTTACCGGCGCTCCCACTTCCGCCCAGCGTTATTTCCGAACCAGCGATTACTCACTCTTCCTTCAAACCGACTGGAAGTTGCGGCCCAACTTTACCCTGAACATGGGATTGCGATGGGAGTACTTCACACCCTTGACCGAGAAGAACGGCGAACTGAGCAATATCGTTTTCCCATCGGGCGGAGGGCTTGCAGGGGCCAAAGTGGAGCCGACAAGCCAGCTCTACAACTCGGACAAACATAGCTTTGGTCCTCGCTTAGGTTTTGCCTACAGTCCCACTATGTTCGCGAACAAGCTGGTGATCCGGGGCGGTTTTGGCGTTTTCTTCAACCGCCTGCCAGAGCAGGTTTTTGACAATACGCGCCAAAATCCGCCCTTTACGGCCGATTATGGTATTTGCTGCGGCACTTCGGGAAGCCCTTACGTCAATGGCCAGATTATTTACGCGCTGGGGTCCAGTAATTCTCCCACCAGTTATCCTGCCAATCCCAACCTGGCTACGGGCATCGACCCCAACACCGGCACGCCTCCGGGCGTCGGAGTTCAGGTCTACGGCGCCCTCCCCAACACGCCGAATCCATATGTGGAGGAGGGGTCGTTGGGATTCGAATACAGCCTCGCTCACAATTGGGTGGCGGCCGCAAACGTAGAGGTCAGCGGCGGTCACAAAATCGGGCGGCTGCTGAACTTGAATTACCTCTATCCACAGCCGGTTGCTCCGAATCCACTCCAACCCGGCCAAACCTACCAACCGTTTTCCAACGGCATTTTTGTCCTGATCCCGGACGTCAATAGCGCCTATGACGGCCTAAATACGCGCCTCAGCCACCAATTCGCTCACGACCTGTTCGCCCAGTTCACTTATCGCTACAGCAAAAGCATCGATGAAAGCTCCTGGGAGGGTCCATGTTTCTGCACCAACGAAACATTTCCGCAGAACCTGAAATCGGAGCGCGGACCGTCTGACTTTGATGTGACCCACTACTTCACGGCCACCGCAATCTACCAGTTGCCCTGGCTGAAGGGGCGTCACGATCTTTTGGGCCGGACGCTTGGTGGGTGGGAATTGGACCCTATCATTACCGCTCACTCAGGCTTTCCCTGGACGCCGGTTGACGGCCAGTCAGTTCAGACGCCGGGAGGCCCGACCCTGGCGCCGACCCGGCCAGTCGCTGAAATTGGGACTCCACTCAATGATCACTCGAACGACGCCTTCATCAGGCCGGGGGGAGACTTCCCCAATGGCCCCCTTAGTTACTTCGCCATTCAACCATCCGGACCGCCGGGAATCGGCCGCAACTCCTTCCGCGGGCCGCATTACTTCGGTACTGATTTGAGCTTTGCGAAAAACACTCGCCTGCCCGAGGCACTTCACCTGGGTGAGGCAGCCAACCTGGAAATTCGCGCCAACTTTTTCAACGTCTTTAACAAAATGAATCTTGCGCCATTCGGATTCAGCAGCAACAGCACTTTCCTCGGCAACCCCGGCAACCCGCCCACGGCCAACAGTAATTTCGGCCTGGCCTCGGCAGGCCTCGCCGGTCGCGTAATAGAATTCCAGGCACGGGTCAGTTTCTAACATTTCAATCGACAACTTTGCTCGATCGGCTCGCAAGAGCCGGTCGAGCATCTCAAATCCAGGATCCAAGGGCGGGGCGACAATTTGGAGACTCTCCCCGTCTCTCTTCGACTTCCATATCGCCGCATGGCGTTTCGTTCTAACCGTAGCGGATTGCTTACTTAGGGCCATTGTGTTGTTTGGCAGAGCTTCGACTTCTTTTAGTGATGTCAGGGTTTGCATCATTGGGAGCGGGGCCCCGGCCCGCGCTCCCAGGAAAATCAGGACACTACTCTCCTGTCGAGAGCCTTAGCGTCGCTCAAGATGGGGAACTGAGACCTTCTAATTCAATCTGGCGCGGCATTGCATAATAATCGTGGAGCACTCCGGCATTCGGTCACCGCCCTGTGCCCTGAAGCTACGAAGGCTTTGCGGATGATTCTCATCACTTACCTCAGACATCTCCCCGGCTGCATTTTGCGCGCAGGGATGGGCTTGCTCATGGTGGGTTTTGGATTAATAAGTGCAAACGCTCAAGCGCAGGCCGCGGATGATCGCCGTCCTGGCGCACACAAGAATCTTAGATCAGAAGAACAGGCCATTCTCGACGATCTAAGTCATCGTGCCTTTCTCTTCTTCATGGAACAAGCAGATCCAGGGACTGGCCTGGTGCGTGATCGCGCCCGCACGACGGGTGTGGTCGAGAGCGAGCACGATCGCGACGCAGCCAGCATCGCCGCCACAGGTTTTGGGCTGACAGCTTTCTGTGTGGGCGTTGAACACGGATGGATTTCCCGCGACGAGGCGCGAAAGCGCGTGCTGGCCACACTGCACTTTTTCGCTGAGCGCGCGCCTTCCGAACACGGCTGGTTCTACCATTTCATGGACGCCGGCAGCGGCAAGCGCAAGTGGAAAAGCGAACTCTCCTCCATAGACACGGCGCTCCTGCTGGCGGGCGTTCTCACAGCGCAACAATATTTCTCAAGCGATCATGAGATCACTACGCTTGCTGACACGATCTACGGCCGGGTAGATTTCAGCTGGATGCTTAACGGAGACCGCTACCTGCTCGCGATGGGCTGGTTTCCGGAGAAGGGCTTCATCCCCGCCCATTGGGACCATTATTGCGAGCTGATGATTCTTTATCTGCTGGCCATCGCTTCCCCCACCCACTCCATTCCCGCCGAGTCATGGTATGCCTGGAGCAGGCCGCCCATTACCTACAACAATTACCATTACATTTACGGCGACCGTCCTTTGTTCGTTCATCAGTTTGCCCACGCCTGGATCGATTTTCGCCATCGTCGTGAATCGAGGGCGCCGCACATCGATTGGTTTGAAAATTCCGTGACCGCGACGCTCGCGCACAAGGAGTACTGTCTTCGCCTCCATTCAAAATTTCCCGGCTATTCTGAGGATGTCTGGGGCATCACTTCCTCGGACAGCGTGAAGGGTTACATCGGCGGCTGGGGTGGTCCGCCGGATGATCATCAAGTGGACGGCACGGTGGTGCCCTGCGCCTCAGCCGGTTCGCTGATGTTCACGCCTCAGGAGTCCCTCGCCGCCCTTCTTAAGATGAAGCAGCTTTACGGCGACCGAATCTATGGCCGCTACGGCTTCGCTGATGCGTTCAATCCAAACACCGGTTGGGTTGACTCCGACGTGATTGGAATCGATGTCGGCATTACGTTGCTCAGCGCGGAGAATCTCGCCACGGGCAAGGTGTGGAAATGGTTCATGCGGAATAGGGGAATTGGTGACGCGATGGACCGAATCGGCCTGACTCTGACGCCAGGTGAACAAACCTCTCCTGGGAGCAAATCCAAACTCGGGACTCTGCGCTCCGGGTCCCGGTTAGAATGAACTGAATCGAAATTGGAAATACGAAGAAGGGACTTCAAAGAGTGACATTGCCGCAAAGGAACGCCTTGAGTGTGTCACGAGACGCGGTAAGTGAATTTTTTTGATAAGCGGTTAAGCTGATCGCTCACCCGATCACCTTCAGAGACAAGACGTTTCAAGTCGGCAATGCAACTGCGTATTTCCAGTTGCCGCATCACCTGCCGTTTTAATGCGTTTAATGCTTCACGCTGTTGTTCGGTTAACTCGCGCCGCCTGCGGTCGATGACGCACAACGTCCCAATCGCCTGACCTTCGGTGGTGGTCAAGGGGGCGCCAGCGTAAAACCTGATGTGGGGTTCGGCGGTTACCAGCGGATTGGTTGCGAAGCGGACGTCCGTTGAAGTATCGGGGACCACGAATAGTTCAGGCTGAAGAATGGCATGTCCGCAGAAAGATATTTCTCTCGAAGACCCTTCCATGGTTGTGCCGATTTTCGATTTGAACCATTGGCGGTCACTGTCCACCAGACTGATCAAGGCGATCGGCACGTCGCAAACTTGAGCCGCCAAGAGTGTCAGATCATCAAATTCCTGTTCGGGGGCCGTGTCGAGAATTTCGTATCGACGCAGCGCCTCCAACCTGGCGGTTTCGTTGATCGGAAGATCAGGTTTCCAGGCCCAAGCAGAATTTTCCGGCATGGGGACCCCCCTTCAAATAATCTTTGTGATCACCCCATGTGTATCATGCCATGCCGGCCTAAGACAAGAGGAACCCAATGAATATCGAGGCTATCTCCAACCCTCACCGGAATTTCATGTTCCGTGCTGATGTTCTTCCCCCAATCCTCGCACCAGAACGAGTCACCCAAATCTGGGGGGCTTCAGAATCAGGCGCCGTGATGGGAAAACCCGCGGCGCGGATTCGTCTATTCCCCGCGCGCGCTTGATGAATTCTCTTCTGTTCAGTTTCTTGGGGTCAGAAAAATGAGTCAAACAGCGGGAGGAATTGATCCGGCGTACACACTCCCTTTTCTAAAAGGAAAATGCCACCGCCGTCGGCCGGAGCCCGCCATATTCTCGGCATTCCGCGAGGAAGAACCAGGGCCTCGCAGTCAGCCTGAAGCCATTCCCACGCCGTGATGTTCCACGCTAGAAGTGTCAATTCCTGGAAATTTATTTTGGGGGAGGCACTTGGTTTTGCACTCCGGACAAGGGATCGCCCATTAGTTTCCCCTGGCAACTCCATTCACCGAAGGATGTTTTGAAACAGGTGCCGGTAAATGAAGCCGCCTTCCTGACGTTACAATTCTTTCCGGGCGGAAACCCCATGGAGCCGGGGGGCCGGCAAGAATAGCTATCAACCGCTCCCCGAATCGGGTACACCGGCTGGGTATTGTCGATGTCCCGCCTTCCTGCGTCAGACCAAGCCGAAAACGGCCGTGCTTTGCCGATTTCAAACTCCGCGTTTTCATATAAATAAATGTAGCCCCCCGCAATACTCTCCCCGCTGATCTTGTTGCATCGAACGTAGTCTTTCACCTGGCTGGGCGATGGAGCGCCCGTGGCGGGTTCCTTCATCGACTTGCATTCAAAGGGATCCCTCGTATCGTACTTTTTGCCCGCGCCTTCCTGGCCGTACGCCAGTGTGAGGGCGCCCGCAAATACAAAGATTGTCAACAAAGTGCTTTTCATCATGTGTCCTCCAAAACAGTCAATGTTAACAATGATATTACTTTATTCGGTTATTTCTGTAAACGTATAATCCCCAACTCCGGAGTGGAGTTGATCGCTATTCCAGGGGTGGACCAATAACCATGCGCATAAAAGCCGCGCCATCGCGCATGGAACAGTGCCAGTCGCCAAAATTATTCTTGTAGCACATCCCTTGAGCCGCCGGCTGGGGTCCTCTGCTGCAATTCTTGCCGGCCACCGTAACCGTGCCGTCCACTTTTGAACAATAGGCCCAGTTGTAGCTGCCCCGAATGTTGAACACGAGGGCGGAAACATCAATATCGGGAATTGAGTCGGTGTTGATATTGAAGGGGCGTCCCTTGCCGACTTCCACTTTGACATCGGTGACCTGACTTAGCTGTCCGAAACCATTGATGACTTCCATATCGCAAGTCAAGTACTGTGCGGCTTGCGCTGCGGATATCTCCCCTTTCTCCGGCGCCTTCCGCGAATCGCAGGTTTTTGGATCTCGCGCCAGGTACGGCTTCCCGGCGCCCTTCTGGGCAAAAGCCAGTGGCAAGCCGACGCACACCACTAGCACGACGAGCAACAAAAATCGCTTGGTCATAATACTCTCCAGTTTTTCGATTGATCGACACGTCGCGGAAGGGAAACCTTTCTGGAATCCCCGCAGGGTTCGCGGGCGGCGCATGCAACGGTCTTATGCGGGATGCGGGTTGAAGAATAGTCGAAAAGGGACGAGATAAGCAAGAGCTATTCCGGGCTTATGCTGACATGGGATTGGCATGACAACTCCGTTCAGTTTGAGCCAACATCTAAATCCGGAGCTATTCTGAAGAAATCGCTCTATTCCACATAGCGTCTACTCGGTTCGAATTACCCTTTCAGGGTGAACACGGATTCAAATCCCGTCGGGGACGCAATACTTCCATACCATTGGCTATTACGTGCGCCTGGTCAGGTCCCGGCATGCTCAGTTTCTTGGGTCAAGTCGGACTCAGTTTCTCATTTTAGGCATCTTCCGCGGCTAGCTCGTCGAGAAGGCTCGCCGCCTTGGTTACCTTGTCAACCCCGAAGACCAACAGCCCCAGTGTCGAGCCGGGCTCCAGGCCGCAGTAACTGTAGTCAACGTTAATCTGATTTTCTCCCAGCTTCGAGGCGGCGCGGGCCAACTCACCCGGCCGGTGCGCCAGCCTGGCTACGGCGACCTCCGTCTCTTCGAAGATCATGTGCAGGCTCCCCAGAACCGCCTTGGCGCTGTCCATATCATCGGCCAGGAATCGGACCAGACTTTCGCGCTCCTCGACAAACGATTGGAACGCCAGGACGTTCACTCCGCGCTCCGCCAAAGCGTGAAAGCACTTTCCCAGGGCGCCCGGTTTGTCTTCAATCGTTACGATAAACTCCTTCGCCTTCGCCATGTGACTAGACTCCTTCTGACCTGCCCCCTGGTCGAATAGTCCAAATCATAATATGAGTCGATTGGTTTGGGCTAGCTCTGGTTTTGGCGGAACGAGAGGCATAAAGAGGGGCCATTCTTTCATTAAGCCGCTTGCCGCGACAGCAGACGAGGAGAAGAATGGGCGGCCGCAATTATAAAAGAGGATAGTAAAATTCAATTTTGCCGGGAACAGTCGGATTTTTTCATCCAGGCAGGAAATAAAAACTTAAATTGCAGTTGACATCACCCGGGCGACTTTTGTAAAAGTATTGCCTTCTCGAGGAGGAAAACCACATGCGAATGTTACTTAGAGTCTCTATTCCCGTCGATGCCGGAAATGCCGCTGCCAAGGCTGGAACCCTGGGTTCTACTGTCGAGCGCATTCTGGCCGACCTGAAGCCGGAAGCGGCGTATTTCTATGCGGACGACGACGGACAAAGATCGGGCTCCATCGTTTTCGACATGAAGGATTCGTCGGAGATCCCGGGGATTGCCGAGCCCTGGTTTCTGGCATTCAACGCGAAACTTTCTTTCCGGCCGATTATGAATCCGCAAGACTTGGCCAAGGCCGGTCCCTCGATTGCGAAGGCTGCTAAAGATTACGGAAAGTAGATCACCCCAAGGCCAGCGCACAAGAACGTAGAGTCGAGTATGGGACCCGGGTCCTGAGGGAAACCATCACACGGAACTCAGGCCCGGGTCTTTCTCTTCTTCCCCCAGTTATTTTCAATGCAACCTTCAATCAACTATCCCATCCCATCCTGGCCGCGCCTGCCAAGTTCAATAACCGGCAGTGGCCTCACACCTATGGTTTCAATCCCCGCCTTCCTCCTGGGCCCTTTTCACAACGCCCGGGCTGCTTTTTAGTTCCCTTATGAATACGAAATCTCCAAAAGACTCAGTGCTGAAGACGGCAATGGCGATGAAAGGCCAACGAAAAAGCCGCTCCCCAAGCCATTCAGCTAAAGAAAAGCATTGGCAAAACTAATTGAAAAGAGAAGAAAAATGGTTGTGGTATAATTCGCCCCTATCGCGAGGCCTTTAGGGAAAAGCCGACCCTAGCAGGATCGTGCGTCTGAAAAAACACACGACCAACGGAGGCGAAGTCTGAAGAGACTGAAAGCTGCGCCCGGAGCCCTCGTGAAGACCTGTCAGCACTTCGCGAGTGTCGTAATGGCGCGGTGGCTCGTCTCGGAGCGCCAACGCGATTACCGGTTATGCCGCACCTCAAATTTTCCCCGGGTGCCGCATAAAAGGCGGGGCCGCGTCTTGTGATGATGAATTAAACTGGGAATCAGACGATGGAGCACGTTGAATGGTGATGTGGACGGAGATGGCGCGGTTTCTCGTTAAATGGAACTTGTATTTCCCCTGCCCTCCTGGGACACTCTGCCAAATTTTCTGGAGCGCTGTCTGATTTAATGGCGGACGAATCACAATTCGATTGGCTTAAATTTCTGCTCGGATTCGTCCGAGTCACCCGGCTGGCATTTATGTTTGGCTTGGGATTTCTGGCCGGAGTCTTTGCCCTCGACTTCCTCATCAATTCTCCGCTGGTGAATTCAGTCCAGCTCAGCCAGTACGCGATCTGCCATTTCGTCATCAATCTGGCGGAACCCGTGGTCAACGGCCTCAAGACCGTCATCAAAGCCAATACAAAATTCCACGACTTTGAGCTTCTCCCCTTGATGGTCGCCGTGGTGATTTACTTTGCCATGAGGTTCGTAAAATTTCAGGGGATCAGAGTGGTGGCCATGCTCCAAACCAAGGACAAGATTCGGCAACTCAAACCCTCCCGGGCCAAGACACAATCGGCCGACGGATTAACGTTTTCTTCCACGACCGCCGATAAGGCAGGAAGGGGATTGTTCAAGGGCATCGCCTTCAAGCAGGAAGATGAACGAGACAAACTGCTGCGCGAACTTGCCAAGGTCAAAAAGAGGCTTGAGAAAACCAAGCAAAAACTAGCTTTCTTGTCAGTGGATATCGTTGGCTCCACCCGCATGAAGGTGGGGCAGGACCCTCTGGTTTTGGAGCACCTCTTTCGTGAATATCGGACGATGATAGAAGGCATTTTCAAAAAGTACCGTTACCGCACGGCCAGTTGGACTCCGGATGGGGTGATGGCATGCTTTCCTCAGGTTGATCTGGCCAGTGCTGCCGCCAAGGAGCTCTTGAAAAAACTCCCGATATTCAACAAGGAAAAAAATCGGATAGGGTTTCCCATTCAAGTGCGCTGTGGATTGAATGCGGGCGAGGTGAATTATGACGAATCCACCCCGCTTGAATTGTTGTCCAGCCGGGTTCTCGATATTACGGGGCACTTGCAAAAAGCTGCTCTTCCGGATAGTATCTTCGTAACTGAAGAAATTTACAAGGAGCTTCGCGATAAGAACGGCCATCTGCTCTGTCCGGACGAGGTGGATGGCTATAAGGTTTACCAGTGGAGTGCTGGCGTTCCTCAAACTACGTCCGACACCAAATAGGCGGCTAAGATTCTATGATACTAACTGGCTTTGACGGATTGGATGCAATTTCGGGCGGACTTCAGGAAAAGAAGAACTATCTGGTCTACGGGGACATTGGAACGGGGAAAACCACCTTCGCACTCCAATTCCTCTATCAAGGCCTGATCAGCGGTGAAAACGTGGCGATCATTACCCGAAGATCCGCCCCCACCATCTTCGAACACGGGCAGGCCTTCGGCTTGGATTTGGAACCGTTCGTCCGCACCGATCAACTCATCGTTTTTGAATACGTCTCCAAGGTGGTCGAGAATTCCACCCGCCTCAAAGATGAGGACCAAATCTGGCGGGAGTTAAACGCTTTCCTGGGGGAGGGCACAATTCAACGGCTTGTTTTCGATCCGGTTACGCCACTGCTTTCAACCCCTTCGATTTCCGCCGCCATCTTTCGGGCGCGCACCCTTGTCCATTCGTTTAACCAGCTTGAAGCAACTTGCCTCTACTTGTTCGACACCCCCGAGGGGGAAGAATACCTGGGCAATTGCAAAGACTTTGTGCTGGGAGTCCTGCGCCTTGAAACCGCCGCCGGACAACACAACCAGGGGAAGATGTTTCTGGAACGCTTTGCCGGCCAGAAAGGCCGGGCGAACCAGATCGATTTTGAGATATCGCCCGGGGTCGGATTGGCGTCTATGGCGCCAGCCCAGCAGGCCAATGCGCCCGGGGCCGCACCCGCGGCGCAACGCAAGGTTTTGATTATTGAATCTGACGACGAACAACGAAAATTTCTGGCCGGTCTGTTGGAGAAGCAATACACCGTCCTTCAATCCGCAGAGCCGGCGGACGGTCTGGCCAAGGTGGCCGCGGAAGAACCCGACCTGATCATCCTGGACAAAGAAATCAAGGGCCTCGATGGTCTCGAGATTTGCAAGAAGCTTCGCCACAACAAGATGAACGTCCCCATCGTCCTGGTGGCCGATCAAACCCGGCGGGCGCACGACCGGGTAAAAATGATGAAAGCCGGTGTGGACGAGATTTTGGAGCGGCCCATTGATGGACGAATATTGAAACTCAAGGTCCAAAACCTCTTGCACCGCTATGACGGGTCCAAGACCCGCCGGGATTCCCCGGCGCTCGACACCAGCGTGACCACAGAAATTGAAAGGGACCAAACCACCTGCACCACCAACCTTGCCTACTTTTACGACCGGATTCGCTCGGAAATAACCCACTCGACCGAAAACGGGTTGTCCCTGGTGGTCCTGGCTCTCCGTCTATCCAAGGAATCGCCAGGGCACAAAGAGCTCTGCGACCTGGGTGCGAGCTTGATGAGAGAATACGATCTGCTCTATGCCGATGAGCAGGGAGTTTATGTCCTCCTCGCTGAGACCGAGGAAAAAGGTGTGAAAGCCTATTTGGCCAGGCTGGAACAACGCTGGAAACTTACCCCAACGCCACTCGCCGAATATGAAGTCTTTAATCGCAACCCGGACTTCCTTTCTGTCGCCAAGCGATTGGTGGAAGGTCCTGTGCACGCTGCGAGTTCGATGGGAACAGGGGAGTCTCCAAGTGTTTGATGGCTTTCGGAATCTGCGATTGCCGGGTACCGCCCTCCTGGCCGGACTGGTTTGCGCCGGCGTGGCCAGACCCTCCTCCGCTCCCGGTTCGGGCGCACAGAATGATCCTGACCATGACACGATCATCCAGTCCCTGGATTACTACCGTCACGGGGACTGTGCGAATGCCGAACCTTTGTTTGAGAAGATTCTCCTCCACCAACCGAAGGACATCGCCACCCGCAAGTTGCTGGGGAATTGCTATCTTCAAGACAAGAAAATGGATGAGGCCAGGGCTCAATTCCAATTGGTTTTGGACACCGCTCCCCAGGACGTGGAAGCCTTTGAAGGCCTGAAGGCCTCGATGACCGAAATTCAAAAGCAAACTCTGCTCAAGCAAAGCCTGGCCATTCAGTCCCGTCAAGTCACCGCAGAAGAATTCCGGTCCAGCCACGAATTTACCGACGCGGAGAAACTCATTCGGGCGCGCCGCTTTGATGAAGCGGAAAAGATATTGGATGGAATTGTGAGCCGCCACCCGGACTCGGTGCCCGCTCGTGAACGGCTGGCAGAGATCTATTCCACCACCAAACGTTTTGATAAAGCCGCCGAGGTGTATCAGGCGCTCTCCGATGGGAAACAGGCTTCGCCCCAATTCATACTTCGCCTCGCTCAGAATCAGGAATGGGGCAGAAATTTCCCCAAGGCGGCGCAGAGTTACCGCCTCTATCTTCAGAAAAAACCCAATGATTCCGGAGCGCAATTGGCCCTGGCGCGGATTCTAATGCAAGGGGGCGACTACCCGGAGGCCGCCAAGTACTATCGCATCTATCTTTCCAAGAACTCCCGGGACTCGGACTCACGAATGGCGCTGGCCAACATGCTCATCTGGGGCGGAAACTTTGCCGAGGCGGCGCCTGAATTCGAAAGCCTTCAAACTGAAAGACCCAACGATCTCCACGTTCGGCTGATGTTGGCTCAATGCTATCAAGAACTGGGGAGGAAGGACAAAGCTCTGAAGGCTTACCAGGATGTCCTCGATCTGGATCCTGGGAATGCCGCTGCCCTTAAAGCGAGAAATGATTATCTAAGATACTTTGACGAGTTGCCGAGGCAGCAGGCCTACGCGGCCCTGGAGCGGAAGGACTACGACGCCGCCATCCAGGACTTTAACCAGTATTCGGAGAAACACCCTGACGACACCCAAATTATCCTGCAAATCGCCCGCGTCTGTTCATGGGACAAACGCTTTTCAGACGCTATCGGATATTACAAAAAGTATCTAGAGCGCGCTCCGCAGGACCTTACTGTCTTGCGAGAGCTGGCGCAAATGGAGTTGTGGAACAAGAGATACCCCGAGGCCAGAAAAGACTACGAGCTTCTTACCCGGAGCCCTTCGGCAACTCCGGATGATTTCGAATCACTGCTACAAACTTACACTTGGTCCGGGGACCTCGTGGGCGCCCAACCCATTGCGGAGAAACTTGCACAGCTCCAGCCCACTAATGAACTGGCACTCCAGACTCTGCACACCTATGCCGAGCAAAAGAGGCTGGCGGCACGGACCCAGGCCGAGGAACTGGCTGCCGCCCGGCGCTACCCGGAAGCCATCGAAGCATATCGCCGCTACATGGATACTTACGGCAAAGACGCACAAATCGAATTATTGATCTGCCGGTTATACAGTTGGGGCAAAGATTACGGGGCATCGACCAGGGCGTACCGCGACTATCTCATCCAACATCCGCAGGATGCGCAGGCCCGGCTGGAATTGGCGAATGTAGAAAGTTGGGCAGGCCAGTACGGCCCCGCCGAGACCGATTACCAGGCGGTGTTGCAACTGAGCCCCCATGACGTGGATGCGCTGGTTGGTGAGGCGCAGGTCCTGGACTATCAACAGAAAGATCCGTTCGCGGTTCGAGATAGCTATTTGAAAGTCTTAAGTGCCGATCCGCGAAACTCGCTGGCGGGAAAAAGAGTTGCAGAACTCCATCCCCTCTTGGCTCCGCAATTGGCTTTTAATTCAAAAGAATTCTCCGATACCGACGGCGTATTTTGGACCACAAATTCCGGCGAGTTGACCATTCCGATCCCCGGCCGGCTGAAAGTCACTCCTTTTTACAACTTCGGTTATTTCAAACAAAATGTGAGTGGCTTGCATTTAAGTGATTTTGGAAATGGCGGGGGCGGCCGCATTGAGATGACCGAACCCACCGGTGTCTCGTGGCTGGGTGAGGTGGGAGGGGTATTTTGGTCCGACCGCCAAAGTTCGGCAAGCTCCATCTCTCGAACCAACCGTACCAGTCTTGACGTGCGCGCCGAGGCGAGTTTCCGCCCCGACCGGCGGGGAGTGATGGGATTCTCTTACCTGCACAGGGACGCGGTTTACGACCTGACCTCGATTCAAGTCCTGGCTGCGGGAATCATGGCAGATTCTCTTTTCGCCTCCTATCAACGCCCCATCAGCGAGCGGGTGCGCTTCTCCACCATCGGTGGGTTCAGCCATTACACCGCAGGAAACCTTCCGACATTGCAAGGAAACACCCAACCCAGATTCTCCGCCCGCTTGGATTATCAGGCGAGGCCCTGGATTACGGTTGGGTATTCGACCCGGATTTCGGGCTTTACGTCGGCGTCCCCCATTTATTTCAGTCCTACTTTGTATCAAACCCATGGCCTCGAGTATTCATTGAGCAAAACCGTTGCCAGGAACCTCTACGTTACTGCTGATGGGGAAGTCGATTATGGCAGAATCGGGACCCATCAAATGGCGATACCCGTGGGAGTCTCAGCCAGCGTAAACGGCGCCTCCGTGAATACATTTGAGATGGCCGTGGTCCCTCGATTAAAGTGGCGCATGGGACACGGGACCACTTTGCAGATGGGTTACAGGTTCTCGCAAGGTAAGGGTGGAAGCACGTTAAACGTGCCCGGAACCCTTTACCGGACTCAAGGCGGCGAACTGAATTTGGTCAAGGTTTTTTAGGATCAGAAATGATCAAGCGGACAAGAGTCGGAAGCATGAATACGAGGAGATAATCAAAGTGTTCCAGCGGATTTACCGAATTTGTACGGTAATTACTTTCATGTCGGCGGGCTTGGCCGTTGCCGCGCTCCTCTTCAACATGTATTTCAATCGCCTCACTGCGGCGAATTTCTTTGTAAATTTTTCCAGCTTCATTCTGCTCCTTTTCCTGGGAATTGTTACCATCCGGTACGGAGTTCTGATCTGGTTCGCCTACCTCCAGCACATCGAACACATGCAGGAGCCTCCCGAGACACAGGAATACCCTTTTGTCACCATGATCGTTCCGGCTTATAACGAAGGAATGGGACTGGAAGCTTCGGTTGAGTCACTCATCTCGATGGACTACCCGCGGTATGAGATCGTGGTGGTAGATGATGGATCCACCGATGATACCTATCCCCAGGCGGTTCGATTGGCGGGGGTTTACGGAACCGAGCGGATCCGCGTGATTACGCAGCCCAATGGGGGCAAAGCGTCCGCGCTGAATAATGGCATCGCCAACGCGCGCGGCGAACTGATTGTGTGCATGGATGGGGATTCGCGCCTGGAATCACAAACCCTTAAACAAGCGGTCAAACATTTCAGTGATCCCTCCGTGGGTGCGGTGGCGGGCGACGTCAAGGTGGTCAACCGCCTTAATATATTGACCAAACTCCAGGCCTTGGAATATATCGAAGGACTGAGCTTGGTGCGGACGGCGCACGCCTTCTTTCGCCGGGTCATGGTAATTCCCGGTCCCATCGGGGTTTTCCGCAAGCAGGTCCTCCAGGAAGTGGGTGGGTATTTTCAGGACACTTACGCGGAGGACTGCGAGTTGACCCTCCGCATCCTATTTGCCGGATGGAAAGTGAAGCACGAGAGCCGCGCCGTCGCCTGGACCGAGGCTCCGGAAACCCTTCAGGCGTTCTTCAAACAACGCTATCGCTGGTCCCGCGGCACCCTTCAGGCCGTCATCAAGCATAAAGCGCAGCTTTGGAAACCATTCCCTAACGTCGTCGACTGGTTTTTCTTGTGGCTGGTGGTTTTCGAAAGCATGGTGTGGCCAGGAATGGACGTATTTGGCATCGTCTTCTTTGTCTTTGTGGCGGGTTGGGTCGGTCTCTCCACCGTGATCATCCTTTGGTGGGCGCAGCTTACGGTGCTCGATATTATGGCCGCTCTCTTCTGCCTGGCTTTGGAGAAAGAAGATTTGCGCCTGGCGCTTCAGGCGGTACTCTACCGCCTTTGTTTTATTCCCTACCTTGACGTCATCAAATTTTTTGCCTCCCTGGATGAAATCTTTGGCGTCAAAATGGGGTGGGGCAAGCTTGAACGATTCGGAAGAATCTAACTTGGTTTGGAGTGAGGTTATCCCATGGAACTGATTCCCCTGCTTTCAACCGTGATCCTGGTGGCGACCATTGTTACCCTGTTGTTCGCGGCATTTTCTTATTTCGCCTATCGAGCTCGCGAAAAGAAAGTGCCCCGGGTGACAACCTCCCTTATGGACAAACAGCAAATTCTGCTGGAGCCCCAATTTTTTAAGCGTTATCACTCTCCTGAATAATTATGCCCGTCAATCCCTCTACCCAAGTCCGTCAATATCCAAAGTCCGCCTATGGCTTTTATCTCGCAGCCACCATCATGGTGGCCGTCTGCCTGGAGACCATTATCTATTTAATGATGCTGGGCAATACCCTGGGCCCATTTACCGTGTTCAAGAAGGAAGCACCGGTCAATCAGGCGATGACGCATGAGATCAAGGTGGCGATTTTATACAGCCAGGCGTCGGCCAAGATGTATGCCGAGAATCCCCAGGGCTTCGACGGTCCCGAGCAACTGTGGGAACGCATATTGAAACTCGGTGGAATTCCGTACCGCGTGATTTCTGACGCCGTATCCGCCCAGGGTCTGGGAGATGCCACAGTTCTTATCCTGCCCGGCTCAGCCTGTCTCGGAGATGACCAGCGAAATGTCATCACACGTTTCCTGGAAGATGGGCATGGAGTTGTCGCTTCCGGTGCAGTGGGGACTCGAGATAGCGACTGTAGTTGGAAGGGCTGGAGTTTCCTGACAAAACTCACGGGAGCGCAGAGCGCCTTGACAGTTACGCCGCCAACGAATATTAACATCACTTACCGGGGCCAACTCTTCTTCTCCCAGCAAATTCCCTCCGGCCTCAAGCTGGAAATGCCGAGCCAGGAATTGACCTTGCTCACTGACCCTGAACCGGATGCCTACCTGAGCGACTGGATGCTTCGCCCGGTTGATAACAAAAAGATATCGGACCTTGCTGTCGCTGTTCATCACATGACTTCTTCAGGGCGCGTGGTCTGGTTTGGCTTCAGCAACATCCTGCCGGCGGACCGTGACATCGACCAGATCCGGTTGAATGGCTACCTCACCTCTGCCGTGGATTGGACAGGGAAACAGCCCCTGGCTGTATTGGGCAATTGGCCGAAAACGGATTCCTCCGCGGCCCTGGTCGCCATTGGAGTCCAACAGAACTTTAACAACGCCGCAACGCTTTCAAAGCTGATGAAAGATGAAGGCGTGCCGGCTACGTTTTTTTGCGCCTCTGCCGCAGCCACTAAATCTCCCGACCTGGTCAAGGAATTCGACAAAGTTGGAGAGGTGGCGTCCCTGGGAATTGCCGGCGAACCGATTCAGGGGTTGCTCCCCAGAGTGCAGGGTGAGCAATTGCATCAATCGAAGCTGGATCTGGAAAAAATCGTCCCCACCAAAGTGGTAGGGTACGCGCCACCGGAAAGCCTTTCGGACACGGCGACTATATTAGCCCTGAACGACGCCGGATACCGATACGAGCTCAACGAAATGGCCGTGACTCGCGCCGTCCCCGAAATAGTGGATTTCACCAGTTCCGTTTTTTTCCCCCTTCAAAAGGCGGAAGTCTCCAAGATTTTCCGCGCCTCACTCGATGATTATGGTGTGTTGGCGAATTATCGCGGGCCCGATCCGCCCGGTGATGAATTGGCCGAGGGCTTTCTTTCTGACTTTCGCAGAATAAATTACCTGGGCGGCGTCTATACGCTCTACATCCACAGCTATCTCATGGGTAGCCCGCAATATTATCCGACCCTGAGAAAAGTGTTGGACCACATCCGGTCCCAACCTGTCTGGGTAACCTCCGGACAGGAAATGGTTGATTGGTGGACAGCGCGCAACAAGGTTGAGGTGCAAACCTTCAAAGTAGGAGGCAGCGCTCATCGCATTCGCCTGGATGTGGCCAATAAAGGGCAAACCGATGTGGAGAACAGCAGCGTGTATCTCTACCTTCCTTACCATCCGAAAAAGATTCAAGTCAACGGCATAGTTTTCCGGCTCACCTCGCCTAAATTTGAAATGCTCGACCATGACGATGTTTTGCGAGTCGATTTCCCGAGATTAAGTTCGCAAACCAACTACACCTACGTTGTGCAAATGGATGAATAAGTCATTCTCCAGTCGGGCGGTCTTCAAAGCCCATGGCCGCCTCGCCTGCCTGATGCTGTCCGGTGTCCTGATCGTCCTTGCCGCTGCTGCGCCGTCCGCCCAAGGCCGGGATCCTAAAACCCTGTCACAGTTTTACCTTGTCAATGAGCCTGCATCCCTCCAATCGATTCAGCAAAACTTCGCCAAGATCAGCCTGGTTTGTCCGCAGTGGTTAAGTGTGACCGAAACCGGCGACCTGGAATCCACTGTGGATTCCTCGGTGGTGGAATGGGCGGCGGGAAAAGGTGTTCCGTTAATGCCCGTCCTGGTGAATGATAAGTTCCTGCCCGCGGTCGCACACTCGGTACTCGGCAATGAAACCATTCAAATAAAATTGATTGGCCGCATCATTGACATGGCCAAAGCCAATCATTTTTTCGGAATTCAATTCGACTTTGAGAACATCCCGGACGATGACCGCGACCGTTACTCCCAGCTAATTCGAAATGCCGCCAAAGAATTTCAACGAGAACACCTGAAGTTGAGTGTGGCCGTTGTCCCCCCCTTCGCTCCCCCTCCTGCGGTGAGCCCCCTGGCGCCGCCGCCGACCACCGGATGGATCGCGAATCCGCATTCCGCAGCCTACGATTATCGTCGTCTGGCCGAGGCGGCTCTTTTCATTTCGCTGATGACTTATGACGAATACGCATCGCCCGAGCAGCCTGGACCCGTTGCGGGCGCCCCATGGGTTGAAGCCTGCCTGATGAAAACGCTTGAATCCGTCTCCGCCAAGAAACTCTTGTTGGGAGTTTCGCTGTATTATCGCGAGTGGAGTGGAAAATCGGTTCAGGAAGGGTCCATTCAGGAGGCCAACGATCTTGCCGCAAAATGGAAGGCTCAGATTGGTTTCGATCCTGACCAGAAGGAAGGCTTTTTCAATTTCAATGACGGGGCGCAGCAGCATCTCGTATGGCTGCAGGACGTCAGAAGTTTGCAGGTGAGATTGGACTTGGTTACGCGATACCATCTGGCGGGCTTTTCGGCATGGCGGCTGGGATTTGAGGACCCCAAAGCGTGGGGTGTGGTCTTCCCACAGGCCGTCAAGAGAATTCACTGACCCCAAAGCAAACCAAACTGATAAGTCCTGCCGGGATTGAGGCTCCCCAACTGTAAGTTCAGGCCGGAATCAGCACTCGTCGTCAAAATCTTGACTGAGGTTTGTGGCAACTCTCCCAGGACCACGTGGGCAGTCTTGATGTCCCCTGGAGGATAGACAGTAAGAGCGGCATCTTCCAAGGGTGCGCTGCCAGTGTAGTGGACGATCAGCTTCACGCCTCCCTTTCCGACGTCTGAAATTCCAACGGAGAGATGGCTCCTTAATTCCCACCAATTAGCTACATCCTCGGCTGTGGCAATCCAAGTTCCGCGCTGACGAAACTGATCGACTAATTCCGGAAGTATGCCCACATATTCCGCGGAGCTGAATCCCTGGCTGTGAAATGAAAAAACGTACAATCCTCCCAGCGCGTGGATGTCCTCGAAATCAGAAGCTGCTCTCTGGACAATCATGGCAGGGGACAGACCCACGATCCCCAGGGGGGAGTAATGGAGATCATCTTCCATGGTGCGGCTTAGCTTCACCAGGCTCATCTCGCGGTGGAACCACTTCAATGATTGCGAAACGAGAATGATATTCGGCAGGACGGAATCGGCGCCTGTGCTGTTCTCGCCGCCAATCAAAATATAGTGAAAGCCCGCCGCCGCGAGGGCTTTTAAGGTTGTGTCATTAAAGTCGTCGGAAGGCGGATGAAATCCCATCACAGGGCTGCCGCCTAGTCGCGTCAGCCGCCATTTCGATTTGGCCAAGCGAAGGTATTGGGACAATATCCCCGCTTGGCTGAATCCGGCGTGAGTATCGCCATGGGAAGCCACCTCTCCAACGCCTTTCAGTTGCGGAATCAGGTCCGCATCCTCCTTTACCAATTCTGACTGGCAGAAAAAAGTCCCTTTCTCTTTTGACTTTCGTAGGGCGCTGGCCGCATAACTGGAATTAAAATAATTCTCCTCCACATCGCAGCCGAATACGGTGGCGGATTCGTGAGGCGCGGGCCACGGATTCACCGCACATACCGTCTTTTGAGCCGTCCATGCCAGAGCGTTGGTGAGAGCGAAATCCAAGACGGCCTTATTGTTTCCTCCCGCAACGGCGGAATTTTCCTGGAATCCGAACCACGCCACACGGCCCTGGCCTGCCGACTTGTGGAGCGCCGCACCCTGGAAGATGGTAGGTATTTTGGGGTCGACAGGGAAAAGACGACTATCGCTCCAGTACCCGTCCACGCTGATACTCTTGGCCTCCAGCCGTTCGGGTGAATCCACTTGAATCCGCGACCCGCCTGGCGCGCCCGCCGAAATGGGGTTTCCGCCCAGGAAGCTGATATACCAGGGAGTGCTTCGTTCCGGGAAGTCGAAAGTGTCGGCTCCGGTCAATTGGGTGAGGAAATCCAACCCTTTCCATGTTCCGTTCTCATCGCGAGCGCCGGTGGCCCAGGTGCAAATCGCACCGCCTCCATTCAGAACGAAATTACGAATACCTTCTCTCTCTTTCTGGCTAAGGCATATTGCCGATGGCACTAGCAGGACTTTATACCCTTGAGGACCCGCCTCCAGTTGAGCATCGTCAATCAGGTCGACCGGCATTCGCATGCTCTGGGCGAGATTTCGCCAGTACTCAATGTGAGCGTAATAATTGGCCGGCTTTTCCAGGTATTTGGAGGTGTAATCGCTGCGCAGAATTGCCACTCGACACTCCGGGCCGGGCGCAGAAACACCTGCCGGATCCGAAGATTTTTGAATAAGGGAAACCGTGCCAAGCCAGCATGTTTCATAGCCCAGATAAACCGCTGCTCCCATGAATAGCAGAAGAGCAACTCCGCAAATCTTCCATCCCAGTCGTTTGACGTGAGCCATTATCCCTCGGCACGCAATTCAAGCGCCGTGTGCGGCTGTTCGGCTTGATGCCTGGCACTCGTTTCAAGACACCGCTCAGGATTGTAATCGGCTGAATATCCGGAGAGGCTGAGAAGAGAAAGATTATCAGAAACAGCACGATCCTGAGCAGGTTTTCTGAGAATGGGCGAATTTACACCCATCGATTGCACCCTGAACGAATCATGAGGAGAAGAATGGGCGAAGCTCCGAAATTTCCCAAACTTCCAGTTCATTAGAGGGGAGATGGCAAAAGAGAGCCCCTTGCGAACGCCTGAATGCGGCGGCGAGAATCCATGGGGGTTCCTCGAAGGGAATCGCCACGCCGGGTCAGCATCCTTCATCTGAAATTAATCCAACCCAGCATCTTTCAAAGTAGCATCCAGTTCCCTGCAAATATCGGCAGTTGAGAGATCTTGTGATTGCAGGCGCGCTTTCAGAAATTTGATCCGCTTTTGAATTATGGCAAATTGCTGAACGCTTCCAGTCGAAAGCGAATCCAATCGTTTCGCCAGCCTGTTGACCACCTCTTCGAACTCGCGAAATTCATCCCCTTCGCGAAAACGCAGGCGCATGGTATTGCCCTCTGCGTGTTGTATCAACACCACTCTAAGCTTGTAGAGGGGTCCCGCCAGCCGGTTTGACCAAACCAGGGTGTAAAGGGCCGCCAGGGCGCCTGCCAGGGCAAACGAAATCCAGAAGTAAGCGTGGAGAAACGGGAGGCGCGCTGAAAGCAGGCCCCGGATGGCGGGGCTTGGATCATTATTCGCATCGTGTTGAAATGGAATAAAGACGAAGATCACCAACAACAAGGCGAGGATGCCGCCAAAGATGACAATCGGTCTGAGCGTTCGGTACTGGAAACCGGGGTTAACAATCAACTGGCGCTTAGCCATAACCCGCGCCTTGGCGGCGATTCCCCGAGGTTTCCCCGTTACCGGAGGCTTCCCCATCCGACACCTCCTATTTCGAAGAGCTTTTCTTCGGCACTAAATTGGCAAGAGATTGAAATGTTTTTCCGCTCTGAAATCCCGGGTCATTGTACATAGAAAATGGATTTCTCGCCAGAGAGGAAAGCTCGGTCTCAATGGATTATCCGGCTCGATCCTGGTTTTGGTGCGAAATCACGCTCGGATTTCAGTCATAGGTTTTTACCACGCGAACGATCGGGATAAAGAGCATCTCGCGAGCACACTCAACCCCTATATCCCTATCCGTCAACTGAAATGGCAGTGGGCCAAGCAAACTTTGCGCTCGCGATTCAACATTAGATTTGTAATAAAAAGACGCACCGGAAAGGAGGTCGTTCGAGCGGATTCATTTCTTACGGCACGCAAAAACAAAGGCCGGAGGTATGTTTCGCCAGACCGTTTTGCATCGCACGGAACCAAAATATTGGCGCAGCAGCGGCTGAATGCTGAAGCGGCGGAACCGGCCATGCTTAAGTTCCAATCCTTGAACGTACTGATATTGAGTGTAAACGCTGTTTTCACTCATGAAGGGCGGAAACGATTCCAGCAGGTCGCGCCGCTGGGCGTCTGAAAAGAACCCCAATGCAAGTGATGAAACAATGGCATCAACCTGATTGTAGCCGCGCTTGTGCAATTCCTTCTTTAGATTCTCAGCTCCCGTTCTTAGGATAACAAGACGCTTGTCGGAAATTCTCTCCTTCAAATACGAATAGAAGCGTTCGCTGATTTCGAAGGCCAGGATGGTCCCATCGGCGGGAAGGATGTCCAGCAAGGCGCGCGTCATCACTCCGGTTCCGGGACCCAATTCCACAATCACGGACCCTGGCGTCAGCTTGAGTGGCTCGAGCATGGCGCGAGCCAGAAAGCGGGAACTGGGAGCCACTGCGCCAGTCGTTTTGTAGTCCGCCAAAGCTTCAGCAGCGAATGTCCGGAAACTCATCGCGATTCCAGCGGCCGGGGAAGAGGGAACCCGATCATTTTATGACCTACGGGCGCATCCTTTCATCCGATGTGAGAATGAAAGTGCACGCCTTCGGGCAATACATGGCGCGAATGCCATAACCATCCTGAGTAACGACCCACGGAGGAGTTGAGTCGGATTCTTTCCTCGGACCTATCTTACTCTACACGCGTCGTCACGGGGCCAAGAATTGTTGATGGCATTTTGCATCATCAAACCGCAGATCACCCTCCCGTAGTTGTGTCCTTTGCCCGCCGAGGGAACTCCCGCGCGCCGTCATTCCCGCCCCGCGTCTGCGGGAGGAATCTAGCGCCGGCAGGCGTCCGCGCTTCCAATGATTTAGGAAAATGGGTACCCGCTTTTGCGGGAATAACTGCCTATCGGAGCGTCCGCGTTTGTCAAAGGACACCAATACCCTCCATCCCATTACCTATACGAATTTCGCCGGAAATTGTTACACTTGGTTTGGAAATTGACGGAAGCCGGGGGGGTACGGCAGGCAGCATCAAAAGTGGTCTTCAGTTCCCTATCGGCGTGTCTGAAGGGCCAGCGGGAGCATTTGGGTTCTGACGGATCACAGCGGAGGGGTCAGTAAAATAGTAATTGCCGTAGCCAACTCCGCCCATCGGATTGGCGCTGACCTGAAAAACGCTGATCGGCACCGCGCCGCACGCCCCCGGCGCGAGACTGCCGTTATTGGCCACCGCTGGGGACACACAAGGAACGTAGTAAAAGTTGTACCCGCTCTTCCCTCCGCTGGCCAGCACACTGTCAATCAACCCCGCGGAAGTAGTGGTGGATGGAACGGCGCTCCCATCCAAGTCGTCCAACGTAGCTGAATATCCGACAGTGAAAGTCGAGTTATAACTGACTTCTGAGGTGACAATCACGCGAAGTGAACCAACGGCGGAGGCCTGATTCGCCGCGGTTTTCGATTTCAGGAGATCGGGGATGGCAATCGCGGCGATGATCAAGATAATCGCAACGACAATCAACAGCTCGATCAACGAAAAACCGCGCCGGTTCCTTACCATTCTCGCCTCCAGGGTATGGCAAATTGACTCAAGATCCCTTTAAAATCAACATAGCAATATCGAGGGCCTGCGTCAATGGGTTTCGCGCCGTTTCAGGCAGGGATCGAATCAACCGTGACACGGTCGTCCCGGTCCCACCCAGCGTAATAAAGCTCGATTTGAAGCTCCGGAAAGTCTTTCATCAATGAGTGGTGGGCACGCCGCAAGTCTTGCTCCTGGCGTTCGCGCGGGTTGCTGGAAGAGTGAAGATGCAAGGGAAGGCTCTTGTACCAGCCACAGTCCTGGTGGGCAATCAGTATCAATCTCTTCAATTCGTGGTGTTCCAACAGATAGCGGAACCATCTTGACCCTGCCCACGAAAACTTGGGCAGGTATTCCACCAGCGTCAAACACTGCGGGCCGCCCGGAATGATCAGCAGATCGAAGTTCTCGCCCAGGTTCAAGCCGCGATTGAGAAATTCGCGAATCCCGGCCTGAAACCTATGGTCGCTGCAATGAACTGCAAGCACTTCCGTGTCGGCGTGGTTGACATTAGAGGTTGCGTGATAGGTTAGCATAGTCGATCTGGCGAAACGGTCACCAGCCCGTCGGCGCGAAACAAGTCATGCTGCGCTTGAATGATCGAAATCTCGGGCGAAGCGACTCACGGATGATCCAGTGAATCGCCATTATTTCCATTTTGATCTCCACGCAAGAATGAGGCCATAAGGCTGCGGCGGGCAAGCCGACCCTCTACCTATCTTCCGCCTCGCCTTTCTTCGAAGTTGTTTTGGACTCAGTCACGACTTCAGTAACAGCCTTAGCCACTTTGGTCACAGTCCCACCATTGCCTCCGCCAATCTGCGCCATGATGGTGGGGATGTCCAGCCCCAACGCCTGCAATTGCTGGAGAAGCCCGAACACTAGGGCGGGCCCCGTGCGCGCCACGCGTCCAATGCCGCCCGTGCCATCACCACTTGAGCCGTTCCCTTGCTCGATCACCACAACTTTGTCAATGTTCCCGAGCGGCGCGGCCACAGCGCCGAAGATGCCCGCCGAAGCCTGCAACACGCTGGGAAGTTTCTCCAGAACGGTTTGAAGCTTGGCAGCGTCATTAAATTCGCGCCATGCCTCAGCCTTTTTTAATATAGCCTGGGCCTCGGCTACGCCCTGAGCTTCAATGGCGCGCGCCTGAGCCAGGCCCATGGCTTCGATTTTGGAAGCCTCGGCGCGGCCTTCCGCCTCCACCGCGGCAGCGCGGCCCATACCTTCCTGTTTCAATTTTTCCTGCTGCGCTTCCGCCAAAGCAATTTGCGCTGATTTCTGACCTTCAGCCTCCAGGATTGCCGCTTGTTTGCTGGCCTCTGCTCGCAGAATCGCTGCTTGACGGTCGGCCTCTGCGGCCTTGATGACAGTTGCTTCCAGTTCCTTCTGTTTGCGTAGGACTTCCTGTTCCTGAACCGCGATCTGCTCCTGCGTCCGAACTCTCTCGATTCGTACTTCCTCCGCCACCACCGCTTGCTTGGCCGTCGCGTCCGCCAGAGGCCCGGCCTGGGCCGCTTTGGCTTTTTGCGTCTCAACCTCGGACAGAAATTGTGCCTGCCTCAATTGGAAATCGCGTTGCGCGGCGGCAATATTCCCGTCGGCATCAAACTTCGCCTTCTCCCCTTCCTGCATGGCCTCGGCCGATTTTATTTTGGCGTCGCGCGTCGCCTCCGCTTCACCGATGGTCCCGTCCCGCTTCACTTCCGCCGTCCTCTTCTTGCCGAGCGCGTCGAGGTACCCTTCTTCGTCGCTGATTTCCTGGACGGTCAAAACGTCAACGCCAATGCCCATCCTCTCCAGGTCCTGTGCCGCCTCGGAGGTCAATTTCTGCGCAAAGCTGGCCCGGTCGCTGTTAACCTCTTCCACGGTTAACGTCCCCAGGATGGCTCGAAGGTGGCCTTCCAAAGTTTGAAAAATAACTTTCTGGATTTGATCCGCGGGCATACCCAGGAATCGTTCCGCCGCCGCGCCCAGTGATAAGTCATCACTCTTTATTTTGACGTTGGCAACCGCCTTAACCGAGATAGGCACGCCTTTCAGCGTGTAGGCTCTCTTGATCTCGAGGGGAATGGTAAAAACATTCAACTTGAGATAATCAACCTGCTCGAGCAAAGGGAATCGAAAAGTCGCGCCGCCCTTCACCATCCGGTAGCCCACCCGCTTGCCGTCGGCGGTCTTTCGGCTGCGCCCGCTTAAGACTGCCACGGCGTTGGGTGGAACCTTCAGATAGTTCCGGCTGAATAGGGCCATGGCCACTATGAGGGCCAGGACCACGAACATTACAATGATCGGGATGGATAATTGTTCGACCATTTCTTCCCCCTTCTCGCAAAACCTCGAAGAATTTAACTCGGTCCAACCGATTTCGGGAATTCGTAGTTCAATCCCTATCCGGCGCGCCGAACCAGGATGGCTTCACCTACAATGGATTCGATCTTGACCAAAGTGCCGATCGGTATTTCGCCTCCGTCTTGCGCGCGCGCGATTTTCTCCACCACGGATTCCCCCATGGTCATGCGCACCTGGCCCACACCCCCCTGGGGAATGGCGACGGTCACCTGAGCTGTGCCGCCCACCAACTCACTCATGCGGATGTCGCTCGAGGCCTGCTGGCTATAAAGGAAGCTCGCGAAAAGATAAATGATTGCCCCGAAGAAGAGCCCGCCCCCCAGGCCCATCAGGGTACTCAATCCGATGGAATAGCCAAGATTGGTTCCGATGGCCCCAAAACCGCCGAAGGCAGTCACAAAAACGCTCAGTACCCGGCTGCTAAAAAAGCTCACTCCTCCGTGAACTTCCCCGTGAACGCCGAGATCATGCCCACCGATATCGCCATGGCCAAAGAGGTCGCCGGCGAGGAAACTGAACAGCAAGAAGAAAAATCCGAGCGCGGCGATCCCCAGGAAGACGCCGAAGGCAGAAAAGCTCAACAGTATGAACATAGGTCTTGACTCACGCCGGCGCTAGCTCACGATTGTCTAGACAGAGACGCCCGCAACAAATTCGGATGTTGGGCAGTACGCTGCATCGTGTGTGGCCCAATCTATACTGCGGAACCGGGGAAGTCAAGAACTCGGTGGGCAGAACTCGGTGGGCATGAGGCGATCAGTCGAAATACCGAAAGAGAAACACCCCGTCAGGACAATTTCCAATGGGTTTTCCTCTCAAAGAGCCCGGAGGGCGGATGGGTTTTCTTACTTACCAACGGAGGACGTACATAATCCAACCGAGCAGGACGGCGACCCCGACAAATGCCCCAAATACCCGGGCGCCGTAAATCACGCGATCACGCGGGGTGTTCTTGGTGACTACCCCAAACACCACCGAAGTCAGGAAGGCAAAAAGGAGCAGAGCTGGAAAATGTGAGATGACCATTTTGGGGAAATGCAGAATGATGAATTATGAATGAAATCCGGACTCTCCGCTCGATGTCTTTCATCCGGCATTCATCATTCATTATTCATCGTTGCTTTTCTCCTCCATTCACGGCTTCCGCCCCATGGCAATGTCGTAGGCATCGAGGATGGCGAGCACGTTCAGCATGCCGGCGGTGATCAGGAAAGCTGTGCCGTAATCACCGCTCACGAAAAAGGGGTCGCCACCCGGATAGCCGAAGAATTTGGCCACCGGCATCGCCGCGCCCACGCACAATTCACCCAAAAATCCGAGCGACTTCAAGTAGGCGCCGGGCTCCATGGCGTAAAACTCGCCCTTCATGACGAGTCCAAAGAGAAACATGACGATGATCGTAATTCCGAGTATCAGCGCCCGTCCCTTTTTGGCCAGGATGTAGTGCCCGCATCCCGGAATCAGCCACGCCGCGATGCACAGCCATACTAATTGGCCGGTCTTTGGCCGTATGGCGTCCTGCGTCGCGACCGCCGGTTTCGCTTTGGCGGCGCTCTCCGCCCCTTTGCTTCGTTTAACCATTGAATTCTATCTTAAGCGGAATTATAGCGCCTAGCAACTAAAAGGCGAGACTCCGTGAGGCTGGTAAGAAGCCGGCAAAATTACCCCCAGGCTTTCAAGCGACACTCTTCATGACGGGGACAACTTCCTGTTGGATTTCACCCGTCACTCGAGCGTCGTTTTCTTCCACATAAACATCCACTTCGGTCCGCACTCCAAATTCCGGAAGATAGATTCCCGGCTCAACTGAAAAACAGGTTCCGGCGATAATCTTGCGGGCGTCTCGAGTTTCGAAGTTGTCCATATTGGCCCCGTTGCCGTGCACGTCTTCACCAATCGAGTGTCCGGTTCGGTGCACGAAATAATCCGCGTAACCATGACGCGTGATCACGTTCCTCGCCGCGTCGTCCACCTGGTATCCAAAAACCGCCTGGCCGGACCGCTGCCCTTCTTTGGCCACGGCAATAGCGGCGTCCCTGGCTTCGCGTACGACGTTAAAAATTTCGACGTAATGAGGCGGAACTGTTTCACCCACATAGCCCGTCCAGGTAATATCGAAATAAACCGAGCCGGGCTTGCGGCACTTGCCCCAAATATCAATCAGGACGAAATCGCTGGCGCGGATGGGAAGCGACGCATTCTTTGAGGGCGAATAGTGAGGATTGGCGCTGTTCGCGTTCACGGAAACGTTGGGAGCTTCATCCGCCTCCAGGCCGCTCTTCTCCATGAGCAGTGCCATTGCCTGTTGAACCTCGTATTCCCCAATCGATTGGCCGGCCTTTACCGCCTCGCGAATCATGCGAAACCCTTGCCGCACAATTTCGTGGATGGCTTTCCCCGCCTCAAGGTGCATGGCCAGGGCTTCCGGCGACCACCGCGCTTCAAACATCTGCACCAGGTCGGCCGAGGAAGCGACCTCCACGCCAAAGCTTTTAATCAGCTCAATAGTTCCGGCATCCACCAATCCGATATAAGGGATATCGTTAAATTCGGAATACTCCATCGCCACGCGCCGCTTCCCTTCCAGGAGTTTCTTGAGTTCCTCGCGTTGCTCCCGCCAGGAGGAATACACCCGCACCCCTCCGGGCAACCCGTCCAGGTTACCTTTTTCTATGCGGTGGACAAGCCGCACCGGCTCGCCCGTTGCCGGGATAAAGTAGTACCAACGGCGCGTGCACATCGCCGGTGCGATTTTTAGGATGCGATAGGCGATTGGATCGCGGCGATGATGATCGTAGAAAAGCCAGCCGTCCAGATGGGATTCTCTGAGCGCAGCTTGAATCGATTGCAGGTCCATTCTCTCTCCTCAACTTTGTCCGTTTATTTGACCTCGATTAATATACCAAAATCCCTCCTGCCCCGCGCTTTCCTCGATCCGGAAGAGTTTCCAAGTGGAGTTCGAAAAATCTTCTTCCCCTTTTGCTCGCGCAAGCTTAGGATGATTCACTCACCAACAGCACAACGGAGGACTTTCATGATTAATTGGAAATCATGGTTTTGTCGCGGAGTAGTTTGTTGCGCCCTGGCGCTAAACCTCGCTGGCAGCAGGCTTCGCGCCCAGGATTCGAAAGCCGACAAAGATTCCCAGGACAATACTTTTAAGGGGATGAAGTGGCGGCTGATTGGGCCTTTTCGCGGCGGACGGGTGCTGGCCGTCTCCGGAGTTCCGGGCGATCCGAACACTTATTATTTTGGCGCGGCGGCCGGCGGCGTCTGGAAGTCCACCGACGCCGGTCTCGACTGGACGCCCATGTTCGACAAGGAACACATTTCCTCCATTGGCGCCATCGCCGTGGCCGAGTCCGATCCCAACGTGATTTACGTGGGCACGGGCGAAAGCTGTTTGCGCGGCGATATTTCCTTTGGCGATGGCGTCTATAAATCCGTTGACGCCGGCAAGACCTGGACCCACCTTGGCCTCAAAGATTCCCGCCACATCTCGAGCGTCATTGTCGATCCCCATAATC
>Ga0209579_10000047_pt1 | contig 265158 bp, 288 predicted proteins | sample Coa_R1_2_FD_187152 | JGI IMG/M metagenome (GOLD analysis project Ga0209579, IMG submission 187152) | Surface soil microbial communities from Centralia Pennsylvania, which are recovering from an underground coalmine fire - Coalmine... | ecosystem: Environmental > Terrestrial > Soil >... | reverse complement strand
TTGGGCTGTTCGCCCATTAAAGCGGTACGCGAGCTGGGTTCAGAACGTCGTGAGACAGTTCGGTCCCTATCCACCATGGGCGCTGGAGCTTTGAGAGGAGTCGTCTCTAGTACGAGAGGACCGAGATGAACAGACCTCTGGTGTATCAGTTGTCGTGCCAACGGCACTGCTGATTAGCTACGTCTGGATGGGATAACCGCTGAAAGCATCTAAGCGGGAAGCCCACCTCGAGATGAGAGCTCCCATCCCCTAGAGGGAGTAAGGGCGGTCGGAGACTACGACCTTGATAGGCGGGACGTGTAAACGCGGCAACGCGCTCAGCGCACCCGTACTAATTGCCCGAGGTCTTGATTTGAACACTGGTACGAGTCGCTATGGAGTTTTGAAGGCCTGTGCGGGCAATACCAGCACGCCTTTGACAGTTCGGCGGTCATACCGGCAGGGAGACACCTCTTCCCATTCCGAACAGAGAAGTTAAGCCTGCCAGGGCCGATGGTACTCGGGGAGCAATCCCCCGGGAGAGTAGGTCGCCGCCGATTATTGTTGACGAAAGGCCGCCGTATGGGCGGCCTTTCGCCGTGTTCAGGCGCGACGCATCAGGGAGCGGGGGAGCTGCCGAGCGCCGAGCACACGTCCGTCTGATGACCGACGATCGAAATGATGTTCCCGTGTGAGTCGAGGACGAGGCGACCGTCGGCCGCGATGAAGCGCCCGTTGCTGTCGAAGATCCCCCCGCCGCGGTAAACGGTTTGCCATGTCGCGAGATCGATCGTGCCCGGGCCTGAAGTGTTCGGCGAATACGTCGCGCCGTTCGCCAAGTCCGTGTACGTCGTTGTCACCCTGCCGGTGAACGAGACCCGCGTCGCGTTTCCGGCATTGTCGTAGAACGAGTGGATCATCTGGTCGTACGTGGTATCGACACGTACGGGGTCGACGCAAATACCGTGGTCGACGTAGGAAAAGGAGCCGCTGATCCGGTAGTTGTCGGCAGCGACCGCGCTCATCGCTACCGCTCCGGCAAGCACTACGCATGCGCTTAGAACCCCTACCAGCCTCTTCATCGAGCCCTCCTGTTTGTTGACTGGAGAGACGACAGAGCGGAGTCGGATCGTAATCCCCTCTTCGAGGGAATTCGCGTCAGTCGGGGTCGAGCGCGCGTAACCGGCGCACACGCTCCGCGACCGGAGGGTGCGTCCCAAACAGCCCTCCGAGCCCGTGCTCTGAGAACGGGTTGATCGTGAAAAGCGGCTCGGTCGCTGGGCTTCCCTCGAACGGCACGAGCTCGGACGCTTGCTCGAGCCGAAGCAGCGCGTCGGCGAGGCCGTGGGGCGATCCGCACAACTCCGCGGCGAGGCGGTCTGCGCCGAGCTCCCTCTTCGGCGAGACGAGCGCGTGGACGAACGCAGCGGCGACCGGGCCGAGCAGGAAGAGGAGCGCGCGCTGGAGAAACCCGCCGATGCGGCTCGTCTCGAGAAGGAGCGCGCCGACAACCGCGGCCGCGGTCTGCACGGGCATGTCGCGAAGTCGGACGTGCGCGACCTCGTGGGCGAGGAGACCCTCGAGCTCGGGCGGTGGGCACGCGCCGATGCACGCGGCGCTCAACGCGACGGCGGAGCTGCGCGTCCCGCGTCCGGCAACCGCCGAGATAGGGATGCCGTCGCGGATCACGTAGAGCCGAGGCTTCGCAACTCCCGCGCGTGCCGCCAGACGCTCGAGCGTGGAGTGGAGAAGCGGTGCTTCGCCGAGTGGAACCTCGCGCGCGCGGAGCATCCCGAGCGCGACGCGGTCGAACGTCAACCACGCACCGAGCGCGACGAGGAGCGCCGCGAAGACGAAGATCGACATCAGGCGCAGGCCGCCGAGCGCCCAACCGAGGGCCGCCATCACGCCGGCGAGCGCCGCGACGAGCAGCCAGATCTTGAGGATGTTCCGGAGCGCGACGAGCACGCGGCCGGCGTTATTCCGGACTGTCCCCGCCGTCGTCCTGCCCGTCGTCGAGCAGGCCGCGCGGCGGCCAGTCCTCGTTCTGCGGCGCGTCGCACCGGCTCGAGCAGTGAAGCGACGCGATGTTCTGGAGCGGGACGAGGATGTGCCCGTTCAGCTCGATGTGCGCGACCTCGTCGACGTAGCAGTACGCGGTGAGCACGCCTTCCTGATACTCGCCGCCGAAGAGCGCGACCTCGACCTGCTCGCCCTTGTACTTGCTCGTGTAGTCCTCCACGGCGCGGAGCGTAGCCCAGCCGCCCGGCGGCTGAAGCCACTCAGGGGTTTGTCACGAACGCCTGCGCCTTCCCCGCGCCGTCTTGGTAGCTGCCGCCGATCCCGCATGTGCCTGCGTTGACGGCGCATGAGACGAATACTCCGCGGTCAACGATCACTGAGCCCAAAGCAAGCACGCCCGGCACCTGGGTCGCCGCGTACCAGTTGCCGCCCCGCTCGGGCGCCAGGAACGGGTGAGCTTCGTGAGACGCGTCGTAATAGATGCCGCCGGCCACGCAGTCTCCCGGGTCGGCGCACGACACCGAGGTCATCTGGGAACCGTTACTGGCTGCGGCGACGCCCCACAGCCTGACGGGATAAGTCCACGTGCCGCTGAACGACTCCGCCACGAACGCATGCGCAGCGGACGAGCCGGTGGGTTGGTAGGAGCCGCCGGTCACGCAAGATCCTGGGGCGGAGCACGAGATCGAGACCGCGCTCGCCTCCGAGGCGGAATTGAAGTTGCTCGGACCGCCTGCGCCGCTCATGAGCCTCAAGGCCTGACCCCAGGCCCACATCCTGCTGACCACGAACGACTGCACGACGTTGCCGGCGGCCCGGTACTCGCCGCTGGCCGTGCAGGCGGCCGCGCCGGTGCACGAGACCGCGGTCACGGTGGCATGTCCACCGAGACTGAGGGGCGGCGTGCCGTGCACGGTGATCGGGCTGCCCCAGCCGCCGCCCGGCGTTTCGCTCACGACGAACGCCTGCGACGTACCGCCCCCAACGGTGTCCGAGTACTCGCCGCCCGCCGAGCAGTATCCCGCGCTGCCACACGAGATCGAGCGCACGAAAGCCAAGTCGCCTGCGTTGAGGTTCTTCAGTCCTGGCACCGGGATCGCGGTGCCCCAGTGTCCGTTGTGCTCGTCCACCACGAACGCTTGCTTGGATCCGGGATGAAGGCCGGACTTGCCGTTGTCACTGTAGTAGCCGCCCGCCGCGCAGTTGCCTGCGCTCGTACATGAGATCGAATTCACTTCGGCATTGCCGGCGACGTTGAGGCCCGCCAGCTGCACCTCGGCGGCGTTACCCCAGTGGCCGTTCGTCGCGTCCACGACGAACGCCTGCTTCGCGCCCGAGCCGTCGGTATACCCCCCGCCGGCGGCGCAGTTCCCTGCGCTGGTACACGAGATGGATGTCACTTCGGCTGCGCCGCCGACGTTGAGGCCTGTGGGGGCCGCTGTTCCCGGCACCTCTAGGGCGTTGCGCCAGCCTGAGCTTGTCTCACCCACGACGAACGCCTGGTAGCCGGAGTTGTCTCTATAACTGCCGCCCGCCGCGCACTTGCCAGCGCGGGCGCACGAGACCGAATTCACGTACGCGGCGCCGCCGACGTTGAGGCCCGACGGGGCGGCCGTCCCCGGAACCTGGATCGCGGTCCCCCAACTCACGGTCGTCGCGAGAGCGGTGGCGGTCGTCGCAGCGAAGACGCCAATCAGAACGATCATCCGAGGCAGAAGTCCGAGCAAGGGTCGCACTCTAAACGCCGTTAGCCGCCGGACAAACGCTCACTCGACTGAGACGACAGCCCCGTTCTCCCACGCGCACAACCAGCGGCCGCAGTTCTCGACGACCGGCATCGCGAAGCCGAGGGCCTCGGTCTGGACTCGGCGCATCGAGCCGCCGTGGGTGACGACGAGGACGCGGCCGGACGGATGCGTCGCGGCGATCCGCGCGAGAGCGGCGAGCATGCGCCTCTGATGCTGCTCCGTCGACTCCCCGGCCAACGGGACGCCTGAGCGTTCTGTCGATGTCAGCCCTTCCCACGTGCCTCAGTCCTTCTCGCGCAGGTCGGGATCGAGGACGACCGGAAGCTGGAGCCGTTCTCCGACGATCTCCGCCGTCTCGCGCGCCCGCGCGAGGTCGCTCGCATAGATCGCTTCGAGATCCTCTCCCGCGAGCTCGTCGGCCAGCCGGCGCGCCTGCTCCCGGCCGTGGTCGGAGAGCGGGCGGTCGGTATGCCCTTGCAGGCGCCCGGCCGCGTTCCAGTCGGTCTCGCCGTGTCGTACGAGGAGGAGCTCGGTCACCTCGACTACGCTAGCCAGCCGTGGATCTCGGCCTCGCAGACAGCGTTTGCCTCGTCACCGGCTCCACCGGTGGGATCGGTCTCGCGACCGCGGAGCTCCTCCGTGCGGAAGGAGCGACCGTCGTCACGACGGGCCGCGGCGGCGGCGACATCCGGGCCGACCTCGCCGTAGCCGGTGAGCCCGAGCGCGTCGTCGCCGAGACTCTCGCAAGGCACGGCCGCCTCGACGTGCTCGTGAACAACGTCGGATACAGCGAGATCCGGAAACTCGAGCACGTGACGGACGAGGACTGGCAGATGGCCTTCGAGATCAACCTCATGACCGCTGTCCGCGCGACACGCGCCGCCGTGCCGGGGATGCGCGAGCGTGGCTCCGGGACGATCGTCAACGTGTCGTCCACCGCCGCGAAGCGCCCATCGACGGGAATGCCGGACTACTCCGTCATGAAGGCTGCACTGCTCTCCTTCTCGCGCCTCGTCGCCGACCTCTACGCGAGCGACGGGATCCGCTGCAACGCCGTCACGCCCGGGCCGACCGCGACGCAGGCATGGCTCGGCGAAGGAGGACTTGCCGACCAGCAGGGCGACCGCGAGGAGGTGCTCGCGAAGGTCGCCGCCGGCCGCCCGCTCGGACGGCTCGCGGAGCCCGAGGAGATCGCCGCCGTGATCGTCTTCCTCTGCTCGGCGCGCACGAGCTACGTCACCGGCGCCGCGTGGAGCGCCGACGGCGGCACCGTCCCGATCATCCTCTGACGCTGCACGTGGCGCTCCGCAGGAGCAGCCGTGCGTAGCCGAGCGGGAGGGTCTGCTGCTTGGGCGGCTTTCCGCGGACATGGAAGGTCACCGCGACAGCGGATGGCGCGGCCGTCCTCCTGACAGGACGGGCTGGGCAGCCCGAAACGCGGAACCCCAGGGCGACCGCGACTTCCTTCCCGGCGTCCACCGAGACGGGTCGCGGTGCGGTTCCTGCGAACGGATTCAGCCCGAAGCCAGCCCCCGCGCACGAGATTCCCGTCGAGCAGCTGGGTAGCTGGAACGAGAGCAGGTGGGTGCCGATCTGCTCGATGACTGTGTCTCGCGGCTCGACCGCGCGGACATTCGTTACGACGACGGGGCTGTCCGAGCGGTTCCGGAGGACAATTCCGATTCCGATCTTGGCCGTTGGGATGAAGTAGACACCGACTCCGTGTCCTGACGACTTGGCGTCGAGCGCCATTCCCTCCTGCTGGACGAACGGCGCCTTGACGAACGGTGCCGAAAGCGGACGCGAGCGCGCGCCTCCGCACCCGGCGAGGAGGATCGCGAGCGCCGCCGCGGCGAGATACCGCATGCGACCAAACATACGCCGCGAGGTCCGGGATCGTCGCTGTGCGACGGCGGACCGAGGGGCTAGATTGGCTCGACGATGCCTGAGATCGCCGGAAAGGTCGCGGACGGCTTCGCCGAGGCGGTTCGTGAGAACGAGGAGCGTTGGCTCTCGCCGCTTGCGGTGCGGTCGTACGAGACGCGTGGGCGTGAGCGCGAGGAGGAGGAGTGCGGGCTGCGGACGCCGTTTCAGCGCGACCGCGATCGCATCGTCCACTCGAAGGCGTTTCGCCGTCTCCGGTTCAAGACGCAGGTGTTCATCGACCCAGAAGGTGACCATTTCCGCACGCGCCTCACGCACACGCTCGAGGCTGCGGGCATCGCGCGCGGCGTCGCGCGCGGGTTGCGGCTGAACGAGGATCTGACAGAGGCGATCGCCGTCGGTCACGATCTCGGCCATCCGCCGTTCGGCCACGCCGGCGAGCAGGCGCTCGATGAGATCCTCCGCGAGCGCGGCGCTGACGGGTTTCGCCACAACGAGCACTCGCTCCGGGTCGTCGACCGGCTCGAGCGCGACGGCCGCGGGCTCAACCTCACGTGGGAGACACGCGACGGGATCCTCAAGCACACCGGGCCGGTCGAGCCCGAGACGCAGGAGGGGCGCATCGTTCGGCTCGTCGATCGTTTCGCGTACATCAACCACGACATCGACGACGCGCTCCGCGCCGGCCTGCTCGAGCCGGCCGATCTGCCTGTCGAGCCCATCGAGCTCCTCGGCGATACCGGCTCGCGCCGCATCGACACGCTCGTCCACGATCTCGTCGAGACGTCAGCCGTCGCCGGCGACATCGTCCAGAGCGACGCAGTCGCCGGAGCGATGCTCGACCTGCGCTCCTTCATGTTCGAGCGCGTCTACCTCCAGCAGGATCACATCCCCGCGCAGGCCGCCGTCCGGCGGATCTTCGAGGAGCTCGTCGACGAGCGTGGCATGTCGATCGAGGACGCGACCGACTACCTTGCGGGGATGACCGACCGCTTCGCGCTCACCTTCGTCGCGGAGCTCGAGTAGGAGTGGCCCGGATCAAGGACGAGTCGGTCGACCGGGTCAAGGCCGCGATGGAGATCGTCCCTCTCGTCGAGGACACTGTTCGGCTCCGCAAGTCGGGCGGCTCGTTCACGGGCCTCTGTCCCTTCCATCAGGAGCGCACGCCGAGCTTCACCGTCTCGCCGGCTCGCGGCACCTTCAAATGCTTCGGCTGCGGCGAGGGCGGCGACGCGATCGCGTTCGTCATGAAGAGAGACAGCATCGATTTCGTCGAGGCGATCGAGCTGCTCGCGCGGCGGTTCGGCGTCGAGCTCGAGTACGAGGAGAGCTCGCCCGAACAGGACCGGAAGCGAGCGCGCGACGAGAGGCTGCGGGCGCTGCTCGAGCGGGCCGCGGAGTTCTACGGGCGTGTGCTCTGGGACTCCGAGACGGGCGCGCCGGCGCGCGAGTACCTCGCGTCGCGGGGCCTTGGCGAGGAGGTCTGCCGCGAGTTCCGGATCGGCTACGCGCCCGGCGGCGGCCAACTCACCGGCCGCGCGCGGCAGGAGGGCTATTCGCAGGAGGAGCTGCTCGCGGTCGGCCTCGCGAACCGCCGCGGCAACGACTACTTCCAGCGCCGCATCGTCTTCCCGCTCACCGACGCACGTGGCCGCGTCCGCGGCTTCCAGGCGCGCAAGCTCCACGACGACGACCCGCTGCAGGCCAAGTACGTCAATTCGCCCGAAGGTGAGCTCTTCCGCAAAGGCGACCTCCTCTACGGCCTCGACACCGCGCGCACGCCGATCGCGAAGGAGGACCGCGCGGTCATTGTCGAGGGGAACACCGACGTCCTCGCGCTGCGGCAGGCCGGATTCGCGCCGGTCGTCGCGTCGATGGGGACGGCGTTGACCGAGGCGCAGCTCCGCGAGCTCGCGCGGTTGACGAAGCGGCTGTTCCTCTGCTTCGACTCCGACGCCGCAGGACAGGACGCGACGCTGCGCGGGATGGAGCTCGCCGTGCGCGACGGGTTCACGGTGCGCGTCGTGCCGCTCCCGCAGGGGACGGATCCGGCCGACGACCCGGCAGCGTTTCAGCAGCGCCTCGGTTCGCCGGTGAGCTACCCCGTGCACCGCGTGCGGCTCGAGCACGCCCGCGCCACCGACCCGCAGGCCGCATTCGCATCGATCCGCGCGTTCCTCACGTCGCTGCCCGACTCACCCGAGCATCTCGAGGCGATCCGCGTCGCTGCCGACCTTCTCGACCTGCCGCCCGAGACGCAGTCGGGCCTCGCACCCGCGCGCGGCAGCGCGCGTACCGCCGGTGTCGTCTCGCCTCGACTCCTCGACGCGGGCCAGCGCCTCGAGCGGAGCACGCTCGCAGGAGTGGCCGCGAACGAGGCGCTCCGCTCCGAGCTCGAGGACCTGCGGCCGGAGCTCTTCGACGACGAGCTGCACCGCCGTGCGCGCGCGTACCTCCTGGGGGAGGAGAGCGCCGACGGCGAGCTGAGCTCGCTGCTCGCCGAGCTCTACGCGATCGCCGAGACAGACAGCATCACCGAAGAGACTGCGCGCCAACTCCTCCTCCGCCTGCGCGTGCGCGGGATCCGGCGCGAGCTCGCGAGCTCCGAGGGTGAGCGGACGCGCGAGCTCCGGGAGGAGCTCATCAAACTTCAGGTCGAGATCCCCTCGCTCGGTTAGTGGGCGGGGCTGAGCCGGGCTACAATGGCCGCCGCCAATCCCCGGTAGCTCAATTGGCAGAGCATTCGGCTGTTAACCGAAGGGTTGTTGGTTCGAGTCCAACCCGGGGAGCTCAGGTAGCGCGTGTGGCGCGGTCGGCCTGCCAGTCGTTCCACATCCGGCCGAACACCGCGCCGAGGTGGAGACAGACGCCGAAGCCGACGAGGAACGAGGTCAGGGCGATCACCACCCCGGCCGGGCCGTAGCTCTTCTGGCCGTTGGTGATCTCCCCCGAGAAGACCAACCTGGAGACGATCCCCAGTCCCGTGATGCACGCACCGGTCGCCACTCCGGCCGGGAGCAGTCTCCGCAGCGAGACCTGGCGGTACAGAAGCATGTAGGCCGCCAACCACCAGAAGAGCACTGCGAGGACGAAGGTGATCAGGAAGATGAGACCATCGCCTCCGAGAGGGCGGACTCTGTCGAACAGCCAGATCTCGCCCGAGATGTAGAGCGTGAACGCCGTGATGCCCGCCAGCTGGTACGCGGCGTGCCGGATGAGCCCTTTCGGGGGTGGCTGGTCATAGATGCGGCTGTACCACGACTGCAGGGTGGACGCCATGCCGATCCCGCCGAGCACGAGGATGAGAGCGCTCACCCAGGTCAGCGTCTCAACGGCGTGATTTCCGGTTGAGATCAGCGAATTGACGGCGCGGGTCGCGTTGACGTCCAGTCCCATCCGCGCGACGATCACTTTTCGGAGGTCGCCTCCGAAGGCGGCCGAGCTGACGGCGAGGAAGGGAAATGCGCAGAGCACGGCCAGCGCTGCGAAGGCGAAGGAGCTGTTCATGAAATCTGTCGTCGACAGCTGATCCCAGAACCGCCCGGCCGCACTCTTCTCGAATGCCTCGACCTTCGTGCGTAAGACGTCGGTCTTGGCTCGAAGCGCGTCCATCCTCGAGCGCGGGGCGGTCTTCGGTTCCGCGGTCTCTCTCTCAGGGTCGAGGCTGCTCGACTCCCTGGCCATTTGCTGATTGTCGCCCGGCCACGAGCGGAACATCTCGTTCACTTGGGATGACGTGTGCGACGCCGTGCGGTCTGGTTCACGATGGGCGAGGCGGTTCGTGACTCCACCCGATAGCCTCCCGGGCATCGCTTCCGCGGCCTCGCAATTCGACGACCTCCTGCGGCGTCTCGGCGCTGCCTCCGACATCTATCGCGCCATGGCACTCCTCAGCTGGGACGAGGAGACGAAGATGCCGCCCGACGGCGCGATGGCGCGAGCCGAAGCGCAGGGGACGCTCGCCCGGACGGCGCACGAGCTCGCGACCTCGCCCGAGCTCGGGCAGCTGCTCGAGGACCTTCGCGACTTCGAGGCTCAGCATCCGCACGAGTCCCTCGAGGCGAGCGTCATCCGCGTCACGCGCCGCAACTATGAGAAGAACCGGCGCGTTCCGGCCGACCTGCGCGCCGAGATGTCGCGCGCCGGCTCGATCGGCTACCAGACGTGGCTCAGGGCGCGGGAGGCGTGCGACTACGAGCTCTTCCGCCCGCAACTCGATCGACTGATCGAGCTGACACGCGAATACGTCGCCTGCCACGAGCCGTACGACGACCCGTACGATCCGCTCCTCGATGACCACGAGCCGGGGATGAAGACGGCCGAGGTCGAGGTCGTCTTCGATCGCATCCGGGACGGCCTCGTGGAGATGGTCGATGGGCTCGGCGAGCCGGTTGACGACTCCTGCCTCTTCGGCGATTTCCCGGTCGACCGCCAGCGCGCCTTCGCGCTCGAGATGCTCGAGGCGTGGGGGATGGACGACCAGGCCTGGCGTCTCGACGACACCGTGCACCCGTTCGCGACGGCCATGGCGTACAACGACATCCGGCTGACGACGCGCCTCTTCCCGGACAACCTCAGCGGCATCCTCTCGTGCCTCCACGAGTTCGGGCACGGGCTCTACGAGCGTCAGGTCGACCCGCGCTACTTCCGCACGCCGCTCGCGACGGGCGCCTCGTCCGCGTTCCACGAATCGCAGAGCCGGCTCTGGGAGAACGTCGTCGGACGCGGCCTCTCGACGTGGCGGTACTTCTATCCGCGGCTGCAGGAGACATTCCCGGGCCCTCTTGCCGACGTTCCGCTCGACGAGTTCCATCGCGCGCTCAACAAGGTCACGCCGAGCACAACCCGGGTCGAGGCGGACGAGGTGACGTACTCCCTCCACATCATCCTTCGTTTTGAGCTCGAGCGAGAGCTGCTCGCCGGCACCGTCACGACCTCCGACCTGCCCGCGGCGTTCGACGAGAAGCTCCGCGACTACCTCGGCGTTCAGCCACGAGGCGTCGTCGAGGGCGTCCTCCAGGACGTGCACTGGTCCGGCGCGAGCTTTGGCTACTTCCCGACGTACGCGCTCGGGAACGTCATCTCGATCCAGCTGTGGGACCGGGCGCTCTCCGAGCTCGGCGACGTTGACGCGCAGTTCGAGGCGGGCGAATTCGGCCAGCTGCGCGAGTGGCTCGGCTTGAATGTCCATCACTGGGGGCAGACCTTCGAGCCGCCCGAGCTGCTCGAGCGCTCGGCCGGCGGGCCGCTCGACGCCGAGCCGTACCTCGCTTATCTCCGTGGCAAGCTCGAGGCGCTCGATGCCGAAGAAGTGGTGCGCCGCTAGAATCGAGGCGTGAGCTGGCTCTACATCGCCTTGCTCGCGGCAGCGGTCGTCCTCGTCGCCGGCGCGGAGTGGCCGCGGCTCGAAGAGCGTTTTGGCGGAGAATCTCGCCGCCGCCGTGATCGTGCGAGGCGGAAGGCGAAGTCGAACCTCCACGTCGTCGCCGACGACGAGGCGGATGAATTCGCCGCGAGCGTCGAGCGCGACCTCGCGAACCTCCCGACGATCGACGACCGCTAGCGAACGGTCACGAATGCGTGGAAGACGCGCGTGTTCGGGAGCACCGGTCCGACGTCCTCCATGTTCTTCAGCTCCTGATAGTCGGACGCAACGACCGCGATGCGGACTCGGCCGGTGCGGGCCGCGGAGGTCGGGATCGACAGCATCCCGCGCCGGTATCTGAATTGCGCCGGGCGGTTGCCGAGCTCGACGCTGATGGACTGGGGATCGACGCCGGCCCCCGCATCGTGCACGGCGAGCCGAATCCGCGTTCCGGCGGCAACCGTTCGCGTGAGCAACGTGACGGCGGGTGGCGTCGTGTCGTTGATCCAGAAGCGGAACGTGAACGCGCCGGGGCGCACGCCCGTTGGTGTGTCGAAGACGAACTCGTAGACGCCGGGGGTGGGGAGGACGGCGCCGACCACAGGCGCCGCGGAGCCGAAGTTGCCGTACGGGTTGAGCGTCGCGGGAACGCCTGTGTAGCCGACGAGCTGGTTCTCGTCGTTGTTGCGAACGAGGCGGGGCGAGATCTGAGTGTCACCGAGGACGGCGACGCCGAAGTTCGCGACCGGCTTGCGCAGCCGGAACCGGAAGACCTCCTCCGGGCCGCCGAGCTGCGTGGGGACTCCGCCGGCAAGGCCGCGTTGGGGGTAGAGGTACGTCGACACGCGCGACGGCTGGCCCGCGGTGTCGCCTGTGTAGATACCCGGGCGCGTCAGTATCCGGTGCGGATCGAGCTGGAGCCTCGGAACCTCCACGTGGAACCAGAACGGCACGCGGCGCACGTCGCTGTCGCGCGTCAGCACGACGAAGCCCGTGCCGTCTCCCGGGCGCGCGTGCCTCGAGACCGTGAGCTTGAGCGCGACGGGTTGGCCGGCGACAACCGTCGGTGAGAGCGCTTCGACGTGCGCCCCCGCGGGGAGCGACTGCGGAGCGACCGACACTGTCCACGGATCGGTTCCGCCGCCGCCGTCGGCAGTCCTGAGGCTCGTGGTGCCGGCAAAGCCGCGCCGCACGAGTCCCCAGGCGAGCGCGGTCGGCCGCGTGAAGAGGAGCGGGGTGTTCGCGGTGGGGATGTCGATGCGGCCGCCGCCCTCGCGCAGGGTCGACGCCTCGTGCCCGTTCACTTTCGCGGGAACCGCCGTCGAAACGAGCGCCGACTTGACCTGTCGCACCGTCCAGGACGGATGGCTCTGCAGGAGAAGCGCCACCGCACCCGAGACCTCGGGGGTCGCCATGCTCGTGCCGTCCCAGGCCTCAAAGCTGTCGGGCGGAACGGACGAGACGACGTCGACTCCGGGGGCTGTCACGTCGGGCTTGGGGCGGAGCGAGATCGGCGCAGGGCCGGCAGACGAGAAATCCGCCATGACGTTGGGCGCCGTATCCCACGATCCGCCGGTCGACGCCGCGACCGTGATCGCAGCGGGCGTGTTCGCGGGGGATCCGATCGAGCCGAGCCCGGCCACCTGAAAGTCGTTTCCGGCCGCGACGACAGGGACGACGCCGGCTGCTGCGGCGTTGTCGAGGGCTTGCACGACGATGTCCCGCTGCGGCGCGACTGCCGGCTCGCCGATCGAGAGGTTGAGAATATTCATCCCGTCGGCGACCGCCTGGTCAATCGCCTTGGCGATCTCCGGCGCGTTTCCGTCGAGCCCGAAACCGGACGTCGGGACGGTGAGCGCCTTGTAGTTACCGAGATACGCCATCGGCGCGATGCCCGAGATCTGGTCCTCCTCGGGGTAGCCGTCAGTCGACGTGTCGTAGTCTCCCGCGGCGATGCCGGCGACGTGCGTCGCGTGGTCGGACATCGTCGGGTCGAACGGCTTGTCGGCGTACTTCCAGTGCGTCGACGGCGACGGGAACGCGCGGGCGACGATCACCTTCGGCGTCGTGTATTTCGTGTTCCCTTTCGGGAAGCCCGCCGGGTAGGAGAAGCCCGCCGGATCGAAGTACGGGTGCTTCTGGTCGATGCCGTCGTCGATGATCCCGATCTTCAGGCCCTGTCCGGCGTTCGTCAGGCTCGGGCCCCAGACGTCCGTGGCGCCGAGGAGTTGCGGAGGGCGGTTGTCCGGCCCGGTCTGGGCGGCGGTGCGCGCCGGACCGCCGAGTGAGTGGTAGGTGACCGTCGGCCAGACGGTCGCGCCGGGCATCGCGCTCAAGCGAGAAAGCTGCGATGCGGGGACGACGACCGAGACGCCGTCGAGCACGGCGTCGTAGTGCCAGTTCACGCGCGCGTCGGGCACGGCGCTCGCGAGCCGCGCGGCGAATTGCGTCTGCGCAGCCGCGAGCGTGCGGAGATACGTGACGGCAGCGGGAGCCCGCGTATCGAGGGAGTGCCAGCGCCGGACGGCGGAGCCGAGACGCGTGTTGCGGGCCGTCTCGACCGCGAGCGGAGCCCGCGGCAGTGTGACGACGACTTCGACGAGTGGCCCGCTCGATTGTGCCGGCGCAGCGGATCCGGTGGCCGCGGCTAGCGCTACGACGGCGGCGAGCAGTGCGAGAGTGAGGAGGGCCCGGCGCCGCAGGCCCTCATCGTACGCGCGATTCCGCGAATTCGGCCCAGCCCAAGATGGCTAGACTGGCCGTCCGCGCGGATGTGGCGGAATTGGTAGACGCGCACGGTTCAGGTCCGTGTGGGCTTCGGCTCGTGGAGGTTCAAGTCCTCTCATCCGCATCGCACGACCACGGCAAATCGCGTCTACCCTCAACGCGATGAGGTTCGTCTCTGCGGTGGTAATCGGCTTTTGCGCCCTCGTTGCGATCTGCGCCGGCGTGGCGCGAGCGACCGGCGGTGGTGGCGGCACCATCGCGTCCGGTCCGGTTGTTCCCTCCGGCATTCAGCAGAACGGCAACACGTCGTCGTTCACCGATGTCTGCGGCAACGGCTACGAGTTCTGGACGCTCCAGCTCAAGCAAGGCGACCTCGTGAAGATCACGTGGGGTGATCCGACAGCGGTCGACACGCTCGCGTTGTGGCCCGCGGGAACTCTCGACCAAGACCGCCCCACGTGCCTCTACGCCTCCGGCTGGTCCAACTGGGCTATCAGCCCGGTCCTCACGGACAGCAACGGGACACCAGCGACAACGCGGGTCTCTCAGACAGTCGCGACGGCGGACGGAAGCTATCCGCTCCTGTTCCTCGACACAACAGGCGCCAACGCCGGCCCGTACTCCTTCACGGCGGTCGTGCAGCACGCAGCGGAGGTCTCCCTCCCAGACGTCTCGACCATCCCGGCGGCGGGGAAAGTGACGGCGACCGTAGTCGCGCCCGACACCAGCCCGATCAGCGACCCCGCGCTGAAGCTGACCCTGAACGGGATTTGGAGCACCTCGCCCAGCGGGCCTGGGATAGCGCACAAGCTCGCCACCGCAACGCCGACGGACGGCGCCGCGACGTTCACCTACAGCCTGCCGCCGAGCTTGTGGGGCAAGAAGATCCAGCTGCGAGTCACCGGCAGTGGCGCGAGCTATTACTCCGCGGAGAGCCCGCCGTCGCCGGTCACAGTGAGCATTCCCACAGCGATCGGACCGGTGGTGGAGTCAGCCGCGCAGCTCAAAGCCGCGTCCAGAGCTCTCAAGGAACGGATCTACTGGGCCGGTCCCCTGAAGGGTTACCGGTTGGAGTTCACGCGCACGCAGCCCAGCGGTTACGCCTACGTTCGCTACCTGCCGCACGGCGCCCGTGTGGGGAGTCGTGGCACAAGGTTCCTGATCGTGGCGACGTACCCGTTCCCCGGGGCGTACAACGCAGTCGAGAAGTACTCCAAGGGCAAGGCCGTCGCAGGCCCGAACGGGAGCATCTACTACGTACGACCTGGCGATCCGAAGAGCGTGATTGTCGCTTTCCGCGGGGTCAACTATCAGGTCGAGGTCTACGATCCGCATCCCGCCGTTGCGCGAACGATCGCCGCAACCGGCCGCGTCCGGCCCGTTCGCTGACGGTCGTCAGGTAGTGAGCTTCTTGCGCGCATCGAGCCGCCGCTCGAACGCCCGCCGCAGGAACTCGCCGGTCAGATCGCCCCTCGCGCGAGCGCTCGGCTCCGGCTCAGGTTCCGGAATCGGCTCGACGCTGATGATCTCGCCCGTGCGGTCGCCGTAGCTGTGCGCGTACGCGGCGTCCTCGCCGATCGGCCCATCGGCGGTCCGGCGCGAGCGTAGGCCGAAGAGCGAGAGGAGCCAGGAGATCATCGTCCCCTAGCGTCTCAGAAAGACGGCTCGGTGGCTAGGTGGCGCCGAGCGCTGCGAGCACGTCGTCCGCATGCGTCAGCGGCTTGACGTTCTCCATCACCTTGACGACGGCGCCGTCGGCACCGATCACGAACGTCGTGCGGTTGATGCCCATGTACGACTTGCCCCTGTACTTCTTCTCCCCCCAGACGCCGTAGCGCTCGGCGAGCTCGTGCTCGGGATCGGCGAGAAGGGTGAACGGAAGGTCGTACTTGTCCTTGAACTTGACGTGCTTGGAGACGCTGTCGGGCGAGACGCCGAGGACGACCGCGCCGGCCTGCTCGAACTCGCCATACGCGTCGCGGATCCCGCACGCCTGCGCCGTACAGCCCGTCGTGTCGTCCTTGGGATAGAAGTAGAGGACGACAGGACGGCCACGGAGGCCGCTCAACGTGACCGGCTCGCCCGCATCCGATTCGAGCGTGAAATCTGGCGCTGCATCGCCTTCACGTACCAAAGCTGCTTCCTCTCGTCGATCTGTCTGAGCAGCGTACGCGGATCGAGGAAGCCTGCGCGCGGACAAGCTGCGGGGAACTACGTACTGGGCTGAAGCGCTCGCGCGGAGGTCGGGGGAGCGCGGCGACGGCAGGGTGATGGCATGAGCCCCGCGAAGACTGCCGCCCCGGTCGCGACAAAGCCAATCCACGTTCTCGTCGTCGACGACCACACCCTCGTCCGGTCGGGGCTGCGTCTACTGCTCGAGGCGGAGCCCGACGTCGTCGTGGACGGCGAAGCGGGAGACGCCGAGCAGGCAATTCGCCTCGCCCGGCTGCACAAGCCGGATGTGATCCTCCTCGACATCGTGATGCCCGGCCGGAGCGGCCTCGACGCGGCGCCGGACCTCCTGGCGACGGCGCCCAAGGCGAAGATCCTCGTTCTCTCGATGCAGGACGACCCGAGCTACGTGCGCCAGGCGTTCTCGGCGGGCGCGAGCGGCTACCTCCTCAAGGAGGCCGCGGACGACGAGCTTGTCCAGGCCGTGCGCGAGGTCGCCGGCGGTGGACGGTACGTCCATCCGGCGCTCGGCGCGCGGCTCGCAGCTGCGGAAGCCGAGGCGAGGGCGTGCGCGGAAGCCGACCCGCTCTCCGAGCGGGAGCGCGAGGTCTTACTGCTGCTCGCGCTCGGCCATACGAATCAGGAGATCGCGACGCTCCTCGCCATCTCCGTCCGCACGGCGGAGACCCATCGCGCGCACGTCATGCAGAAGCTCCACCTTGCGACCCGCGCCGAGCTCGTGCGGCATGTTCTCCACCACGGCTTGCTCGAGCCCCTCCACGGATAGCAGCGGCTGCCGCCGTGGGTTAGGCGCGCGCGCGTTCGAAGATCACGAGCACGGCGAGCTGTTCGTAGGCGGTGAAGCGATGCTCGACGCCGGCCTCGACGAAGATCGCCTTTCCGACGTCCATCGGCACGCTCTCGTCGCCGACCTCGAGGACGCCGCGGCCTTCGAGCCCGATGTAGATCTCGTCGTCAGAGTGCGGCTGCTGACGGTCCGGTTCCGGTGCGACGAGAACGTAGACACCGAGCTCGAGCCCGGGGGACTCGTGGACGATCTCGTACCCTCCGTTCGCGCTTCTCAAGCGTTCGACAGCGTCGCTCACACCGAAGGCGTGCATGGTCTGACGTTACCCCCAGCTAGGGTCCGGCAGCGATGGTGAGCGTCCATCACGCGGTCGCGTTCGTCGTGATCGCGACGTGCTTCGGGGCTGCGGCCGCCGGGGGATGGGCGTACTTTCGGCAGACAGAACCACGCGCGTATCTCACGCACCTGCTCGCGCTCGCGCAGACGCTGGTGATCGCGCAAGCCGCGATCGGCCTGCTTCTTCTCTCGAGCCACCACCGCGCGATGGACAAGCTCCACTACCTCTACGGCGGTGTTGCGCTCGTCGCCGTCCTCTCGCCGTGGTTCTACGCGCCCGCCGACCAACGTGGCCGTCTTGCCTGGTTCACCGGCGCCACCCTCGTCGCAGGAGCGCTTGCGGTGCGGGCGTATTTGACCGGATGAGGCTGAACGGCACCGTCCGCGGGCTGCTGATCATCGCCGCGGTCGCCGGTGTCGTCGTTGTGCTTCAGCTCTGGACAACTCTGGCTCTGGTCGTGATCCTCGCTCGGATCGCGTTCCTCCTCGCGATCGCGTACTTCGTCTTCCTCATGTGGCGCGAGAACCGCGAGGGGATCTCGATGTGGCCGCAGCGCGCGCAGTGGGTCTTCTACGGCTCCGCGGTCGTCGCGGTCGCAGATGTCGCTGTCTACTGGTACGGCGGCGCGCACGGGATGGAGGTCATCGCGTTCGTCGCGATCCTCGCGCTCTGCGGGCTCGCGATGTTCAGGACGTGGCGCGAGCAGCACCGGTACGTGTGAGGCTCTCGGCGCTTGGCCGGCATCCGGAGTTGTCGGTCTTCATCGGAGCGCTCGCGCTTGCGTTCTCCGGAATCCTGTTCCGCCTCTCGCACACGAGCCCGGAGACCGGCGCGTTCTTCCGCTGCCTGTTTGCGCTGCCGCCGCTCTTTGCGCTCATGTGGTGGGAGCAGAGGCGCTGGGGGCGCCGCGACGTGCGCCAGAGGAGCTGGGCGTGGGTCGCCGGCGTCTTCTTCGCCGCGGATCTCCTTTTCTGGCACCACGCGATCCTGTTCGTGGGAGCCGGGCTCGCAACCGTTCTGAGCAACACGCAGGTCGTACTCGTCGCGGCGCTCGCTTGGCTCGTCTTCAGTGAGCGGCCGCATCGGCTCGTGCTCGCGTCGATCCCGGTCGTGTCAATCGGCGTCGTGCTCGTCTCCGGTCTCCTCGAGAGCGGTGCGTACGGCGCGAATCCGGCCCGGGGAACCGTCTTCGGCCTGCTCACCGGGCTTTCGTACGCGGTGTTTCTCCTCGTCATGCGGAGAGGGCAACGCGGGGTGATCGGGCCGGGCGGGCCGCTGTTCGACGCGACCTTGTCGTGCGCGGTCGTCTGCTTCGTCACGGGGCTCGCGGTCGGGGATCTCGACCTCACTCCGTCGGGAGCGTCTCTCGCCTGGCTCGTGCTGCTCGCGTTGTTGACTCAGGTTGTCGGCTGGGTGCTCGTCTCGATCTCGCTCCCGCGGCTTCCGGCGGCGGTGACGTCGGTCTCGCTTACGTTCCAGCCGGTCTGCGCCGTGCTGTTCGCGGCCGCGATCCTCGGCGAGTCGCCGTCGACCCTGCAGTTGCTCGGCGCGGCGACGATCCTCGTAGGGCTGGCCGCATCGGCGCTTTCACGCCGCCGGCCGGTCGCCGAGCCGGAGATCGCGGGTTAGAGGCATTCGGCGTCGTGACGGAAGCTGCCCCGGGCGGCGTATAAATAGGCGAGGTGAAGTCTGCACACGCTCTCGCGATGCCGTTCGCCCTCCGCGCACTGGCCGGCGAGAGGGAGAAGCGGCGGCGAAGGCGCCGACTCCTCGGCGTCGGGCTGGTGCTGCTCCTCGCGGCGGGCGCGGCTGGGATGACCCTGCTTCTGCGCTCCCCCTCCAACCCACGCGGGGGCGGACCTACGCCCTCGGCCGGCCTCGCACATGCCTACCGTTCGCCACTGGGCTGGTCGATGCGATACCCGAGCGGGATGCATGTCGAGCACGCCTCCGGAAGTGGGATCAGCTACGCGGTCCATGAAGTCACGTTCTCGAGCTTCCGCTCCCGGCCCGGCGTGGTGGTCCGTGAGATTCCGGACGGAGAGACGATCGGACCAGTGCCGCCCCTCGCTCGACTCGGAGGGTTCCCGGCTCGCGGGATCGCGGCCCGTGTTATGTGGTTCGCCGGCCCCGGGCCCATCGAGGGAGGGGCGACACGGCTCCCGCTGCGACTGTCGAGCTTCCGAACCGGCGGGCGGATGGGTGACATGTACTCCGGCACGCATCCGCGCCCACTGCAGCATCTCGTGTTATCGAAAGACGCGAGGTACATCGTCCAAGTCTGGATCGGGCCGAAGGTTTCTGCCCATCAGCGCGCCCTACTCAAGCGCATGGTCGCGTCGATTGCCGTGCCGGGCCCGCGAAACCGATCCTGAGTGGCGGCACCTCGAAGTCGATGTCCAGAGGCGGATGCCGGCCGGGCTACGCCTCGACGCGAGCGGAGGCGCCGTCGAGCGCCGCGAGCGCCACGCGCATCGGCACGAAGCGGCCGACGAAGATCGGCGTGTCGCGCTCGGTGTAGGCCGACGCCTCGCTGTCGCGGAGGCGCAGCATGAGGTGCATGAAGTCGGCCGGCTCCTCGCACTCGAACGCGGTCATGAACTCCTGGTCGTCGATGCCGAACGAGTACGTCGTGTGGTTCTTGATCCCGGGGAACTCCTCGCGGCCGATCGTGATGTGCTCGTCCATCGCCCGCTGCCGGTCTTCCTCCGCGAGCGCGTACCACGGTCGCACTTTGATGAACGGATAGACGACGAGGTAGGGGAGGCCGTGCGGGGTGATCTTGCGCGGTCTGCGCGCGCTCGTGTACTGCGACGCCTTCGTCGTCGCGAGGTACGAGTACGGCGTCTCGAGCCAGCCCGCGAGCTCCGTCCCGTTGAGGGCGGCGCCGAGCTCGCCGAGGTCGTCGTAGCGTTCCGTGATCTTCCAGAGGAAGAAGTCCGTCTCCGGGCGGACGCCAGTCGTCGAGTACGCGCGGAGGTGCTCGAAATGCTCCGCGAACGAGTCGATGACGGTGGCGAACTCTTCTTTGTGCGCCTGGCGCTCTTCGACCGGGAGGCGCCGCCATTCCGGCACGACGCGGTAGAAGCTGTAGGCGACGTATTGACCCTCCACGTCGCGAAATGCTACCGAGGCTCCTCGGGCTCCCAGGTGTCGTCCGGTCCGGGGGTCCCCGCGTCTCGCTTGAGCCAGCCGTCGACCTTGTCACGAAAGCCCTGGGTCGCGTCGCTGGCGTCGCGGTAGATGTTCCACATCTTGTTCACGTAGTACTCTGATGCCTTGTCGGTGTCGCCCCGCAGGTCGGACTCGCCCCGGCGCGGATACTGGCCCCCGAGAATGCGGTCGTAGTCGCCGCCGTGCACCCACTCCATGAGCTGCTGCACGCGCCGAACCGCGTACGGGTGCGTCCCGCTCCGCTCGGCGATCACGCGCTGGATCCGGTCCCAGCGCGAATCCCACTCCTCGTACTCGGAGGCCTGGAGGAGGAAGGCGTCGAGGTCGAGGCGGCTCGACGGCACGCCCGCGGCCATCACCATGAGCATCCGGCAGTACGCGACCGGATCGCGGCAGGCGAGCGCGCCCGCCCGATCGGCGGTCAGCTCGGCCGAGCGTGACCACTCGAGCAGCACGGCCATGACCGCGCGGTAGGGGAGTTGAATGAGGCCCGGGAGCACGCCCTTGAGCTGGAGGAGGATCGCGAGCGTCGTCGTGTAGAGCACGTGATCCGCGAGCACGTGCCCGAGCTCGTGTCCGAAGAGGGCCCAGTGCTCGTCCGGGTCGAGCATTTCGACGAATTGCGACGAGGTCACGACGATCGGTTTCCCGGCACCGACCGAGACGGCATTCGGCCCGAAAGGGAAATAGGTCGTGTAGAGATCGGGTAGCTCCGGCATGTCGAGCGTCTCTCCGGCCCGCGCGTAAACCGTCCACAGCTCCGGGAGCTGCTGCGGCCCGAGCCTGACCGCGTTCGCCAGCAGCGTCTGCCGCAGCGCGCGCTCGTACTGAAGCTCGCTCAGCTTCCGCACGACCTGGTCGACGCCCGGGATCTGGGCGAGGGCCTGGGTCGCTGCGCGGTCGGCCGGATGCTGGAACGCGCGCGGCGAAATGCCTTCGAGCCGATGGAGAGTCGGCTGCTCCACACCGAGAGGCTATCGCGGAAACCCAGAGCCGCATAGGCTTACGCTTCCGGGACGAGCGATGAAGGGGGTCGGCGTGAGGACGGTATTTTCAGGCGGGCGGATTTTCGACGGCACGGGCGCGCCCATCGCGGCGGCCGATGTCGCGATCGAGGACGGGCTGATCGCCGAGGTCGGCGTCGGGCTCGACGGTGACGAGCAGGTCGACGTCTCCGGCTCGACGCTGCTGCCGGGGCTTTTCGATACGCACGTCCACGTCATGTTCGGTCATCTGGACATGTGGAAGCACCTCCAGACGCCGTTCTCGTTCATGTTCTACGACGCGATCAGGAACCTCGACGCGACGATCCGCGTGGGGATCACAACCGTCCGCGACGCGGGCGGAGCCGATCTCGGCGTAAAGCGGGCGGTCGAAGAGGGAATCGTCCGCGGGCCGCGGCTCCAGATCTCGCTCACGATGTTGAGCCAGACCGGTGGCCACGGTGACGGCTGGATGCCGTCGGGCGGCGCCGCGGATCTCTTCCCGGTCTATCCCGGCATGCCGTCTCAGATCGTCGACGGCGTCGAGGACGCGCGACGGAAGGTGCGCGAGCTCGTCCGCAATGGGGCGGACGTGATCAAGATCGCGACGTCCGGCGGTGTGCTCTCGCCGACCGACGCACCCGACCAGCGCGGATTCGCGCTCGACGAGATCCAGATGATGTGCGAGGAGGCGCGCGCCGCCGGCCTCTTCGTGATGTCGCACGCGCAGGCGGCGATCGGGATCAAGAACGCGGTACGCGCAGGCGTGCGGTCGATCGAGCACGGCATCTACATCGACGACGAGGCGCTCGAGCTCATGCTCGAGCACGGCACGTACCTCGTCCCGACCCTCGTCGCGCCGCTCGGCGTGCTCCGCGCAGCCGATGCGGGCGTCCCGATCCCGGAGCACGTCCTCGCCAAGGCGACCGAGGTCGTCGATGTCCACCGCGACTCGATCCGTCGCGCCGCCGCCGCGGGCGTGAAGATCGCGATGGGCACCGACGCAGGCGTCGTTCCGCACGGCACGAATCTCGAGGAGTTGCAGCTCATGGCAGACATCGGGATGAGCCAGACGGACGTCCTTGTCGCGACGACGAAGACGGCCGCCGAGCTGATGGGCCTCGAGAGCGAGCTCGGGACGCTCGAGCCCGGGAAGCGCGCTGACCTCGTCGTCGTGGCCGGCGACGCGCTCGACTTCACGGACCTGCAGAGCCGGATCGAGCGCGTCTACAAAGACGGCGAGCTTGTTGTCGAAGCGGCCGCCGAGCCCGCGCCAGTAGCGGTCTAACGCTCGGGTACGGTGGCCGAAATGGCCGCCACCCGCGTCGAGAACCAACTCGAGCAGTTGCCCGCGAAACCGGGCGTCTACCTCTTCCGCGACGCGGACGGCGATGTCCTCTACGTCGGGAAGGCGAAGTCGTTGCGACCACGAGTCCGCTCGTACTTCCAGCGCTCGCACGACAGTCGAGTCCAGATCCCGGCGCTGCGCGAGCGTGTCGCGGACATCGAGGTGATCGTCACGGGCAGCGAGGTGGAAGCGCTTCACCTCGAGCAGAACCTCGTGAAGCGCCACCGGCCGCCGTTCAACGTCCGGCTGCGCGACGACAAGTCGTTCCCGTACATCGCCGTCACCGTCGAGGACGAGTACCCGCGCGTGATGTTCACGCGGGAGCGGCACCGGCCGGGAGTCTGGTACTTCGGGCCGTATGCAAACGCGAAGAAGGTGCGCGAGACCCTCGACGTGCTCAATCGCGTCTTCCGCTACCGGCCGTGCGAAGGGCCGAAGCCGGGACGGCACAGCGGCATCCCGTGCCTCGATTTCCACATCGACCGTTGCCTCGCGCCGTGCGTCGGGTACGTGTCCGTCGACGACTACCGCGCGCTCATCGACGGCGTGATCGAGTTCCTGTCCGGCGATGTCAAGCCGATTCAGCGCGAGCTCGAGCGGCAGATGAAGGACGCGGCCGCCGACGAGCGGTACGAGGACGCCGCCCGCTATCGGAACCGGCTCCACGCGGTGCAGCACCTCGTCGAGCGCCAGTCGGTCGAGCGACAGTCTCTCGACACGATCGACGTCATCGGCTTCGCCGCGGAGGGCGAGCGCGCCGTCGTTCAGATCTTCCCGCTTCGCGGCGGCAAGATGGTCGACCGGCACTCGTTCCATCTCGAGAACGTCGGCGGCCAGGACGTGACGACGATCGTCGAATCGTTCGGTCTCGAGTACTACGGCGCGGCCCCAAGCGTGCCGCCGCAGATCATCGTGCCGCGCGACGCCGGCGACCTCTCGGCGCTCGCGGAGCTCCTCGGCGAGCGGCGCGGCGCTCGGGTCGAGATCCGCACGGCCGAGCGCGGCGAGAAGCGGCGCCTGCAGCAGCTCGCCGACGAAAACGCGCTCCACGTTCTCTCGAGCGACGTGGCGCAGAGCGAGGTGCGGCGGCTGCGGCGCGTGGAGGCGCTCGAGCAGCTGCGCGAGGCGCTCAACCTCGAGGCGCTGCCGCTGCGGATCGAGTGCTTCGACATCTCGACCGCGATGGGGCAGGACAACGTCGGCTCGATGGTCGTCTTCCAGGACGGCCTCCCAAAGAAGGGCCACTACCGCAAGTTCGGCATCAAGGACCAGGCGGGGATGGACGACTTCGCCGCGATGGGGGAGATGGTCTCGCGGCGCTTCGCGCGGCTCTCGAAAGGCGTGACCACGGACGAGTACGACGAGTCGTTCGCGGCGACGCCGAACCTCGTCGTCGTCGACGGCGGCAAGGGCCAGCTCGCGGCGGCGATCACGGCGATGCAGGCATTCGATCTGCCGCGCGTGGCCGTGATCTCGCTTGCGAAGCGGGAGGAAGAGGTGTTCGTGCCCGGGCAGTCGCGCCCGGTCGTCCTGTCACGCCACGATCCGGGGTTGCAACTCTTGCAGCGTGTTAGGGATGAAGCGCATCGCTTCGCCGTCGGCTTCCATCGCCAACGCCGCGAGTCACGGGGTTTTTCGTCGCTGTTCGACGAGCTCGAGGGAGTGGGACCGGCGCGGCGGCGGGCGCTGCTCCAGCACTTCGGCTCCATCGACGCGATGGTCGCTGCGTCGCCGGAGGAGCTAGAGGGCGTGCCGGGCGTTCCGGCGAAGGTGGCGCGCAGCGTCTACGCCCAGCTACACAAAGCGGGGCGCGGCTGATGCCGCGGTACTGCTCCGCCTGCGGTTCGCCGATCGGTGTCCGGGCTCCGGTCGCATGCCCTTCGTGCGGTGCCGCGCACTGGCTCACGACGAGCCGGGCCGCAGGCGCGCTCGTCGTCCACGACGGCCGGCTGCTCCTGACCCGTCGCGCGCTGGAGCCATGGCTCGGCCGGTGGTGCGCTCCGTCGGGTTTCTGTGACGGGCCGGAGCATCCGATTGCGACGGCGGAGCGCGAGACGCTCGAAGAGGTCGGCCTCCGCGTGCGCGTAACCGGGTATCTCGGCCATTGGGTCGACGAGTACCTCCCCGGCGGCGACGACGGCGTCGAGCCGCAGTGGTGCGCGGTCTTCTACTATCACGCAGTTCCGCTCGGCGGTCTCGACCTGAGCTACCAGGCCGGTGAGGTCAGCGATGCCGCATGGTTCCTTCCTGACGAGCTCCCCGCAGAGCCGGCACCACCCGGGAACGGGTCTCGAATCTACGCCGCATGGCGCGAGGCATTCCGCGCCGGGAGGCTTGAGACGCCGCTTCCCGACGGCGGCTAGCTACTCGTCGTCTTTGAGGAAGCCGTAGCGGTAGTCGCGCGGCGGGACGAACGTCTCCTTGATCGCGCGTGGGCTGACCCAGCGGATGAGGTTCCACATCGAGCCAGCCTTGTCGTTCGTGCCCGACGCGCGGGCTCCGCCGAACGGCTGCTGCCCGACGACGGCTCCGGTCGGCTTGTCGTTGACGTAGAAGTTGCCGGCGGCGTAGCGGAGCCGGTCGCGCGTCTTGTCGATCGCGTCGAGGTCGCGCGCGAAAACAGCACCGGTGAGGCCGTAGCTCGTGCCGCTGTCGACGAGGTCGAGCGCGTCGTCGTAGCGGGAGTCGTCGTAGACGAACGCGGTGACGACGGGGCCGAAGAGCTCCTCCTGCATCGTCCTGAAGCCGGGGTCGGTCGTCTCGATCACGGTCGGCTGCACGAACCAGCCGTCGCTGTCGTCGTACGCGCCGCCGGCGACGATCGACGCTGAACCGGACGCCTTCGCCTCCTCGATCGCCTCCTTCTGCGTCGCGAACGAGCCAGCGTCGATCACGGCGCCGAGGAAGTTCGTGAAGTCGGCGGGATCGCCCATCCTCATCGACTCAATCTCGGACGCGACCTCGTCGCGCACCCGCGGCCACAGGCTCGCAGGTGCGAAGACGCGCGACGCGGCCGAGCACTTCTGGCCCTGGTACTCGAACGAGCCGCGGAGGATCGCGGTCGCGAGGGCCTCGGGGTCGGCGCTCGGGTGAGCGACGATGAAGTCCTTTCCCCCGGTCTCGCCGACGATGCGCGGGTAGTTGCGGTAGCGCGCGATGTTCTCGCCGACGGTTCTCCACATGCCCTGGAAGACGGGCGTCGAGCCGGTGAAGTGGATGCCGGCGAGGTGGTCGTTCGCGAGCGCCGGGTCGCCGACGGCCGCGCCGGAGCCGTAGACGAGGTTGATCACGCCCGGCGGCAGGCCGGCCTCTTCGAACAGCTTCATGAGGAAGTGCGCGCTCACGGCGGCGGTCGACGCCGGCTTCCAGACGACGGTATTGCCCATGAGCGCGACCGAAGTGGGGAGGTTGCCCGCGATCGAGGTGAAGTTGAAGGGCGTGACGGCGAAGACGTAGCCCTCGAGCGGGCGGTATTCGAGCCGGTTCCAGACGCCCGGTGAGGAGATGGGCTGCTCCTCGTAGATGCGCGTCATGTACTGGACGTTGAAGCGCCAGAAGTCGATGAGCTCGCAGGCGGCGTCGATCTCGGCCTGGTGCGAAGTCTTCGATTGGCCGAGCATCGTCGCGGCGTTGAGTGTCTGTCGCCACGGGCCGGCGAGGAGTTCCGAGGCGCGGAGGAAGACGGCGGCGCGATCCGCCCACGGTGTCCGCGACCAGTCCTCCCACGCGTCGGCCGCGGCCTTGATCGCTCGCTCGACCTCGGGGCCGGCGCCCTTGTGGACGTCGGCGAGCACGTGCGCGCGGCGGTGCGGCATGACGGCCTCGAACGTGTCGCCGGTGCGCACCTCCTCGCCACCGATGACTAGCGGGAGATCGAGGCGCTCGGCGCTCAGCTCGTCGAGACGGCGGCGAAGCTCGTCGCGCTCGGGGCTGCCCGGCTCGTAGCCCTTGACCGGTTCGTTGACCGGATCGGGAACGCGAAAGATGCCGTGGGAACTCATGCCGCGATTCTAGGATTCAACGTCGTGGCGGTGACGCAGGTGGCGTACGAGATCGACGGCTGGGGGACCGGCGAGCTCGTCGTTGACGACGGGCTCGTCGTCTGGCACGAGTCGCCTTGGCCGCGCGCGCCCAACGCCAAGTCCCCATCCCAAACCCCCTCCCACCCGGGGCTGGGGCATGGCGTATCACGGAAAGTGTCCCGAGAACGGGACAGCTTCGTCGCGGAAGTGATCGCGCGGCTGCGCCGCTACTTCGACGGCGAGAGGGACGCGTTGTACGGCGTGCCCGTCGACCTCGAGCACGAGACGCCGTTCCTCACGCGCTGTGCGGAAGAGCTTCGCGCGATCCCGCCCGGCGAGGTCGTCACGTACGGCGAGCTTGCCGCTCTCGCGGGCGCGCCGGGCGCAGCGCGTGCAGCGGGCACCTTCTGCGCGCGCAACCGCCTCGGCCTCTTCGTCCCTTGCCATCGCGTCGTCGGCGCCGCCAACCTTGGCTCGTACGGGAGCGCCGGGGTCGAGTACAAGCGTCGGCTCCTCGCGCTCGAGGGGTACCCCGGTGCTCTCTGACGACCTTCGTGAGGAGCTCGCCGCCATCGCGCCCGAGCGTGAGTGCGACCGGCTCGCCGAGCTCTCCGGTCTCTTCCACGTCGCGGGCCGCGCCCACTTGCGCGGCCGCGGAAGCGTCGACGTCCATCTCGACGTCTCGAGCTCCACCGTCGCACGGCGCGCGTTTACGCTCCTCCGCGCGCTCGACGTCACGTCCGAGATCCGCACCTACAGCCGCGCCGCCTTCGACCACGCCACGCGGTACCAGCTCCACGTCGAAGGGTCGACCTCGGCGTACGAGGCGCTCCATCGGGCGGGCGTTCTCGACCGCTCACACCGTCCGCTCGACCGGCCGCCGAACCGCATCGTCGCGCGGCGCTGCTGCGCAGCCGCCTACCTCCGGGGAGCGCTGCTCGGTGCAGGCAGCCTCAGCGGGCCCCGCGACCCGCACCTCGAGATCCGCACGGGGGAGGCGGACGGCGCGCGCTTCCTCGCGACTCTCGCCGCGCGCCTCGGTGCCGAGCTCCACGTGCAGGAACGCGAAACACACGCAACCGCGTACGCGAAGGGGACGGAGACGATCGCAGACACGCTCGTCGCGGCGGGTGCGGTCGATGTCGTGCTCGCGCTCGAGGAGCAAGCTGTCCTCGCCGCAACGCGCGCCGACGCGAACCGACTCGCGAACGCCGATCACGCGAACCTCGTCCGCACGAGCCGCGCCGCGCACGCCCAACTCGAGGCGCTCCGGCACATCGACGTCGATGCGCTCCCCGACGACCTGCGCGAGATCGCCGTTCTCCGACTGCGCCACCCGACTGCCTCGACGGCCGAGCTTGCGCGCCGCTGCAAACCGGGCCTCTCGAAGGCAGCGGCGTACCGCCGCCTCCGCCGGCTACAGGAGCTGTCGGAGTCCTGACCGTACCTCGGGGTCCGTTGCACGTCTTCTAGGACGACAACGGCGGCGTCATATACTCGCCGCGGCGGGTCCGTGCTCGTTCGGCGGCAGATTCAGACCCCGTCTGCCGTCGGGTCTCGAGCGGGGTTGAAGGGCCGGGAGGGTCGTCCTCGGAGCTTCCCGGTCCGCCCGCCTTTACCCCTCATTAGACTCGCCATGCAACCGACGGAAGGGGAGGGGACATGGCGAAGATCAGAGTCGCGATCAACGGCTTCGGCCGGATCGGCCGCAACTTCACTCGCGCGTACGCCGCACGCAACGGCGCCTTCGAGATCGCCGTCGTCAACGATCTTGCCGCGCCCGAGATCCTCGCGCACCTCCTCCGGTACGACTCATCCCATGGGCGCCTCGACGGCGTCAGCCACGACGGCGATCGGATCAGCGTCGGAAACGCTCCGTTCCAGGTTCTCGCCGAACGCGACCCCACTGCTCTCCCGTGGGCTGACATGGGAATCGACGTCGTCGTCGAGTCGACCGGCCTCTTCACCGACCGTGAGGGTGCCCAGCAGCACCTGACCGCCGGCGCGAAAAAGGTCCTGATCTCGGCTCCCGCTACCGATCCCGACATCACGGTCGTGATGGGCGTGAACGACGACGCCTACGACAGCAACTCACACAACATCATCTCGATGGCGTCGTGTACGACCGGCTCGGTTGGCCCGATGGCGAAGCTCCTCCTCGACAACTTCGGGATCGAGACCGGCTTCATGACGACGATCCACGCGTACACGACCGAGCAGCAGCTTCAGGACCAGGTCTCGATGACCCGCAAGGGAAAGCCCGATCTGCGCCGCATGCGCGCCGCCGCCCAGAACGTCGTGCCGGCCTCGACCGGCGCTGCCCGGGCGATCGGCGAGGTCGTCCCCGAGCTGAAGGGCAAGCTCGACGGGATGGCCCTCCGGGTACCGATCCCCACCGGCTCGATCACCGACCTCGTCGTCGACCTCGAGCGCGAAGCCACCGTCGAAGAGATCAACGCAATGTTCAAAGAAGCGGCTGCCACCGACCATTGGCGCGAGGTGCTCGAGTACACCGAGGAGCCGATCGTCTCGTCCGACATCGTCGACAACTCCCACTCGTGCATCCTCGACGGGCTCTCGACCATGGCCCACGGGAGACAGGTCAAGGTGCTCGGCTGGTACGACAACGAGTGGGGGTATTCGTGCCGGCTCGTCGACCTGATCCCCAAGCTCGTTTGAGGCTGCCTCGCTCCGTTCGCGACGCCGACGTCGCGAGCAAAGTCGTCCTCGTCCGATCGGATCTCAACGTCCCGCTCGACGACGGCCGGGTCGCCGACGACACGCGCATCCGGGCTTCCCTCCCGACTCTGGAGCTGCTGCTCGAGGCCGGTGCTTCGGAGGTTCGCGTCTGCTCGCATCTCGGCCGCCCGAAGACGGACGACGACAAGGCGAAGTACGCGATGGCGCCCGTCTCGGCGCGACTGCGCGAGCTGCTCCCGGACGACCGCGTCACGGTGCTGGAGAACACCCGCTTCGAGACGGGGGAGACATCCAACGACCCGGAGTACGCGCGCCGCCTAGCCGACGGCAGCGACGTTTACGTCAACGATGCGTTCGGCTCCGCGCACCGCGCGCATGCCTCGACCGAAGGCGTAGCGCATCTCCTGCCCGCCTACGCGGGCCTCCTCCTGCTCGACGAGCTCGAGCACCTCGGCCGCCTGCTCGGGGAGATCGAGCGCCCGTTCGTTCTCATATCCGGCGGCGCAAAGGTCGAGGACAAGCTCGGCGTCCTGCGCAACCTCGGCGGCCGCGCCGACACGGTCCTCATCGGCGGGAAAATGGCCGAGGAGCTGCGCGACGGAAGCCCGCTCGACTTTCCGGTCGAGTTACCGAGCGATGTCGTCGGCGCCGCAGAGTTCGCCCCCGACGCCGAGTCGCGCGTTTGCGCCTACAACGAGCTGCCCGACAGCTGGCTCGGGCTCGACATCGGGCCGGAGACGCGCGCGAACTTCTCCGACGTGCTTGCGTCCGCGCGCACGATCTTCTGGAATGGCCCCATGGGAGTCTTCGAGTGGCCGCGCTTCGCCGAGGGAACGAAGGCCGTTGCCGAAGCAGTCGCCGCGAACACCGACGCGTTCACGGTCGTCGGTGGCGCCGACTCCGTCCGCGCGCTGAACGAGCTCGGCCTCGCGAGCCGCGTCTCATGGGTCTCGACGGGCGGCGGCGCGAGCCTCGAGCTACTCGAGGGAAAGGAGCTGCCCGGCGTGGCAGCGATCCCGTCGTGATTGTCGCCGGCAACTGGAAGATGTTCCGCGGCCCCGATCCTCGAGCGCTCGTCGGCCTCGACGCGATCGTCTGCCCGCCGTACACGCGACTCGCCGACTGCGTGGCGGCCGGCCTGACGACGTACGCGCAGAACGTCCATTGGGAGTCGGAGGGCGCGTTCACCGGCGAGATCTCGCCGCCCATGCTGCTCGAGCTCGGCGTCGCCGGCTCGCTCGTCGGACACTCCGAACGGCGGCAGCTCTTCGGCGAGACCGACGTCGGCGTCGCACGCCGTGCCGAGGCGGCGCTCTCTGCCGGGCTCAGCGTGATCGCCTGCGTCGGGGAGACGCTCGAGCAGCGCGAGGCGAACGAGACCGAGGACGTCCTCCGCCGCCAGATCACCGCTCTCCCGCAGGACGACCGCCTCGTCATCGCGTACGAGCCCGTGTGGGCGATCGGCACCGGGCTGAGCGCAACACCCGAGATGGCGCAGGACGCGCACGCCTTCATCAAGTCCCTTCTCCGTGTGCCGGTTCTCTACGGCGGCTCGGTCAAGCCGGACAACGCCGCGGGCCTCTTCGCACAGCCGGACGTCGACGGGGCGCTCGTCGGCGGCGCCTCCCTCGACGTCGACTCCTTCCGCGCCATATGCCAAGCCGCAGCTTCCCGCTCGTAGCGCTCGTCATCCTCGACGGCTGGGGGATCGCGCCGCCCGGCCCCGGGAACGCCGTCGAGCTCGCCGATACGCCGGTCTTCGACCGGCTCTGGCGCGAATTTCCGCACGCGCAGCTCGAAGCGTCGGGCGCTGCCGTCGGCCTCCCGGAGGGCCAGATGGGCAACTCCGAGGTCGGCCACCTGACGATCGGCTCGGGCCGCATCCTCTTTCAGGATCTCGTCCGCGTGAACCGTGCGATCGAGGACGGCTCGTTCTTCGAGAACCCGGTCCTCCGCGGCGCGTTTGAACGTGGCGAGAACGTCCACCTGCTGGGCCTCGTTTCACACGGCGGTGTCCACTCCCACATCGACCATCTCCGCGCGCTTCTCGACTTCGCGCCGGAGAAGACCTGGATTCACGCGTTCACCGACGGCCGCGATGTCTCGCCGCACTCCGCGATCCACGACCTCGCCGAGTTGCCCGCCGACCGGATCGCGACCGTCGCGGGCCGCTACTACGCGATGGATCGAGACAACCGTTGGGATCGGACACAGAAAGCGCTCGAAGCCGTCACGAATCCCGTGCTATCTACCCCCAAGGGGGGCGATCCGCTCGCGGAAGTGCAACGGAACTACGACGCGGGAGTGACGGACGAGTTCATCGAGCCGACCGCGATCGACGGGCGGCCGCGCCTCGATCCCGCTACCGACACGGCGATCTTCTTCAACTTCCGTCCGGACCGGGGGAGGCAGCTCGCCCGGAAGCTCGGCGAGCTCGGAGTCGACCTCACGACGATGACGCGCTATCGCGACGATTTCCCGTTCCCCGTCGCGTTCCCGGAGCACGTCGTCGAGGGCACGCTCGCCGAGGTGCTGAGCGAGCACGGGATCCGCCAGCTCCACGCCGCCGAGACGGAGAAGTACGCCCACGTGACGTACTTCCTCGACGGCGGGCGCGAGCAGCCGTTCGAGAACGAGGAGCGGATCCTCGTGAACTCGCCGCGAGACGTCGCGAGCTACGACGAGAAGCCGGAGATGTCTGCGGCAGCGGTCGCCGAGCAGGTCGCCGTCGCGATCGATGCAGGAAGCCTCGGCTTCGTCGTCGTCAACTTCGCAAATCCCGACATGGTCGGTCACACCGGTGACATCGACGCCGTGACGAAGGCTGTCGAGGTAACGGACGCGTGCCTCGGCCGGGTCGTGGACGCGGTAGAGCGGGCCGGCGGGGTATGCCTGATCATCGCCGACCACGGGAACGCCGAGAAGCTCCTTCAGGACGACGGCGTCAGCCCGCATACGGCCCATACGACGAACCGTGTGCCGGCGATTCTCACGGCTTCTGGCTTCGCGCTTCGCGACGGCGAGCTGTCGGAGGTCGCGCCGACAATCTTGGCCCTTCTCGGGGTGCCGAAATCTTCACAAATGACTCAAAAATGTTTACTGGTGGAGTCTTGAAATAGGTCTATACTCGCGCCACCTTGTCGCTGCCACAGCCTGATGACGGCGTACTGCGGAAGGCACAGCGGGGCGATGACCGCGCTTTTGCCATCATCGTCCGCTCGTACCAGACTCCCGTCTACAACTACGTGCTGCGGATGGTGGGCGACCGGTCTCTCGCCGAGGATCTGACGCAGGAGGTCTTCCTCCGCGTTTATCAGGGGCTGTCGCGCTTCTCGTCGCGCTCGAAGTTCACGACCTGGCTCTTCCAGGTGACGAAGAATCGCGTGCTCGACGAGTTGCGCGCAACCGAGCGGCGGCCGCGCACCGTGATCGACGTGGACGACATGAGGACCCTCGAGGTCGTCGACGCCCCGTTCGAGAGGCTCGAGGCGATCGACGCGGTCTGGCGCGCGGTCGAGCACCTCACCGTCGATCTCAAGATGGCGCTGCTCCTGCGCGACATCGTCGGGCTCTCGTACACCGAGATTGCGGACTCTCTCGAGGTCACGCTCGCCACGGTCAAGTGGCGGATCTGGAAGGCGCGGGAGGAAGTCCAGGTCGCACTCGCCCGCGACGGCATCGAGCTCTTCGAGCCGGCGGTCCCCGCCGTGGTGGTCGAGCCGCCCGTCGCCGCCCCGGATGTCGCCGCCGCGGCGGCGATCTCGGTTCTCCCGGCGCCGCTGCTGCCCGTCAGCGTTTAGGCGCTACTGCCCGAGCATGAGCCGGGCCGCGAGCGGGCCGGGCAGGCCGACGTCCGCCATTTCTCCCTGCGTGCGCGCGACGTCGTAGCCGATCCGACGAAACTCGGCGCGCCGCCCGGCGAGATCGAGCAGGAGATACGCCGCTCGCGGGTCGCCGTCACGCGGCTGGCCGACGGCGCCCGGATTGAGGAGCGTCGGCGCTTCGCCGAGGGCGACGGCGGTGCCTGCCGGCGCGAGGCCGCCATCCATCTCGCCGCCCGACGCCGTGAGGTGGAGCGCGACGTGGCTGTGCCCGACGAGGACGAGCGATGAATCGGCGACCGCGAGCGTGGCGAGCGCGGCCTCGTCGGAGAGGACGTACTCCCAGACGGGATCGCGCGCGCTGCCGTGGTACAGCGCGACGCCGTGCGCGTTCCCTTCGGGCTCGAGCCGGTCGAGAAAAGCGTGCGCGGCGGGCGTGAGAGCCGCGCGATTCAGCCGGGCGGCGAGCGCGGCGTCGCCGTGGAACTCGTCCACGTCCATCGTCCCGCGCACCGCGAGGTCGTGGTTCCCGGCGAGGCAGACATCGGCCCGCTCCTCGACGATGGCGCAGCACTCGTTCGGGCGCGGCCCGTAGCCGACAACGTCGCCGAGACACCACAGCTCGTCCGGCGCGTCGGCGTCGATCGCCGCGAGCACTGCCTCGAGCGCGTGGAGGTTCGAGTGGATGTCAGAGACGACGGCGACGCGCATCGGCGGTCGCGAACGCTAGCCCGGCCAGAACGGGGACGGTCGCGGCGACCTCCGGGGTCACGAAGAAGAGAAGCCCCCAGAGCCCGGCGGCGACTCCGGTCGCCACAGCCGCGCCGTACTTCGTGCGGCCGGCGACGACGACGCCGAGCAGCGCGGGCGCGAGCAGGTCAAGCCATCCCATGAGCGCCGAGCCGAACGTCGCCTGCTGCAGAGCCGGTAGCGAAACCCCGGCCGCGTGGGGGAGGGAGACCGTCTCCAGCGCGTTCGAGGCGTTCTTGACCTCGGGTGTGGCCCAGACGAGCACCACGTCGAGCGCCGCCAGAGCGACGAGCCCCGCACGAATCGACGTCGCAGGCGCCACCCGCCCCGCCGCCGACGCTGCCGCGAGGCACGCGAGCGCGATGAGGGCGAGGCCGGCGGCGTCCTGAACGAGGCCGTGCGCGAGCCACGCCGCGACCCACAGCCCGGCCGCGAGAGGAGGCCAGAGCCACCAGCGTCGGCTTCCCGCAAGTGCTCCTCCACCCGCGGCAAGCACCGGCGTCCCGAACGTCGCGAGCAGCGCGAGGGCTCGCGGTCCGGCCGAGACGAAGTCGAGGATCAGCACACCGGCGGCGAGGAGTCCGGCCGGCACGAGGAGCCACACCGCGCCGAACGAGCGTCCCGTCGCCTGCCGTGCCGGCGCCGCCACCGTCGCCGCCTGCGCGAGACAGAGGACGGCGTACGAGGGCGCGAACGCGAGCGTCAGGCGTCTTCCGACGGTTCCGAGTGGCCGGGCGCCTCGGGCAGGTTGCGGATTCCCTCGCGCGTGACGTACTTCGACCACGAGTCCTCGAGCGCCGCGATCAGCTCGGGCACGAAACGCGGCGACGCGTTCACACGCGCAACGACGGCGCCGGGCACGTCGCCCTCTTCGATCTCGTGCTCGATGCGCATGAACGTGAGCGTGAACTCGTACTGGGAGAAGCTCACGTTCGCGAAGTTCGAGTAGGTCCCGCCGATGAGCTCGGTCGGCATCTGGATGTTGAGCCGCCGCTCGCCGGGCTCCGGTTCGGGTTGGCCGAGCTGTTCGTCGTCCATGCCCACATACTACGAGCGTGCCCATCAGGCTCCGTCAGGCGACCCTCCTGATCACCGCGATCGTGCTCACGTGCACGGCCGGGACGGTCGGCTTCCGCCTCATCCTCGAGGAGTCGTGGTTCCAATCCTTCTACCGGACGGTGGTCACGATCACGCTCGCAGGCCTGGACACGGTTCCGCCCAACAACGCCGCGCGCGCCCTCACGATCGCCCTCCTCCTCGCGGGGTTGACGGATATCGCGTACGCCGGTGCCGTTATCGTCGAGGCGATGACCGGCGGCGTGCTCTCGGGCGCGCTCGTCGAACGGCGGAGGAGGCGGACGATCGACCAGTTGCGCGACCACTACATCATTTGCGGCTACGGCCGGGTGGGCCGCCGCGTGGCCGACGAGTTCCGGCAATCCGGGGCGTCGTACGTCGTGCTCGACCACAGCCCCGAGGCGATCGCGGCGGCGGAGGAGCGCGGCGACCTGCTCGTGCCTGGCGACGCGACCGGCGACGGTGACCTGCAGCGCGCCGGAATAGAGCGCGCTCGCGGGCTCGTCGCGGCGTCCGACTCGGATGTCGCCAACCTCTACATCGTTCTCTCGGCCCGTGCTTCCCGGCCGGATCTCACGATCGTCGCTCGCGCCTCGGACTCCGATGCCAGGCGAAAGCTGATGCTCGCGGGGGCTGACCGCGTTGTCCTTCCGTACGCGACGGCCGGACAGGTGATGGCGAATCTCGTCCTGCGGCCCCAGGTCACCGCGTTCCTCGACACGGTGACCACCTCCGTCGGGCCTGACCTGCAGCTGGCTGAGGTCGAAGTCGGAGAGACGTGCTCTGCCGCGGGCCGGACGATTCGAGACCTCCGCATCCGCCACGAGACGGGTGCCCTCGTCATCGCGCTCCGCAAGGGCGACGGGACGTTCGACACGACGCCCGAGCCGGACACGCCGCTGGCTGCCGGCGATGTCCTGATCGGTGGCTCCCCGGACGAGATCGCGCGGCTCGAGGACCTCTTTGCCTCGCGAGAGAGCGTTGCCGGCTGATCCCGCCGGAGCGCTCGCCGCCGACCTCGGCGTCGCGGTCGGAGCGGAGCTCGAGCTCGAGCGGCCGGCGGAGGCGGAGCACGGCGACTACGCGACCAATGCGGCTATGCGGCTCGCGGGGGCGCAGCGTCGATCGCCGCGCGAGATCGCGGAAGAGATCAAGGAAGCCGCCGAGGGCCTGGACGTCGTGGCGCGGGCCGACGTTGCCGGACCAGGTTTCGTCAACCTCACTCTCCGCGACGAGTGGTTCGTCTCGGCGCTCGAGGCGATGCTTGCGCCAGAGCCGGTCGAGAAGACCGGAGTGCGGATCCAGGTCGAGATGGTGTCGGCGAACCCGACCGGCCCGATCCTCGTCTCGCATGCTCGGAACGGCGCGTACGGCGACTCGGTCGCCCGGCTGCTCGAGCTCGCCGGGCACGACGTCGAGCGCGAGTACTACTACAACGACTCCGGCGGCCAAATGGACAGGTTCCGGGCTTCAGTGGAGGCCGTGCGGAAGGGTGAGCCGATACCGGAGGACGGCTATCACGGCGACTACGTCAAGGAGTTCGCGGCGACGGACGGCGACCCTGTGCCGGCGATGCTCGAGAACATCGAGCGGACCCTCGAGCGGTTCCGCATCCACTTCGACTCCTGGGCGAAGCAGAGCGTCGTCGAGGAGCGGCTCCCGGAGCTGCTGCCGAAACTCGACACGTACGAGAAAGACGGCGCGTTGTGGGCACGCTCGTCGGCCTACGGTGATGACGAGGATCGCGTACTTCTCCGCTCAGGTAGCCGAACGCCGACGTATCGCGCCGCCGACGTCCCGTATCTCGTAGACAAGCTCGAGCGTGGCTTCGACCGCGCGATCTACGTCCTCGGCGCCGATCACCACGGCACGCGCCAGTGGTACGCGGCGGTTGCGCGGATGCTCGGGTACGACCCGGCTCGTGTCGAGGTTCTGCTGTACCAGCCGGTTCATCTGACGCGGGGTGGGGAGCAGGCGAAGATGTCGAAGCGACGCGGCGACGTCGTGTTCCTCGACGATTTCCTCGACGAGATCGGCGTCGACGCGGCGCGCTGGTATCTCGTCAACCGCGGCCCTGACCAGGCGATCGACATCGACGTCGACCTCGCCGCGGAGCGCTCGCAGAAGAACCCGGTCTACTACGTCCAGTACGCGCACGCGCGCATCGCCGGCATCCTCCGCAACGCGCCTGACAACGCTAGTGACAAGTTGTCACTCAGTGGGTCTCTCGCGCCAGAGGAGCGTGAGCTCGTGAAGCGGCTCGCCGAGCTGCCCGGAGTGATCGCCGATGCCGCGGCGAAGCGCGGGCCGCAGGGCATTCCGGCCTACGCGATCCGCGTCGCCGACGACTTCCACCGCTTTTACCACGAGCATCGCGTGCTCGAGAGCGAGCAGGAAAGCTTCCGTCTGGCCCTCTGCCGCGCGACGCAGGCGGTCATCGCGCGCTGCCTCGACCTTGTCGGCGTTGAAGCACCTGAGAGGATGTGAACGGATGAACCAGCGCCTCGCACCCGACCGCAACATCGCGATGGAACTTGTCCGCGTAACGGAGGCGGGCGCGATGGCCGCCGCGCGCTGGATCGGGCACGGCAAGAAGGAGAGCGCCGACCAGGCCGCGGTCGATGCGATGCGCTACGTCCTCGACAGCGTGGCGATGCGCGGCGTCGTCGTGATCGGCGAGGGGGAGAAGGACGAGGCGCCGATGCTCTTCAACGGCGAGGAGGTCGGGAACGGCGAAGGCGCCGACGTCGACGTCGCCGTCGATCCGCTCGAAGGCACGCGGCTGACGGCGCTCGGCCAGCCCGGCGCGATCTCGGTGCTCGCGGTCGCTGAGCGCGGCACGATGCTCGACCCGGGCGCCGCGTTCTACATGGAGAAGATCGCGGTCGGCCCGGGCGCGATCGACGCGATCGACATCACACGCACGCCGACGGAGAACGTAAACGCCGTCGCCGAGGCGCTCGGCAAGACGGCGCGTGAAGTCGACGTCGTCGTCCTCGAGCGCGACCGCCACGACGAGCTCATCGCGGAGCTCCGCGAAGCCGGCGCGCGCGTCCGCCTGATCCGCGACGGCGATGTCGCGCCGGCGATCGCCGCCGCGCAGCCGGGCACGAGCGTCGACATGCTCTACGGAATCGGCGGCACGCCGGAAGGCGTCATCTCCGCCGCGGCGCTGAAGTGCGTCGGCGGCGGGATCCAGGGCCGTCTCTGGCCACGCAACGACGACGAACGACAGGCGCTGCTTGCCGGCGGGCTCGACCCGGCGCGCGTCCTCTATACGAACGACCTCGTCTCGGGCGAAGACGTGTTCGTCGCGGCGACGGGCGTCACGACGGGCGCGCTTCTTCAGGGCGTGCAGTACACCGCGGGCGGCGGCGCGATTACCGACTCGATCGTGATGCGCTCACGGTCCGGCACGGTGCGCCGCGTGGTCGCGCAGCAGTCGCTCGCGAAGCTTTCCGCCCTCACGGGCTTTGAGTACACGTAGCCCAAGGCCGGTGGCAGCCACCGTGACCAAAGGCTCGCGCCTTCGTCACGAGATGACACGCGGCCGCATGGTTATGCGGCCGCATGTCGTGACACTTTCGTAAGTGGCTGCCACCGGCCGTTAAACAGCGACTGCTTCCGACTCCATCGCAGGCGCGTACATCCCGGTGCACGCGGCGGAGTTCAGCTTCGCGCGGTGGTAGTACGCCCGCTGCGCGGCCTCGACGTTCTCCTCCTTACCGCCCCAGGCTTTCAATGCCGGTGCTTGCAAAGCGCGGCCGTAGGAGAAGGACAGCTGCCACGGGTGCGGGCCGCTCGCGTTCATCGCGTTGAGGTGCGCGGTCGCATCCTCGTCCGACTGGCCGCCCGACAGGAAGGCGATCCCCGGAACTGCCGCCGGGACGTGCTTCAAGAAGGAGTGGAGCGTTTGCTTCGCGACGTCCTCGACACCGGCGCGACTCGACGCCTCGTACCCGCTGAGCACCATGTTCGGCTTCAAGAGCGTGCCCGCGAGATCGACGCGCTGGTCGAACAGCTCCGTGTAGAGCGCGTCGAGCACCCGCGACGTGACGTGCTCGCTGCGCTCGATCGTGTGCGTGCCGTCCTGCAAGACCTCCGGCTCGACGATCGGGACGATGCCCGCCTCCTGGCAGAGAGTCGCGTACCGGGCGAGCGCGTGCGCGTTCGTCCAGATGCAGTAGTCGCTCGGCAGCGAGTCCGAGATCGAGTACGTCGCGCGCCATTTGGCAAAGCGCGCACCGAGCGAGTGGTACTCCGCGAGCCGCTCGCGCAATCCGTCGAGGCCCTCTGTCACCGTCTCGCCCTCTGCGCCGGCCAGTGGCTTCGCGCCCGCATCGACCTTGATGCCGGGGATGATCCCCTTCGAGGCGAGCAGCTGCGGAAACGGTGTCCCGTCCGCCGAGGCTTGACGAATCGTCTCGTCGTACAGGATCACGCCGCTGATGAACTCCTCTGCTCCCGGCGTCGTGAAGAGAAGGTCGCGGTAGGCACGCCGGTTCTCCTCGGTCGACTCGACGCCGATCGAGTCGAAGCGCTTCTTGATCGTGCCGCCGCTCTCGTCCGCGGCGAGGATCCCCTTCCCCTCGGCGACAAGCGCGCGGGCTGTCTTGTGCAGTTCGCTGGCCATTCGAATCTCCTGTTCTCGCTGTCTGGGCCCCATTATTGCCGGGCTACAATCGCCGCACTGCGGGAGTAGCTCAGTTGGTAGAGCATCAGCTTCCCAAGCTGAGGGTCGCGAGTTCGAGCCTCGTCTCCCGCTTTGTCCTTCCGGATCCGCCCACTCGTAGTCGTTTGCGCGCTCGCGCTCGTCGTCGTTGCGAGCGCCGCGGCCGATTGGGGAGGCACTGATCCGCCGCACAACACGCCGCTCACGACGCTGCCCTATTCCTGTACCACCGCGCCGACGGCGAAGCCGTGCATCGACGCCGGCGTGTGGTACCTCGACAAGGCGCGCGCGAGGGTCGGACTGCCGCCGTACAAGCTTCCGGCCGACTTCGCCTCTTTGCCACCGGCGCGACAGATGTTCATCCTCGTCAACCTCGACCGGATTGCGTACCACCTGACGCCGTTCCCCGGGTTGACGGCCGCGCTGAATCACGACGCGTTCATGAGCGGCGTCTGGGTGGCCGACGACCCGCACCCGAGCAACACGGCGGGGATCAACACCTATTGGCCGGGCTGGGCCGGCGGCTTCGACAACGCCCCAATGGCGTACGAGGGGTGGGTATGGGACGACGGGCTAGGGAGCAACAACCCGCGCTGCACGCCGACCGATCACTCCCGCTGCTGGGGGCACCGGCACAGCGCGCTGTGGAGATACGGTCCGGTGCTCGCGATGGGCGCGGCCGCGGGACGCGATTCGAGTCATCACCCCAGCTACGCCTACATCTACGTCGGTGGGTCCTCGGCGTACCACCCGACGTACACCTACACCTGGAAACAGGCGGTCGCCGACGGCGCCGGGACGAACGCATACGACCCCGGGACTGCGCAGGCATGGGAGTGTCAAGTCCCCGCCGTCCTCGGGGACAGGCTGGGCGAGGCAACCCGTGCGATCGAAAGGAAGCACTGCGCGGTCGGCGCCGTTCTCCGTAAGCACATGATGTACGTGCAGGGAACCGTGGTCTCGCAGCATCCGATGCCGGGAAGGGCGTTCGCGACCGGGACGAGGGTCAGCATGACCGTAAGCCTCGGCCCGCCGAGCTGAGCTAGCGCCAGGTCTCGCCGAGGACGCGCTGCCAGTTGCGGTGCGTGAGCTTCTCCACCGCATCTTCGTCCCAGCCGGCCCGGCGGAACTCTTCGACGAGCTTCGGCAAGGCTGCGATGCCGTCGAGCTCGGCCGGCATGAGAGCGCCGTCGAAGTCGGAGCCGAATGCGACGTGGTCGACGCCGATCCTGTCCGCGATGTATTTCGCGTGGCGGACGATCTCGGCTAGCGGCGTGTCCGCGTCGTTGTGGCCGTCCTCGCGGAGGAACGAGACCGCGAAGTTGATCCCGACCACGCCGCCGGACTTTCCGACCGCATCGAGTTGTGGGTCGGTGAGGTTGCGTGACGAGGCGCACAGAGCGTTGACGTTCGAATGCGTCGCAACGAGCGGGGCGGAGGAGAGCTCCGCGACATCCCAGAAGCCGGCCTCGTTCAGGTGCGAGAGATCGACGAGGATGCGAAGCTCGTCGCACCGGCGCACGAGTGCCTTGCCCGCGTCGGTCAGGCCGGGTCCGGTGTCGCCGGTGGACGGGAAGCGGAACGGAACGCCTTCGGCGAAGGCGTTCGCGCGCGACCACGTCAGGCCGAGCGAGCGCAGCCCGCGGTCGTACCAGGTCCCGAGATCGGAGAGGTCAGGCGCGAGCGGCTCTGCGCCCTCGATGTGGAGGATCGCCGCGACGCGGTCGGGCCGAAAGTCCTCCGCCGCGGTCGCGAGCTCGACCGGCAACGAGCAGAAGATCTCGTACTCCGCCTCGGCGACACGCGCCGCCTCTTCCCGCGGGACCGGATCGGGCAGCGGCAGCGCGTAGTGCACCGTCGTGGGCGGAGCGGGCGCCGGGGACGGGACGTACAACGCGAAGAAGCCCCCCGCGAACCCTGCCTCCGCGGCGTCGTCGAGGTGCACGTGGCGCACATCCTCGTTGCGCCAGATGCGCGAAACGAGATCGTTGTGGCCGTCGATGATCACGGAAACGAGAGGCTAGACGATTGATTCCAAAGTGGAATCAATCGTCTAACCATAGGATCGCCGCCATGACCAGGCTTGTTCTTCTCGACGAGTCGCATCTCCCTGCGCTCGAGCCGGTGGTGAACGATCCCGAGACCGTGCGGTTCACGCGGATCCCCGAGCCCGTGTCGCCCGGCGGAGCGCGTCGGATGCTCGAGCAAGCCGTGACGGGGCGGCGCGACGGGAACCGCGAGGCGTTCGCGATCGTCGACGACTACGGCGAGTTCCTGGGGATCGCCGTCGCGCCGACGATCAACCGTGACACGCTGACCGCAGAGCTCGGCTACATGGTCGCCGCCGCGGCGCGAGGCCGCGGCGTCGCAACCGAAGGCCTGCGACAGCTCACGGAGTGGGCGTTCGGCGAGGGGATGCTCCGGCTCGAGTTGCTGATCTCCGTCGACAACGGCGCGTCGAAGAAGGTCGCGGAGCGCTGCGGCTACACGCGCGAAGGCGTCCTACGGTCGACGTACCTCAAGCCGGGGCGACGGGAGGACACCGAGATCTGGTCACGCCTCGTGAGCGACTGATTGACATTGTCAGACGGAGCCGTAGGATTCTTGTCGTCGAGTCGGCGCATACAGACGGAGGCGTGATGCGAACCATGCAGGCAAGCGCGATCGCGATTCTCGTGGCGCTGACTGCTGTTTCGCCCGCCACCGGAGCCGGATCGTCGTGGCACCGACTGCGCGTTTGGACGAGCCGCAGCACCGCTCTGGCCGCCACTCACCGACTCCCTGATGGAACGTATCGGCTCGTCTACAGAGCCAAGATCCCGAAGTCATGGATGTACGTCGAACTGCAGTGCAGGACATACGGGACAGTCACGACCTATAGCGTGCGATCGCGGCTCAAGGAGATAACGCTCCGCTCATCCGGGTGCGCGCTGCAGGTGAACGTGGCCGGCCACAGGACTCCTAACGCCTCGGGGATGTCCATGCGGCTCGAGCTCGATCGATCGACCGGCTGAGCTCCGTCGCGCGTACGAGCCGAGCAGTGGCGCGCTATGCCTTGCCAGCGAGGGTCAGCCCGACGAGGACGACCGACAACGCGCCCGTCACGAGCACGGTTGCGGCGGCCACGAGGTCGAAGACGCGGCCGTTCTTGTACTCGCCCATCAGTTCGGCGTTGCGCGACAACCGCCAGACGAAGAACAGCGTCACCGGAAGAAGCGCGCCGTTGATCACCTGTACGAAGATCAGCAGCTTGATTACCGGGACGCCCGGGATCATCGCGACCACCGCGCCGACGAGGACAAGCACGGTCAGCGTCGCCACGAAGACGGGCGCCTCGCGGGGTCGGCGCGCGATGCCCTTCTCCAGCCCGAACGTCTCCGCGATGACGTACGCGGCGGTGACGGGAATGATCGCCGCAGCGAGCAGGCTCGCCCCGAGGAGGCCGACCGCGAAGAGCGCCTCCGCGTAGCGGCCGGCCAACGGCGCGAGCGCCTTCGCGGCATCGGCGGCGCTGTTCACGGTGTGGTCGCCGTGGAGGAAGAGCGTCGCGCCGGTGGCGATGATGATGAAACAGGCGACGGCGTTCGCGAACAGCGATGCCACCGTCACCTCGGCGCGCTCGGCCGGAATGTCCTCCGGCCCGAGGCCCCGCTCGACGACCGCCGACTGGAGGTAGAGCTGCATGAACGGCGTGATCGTCGTCCCGACGGTTGCGATGAAGAGGACGAGGTACGCGCCGTTCAGATGGATGCTCGGAGCGACGACCGCCTTCCCGACGGAGGCCCAGTGCGGATGGGCGAGGATCGCCGCGATCGGATACGCGAAGAATGGGATCGTCATCGCGACGAAGATCCGCTCCGCGAGCTTGTACGAGCCGCGGACGACGAGCAGCCAGATCATCACGGCGGCGATCGGGACGGAGATCTGCACCGGCACGTGTGCGAGCGAGAGCGCGGCGCCGATTCCGACGAACTCGGAGATGACGATGCCGAGATTCGCGAAGAGCACCGCGAACGTCGAGATGAGCGACCATCGCGGCCCGTACTGCTCGCGGATCAGCTCGGCGAGACCCTTGCCGGTAACCGCGCCCATCCGCGCGGCCATCTCCTGCACGACGATGAGGCTGATCGTGATCAGCACCATCATCCAGAGGAGGTCGTTGCCGTACCTCGCGCCGACGGACGCGTAGGTCGCGATGCCGCCGGCGTCGTTGCCGGCGTTCGCAGCGACGATCCCCGGCCCGAGGAACGCGAGGAGCGCAAGGATCTTCAGCGTGAAGCGGTTGCGCGGCCGCAGCCGGGGGCGGCCGCGGGGCAGGCGCGGCCGCGAGAGGGTGAAGTTCATTCAGTCTCCTCCGAGAACGCCGAACCGGCGGCGCCAGCCCTCGGGCAGGACGAGCTCGAGCACGTCGTCGACCGTGACGATTCCGAGGATCCGCTCGTCGTCGTCGATCACGGGGACGACGGTGAGGTCGAAGTCGGTCATGAGGCGGGCGACCTCCTCGAGGTCGGCGTCGGCGCGCACCGGCTGTGCTTCGCCGAGCACGTTCGCGAGCCGCTCCCCCGCAGGCGCCCGGACGAGGTCGGCGAGCGCGATCGTGCCGCGCAGCCGGCGGTAGGTGTCCATTCCGAAGATCTGCGAGAGCGACTCGGCCGGGAGCGTCGACCGCTCGACGCGCTCGAGCGTCTCTTCGCGCGTCGCGTCGGCGTAGAGGCAGACGTACTCCGGGCTCATCATCCCGCCCGCGGTCGCCGGGTCGTACCCCAGCAGCGTCCGCAGGCGGCGCGCCTGGAAGGCGGAGAGGAGCGCGATCACCTGCTCGCGCCGCTCCTCGGGCAGCTGGAGGACGAGGTCGGCGGCGTCGTCGGTCTCCATGCGACCGATGAGCGCGGCGATCTCGCCGTCTCCGCGATCCTCGATGAACTCGAGCTGGTGGCTGTCCTCGAGCTCCTCGAAGACGTCCGCCTCGCGCTCGGGGTCGGCGGCGACGGCGGCCATGATCTCCTCGCCCTCGCTGTGTGACGCCGCTTCGACGAGGTCGGCGAGCTGGGCGGGGTGGAGCTTCGCAAGCTTCGGATGCGGCACGCGCAGGCGCACCGTCGGTACGTGGCCGGTGAACGGCTCGACCGAGGCCCAGTCGAGGAACGCGCCCGGCGCGACGCGGTCGGCGAGCGAGCGCGGAATCACGCGCCGCCAGAGGCTGCGCAGGCTGACATCCACGCCGACGACGCGGTACCAGCCGTCAAGCCGTGCGAGCTCGATCTCGTTGGCGCGCACGAGCCGGGCGCCGTCGACGTTGATCAGCTGCCGGTCGAGAACGTCCTTCTTGAGGAGAACCTCCTGCGGGCGGCGGCGGAAATGCTGGAGGTCGAGCTGGTCCGCATCGAGCGTGACGACACCGGGAGCGATCTCGACGACTTGCTCCGCGGCGAGGAAGACTGGTCGACCCGCGACCGTCGCAACGACGCCCGTGACCGGCGGGTAGTCCTCGTCGCCGAGGCGGACGATGAGGTCGTCGACGCGGCCGAGGCGCTCGTCCGCAGGATCGCGGAGCTCTCCTCCGACTACGAGAGAGAGGTGAAGGACCGCCGGAGCAAGCGTCGCCATCGATGAGTCTCCATCAGAGGCTGTGCGCCGGTACTGAGGGGTTCGATGGTCGCTGGCATGGCTCGTACAGGTTAGCCGGTGGGAACCGGCACGACCACCGCGGTTTCAGCGTGCGGCGTGCGGCGGACGCCTGCCGGTAGGTCACGCTCGAGCCGCAGCGCCAGGGCCGCGAAGACGAGGTTCGCTCCCGCGGCGAGCGGCCAGAGCACGAGCGGCCGGTGCTGGAGGAGGACCCCTCCCGCCGCCGGGCCGACGATCCAGCCGATCTGCCACGAGATGCTCGACGCGGCGAGGTAGCGCCCGACCAGCCGAGGCGGCGCGAGGTCGACACTGAGTGGGGCCTGGATCGCGCCGTGGAGGCATTCGCCGACGGCGAAGACGAGCATCGCGGCGATGAGGATCGCGAACGCCGTGGTCGTGTGAGCCCACGTTCCCGCGGCGCCGACGGCGAGGAGCGATCCCGCCCAGAGGATCCCCATGAGCGCAAGGCCGCGCATCCGGCTCCGCCCCTCCGCGAGCTTCACGACGGGGAGCTGAAGGAGGACGATCGCTATCGAGTCGATCGCGAAAACGATCCCGACCTCGCGCTCGTTGATGTGCGCGACGTTCTTCCCGAAGGCGGGGAGGATCTCGACGGCGAGCGAGATTCCGGCGGTCATGAACGCCGCGTTGAGGAGCGTGAAGCGCGTGAAGACGCGATCCTGCAGCACCGCGCGCCAGCTTCCGCCGGCGCGCTCTTCGTGGAGGGCCGGCGCACGCACGCGCGTGAGCACGACGAAGTACGCGAGGAACGTCGCGCAGTTGATCGCGAACAGGACGGTGAAGCTGCCGGGATCGCCGACGGACGCGATCAACCCCGCCGTGACGCCGCCGAGCGCGACGCCGACGTTCATCGCGAGCCGCTGTAGCGCGTACGCGGGCGCGCGCTTCGTGGCCGGCGTGAGGCCCGCGAGCATCGCCGACTGCGAGGGCCAGAACGAGCCGCTCCCGATCCCCCAGAGCGTGTAGATGAGAAACGCGTCGAGGGCGGAACGAATGAGCGGCATGAGCGCGAACGCGACGGTCATCACGATGAGCGCGCCGAGTAGGACGCGCTTCGGCCCGAGCCGGTCCGAGAGCGTCCCGCCGGCGAAGCCGCTCGCGAGCCCCGCCACCGACTGCACCGCCGCCGCCGCGCCCGCGAGCCCGAACGGGATCCCGCGAACGTCGTGAAGGTAGATGAGGAGGAACGGCAGTACGACGCCGTTCCCGAACGCGTTGACGAGCGCCCCGGACTCGAGAATGTAGACGTCGCGCGGCAGGCGCGGCGCAAGCGAGCGGACGTAAGCGTTGAAGCCCGGAGTGGGGAGCCGAACCACGTCCCGGTCGTCTACCGGCGGAAGACCACGCCGCGACGCGTGTCGAGGTAAATGGCGGGGTCCATCCCGTAGGCGACGATCAGGGCGGCGACGCCGAGGCCCGCGAGAACGCCGGCGAGGAGAGCAGCCAGGGTCGGCTGACGGAGCAGCGCGAGGGCCGCGAGTGCGGAGACGCCGACCGTGCTCGGGACGGCCGCGTGAGCCGCATGCGTCCACACCGGTGCGACGCGAAAGTTGGCCGGAAGCTGATGGAGCTCAGGGGCTCTGCGGAACCGCGCGCGAGGATCGAGAAATGCGATGAAGAGGAAGATCACGGCGCCGGTGGCATATGCCGGCAGCGAGGTTGCCGACGGTGCTCCCGCTGCCCGCGCGGCGACGAGCCAGACGATGCTCAAGACGACGCGCAACGGCGCCACGAGGGCGAGCCTGAGCCGCACGGACTCCACCGTCGTCCCTGCGCCCTCTGCCGCCTGACTGGACACGCGATGAAGCTTAGAGAGACGTGGCGGCGGTGAGAGAATGCGCGCCTATGGCGGCCAGGCGGTTCGTAGTCCTCGCGGTGTGCGCTCCGGTGCTCGTCCTCGCGGCGTGCGGCAGCTCGAGCGCCGCGACGCTGACGAAAGCGCAGTACGACTCGCGGGTCAACCGCCTCTGCCTCGTCTCGGCCGATCAGATCCGAGAGCTGCACATCGACAACACCGTCGCCGACTGGAGGTCACGGCTCGGTGCGTCCGTGGTGAAGATCGACAAGCGCTTCACGAGCAAGCTCGCAGGATGGAGTCCGCCCGCCTCGATCGCGAGCCCGGCTGCGGCGTACGCCAAGGCCAACGCCAAGGTGACCCAGGATGACCGGAACTCTGTGGCTGCGGCCAAGGCGAACGACGGAGCGCGCCTGCGAGCTGCGCTCAATCAGGCGAACAAGGACGCGCTCGCTACGTCCCTGTCCGCAAAGGCAATCGGCGCGACGGGCTGCTACATCCCGTAGCGCCTCGCCGCGGGAAGCACTCTCGTCCACGACGTGGCCGCGCTGCAGATCGCAGTCACGTAGTTCAGCGTGTAGTCGGTGTTGGTGAAGTTGTCGAAGATCGCCACGGCCTGATTCGGCGGCGTGCCTTTCACGGTCGAACTGAGGTTTACGGTGTGCACTTCCACGCCCGGGCCGCCGCCGTACGTGGCGGTGCCGATCACGATGGTGTTGACCGGGCACGTCGCGGTGGACGCAGCGGTCTCGTGAAAACCGCTCCCGCCGTTCCCGGGAGCATCCACGGCGTCCCCCAGCACGTAGGTGACCTTCCCCAGGGCTGCTGCGCCCTTGACGCTGAGCGTCGGAGCGAGCTTCTTGATGAGCTTCGTATCGGCCTTCGTGTCGCCGCTCACTGACGCTGCGACCGCCGTCCCGCCGAGGACGAGGGCCAGCGCGATCGTCGCGATCACGAGAGCCGGGCTCGGCAAGCGAAACGTGCGCTTGAACATGTGAACCTCCCCTAGAAGTTGTCGGGGATCCTTCCACAGGCGAAAGCGCGAGCTAGTGCGCCCGGCGGTAGCGAGAGGACGTCGTTTCGACGAGGATCGGGTTCGTGAGCTCTGACGAGTGGTATCGGTCGCCCGGCTGGTCCGACGCGGACCGCGATCTCTTTGAGGAGAAGTTGGCGAGGGCCCGTGCGGTGGGCCGTCCGCAGTACCTCCGCATCAAGGCGTCGGCGCTTCTCAAAACGAGTGACCCTGTCCGCCGACGCGCCGGCGCCCTGCTGCTCGAGCGTCTCCTCGGCGAATATCCGGAAGAGCGAACGGAGACAGCTGGCGCGCATTTCCTGCTCGCCCGCTACCACGAGGAGGACGGGGACGTCCAACGCGCGGCCGAGCACTACAGGGACGGTCTGCGCGAGCAAGCACGAACGAGCAGGCGTTGGGGCGCCGAGCAGGAGTTCGCCGAGCTCATCATCCGCGAGAGCCTCGCCGAGGCCTATGCAGAAGCCGACGAGTTGCTCGACCGGGTTCTTGAGCAGGGACCGTTTTTCAGAAGCCAGCAGTTCCGCTATGCCGTCGCCCGGTCGCGCCTTGCAAGCCTTCGGGGCGCCGCAGACGAGGCCGCGGCCTTCGCCCTCGGGGCGCTCGATCTGTTCGACCACAACAGGGCGGTCTCGTCGTACCACCCGAACGTCGGACTAATCCGGGCGGACGAAGCCACTCTTTCCGAACTGGAGAGCCGCGCCGAGCGCGTGAATGCCGAGGCGTTCAGCGCACTCGTCGACCGATATCGCAGACCCGACGGGACGGTGCGATGGGACTGGTCGCTGCTGATCCGTCTGCGGCCTATGCCGGAGGGATCATGGGTGCACAGGGTCGATGAGTTCCAGGCTGCGACTGAGCCAATCATCGAAGAGCTGCGCAGCGCGGGGTTCGAGGTATACGACTTAGGGGACTGGTCTTTGCGGCGGGTTCGGTCTGCGGCCGCTGTGAAAGCGGCAGCGTCGATCTTGGTGCGCTGGTACGACCGGACCGAAAGCCTCATGGTCAAGACGGAGATCGCGATGACATTGACCGACTCTCGTGCGCGAAAGCTGGCGGCTGGGCCATTCATCGATTACTTCCGCGAGCTGAAGCCATCGGACATGAGCGGCGACGAGCGCTTTCTAAAGGACCGTCTGGGGTGCGCATTGGCAACCCTCGCTCGCGATGAGCACTTCGATGAAATCGCGGGCCTCATCCGGGATCCTGCCCACGGCCGCTACCGCGGCTACTTGTTCTGGGCCGTGCCATACATGAAGGATCCGGCCGCCGTCGACCTGGCCCTCGAGATGCTCGGCGATGACGAATTGAGCATGTCTGCACTACGGGCCTTGGCGGACTTGCGATCCGAGCGCGGACGTCCCTACCTCGAAGCTGTCGCAAGCGAGCCGAAGCCGCGTGGACGTAGCGACGCGGACCAGGGCGCTCGCGACCGCATAGCCGTCGCAAAGCGGGGGTTGGAGAAGCTGGACAAGGCTCGGGCGGCCGGCAAGAGCCGCTCGTAACGCCTGCGAATGCGCCCGGCAGGAATCGAACCTGCGACCTCGCGCTCCGGAGGCGCGCGCTCTATCCCCTGAGCTACGGGCGCGGGGAAGAAGAGGGAGTGTAGCCTCGCCTCCGTGGAGGTCTCGGCCCGGATCGTGACGCTCGAGCTCGCGGAGACGTTCGTCATCTCGCGGGAGTCGAGCAATACGGCCGAGTCGCTCGTCGTCGAGCTGCGGCACTCCGGCGTCTCCGGGTTCGGCGAGGCGGCGGCGATCGCGCGGTACGGCGAGTCGGCGGAGTCCGCGCTCGCGTACGTCGAGCAGCACGCCGACGTGCTCGGCGACGACCCCTTCGCGCTCGAGGATGTCTTCGCGCGGTTGCCGGCGCGCGAGTACGCCGCGCGCTCCGCGCTCGACGCCGCGTTCCACGACCTCCAGGGAAAGCTGCTCGGCCAGCCCGTCTGGCGCCTCCTCGGGCTCCGCCGCGCCGGGCCGCCTACGAGCTGGACGGTCTGGCTCGGCGATCCCGACGAAATGGCGCGCCGCGCCGAGAAGGCGCTCGGCCGCTTTCGGCGCCTCAAGCTCAAGCTCGGCGGCCGCGACGGCCTCGACGTCGCGCGTGTCCGCGCCGTGCGCGGCGTCGCGGGCGACCTTCCCCTCCAGGTGGACGTCAACGAGGCGTGGAGCGCCGACGAAGCGCTCGACTTTCTCCCGCAACTCGCCGAACTCGGGGTCGAATACTGCGAGCAGCCGCTGCCGGCCGGCGACGCGGCCGGTGCAGAGGTGAAGGAACGCTCGCCGGTCCCGATCTACGTCGACGAGGATTGCCACACGCTCGCCGACGTCGCGGCGTGCGCCCGGCGCGCACACGGGATCAACGTCAAGCTCGCGAAGTCGGGCGGGATCCGCGAGGCGATGCGCATGGTGCACGCAGCCCGCGCGCTCGGCCTCGGCTGCATGCTCGGCTGCATGGTCGAGGCGGGGCTCGGGATCTCGGCCGCGGCGCAGGTCGCCTCCCTCTTCGACCACGTCGACCTCGACGGCAACCTCCTGCTCGCCCACGACCCGTGGCCGGGCGTGCCGTTCGTCGACGGCGTTCAGCTGCCGCCCGACCAGCCCGGACTCGGAGTGCATGAAGTACCTGCTGCTCGCTGAGGGCTTCTCGGCCGACCCGCATCACGGCAAGACGATGCGCGGCGTGCTCCGCTACCGCCGCGAGGACGTTGTCGCCGTCCTCGACTCGGCGCGTGGCGGCGAAACGGAGGAGGGAGTGCCCGTCGTCGCAACGGTCGAGGAAGCGCTGCCGCTCGGGTCCACGACGGCGCTCGTCGGGGTCGCCACGCAGGGCGGCCGTTTCCCGCCGGCTTGGATCGAGATTCTCCGCAGCTGCATCGAGAACGGCCTCGATGTCGAGAACGGCCTGCACGTGTTCCTCTCCGACGATCCCGAGCTGAGCGCGCTGGCGGCGGCGCGCGGTGTCGAGCTCCGCGACCTCCGCCGCCCGCCTGCCGACCTGTCCACGGCGACGGGCGCGAATCTCGATGTCGACGCGACGATCGTTCTCACCGTCGGGTCGGACTGCGCGATCGGAAAGATGACCGTCTCGCTCGAGCTCGACGCCGAGGCGCGGCGGCGCGGGCTACGGTCGGTCTTCGTCCCGACCGGCCAGACGGGCATGGCGATCGCAGGGTGGGGGATAGCCGTCGATGCCGTCGTCGCGGACTTCATCGCGGGCGCGGCCGAGCGACTTGTCGTCGAAGGGCGCGAGCGGGGTGGCGAGCTGTTGTGGGTCGAGGGGCAGGGATCGCTCATCCATCCCGTCTACTCCGGGGTCACGCTCGGCCTCTACCACGGGAGCACGCCGCACCTGCTCGTCCTCTGCCATGAGGCGGGGAGGACGACGATCGAAACCGCCAGCGGTGGGACGCATCCGATCCCGCCGCTCAGCGAGCTCGTCGAGTTGCACGAACGGATGGCGCTTCCTGCACGGCCGGCGCGTGTCGTCGCGGTCGCGCTCAACACGCGGCGTCTCGGCGAGGACGAAGCACGGGCCGCAATCGCTGCGGCCGAGACGGAGACGGGCCTGCCAGCCGACGACCCGGTGCGATTCGGGGCAGGCAAGCTCGTCGACGCGGTTCTCGCGAGCCGTCCGTGAGGTGATAATCCCCTGACGGACGCGCCGACGATCTATTCCACGACCGACCGCATGCAGGCGGAAGCAGCGTGCGAGCAGTTGCGCTCGCACGGGATCAAGTGCGGCTCGGTCGAGACCTCGTGGTCGGGGCGGGACGCTCGCCTGGAGAATCTCGTTCAAGGTCAGTTCGCGCCGCCGCGCACCCACTCCGGCCGGTGGGACGTCGTCGTTGCGCCGAAGGACGCCGAACGCGCGAACGACGTTCTGCGCGCCTGGGACGGTTCCGAGGGGATCTGACCCTTGACAATCGAACAGACGTTCGTCTATGATGCGAACGGATGTTCGGGAAGTTACTGATCCTGTTTTGCGTTGCGGCGCTGGCCGTGGGATACGCGGCGCACGGCTCGTCCGGCGCGGGGCCGAAGCACATCTACGTCGTTCGCCCCGGCGACACGCTCTGGGCGATCGCCGCACACTCGTACGCCGGCGATCCGCGGGAGGGCGTGTGGGAGATCCAGCAGCGGAACCATCTCGCCTCGGCGACGATCTCGCCCGGCGAGAGGCTCGTCCTTCCCTAGACCGAGACGCCAAGCTCTGCTGACTCAAGCCCGGGCAGGTCGAGCCCGAACACGTAGACGCGCTTCGCCGCGGAAGAGTCGCTTCTCCGGATCCCACGGGAAACGGATGAGCACCTTCCATTCGAGCCGGCCTTCGACCGGCCCGTCGCCGAGCCAGGGCGCCTGCTGTGTCGCCGTGACATTCGCCTCCTCGAACACTCCCTGCGGGCCGATCGTGATGTCCGTGAGAGCGAAGTTGATGTCCGGGAACGCGGTGAGGAGCTCCGTGTAGAACCGCGCCGCGCCCTCGTGGCCCTCCCAGCGGTGTCCGGTCTGGACGAGCTCGTAGACGCAGTCAATGGTCAACGTCGAGATCAGGCCGGGCAGGTCGCGCGCATCCTCGGCGATCGAGTGCACCTTGTACAGCTCGCGCACCTCGCGATAGTCGTCCGGCGCGAACTCGCGGCGATAAGCCTCGAGAAGGCTCGGATCGGGCACGGAGCGATCCTACAATCGCCGCGTGGACCTCGACGTCGTCTTTCTCGGCACCGCGGCGTCTGCGCCGACCGCGCAGCGCAGCCCGGCAGCCGTGCTCGTCCGCCGCGGCGGCGATCGGCTTCTCTTCGACTGCGGCGAGGGGACGCAGCGACAGCTCCAACGCTCGGCCGTCGGCCTGCCGGATCTCGAGGAGATCTTCCTCACGCACTACCACGCGGATCATTTCCTCGGCCTCCCGGGCATGCTCAAGACGTTCGCGCTCCGTGGGCGCGAGGAAACGCCGCTTAGGGTCTACGGCCCGCGCGGGCTGCGCGAGCTCTTCAAGCAGCTTGGGCCGTTCATCGGGCGGCTGCCCTATCCGGTCAGCCTCGTCGAGCTCGAGCCGGGCGAGACGGTGCCGCGTGGCGAGTACGGGATCGAGCCGTTCGCGGCCGACCATGGAGCCGCCGCGCTCGGGTACGCGCTCGTCGAGCCCGAGCGTCCCGGCCGCTTCGACGTCGCGGTCGCCGACGGCCTAGGCGTTCCCGCCGGCCCGGCGCGCGGGCGGTTGCAGGCTGGGGAGAACGTCGAACTGCCCGACGGCCGGTTGGTCACGCCCGGCGACGTGCTCGGGGAGCCGCGCCCGGGCCGGCGGATCGTCATCTCCGGGGACACCGCCCCGTCGCCCACCGTCGTGCAGAGAGCGCACGGCGCCGACCTGCTCGTACACGAGGCGAGCTTCCTCGCCGAGGAGGCCGACCGCGCCCGCGAGACAAACCACTCCACCGCAGCGGAGGCCGCCGAAGTGGCACGTCTCGCGCAGGTGCGACTGCTCGCGCTAACGCACATCTCGCCGCGGTATTTCGGGCCGGAGCTCGCCGAAGAGGCGCGCGCTGTCTTCCCGAACACGGTCGTCCCTCGAGACTTCGACGTGATCGAGGTGCCGTTCGCCGAGCGCGGTGCGCCGGAGCTCGTCGAGCGCGGCGCCCGCCCGCCACGTCCTATGATCCCGATTGAATGAGCGGGATGGTTCAGGCGGCGATCGCGGGCGACATCGCCGAGGCGGAGGAGATGCAGGAGGTTCTCCGCAACGCGGGGATCGACTCGTCCATCGAGCAGATGCCCGACGCCGACGCCGTTCGGCTACTCGTCTCCGAAGGCGATCTCGATGACGCGCGGGATGCGATCGAGGCGCTCACTGATCCCGACGATCTGATCTCCGAGGTCTAGCCGCGGGGCAGTTTGAAGCGGCTGGTCTTCAAGACGAAGAACCGTTCGAGCCGCGGGTCGCCCCACGGCCTGCGCGGGTAGAGCCGCAGTGTCAACTGCGGCGGGTCATACCGCCGCTGCGGAGGGCCGAAGTCGATTCGCGCCGTGCCGACGACGGCGCCGTTCTCGCCGGCCGCCACGACGGCAAGGGACTCGACGCGGTGCGTGACGCACGGCAGCCAGACCCTCTCGCCAGGCTGGAACTGACGGCGTCCCGTTCGCTTGCCGGCGCGGAACGTCGCCTCGCCACTCTGGCCCATCTTGTCGCCCTGGAAACCCAGTGAGTGGCCGTGCTGAGCGGGCCGAGGACAGCCCTCGCCGACGTAGAGCGAGCCGATCTCCGGCAGCACCGCCAGGAGTGTCGATCGACCGCGTGAGCTCGCAGACGCCCGGGGGGAGGACGCGACCAACGCAAGTGGCATGGCTACTGCCACGGCGATGCCAACGGCGAGTGCCTTCGTCACTGTGACCTGGAGGTTACGCCTTCCCGGCGTCGTAGAGTCAGCGGCGTCTCCGGGCTGGCGACTCGAGACGGGTCGGAGCCGCCCGTCCGGCTGAGGCGCTAAGCTTCGCCACGGTCGTACCCCTTTAACCCGGTCCAGCGAGGCCGGAAAGGAGACGGATGAACACGCACGCGCCCATTCAGGGCAAGTCGGTCCTCGACGCGGAAGCGCTGGGACGGACCCTTTCGAGAATCGCCCACGAGATCATCGAGGGCAACCCGTCTGTCGCGAACGTCGCGCTCGTCGGGATCCAGACGCGCGGCGTTCCGCTCGCTCAGCGGCTCGCGCGGCTCATCGAGGAGCGCGCGGGAGCGGCGCCCGCTCTCGGAGCTGTCGACATCACCTTCCACCGCGACGACGTGATGGTTCGCGGCGGCGAGGCGCCGCTCCATTCGCAGCCGCTCGTCCGCGCGACATCGCTCGACTTCCCGCTCGACGGTCGGACCGTCGTCCTCGTCGACGACGTCCTCTACACCGGCCGCACGATCCGCGCCGCGATCGAGGCGCTCTTCGACTACGGCCGGCCTGAGCGCGTCCAGCTCGCCGTGCTCGTCGACCGCGGCCACCGCGAGCTGCCGATCCGTCCCGACTACGTCGGGAAGAACCTGCCCACTGCCCGCGACGAGCGCATCCAGGTGCAGCTCGTCGAGGTGGACGAAGTAGACGCGGTGCTGCTCGTCGGCTCCGCAGAGGAGGAGGGAAAATGATCCGCCTGGTAACCGACGACCGGGCTGGAGGCATCGTCGGCGAAGCCGACGATCCCCGGCCAAGTGGTAGGCCGCCGAAGGCGGCCGGGCACCCGCCGGGGCTGCCGCCGAAGCGCCATCTCATCTCGGTCGCCGACCTCACGCGCGACGACGTCGAGCGCCTGCTCGGCACCGCGCGCACGTTCGCGGCGTCCCTCGACCGCCAGGTGAAGAAGCTCCCGACGCTCAAAAGCCAGCTCGTCGTCAACCTCTTCTACGAGTCCTCGACCCGCACGTCGTCGTCTTTCGAGCTCGCCGCGAAGCGACTCTCGGCCGACACGCTCAACATTAAGGCGGTCGGCTCGTCGGTGGACAAGGGCGAGTCGCTCAAGGACACCGCACTCACACTCGGCGCCTACGACCCCGACGTCATCGTCATCCGCCATCCGCAGATCGGCGCGCCGCAACTCGTCGCGCGGACGATCGACGCGCACGTCGTCAACGCGGGGGACGGGAAGAACCAGCATCCGACTCAGGCGCTGCTCGACCTGTACACCCTGCAGGAGGAGCTCGGCCGTCTCGAGGGCCTGCACGTCGCGATCGTCGGCGACGTCCTCCACTCGCGGGTCGCGCGCTCGCTCATCCAGGCGTTCGCGCTCGTCGGGATCCGAACGACGCTCGTCGGCCCGCCGGCGCTGCTGCCGCGTGAGCTGCCGGCAGAGATGACGACGGACATCGACGCGATCCGCGACGCCGACGTCGTCTACGTCCTCCGCATGCAGAACGAGCGGATGGAGCCCGGCGCGAACTTCGTCCCGAGCCTCCGCGAGTACACGGCGCGGTGGGGGATCACGCCCGAGCGGCTCCGCCCCGGCCAGAAGGTGATGCACCCGGGCCCGATGAACCGCGGCGTCGAGATCGACCCGCGCGTCGCCGACTCACCCGAGTCGCTCGTCGTCTCCGAGGTGCGCGCCGGCCTCGTGACGCGGATGGCCGTGCTCTACGACGTCCTCACCGGTGGCCCCGTCGGTGTGCAGGCGCTCGCCGCGGCGGAGGTTGCGTGATGGCCGCCGAGATGCTCTGGCAGAAGGGCGCGCCCGGCGCGAATGTCGTCATCCGCGGCGCACGCGTGCTCGATCCCACCGAGCGAGTCGACTCGACGCTCGATGTGCGCATCGACAACGGCACGATCGTCGAGATCGCGGAGAAGGTCGATGCGAACGAGCACCGCGTGATCGACGCGGCGGGGCTCGTCCTCGCGCCGGCGTTCGTCGATCCGCACGTCCACCTTCGCACGCCGGGCCGCGAGGACGAGGAGAACCTGGCGACCGGCACCGCGGCGGCGGCAGCCGGCGGGTTCTGCGCGATCCTCGCGATGCCGAACACCGATCCCGTGATCGACTCGGCCGCGACGCTCGGCGCGCTCGTCGAGACCGCGCAGCGCGAAGCCGTCGTTCCCGTCGGCTTCCTCGCGGCGATCACGCGCGGCCAGCGCGGGGAGGAGCTGACGGAGATGGGTGAGCTCGCCGACACGGGCGCGGTCGCCTTCTCCGACGACGGCGTGCCGGTCGCGTCGGCCGGCCTCATGCGGCGAGCGCTCCAGTACGCGTCGATCACCGATCGGCCACTCGCACTCCATTGCGAGGAGCCGACGCTGTCGCACGGGGCGCACGTCCACGAGGGTCGAGTCGCGGCCGAGCTCGGCTTCGCCGGCTATCCCTCGGTGGCGGAGTCGGTTGCGGTCGAGCGCGATCTCTCGCTCGCCGCGTACGAGAGCGGCCGGATCCACGTGCTCCACCTCTCGGCCGCCGAGTCCGTCGATGCGCTGCGGCGCGCGCGGAACGCGGGGATCGCGGCCAGCGGCGAAGCGACGCCACATCACCTCGTCCTCACGGACGACGCCGTCCGCTCGCTCGATCCCAACGTGAAGATGAACCCGCCGCTCAGGGCCGAGCGCGACCGTGCTGCGCTGCTCGATGCCGTTCGTGACGGCACGATCGAAGCGATTGCGACCGACCATGCACCGCACGCCGCGCACGAGAAGGACGTCCCGTTCGAGGCTGCGCCGTTCGGCGTGACCGGCCTCGAGACGGCATTCGCGTCGCTCTACACGCACGTTGTTCAGCCCGGACTACTCAGCCTCGAGACGCTACTCGAACGGATGTCGACCGGCCCGGCGCGGCTCTTCGGCCTCGACCGCCCGCGCGTAGTGACGGGGGCGACGGCGAACCTCGTCCTGCTCGACCTCGACGGCGAGTGGACGGTCGGCGAGCAGCCGTTCCGGTCACGCTCCGGCAACTCGTGGCTCCTCGGCTCGACGCTGACCGGCGCGGTGTGCATGACTCTCGCGGGCGGAAAGGTGGCGTTCGAATGAGCTATCTCGCACTCGACGACGGCACGGTCTGGCACGGCGAGTCGGTCGGCGCCGACGGCCATGCGCTCGGCGAGGCGGTCTTCACGACCGGCATGTCCGGCTACCAGGAGGCGGTCACCGACCCGAGCTTCGAGGATCAGCTCATCTGCTTCACAGCGCCGATGGTCGGCAACTACGGGGTCGCGCCCGAGCGCTCCGAATCCGCGACGACGCACGCGCGCGCCGTGCTCATGCGCGAGGCGCGCGGCCCGGAATGGACCGACTGGCTGACCGAGCACCGCATCGTCGCGCTCACCGGGATCGACACCCGTAGCCTCGTCCTCCATCTCCGCGAGGCGGGCTCGGCGCTCGGGATCGCGGTCGCCGGCGACATGCCCGTCGACGAAGCAATCGAGCTCGCGCGCCGGCAGCCGTCGATGCTCGGACGCGCGCTGATCGGAGGCGTCTCGACGGCCGAGTCGTACGTCTTCTCGGAGGAAGGACGCGTCTCGATCGGCGTCGTCGACTACGGCGTCAAGAACTCCGTCCTCCGCCGTCTTGCGAAGGCAGGCGCCAAGGTCACGGTCCACCCACACGATGTCGACGCCGACACGCTCGCGCAACACGACGGCGTTCTTCTTTCGCCGGGCCCGGGCGACCCTGAGCCTCTGGCCGCGGAAACGAAAACAGTCGCGGAACTCCTCGGCCGGACGCACGTCATGGGCATCTGCCTCGGCCACCAGTTGATCGCGCGCGCGACCGGCCACGAGACGTACAAGCTTCCGTTCGGCCACCGCGGCGCGAACCATCCGGTGCTCGAGCGGAAGTCCGGCCGCGTCCTCGTCACGAGCCAGAACCACGGCTTCGCCGTGCAGCCGAGCGAAGCCGCCGAGGCGTCGCACATATCGCTCTACGACGGCACCGTTGAAGGGCTCGATCTCGCGCAGCTGCGAGCGCGCTCGCTCCAGTTTCACCCCGAGGCGGGGCCAGGCCCGCACGACGCATGGCCGCTGCTCGAGAGCTGGGTCGAGGAGGTCGCGTATGCCTAGGCGCTCCGACATTGAGTCGATCTGCATCCTCGGCTCCGGCCCGATCGTGATCGGCCAGGCCGCGGAGTTCGACTACTCGGGCTGCCAGGCGCTCAAGGTGCTGCGCGAGGACGGCTTCCGCACGATCGTCATCAACTCGAACCCGGCGACGATCATGACCGACCCTGGCTTTGCCGACCGCACCTATCTCGAGCCGCTTGACGTCGACTCGGTCGCGGACGTGCTCCGCCTCGAGCGGCCGGATGCGCTGCTCCCGACGATGGGCGGGCAGACCGCGCTGAACCTTGCGCGTGAGCTCGCAAACTCCGGTGTCCTCGACGAGCTCGGCATCGAGTTGATCGGCGCGAAGCTCGATGTGATCGAGCGCGCCGAGGACCGCCTCAAGTTCAAGGAGGCCGTCGAGAGCTGCGGGCTCAAGACGCCGAGATCCGCGATCGTCACGTCCACCGACGAGGCACACGGGATCGAGGCTCCGGCTGTCGTCCGCCCGGCGTTTACCCTCGGCGGCCACGGCGGCGGCTTCGCGTACACCGATGAGGAGTTGCGCCGGCAAGTCGAGCGCGGGCTCTCCGAGTCGCCGATCGACCAGGTGCTCGTCGAGGAGTCGGTCCGCGGCTGGGACGAGTTCGAGCTCGAGGTCGTCCGCGACCGGCTCGACAACGTCGTCATAGTCTGCTCGATCGAGAACCTCGACCCGATGGGCGTCCACACCGGCGACTCCGTCACCGTCGCGCCCCAGATGACGCTGCCCGACGAGGCGTATCAGGAGCTCCGCGACGCCGCTATCGCAATCATCCGCGCCGTCGGCGTCGACACGGGCGGCTCGAACATCCAGTTCGCGCGCAGCCGCGAGACCGGCGAGGTGCGCGTGATCGAGATGAACCCGCGCGTCTCCCGCTCCTCGGCGCTCGCGTCGAAGGCGACGGGCTATCCGATCGCGAAGGTCGCCGCACGGCTCGCCGTCGGCTACACGCTCGACGAGATCCCGAACGACCTGACCGGGACAACGCCCGCGAGTTTCGAGCCGACACTCGACTACGTCGTCGTGAAGTTCCCGCGCTTCGCGTTCGAGAAGTTCCCGGGCGCTGATCGGACATTGGGCACGCAGATGAAGTCGGTCGGCGAGACGATGGGGATCGGCAGGACGTTCGCAGAGGCGTACCTCAAGGCATTCCGCTCGCGCGAGCTCGACGCGGGCGCCGCCACGCCGTGGCAAACGCTCGTCGACGTGCCGGAGGACGTTCACCCGTTCTTCCAGCGTGAGCTCGACCGGATCTTCGCCGGGCTCGATTCGGTCAGCGACATCGACTCGCTCGTCGCGGACGACTTCCTCCGCCTCAAGCGGCTTGGCCTTTCCGATGCGCAGATCGCCTCCGCGGCGGGGACGACCGAGCAGGCCGTCCGCCAGCGCCGCCGCGACTGCGGCGTCAAGCCGGCGTACCGCCGCGTCGACTCGTGCGCCGGCGAGGTCGAGGCGGCGTCCAACTACTACTACTCCACCTGGGGCGAGGTCGACGAGGCGCCGCCCGCGGGCGCGAAGCCGCGCGTCGTCATCCTCGGCTCGGGCCCGAACCGCATCGGCCAGGGGATCGAGTTCGACTACTGCTGCGTGCACGCGGTCACGACGTACCGCGAGCTCGGCTACGAGGCGGTGATGGTGAACTGCAACCCCGAGACCGTCTCGACCGATTACGACACGTCCGACCGTCTCTACTTCGAGCCGCTCGATGCCGAGTCGGTGCTTGCGATCTGCGAGCGGGAGAAGCCCGTCGGCGTCGTCATCCAGTTCGGCGGCCAGACGCCGCTCAAGCTCGCGCGCGTGATCGAGGACGCCGGCTGGAAGATCCTCGGCACGCCGTTCGACGCCGTCGACCTAGCGGAGGACCGCGAGCGGTTCGCGGGGCTCCTCAGAGCGCACGGGTTGCGCTCCCCGGAGTGGGGGATCGCCGCGACGCCGGACGAAACCGTCGAGATCGCCGAACGCATCGGCTACCCGGTGCTCGTGCGCCCGTCGTACGTCCTCGGGGGCCGCGCGATGCGTGTCTGTTACGACGCCGACGACGTTCGCGAGATGCCGCCGTTCGAGCGCATCCTCGTCGACCGCTTCATCGAAAACGCGGTCGAGGTCGACGTCGATGCGCTCTGCGACGGCAAGGACACGTACGTCGCCGCGGTCATGCAGCACATCGAGGAGGCGGGCGTGCACTCCGGCGACTCGTCGTGCATCCTCCCGGCGCCGAGCCTGAGCTTCGCGCAGTCGCAGGAGGTCTCACGCATCGTGAAGATCCTCGGCCGGGCGCTCGGTGCGGTCGGCCTGCTCAACGTCCAGCTTGCCGTCACGGGCGACGGCGAGGTGTACGTCCTCGAGGCGAACCCGCGCGCGTCGCGGACGGTGCCGTTCGTGAGCAAGGCGACCGGCGTCGAGCTCGTCAAGGCCGCCTGCCGGCTCGCCACCGGCGCGAGCATCGCTGACCTTGGTTTGCCGCAGGAGCGGCCGCCGCGCCAGTGGAGCGTCAAGGCCGCCGTCCTTCCGTTTGCGCGGTTCCCGGGCAGCGACCCCGTGCTCGGACCGGAGATGCGCTCGACCGGGGAGGTGATGGCGAGCGCCGCCGACCTCTCGACCGCGCTCGACAAGGCCGAACGCGCCGCCGGTCGGAGACTGCCGCGCTCCGGCTCCGTCTTCATCTCCGTGCGGGAGCCCGACAAGATGTCCGCGGTGCCGATCGCGGCGACGCTCGCTGGCCTCGGCTTCGAGCTCTATGCAACCGAGGGAACGGCCGCGGCACTCGCCGCTGCCGGCATCGAGGTCGAAGCCGTCCGCAAGCTCAGCGAGGCGAACGAAGGCGAGCCGACCGTCGTCGATCTCATCCGTCACGGCCGCTGCGATCTTGTCATCAACACGCCGGAAGGCCGCGACGCCCGCTCCGACGGGTACGCGATCCGCGAGGCGGCGATGGTGCAGCGCATCCCGTGCATCACGACCCTCTCCGGCGCGGCCGCCGCGGTGCACGCGATCGCGACCGCGCGCGCCGAGCAGGCCGTCTCGCTTCAGGAGCGGATCGACGTTGAACGCCAGTCGGCGTAGCTGCCGGGTCACAGACTCCGAGCGGGTCGGCCTGTACACGCTCGTCCGCGTCGAGCGGAACGGGCTCGAGCCGGGCATCCCGGGACAGTTCTTCATGCTCGAGGCGCCCGGCCGCCTCTTGCCGCGTCCCTTCTCGGTCTGCCTTGCGCCGCCCGGCGAGCTCGCCTTCCTCGTCGACGTCGTGGGGCCGGGCACGGAGGCGATCGCCGCGCTCGAGCCAGGAGACGAGATCGCCGTCTTCGGTCCTCTCGGGAACGGCTACCGCCTCGACGTCGAGCGACCGCTCCTTGTCGGCGGCGGGATCGGCATCGCGCCGCTCCCGTACCTCGCCGAGCAGCTCGGCGGCGAGCCGCGGATCGTCGCCGGCTTCCGCAGCGCCGAGCACGCCGAAGCAGCCTCGATCCTCCCGCCGCAAACCGAAGTCGTGATCGACCCAACCCTTGTGACAAGTTGTCACTTGGAAGGTTGGGACGTTCTTGCCTGCGGGCCCGAGCCGATGTTGCACGCGGTCGCCGCGCTCTGTCCGACGGCCCAGCTCGCATGGGAAGCGCCGATGGCGTGCGGCTATGGCGCTTGTTATGGCTGTGTCGTCGAGATCGACGGCGCGCTCAAGCGACTCTGTGTCGACGGGCCGGTCCTCGCCGCACCTCGCGTGAAACCCGCTTGTGACAAGTTGTCACAAGCGACGGAGGCGATTGCGTGAGGCTGCTTAACGCGTCCGGCTGCCTTGACGCGCTCGCGGCGCCCGAGGTCGCCCGCGCGCTCGACGGCTTCGTCACGAAGACCGTCACGCCGCTGCCGCGGGAGGGGAACGCGCCGCCGCGCATCGCCGAGACCGCGCACGGGATGCTCAACGCGATCGGGCTGGCAAATCCGGGCCGCGAGCGCTTCCTCGCCGACAACCTCCCGCGCCTGCGCGAGCTCGGCATCCCGATCTGGGTCAGCGTCGGCGGCTTCTGCGCCGAGGACTACGCGGAGACGTGCGCGCGCCTTTCGGACATCGAGGCGATCGAGCTCAACCTCTCGTGCCCGAACGTCGACGAGGCCGCCGACTCTGCCGCCGAGATCGTCGCCGCCTGCCGCGCCACCACCGCGCTGCCGCTCTACGCGAAGCTTTCCGCAGCCCATCCCGACATCGCCGAGGTCGCTCGCGCGGTTGCCGCCGCCGGCGCTACGGGCCTCTCGATCATCAACACGCTCCGCGCCGTCGCGCTCGAACGAAACCTTCGCCCGGCCCTCGCGCGCGGCAGCGGCGGCTACTCCGGCCCCGCCCTAAAACCGGTCGCTCTCCACGCCGTCCGAGCCTGCGCCGAGACGACCACGTTGCCGATCGTCGGAATGGGAGGGATCGCCACGGGACGCGACGTGCTCGAGTTCCTCGCGTGCGGAGCGACCGACGTTGCGCTCGGCACGGTGCTCTTCTCCGACCCGGACGCGCCCGCGCGCGTCCGCGCCGAACTGGTCGCCGCCTGCTCCGAAGCCGGCGTTGCCTCGCCCGACGACGCGGTTGGCCTGGGAAAAAGCCCGGAAACGGAGGCAAAAGTCACCGCTTGATCCGAGCCGGGAGGTTGGTATGCTCGCCCGGCCTATGAGTCCCACCAAGACGCAGGCGCATGCTCCGGCCCGTTCCCTCGACCAGCGCATGGACGCCCTCAACAAGGCGAACGACGTCCGCGTCAAGCGCGCGCAGCTGAAGAAGGATCTCAAGGACGGGAAGACGAGGATCGAGACGATCCTCGGCAAGCCGCCCGCGTACGTCGAGACCGCGAAGGTCATCGACATCCTCATGGCGGTGCCAAAGTTCGGACGCGTGAAGGCCAACCGCTTTCTCACCGTCTGCAAGATCAGCCCCTCGAAAACGGTCGGCGGCCTGTCCGAGCGGCAGCGCACGGAGCTGATCGGGCTCTTCAATCGCTAAAGCCGTGCCCAGGGTGATCGTCGTAACCGGCCCGTCTGGCGCCGGGAAGGGAACGCTGATCAGCGAGCTCGTCGCACGCGTCCCGACGATCGAAGCAACCGTGTCCGCGACGACACGCGCCCGCCGCCACGGGGAAGAGGATGGGCGCGAGTACTGGTTCCTCACGGACAGGGACTTCTCCGCGCGGGTCGCGGCCGGCGAGTTCCTCGAGTGGGTCGAGTACGTCTCGGGTCACCGCTACGGCACCCTTCGCTCCGAGCTGAACCGGATCGCGGCGAGAGAACGCGTCCCGCTCCTCGAGCTCGAGACCGAGGGGGCCATACGCGTGAAGAACGAGGTGCCGGGCGCCGTGACGATCTTCATCTCCGCTCGCGTCGACGAGCTCGAGCGCCGCCTGCGCGAGCGCGCGACCGAGAGCACCGGCGAGATCGGCGAGCGGATCGAGCTCGCGCGGCGCCAGCTCGAGCAGGCCGGCGAGTTCGACCATGTGATCGAGAACGACCAGCTCGACCGCGCCGTCAACGAACTCACCCAACTCGTGGCCGGCCTCGTCGCACCGGCAGCTACCATGCCCGGACGATGATCGAGTCTCGCCTTGATGACCTGTTGGAGAACGTCGACTCGCGCTACGCCCTCGTGATCGTGGCGGCCAAGCGCGCCCGGCAGATCAACAACTACCACCACCAGCTCGGCGAGGGTTCGTTCGGCGACAACCTGCCGCCGCTTGTCGAGAGCCGCTCGAAGAACTATCTGACCATGTCCTTCGAGGAGATCTCGCAGGGCATGCTCAAGTTCACCTACCCGAAGTAGGGAGCCTTCTCATGGCCCGCGTCCTCCTGGGAGTGACGGGCGGGATCGCCGCCTACAAGGCGTGCGAGCTCTGCCGGCTGTTCGTCAAGGACGGACACGACGTCGTGCCGCTCGTGACGCCCGGTGCCGAGCGCTTCGTCACAGCGGAGACGTTCCGGGCGCTCGCGCGGCGCCCCGCCGGCGACGACGTCTACCTCCACTTGACCCGCGCCGAAATCCTTGTCATCGCGCCGTGCACGGCGAACACGCTCGCGAAGCTCGCGCACGGGATCGCCGACAACGTCCTCACGGAGGCGGCGCTCGCGCATCGCGGGCCGGTGCTCGTCGCGCCGGCGATGAATCCGCGCATGTGGGCGAATGCGGCAACGCGGGAGAACGTCGAGATCCTCCGCGCCCGCGGCGTCGCGTTCGTCGGGCCTGACGAGGGTGAGACGGCCGAGGGCGAGCTCGGTGTGGGGAGGATGGCCGAGCCCGAGGAGATCTTCCGCGCGGCGCTCGAGCTTCTCCGCGGGAAGAGCCAGCTCCGGGGCAAGCGCGTCCTCATCTCGGCAGGTGGGACGCGCGAGCCGGTCGACGCTGTCCGGTACGTCGGGAACCGGTCGTCGGGGCGAATGGGGGTCGCACTCGCCGCCGAGGCGCGCCGGCGCGGCGCCGACGTCACGCTTCTTGCCGCCAATCTCGCCGTGCCCGCGCCTGAGGGCGTCGAGCTCGTCGAGACGCCAACCGCGGCCGACCTCGAGCGCGAGGCGCTATCCCGCGCCGCCGAGGCGGACATCATCGTGATGGCTGCAGCCGTCGCCGACTACCGCCCGGCGGCCGCGCTCACGGTCAAGCGTCCGAAAGACACCGAGACGTGGACGCTCGAGCTCGAGCCGACCACCGACGTCCTCGCTGCGCTCGGCGCACGTCGCCGTGAGCGCCAGATCATCGTCGGCTTCGCCGCGGAGACGGGGGAGGGCGGAGTCGACCGCGCTCGCGCGAAGCTCGAGCGCAAGGGTGCCGACCTCTTCGTCTTCAACGACGTCTCGCAACCGGGCGTTGGCTTCGACGCCTCCGACAACGCTGTGACCCTTGTCTCCGCCATGGGCGACCGCGTTCTCCCACGGGCGCCGAAGAGCGAGATCGCGATTGCGATCCTCGACGAGGTGGAACGCCTCGCCGGGTGAGCGAGTCGACCTACAGCCTGTTCCAGACCGGCAGGAAGCATCTCCGTTCGGGGATGCCTGCCCAGGCGACGGTCGCACTCGAGAAGGCGAAACGGCGGGAGCCAGATAAGGCCTCGATTCGCGAAGCGCTCGGCATCGCGTACTTCCGCATCCGCCGCTACGACGAGGCGGAGGCCGAGTTCCGCGCCGCGCTCGCGCTCTCGCCTATCAACGACTACGCCCACTACGCGCTCGGCCGCTGTCTTGAGCTGCAGGGGAAGGCGGCGGAGGCGAACGGCCATTACAAGCTCGCGAGCTCCCTCAGGCCGGGGTCGAAGCAGTACCGGTCTCGGATTCGCGACCTCGAGTGAGAGCGGTCGTGCAGCGCGTCTCGCGCGCTCGCGTTACCCCAGGCGGCGCGATCGGGCCGGGCCTGTGCGTTCTCCTCGGCGTCGCACGCGGCGACGGGGAGGGCGACGCGCTCCGACTCGCTGGCAAGGTGGCGCGGCTGCGCGTCTTCGCCGACGACGACGGGAAGTTCGACCGCTCTGTCCTCGACGTCGAAGGCGCGGTCCTCGTTGTCTCCCAGTTCACGCTCATCGCCGACACCGCAAAGGGCAACCGGCCGAGCTTCGGCGATGCGGCGCCGCCCGAGGTGGCGGAGCCGGTCTACGACCGCTTCTGCGCGGAACTGCGCGCGCTTCGTGTGCCCGTCGAGACCGGCGTCTTTGGCGCGAAGATGGAGCTCGAACTCGTGAACGACGGCCCGGTGACCGTCGTCATCGACGCATGACGACGCTCGCCGCGCTCCACGAACAGCGTGCGTCCGAGTGCCGCCTCACTCCCGACCGCGCGCTCGAGACGCTCGACGAGGCGGAGGAGTTCCTCCACGATCGGGGACTCCTCACGCGCACGGCAGACTCCGCGTTGCCCAGCCTGTTCGAGGCCTGTCACGAGGAGCCATATGCGCGCGAGAGTCGCGGCTTTGGGCAGTGGCCGGCGACCAAGTTCTCGTGGTTCGGCGATCTCGGTGCACGCGGCCATCGCGTTCTCGCGATCCACCGGGGAAAGAGCCTCCTCATCACCGACGAGATCGCCGCGCTGCTCGACCCGATCTGCCGGGCCGAGCTCGCACGGATGGAGGCTGCGGATCCCGACTGGGCGCGGCTTCTCGGTCACCTCGCCGACGCGGGTCCCTCGGAGCTCGACGATCTACAGACCGAGCTCGCTCTGTCGCCGAAGGAGCTGAGACAGCTTCGCCATCCGCTCGAGCGGTGCGGCGCCCTTGTCTCCCGCGCACTCGTCTACGAGGAGCCGCACCGGCACACGAGCGTCCTCGCGCGTTGGGATCAGGTTGCGCCCGCCATAACCAGCACCGGCGACCCGCGCGGTGCGCTCGGCGAGCTCGTCTGTGCCGCCGTTCGCGCCGCGGTCGTTGCGCCCGAGAAGGAGCTCGCTCGCTGGTTCTCGTGGCGCTGGTACTGGAACGACGCCGTCGTCGACGAGCTCGTTGCAGACGGGCGGATCAGGCGGGTCGAGGGGCACGTCGCGGTGGCCTGACGGCGCGCCGTTGCTACACTCGACGCACCACATTTCGGCGTTACTGAAATGGGCCTGCGGGCCCATTTTCTGTGAAGAGAGGCGCAATGGCGACGACATTTCAGAAGGAGCGCGATCTGGCAGAGCAGATCGTCCCGCGCGTCAAGCACGACGTGCCTGACGTCGACGTGCTCGCGGTCGAGCTCGTCTCGCCGACGCGTTTCTGCGTCTACGTCGACCATCCGGCAGGCGTCGACCACGAGCTCTGCGAGCGCGTCACCGACGCGCTTCGCGAGTACCTCCGCGAGTACTCGGTCGAGGTCTCCTCGCCAGGGCTCGAGCGGCCGCTGCGCACGCGCGAGCACTTCGCCGGCGCGGTCGGGAGCCGCGTCAGGCTACGCACGGCCGGCAAGAAGCTGAAGGGCGAGGTCGTCTCCGCCGGAGAGACCGGCGTCACCGTCGCGGTTGCCGACGGGGACGAGACTCACATCCCGTACAGCGAGATCGTGCGGGCAAATCTGATTGACGATGGGAGCGTGTCATGAGCCAGGAGATCATCGACGCCGTTCGCGAGATCGAGCGCGACAAGGGAATCGAGGAGGGCGCGCTCGTCGCGGCTCTCGAGGACGCGCTGCTCGCCGCGTACAAGAAGACGCAGGGCGCGTCGCGGCATGCGACCGTCGAGATGCACGACGACGGCGAGTTCCGCGTCTTCTCCGTCGAGTTGCCACCCGACGTCGAGGAGCGGCTGATCGACGAGGCGCGAGAGCGGAAACTCGACGAGCTCGAGCGCCTCGAGGAGGAGACGGGCGAGCGTCAGCACACGCTCATCTCCGACAATGACCTCGACATCGACTGGTCCGAAGTCCCCGAGAACGACGTAAAGCGCGAGGACGTGACGCCGGAGGGCTTCGGTCGCATTGCCGCGCAGACCGCGAAGCAGGTCATCCTCCAGCGGATCCGCGAGGAGGAGCGGCGGATGATGTACGACGAGTACATCGATCGCGTCAGCGAGGTCGTGACCGGCATCGTCCAGCAGGCCGGCGACCGCAACAACGTCCTCGTCGACCTCGGCAAGGTCGAGGCGCTACTGCCGCGCTCCGAGCAGGTCGACGGCGAGCGCTATGAGCAGGGCTCGCGTATCAAAGCCGTGATCACCGAGGTCAGGAGCGGGACGAAGGGGCCGCAGGTCATCCTCTCGCGCCGCGACCCCGAGCTCATCAAGACGCTGTTCGAGCTCGAGGTGCCGGAGATCGCGGACGGGCTCGTCGACATCCGCGGCGTCGCCCGCGAGCCGGGCTACCGCTCGAAGATCGCTGTCGAGTCGCACGCGCAGGGCGTCGACCCGGTCGGCGCGTGCGTCGGCCCGCGCGGCTCGCGCGTGCGGATGGTCGTCTCCGAGCTCCGCGGCGAGAAGATCGACATCATCCCGTGGAACCCAGAGCCGGCACGGTTCGTCGCCAAAGCTCTGTCCCCGGCGCGCGTCCGCGAGGTCTACCTCGACGACGAGGCGCGCGAGGCGACCGTCGTCGTACCCGACGACCAGCTCGCGCTCGCGATCGGCAAGGAGGGTATGAACGCCCGGTTGGCGGCGCGCCTCACGGGCTGGAAGGTCGACATCCAGAGCGACACGGAGTTCGCGCAGGCGGAGGCCGAGGCGGCGTTCGGAGGCGGCGAGGGCGAGGGCGGCGAGGACTACTCCGGCCGCTGCGCCGCGATCCTCACGAACGGCAAGCGCTGCCCGAACGCGGCTCTCGCCGGCTCCCGTTTCTGCGGTGTCGCTGCGCATCAGGAGCTCGAAGGCTCCGGGAGCGACTACGTCGGCGGGCCTCCGGCTGAGGCACAGAACGACGCTGGCGAAGCCAACGTCGTTCAGCCGGAGGAGCAGGGGGCGCCCGAGGTCGAGGAGGCAGCCGCCGAGGAGGATCTCGCCGTTGACGACGATACGCCGGAAGAGCCCGAGGCGACGGAGCCCGAAGTCGTCGAGGTCGCCGCGGAGGAGGAGTCGTAGCGTCGAAGCCGTTGCGGACGTGCGCCGGCTGCGGCAGGCGCAGTCCGCAGCGTGACCTGCTCCGGTTCGCGGCCCGCGGCGGGGTGCTCGTCGCCGGCCGTACGGACCCGGGTCGCGGCGCGTACACCTGCCGCGATCTCGACTGCTTCGAACGCGCAGCGGACCGCCGGCAGTTCGCGCGTGTGCTCAAACAAAGTGTCCGAATCGACCCCGAACTGCGGCGTCTTTACACTGAAGGAGCAAATGGCTAACGGAGGCAAACCGAATCGTCCGCTTCGCCCGCGCGGCGGCAGTGGCCCAGCAGGGCGGCGCCGTCGCGTCGTCATCGACCAGGGCGCGCAGCGGCCGAACGCACGCGAACAGCGGCAGGCGCGCGCCGATGCGGCTGCGTCGCGCGCGCCGAAGGCGCCGGTCGCTCCGCCTACCGGCCCGGTCTCCGTCGAATCGGGCGTCACGATCCAGGAGCTTTCGCAGGCGCTCGGCGTCAAGGTGCCCGAGATCATGAAGTTTCTGATGGGGCTGAACGTCATCAAGCCCCAGACCGCGTCGCTGAGCGACGAGGAGGTCGAGCTGATCGCGGCGGAGGTCGAGCGCGAGATCACGATCAGACACGCCGCCGACGAGGAAGAGGAGCCGGAGGCGTTCGACGACGCCGAGGACTCCCTTCAGGCGCGGCCGCCGGTTGTCACGATCATGGGTCACGTCGACCACGGCAAGACGACGCTCCTCGACGCAATCCGCGACGCCCGCGTCGTCGCGACCGAGGCCGGCGGCATCACGCAGCACATCGGCGCGTACCAGGTCGATGTCGACGGCCGCAAGATCACGTTCCTCGACACGCCGGGCCACGAAGCGTTCACCGCGATGCGCGCCCGCGGCGCGAAGGTGACCGACATCGCTGTTCTCGTCGTCGCGGCCGACGACGGCGTCATGCCACAGACGAAGGAGTCGATCTCGCACGCCCGCGCCGCCGGGGTTCCGATCGTCGTCGCGGTAAACAAGATCGATCTCGCCGACGCGAACGTCGACCGCGTCAAGGGCGAGCTCGCGCAGGAGGGTCTCAACCCCGAAGACTGGGGTGGCGACGTCCAGTTCGCGGAAGTCTCCGCCAAGGCGCAGACGAACCTCGACGCGCTCCTCGAGAAGGTCCTCCTCGTCGCGGATCTCGAGCTCGAGGGACTGCGCGCGAATCCCGAAACCGAGGCATCCGGCCCGATCATCGAATCGCGCCTCGACATCGGCCGCGGCCCGGTCGCCACGATGCTCGTGCAGCGCGGCACGCTCAAGGTTGGCGACGCGATCGTCGCCGGTGACGCGTACGGCCGCGTGAAGGCGCTCTTCGACTACAAGGGCGAACGGCGCGAGAGCGCGCTGCCGGGCGACCCGATCGAGATCCTCGGCTTCGACAAGCCGCCGGCGGCGGGAGAGCTCGCGCGCGTGGTCGGGAACGACCGCGAGGCACGGGAGATCGCGAACCGCCGCGGCGAGCGTCTCCGGCGCGAGCAACTCGCTTCGGTGCGTCCGAGCGGAGGCGTCTCCCTCGAGGGCCTCTACGACGCGCTGCAGGCGGGCGAGGTTTCCGATCTCAACCTCGTCGTGCGCGGCGACGTGGTCGGCTCCGTCGAGGCGGTCGTCTCGGAGCTGTCGAAGTTCGAGCACTCGGAGGTGCGCCTCAACGTCATCCAGTCGGGCGTCGGCGCGATCACCCAGAACGACATCATGCTCGCCTCCGCGAGTGATGCCCTCATTGTCGGCTTCAACGTCCGTCCGAACGCCGAGGCGCGCGAGCTTGCGTCGCGCGAAGGCGTCGAGATCCGGACGTACGACGTCATCTACAAGCTCACCGAGGAGATCGAGCAAGCGCTCGTCGGCAAGCTCTCCACCGTCAAGACGGAGGAGACGATCGGCGAGGTCGAGGTGCGCGCGCTCTTCAAGGTCTCGCGCCTCGGCACGATCGCCGGCTGCATGGTCACCAACGGTGTCGTGCGCAGGAACGCGAACGTCCGCGTCATCCGCGACGGGGCCGTGATCTACGCGACGACGATCGCGGATCTGAAGCGCTTCAAGGAAGACGTCCGCGAGGTTGCGGAGGGCTTCGAGTGCGGCATTCGCCTCGACGGTTTCAACGACGTGAAGGAAGGCGACGTCTTCGAGGTCTTCGAGACGCGCGAGATCGAGCGGACGTCGCTCGACGAAGCTCCGTCCGCCTAGCCCAGCGCGGTCATGCCGAGCGGCTGGGTCGGGATCCTTACCTGCGAACTCCACTTCCCTGAGGCGCACTCGCTGAAGGAGAAACGGACGCTTCTCCGGTCCGCAAAGGCGCAGCTCGAGCGCCGCGTGGGCGCGTCGGTCGCAGAGGTCGACCATCACGACGTGTGGCAGCGGGCGCGGATCACGGCGGCGTGCGTCGCGCGTGAGCATCGCGAGGCGCAGCGGCTGCTCGACGAGGCCGAGCGTTGGCTTCGCGGGCAGGAGTGGGAGGTCGCGCTCGTCGACCGCTTCCTCGTCGATCCGGAGGATTAGATTCGCGACGATCCGCTGAGCCGCGCGCGACCGGAGCCGCGAGACCGTCACGGAACTGGTGCGCAACCGGTGCAGTTGCGGCGCGTTCCCGTCACGCATCGTCGGATAGCGTCGACGACGAGGGCGGAGGGATGCGACCCCACCCTGGGTGGGGCGTGGGCGGCGCCGCTCGCGACGACAGACCGACCCGCTTGAATAGGACGCATGAGTGAGCGCATGCGGCGCGTGAACGAATCGGTTCGGCAGGTTCTCGCCGAAGCCGTTCCCGAGCTCAAGGACCCGCGCATCGGGCTCGTCACGGTGACGGGCGTCGATACGGCGTCCGATCTGCGGCATGCGACCGTCTACGTCAGCGTTCTCGGCTCCGGCCGCAAGCGCAAGGCGACCCTGGCGGGACTCGACGCGGCGCACGGACTGCTCCAGTCGCGTCTCGCGCGCGAGCTGAGAATGAAGCGGACCCCGCAACTCGCGTTCGAGTACGATCCCTCGGTCGAGCGCGGCGTGCGAATGAGCCAGCTCATCGACGAGCTCGCGCCGGACGACAGCCATGACACAGACGAGTGACCTCCAGGCGATTGCCGACGCGCTGAGGGAGCACGATCGCTTCCTCGTCGTCACGCACGAAAACCCTGATGGGGATGCGCTCGGATCGCTTCTCGCCACGACGCTCGCCCTCCGGGGCCTCGGCAAAGACGTCGTGATGTATCTCGCCGCGGGCGCGCCGCTGCCGCGGGAATACGGCTTCATGCCTCTTGGAGATCTCCGTCGCGAGGCCCCAGCGGACGCCACCGAGCGCGTCCTCGTCGCCGTTGACTGCGCGAGCGAGCATCGCATCGGCGATCCCGAGGCGCTCGCCCGTGCGCTGCTCACCCTCGACATCGATCACCACCACGACAACACCCGGTTCGGCGATGTCAATCTCGTCGTCCCGGACGCCTCGTCGACGGGAGAAGTTCTCCGAGACGTCTTCGCCGCGCTCGACGTCGCTCTGACGCCGGAGCTCGCTGAACCGCTCTATATCGCGCTCGTCACCGACACCGGCCGCTTCCAGTACTCGAACACGACTCCGAAGGCGCTCCGACTGGCTGCCGAGCTCGTCGAAGCGGGCGCTGACATCCACACGGTGTTCAAGCAGGTCTATGAGTCCGTCGAGTTCGCGAAGCTGAAATTGCTCGCCCGTGTGCTCGAGCGCGCGGAGGTGCTCGAGGGGGGACGGATTGTCGTGTCCCATCTCCTCCGCACGGACTTCGCGGACGTCGGCGCTTCGGAGCCGTACTCCGAGGGCCTCATTGACTACCTCCGGGAGGTCGAGGGCGCCGAGCTCGCCGTATTCGTTCGCGAGCAGATAGGCCCCGACGCGCACGGTCACAAGGGTTCCCTCCGGTCGAGCATCGACGAGCTGGACGTCTCCGCGATCGCGCGCCGGTTCGGGGGCGGCGGTCATCGCCAGGCCGCCGGCTTCTCCAGCGACGACACGCTCGCCGAGATCATCGAAGGCGTCCGCCTCGGCTTCCTCGAGCAACGTGCCGCCACGCGCGCTTGAGCCTGCCGGCGTCGCGCTCGTCGACAAGCCGCGCGGCCCGTCCTCCTTCGCCGTCGTGGCCGCGATCCGCCGCAAGACCGGTGCGCGGACCGGGCACGCCGGGACGCTGGATCCATTCGCGACCGGGCTGTTGCTGCTGTTGTCCGGTAGGGCAACTAAACTTGCCCCGTGCCTTGTTGGACTGGACAAGCGATACGTCACCGAGATCGATCTTTCGGCCCGGACGTCGACCGGGGACCCGGAGGGAGAGGTCGTTGCGAGTCAGGAGCCGCCGACGGAACCCGCGCTCGCGGCGATGCTCGAGCCCCTCCGCGGTGAGATCAAGCTGCCGATCCCTGCCGCCTCGGCGGTGAAGATCGGCGGCGAGCGCGCGTACAAGCTCGCGCGGCGCGGGGTGGAGGTCGAAATGCCGATTCGCCGCTCGAGCGTCCGCGCGCTCGACGTCATCGCGTATCGAGACGGCGTGGTCTCGCTCGATCTGCGTGTGAGCTCGGGGACGTACGTGCGGGCAATCGCCATTGCGCTCGGGGGGCACTGCGTGTCGCTCCGGCGGACGGAGGTCGGGCCGTTCTTGGCCGCTGATGCGGTCACGCCAGACGCGTTCGTCCCGGATTGTCTGCTCAGCGAGGCAAGCGTCCGCGCATCGCTCGAAGCAGCAGGGGTGGCGTGAACGTCGTCCGCATCGTCGACGAGCTGCCAGAGGCGCGGCGGGGTGTCGCCGTGGGGACGTTCGACGGCGTGCATCTCGGTCACCTGCGCGTGATCGATGCCGCGCGTGCGGCGGGGCTGCGAACGGCCGTCGTGACGTTCGACCCGCATCCACGGGCTGTCCTGGGGCGCGAAGTCGAGCTTCTCGCGACGCTCGAGCGGCGGCTCGAGCTGTTCGAGGCCGCCGGCGTCGACGACGTCATCGTGCTCGAGTTCGACGAGACGCTCGCCAGGCTCGAGCCGACGGAGTTCGCGGAGCTCATTCTCCGCGGTATGGGCGCCGAAGTCGTCGCGGCGGGGGACACGTTCCGGTTCGGGCGAGACCGCCAGGGCGATCTCACGCTCCTCGAGCGGCTCGACTTCGACGTCCGGCGCGTGCCGGTGGTCGAGAATGTCTCGTCAAGCCGCATCCGCGAGCTCCTCCACGCCGGAGAGCCCGAGCGCGCGGCGCGGCTACTCGGGCGCCCGGCCGAGGTCGAGGGCATCGTCGTCCACGGCGACGGGCATGGCCGGGAGCTCGGCTTCCCAACGGCGAACCTCGACGTTCCGACCGGCCTGCTCGTTCCACCTGACGGCGTCTACGCCGGCTGGACGCGGGACCGGCTCGTCGCGATCTCCGTCGGCACGAACCCGCAGTTCGACGGCGTCGAGCGGCGCGTCGAGGCGCACCTCCTCGACTTCGACGACGACCTCTATGACCAGAGGCTGATCGTCGAGATCTGGAGGTGGCTGCGCGGGCAGATGCGGTTCGATTCAGTGGAGGCGCTCGTCGAGCAGATCGGCGCCGATGTCGCGCAGGCGCGCGACGCAAAGCGGCCGGAATAAGCGGGTTTCCGCTACCCTGCCCGCGACCCAGGCACGGCTCACTGACGCCTTGGCGTCGGGGGCGGGACCTCGGGAGACGAAAGGAAAGGAGAGGGCACGTGGCCCTTACCAAGGAAGCGAAGCAGGAACTCATCACGAAGCACGGGCGCAACGACGCCGATACCGGCTCGCCGCAGGTGCAGATCGCGATGCTCACGCAGCGCATCAACGAGCTGACCGAGCATCTGCGCACCCACAAGCACGACCACTACTCGCGGCGCGGGCTTCTCAAGCTCGTCGGGCGCCGCCGGCGCTTCTTGAACTACCTGCAACGCAAGGATCTCGAGGGCTATCGCGCCCTCATCAAGGAGCTTGGCCTGCGCCGTTAGCTCCAGAAATCAGGAGGGTGGAAGTTCGAGCGAGAGCGCCACAAACGCCCTGGCTCGAGCTCCCGCCCTCCACAAGCACAGTGGAGGACAACTTATGAGTATCGCGACCGATCGCCGGGCGCAGGTCTCCGTCCAGATCGGACAGGACGAGATCAGCTTCGAAACCGGCAAGCTCGCGAAGCAGGCGGACGGCGCTGTCGTCGTTCGCAGCGGCGACACGATGGTGCTCGCCACCGCAGTGGGACGCTCGGACGCCCGTGATGGCGCCGACTTCTTCCCGCTGACGATCGACGTCGAAGAGCGCTCGTACGCCGCCGGCAAGATCCCGGGCGGCTTCTTCAAGCGCGAGGGGCGCCCGACCGAGCGCGCCATCCTCACCGCCCGCATGATCGACCGCCCGATCCGGCCGCTCTGGCCGAAGGGCTTTCGCAACGAAACGCAGGTCATCTGCACCGTACTGTCGGCCGACATGGTCGTTCCGCACGACATCCTGTGCATCAACGGCGCGTCGGCGGCGCTCATGCTGTCGCCGCTTCCGTTCTTCGGTCCCGTCGGGGCCGTCCGGATCGGCCTCATCGCCGGCGAGCTCATCGTCAACCCGACGCTGCAGCAGAACTGGGAGGAGACCTCGCTCGATCTCATCGTCGTCGGCACGAAGGACGGCCTCACGATGGTCGAGGCGGGCGCCGACGAGGTGCCCGAAGATCTTCTCCTCGAGGCGCTCGAGCTCGCCCACGGCGAGATCAAGCGGCTCTGCGAGGCGCAGGAGGAGCTCCGCGCACAGGCGGGCAAGGCGAAATGGCTCGACACCGATCTCTCCGCGGAGATCGAGTCGTCCCATGGGCACGCGATCTGGGAGCGGATCCAGGCCGACGGCCTCGCGGCCTCCGGAGCGATCGTCGAGGAGCTTGCGTCCGAGCTCGCGCCGGCGGTCTCGATGGAGTCGACGGAGGGCGACGTCCAGCGCCAGATGCAGGTGCGCATGAGCCTCAACATGCTGCTCGAGAAGCAGCGCCTCGCTGCGGTCGAAGGCCCGGTTCGCGAGCAGTTCGGCGGCGACTTCAAAGCGCTCACCGACGCCGAGCAGGACTCGAAGGCGCTCAAGTCGGCAAAGCGGTCGCTGCTCTTCGACCGAGTCTTCGCCGAGGTGGAGCTCCCGTTCCCGGCCGGGGACGAGAGCGGGTTGGACTCGCTCACGAAGTCGTACGTCAAGAAGGCCGGCGACGCGATCTACAAGGACATCGTCCGCAAGAAGATCGCGGTCGACAAGGTGCGTCCCGACGGTCGCGGCACGGAGGAGATCCGGCCGATCGAGGTCGAGGTCGGCGTCAACCCGCGCGCGCATGGCTCCGGCCTGTTCCAGCGCGGCCAGACCCAGGTGCTCTCGTCGGTTGCGCTCGGGACGGCGAAAGAGGGTCAGCGCATCGACGATCTCTCGCTCGAGAAGGACCGTCGCTACATGCACCACTACAACTTCCCGCCGTATTCGGTCGGGGAGACGGGACGCATGGTCGGCCCGAAGCGGCGTGACACCGGCCACGGTGCGCTCGCACAGCGCGCGCTCGAGCCGATGATCCCGTCGGCCGAGGACTTCCCGTACACGATCCGGATCGTCTCGGAGACGCTCGAGTCGAACGGCTCGTCGTCGATGGGGTCTGTCTGCGGGTCGACGCTGTCGCTCATGGACGCGGGCGTGCCGATCAAGGCGCCAGTCTCCGGCATCGCGATGGGGCTCGTGAAGGAAGGCGACGACTACGTCATCCTCACCGACATCCAGGGAGCGGAGGATCACCTCGGCGACATGGACTTCAAGGTGGCCGGGACTCGTGACGGGATCACCGCGCTGCAGATGGACATCAAGATCACCGGCGTCACGTCGGAGATCATGAGCAACGCTCTCAGCCAGGCGAAGAAGGCACGCAACGAGATCCTCGACGTGATGCTCGACGTCATCCCCGAGTCGCGCTCCGAGCTCGCGTCGAACGCGCCGCGGATCACGTCGATCAAGATCGACCAGGAGAAGATCGGCATGGTCATCGGCAAGGGCGGCGAGACGATCCGCGGCCTCGAGTCCGACTACGAGGTGCAGATCGACATCGAGGAGGACGGCACGATCCTGATCTACGCGACCGACGGCGAGAAGGCTGCCGCTGCGATCGCCGCCGTCGAGGGGATCACGAAGGAGCCCGAGGTCGGGGACGAGTACACCGGCAAGGTCGTGAAGACGACCCAGTTCGGCGCGTTCGTCGAGCTGAAGAAGGGCACCGACGGCCTGCTCCACGTCTCGAACGTCGGCCCAGGCCGGGTCGCGCACATCGAGGACGTGATGAGCCGCGGCGACGTCGTCGACGTCGTCGTCCAGGAGGTCGACAAGGCACGCGGGCGGATCGGCCTCAAGCTCGTCGCCAAGCACGAGAACGGCGTGATGGTCACTCCCGAGGAGCTCGTCGAGCGGGCGAAGGACGCCCCGCCGCGTCCTCCGGAGGAGGACCGGCCCCGCGGCGGCGACCGCGGCCGCGGCGGACGCGGTGGCGGGCGCGACCGGCGTCCACGTAGCGACGACGAGTAACGGATAGAGCACTCGAGCGGCCGGGGAACACCCGGCCGCTCGCTCTACCGCTTATCCAAAACGGGTTCGCTGCCGATGAAGCAACACGGACGGCGAAAACGTGACCAGCACGAACATCTCACCGCTGCGGGGCCTCCTCGAGGTGACCCGCCTTCTGCGGGCGCGGGAGGATCTCCCAGCCCTGCTCGACGCGGTCGCGCGCACGATCGGCGAGACGCTCGGCTTCCGCACGGTCGCGGTGAACCTCTATCGGCCCGCGTGGGACGACTTCGAGGTGGCGGTCGTGCACGGGAACGACCAGGCCCGCGCGGCGCTCCTCGGCAACACGCGTGAAGGCGCGCACCTCGTCGTGCTGCTCAGCCCGCGCTTCGAGCGCCGCGGCGCCTTCTACGTGCCGAAGGGCTCGGTCGACTGGGACTCACTCGGCCCGAGCTACACGCCCGAGGGTGAGCGGGAGTCGCATCCCGACGCCTGGGACCCGGAGGACGCGCTCCTCGTGCCGATGCGCGACGCGGAGGGGAACCTCGTCGGGACGATCTCCGTCGACGAGCCGCTCAGCGGGCGCGTTCCGACCGACGACGAGCTCGATCTGCTCGTCGCGCTCGCCGATCACGCGGCCCTCGCCGTCGAGGAGGCGAACGAGACGCGGAATGCGCGCCGCCACCAGCTCGCGCTCGAAGAGCTTCTCGACGTGTCGTCGCGGATCACCGGAGAGACCTCGACCGACGAGATCCTGCGCCGAGTCTGCGGCGGCATCCATACCGCCTTGGAGTTCGACAACGTCTGCGCCGCGCTCGTCGATCCCGACAGCGGGGCGCTCGTGCCGCGAGCAGCGGCCGGTTGGCGCCTCGAGGAGCTGGTCGCTCGCTCGCGCGCGACCGTCTCCCTCATCGAGCCTCTTCTCGACGCGGAGTTCGAACGCGAAGGCTGTTACCTCCTCACGCACGCCCAGGCCCACGCGCGTCTCGCGAGAGACGTGGATGTCTATCCGTCCCAGCTGAACGGGCGGGGTCCGTGGGCGTGGAACCGGAACTGGCTCCTCGTGCCGCTGCGCGACGGCGAGGGTGAAATCCTCGGCGTCATCTGGGTGGACAACCCGCGCGACCGCCTCGTCCCGTCGGCCGACCGTCTCCAGGCGCTGCGGATCTTTGCGAACGACGCAGCCGCCGCGCTCGTGTCGGGCAAGCACCTCGGTGAGCTCCGCTTCCTCGCGGACCACGACCCGCTTACGCGCCTCCTCAACCGCCGCGCCTTCGTGCAGCAACTCGACGCCGAGGTCGCGCGCTCGACGCGGTATGGCCGGTCGGTCGGCCTCGTCATCGCCGATCTCGACCAGTTCAAGCACCGCAACGACCACTTCGGCCACGCCGCGGGCGACGAGGCACTCGTGCTCTTTTCCGGCATCCTCACCCGTGCTCTGCGCCGCCCCGACTCCCCGTTCCGCATCGGTGGAGACGAGTTCGCACTGCTTCTGGCGGAGACGAACGAGGACGGCGCTCGTCTTGTAGTCGAGCGCGTCCAGACGATGCTCGCAGAGCTCGATTCCCAGGGGAATCCGGGGTTCGCGGGCCTCACGGCGAGCTTCGGCTTCGCCTTGTGCCCGCCAGACGCCGACGACGCACAAACGTTGTTCCGCCTCGCGGACGAGGCGCTGTACGAAGCGAAGCGCGCGGGCGAAGGACTGCTCGTCGTCGCCGGCGCGTAGCTGCCGTACCCTTAGCGCGTGCAGAAGGTCACGCTGAGCGAGCTCGACAGCGGCGAGCGCGTCGTGTCGGAACGCGTGACCGGCGTACGGTCAGTCTCGCTCGGCTTCTGGATCGATGTCGGCTCCCGCGACGAGCGCGACGACCGCGCGGGCGTTTCCCACTTCATCGAGCACCTGCTCTTCAAGGGCTCGCGCCGCTTCGACGCGGTGTCGATCGCGGAGACGTTCGACGCGATGGGCGCCGAGCTCAACGCCGCGACGTCGCGGGAGAACACCGTCGTCTTCGCGCGCGTGCCCGATCACCACGTCGAGACGGCGCTCGACGTCATGGCGGACATGGTCTTCGCGCCCGCGTTCGCGGAGATCGACCAGGAGCGCGAGGTCGTTCTCGAGGAGATCGCGATGTACGAAGACACGCCGCAGGAGCTCGTCCACGACCTCTTTTCGCAGGCCGTGTTCGGCGACCATCCGCTCGGCCGGCCTGTGATCGGCACCGCGGAGGTCATCTCCACCGTCAGTCGCCGCGCGCTGTCGTCCTACCACCGCACCGCCTACGCGCCGGGCAACGTCGTCGTCGCAGCGGCGGGGAACCTCGAACACGATCGCCTCGTCGCGCTTCTCCAGCGGAGCGAGCGCCGTGCGGGAGCTCCCGCGCGCGCCGGCACCCGCGTCCGCCGGCCGCTCGCGCGCCCGCCGGCACCCGAGCTCCGCTTCCAGCGAAAGGACACGGAGCAGTACCACGTCTGCCTCGGCGCGACAGGCATCTCGCGTTCGGACCGTCTCCGCTTCGCGGCGTCACTGCTCGACTCGATCCTCGGCGGCTCGGCGTCGTCGCGGCTCTTCCAGGAGATCCGCGAGAAGCGCGGCATGGCGTATTCCGTCTACAGCTTCGCGGCGCAGTACACCGACACGGGCGTCATCGGCGTCTACGTCGGTACGCGCGAGGAGAACCTCGGCTCGTGCATCGAGATCTGTACCGAGCAGATCGCCGAGATCGCGGCCGGGCGGCTGCGCAAGGGCGAGCTCGAGCGCGCGAAGGAAAGCCTCAAGGGCCGCATCGTCCTCTCGCTCGAGTCGACGTCGAACCGGATGAGCCGGCTCGGGAAGTCGCTCGTGACCGACACCGAGCTGCTCAGCCTCGACCGTGTGATGGCGGAGATCGACGCGGTCGATCCGGACGAGCTCGCCGAGCTCGCGTCGGTGCTTCTGCCGTCGGAGCGGCTCGCTGCCTCGGGCGTCGGGCCGGATGAGGACACGTTCCGCGCCGCCATAGGACGCGCGAGCACCGCGCTCGTGGAGAGCGCCGCGGCGTGAAGATCGCCTTCTTCGGCGCGGCGGGGAAGACGGGCTCGGCCGTCGCGGCGCGTCTCCTCGCCGCCGGTCATGAGGTGCGCGCGATCGAGCTCGGTGACGAGCCCGACGCGAGCGGTTGCGATGCGGCCGTCGACTTCACCACGCCCGACGCGGCGCCTGCAAACGTTCGCGCGGCGCTCGGGCAGGGCGTCTCGTGCGTCGTCGGCACGACGGGTTGGGATCCGGCCGAGCTCGGCGCGCTCGCCGAGGAGAACGGCCTGCGCCTCTTCGTCGCGCCGAACTTCTCGATCGGCGCTGTGCTCATGATGCGCTTCGCGCGCGACGCAGCCAAGCATTTCCCGCGGGCGGAGATCATCGAGCTCCACAACGAGGCGAAGAAAGACGCACCGTCCGGCACCGCCAAGGCAACGGCCGAGCTCATCGGCGGCGACACGGTGATCCACTCGGTGCGGCTGCCGGGGCTCGTCGCGCACCAGGAGGTGATCTTCGGCGGCGAAGGTCAGCTGCTCACCTTGCGCCACGATACGACCGGCCGCGAGTCGTTCGCGGATGGCGTCCTGCTTGCGCTTTCGAAGCTCGACGAGCTGCCTCCCGGCCTCACGTTCGGCCTCGACGCGCTGGTCTAGAGGGCTCCGAAGCCGACGCGGGGCGTGACCTCGAGCGGGCTCCTCGGCAGTCCCGCGATCGGGACTGGCTCGTTGTAACCCGCCGGCGCCACGTCATTAGGCCCGCACGGATGGACGAGCGACGCGAGCACCTGGATCTGAGCTCGACCCGCGCCGAGCTCATGCTGGCCGCCGCCGTACAGCTCGATCCCTTCGGTGGCGCAGAGCTCGTACAGGTCGAAGAGAGCGGCCAGGCTTCCCAGCCGCGCGGGTTTGACGTTGATCGCACTCGGACGGTCAGGAAGCCGGCGCACCTCGTCCGCGGACGTGATCCGGATATCCCAGCTGACTCCCGCGCCGGGGACGACGACCGGCGGGTCTTCGAGCAGCGCGTCTGGGTAGAGCGCGAGGGCCGCCTCGACCGCTGCTCGGTCTCCGAGTCGCTTGAAGTCGACGACGTCTACCGGCAGGCCGGGCCGCAGGTCGACCGCGTCGATCTTGAGCCGCGCGCCCGCGGGAAACTCCGTGAAGCCGGAAGCGGGGGAGGCGACGAAATGGACAGGCTCCAACGCGCGGCCCACCGTCTCGTCGAAGCGTGCGCCGGCCTGCCGGAGGGCGAGATCGACGGCTGCAGCCTCGAACGCCCAGCGCCGGTAGTTGCGCACGACCTCGTACGCCGGCGCGCGCGAGAACCCGTCGTGCGACGCGAGCCAGAGCGAGAACTCGCCGAAGGTCCCCGCGAACGGCCAGCGCTCGCGCGGGCTCGCCGGCAGCAGGTCCGCTGCCTGGAAGGTCACCTCCTCGCCGTATCCGCTCTCCCCGGCGCCTTCGACGTGGACGATGGCGGTTGTCCGGCCGCTCGCGCCGACGAGGTGCGTGACCGTCTTGTGCTCGATCGTGAGCGGTAGCTCCTCCCAGTCGCGCCGGACCATCTCAGCCGGTCGCGAGCAAGAGCGCGAAGCGCGAGGCGTCGTCGGTCCACCAGCCGGTCGTCCGGAGGTCGGCGCCCGCCAGCTCGCTCTCGATGCCGTCGCGCCTGAACTTGCTGCTCACCTCGAGCCGGAGGCGCTCACCCTCGGCGAGCTCGAACTCGACCTCGAGCTCGGCTATGTGGACGGTATGCGCCTCGACCGCGTTGAACCCGATGTCCATCCACGCGCGATCGGCGTCCCAGTGGGCGTCGAAGGCAAACCGCTCCTGTACGAAATCGGCCCCGAGCTCGCGATTCGCACGCGTCAGGGCATTGCGGACGAACTGCTCCGTCACCCCGCGGGAGTCGTTGTAGGCGCGCTCGATGACGGCCGGATCCTTCACGAGATCCACGCCGAGCAGGAACGAATCGCCGGGCGCGAGCGCGGCAGCGATCGCCCGGAACAGCCGTGCGCGCCGCTCCGGGTAGAGATTTCCCACCGTGCTCCCGAGGAACGCGATCAGGCGTCCGTCACCGGGTGGAAGGGCGGCGAGGTCGCGTTCGAAGTCTCCGACGATTCCATGTACCGAGATCGCTGGATAGCGCTCGGCGATCGCTTCCGCACTCGCTCGGAGCACCTCCTCGCTCACGTCGAGCGGCACGAACCGCTCGAGCGTGCCGACGGCCGACACAGCGTCGAGAAGCAGCAGCGTCTTCTCCGAGGTCCCGGCTCCAAGCTCGACGAGCGTGCGACCTCTCGTGAGCTCGGCAATCTCGGCCGCCCGCGCCATGAGGATCTCCCGCTCCGCACCCGTTGGGTAGTACTCGGGGAGACGCGTGATCTCGTCGAACAGGAGCGAGCCGCGCTCGTCGTAGAGCCAGACCGCGGGGAGCTCCCTCGGTGTCGACCGGAGGCTCCAGAACGTCGCGTCATAGAGCTCGGCCCGCCGGTCGTCGTCGTCGACGAGGACGTCGATGCGGATCCGGGGTTGCGTAGCGCTATCCGTCACGCGCACACCGAATCCCGGAGAAGATTTGCCGCCGCTGCGGATAGTCCCAGTTGCGGAAGCTCACGCGGGCGACGAGCGGATCTGTCATGTACGAGCCGCCGCGGAGCATCCGAAACTCGTCGCCGAAGAACACCTCTGAGTACTCGCGGTATGGGAAGGGCCGGAAGCCGGGATAGCCCTCGAACAGCGACGACGTCCACTGCCACACCGCATCGTTCGCGTGCTCGAGATCGCCGGTTCTGGCCGCGTGTTCCCACTCCGCTTCGGTGGCCAGGCGCTTACCGGCCCACCGGGCGAAGGCTTCGGCCTCCCAGAAACAGACATGCACGACCGGCTCGTCCCCGGGCACGGTCTCGGTCACACCGAAGCGAGCTCTCAACCACTCGTCGCCGTCCCGTTCCCAGTAGAGCGGAGCTGTCGCTCGTTCCGCTTCGCGCCAGGCCCAGCCCTCATCGCTCCACAACCGGCGATCGTCGTATCCGCCCGCGCCCATGAAGGCGAGGTACTCGGCATTCGTCGTGAGCGCCCGGTCGATGCGATAGGGAGAAAGCTCGACCTCGTGCTCCGGCAGCTCGTTGTCGTACGCCCACGGCTCGTCGGCGCCGGCGCCGAGAACGGCCCGACCTCCGTCGACGCTGAGCTCTCCGCTCGCCCGCACCACCGGCGGAGGATCGATCTGCGCGGGAAGCCCGCCGAGCTGCATGGTCTGCGCCATCGTCTCGATGTGCTGCAGCTCGTGTTGGACGACAAGCCCGAAGACGAAGCCACGCTCGAGTAACGGATCGCGGTTCGCGCCAACACGCTCCAGCAATCCGAGCGAGCGGGAACGAACGTCATCGACGAACGCGCGTGCAGCCGCGGGAGCCAGATACGGCAACTCGCCGCGCTCGCTGCGCTCGTGGGCAAATGCGTCGTAGACGTCATCGTGCTCGGAGTGCAGAGGTTCCTCGCCGCCGACGGTGCGCAGAAGCCACAACTCCTCGAAGTGGCCGATGTGCGCGAAGTCCCAGACGAGCGGCGACTGCAGCACCGACACCTGCCGACACAGCTGCTCGTCCGAAAACGGCGCAAGCACGCCAAGCGTGCGGCTGCGCGCGCGCTTCAATGTCGCGGCGATCGCCGCCCGGTCGATCTCCACTACCACCATCCGAGCATATGCCGAGGTGGTGACGCTGAGCCAGCGCGGGGCGTTATGTGCTCGAATCAGAGCGTGAAGGTCGTTGTCCTCGGCGGTGGGTCGACAGGCGAGCATTTCGTCGGCGCCCTCCGTCGTTTCGACGCCGATGCGGAGGTGACACTCGTCGAGAGCCGTCTCGTCGGCGGCGAGTGCTCGTACTTCGCGTGCATGCCGACGAAGACGATGCTGCGCGCGACCGAGCTCGCGGCGTCGCTCGACCGCGCGCCGGGGCTCGGGCCCGAGCGGCCCGATCCCGAAGGCGTCTGGTCGTGGCGCGACTGGATGACGAGCGACTGGGATGACGCCGGCCAGCTCCACTACCTCAAGGACTGGAACTGCAGGCTTGTCCGCGGCGAGGGGAGAGTCGCGCGGGCCGGTGTCGTGGAGGTCGACGGCAACGAGATCGCGTGCGACAAGCTCGTCGTCGCTACCGGCTCACGGCCGGCGATCCCTCCCGTCGAGGGCATCGACGACGTCGAGTACTGGACGAACCGCGAGGCGACGCGGGCGCATCAGGTGCCCGAGAGCCTCGTTGTGCTCGGCGGCGGGCCGGTCGGATGCGAGCTCGCGCAGTTCTACGCGCGGATGGGCGCGCAGGTGACGATCGTCGAGCGCGGAGAGGCGCTGCTCGGGCGGATCCACCACGACGCCGGCGCAGTGCTCGCCGACGCATTCCGCGAGGAAGGCATTGACGTGCGGCTCGGCGTCGGCGTCGAGAAGGTCGAGCCCGGGATCCGGGTTCACCTTTCCGACGGCGGAGTGATCGAAGGCCGACGGCTGCTTGTCGCAACCGGTCGCCGCCCGAACGTCGAAGGGCTCGGCCTCGAGCAACTCGGCGTCGAGATCACGCCGCGCGGAATCACGGTGGACGACCGCCTCCGCGCCGCAGACGACGTCTGGGCGATCGGCGACGTGAACGGCATCGCGCTCTTCACGCACGTCGGGAAGTACCAGGCGCGCGTCGCCGCGGCCGATCTCTGCCGGCAGCGCGCGCGAGCCGATTACCGCGCGATCCCCGCGGGCGTCTTCACCGACCCCGAGGTCGCGACGGTGGGGAGGACGGACGGCGACGGCCTCGTGACCGCGCGCATCGAGCTCGACTCCGTGCCACGGCTTTCGACGTACGAGAAGCCCGCACGCCCCGGCTTCCTGCGACTGTTCGCCGACCCGCGACAGGACGCGCTCGTCGGAGCGGTGTGCGTCGGGCCGCAGGCTGCGGAGTGGCTCGGGCAGCTGACGCTCGCGATCCGCGCCGCCGTCCCGCTCGAAACGCTGCTCGACACGATCCAGCCGTACCCGACCTTCTCCGAGGGCGTCTTCCTTGCATTGCAGGAATTGGACGCGGCCCTCTCGTAGACTAGGACGATGCTCGGCTCAGTTCTCACGGCGATGGTGACGCCGTTCAGGGCGGACGGCTCGGTCGATGTCGACAGCTTCCGGGATCTCGCCACGCACCTCGTCGACAACGGCTCCGACGGCGTCGTCGTTTGCGGCACGACGGGCGAGTCGCCGACGCTGAGCGACAAGGAGAAGCTCCTCCTCTTCGCGGCGGCGGTGGAGACGGTCGGCGAGCGGGCAAGCGTCATCGCGGGCACCGGCACGTACGACACGGCGCACTCCGTCCACCTCACGCAGCAGGCGGCGAGTCTCGGGGTGGACGGCGTCCTCGTCGTGACGCCGTATTACAACAAGCCTCCTCAGCGGGCGATCGTCAAGCACTTCGAGGCGATCGCGGCCGCCTCCGACCTCCCCATCATCGCGTACAACATTCCGGGCCGCGTGGTCATCAACATCGAGCCGATAACGATTTCGCGCCTCGCGGAGATCGACACCGTCGTCGCGGTGAAGCAGGCGCACGACGACCCCGACGAAGCGCGCTTCATCGCGGAGCAGACCCGCCTCGACCTCTACTCCGGAGACGACCCGAACACGCTCTCCTTCCTCGCCCTCGGCGCCGTCGGTGTCGTTTCGGTCACGGCCCACCTCTGGGGCAACCAGATCGCCGAGATGATCCGCCTCCACGGTGGCGGCGACGGCGACGGCGCGCTTGCGCTCCACGGCGAGATGGAGCCGTCGTACGACCTCTTGAAGATCCAGACGAACCCGATCCCGATCAAGGCCGCACTCAACCTCATGGGCCATGCGGTCGGCGGCCACCGGCTGCCGATGGTCGAGCCATCGAAGGAGGAGCTAACGCGAATCCGCTCCTGCCTCGAGCGCTCCGGGCTCCTCGCCGCGACGTCGGCGTAGTGGGCGTCTGCCGGATCATTCCCCTCGGCGGCCTCGGCGAGGTGGGCAAGAACATGACCGTCTACGAGGCGGACGGCTCGATCGTCGTCGTCGACGCCGGCCTCGCGTTCCCGCGCGACGAGCATCTCGGCGTCGACCTCGTCCTGCCGGACTTCTCCTACCTGCGCGAGCGAGAGGAGATGGTGCGCGCCGTCGTCCTCACACACGGCCACGAGGACCACGTCGGTGGGTTGCCGTACCTCATGCGCGAGGTGCAGGTGCCGCTCGTCATCGCGACGCGCCTCACGCTCGCCCTCGTCAAGTCGAAGCTCGACGAGCACGGCCTCGGCAGCGCGGCCGAGCTGCGCGAGCTCATGCCGGGGGATGAGCCGGTGCAGATCGGCCCGTTCCGCATCGAGCTCGTGCGAATGGCGCACTCCATCCCCGACGCGGCCGCGGTCGTCCTCGAGACGCCCGGCGGGCGCTGCGTCCACACGGGCGACTACAAGCTCGACCACACGCCGGTCGACGGTCAGCGCACCGATGTCGGACGGCTCGCGGAGTTGGGGAGCCAGGGAGTCGACCTGCTCCTCGGCGACTCGACGAACGCTGAGCGGGCGGGCGTGACCGAGTCGGAGCGCGTGGTCGGTGAGGCGTTCCGCCAGATCTTCCCGAGCCGCACCGGCCGGATCCTCGTGTCGTCCTTCGCCTCGAACGTCCATCGCATGCAGCAAGCCGCCGACGTCGCCGTCGACTGCGGCCGCAAGGTTGCTTTCGTCGGCCGCTCGATGCGGAAGAACGGAAACATCGCGCGAAACCTCGGCTACATGAGCCTCCCCGAGGACGCGATCCTCAGCCCGAAAGATCTCGCCGAGCTGCCGCGCGTCCAGCAGCTCATCCTCTGCACAGGCAGCCAGGGCGAGCCGATGTCCGCGATGACGCGCATTGCCTACGGAGATCACCAGGTCAAGGTCGAGCGCGGCGACACGGTGATCATCTCCGCGAAGCCGATCCCGGGGAACGAGCTGCGCGTCCACGACGCGATAAACCGCCTCGCGAAGATGGGCGCCGAGGTGCTGCACGAGGACAACGCGCCCGTGCACGTCTCCGGCCACGGCAAGGCGGAGGAGCTGCGCACGATCATCGGCCTCACGCGCCCGCGCGCCGTGATGCCGATGCACGGCGAGTTCCGGATGCTCGCGGCGCACGCCCAGCTCGCGCGCGAGGGAGGCGTACCCGACGACCGCATCGTCATGGCGGAGAACGGCACCGTCGTCGAGCTTCGGGACGGCGTTCCGCGCATCGTCGACGAGGTGCCCGCCGGCGTGACGTTCGTCGACGGGCTCGGTGTGGGGGACGTCCACGACGTCGCGCTCCGCGACCGGCGGCGGTTATCGGAGGACGGCATTCTCATCGTCGTCGCGACGGTAGCGATCGACGAAGAGGGGCTAACCGCGCCGCCGGAGCTCATCGCGCGCGGCTTCGGCGAGCAGGCGGAACCGCTCCTTGAGGAGCTACGGGAGGAAGCAAACCGTGTCCTCCGCGACCTGCTCGAGGGCGACGTGACCGAGATCAAGCTCCTCCAAGAGCACCTGCACGAAGCGCTCGGGAAGGTCGTCTACAGCCGCACGCGCCGGCGTCCGATGATCCTGCCGGTGATCGTCGAGGTCTAGCGCGCATTCCAGCTCGCGCTAACCGGAGCGCCGCCGAGGCCTCGCGCAATGACGTGCGGCTTCCCGCCGGTGAACGGAACGGTCACAAGCGACGCGTACGTGCTCATGTAGTCGGGCAGCGCAGCGGCGAGCACGGTCTTGCCGTTCGAGCTCAGTCCAACCGGCATGGCGTAGCCCCCGAGTTGTCCGAGTTGCCGGACATGTCCGCTCGGAAGATCGATCGCCCAGACTGTCGAGACGTGGATCCCGCCACCATCCGCCAGCAGCTCGCGGCCGTTCGCCGAGAAAGCCACGGGATACGGCGAGGTGCCGCTGTGCAGGAAGGCGTCGCTCCCGTGCGTCAACCGTCGAGCGTCGTGCGGTCGTCCGTCCGTCAGCCAGATGTCTCCGCCAGACGGCGAGTAGCGGAAGAACGCGTTCCCCGGCGCACCCCACGCGACGCCGTCGCTCTTGCCATCGTTCGTGAGTCGAACCGGATGACCGCCTCTTGTCGGCGCGTCGTAGAGATCGTTGGGGTCGATCGTCGTGTACGCGATCCGTTGGGAATTCGGAGAGAAGGCGAGGCTGGCCGTGAAACCTCGGAAAGCGGTCATCCGCTCCCCGACTCCGCGTCGTCGATGACGACTTCTCCGGATCCGAGCCGCAAGAGGCGGACAAAGGCGAGATAGCGGGAGTTGGGCGCCCACGTAAGACCCCAGTCTCCGCGTCCGAGCACCCGCGGCCTTCCGCCGGCCGTCGGAACGACGAGCACTTTCCGGCCACTCGTGTAGGCGACGTACCGACCGTCGGGCGAGAGAGACGGCAAACAGCCGACGGTCAGGAACCTCCGGTGTTCCCCGTTCGGTGCCGCAACCCAGATCCGCCCTGGACCGCTGTTACCGGTCGGTCCGTAATTCGGGTACTTGGCGTAAACGACGACGTTGCGCATCGGCGCCGCTGGAGACGTGTGATGTAACGCGCTCGAGCCGCACCCGGCGAGGGCGAGCGCCGCAAATGCGAGAGGGAGTGATTTCGCCTTCACGGTCGTGACAATACGACGCAGACGGCGCGAAGGTCACTTTTCGGGCAACGAAGCCGCGTACGCCGCGCCGCGCTCGACCCACGGAGCGAGCGCCCCGTCATCCGCGAGGTCCTCGTGCGCGACGCGGAGCCAACCTGGCATCGTCTTGCCGCGCATCTCCATCAGCTCCGCGGGCGTCGTCGCCGCGAGCTCGGGACCGTCCGCCGGGTCGACGCGGACGATGATCCCGCCGTTCGAGCTCGCCGCGACGGCCATGTTCCCGCCGATCATGAACGCGAGCCCGCCGAACACCTTCTTCTCCTCCGCGGCGCGGTTACCGAGTAGGGCGCGGATGCGGCCGGCGAGCGCCTCGTCGAACGCCATCAGTCGTCCTCGCCCGGCTCGCCGTCGTGGTAGTCGGCCGCCTCGATCCGGCCGACGACGCCGAACGCGCGCAGGTAGATCTTGCGCGAGCGCGGGAACCACGCCATGTCGTCGGTCGCGCGTGTGCCGTAGGTGAGCATCGTCACGCCGTCGGGGCCGGCGCGGAACGAATGGGAGATTCCCGTCCCCGGCGGGCGCGCGACGACGTGTCCCGCGCGGAGAGGAGTCTCCTCGACGGTCAGGTCGTTCTTCCAGAGCTCGAGCGTCGCCGTGCCGTCGAGGATGACGTAGATCTCCTCCTCGGCCGAGTGGCAGTGCGGATAGTTGCCGCGATGCCCCGGCTCGAGCTTTTCCCAGGAGAGGCCGGCGAGCTTCGTCGTCCCCTCCGGCGTGAGATACCAGTACGTCTGGTGCCGCGCGGTACCCGCCTCGATCTCGTCGACGTTCTTGATGTTCTCCGGCCGCGGCGCGGGGTCGCCGTAGGCGAGTGGCGGCCCGGCCGCCTCGATTTCCCACGGGTTGTCGTCGCGGCCTTCGACCCACGGATAGCCAATCCGGAGCGCCCGCGAGCGCGGCAACCAGCCGACCTCCGTGGGGTGGCGAGTGCCGAAGACGAGGTACTCGAGCCCGTCGGGACCGGCGACGAACGTGTGCTCGAAGTGGTCGGCCTCGTACATCACGCAGTCGAGCGGCCGAACCTCGTGCACTGCGCCGTCCTGCCATGCAAGGCCCGAGCCGGAAAGGATGAAGAACAGCTCCTCGGACGCGCCGTGCGAGTGGGGAGGCGTCGGAAGCTTTCCCGGCTCGACCCGGACGCGGTGGACGCCAACGCCCTTCGTCCCGGCCGCGTCGCCGACGCGCTGCCAGACGGCGTCCATCTCGCCCTTCGCGGCGCGGCGGCCCTCGACCTCGTCCCAGTGCGCGACTCCCATCCCGGGAGTCTAGGCTCGCACCGTGGCGCCAAGACTCACCGTCGTCGGCTCGATCAACCTCGATCTCGTCGTGCGCCCTGCACTGCTGCCGCGTCCCGGAGAGACGGTGACCGGCGCGTCGTTCTTCCGAGGGCCTGGCGGCAAGGGGGCGAACCAGGCAGTGGCGGCGGCACGGCTCGGCGCAGAGGTGAGGATGGTCGGATGCGTGGGAAGTGACGCCTTCGCGGCGGAGGCGCTCTCGGGTTTGCGCGAGGCCGGCGTGAAGGACCACTGGCTGCCGAAGGATGCGCCGACCGGTTTCGCGTTGATCACGGTCGACGAGACGGGGGAGACGACAATCGTCGTCGCGCCGGGTGCGAACGCCGAACTCAGGCCTAACGACCTCTCGCTCCTTCCGGACGAGGCGGTGCTGTGCCAGCAGGAGATCCCGGCGGAGACGGTTGCGCGTGCGGCCGAGCTCGCCCCGCGCTTCTTCCTCAACGCGGCTCCAGCGCGTGGTGCGGCGCCCGAAGCGGAACTCACAGTCGTCAACCGCCTCGAGCTTGAGGCGCTCGGCGAGCGCCGCGGGCTCGTCTGTCTCACTCTCGGCGCCGACGGAGCCGTGCTGCTCGAGGACGGAGCGGAGATCGCTCGCGCGGAGCCGCCGCCGGTTCAGGCGGTCGATGGCACCGGCGCGGGAGACGCATTCACAGCGTGCCTCGTCGTCTCACTGCTTGAGGGCCGCACCCGCGACGAGGCACTCCGCCGCGCATGCGTCGCAGGAGCGCTGGCAGCATCTCGGCCAGGCGCGCAAAGCTCGTTCCCGACCGCGGAGGAGGTGGACGCACTGTTGTGAGCACGAAGATCGTCATCGATTGCGACCCCGGCCACGACGACGCGATGGCCATCCTCCTCGCGCTCGCGTCGCCGGAGGTCGAGCTCATCGGCGTCACGACCGTTGCGGGGAATCAGACGCTCGACAAGACGACCCGGAACGCGCTCGTCACGCTCGAGATCGCGGGGCACCCTGACATCCCGGTCTGGGCCGGAGCAGACGCCCCGCTCAAGCGCACCCTGCGCACGGCCGGGCACGTGCACGGTGAGACCGGCCTCGACGGCCCGGAGCTTCCGGAACCGAGCGCAGCGCCGTTCACGGGCGACCCGACGGACTGGTTCGAGCCGGGAGTCGTGCTCGTTCCCACCGGCCCGCTGACGAACGTCGCCCGGTGGATTGAGCGCGGCGTCGCCATCGAGCGGATCGTCTGGATGGGCGGGGCGATCGCCGAGGGGAACGTCACGCCGGCCGCCGAGTTCAACGCGTTCGTCGACCCGGAAGCGGCCACCGTGGTGTTCGGCAGCGGGATCCCCGTCACGATGATCGGGCTGGACGTCACGCACAAGGCGCTCTTCACCCCGGCGCACGCCGAGCGCCTGCGCGGCGCGGGCCGCGCCGGACGCTTCGTCGCCGAGCTCGCGGACTTCTTCCTCGAGTTCCACCGGCAGCGCTACCGCTTCGACGGCGCCCCGATTCACGATGCGATGGCCGTCGCACACGTCATCGACCCGACGCTCGTCGAGACGCTCAACTGCAACGTCGAGATCGAGACGCAGTCGGAGTTCTGCGACGGTCGCACCGTCGTCGATCGCTGGCTCGTGCGGGACGCGCCGAAGAACGCCGACGTCGGAATCGACGTCGACGCGGAACGCTTCCTCGACCTGCTCGTCTCCCGGATAGCGTCCCTGCCATGAGTCTCGTCTTCGCCTGTATCGCGCCGCACGGCGACGTCGACCTCGACCCGGCCCTGCGGCCCGCAATGGAGGAGCTCGGCCGGCGCGCCGCCGCCGCCGAGCCCGACGTCGCCGTGGTCGTGACTCCGCACTCCGTCCACGTCGAAGGGCATTTCGCCGTCGTCACGAGCGGGAAAGTCGGCGCCTACGAAACCGACACCGCGACCGCGCAGGCGCTTCTCGCGGCGGACCTGCCGATCCTCTCCGTCTCGTACGGCAGCAACTACGCGGAGCTCGCGGAGTTCCCGATCGACTGGGGCGCCGAGATCCCGCTCGGGTTCGTGCGCGCGCCGAAGGTCGTCGTCGTCTCCCCGGCCCGCGACAGGCCGTTCGCCGAGCATCTCCGGCTCGGACAAGCGATCGCCGCGCTGCCCGGGCGCGTCGCGCTGATCGCGAGCGCCGACCACGGGCACGCACACACCGTGGACGGGATCTACGGTTACCACCCCGACGCCGCGCGGTACGACACGCTGCTGCAGGAGATCCTCGCGTCCGACCGCATGGACTTCGAGCCGCTCGCCGAGTTCGTCGAGAACGGCACGGCGGACTCGCTCTGGCAGCTCCTCGTCCTCCAGGGAGCGGTGGGGGAGGACGCGCGTACCGACGTCCTCGCGTACGCGGCGCCGACGTACTACGGCATGCTCGTCGCCGAGGTCGAGACTCAGACGGCAGCGTAGAGCCGCCACTCGCCGGGCACGCCCTTGAGCTCGTGGACCCCACGGTCCGCGAACTCGAGTCCCGACCCGGCCGTCAGATCCTTCACCGTCTGCGAGATCAGGACTTCACCCGCGCCGGCGAGGGCTGCGACTCGTGCGCCCGTGTGCACCGCGATCCCACGCACCTTCTCGCCGTCGAGCTCGCACTCGCCGGTGTGGATGCCGGCGCGGACGTCGACGCCGAGCTCCCGAACGGCCCCGCCGATCGAGAGCGCGCAGCGGACGGCGCGCGCCGGTCCGTCGAAGGTGGCAAGGAAGCCGTCGCCGGCAGTGTCGACCTCGCGGCCGCGAAACCGCTCGAGCTCGCGTCGGACCGCGGCGTCGTGCGCACCGAGGAGCTCGCTCCAGCGGCGGTCCCCCAGCTCTACGGCCCGCTGCGTCGAGCCGACGATGTCGGTGAAGAGAACCGTGGCGAGGATACGGTCGGGCTCCGGAATGGGCCGCGTCCCGGTCACGAACTCCTCGATCTCGTCAGCGAGGGCATCGACGTCGCCGGCGGACACCAGGTGGTCGTCACCGGCAAGCTCGACGAACCTCGCGCCCGGGATTCGTGCGGCGAGATAGCGGCCCTCCGGTAAGGCGACATCGTGGTCCCCCGTCCGGTGGAGGACGAGCGTCGGCACCTGGATAGTGGGGAGGATGTCCCGAACGTCGACGAAGGAGTTCATGCGGATGAACGTGGCGGCGGCACCGGGGCTCGCCGAGGCGCGGAGATACCGGGATGAACTGTGGGTCGCCGGCCTTGCTCGGCGCGAGGTACTCCACATCCTCGGGCCGGAGATGGCCCCAGTTCTGCTCGATGTCGAGAGCTCCCTCTTCGCGTTCCTCGGCGGTGGGCGCCCAGGGGTAGTCCTCGTCGGGATCGCGCCGCTTCGCGAACGCGCCGAGTGTGATGAGCGCAATCGTCCGCGCCGGATACGTGGCTGCGAAGAGCATGGACATGCTCCCGCCCTCCGAGTGGCCGAAGAGAGCTGCCCGCTCCGATCCGACCGCTTCGAGAACGGCCCGGACGTCATCCATGCGCTCCTCGAGCGTCGGCAACTCGTCGTTCCCGAGCCGGTCGGAGAGTCCGGTACCGCGCTTGTCGAAGAGAATCAGGCGCGCGAACGAGCCGAGCCGGTCGAGGAGATGCGCCATCCCGGGGTCTTCCCACATTGCCTCGATGTTCGACACCCAGCCGGGCACGAAGATGAGATCGACCGGGCCGTCTCCCACGACCTGATACGCGATGTTCAGGTCGCCACTGCGGGTGTATTGCGTCTCGGGCGCCATCAGAGCGCGGCGTAGAGGCGCCACTCGCCGGGGATCCCCTTGAGCTCGTGGACTCCGCGGTCCTCGAACTCGAGGCCCGAGCCGGCGACGAGATCCTTCACCGTTTGCGAGACGATCACTTCGCCGGCCCCGGCGTACGAAGCAACCCGTGCACCGGTGTGGACGGCGATTCCGCCGATCTTCCCGTCCACGAGCTCGCACTCGCCGGTGTGGAGCCCCGAGCGGACGTCGATGCCTAGCTCGCGCACGCCCTCGACGATCGACCGCGCGCACCGCACCGCCCGCGCCGGTCCGTCGAAGGCGGCGAAGAAGCCGTCGCCGGCGGTATCGACCTCGCGTCCTCGCGCGCGAGTGAGCTCCCTCCGGACGAGGGCGTGGTGCTTCTCGACCACCTCCCGCCAGCTCGAGTCGCCGAGCTGAGCCATCTGAACCGTTGAGTCCACGATGTCGGTGAAGAGGACGGTCGCGAGCACGCGGTCGGGCTCTTGTTCGGCGGCGTCCTCCCAGGTTTCTCGAAGGAAGCGCTCGATCGGGTCGAGGAACGTGTCAATGTCCGCAAGCGCCGGGATGTGGCCGCGGATCGGCACCTCCACGTAGGTCGAGCCGGGGACCAGCTCAGCGAGCTCACGCCCGCGTTCGACCGGTGTCCAGTTGTCCTCGGCGTTCTGCACCACGAGAGTTGGCACCGCGATGGCGGGGAGGACGTGTCGCACGTTGAGCTCGAGGTTCATTCGTCCGTACGTGTACTCGTCACCCGGGCTGAGCCCATTGGCAAACATGCGGGCAAGCGCGCGAAGCTCATCGTCCGTTGCATCCGGCGACCCGTCGCGCACTTCCGCGAACGCTGCAGCGAGCGGATCGCGTTCACGGACTGCCCTTTCAGCGGCCAGTTCCTGCAGAAAACGTTCTTTCTCTTCGGGACTTCGGATCCGTCCGGCGCTGCCGCCGCACGCCACGAGTGCCCAAACGCGCTCGGGATACGTAGCGGCGAGCAGGAGGCTGAGTCTCACGCCTTCGGACCAGCCGATCACTGCAGCACGCTCCGAGCCGGCTGCGTCCATGACGGCCCGGAGGTCGTCCATACGAGTCTCCGGCGAGGAGTAGCCGGCGGACTTGTCCGACATTCCGACGCCGCGCTTGTCGTAGTTGATGACGCGGGCGAACGAGGCGAGGCGTTCGAAATACGCGCGCATCATCGGTGCCTCCCACGCGATCTCGGTGTGACTGCTCGCGGGCAGCGAGACGACGACATCGAACGGGCCTTCGCCGAAGACCTGATAAGCGATGCTCACGTCGCCGCTGCGGGCGTAACGCGTCTCCGGTGCCATGACGAAGGATAGGCCGCTCCGCAGGCGAAAACCAAGCGCATGCCGCGGAAGCGGAAATCGAAGCTGCGTCCGAGAATGCCCAGTCGCGTCAAGACGCAGACGAAGCGCGCGCGCCCGCGCAACGACCATTCCGAGCTCTGGGGGCTCGGTTTCATCGCGCTCGGGCTGTTCCTTGGCGCCGTTCTGTACTTCGGGTGGAACGGCGGTTACGTCGGCGGCTGGCTCGGCGACGGCCTGCAGCGCCTGATTGGTGTGGCGGCCTACGGCCTCCCCGTGGCGCTCACCGTGGTCGGTGGGCTGATGGTGATGCGCAGCGCGCTCGTCGATGTGCGCCCGTTCAGGGTCGGGGTCGCTGTCGTCGCAGCCGGCCTGATGATCTCGCTGGGGAAGGATCAGGGCGGTTATGCCGGCCAGTTGATGGGCGGCGCGGTGGGCGTCGCGATCGGTGCGACGGGGTCGCTGCTGCTCGGTTCCGTCCTCATCCTCGCCGGGTCGCTTCTGCTCTCGGGAGCGTCGCTCGGCGCCATTCTCCGGCGCTCCGGGCGCAGCCTTCACAAAGCTGCGACGAAGGCGCGAACCTCTAGTGCCGGTGGCAGCCACCGTGACGTAAGCGCCACGACTTTGCAAATGCCGCGCGTCACCACGTCTCCGGTCGACGCCGTCGCGTCGTTCCCGGACGTCGTCGACGAGAGCTCACCGCACACGCTCGCGCCGCCGCCGTTCCCCCAGACCGGGCCTGCCCCGCTCGTCGTCGAGCAGGAGCCCCTCTTCGACGACGTGACGTCGGAGAACGCGGTCTACACGCTGCCTGATGCGGGCGTCCTTCACACGTCGCCCGAGCGGAGCGACGACTCCGGCGAGACGGCCGCACGCGTCGCCGAGCTCCTCGTGCAGACGCTCGCGCATTTCGGGATCGAGGCGACGGTCATCGGCCAGATCTCCGGCCCACGGGTCACGCGCTACGAGCTGCAGCTCGCGCCGGGGACGAAGGTCGCGAAGGTCGCGGCGCTCAAGGACGACCTCTCGTACGCGCTTGCGACGACCGAGATCCGCATCCTCGCCCCGATTCCCGGCAAGCAGGCCGTCGGCGTCGAGCTCCCGAACCTCTCTCCGAACCTCGTCACGCTCGGCGACATCTTCGAGCCGCTGCCGGTGACGGCGAGCCCCGTCTCGGTCTGGCTCGGTAAGGACATCTCGGGCGCCGCCGTCTGGACCGATCTCGCACGGATGCCGCATCTGCTCATCGCGGGCACCACCGGCTCAGGCAAGTCCGGCTGCCTCAATGCGCTCCTCACGTCGGTCCTGCTCCGGGCAACCCCGGATGAAGTGCGGATGATCCTCATCGACCCCAAGCGGATCGAGCTCAACCATTACGAGTCGGTGCCGCATCTCCTCACGCCGGTCGTCTCGAGCCCGAAGGAAGCAAGCGCAGTTCTCGCCAACTGCCTCACGGAGATGGAGCGCCGGTACGAGCGCCTGTCCTCGGTGCGCGCTCGCAACATCAACGAGGCGAACCGCTCGTTCCGCCAGCGGGGCGAGCCGACGCTGCCGTACATCCTCGTCGTGATCGACGAGCTCGCTGACCTGATGATGGTCGCGCCGCAGGCGGTGGAGGACGCAGTCATCCGCCTTGCCCAGAAGTCGCGCGCCGTCGGCATCCACCTCGTCCTTGCGACGCAGCGGCCGTCCGTCGATGTCATCACGGGGATGATCAAGGCAAACGTGCCTTCCCGGATTGCGTTCGCCGTCTCCTCGCAAACCGACTCGCGCGTCATCCTCGACACCGGCGGCGCCGAGTCGCTGCTCGGCCAGGGAGACATGCTCTTCAAGCCGCTCGGCACGTCGCGCTTGCAGCGCGTTCAGGGCGCGTACGTCTCAGAGGAGGAGGTCGCGCTTGTCGTCGAGCAGACGCGCCAGCGTGAGCAGGAGCTCGACGAGAGCTATCTCGAGCTCCCGGAGGTCTTCGCCGATCCCGACGACGCGGCCGATCACGGCGACTTCGACCCTGACGACGACCCGCTTCTCGACAAGGCGATCGAGATCGTCGTGCAGACGCAGACGGCTTCCGTCTCTCTTCTCCAGCGCCGCCTCCGCGTCGGATACACGCGCGCGGGGCGCCTCATCGACATGCTCGAGCGGCGCGGGATCATCTCGGGCTACGAAGGCTCAAAGCCGCGCCGCGTGCTCATCGACGAGGGCCAGTACCACTCGTACGCCGCAGCTGAGTAGCCGGCCTAGCTGATTGCGACCATGCGGTCGATCGCGAGGCGCGCCTTGTCGGCTAGCTCGGGCTCGACCGTCACGACGTGCTTGTTGTCGCGGAGCGAGTCGCGCACCTTCTCGAGCGTCGTGACCTTCATGTAGCGGCACTCGGCGTCGTCGCGCACTGGCTCGAACGTCTTGCCGGGCGCCTCTTTCTGGAGCCGGTGGATGATCCCCGTCTCGGTTGCGATGAGGAACCGCTGCTTCGGCGAGCGCTTCGCGTAGTCGATCATCTTCTCGGTCGAAAGGATCTGCGTCCGGTCGTTCGCGAACGCCATCGCCTGGCTCGCGCAGCCGCACTCCGGGTGGACGAGCAGCTCGGCGTCAGGCGCCTCTTCCGTCCAGCGGTCGATATCGGCGGGGCGGATCCCGGCGTGGACGTGACACTCGCCCATCCAGATCTCGAGCTTCCGGCCGGTGACCTTCTCGAGCCAGAGGCCGAGGTACATGTCGGGGAGGAAGAGGATCTCCGTGCCCTCCGGAATCGCGTCGATCACCGATTTCGCGTTGCCCGACGTGCAGCAGTAGTCGCTTTCCGCCTTGACCTCCGCGGTCGTGTTGACGTACGACACGACGACCGCGCCGGGATGCTCGGCCTTCCACTGGCGCAGCTGGTCGGCGTCGATCGACGCCGCGAGCGAGCAGCCGGCGCCGAGGTCGGGGAGGAGGATCGTCTTCTCGGGACTGAGGATCGCCGCCGTCTCGGCCATGAAGTGGACGCCGCAGAACACAACCGTCGACGCGTCGGTGGCGGCCGCCTGCCGCGAGAGGCCGAGCGAATCCCCGACGTAGTCCGCGACGTCCTGCACCTCGGGACGCTGGTAGTTGTGCGCGAGGACGACCGCGTCCTTCTCGCGGGCGAGCGAGCGGACTTCTTCCTGCAACTCGGTAAATGCAGCGACGGTCATGTGACCTCCAAAGACACGTTGAGCGAGCGAGCGGAGTGGGTGAGGGCGCCGACCGAGATGAAGTCGACGCCGGTGTCGGCGTAGGCGCGGACGGTGGCGAGCGACATGCCGCCCGAGGCTTCGAGCTCTGCGCGGCCGGCCACCTCGTTCACTGCTTCGCGCACCTGCTCCGGGCTCATGTTGTCGAGGAGGATCCGCGGCGCTCCCGCGTCAACGGCCTCGCGCACCTGGTCGATCGTGTCGGCCTCGATCTCGACAGGAAGGCCGGCTCCATTCCCGTTGAGTGCGTCGAGCGCCTCGGCGATGCCTCCGGCGGCGCGGATGTGGTTGTCCTTGACGAGGATCCCGTCGTAGAGGCCGGCGCGGTGGTTGGTCCCGCCGCCGCAGCGCACCGCGTACTTCTCGAGCGCGCGCAGGCCCGGCGTCGTCTTCCGCGTGTCGAGGATGCGGGCCGACGTTCCCTCGGTCAGCTCCGCAAAGCGGCGCGTGAGCGAGGCGATCCCGCAGAGGCGGCCGACGAGGTTGAGCGCGACGCGCTCACCGCTGAGTACCGCGTGCGCGGGACCGTCGATGACGGCAACGACGACCGGAACGTCGGACACCGCCGAGCCTTCCTCGAGGGTCGCCCCGACCGTGACGGACGGGTCGAGCGCCTGGAAGACGGCTGCAGCAACGGGAATCCCGCAGACCACGCCGGGCTCCTTGAGGAGCAGCTCCGCATGGCAGCGCGCGTCGGCGGGGACGAGCGCACGTGTCGTCACGTCGCCGCTTCCGAGGTCTTCGGCGAGCGCCGCTGCGACGACGCGGTCGATGTCGTCGTGTGTCAGCTCCACTGCTGGAGCTCCGGTTCACGCCCGGGATGGACGACGAAATGCCCGACAAAGGCGTCGCTCTCGACCGGGAAGTCGTCACGGAAATGGACGCCGCGGCTCTCCTCGCGAGCGAGCGCGTTCTCGGCGACGAGGCAGGCGAGCGGGTGTGGCGCCTCGAGCAGTCGCCGCAGGCCGGCCGCGTTCCGGATCAGCCCTGCGTCGTGCCAGAGCGCTTCGCCGGGCGGAGACTCCCCAAGTGACAAGTTGTCACAAGCGTTGTCAAAGCTCGAGCCGAGGAGCGCCGCAAGGCCGGCGCGGCGGCCGAAGACGAGGCACTCGAGCAAGGAGTTCGACGCGAGCCGGTTCGCCCCGTGCACGCCGGTTGCAGCGCACTCTCCAGCCGCGTAGAGCCCGGGCACGGTCGTCCTCCCGTCGAGGTCGGTGACGATGCCGCCGATGGCGTAGTGGGCGGCGGGAGAGACGGGGATCGGCTCGCGGGCCGGCGCGTATCCCGCGCGCTCGAGCGTCGCCATCAACGTCGGGTAGCGATCGCGCTCGATCCCGCGCAAGTCGAGCCGAGCGCCGGAACGCGCGTCGATGGCGCGCGCGACGACATCCCGGGGCGCGAGCTCGTCGACGAACCGCTCGCCTTCGTGGTCGAGGAGCGTCGCTCCGGCACCGCGCAGCGCCTCAGAGAGGAGGAAGCCGTCGTGGCCGTTCGCATCGCGGAGCGCCGTGGGGTGGAACTGGACGAACTCGAGGTCGGCGAGCGCCGCCCCGGCAGCACGCGCGAGAAGCAGTCCTTCTCCGGTCGCGCCGCTGGGGTTCGTCGTCCGCGACCAGAGCGCGGCATAGCCGCCGGTGGCGAGGACGACGGGCGCGCCGCCGAGCTCGCTCAGCGACTCGACGCGCCTGCCTTCCTCGAACAGGATCCGTGGATGCTCGCGCGCGCGAAGTGTCAGGACATCCGCGATGTGCCGCCCCGTGTCCGCGCCGCCGGCATGGACGACGCGCGCGTGGGAGTGGCCGCCCTCGAGCGAGAGACCGTCGTCGAACCGCACGCCGAGATCGCGAAGCCAGGCAATCCGCGCGGGCGCTTCGGCGGTCAGGAGCTCGACCGCGCTCGGCCGACAGAGCCCGCGACCTGCCGCGAGCGTGTCTGCGGCGTGGAAAGCAGGATCGTCGCCCTCTCCGACCGCGGCAGCGACTCCACCCTGGGCGGCATAGCTGTTCGACGCAGTGTGGGAGGCCTTCGCGAGAACCGTGACCGACGCGCCTGCGTCGGCTGCAGCGAGAGCGACGGAGAGTCCGGCGACTCCGGCTCCGACGATGGTGATGTCGATCTTGTGGCGTTTTTGCCTCACGAGCGATAACCTCTGTGGCGAGTGTACACGGTTCCCGACTCCCAGGCGAAAACTGAGCCGAAAACTGCCGCGCATGCGGTGCTCGCCGTCGTGCTCCAGGTGAGAGGCGCACGACTGCAAGCGCTGCTCTGGCAGCGCGCGAAGGAGCCGTATGCGGGCGCTTGGGCGTTGCCTGGGGGATCGCTAGCAGAGGCGGAGACGCTCGAGGAGTCGGTGCGCCGGCATCTGGCGGTAAAGGTCGACGTCCGCGATCTCTCGCACCTCGAGCAGCTCGAGACCCTGAGCGAGCCCGGCCGCAATCCCGCGGGGAGGGAGCTCGCGACGGCGTACCTCGGGCTCGTCCCCGCCGGCGTCGACCCGCAGATCCCGGAGGACACCCACTGGCATCCCGTCGACGAGCTACCCGAGCTCGCGTACGACCACGAGACGATCCTCCTCACGGCGCGCGATCGCCTCCGCGCGAAGCTCTCGTACACGAACCTCGGCTTTGCGCTCGCGCCGCCGCGCTTCACCCTTGCCGAGCTTCGCGACATCTACGCGGCAGCGCTCGGTCATCACGTCACCGCGACGAATCTCCAGCGCGTCCTCCTCCGGCGGCAGCTGATCGAGGACACCGGCGAGAGGCGGCACTACGGGAGCGGGGGAGGGCGACCGGCGGCGATCTACCGCTTCCGCAATCCCGAGCTCGAGATCACCGATCAGTTCGCCGTCCTCCGTCCGCCTACAATGAGCGGCTAGTTGGCCGCCAGGACTCACAGCTACGCGCAGCCGAGGGGGTCGAGCCCTCGCGCGACGCTCGCTCTGCTCAGCGGGATCGTGGCCGTGGTCGCAATCCCGCTCGCAATCGAGCTGACGCGGACGGTCTCGAACGCCACGCTGCTCGACTCGGCGTGGGCGATCCCCATTGCGGCCGCCGCGGCGTTTGCGTCTCTCGCGTTCGCACGGGGAGCGCGCGGGACCGTCAGAAGCGGTTCGAGGCTTCTTATGACTGCCCGTGTCTTCGCCATCACCGGCATCTGCCTTGCGCTCTCGTCGGCGCTTGCGGTCGGGATCTACGAGTTCCTTGTCTGGAAGGAAAACCACTAGACAACGGCCACTAGACTGGTGGGCCAGTGTTCGAGATCGGTTACAGCCTCAGAGCCGCCCGTGAGCGGCAAGGAATCGGCCTTCCCGAGGCCGAGCTCGCCACGAAGATCCGCGCGAAGTACATCCGCGCCCTCGAGGAGGAGGATTTCGAGGTTTTGCCGGCCGACACGTACGCGCGCGGCTTTCTCCGTACCTACGCCGACTATCTCGGGCTCGACGGCGAGATCTACGTCGACGAGTACGCCTCGCGCTTCCACAACGCCGAGTGGGACGACGAGCCGAGGTCCGTGCGAAGCAGGCCGCGCAGGCCGCGCCGTGAGCGAGCGATCGGCAGAGCGGTTCTCCTCACCCTTGCCGGCATCGCGGTCCTTACGGCTCTCGTCTTCGTCGCGTGGAAGTTCGGCAACGCGCCCGCGAACGTGCCGGCGCTCAACAAGCACCACCCGACCCAGACCCTGGTTCTTCGCGGCGTGCGGAACGGGACGTTCGTCGTCGTCAAGCGCGACTCACGAACAGGCCCAGTCATCTTCAGCGGCAGAATCGGGCCCGGTCGCGTGAAGCGCTTCTCGGGGACACGCTTCTACGTCATCGCCCGCAGGCCGGCAGGTATCCGCATCACGCATCAACGCATCCCGTCGGTCGGGTGACCGCGCGCCCTCGGGCAGCGATCGTCGCTACCGGCAGTGAACTCGTACGCGGCGAGCGCACGGACCGGAACGGCCCGTTCCTCGCAGCCGAAGCGTTTCGCCACGGCCTCGAGCCCGCGCGGATCACGATCGTCGGTGACAACCCGGCCGAGCTCGAAGCCGCGCTCCGGGACGGACTGGAAGCCGACGTGTGCTTCGTCTCCGGCGGGCTCGGGCCGACGCACGACGACCGTACCGTCGAGATGATCGCGCGCGCGGCCGGGCTCGAGCTCGTCGTCGACGAGGAGCTCGAGGAGCAGATCGGCGCGGTCTCGCGCGCCGTCGCCGAGCGCCTGCGCCGGCCGTACGGCGATTTCGCGGCGGGCGTGCGGAAGCAGGCGATGCGTCCGGCGCCGGCCGTCTCGATCGGGCTCGCGGGAACCGCTCCGGGCCTCGTCTTTCGCGCTCCGAACGGGTGCGTCGTCGTCGTTCTGCCCGGGCCACCTCCCGAGCTGCAGCGGCTCTGGCCAAACGCGCTCGCGAGTGAGCCGGTGCGAGAGCTCCTCGCGCGGACGACGCCGCCGGACCGCCGTGTCCTCCGCCTTTTCGGCGTCAGCGAGTCTGCGGTCGCGCGCGCCCTCGCCGAGGCCGGAGGAGACGGTGACGGTGTCGAGGTGACGATCTGTGCGCGCGAGTTCGAGATCCACGTCGACCTCGTCGTCGAACCGGAGGCGGCCGCGCGGGCGGACGCGCTCGAGGCGGAGCTCGCGGCCCGGCTCGAGCAGTGGGTCTTCTCCCGCGACGAGCGCTCGGTCGAAGAGCACGTCCTCGCGCTCGCGCGGGCTCGCGGCCTGACGATCGCGACGGCGGAGTCATGCACCGGCGGTCTCGTCGCGGCGCGACTGACGCGTGTACCTGGCTCGAGTGAAAGCTTCCTCGGCGGGGTCGTCGCCTACGCCGACGCGGTGAAGAGCGCGGAGCTCGACGTGCCCGAGGCGCTTCTCTCCGAGCACGGCGCGGTCTCGACCGAAGTCGCCGAGGCGATGGCGAACGGCGCCCGACGCAGGCTCGGCGCCGACGTCGCGGTTGCCGTCACGGGTGTGGCGGGCCCCGCAGGCGGGACAGAGGAGAAGCCCGTCGGCCTCGTTTACCTTCATGTGAGCGGTCCTGACGGCCCGCGCGCCCGAACGCTCGACCTTCCCGGCGAGCGAGAGCAGATACGGATGCGCGCGACTGTGACGGCGCTCCACCTTCTGCGGCAGTTCCTCGAAGTCGCCACGAACTCTTGACGGAGCCGTCACGTGCGGCGGTCTAGCGTGCAGGAAGCGAGTTTGTGGAAGCGAACACGTGTTCCGTCCGACGCGGTTGCTTATCTATGACAGCTGTACGTCGGCCCCGAAGAGAAATGAGGCGAATAGGTGGATAGGCAGGAAGCACTCGACGTCGCGCTCGGCCAGATCGAGCGGCAGTTCGGCAAGGGCTCGGTCATGAAGATGAACGACGCGGCCGCCGTTTCGGTGGGCGCGGTCTCGACCGGCTCGCTCGCGCTCGACCTTGCGCTCGGGATCGGCGGCCTTCCGCGCGGCCGTGTCGTCGAGGTCTTCGGTCCGGAGTCCTCGGGCAAGACGACCCTCGTCTACCACGTGATCGCCGAAGCGCAGAGGCGCGGCGGCATATGCGCCTTCATCGACGCCGAGCACGCGATGGATCCCGCCTACGCAAAGCGGATCGGCGTCGACATCGACAACCTGCTCGTCTCGCAGCCCGACACGGGCGAGCAGGCACTCGAGATCTGCGAGCTCCTGATCCGTTCAGGAGCGCTCGACGTGGTCGCGATCGACTCGGTCGCTGCGCTCACGCCGAAGGCCGAGATCGAGGGCGAGATGGGGGACAGCCACGTCGGTCTGCAGGCGCGACTCATGAGCCAGGCGCTCCGCAAGCTCGCCGGCACGCTCAACCGCACCGACACGATCTGCCTCTTCACGAACCAGCTCCGCGAGAAGATCGGGGTCATGTTCGGCAGCCCCGAGACGACGCCGGGCGGCCGCGCGCTGAAGTTCTACTCGTCGGTTCGCCTCGACATCCGACGCATCGAGACGCTGAAGGAGGGCGCCGAGGCGTACGGCAATCGCGTGCGCGTCAAGGTCGTGAAGAACAAGGTTGCGCCGCCGTTCAAGCAGGCGGAGTTCGACATCATCTACGGCTCCGGCATCTCCTGGGAGGGCACCGTCCTCGACTCGGGCATCGAGCGGAAGGTCGTCACGAAGTCCGGCTCGTACTTCAGCTTCGGCGACGAGCGTCTCGGTCAGGGTCGGGTCAACGCGACTGCGTTCCTGCGTGAGCATCCAGATGTCACGCAGCAGATCCTCCAGGGGATCCAGGCGCAGCTCGGGCCGGAGCAGGTTGCGTCCGCACGGCTCCTGCCGATCGCCGACGACGCCGCCGCCGAAAGCACCAACGGCAAGGCCGAGGTTGCCGCGGAAGCGCTCGCCGCCGCGACCGCCGAAGCGGAGGAGTGACCGCCACCGTCACCTCCCTGCGCGAGCGGAAGCGCGGCAAGGTCGAGGTCGAGCTCGACGGCGTACCGTGGCGCGTCCTTCCGGCCACGGTCGTCGTTCGGGCAGAGCTTCGGGTGGGGCGCCGGCTCGACAGGGAGTCGGCGCGTCTCCTCGCCCGGGAGCTGCGCCGCGCGACTGCCGTAGCTCGGGCGACCCGCGCCCTTTCGACGCGTGATCGCTCGCGCGGCGAGCTCGAAGCGCGGCTCAACGCAGCCGGCATCGCCGAGACGGCGCGTGACGACGCGCTCAACGCCCTCGAAGAAGCGGGGCTCGTGGACGACGCCCGCGTGGCGGAGTCACGCGCGCAGGCGCTGGCCCGGCGCGGTTACGGCAACTCGGCGATCCGGTCGGACCTCCGGCTGCGGCACATCCCCTCCGAGACAATCACTGCCGCGATCGACAGGCTCGAACCGGAGGAAGAACGAGCATTGCGCGCCATGGAAGGCAAGGAGCGAACGGCCGCAATGCTCCGCCGGCTCCGCTCCCGCGGCTTCTCGTCCGACACGGTCGAGAATCTCGCCGTTCAGCTCGAATAGCGGCGCCCGGGTACCCTGCCCGCGATGCGCCGCTACCACGTCACGACGTTCGGGTGCCAGATGAACGCTCACGACTCCGAGCGGATCAAAGGCGCGCTCGAGGAGCTCGGGCTCGGCGAGGCGATCGACCCCGACGAGGCGGATGTCCTCGTCTTCAACACCTGCACGATCCGCGAGAAGCCCGACCAGCGGTTCGCTGCTCTCATGGGGAACGCCGCGAGGCGCAAGCGCGAGCGGCCGGACACGGTCGTCGCCGTTGGAGGCTGCTACGCCGAGGCGCAGCGCGAGCGCATCTTCGATCTTTACCCGCACGTCGACGTCGCCTTCGGCCCCGGGACGATCTCCCATCTGCGCGCCTGGCTCGGTGCCGGTGGGGAGGGCGTCGCGCGTAGCAGCTTCGGCACGGCCGACGAGCGGACGTTCGCCGCAACATTGCCGATGCACCGGGAGCGGCGCTTCCAGGCGTGGGTGCAGGTCTCGATGGGCTGCAACTCCGTGTGCTCGTACTGCATCGTCCCTGCCGTCCGCGGCCGCGAGATCTCCCGGCGCCCCGGCGAGATTCTCGCTGAGATCGAGCAGCTCGCGGGCCAGGGGGTTCGGGAAGTCACGCTCCTCGGCCAAAACGTCAACTCCTACGGCCGAGACGTCGGCTCGGGCTTCGCCGAGCTACTGCGCGCGGTCGACGCCGTTGACGGGATCGAGCGGATCCGGTTCACGAGCCCGCACCCGAAGGACTTTCGGAGTGACGTGATCGACGCGATGGCCGAGTGCGCCGCGGTCTGCGAGCACGCCCATCTGCCGCTTCAGTCGGGCTCGACGCGAGTTCTCAAGGCGATGCGGCGCACGTACTCCCGCGAGCGCTATCTCGGACTCGTCGACGATCTGCGGGCGGCGATCCCCGATCTGGCGCTGACAACGGACATCATCGTCGGCTTTCCCGGCGAGACGGAGTCCGACTTCATCGAGACCCTCGAGGTCGTGGAAGAGGTCGGCTTCGACGGCGCGTTCACGTTCGTCTACTCGCCACGTGCGGGGACCGAGGCCGCCGCCATGGACGAGCAGGTACCGGACAACGTGAAGCGGGAGCGGATCGAGCGGCTCGTCGACGTTGTGCAGCGCATCGCCGCCGAGCGCAACGCGACGCGGGTCGGGCTCGTCGAAGAAGTGCTCGTCGAAGGACAGAGTCGGACAGAGCCCGAGCTGCTGCGAGGGCGTACGCGCCGGAACACGACCGTGAACTTCGTCGGCAGCGCCGAGCCGGGCGAGCTCGTCCCGGTCAAGATCGAAGCCACGACCTCGACGACCCTTCGTGGCGACCAGCTCGCAGCAGTTGCAACGTAGAGACCTCGTCTGGGACGGCTGCCTCAACGTCCGCGATCTCGGCGGTCTGCCGACGCGCGACGGGGGCGAGACGCGCTTCGGGGCGATCGTCCGGGCCGACAACCTTCACCAGCTCAGCGCCGCGGGTTGGCACGCTCTCGCGGGTCACGGCGTTCGCGCGGTGCTCGACCTGCGCAGCGACCACGAGCTGCTCGACGATCCTCCGGCCGACGTTCGGGTAAGCGTCCTCCACGTGCCGTTGATGGAGGCGAGCGAGGCGGAGTGGGAGGAGATCGAGTCCGAGCTCCAGGCAGCGTCCGCAGCGGCCCCGGACGAGGCGTCGGCGAAGCGGGACGAGTATCTGATCCTGCTCGACCGGCTCCGTGCGAATGTCGCTGCCGCGATGCGTGCCGTCGCCGACGCGCCCGAGGGCGGCGTGGTCATCCATTGCGCCGGCGGCAAGGATCGAACGGGGATCGTCGCTGCGCTCATGCTCGACGTCGCCGGGGTCGACAAGGAGGCGATCGCGGCCGACTACGCTCTGAGCGAGGAACGCCTGCGCCCAAGGCTCGAGCGCTGGCTCGCCGCCGCCGAGACGGAGGAAGAGCTCGAACGGCTGAGGCGAATCGCGCAAACGCCGGCGGAGGCCATGGGTGGGCTTCTCGACGAGCTAGAGCGCCGTTACGGCGGCACGGCGGCCTTTCTCCGGTCGATCGGGGTGAGCGACGACGACCTGGAGCGCGTGCGCGCGCGACTCCGTGACTGACCTCGTCGTCGGGATTTTCGGCCCCACGGCCAGCGGCAAGTCGGACATCGCCGCCGCCGTGGCCGAGCGTATCCCGGCTGACGTCGTCTCGGCGGACGCGATGCAGGTCTACGACGGCCTGCCGATCCTCACGAACCGCTCGCCGCACGATGAGCGGTTGGTCGGGATCTGGCCGTTGAGCCACAAAGCCTCGGTGGGCGAGTACGCCCCGCTCGCGCACGCGGCGATCGACGAGATTCTTGCGGCCGGCCAAACTCCGGTGGTAGCGGGCGGAACCGGTCTCTACTTTCGCGCCGCGCTCGCTGAGTTGGAGCTTCCGCCAGCACCGGCTGTGGGGGAGCGCGAGCGCTGGGAGCAGCTCTACGACACCTCGGGCGCCGATGCTGCGCACGATCGCCTGCGGGAGCTCGATCCGGTGGCCGCGGAGCGGCTGCACCCGAACGACCGTCGGCGAGTCGTCCGCGCGCTCGAGCTCGCTGATGCAGGAGAGTCTCTCCTGCCGGACGAGGACAAGCTGTTCCGCGGCGCGTGGCGGCATCCGACATTCGTTGTCGGGCTCGATGTGCCGAAGGCCGTACTCGAGGCGCGAATCGACCGTCGGACACGGCGGATGTTCGAGCTCGGAGTCGAGGAGGAGGCGCACCGAGCCCTCGCCGCGGGTCTTTCGTCGACCGCACGAAGCGCTATCGGCCTCGAGGAGATCACCACTCTTCCGCGGGAGGAGGCGATCGAAGCTCTCGCAGCGCGGACGCGCCGCTACGCCGCTTATCAGCGCAAGTGGATGCGTAGCCTCGAGGGCGTCGTTATGGTCGCTGCCGACCGTCCTCCCGAGGAGACCGCTGCTGAAATCGTCGAGCTGGCACGCACACGGAAACGTCTATCTCGTCCATGACGGTCCGGCCACGGCGTCCGACGCTGAGGGGACGGACGGCGTCGTCGAGGTGCTCGCTGTCGACGGGAACGAGGTGACAATCGGGATCCTCAATCCCGATGGCTCACACGCGGAGATGTCGGGCAACGGGACCCGCATCGCGGCGGCATGGCTGATGAGCCGGACCGGATCTTCGACGGCGAGAGTTCACGTCGGCGAGCGCCTCGTCGATGTGCGCATGGTCGAGGACGGTCTGTACGAGTCGGAGCTCGGCGAAGTCGAAGTTTCCCCAGCCGAAGTCGTCGCCGGCGTCGAGTTGATCCCTGTCTCCGTCGGAAACCCGCACGCGGTGGTCATCGGGGATCCGGCTCGGATCGGAGAGCTCGGGCCGCTCCTCGAGACCGATCCGCGCTTCCCGGAACGCACGAACGTCCAGGTCGCGCGCGTCGAAGGCGCGGGCGAGGTGACCGCTCGGGCCTGGGAGCGCGGTGTGGGGGAGACCTCAGCGTCGGGCACGAGCGCCGTAGCCGTCGCGGCGGCAACGCACGGATCAGGAGAGGTGCTCGTCCACTTCCCGGGCGGCGACCTTCGCGTGCGCCTTGAGAACGGCCGCGCCTGGCTCACAGGTCCGGCGGAACCGCACAGCGCGGCGTCCTGAGAATTCGTACGAAGTTCCGACCGCTTCGACACGCTTTCACCGATAGCGTCGCTCTTGAGGGCGGCGGGGATGCGACCCCACCCTTATGGGTGGGGGTGCGCCGCGAATCGCCTAGCTGCCGATCTCGAACTCGCGCAACACATCGTTCAACGCAATGCGGTCGTGGCTCTCGTCCCGCCAGCCGACGATGAGCGGCGTCGGCAGCCCGTACGTCCCGGCCGGGAACTCTCTCTGGCGCACACCGGGCACGACGACGGCGCGCGCGGGCACGTAACCGCGGTGCTCGACCGGCTCCGGCCCGGTCACGTCGACGATCGGGACGGAAGCCGTGATCACGACGCCGGCGCCGAGAATCGCGCTCTCGCCGACGATGCAGCCCTCCGTGACGATGCACCGCGAGCCGAGGAACGCTCCGTCCTCGATGATCACCGGCCGCGCGTTGATGGGTTCGAGGACGCCGCCAATCCCGACCCCGCCGCCGAGGTGGACGTTCGCGCCGATCTGTGCGCACGAGCCGACGGTGGCCCACGTATCCACCATCGTGTTCGGCCCGACCCACGCCCCGATGTTCACGTAGCTCGGCATGAGCACGACGCCGGGGGAAAGGAAGGAGCCGTACCGCGCAGTCGCCGGCGGAACGACCCGTACGCCGCGCTCCGCGTGATCGCGCTTGAGCGGGATCTTGTCGAGGTACGCGAACGGACCGACGTCGATTGGCTCGAGCTTTCGCACGCGGAAGTACTCGAGAATCGCCGTCTTCGCCTCCTCATTGACCCGCCACTCGCCGTCGCGTTTCTCCGCGACGCGGAGCTCCCCGGCGTCGAGCGCGGCAATTGTCTCGTCGACGCTCACGGCAGCTCTCCAATGATCTGCGCGGCGCGCTCGCACTCCTCGAGCGTCGGCACGAGCGCAAAGCGGACATAGCCTGCGCCGCTGGGACCGAACATCTCGCCCGGCGACACGATCACACCGCGCTCGAGCAGCGCGGCCGCGTCCGGCCCGACGGTCCAGAGATACATCGTCGCCTCGCTCGCGACGATCTCCCAGCCGCGCTCCTCCATGACCGGAATGAGCACGTCGCGCTTGGCGCGGTAGCGCGCTCGCGTCTCCTCGACGTGACGCTCGTCGTTCCACGCCACGACCGATGCGCGCTGGACGAATTCCTGCGGTGCTGTTCCGACCGTCGGGCGGTACGACTTCAGAGCCGCGACGATCTCGGGCGGCGCGGCAACGAAGCCCGAGCGGTAGCCGGTCATCGACGAGCGCTTGCTCAAGGTGTGGAACGCGACCACGCGGGAGCGATCCGCGACCTGCAGAGCGGAGGGAGGAGGTTCGTCGAACCAGAGCTCCGAATACGCCTCGTCCGAAGCGATGAGAAAGTCGTGGCGCTCCGCCGCCTCCGCGAGCTCCTCGTAGAACGCGAGCGGAGCGACGGCCCCGGTCGGGTTGTGCGGGTAGTTGACCCACACAAGCGCTACGTCGTCGTCGAGCGCATCGAGCTCCGGCAGGAAGCCGTTGTCACGGCGCAGCGGTAGCGTTCGCACCTCCGCACCTGCGAACACCGCGCCGCGCTCGTAGACCGGATACGCCGGCTCGCCGAACGCGACGACCTGCCCGCCGACATCGAGCACCTGGGCGAGTGAGAAGATCGCCTCCTTCGAGCCGTACGTCGGAACGATCTCCGTGTCCGGGTCGACAGCAGCACCGAACCGCCGCTCGAGCCAGCCCGCCGCGGCGCCGCGCAGCTCCGGCAGCCCCTGCGCGAGCGGATACGGCGCCCGCTCCGGAAGCGCGTCGACCAGCGCCTGCCGGATCATAGGATCGGTCGGCTCGTTCGGATCGCCCTTGCCGAAGTCGATGACGTCGACGCCGGCCGCGAGCAAGCGGCGCTTCTCCTCCTCGAGCCGCACAAACGGGTACGCCGCCATCTCGGCCAGCACTGGATTGATCATGTGAGGAACCTAGCCAGCCTTCTCAGATGATGCGACTGCTTCAATCGCGGTGACGCGCTCGTGCAGCCCACGTTCGCGGGCGACCGCTGTCTGTAGGTCGAGCGGCGGGACACGAAAATCCAGCCCACGCCAAGTCACGATCTCGGAGCGGCGCTCCGCGTCGAGGCCGATATCGCTCGTCCACTCATGTTGATCGAGGTCAGGACGCGTTCCGGCTGCCCACTCGATCCTTGTGCCGTCCCAAGCCCGCCCGAACCAATCGGCCACCCAGTCGCCGTTGGAATAGATCGGCGGCTCGATCAACCAATTGCCAAGAGCTTGCGCCGTCGAGGTGTGGTCGGAAACGGTGAAGTCGATGTCGCGAGGGACGATCTGAACTCCCCTGATCGCCAACGCTGAGCTGCCACCAAGCATCCAGTCGATGTGCTCCTCTGCGAGCAGTCCGTGCAGGTGCATCAGGCTCGTCTCCCAGGGAGGTGGGACGTGTCTGGCCGTGTGGGCGAGGAGCGTCGGCACACAGGCGGCGAAGCGTTCGTAGATCGCGGGGGTTGACGGATCCGGCGAGAAGCGGCGGACAAACTCCGCTTTGGCCTCCTCCGGGTATGCGAGCGTCGGCAGGACGGACTGAAAGTCCGGATGCTCCGTCCGGACGACGAACGCGTCGTCGCCACCGCGCCGGAGTTCCGCGACAACCACTAGGACCGGCCGCCGAGGAACCTGGCCAGCGTGTCGTAGGCCGTGTGCAGGTTCGCGATCGGCACCTGCTCGTCGACCTTGTGCGCGTACGCGGTCGCGCCGGGGCCGTAGTTGATCGCGTCGATGCCCTGCTCCGCGAATTGCGCGACCGGCGTCCAGGCCTGCTTCGGCGCGACGTCGTGGACGAGCTCTCGCAGCCGCGCAATATGCGCGTTGTCGAGGGCCGGGAGCGCCGCCGGCGAGTTGTGGAGGACGTGCAGCTCTCCCGCCGGAACGAGCTCGCGCAGACGCGCCTCAGCCTCGTCGCGCGACCGACCGGGCGCGAAGCGAAAGTTGAGCTCCGCCGACGCAAGCCCCGGCACGACATTCTGCGCGATGCCACCTTCGACCCGCACGACGCTCAGGACCTCGCGGTAGACCAAGCCGTCGAGCTCGACGTCGATCGGCGCCAGCGCGGCGACCGGGCCGAGCCCTTCGACGAGCGCGTGGATCGCGTTCCGCCCCGTCCACGGCCGCGCCGAGTGCGCGCTCTCGCCGCGGAAGTCGACCCGAGCCTGGAGGTTCCCGAGGCAACCGGCGTGGAGGATGCAGTCCGTCGGCTCGAGCAGGATCCCAAGCTCGACTCCCTCGAGCGTGCCGCTCTGGAACACGCCCGGCAGCGGGCTCTCGACGAGCGGCACCTCCTCGCGCGTGAAGAAGACGTACCGCGCCCCGAGCCCCGCGCGCGCAAGCTCGAGCATCACCGCTACGCCGCCCTTCATGTCGCTCGCGCCGAGTCCGTGCACCGCGCCGCCCTCGATGCGCCCGGGGATATTGCCCTGCGCCGGCACCGTGTCGACGTGCCCCGCAAGCGCAATCGGCGCGCCGGGATCGCCCCACACGATCGCCTCGCCGTCGTCATAAAGCGCCGGGCCGGGGAGGAGGGAGCGGACAAGCTCCATCGCCCCGCCCTCGTGCCGGCTCTCCGACGGCGTGTCAACGAGCTCGAGCGTGCGGGCGGCGAGATCGGGAGTCGGCATGGCAAGCGTCATAATGACGCCCGGATGACGGCACGACAGCCCGATCGCTCGACGGCGACCGAGCCCGAGCGGGGGCTTGTCCTCGCCGTGCTCCCGCCCGGCGCCGACGCGGACGACGAGATCGCCGAGATGGAGGAGCTCGCGCGCACAGCGGGCGTCGCGCCCGTCGCGCAAGTCGTCCAGCACCGGTCGCGCCCCGACCCGCGTACGTTCGTCGGCAAGGGGAAGCTCGAGGAGCTGAAGCACGAGTACAAGGAGACCCACGCAGAGGTGCTCCTCGTCGACGACGAGCTGAGTCCGTCGCAGCAGCGCGCGCTCGAGAACGCGCTACAGGCGCGCGTCGTCGACCGCACGCAGCTCATCCTCGACATCTTCGCCCAGCACGCCGTCAGCGCCGAAGGCAAGCTCCAGGTCGAGCTGGCGCAGCTCGAGTACAACCTGCCGCGGATGCGCGGGATGTGGCAGCACCTCGAGCGCCTTGGCGGCGGCACCGGCGGCCTCGGCGCTGGAGTCGGGACGCGCGGCCCCGGCGAGTCGCAGCTCGAGAGTGACCGCCGGCTTGCACGCCGCCGCATCACCCTGCTACGCGAGCGCCTCAAGGGCCTCAGCCGCCAGCGCGACGTGCGTCGGAAGGAGCGCCGGCGCAGCGAGACGCCGACGGTCGCGCTCGCCGGCTACACGAACGCCGGGAAGTCGACACTCCTCAACGCGCTCACCGGCGCCGGCGTCTCCGTCCGCGACCGGCTCTTCGAGACGCTCGACCCGACGACGCGCGGCTTCGAGCAGGACGGGCGCCGCTATCTCGTGACCGACACCGTCGGCTTCGTCCGCCGGCTGCCGACGCAGCTCGTCGAGGGTTTCGCGGCGACGCTGGAGGAGACGCTCGTCGCCGACCTCGTGCTTCATGTCGTTGACGCATCCGCATCTGACGAACGGCTCGTCGAGCAGATCGCGGCCGTCGACTCCGTCCTGCACGAGATCGGCGCCGACGAGCTCCCACGCCAGCTTGTGCTGAACAAGATCGACGCGGTCGACGAAGCCGCGCGGCGCCGCCTCGAGAACCGCTACCCCGAGGCGCTCCAGGTCTCGGCACTCGGCGGGGAAGGGCTCGACGAGCTCCGCGCGCGCATCGCGGAGTTCTTCGCCGAGCGATTCGAGCTCGTGCGGCTCCTCGTCCCGTATGCGGACGGCGCCCGGCTCAACGAGCTCTACGCACTCGGGACGTCGATCGAGGAGCGTGAGGACACCGCGGACGGCGTCATGGTCGTCGCACGCCTGCCCCGGCGCGAATTGCCCCGCTTCGTTCCCTACGTCGTCGGATGAGCGAGCTCCCGTTCAAGCGGCTCGACGAGCACGCGACGCTCCCGGTTCGTGCCTACGCCGGCGACGCGGGGCTCGATCTGTCGGCCGCTGAGCGGGTGGAGCTCGCACCGGGCGCCCGCGCTCTCGTGGGTACGGGGCTCGCGGTGGCGATCCCGGAGGGGCACGCCGGCTTCGTCCAGCCGCGCTCGGGCCTCGCCGCCGAGCACGGGATCACCATCGTCAACTCACCCGGCCTCGTCGACAGTGGCTACCGCGGCGAGCTCAAGGTCATTCTCCTCAACACCGACCGCGAGCTGACCTTCGTAGTCGAGCCCGGGATGCGGATCGCGCAGCTCGTCATTGTCCCGGTCGCTACGCCCCGGTCGGTCGAGGTGGCGGAGCTGCCGGTGAGCGAGCGCGGCGAGAAAGGCTTCGGCAGCTCCTCGGTCTGATGGCGCTCGAGCCGCGTATTCGGGTCTCCGCGCTCCTCCGCTGGGAGGGACGCATCCTTCTGTGCCGACACGAGAAGGCCGGCCGGGGTGAGTACTGGCTGCTGCCGGGCGGCGGCGTCAACGGCGGCGAGAGCCTCGTCGACGCGCTGCGGCGCGAACTCCAGGAGGAGGTCGGTGTGGAGGAGGACCTGACGTTCGAGGGGCCGATCGCCGTCGTCGACTCGATCGCGCCGAAGCGCTTGCTCATCGGGAAGCACGTCGTCCACATCATCTTTGCCGCGGACCTCTCGGGCCGCTCGCTCGAGGCCGTGAAGTCGACCGACCTCGCCGTACGCGGGCACCGGCTCTTCGACTCCGCCGATCTCGACGACATCGTGCTCCATCCGCCGCTCCAGCGCTTCCTTTCGCGCTGGCAGCCGGGCGACCCTGCCGCCTACCTCGGAGCGCTCTGGGCGCCGTGAGCACACCGCTGCGCCGCGTCTCGATCCACGGCTATCGCGCGGCGCACGCGCTCGAGCTTTTCCCCGGCTCGGTGTGCGCGCTCGTCGGAGAGGGGTCAAGCGGTAAGTCGACGGTGCTCACCGCGATCTGGACACTCCTCGAGGCCGCCGCTCCGCCGCCGACGATCGACGACGTCGCGCGTGGTGCCGAGCATGGCCGCATCCATCTCGAGGCTGACATCACGAAGGGGACGATCTTCCTCGATGCGCGGCCACCGGACACCCTCAATCTCAACCGCGCCGGCGCTCCGCCCGTCCTCTTCCTGCCGGCGAACCTTCGCAAGCGTACGCTCGCAGCGCCGGCCACGGGTTCCGGCGCAGCCGAGGTCGCCGAGCTCCTCACGCCGCCGAGCGTCGATCATCACTGGGCCGCCGCCGACGGTGGCCTCGCGCTCGTCGCCGGGATGGAGCGCTTGCTCGCCTCGAATCTCCGGCACTTCGTCCTCCTCATCGAGGAGCCGGAGCTCTACCTCAGCCCGCACGCGCAACGGCACCTCTACAGCGTCCTCCGCGCCCTCGCGCAACGGGGGAACCAGATCCTCTACTCGACCCACGCTCCCGTCTTCCTCAGCGTCGACAAGCTCGAGGAGCTCGCGCTCGTCCGTCACACCCCGACCGGCGGCACATCGCTCCACCAGCCGGAACCGCTCGCCGAGGCGGAGAGCTTTCGCGCGCTGTCCGAGTTCGACAGCGACCGCGCCGAGCTGTTCCTCGCGCGCGGCGCCGTCCTCGTCGAGGGGCGGACGGAGAAGCTCGTCTTTCCGCTGCTCTTCGATGCGCTCGGCGTCGACGCCGACAAGGAGGGAATCCTCGTGCTCGAGTGCGGCGGAAAGGGCAACATGCCGCTCTTCGCGCGGATCTGCAACGCGTGCGACGTCCCGTACGTCGTCGTGCACGACCGCGACGCGGCGCAGGGCGAGCGCCCGGTGGAATCGGAGCGTGTCGTCAACCGGGCGATCCGCGAGGTGGCGGGAAGCCGCCGGACCGTAGTGCTGACGCCGGATTTCGAGACAGTCTCCGGTTTCAAGCCGAGCGGTCGCGGGCGCAAGCCGCAGAAGGCGTGGAAGCAGTTCCAGGGCAACGGCGATGTTCCGCCGGAGCTGCGGGTCGCCGTCGAGAAGGTCGTCCGCGCGGCGCGGTCCTAGAACTTCCCGCCACGGTCGCGCGCCCGGCCGGCGGACACGGCGTGTGCCTCCGCCTCGAGCCGGTCGGGAAGCGCTTCGAGCGGCACGGCCTCGTCCCCCGTGCGGTGTGAAAGCGCCTGGGAGAGGAGCCAATCGGCGAGCCACGGGTTGCGCGGCAGCAGCGGCCCGTGAAGGTAGGTGCCGATCACGCGGCCTGCACGACAGCCTTCGTAACCGCTCAACCCGTCGTTCCCGAACCCGGAGAGGACACGTCCAAGCGGCTCGGCGCCGGGGTCGAGGCGGGTGCGGCCAGCGTGGTTCTCGAAGCCGGCGAGCGTCTGCCGCTCGCCCGGCTCGAGCTCGCACTCGAGGAGCACGTCGCCGATCATCCGCTTCTCCCCGGCGACGGTCTCGAGCGGGAGAAGGCCGATTCCCGGCATGTCCTCGCCGTGGAAGCCGCGGTAGCCGCGACCGAGCAGCTGGTAGCCGCCGCAGACGGCGAGCAGCGCGGCACCGCCGTCGATCGCGGCGCGGAGCGCGTCCGCCTTGAGGAGCAGATCCTCGGCGACGAGCAGCTGCTCGCGATCCTGGCCGCCGCCGACGTAGTAGAGGTCGGCGTCGCCCGGAACGACGTCATCGCCCAGACCGATCGCCGTCACCTCGAGGTCGTGCCCTCGCCACGCAGCCCGGCGAGAGAGCACAGCGATGTTTCCGCGGTCCGCGTAGATGTTGAGGTAGTCGGGGTAGAGATGGCCGACGCGGATGTTCACGACCAATACGCCTTCGTCAGCCCGCGGTTGGTGAGGATGCGCTGCAGGCCGAGCATCGCGGTGTAGGTGGGGAGGACGACGAGCTCGCCGCCCGGCGGCGTCAGCTCGAGGCCGCGGTCGAGCGCAGCACCGAGATTCGACTCGACGTCGATCGAGCCCTCGTCGAGCCCGCCGTAGCGGAAACGCAGCGCGAGCTCGGCCCCGCGGCCGCCACTCGCGACGAGCGTCTCGAGGCCCGGCAGGAGCGGCTCGAAGTCCACGTCCCAGATCCACGACACGTCGCGTCCGTCCGCGATCTCGTCGTTGAGGGCGGCGATGAGCACACGAGGAGAGCCACCGTCGACGAGCGTCCGGACAGCCTCGTTCGCGCCGGCAGGGTTCTTGATCAGCAGCACCAAGATCCGTTTGTCGCCCGCCTCGATCCGCTCGAACCGCCCGAACGCAGCCGAGAAACGCGCGAGCCCGGAGGCAATCTCGTCGAGCGACGCACCGACGGCGCGCGCGAGCGCCGCCGCAGCGAGCGCGTTGTAGACGTTGTAGAGACCGGGGAGGGAGAGCTCGACGCGCCGCTCGCCTTCCGGTGTGACGAGCAAGAACGCCGCCCGTTCGAGGCCCTCGAGCTCGACCTCCCGCGCGGCCACCTCGAGCGGCGGCCGGCTCTGGTGCCCGTTCGGACAGCGAAAGTCGCCGAGATGCCCAACGTACGCCGCCGCGTACTCGAGCGGCGCCCCGCACGTGAGGCAGTACTTCGAGTCGGCTGCGTGCTGGAGCGAAGGCCGGGCGACCCGAGGATCGTCGAGGCCGAAGGCCACACTCCTTGCTTGCGTCGCGCCGATCGCCGCGAGCTGCGGATCGTCGGCGTTGAAGACGAGCTGCGACGCCTCGGGCAGCTCATCGACGGCGTTGCGCCACAGCTCGGCGACGAGCTCGAGCTCGCCGTACCGGTCGAGCTGGTCGCGGAAGAGATTGCCGAGGCAAAGCGCCCGCGGCCTCAGCCGGCGGAGCAGCTCGGGCAGTGCGCCCTCGTCGACCTCGAGCAGCCCGAGTTCGGCGCCGTCCGCCGCGAGCAGAGCCGACGCGACGCCCGAGACGAGATTCGCGCCCGACGCGTTGTATGCGAGCCGGTGCAAGGGGCGAAGGATCTCCGCGGCCATTGCCGTCGATGTCGTCTTCCCGTTCGTCGCCGAGACGACGATGCAACCAGCCGGCAGCCGCGCCGCAAGCCGGTCGATCGCACCTGGGTCGAGCGTCGCAACGAGCTTTCCCGGAATCGTCGTCCCGCCGCCCCGACGGAGCCGCCGCGAAAGGCCGCCGACGCCGCGAGCGAGCGCGACCTCGAGGCCGAGAGGGGAGAGGAACGGCACTACGCGAGGGTACGCGACGCCCCGCGGGGCCATAGCGGTGGGCGGCGGCCTTGACGCTGTAGCTCGTCGGAGCCGGACGGACATTCCTCCAGTCAGACTCCGTGCATGGTGAGTCTTCTCTTATCGGTGACGTTTGCGTGCGGTCTTTTCGTCGCGGTCGCCCTGCTGGCTCGTCCTCGCTCGGCGGACGATCCGTCATCCCCGTCAGCGCCGGTCGGACAACGCCGACTAGCTGCGGCGGTGCTGGGTCAGTTTGAAGGTGGGGGTCTAGAATCCGTTCGAGATGCAGCCGCCCATCCTTCAATGGAAGGTGATGCTCGCTCTGCTTGCGGTCGTAATCGTCGGCGCCTCTCTTGGAAGCACCCTCGACTCGACTGGGAAGCCGGCGCGCAGGTTCTCCACCTACGGGTTCAACTGGACCCAGACGATCAAGTCCGTTGGAGCCGGAACTCAGGGCGGCGGCTGGACGGGCTACACGCCTCTCAGTGGCCACGGTCCCTGGCACGTGTCCTACGGCACTAGGCCGATCCCGTCTGCCTTGCGAAAGCAATTGTGGCAGCAGCAGTGTGCGACCCTCACTCCGCCTCGCCACGCATCGAAAGTAGGTGCAGGGCTTGTTCCGCCAGTTGAAGCGCGAGGCGTGCCGCAAGGCCCGCTGACCTGATAGCGCTATTGGAAACGGTCGAGGATGCACAGCCGCGGGACCGCGGCTCGTACAAGAAGCGCCGGAATGACTTGCTTTCAAACTGAACCAGTGCCCAGCTCCGGCACTCGGGCCTACTTGCGGATTCTCCAATCTGCTCTACACTTGTTGGCATGGCTGAGAAAGCCCGCTACCGGGCGCTCGCCGCGATCGATCCGAAGGAGCTGGCGGAGTTCCAGAGCCGGATCCGCAAGCGCTACACGGATGAGCAGATCGTGGCGGAGATCACCGCCTGCGCCGCACGACTCGGACGCTCGCCGACGATGCGCGAGTTCGCCGCCGACCCCGAGACCGAGGTCCATCCGCAGACCGTGATCGAGCACTTCGGCTCGTGGAACGCGGCCAAGCGCGCGGCAGGACTCGTCCCGCGACGGTTCGCCACACGCGAGGAGCTGCTCGGCCTCTTGAAGTCGCTCGGAGACGAGCTCGGCCGGCCACCGACCGCGCGCGACATCGACGAGAACAAGGGTCGCCTTCCGTCGAAGTCGCTCTACTGGCACACGTTCGGCTCACTGACGACCGCGCTCCGCGAGGCGGGCTTCGACGTGCCGGTGGGGGAAGAGCGGCTCGAGCGAGCCATCGAGCAAGGCGCGGAGCTCGCCCAACGGCTGAAGCGCCTCCCGAAGTTCGCCGACTGGGCCGACGCGCGCAAGCAGGACACGGCGTTGCTGACCGAGTGGCAGGTCTACCGGATGTTCGACGCGCGCCGCGGCGCGTGGTCGACGTTCCAGTTCCTCGTCCAGCAGCACCTCACGGGGCAGGGCGTTGAGGTCGCGGCCGACGGCACGGTGCGCTAGCGCACGATCTTCGCTCGTACCGTGTCGAAGCCGAAGCCGACGGAAATCGCATCCGGTTTGCCGTCGTGGTTCAGGTCGATGTCGGGTGCGAGGAGCGCTTCGAAGAACGAGTTCTGGCTGAGTTCGGCGGAGGTGATCACGAGGTCGTCGTTGGCGTCGAACAGCTCCTGAAGCGTCTGGCCGGTTGAGCCGTTGGTGCAGCTCTCCGGTCCCGGACCCGGGCAGTCGTGGGCCACTGCGGCGCTGAACAGAACGGCAAGTTGGGGGATCAGCAGATTGTCGAGATCGCCTTTCGTGACGACGCCGGTGATCCGACCATTCGAACAGGTCGTCTGGGAGCAGGTCGCGAAGATCACGCCCTTCTGCAGGTGGAGCACGAGGATGCCGCCGAGGTCGAGCTCGACCGGAATGGTGCCGGCCGCGGTCCTCACGCGATTCCTCAGGATCGTCGCGCGCAGCCGTATGGAGCTCGGAGCGCTCCCGTCCACCGTGAGCTTGTCGTTGCCGTCGAACTTTGGCGCAGCCGTTGGCTTGGCATAGAGGACTTGCCACGTCGCCTTCTTTGTCTTCTTGAAGGAGGGGGTGCGAAGCGCATGGAGCATCAGCAGCTGCCCGCCGTCGATCGCGGTCGTGGTGTCCCCCTCAAAGTCGAGGTTCTGTGCTTCGAGGGCCGCGAAGAACTGTCCGAGGGCGTTGTCTACGCGGCCGTCCCCGTTGATGTCCCTACCGAAAGCGTTCACTTGCTGAGGCGACGTCGGTATCTGAATGACCGACGTGACGTATCCGTGCTGCGGCGGGAGGCGCGCCGACAGCGTCGCGCCAGGCATGGTCGCAGCAACGACCATCGCGATTCCGAAAACGACGGCAGCGGCCCCCTTGCGCACACTCGCAGGGTGCCACACCGGCACGGCTATTTCAACACGCTACGCGGTAGTCGAGATCGCCGCGAGGCGAGCGAGACAGCGGGCGCTCTCGCCGGGCGCGCGGACTGTCGGGAGGGGAGACTCCTCGACGTAGGTGCTGTCGGGGCGGAAGCGCGACGTGCGGGCGACGCGCCCGGCCTGGAGCGCGAAGAACGTGCCGTCACGGACCTCGGTCGCGCGCAACCGGACGCCGACGTACTCCGAGACGATGTCGAGCGCGTTGCGCGTCGAGGCGAAGAAGATCTCATTGCGCCCACGGCCGAGCCACAGCGGCCTGCCGACGCCGCGCGCGGCGAAAACGACGCCCGGCTCCCGCTCGTCGAGCCACGCGGTCGCCATCGCTCCGGTCAGCGCCTCAAGCGCGCGCGGATCGTTCTCCGAGTGGGCGGCGAGCGCGAAGATTGCCTCCGAGTCGACCGTCATCCGCGGCTCGGCTCGTGCGCAGGAGAAGTCGGCGAGCAGCTCATCGTCGTTGAGGATGATCCCGTTATGGATCCCGACGATCGGGCCGTGCTGGACGGGGTGGTTGTTAGCCCGGATCGACGGATGTCCTTTCGTGTAGTCGCGGACGTGGACAAGCAGCTCGGTCGCGTGCGCGGGAACCTCAATGCGCTCGAGCAGGTAGCGTGCCGCCGTCCGCTGCTTCGTCACGACGGGAAAGGCGTCCCCAGGACAGCGGTACGCGTATCCGGCTGCGTCCGCGCCTCGCTCGGCAATCCCGGCGAGCAGCGCCTGCGCCGCCAGAGTCCGGTCGACGCGGCTATCAGAGGAGAGGCTGTATCCGGCTATTCCACACATAAGCAGTGCCCATTTCTTCGTACTCCGTGACGTCCCTTCGAGAGTACCCCTGGGATCGGCTTTCGTCCGGCTCAAGACAAAAGCTTCACAAGCCGATAACAGGCGCGTGGAAGCCCATGTCGCCACGGATCCGCGTCCAGACGCGGTTCCAGCCGCCGACCCGCTCAAGCTCTATGTGCGCCAGATCGGCTCCGGTCCGCTTCTGACGCGCGAGGAGGAGCGAGAGCTTGCGCGCCGCAAGGACGCCGGCGACGACGCTGCCCGTCAGCGTCTGATCGAGTCGAACCTCCGCCTCGTCATGTCCGTCGCGCGTAACTACGCGCGCGCCGACGTGCCGCTCCTCGACCTGATCCAGGAGGGGAACCTCGGGCTCATGCGCGCCGTGGAGAAGTTCGACTACAAGCTCGGCTACAAGCTCTCGACGTACGCGACATGGTGGATTCGCCAATCGATCACGCGGGCGCTCATCGACCAGGGTCGGACGATCCGGCTGCCGATCCACGTTGCGGAAGAGGTTCGCAAGCTACTCCGCTCGCGCCGCCAGCTTGCCCAGAAGCTCAATCGCGAGCCGACGCTGCCGGAGCTCGCCGCCGAGGCGAGTCAACCCGAGGAGCGCGTTCGCGAGCTCCTCGAGCTGATCGAGGCTCCTGTCAGCCTCGAGACGCCGGTCGGCGACGGCGAGAGCCTGTACGGCGACCTGCTCGAGGATGTGCGCGCCGCTGCGCCTCTCGAGATGACCGCCGACAGAGCGCGCGCGAAGGATCTTGTCGAGGCGCTCGGGACGCTCGAACCACGTCTCCGGCGCGTCGTGACTCTCCGTTTCGGCCTGAACGGCGGCACGCCGTACACGCTCGATGAGATCGGAGCCGACGTGGGGGTGACCCGGGAGCGCGTCCGGCAGCTCGAGACACGCGCGCTCCGCGAGCTTCGCCTTGCCGCACCCGGCCTCGCGCACTACCTTCGCGCCGAATAGCTGAGGCTAGACGGTCGATACCACGATCTCGCGTCCCCGGGTCGCGATCTGGCACGCCTGGGCCGCGTAGTCCCGGCTGCGGCCGGCGGAGCCGGCCTCCGCTGGCCTACGCTTCGCCACGTCGACCGCTTCCCGCTGCCACCAGCAGCGACAAGCGTCCGCCGCGGCACCCCAGACGCACCAGCTCGCGCCCCGGAGCAGACGATCTCACGGCATCAACCATCTAGGGCGCCGCAGCCATTTGCATCTCGCGGAGATTCGCGAGACGCCGCAGCGAGTCGAGCTCGATCTGCCGCACGCGTTCCCGGGTGAGGCCGAGCCGCTTTCCGATCTCCTCGAGCGTCTTCGGCTCTTCGTCGATCAGTCCGTAGCGGAGGACGAGCACCTGCCTCTCGCGCTCGTCGAGCGCCTGGAGGGCGATCGCGAGCGCCTGGCTGCGGAGCGCGCCTTCGACGCATTCCTCGGGCAGCGGCTCGTCGCCGGCGACGAAGTCCCCGAACGTCGCATCGTCCTGCTCGCCGACGGGCTGGTCGAGGCTCGCCGACGTTCGGGCGGCAGCGCGAACCTCGCGCGCCTGCTCGATAGGAAGCGACGCCTCGGCGGCGATCTCCTCGAGCGTCGGCTCGCGGCCAAGCTCCATCCAGAGCGTCCGCTCGGCCCGGGTCATCTTCTGCAACCGCTCGACGATGTGGACGGGCATGCGGATCGTGCGCGACTTGTCGGCGAGCGCGCGCGCGACGGCCTGGCGAATCCACCACGTCGCGTACGTCGAGAACTTGTACCCGCGGCGCCAGTCGAACTTCTCGACAGCCCGGATGAGCCCGAGCGTGCCCTCCTGGATCAAGTCGAGGAACGGGAGACCCTGATTGCGGTAGTTCTTCGCGATCGAGACGACAAGGCGCAGGTTCGCCTGGATCATGCGGGTCTTGGCAGCCATGTCGCCCTGCTCGATCTTCTTCGCCAGCTCGACCTCCTGTGCCGCGGTGAGGAGCTGGTGCCGCCCCGCCTCGCGGAGGAAGAGTTGCAGGGCGTCGGTCGTCGTCTCGACCGCTTGGACCGGTGGCGGGGTCTTCTCCGGCTCCGGCTCGTGCTCTGCCTCCTGCAGGGGCTCGACGAGCAGCTCGATGCCGCGCCGGTCGAGCTCCTGGTGGATCGCGTCGATCTCGAGAGGATCGAGCTCGAGCGGCTCGATGATCTCGGCGAGCTCGGCCTGGCGCAGCTGGCCGATCGACTCGGCGGACTCGAGAAGCGCAATGAGCCCCTCGGTCGCGAGAATCGTCTCGATCTCGACGGTCGTCAACTGTTCCCCCTCAACTCTTCTCGACGTGTTCCCGCTTGCAGGGTCTAGACAAACACGCCGAAGCTCCCGGAATCAAGTGTGCGCACGCAAGAAGTCACGGACAGCCGTGTCCGCAGCACCTATCGGGTGCGCAACTACGCGGCCTGGTGCTCGTGCCAGGCAGCGTCCCAGCGGCGCTTTGCCCAGACGAGCACGTCACCGAGCTCCTCGGGAATCGGCGCCGTGTCGCTCGTGTCGGTGAACGCCGGCCTCCGGCCGTATCGGCTGGCGGGGTAGTAGCTGATCGTCCAGCGCGGCCGTGCGCCGTCCGGGCATTCGGTGATGACGACGGTAACGCCGCCCGGGCCGCCGCGCTGCATGACGGTCGTGCGGTCGTTCTGACGGTAGGTCTCCATGGCAAGACCGTACGACGCGCATAGGACGGCGTTGGTCTGCTCAATGCACGAGAAGCCACGTTATGTCAAGTTGGAGAAGACGCCGTGACCCGCCGGCCCGCCCTCCCCGCTTTTCCACAGGTTGCACAGACTGCTGTGGAAATGTTGATTATTCAACGTCCGCAAATTGCGACGTTTTCGGGTCGGAGACCCCTTGCATCGGCTCTGGGCAGGCCGTAGGTTTCCTCTTGCACCGAGCACGGCGCGAGAGTAGGACGAAGCAGTACCGGGTGGTTGTACGTGGCGGTTCGCAAGAGCCGAAGCGGAAAGTCAGCCGGTGCCGTGGACGAAATCGCGACCGGCTCGGTGACTTTTTTTGGTCCAACGCAGGTGCGTCGTGGCCTCTCCCCTCTCGTCTAGGATCGCCGCGATGCCTCATCCTCCGCGCCCGCCAAGCATCGACCAGGGAGTCGTCGCCTTCATCTGGGCGGTGGGTCTCGCGGTGTTCGTGTTCTTCGGCCTCATTGCTATCGACACGAGCGGTGCGACGGCGATCGTGCTTGCGCTCGTCACGTTCGCGGGTGTTTGGCTCCTCGTCCGCCTCCGCGGCGAGGACGTCCCGCCGCGGCGCTAGCCCACCAGGCGGAGCGCCAGCGCGAACACGAGCTTCCGCGCGAGCGACTCGCCCATCGCCTCCTCGAGGCGCTCGCGCACATTCGGCTCTCCAGGATCGAGGCTGCGGAGGTGCGCTTCGAGAAGTTGCAATCCCCTGTGGTTCATCGGGTTCAGTGTCGGCTGCACACGAGCCTTCCGATGATCCCCCGTTCTGGCCTTCATCTCTCGACCGGCTCGTTGATCCGTGTGCCCGTGTCGGCGGGGTACTCGCGACGGTGCCGGCGTGACCACCTACCCTCCGCGGCGACGGGTTCGTCGGCGGCAACCGGATCGACGGGTGCGGATGCGGGTACTCCGTCTAGCGAGAGCGCGAGCAGTACGCCAAAGCCGAAGGCGAGGACGCCGCGCCAGATCCCGAACGAGTGCACGAGGCCGACGATTCCGAGCGAGGAGCTCCAGGAGTGGAACCTCCCCTCCTCCCAGCCGCTGCCGGGCTGGGTCGTGAGCAAGATCCAGCTGACGCACACGAGAGCCGGGAGAAACGCGACGATGAACGTCGTCGGCGACGTACGTAACCGCAGACCCTTCGTCCACGTGCCGACGTGCGTTGCGAGGGTGACGAGCAAGCCCGCGGCAGCGACGACCGCCATCGCAATCCAGAAGCGCCCGGTCGTCTGCGTGCCGACCTGCGCCGCGCCCCAGAGCCCGACTCCGGCGAACCCCGCCGCGATCGCGAGCGTCAGACCGCGCGTCACGTCGTACATGCCATAGCCCCGCATTCCCCTCACCTCGCTCCGTTCGTGGACACCGATGGAACGGACGAGACGGATATCCGGGTGCGGACTAGTACGTGATCAGAGCGTGCAAGTCGTACTGCTCGAGCTTCTCCCGCCCACCGAGAAACGACAGCTCGATCACGAAGTTGACGCCGACCACGGTGCCGCCAAGTTCCTCGACGAGGCCGGCGATCGCCTGCACCGTCCCTCCCGTCGCGAGAACGTCGTCGTGGATCACGACGCGCGCTCCGCGGCTGATCGCTTCAGATGCGACCTCGAGCGTGTTCTGCCCGTACTCGAGCGCGTACGTCGCCGAGACGGTCTCGGGCGGCAGCTTCCCGGGACGGCGAGCCGCGACGAAGCCGCAGCCGGCCGCGATGGCGATCGCGCCACCCAGCCAAAACCCACGCGCCTCCGCGCCGAGGACGAGATCCGCCTCGCGCTCGCGCGTCCAGGATGCGAGCTCGTCGACCGCCTGCGCCAGCGCCTCCCGGTCGAGGAGTAGCGGCGAGATGTCCTTGAAACCCACCCCCGGCTCAGGAAAGTCGGGAACCTCGCGAACCTTGCTCTTCAGGTCGATCCCGCTCACTCCCTACCGGGCCAGTCTCCGCACGTTCCGCCAGAGGAGCAGGTCGGAGAGCTCCTGCGCGCTCTGCGCGAGGTGCTGGAGGTCCGTGAGGGCCTCGCGCCGCCGGTCGGGATTGCGGGAGCGCAGCGCCGGACCGATCACGGCTTCGACGAGGCCCGACTCGCGGTCTGCAGCTGTCCGGAAAGCTCGCAGGTTCCGGGCGCCGATGCCGAACCGCGCGAGCGCTTCGCAGGCGGCGATGACATCGACGTCGCTTTCGGAGTACGTGCGGCTTCCTCCGACGGTCGTCGCCTCGATCAGCCCGAACTCCTCGAGCTCCTTCACGCGGTCGCGCGTGATTCCTGCGCGCCCGCAGAGGTCGTCGAGGTCGAGCGCCTCCTCCCCCTCCCCGACCGTCCGCCGCCGCTTGCGCTGCTGGCCGGCGCCTGCGGCGAGCTCCTCTTTGATCACCCGGAGCGGCAGGAACTCGTCGCGCTGGAGCCGGAGGATCGTCTCGAGCCGCTCGACGTCGTCTTCCGAGAAGAGCCGGTAGCCCCCCTGGGTGCGGCGCGGATTGAGGAGGCCCTGATCCTCGAGGTAGCGGATCTTCGAGATCGAGACGTCAGGAAACTCGTCATGAAGGCGGTTACAGACCGTCCCGATCGTGAGGAGACGGCGGCGGGACGGCGCTTGAACGAGGTTGGCCTCGGCGGTTGACATCACTGGCGATGGAGGTAGGTGAGCCGGTACTTGCCGATCTGGATCTCGTCGCCGTCGCTGAGAACGGCCGAGTCGACCCGCTCGCGATTGACGAACGTCCCGTTGAGGCTGCCCTGGTCCTCGAGCTTCCAGCGATCACCGTCCTGCGTAAACACTGCGTGCTTGCGAGAAACAGTGACGTCGTCGAGGAAGATCCCGCACTCGGGTGAGCGTCCGATCACCGTCGGGCTCTCGCTGAATGCGAACGTCTCGCCCGACCGTCCCCCGCCCGAGCGAACGACGAGCACCGCGCCCTGCAGCCCGAGATCGCCGAGGGTGTCGAGCGAGTCGCCCACGTCGGCGATCGCGAACGCCTCGGTCTGCTCGCCCTCCTCCGGCACCACGAGCGCAGAGCCGCATTTCGCGCAGAAGCGCGCGGACTCCGGGTTGTTGTACCCGCATTCGGGGCAGTAGACGTGTGACATCGCTACGCGCGGGGAGTTGCCTTGCCGCTGAGGATCTCCGCCAACGCGTTCACGTCGACGTGCTCGAGAACGCTCTTCCCCTCCGTCTTCTTGAGCCGCGCGACCACCTCGGCTTGCAGGATGTCGATCTTCCCGTGCAGCAGTCGGCGCCGGTACGACACCTCCTGCTCCTCGCGGGTCAAATCGTCGATGAGCTTCTTCAGATCCTCGTCGGTCAGGGTCGCGAGGTCGGGCAGCGCTTCCATAAGAGCCTTTCGCCGTGGACGCCAGGGTTCAAGTTCAACTTTAGCCTTTGTCTTCGCCGGCCGCTAGACCGGTTCGACAGCCGCTTCGCCGTGCTCGATCTCTTCGACGAGAGTTCGCAACTCGCGCGCGAGCTCCTCCGACGCCTCGGACGTCTCTCCTTCGGCGTAAAGGTGGATCAGGGGCTCGTCCGGGTCGGGCAGCGCCTGGCTCCAGCCGCCCTCGTCGAAGACCTTGATCCCGTCGGTGAGGTCGAGCTCCCTTCCCGCCAGGCGCTCGTTGAGGACGCGCATGACGAGCCCTTTCAGCGCCCACGGGCACGGAATCTGGTGGTGGACGAGCGTTTGCCGCGGGAGGTCGGAGACGAGTGCCGAGAGCGGCTGGTCGACCGGCGCGAGCAGCTCGAGGAGCTTCACGAGGCTCGCAACCGCGTCGTAGCCGGGCAGGAAGTCGGGGAACACGTAGCCGCCGCCGACGGCGCCGGCGAAGACGACGTCTCCCTGCGCGGCTGCGCGGGTGAGATCGGGGAGCGACGCCGGCGTGCGAACGATCTCGAGATTCGAACCCTCGATGAGCCGGTCGACCTGGCTCGTCGCCGTGACCGGGAACGCGAGCTTGCCGCGACGTCCGGTCGACCCGATCAGCCGGACGAAGAGCAGCAGCGCCTGCTCGACCGGGACCTCCCTCGCCTCCTCGTCGATGAGGTAGAGGCGCTCGGCCGCGCGGTCGAAGACGGCGCCGAGATCCGCGCCCACCGCCGGCACGAGCCGTTTCGCCTGGCCGATCGCGGCGGCAAGCCCGGGAGCCGCATCCGCGTTCTCGGTTCCTTCCCCGGCGAACGCCTGCGCCGCGACGAGTTCTACGCCCAACGGACCGAGCACAAGAGGCAGGACATAGGAGGCACCCGAGCGGCCGTAGTCGACGACGATGCGGAAACCGCGCTCGCGCACGCGCTCGACGTCGAGCGTGGCGAGGAGCTCGGCCGCGTACGTCTCGTGCACTCGCGCGGGATACGAGATGCCGCCGACCTCGCCGGCCGCGACCCGCCGCAGCTCGCCGCGGGTGAAATGCTTCTCGACTTCCTTCTGCATCGGGATACTCATCTCAACCCCGGGCGGCTCGAAGAACTGGATCCGGACGATCTCGGGGTCGTTCGGGCTGACTCCGACGTGGAAGCCCGCGTCGAAGCCCTGCGACTTCACGAGGTGGCGCGCGACCGCGGCCGGGCTCACGCGAAGGTCGGCGACGTGGACTCCGGTCGACGACAGCCCGGAGATCATCGCGCGCTTGATCATCCGGCACGCCGCCGGGCCTTCGCGGCTCGCGACGACGCGCGCGCCGCGCTCGAGCGCGCTGCCGAGCGCGGCGGCGAGTCGCACGGCGACGTCGGGCGTGAGATCGACATTGACCATCCCCGCGACGCCCTGCTTGCCGAAGACCCGCGTAGTCCCGCGCGACTCCCAGATGAGGCTCTCGTGCAGTTGCGAGCCGGTCTCGACCTCCTTGAACGGATAGATCCGGACGCCGGGGAGGATCACGCTCTCGGCACCGATCGTCACCTCGTCGCCGATTGCAACGCCCTCGTGGACGCGGACGTGCGCGCGCAGGTCGCAGCCGCGCCCGATGATCGCGCCCTCCACCTCCGAGCTCCGGCCGATGTACGTCGAGCTGTCGACCATCGAGCGGACGACACGCCCGCGTTCGCGGACAGTCACGCTCGTCGCGAGGACAACATGCGGGCCGACGCGGGCGCCGCGCCCGATGCGGCAGTAGCTTCCGAGATAGGCCGGCCCCTCGATCGCCTCGAGATCGTCGAGGTCCACCCCATCCCCCAGCCAGACGTTCCCGCGGATGCGAATGCCGCCGATGTTGAGCCGCACTCGCTCTTCGAGCGCGTCGATGTTCGCCTGGCGGAACTGGTCGAGGTTGCCGATGTCCTGCCAGTAGCCGTCGAGGACGTGCCCGTAGATCGGCCGGCCCATCTCGAGGAGGAGCGGGAAGAGCTCCTTCGAGAAGTCGTATGGCCGGTCGGTCGGGACGTGCTGCAACACCTCGGGCTCGAGGACGTAGATGCCCGTGTTAATCGTGTCGGAGAAGACCTGGCCCCACGACGGCTTCTCGAGGAAGCGCTCGACGCGGCCCTCGTCGTCGGTGACGACAATCCCGAACTCGAGTGGGTTCTCGACGGCCTTCAGGCCGATCGTCACCGACGCGTGCTTCTCCCGGTGGAACTCGACAAGGCTTGTCAGATCGACGTCGCAGAGAGCGTCGCCGGAGATGACGAGGAACGTGTCGTCGAGACGGCCGGCCGCAAGGCGAACAGAGCCCGCGGTGCCGAGCGGCGACTCCTCGACCGAGTAGCCGATGTTCACGCCGAGCGATTCGCCGTCGCCGAAGTAGCTCCGGATCGCCTGTGGGAGGAACGCCGTCGTCACGATGATGTCCTCGAAGCCGTGGAGCTTGAGGAGCTCGACGATGTGCTCCATGCACGGCTTTCCGACGATCGGGACCATCGGCTTCGGCTGATTGGAGGTGAGCGGGCGCAGGCGCGTGCCCTCGCCCCCTGCCATGACGACCGCCTTCATCGCCGTAGTTCTCCCCAGGCGTCGCGGACGTAGAACACGGCGGCCACGAGCGCGAGAGCGATTCCGACCCAGAACACGACCATCGGCCAGTGCGTCGTCGCGTGATTCGTGACGATCAGGAAGAAGATCGCCGCGTAGAGGACCCACGTCGCAGCCTTCCCGATCGTGTTGACGTCGACATCGATCTTCCGGCCGCGCAGCACCACCGCGCCGGCGAGGAGGACGACATCGCGGCCGAGGATCACGGCGAGGCCCGCCCAGGGCAGGCGGTCGTACGCGTAGAGGAGGATGACGGCCGCGTCGATCATCAAGCGGTCCGCGAGCGGGTCGGCGAGCTTGCCGAAGCGTGACTCGACGTGCCAGCGTCGGGCGAGGAAGCCGTCGACCTGGTCGGTGAGGCCGGCGGCGCCGAACACGAGACCCGCCGCCCAGCTCGGTTCGTGACCGGCGCGAACCATGAGGACGACGAAGATGGGGATGAGCGCGAGACGCGCCATCGTCAGGGCGTTCGGGAGCTGCGCGAGCGGTGGTGATACGACGCGAGCCTCCATGTGAGGAAGGATACGGGCGTGCCTGAAGCGGCCTTCGTCAACGCCCACTGCCATGCATTCCAGCGCGCGCTCGGCGAGCGGACCGCGGGAGCCGATTTCTGGGCCTGGCGCGAGACGATGCTCGAGCTCGCCGCTGCGCAGACTCCGGACAGCGTGCGCTCCGCGTACGCGGACGTTTATCGCGAGTTACGTGCTGCGGGCTACGCCGCGGTCGGCGAGTTCCACTACCTCGGCCTGGCGGAGGCGCACGCGGCGGTCGAGGCGGCGACTGAGGCGGGGATCGACATCGTCCTCCTCCACGTCGCGTACGCGCGCGGCGGGATCGAGCGGTTCCGGCAGGAGTCGGTCGCGGCATATCTCTCTGAGCTCGAGGATCTGCGCGCGGCGGGCATCCGCGTCGGCGTCGCCCCCCACTCCGTCCGCGCGTGCCCGCGCGACTGGCTCGAGGAGCTGGGCCGGTACGCCGCCGACCACGGTCTCCCGCTCCACATCCATGCCGACGAGCAGCCGCGGGAGGTCGAGGAATGCCTTGCCGAGCACGGCCTGCGTCCGATCGAGCTGCTCGACGCGTGCGGCTGCCTCGGCCCGCACACAACCATCGTCCATGCGACGCACGCCGACGGCCGTGAGCTCGACCTCCTAGCGGCGGCCGGCGCCCGGGTCTGCGCGTGCCCGACCACAGAGGCGGATCTCGCGGACGGCTTCCTCCCCGTCGAACGACTTCTCCACCGCGGCATCGAGCTCTGCATCGGCTCGGACTCGAACGTCCGCATCGACCCGCACGAGGAGCTACGCGAGCTCGACTGGATCGCCCGCCGTCAGTCCGGTCGCCGCGACGTCTTCACGGCCGACGAGCTGCTCGCGATCGGGACGGAGAACGGCGCTCGCTCGCTCGGACTCGTCTCCTGATTCGCTTCGAGGAGCCGAGCGGGACGGGGAACGAGTCCCCGTCCCGCTCGCGTGTCGTGTCGGTTACTTGACTATCTGCTTGGTGGAGGGGAGGCAGAGCCACTTCGTGGCGGTGATGGTCACCGCCGAGGTACCGAACTGGTTCTCGTCCCACACCTTGGGCTTGAACGGAGTCTTGCTCACCTGGAAGCAGAGCAAGTGCGTGGCCGGGTCGATCATCGGGTAGGCCGTCGAACCCGCCGATGTTGTGACGATCTTCTTGGTCGGCAGGCAGAGCTCCTTCGGGATCGGGTTGATCCCCACCGACACCAGCTTCGAGCTGAACTCGTCCCTCAGATACACCGCCCCCGTCGGCTTGTAGCTCCCACCGCCGACGCCCTTCACCGGGTAACAGGTGAAGTGGTTGAGGCCGGGCGGCGTGGTCGGCTTCAAGTTCGGCGGCCCGGTGAGGCTCTTCCACGACGGCAGACACAGGAGATTCGGCTGGCCGAGATAGAGGATGGCGTACCCGAACTGGTTCTTGACGAGCACCTTCGGCGTTGACACCGTTTGGCCGGGCAAGGCGATCGGCAAACACGCGAGATGCGCGCGCGGATTGGTTGGGACATACGACTTCTGTCCGGCCGAGGTCTTGATGACCTTGAGCACCGGGTTGCAGTGCAGCACCATGGCAGACTGGATCACCGGCACGAAGCCGTTGGGGCTGAACTGATCAATCAGCCTCACCTTCGCGCCCGTCGGGGGTGCGAACTTGCCGGAGGCGGTGTAGCAGAGCTGATGATCGACCTTGTACGTCGTCGACCGGGCCCCCGACGTTGCCGCGGTTACTCCGGCGGCAACACACAAGGCGGCGAGAACGGCGAGTGCACCCTTCCACGTCCGCCTCTGTAGGAACATGGACATTTGCGCTTCCTCCCTCTTAGCGATCGGCGGTTCTCCCTGACCCCTCGCGAGGCCCCGCAGGCGCGACGCTACTCCTCGCGCGCCCTCGATGCAACGGCCCACACACGACGTTTCGAGGAACCGAGCGGGACGGGGAACGAGTCCCCGCCCCGCTTGGACGTCGTCTCGGTTAGGGGAGTACCTTCTTGGTGGAGGGTAGGCAGAGCCACTTCGTGGCCGTGATCGTCATCACCGAGGTGCCGAACTGGTTCTCGTCCCACACCTTGGGCTTGAACGGAGTCTTGGTCACCTGGAAGCAGAGCAAATGCGTCACCGGGTCGAGGATCGGGTAGATCTTCGTCCCTGTACCAGGCGACTGGATGACCTTCTTCGTCGGCAGGCAGAGCTCCTTCGGGATCGGGTTGACCTGCACCGGCACCAGCGTCGAGCTGAACTCGTCCCTCAGATACACCGCCCCCGGCGGCTTATAGGCCCCATTGCTGAAGTCCTTCACCGGGTAGCAGGTGAAGTGGTTGAGGCCGGGCGGCGTGGTCGGCTTCAGGTTCGGCGGCCCGGTAAGGCTCTTCCACGACGGCAGGCAGAACAGGTTCGGTTGGCTGAGATACAGGACTGCAGCCCCGAACTGGTTCTTGACGTACACCTTCGGCAACTTCTGCGTCGTGCCGAGGGGCAGGGACATCGGCACACACGCGAGGTGCGCGCGCGGATTGGTTGGGACATACGACTTCTGTCCGACCGAGGTCTTGATGACCTTCAATACCGGGTTGCAGTGCATCACCGCGTAAGGCTTGAGCACCGGCGTGAAGCCGTTGGGGGCGAACTGGTTGAACAGCGTCACCTTCGAGCCCGTTGGGGGCGCGAACTTGCCGGAGGCGGTGTAGCAGAGCTGATGATCGACCTTGTACGTCGGCTTGGCGGCGCCCGACGTTGTTGCCGCCATGACCCCGGCAGCAACACTCAAGGCGCCGAGAACGGCGAGTGCACCCTTCCACGCCCGCCCTTGTAGGAACATGGACATCGCGCTTCCTCCTCTTAGTGGTCGGCGGTTCTCCCTGACCCCTCGCGAGGCCCCGCAGGCTCTCGACGCTACTCCACGCGCGCCCGCGATGCAACAAACGGTCGTTGGCTGGCGCCGGACGAGATCCTTTCGGATCGCGGGTGGGAGCACCGCGACCAGGAGATAGGCCTGCTGACCGTCACCGTCGCCGCTTAGGTGGCGCGGGGCCGTGCTCAGGCGGCGAGTTAGCTGCGGGCGCTTCTACCGGCTCGTGTGGCACTCCGGCACCGAGACCGGCGCCTGCCCCGCTACCGGAAGCGACTATCGGCCACACGGGCGCAGCGGTCGCCTAACTCGTCGGGTTGGCCCGCCCGCTCGCTACTTCGTTCTCGTTCGCGTCCTTTAGGAGTTCGATGATTCGGTCTAGGTGCTCGATCGAGTACTCCGCCTCGCCCATGAAGCTGGCCATCCAGATGCCCTTGGCGATGAAGTAGACGCCGATCCCGTGGGCGATGACCTCCAGCCAGGACTGACCGGTGTCCCCGCCGAGTGTCACCGGGATGCTGTGCTTCGTGAGGAGATAGATGCCCGCGCCGATCGAGCCGATTGCCGCGACGAGCTTCAGGGCACTCCGCATTGGTCGGCGACGCTACACCCTGCCCCAGACGGACACGCAAGAGCCTGACTAGAGAGCCCGACTATCACCCCCTAGAGGAGCCGGAAGCGCGCCGGCCTATCGCCACTACGGGACTCGCCACGGCGCACACCGGCGCAGCGGCGGACGACCTCCCGAATCGTGACTAGATCGTGACTCGTGACCCTCGAGTGTCCGCAAACCTAATCGGGGCGGCCGGATTCGAACCGGCGACCTTTGGTCCCCCAGACCAACGCGCTAACCAGGCTGCGCCACGCCCCGCGGCCGGGAAACCGTAGCTCACGTGTGACGTGGCGCACATGTGGAATGGTCCCGGTATGACTGATTGGAAGGAACAAGACAACGCCCTCGTCCGCGAGTTCGAGTTCGAGTCGTTCCCGAAGGCGATCGAGTTCGTCGACCGGCTCGCCGAAGCCGCGGAGAGCGAGAACCACCATCCGGACATCGACATCCGCTACAGGAAGGTGACCGTGCGCTGGACGACGCACTCCGAGGGCGGGATCACGGAACGCGACCGCGCGATGTCCGAACGCACCACCGCGCTTGCCGCCGCCTAGCCCGACGCCTCCCAGGTACAAGGTAGGACCGTGTCATCTCACGACACCAATACGGACATGAGCCCGCTCCCATCGTCGCCGGCTCTTGTCGACTGGCACCTCGATCTCACGGGCGAGGGCCCGGCTCGCGAGGTCGCGGCCGTGCGGCTGCGCGAGCTGCTGCTCCGCGCCGCGCGGTTCGAGGTCTTCCGGCGGAGCGGGATGCTTCCCCAGCTTTCTTCCACTGAACTCGACGACCTGGCGGGCTGTCCCACGTGCGCCGAGGAGCATGAGAGTCTCCGCGCACTTCTCGAGACGGAGGAGATCCGATGACACAGACCAAGTACCTGATCGTCGGCGCCGGGATGACCGGCGACATGGCCTCGAAGGGCATTCGCGAGCACGACGCCGACGGCCGGATCGTCGTCGTCGGCGCCGACCCTCACCCGGTCTACAAGCGGCCGCTCCTCACAAAGGGGCTCTGGCAAGGCGCACCGGAGGAGAAGCTCTGGCGCGAGCCGGCCGACGACGTCGATCTCGTCACGAACTGCCACATCGTCGGACTCAACCTGGATGCGCGCACCGCGACGACGGACTCGGGCGAGGAGTTCGAGTGGGAGAAGCTCCTTCTCGCGACGGGCGCGACGCCCCGAGAGATCCCCGGCTCGGACGGCGTGGTGTGGTTCCGGACGCTCGACGACTACCGGCTCGTCCGTGAGAAAGCCGAGGAAGGCGCCCGGTTCGTCGTCATCGGCGGAGGCTTCATCGGCTCCGAGATCGCCGCAGCCCTCGTCGGCGCCGGCGTGAACGTGACGATGGTCTTCCCGGAGCAGGGAATCGGCGCGCGTCTCTTTCCGGCTCATCTCGCCGAGTTCCTCGCGGACTACTACCGCGAGAAGGGCGTCGAAGTGCTCGTCGGCGAAACGGTCAACGCGGCATCGGGAACGAGCGTGACGCTCGGCGACGGGCGTACGCTCGAAGCCGACGGCGTCGTCGGCGGGCTCGGCGTGATCCCGAACACTGCGCTTGCCGAAGCCGCAGGGCTCGAGGTGAACGACGGGATCGTCGTCGACGAGTACGGCCGCGCGAGCGGGCGCGACGATGTCTTCGCCGCCGGCGACGTGGCGCGCTTCCCCGTCGCCGCGCTCGGCATCTCGATGCGCGTCGAGCACGAGGATCACGCCAACACGCACGGCAAGGTCGTCGGCGCGAACATGGCCGGGGCCGAACAGCCGTACGACCACTTGCCGTTCTTCTACTCCGACCTCTTCGACCTCGGCTACGAGGCAGTCGGCGAAGTCGACTCCCGGCTGGAAACGGTTGAGGACTGGCAGGAGCCGAACCGCAAGGGCGTCGTCACGTACGTCGAGGACGGCAAGCCGCGCGGCGTGCTGCTCTGGAACGTCTGGGACAAGGTCGACGACGCGCGCGAGCTGATCCGCTCCGGCGAGGGCACGTTTGCGGTCTGACGCGCTCGCCCGCTCGCGGAAGCGGCGGAACGGCTATGAGGTCCTGTGCGAGGCGGTTTTCCGGCCTCTCGCCCACCCCCTCGTGCTCGTTCTCGCGCGGCTGCGCGTGCCGCCTCCGGCTGTCGTCGCCGCGGCCGGAGCCGCAGGCTTCGCGGGCGCAATCGAGATCGGTCGCGGCTCGCTCATCGCCGCGGCACTCCTCGTCCAGCTGAAGACGCTCCTCGACAACGCCGACGGGCAGCTTGCGCGCCTCACCGGCCGCACGAGCGCGTTCGGGCGCTACCTCGACTCCGACCTCGACCTTCTCGTGAACGCCGCACTCTTCGCGGCGGTCGCCTGGCGGTACGGGGAACCGCTGCTCGTAGTCGCGGGCTTCGTCGCGCTCACCTCCGTCCTCAGCCTCAACTTCAACGCTGCACGACTCTCGAGCGTCTCCGGCGCAGAGCCGGACGAAAAACTCTCAAGTGACAAGTTGTCACTAAGTCTGGCCCGCGGGTTCTACCGCGCGGTCTACGCGCCGCAGGATCGCCTGGCGGCGTGGCTCGTCGCCCGCCGCCCCGCGCTCGTCTCACCGGCGGCGGTGACGGCCCTCGCTAACCTGGGGATGTCGTCGCAACTCGCCGTGCTCGGCCTGTTCCTCGTCCTCGGACACCCGCTCGGCTTCGCGTGGCTCGCGATCGGCGAGCTCGTCGTCATCGGCCTCGCACTCTTCCCGCAACGCCCACCCGTACAGGAGACCGCATGAGCAACATCTTCGAGCTGCCCCATCCTGAAGAGCCCGGCCGGAGCTGGACGCCCGCCGAGCGCGAGCGTCTCGAGCAGCACGCCGCCGAGATCCTCGCCGCGCTCGGCCTCGACCTCACCACGCCCGGCACGCGCGACACGCCCAAGCGGTTCCTCAAGGCGCTCTACGACGCGACGGCGGGCTACGACGGCGATCCGAAGCTTCGCACGCTCTTCCCGAGCGAGCGGCCGCAGGACGTCGAGGGAGCGCACGCCCAGATCCTCGAGGGCCCGATCGGCTTCCACGCGCTCTGCGAGCACCACGCGCTGCCGTTCCACGGCCACGCGCATGTCGGGTACGTCGCCGGTGACGAGATCCTCGGAATCTCGAAGCTCACGCGGCTCGTGCGCCTCTACGCGCGGCGCTTCACAGTGCAGGAGCGGCTCGCCGAGGAGATCGCCGGCGGCCTGCGGGAGCTCACGGGTGCGCGCGGCGTCGCCGTCAAGCTCGAGGCGTCACATCTCTGCACCGCGATGCGCGGCGTCGAGGAGCACGGCTCGGCGACCGTGACGACGGTCTGGCGCGGCTTGTACGACGAGGACGAGTCGCTACGCAGCGAGTTCCTCCTGCTTTCGCGGTGATCGACCCGTTCACCGTCCTCAGTGAGGACGACGACCTGCCGGAATGGGATCTGCCCGCCGAGATCAACCGGCTCTACGGGCGGCTCGGGCTCGCGGACGAGTGTCTCGTCGCAAACTTCGTCGAGTCCCTCGACGGCGTCGTCGCGATTCCCGGTGTCCCCCGCTCCCACGCGGTCGTCTCCGACGACAGCGAGGCCGACCGTTTCATGCTCGCTCTCCTCCGCGCGTGCGCGGACGTCGTGCTCGTCGGTGCCGGCACGCTCGCCGCGTCGCCGGCGGGGACGTGGCGCGTCGACAAGGCGTATCCGGAGGCCGCTGAGTCGTTCGCCGAGCTTCGGGCTGCTCGCAGCGTGGCGGAGCAGCCCCGCGTTGCCGTCGTCACGTCGGGTCTCTCCTTCGTCCCGTCCCACCCCGTGCTGGAGGCCGGCGCGATCGTCCTCACGACCGAGGCGGCGGCTCCGGGAATTGCCGACGCCGTGTCGGAGGCCACCGAAGTCGTCGCCGTCAACGACGGCGCCAGCGTCGACCTCCGCGCCGCCGTTGCCGCCCTGCGCGAGCGCGGCCACGGCGTGATCGTCTCGGAGGCCGGCCCGACGCTCTTCGGTCAGGTGGTCGCCGCCGCACTCGTCGATGAGCTCTTCCTCACCGTCTCGCCGCTCCTCGCGGGCCACGCGCTCGCCAAGCGCCTCAACCTCGTCGAAGGAGTAGAGCTCCTCCCGGACCGGCGCGTCGCCTGCCGTCTCCGGTCGGCGCGCACGAACGGCTCGCACCTCTTCCTGCGCTACGCGCTCTAGCCGAGCCGCTTGTAAAGGCGGTCGATCAGCTCGGGCATCGCCTCGAGCCGCTCGGTGATGCTCCGGAGCCGGAATTCGCGAAAGTGCTCCGGCTCGACTTCAAGCGCGCCGGCGAGCGTCGTGACGACGTCGTTCGACGGGACGGGACGGTTGCCGTGGACGAGGTGGTTGAGATAGCCGGCCGAAAGGCCGGTGCGCGACGCGAGCTGGCGGTACGTGACCCCCTGCTCGTCCATCAGTCGCTCGACGGTCGCACCGAAGAGCTCCTCGCTGAATCGTCTCCGCTTGGCCATCAGGCCACCTCCTTGCCGAGGTCGGCAACATCTAAGCGTTTCTCGTCGCCGCTCGCACGGTCGCGGACGTCGACCTTGCCGTCTTCGAGGCTCTTCTTCCCCGCAGTCACGCGGATCGGGCAGCCGATCAAGTCAGCGTCGGCGAACTTCTCCCCCGCGCGCTGGTCGCGGTCGTCGAGGAGAACGTCGAGGCCCGCGGCGGAGAGCGTCTCGGCCGCCTGTTGCGCGATCTCCTCGGCTCCCGCCAGCACGACGACATGCGCGTCATACGGCGCGATCGACCGCGGCCACACGATCCCGTTCTCGTCATGGCTCTGCTCGACGGCGGCCGCCATCACGCGCCCGAGCCCGATGCCGTAACTCCCCATTACCAGGGCCTTCTCCCGCCCATCCTCATCGAGGAAACGTGCGCCGAGCGGCTCCGAGTACTTCGTGCCAAGTTTGAAGATGTGGCCGACCTCGATCGAGCTCTCGAAACGGAGCGTGCCGCCACACATCGGGCACGTGTCGGTCGCGGCGGACTCACGGAGATCGGCGAACTCGGGCTCGTAGTCGCGACCGGCCTCGACGCCCCGCAGGTGGAAGCCGTCGCGGTTCGCGCCCGCGACGTACTGCCCCTTCTGGAGCGCGAAGTCAGCGACGATCCTCCCGGAGAAGCCGATCGGCCCGAGCGAGCCTCCCGCAGCGCCGAACGCCTCCTTGATCTGCTCGTCGGTCGGCGGCCAGAGAGGCTCGCCGAACGCCGCCGCGAGCTTCGCCTCCTCCAGCCGGTCGTCGCCGCGGATGAGGGCGAGAACCATCGTCCCGTCCTGCGTGACGTGCGGCATTGCCTTCGACGTGGCGCCGGGATCGATTCCGAGCAACTCGGCGAGACCGTCGATCGTCGTCACTCCGGGCGTGGCGACCTCCTCGGGCGCGCCGAGCGCGTCGGGAAGCGTCGCTGCGCGCGGGATCGTGCGCGCGACCTCGATGTCCGCCGCGAAGTCGCCGTTCTCGCAGAAGACGATGACGTTCTCCCCCGCCTCCGCCGGCGCGAGGAAGTCGCGCGACTCGGAGCCGCCCATCATCCCGGGCTCCGCCTCGACGTCGTACGCCTTCACGCCGCAGCGCTCGAAGATGCGCGCGTACGCGCGCTGGTGCGCCTCGAACTGCGCGTCGAGGCCCGGCTCGTCGCGGTCGAACGAGTAGGAGTCCTTCATCACGAACTCGCGCACGCGGATCAGGCCGCCGCGCGGGCGCGGCGCATCGCGCTCCTTGATCGAGAAGTGGTAGAGCAGCGTCGGCAGCTGGCGGTAGCTCTGCAGCTCGCGCGCATGGAACGTGGCCGTCTCCTCATGGGTCAAAGGCAACACGTAGTCGGCGCCCTTGCGGTCCTTGAGCCGGAAGATCTCGTCGATGTAGTCGCGCCCGGTCTGCTTCCAGAGCTCGAACGGCGTGAGCACCGGCATCAGCATCTCCTGGCCGCCGATCGCGTCGATCTCCTCGCGGATGATCTGCTCGACCTTCTGGTGCACGCGCCAGCCGAGAGGGAGGAAGCTCCAGAGCCCCGCGCCGACCTGGCGGATGAAGCCGCCGCGCACGAGCAGCTGGTGCGACGCGGCCTCGGCGTCGGCGGGCGGCTCGCGCAGGGTCGGAAGAAACAGCTGCGAAGCTTTTGCGATCATCAGGTGTCGTCTGACCCTAGTCGAGCGGGATCATCGAGGCCTCAGCCATTGCCAGGGCCGCAGGCTTTGCCATCTTGAGCCGCTTCGGCCGGTTCATGCCGTCGGCGATCCACTTGTCGATCTCGGCGAACAGCTCGTCGATAAGGACTTTCGACTCGACCTTCTTCAAGACACGGCCGTGCGCGTAGATGAAACCGACGTCGCGGCCGCCGGCGATCCCGAAGTCCGCGTCCCCCGACTCGCCCGGGCCGTTCACGGCGCACCCGAGCACCGCGACCTCGAACGCCTGCGGATACTCCGCGAGGCGCCGCTCGACCTCCTCCGCGAGCGTGTGCACGCCGACGTTGTCGCGGCCGCACGACGGGCACGCGATCATCACCGGCCCGCGCTCGCGCAGGTTCAGCGCTTTGAGGATCTCGAACGCCGTCTTGGGCTCCTCGACCGGGTCCGATGAGAGCGAAACGCGAATGGTGTCGCCGATCCCCTCCGCGAGCAGCGTCCCGATGCCGACGGCGCTCTTGATCGAGCCGGCGAAGACCGTGCCCGCCTCGGTGACGCCGAGATGGAGCGGGTAATCGACCTTCTCGGAGAGCATCCGGTACGCGCGGATCATCGTCGGCACGTGGCTCGACTTGACCGAGATCTTGAAGTCGTAGAAGTCGAGGCTCTCGAGCAGGCGCACCTCCTCGAGCGCGGCCTCGACGAGCGCCTCGGCCTGGTCTTTCTGCGCGAGCTCCTCGAGATGCTTCGGAAGCGAGCCGGAGTTCGCGCCGATCCGCATCGGCGTGCCTTTCGCCTTCGCGGCGCGCACGACCTCCGCGACCTTGTCCGGGCCGCCGATGTTTCCGGGATTGATACGAACGGCGGCGACGCCCTGCTGGATCGCCTTCAGCGCGAGGCTCGCGTTGAAGTGGATGTCCGCAATGATCGGCACCGGCGAGAAGCGGACGATCTTCGAAAGCGCCTCGGCGTCCTCCGTCTTCGGAACGGCGACGCGCACGATCTCGCACCCGGCAGACGCAAGCTCGGCGATCTGCGCTGTCGTCGCGGGAACGTCGTGGGTCTTCGTCGTCGTCATCGACTGGACGACGACGGGTGCGCCACCGCCGATCTTGACGCTGCCAACCGTTATCTGGCGCTTGCTGGCCATCTGCAACCAGTGTACGGACGGCCTATCCGAAGATGTGACGCGTGTCGTTATGGAACGCGATCACGAAGACGAGCAGGATCAGCATGAGCCCAACGAGCGAGACGCGCTCGTAGACCTCTCGCGCAAGCGCACGCCGGCGGACGCCCTCGATCAGCGAGAAGAGGATGTGACCGCCGTCGAGCGGCAGGAGCGGGATGAGGTTGAGGAGCGCCAGCGACATGCTCACGAGCGCGAGGATCCGGAAGTACCACGCGACGCTCACGCGCAGCGCGGCGGCCGAGTAGCGGCTGATTCCGACGACCGTCGTCAGGTGGGCGTGGGAGTGCGTCTTGAAGAGGGCCGCGATGCCGGTGAACGTGCTCGAGGTGATCGTCCAGAGATCGGAGGCCGCCGCCCTCGCGGACCTTCCGACCGGATACGGAATCGCCTTGGCGAGCGATACGAAGCCCCAGATCCAGCGGTGATCTTCCCGCCGCGGCGCGCGCGGGCCAAGCGTGACGAGGTGACCGTCCCGCTCGACGGTCACGGTGATCGGGCGTCCGTCGCTCGCCTCGATCGTTTGGGCGACGGTCTCGAAATCGACCTTGCGGCCGTCGATTGCCCTGATCACATCGCCCGCCCGCAGGCCTGCCGCGGCGGCGGCAGTCTTGGGATAGACCTGCGCCACCTCCGCTGCCGACCTGTCGGTCGTGACGCCGGCCACCGAATACACGACGAAGAGGATCAGGAACGCAACGAGGACGTTCGCGGCCGGGCCGGCGGCGATGACGGCGACGCGCTTCCACGTCGGGGCGCGCCAGTACGCGTCGGGCGCCGTCCCCTCCTCCACGTCGCGCAGCGCTCGCATCGCGGTACGACGGGCGCGCGCGGAGATCCGCGCAGCGCCGACCTCCTGCTCGAGCTGCGCATAGGCGGCGCGGGCGGCGCCGTAATCCTCGGCGGTCAGTGCGCGGCGCACGTGGCGCGCGGCCAGCGCGAGCGACGGGTCCTCCTCGATCGCCGGCTCGAGCAAGATCTGTACGTCGCGGGCCGCCGGCCGATGCATGCCGGGAAGCCGCACAAATCCGCCCAGGGGAATTGCTCCGATCCCGTACTCGATGCCGCGCCGCTTGATCTTCACGAGCGCGGGCGGGAAGCCGATGTAGAAGCTCCGCGGCCGCATCCCGACGAGTAGCGCGACACTGAAGTGGCCAAGCTCGTGGATGAAAACGATCGCGACGAGCCCGGCGATGACGACGACCCAGATCATGCGGCCGCCAACGTACCTTCCGCAGTCGCCCGTGCGGCGCGGTCGACTTCGATCAGGTCGTCGAGATCGCGCACCGACTCGTCTCCAACCGCGGCCAGTGCTCCGCCGACGACTTCGGCGATCGCGAGGAACGGCAGCCGCCCGGCGAGGAAGGCCGCGACAGCGACCTCGTTCGCGGCATTGAAGACGCACGGCGCCGCACCGCCCTTCTCCCCCGCCTCCCGCGCGAGCGCAAGCATCGGGAACGTGTCGACATCGGGCGCGGAGAACTCGAGCGTGAGCGATGTCAGGTCGAGCGGCGCGAGCGGAGTCGCTGCGCGCTCGGGATACGTGAGTGCGTACGAGATCGGAACGCGCATGTCGGGATAGCCGAGGTGCGCGAGCGCGGCGCCGTCGCGGAAACGAACGAGGGAATGAACGACGGACGTCGGCTGGATCGCGACGTCTATCTGCCCATACGGAACACCGAACAGGAAGTGCGCCTCGATCAGCTCGAGCCCCTTGTTCGCAAGCGTCGCGGAGTCGATCGTGATCTTCGGGCCCATGCGCCATGTCGGATGCGCAAGCGCCTGCTCGGGCGTGACGTCCTCGAGCTCGGCGCGCGTGCGGCCGCGGAACGGCCCGCCTGAACCCGTGAGTACGAGCGTGTCGATCTGCTCGTCGCTCCGACCCTCGAGACACTGGAAGATTGCGGAGTGCTCGCTGTCGACCGGCAGGATCCGGCCTCCGCCCCGCTCGTGTGCGGCGAGCGCGAGGTCACCGGCGGCGACGAGACTTTCCTTGTTGGCGAGCGCGAGGTCGACGCCGCGCTCGAGCGCCCAGAGCGTCGCGTGGATCCCCGCGAAGCCGACGACGGCGTTGAGGACGACGTCCGGCTCGGCGCGGTCGAGGAGCTCGGTGAGATCGCCGCCGACCTGTTTCAAGGGAGCAGAAACAGAGTCGAGCGGCGTCGAGCCGGACGCGGCGGCGCAGAGCTCGAGCCCGGAGTGAGCCTCGATGATCTCAATCGCCTGGCGGCCGATCGAGCCGGTAGCGCCAAGGAGAGCAACGCGCTTCACGTGCTCAGTGTACGAACGAAAATCAGTGGAAGCCGAACGCGCGGACGACGAAATACGCGGCCGGAGCTGCGAAGAGGAGCGCGTCGACGCGGTCGAGGACGCCGCCGTGGCCGCCGAGGAGCCGTCCCGTGTCCTTCACGTCGAGATCGCGCTTGAGGGCCGACTCGAAGAGGTCGCCGACGACCGCAGCTGCGACGATCACGATCCCGAGTACGACGGACTGCAGCGCCGAAAGGTAGTGGTGCCGTGTGTCGTAGAGCGCCACGAAGGTGACGAAGATCCCGGCTATCGCTCCGGCGATGAGCCCCTCCCATGTCTTCTTCGGTGAGAGGCGCGGCGCGAGCTTGTGCCGTCCGGCGACGCGACCGACGAGGTATGCCACCGTGTCGGCCGCGAACACGGCGAGCACGACGGTGAAGGCGATCAGGCGGCCTTCCGTGTGCATCTCGCGCAGCACGAGGAGCGAGCCGAGCCCGAGCCCGATCCAGGCCGAGCCGAGGATGGTCGACCCGACGGCAGCCGTCGTGGGCGCGCGGGTCTCAGCGGCCGCATTGAGGAGAAACGCAAGGACGAACGTCGCGGCGAAGCCGCCGAGCAGCCACTCGACTCTGCCGCTCTCGGCGCCGATCAACGCGAGCAATACGCCGAAGTAGACGGCAGGCGCGAGCGGGCGGAGCTGCTTCGCCGTCGTCACGAACTCGTGGACGGCGATGCACGCGGCCACGGCGACCAGCGCAAAGAGCCACCACCCTCCGAGCCAGAGGAGCCCGAGCACGAGCGGCAGCCCAACGATTGCGACGAGGATCCGAGAGACAAAATTGCTCATAACGGGTGCTGGAGTTTCGTCGATTGCGGTCATCTGCCGCCGAATCTACGCCTGCGGCTGGCGTACTCGTCGATCGCGGCACGCAATTCGTCGGGCCCAAAGTCCGGCCAGAGCGTTTCGGTGAAGACGTATTCGGCGTACGCGGACTGCCAGAGGAGGAAGTTCGAGACGCGCTGCTCGCCCGAAGTTCGGATCACGAGATCGGGGTCCGGCATCTCGGGCTCGTACAGCGCCGCGCCGAGCGCGGACTCGTCGATCTCCTCCGGGTCGACGCCCGACTCCGCAAGCCGCCGCGCAGCATCGACGAGCTCGGCGCGGCCGCCGTAGTCGAACGCGATCCAGAGCCCGAGGCGCGAGTTCGACGCGGTCGCGCTCTCCAGGACGTCCATCTTCTCTCGGAGCCAAGCCGGCGCCCGGTCGCGCCGGCCAACGAACCGAGCGCGAACGCCTTGCTTCGCGAGGTCAGGCATCTCGCGGTCGATCGTCTCGCCGAAGATCTCCATCAGCGCCCCGACCTCGTCGGGAGAGCGGCTCCAGTTCTCGGTCGAGAACGCGTAGACGGCGAGAGACTCGATGCCGAGGTCGATCGCCTCCTCGACCACGGGCCGCAGAGCGCGCGAGCCGGCCCGGTGCCCCTCGGCGACGGAGACGCCGTGGGTCTCGGCCCAGCGGCCGTTCCCGTCCATGATGATCGCGACCGCGTGCGCGACCTCGGGGAGCTGTCCTTCCGGAAACACGTCGGCGCCCAGGACGGAAGCCGTCAGACTTCCATCACCTCGTCTTCCTTGTGCTTGAGGAGCTCGTCGATCTGCTTCGTGTGCTCGGCGGTGAGCTCGTCGACGCGACCTTCGGCGCGGTGCTCCTCGTCCGCTCCGATCTCGCCGTTGTCGACGAGCTCCTTGAGATGCTTCATCGTGTCGCGGCGGATGTCCCGTACCGCGACCCGGTGCTCCTCCGCCATGTTGCGGACGATCTTGACGAGATCCTTCCGGCGCTCCTCCGTGAGCTGCGGGATCGGGAGACGGATGAGCTTGCCGTCGTTCGACGGCGTCAGGCCGAGATCGGACTCCATGATCGCCTTCTCGATCGCCTTGATCGAGCCCGGATCGAACGGCTGCACGGTGAGCATCCGCGGCTCGGGGACGTTGACCGTCGACAGCTGCCGGAGCGGCGTCAGCGTGCCGTAGTAGTCGACGTCGACCCGATCGAGGAGCGACGCCGACGCGCGGCCCGTGCGCACGGTCGAGAACTCCGTCTTCGCGTGCTCGACCGATTTCGCCATCTTGTCCTTCGCAGTCGCCATGAGCTCGTCAGCGGTTGCCATGCGTCAGCCCTCCTGTTCTGGAGTCGAAATGATCGTGCCAACCTCCTCGCCTGCGACGACGCGCCCGACATTGCCTTCGGCGAGCTCGAAAACGTGGATCGCCAGGCGATTGTCCATGCAGAGCGATAGCGCCGTCGTGTCCATCACCTTGAGGCCGCGCTCGATGGCCTCGAGGTGGGTGATGCGCGGCAGGAACTCTGCGTCGGGGTTCTTGCGCGGGTCGCCGTCGTAGACGCCTTGGATTCCATGCTTCGCCATGAGGATCGCGTCGGCGCCGATCTCGAGCGAGCGGAGCGCCGCGGCCGTGTCGGTGGTGAAGAACGGATTGCCGGTGCCTGCCGCGAAGATCACGACGCGGCCCTTCTCGAGGTGCCGCATCGCGCGGCGACGGATGTACGGCTCCGCGACCTCGGACACGGTGAGCGCGGACATGACGCGGACGTCGGCCCCCTCCCGCTCGAATGCATCCTGAAGCGCGAGCGCGTTGAGGACGGTCGCGAGCATCCCGCCGTAGTCGGCGGTCGCGCGATCCATCCCACTGTCGGCCGCTTCCTTCAACCCGCGGTAGAAGTTCCCGCCGCCGACGACGATCGCGACGTCGACGCCCTCGCCGCGGATCCCGGCGACCTCCTTCGCGAGCGCGCGCGTGACGCCGGGGTCGATCCCGTAGTCGCGCGCGCCCATGAGCGCCTCGCCGGAGAGCTTGAGAAGAACCCGCCGAAAAGCCGATGCGCTCATCCAGCCAACGAGAACCGCTGGAACTCGAGCACGTCCGCTCCCGCTTCCGCGAGCACCTTGCCGACCGTCAGCGAGCCATCGTGGATCCACGGCTGATCGGTGAGGGCGCCACCGCGCTCGGCGAAGAACCGCTTGTTCAGCATGCCTTCGACGATCTTCTCACGGGCCTGCTCGGGCTTCGACTGCACTTCCTCCGAGTTGAGATAGATCTCGCGCTCGGCGTCGACCAGGTCGACCGGGACGTCTTCGCGCGCGATCCAGCGCGGATCGGACCACGAAATGTGCATCGCGAGATTGCGTGCGAGCTCGTCGTCTCCGCCGCGGACGTTGATGAGGACTCCGAGCTTGTTCGCCGGCGGATGGACGTAGGCGGCGAGGCGGGCGTTCTCGACGGGCTCGAAGCGCGCCGCGCCGGTGACCGCGATGTTCTCGCCGAGTTTGGCCGACAGCTCGACGCGCTCGTCCTCGAGCGATCCAGAGGCGTCGACTCCGCCTTCGTGGACGGCGCGCAGGACCTTCTCGGCGTACGCCTGGAACTCGTCGCTCTTCGAGACGGGCTCGGTCTCGCATCCGACCGCCACCATCGTCCCGTGGGAACCGTCGTCGGAGAGCATGTAGCCGACGAGGCCCTCGGTCGTGGCGCGATCCGCGCGCTTCGCGGCGCTCGCCATCCCCTTCTCGCGGAGGAGGACGACGGCGGCTTCGATGTCGCCGTTCGTGTCCTGCAGCGCGCGCTTGCAGTCCATCATCCCCGTCCCCGTGCGCTCACGGAGCTCGCGGACGAGTTGGGCCGAGATCTCAGCCGGCATCGGTGGCCTCCTCGCTCTCCGGCGCGGGCGTCGCCTCGGGCTCGGCCGCTTCGGCGGCAGGCTCCTGCGCGGGAGGCTCCTCCGCCGCCGCTACGGGCTCCGCTTGGGCGACCGGCTCCGGCTGGGTCTCCTCGGCCGGCGCCGCCTCGAACTCCTGAGGCGCGACCTTGTTCTTGCCGGCCTCGACAGCGTCGGCGAGGGCGCGGACGACGAGGTTGCAGGAGCGGATCGCATCGTCATTGCCCGGGATGACGTAGTCGGCCTCGTCGGGATCGCAGTTCGTATCGACGAGCGCGACGACGGGAATGCCGAGCCGGCGCGCCTCATGCACGGCGAGCGCCTCCTTCTTCAGATCGACGATCACGACCGCGTCGGGCTGCCGCCGCATGTCGGCGACGCCGCCGAGGTTCGCCTCGAGCTTCTCCAGCTCCTTCGCCATCGAGATGCGCTCCTTCGACGGCAGCAGATCCATCTGCCCCTCGTCGCGCAGGTGCCGCATCCCGTGTAGCCGGTCGATCCGGTCGGCCATCGTCCGCCAGTTCGTGAGGAGACCGCCGAGCCAGCGGTGGTTGACGTACGGCATGCCGGTGCGTTTCGCCTCGTTCTCGACCGCGTCCTGCGCCTGCTTCTTCGTGCCGACGAAGAGGACGGTGCCTCCGCGCTCGGCGACGTTGCGGAGAAACTGCTGCGCCTCGTCCAGCCGCTCAGAGGTCTGGGTGAGGTCGATGATGTAGATGCCGCCGCGCTCCGCGAAGATGAAGCGGCGCATCTTGGGGTTCCAGCGCCGTGTCTGGTGGCCGAAATGGACTCCGGCCTCCAGTAGCTCGCGCATGGAGACGTTAATGCTCGTTGTAGCCAAAGGAGCTCCTTCGATTCGTTGGTGTGTAGTGCGCCGGTCGGGGTCGAGGCGCACCGCTCATAGCGAGAGGCACACGCGCCACGGCTTGTCCGCCGGGGAGTGGGGATATGACCGGTCCAGGGTAGCTGTGCCCGGTCGAAGGAGCGCCGCCGGCCCAAATCGTCGCTTCTTGCGTGGAGCGCTTACGATCGGACGGTGTCTCCGGCGCCGGACATCGATCTCGTGGCCGCGTCGTTGCGCGCGGACGCAGGCGACCTGCGCGCATACGTCGAGGCGCTTGCGCGGAAGCTCGAGCAGTCGTTCCCCGGGGTCTGCAACGTTCGGCGTTCCGGGTTGCGCGGGAAGGGACCCGTCCGAGTGATCACGATCGCGCTCGGCGACGGCCGCTACGAGCTCGAGCACCACGACGGCTCCGTTGTCGCTCGGCGTTCGTCCGTCGTACGCGGTATCTCGTTGAAGAGTGAGGAGCTCGGTCTCGATCAATGGATCGACTCGCTGGCATCTCACCTGTTGGAAGAAGCCGAGCGCAGTGAACGGGGGCGACTTGCCCTGGAGAATCTCCTGACCCGAGCGACGCATGAGGAGGCAAGCTGATGGCGTACGACCCGCACTCGACCGAGGGCCTGACAGAACACGGCCAGGAACGGATCGCGGAGTTGCGAAGCGATCACCTGTTCACCAGCGACCTCTCCGTGAACGAGTTCCTGCTCGTTCGGGAGGCGGGGTTCGAGCCCCTCGGGTTCGTGGTCGGCTCGTGCATCTACCACATCGGCTTCCAGCAATCGCGCTTCAACCAGAGCCAGGAGATGGCGGTGCTGTCGCAGGCGATGTACAGCGCCCGCGAGCTGGCGATGACGCGGATGGAGGAGGAGGCCGACCAGCTCGGAGCGGACGGGGTCGTGGGTGTCCGGCTCGAGATCGGTCGCTACGACTGGGGTCCGGATCTGGCGGAGTTCATCGCGATTGGCACCGCGATCAAGCACCGGGAGGGTGTCGTGCACCGCGCGCCGAACGGCCGGCCGTTCACGAGCGACCTCTCGGGACAGGACTTCTGGACGCTCCTGAAGAGCGGCCATCGGCCGCTCGGAATGGTGATGGGTTCATGCGTCTACCACGTCGCTCACCAGTCGATGTGGAAGGCGATGAAGAACGTCGGCCAGAACGTCGAGATGGAGAACTTCACGCAAGCGCTCTACGACGCGCGCGAGCTCGCCATGGAACGCATGCAGACCGAGGCCAAGCGGCTGGAGGCAGAAGGCATCGTCGGCGTACAACTCGTGGAGAAGAGCCACGGCTGGGGTAGCCACGTCATCGAGTTCTTCGCCGTCGGCACGGCCGTCGCGCCCGTCGAAGGAGCCCAACCGGCACCGACGCCGGGAGTGGTCCTGGGACTCAACTAGCGCACCCGGGCACGCATGCTCGTCGTCGGCTAGTCGCGGCGACGCGCTGCTGCGAGCGCTGACGCAAGGTCCGGCGGCAGCGGCGCCGTGACGTCGATCTCCTCGCCGGTGACGGGATGCGTGAAAGCGAGCCGCGTTGCGTGCAGGAACTGCCGCTCGAGCCCGAGCGCGCCCGCCTTCCCGTATGTCGGGTCGCCCGCGACGGGGAGGTCGATCGCCTCGAGGTGGACGCGGATCTGGTGCGTCCTCCCCGTCTCGAGCCGCACGCGCAGCAGCGCGTAGCCGTCCAGCAGCTCCTCGAGCTCGAAGTGCGTGACCGCCCCGCGCGGAGAGTCGGTGTCGAGGGAGTGCCTCAGGCGGTCGCGGCGGTCCCGGCCGATCGGGGCGTCGATCGTGCCGCTCCGCGAGCGCGGCTTGCCGACGACGAGGGCGAGGTACTCGCGCACGAGTTCGCGGCGCTTCACGAGTTGCTGGAGCTTCTTGTGCGCGTCTTCTGAGCGGGCGACGACCATCAAGCCGGACGTGTCGCGGTCGAGGCGGTGCACGATCCCCGGCCGCTCATCCTCCCCACCCTCGGCGCCGGCGAGCGCAAGGGCGTGCGCGAGCGTCCCACCGGCGTGTCCCGGCGCGGGATGCACGACGACGCCCGCCGCCTTGTTGGCGACGAGCAGATGCTCGTCCGCGTACGCGATCGTCAGCTCAGGCGGCGCGACCTCCGGAACGGCCACGACCGGTAGCGGCGTGACCTCGACCTGCTCCCCGCCCGCGAGTTTGTAGCTTTTACCAAGCGCCGTGCCGTCCACGACGACCACACCCGCCTCGAGCAACCGCTCGGCAGCGCCACGTGAGCCGACGTCGGGCAACGTCGCGAGCCAGCGGTCGAGGCGCATCCCCGCCGCCTCCGGCGGGACGGAGACGACGCTCACCCTCGGTCGGCCAGGACGAGCGCGGTGAGGAGGATTCCGACTCCGATCACGATGAAGCTGTCGGCGAGGTTGAACGCGGGCCAGTACCGGAAGTCGAGGAAGTCGGTCACGTGGCCAAGGCGGATCCGGTCGGCGAGATTGGAGACGCTGCCGCCGATCACAAGTCCGAGGGCGATTGGGAGAACGGGATGGCGGCCTCCCGAGCGGGCAAAGTACGCGAGCATCCACGTCACCGCGCCGGCGGTGAGGACGATGACCGCCGCGGTGGCGCTCGGGAAGAACCCGAACGCGATGCCGGAGTTCTGGACGTGCCGGATCCAGAACGGCCCAAGGATGTGAACGCCGGCGCCGAGCTCGAGGTTGGAGGCGACGACCCACTTCGTCACCTGGTCGGCGCAGATCGCCGCGAGCGCCACCGCCGTGAGAGACAGCCACTGGCCCCGCGTGGCCGCGAACGACCGGGTGGCGCGCGACACCGGCGTCAGAGCGTCCGTCGACGATCCGACACGGACGTCGAGCCTGCGAGCCGGCTCGCTCATCCGCCGGAGAGACGCGCGCAGTCGATGCAGAGAGACGCCCACGGCTGCGCCTCCATCCGCGCGACAGCGATCTCGTTGCCGCAGTTCGTGCACGTCCCGTACGTTCCGTCCTCGATCCGCGCCAATGCAGCGTCGATCTCCGCGAGCACTGCCTGTGAGTTCTCACCGAGTGTGTAGTCGATCTCGCGGCCGAGCGTGATCGAGGCGGTCTCACCGATGTCCTCGGTGTCGAGGCTGCCGCTGACCTCCTCGGCCTCGTCGTCGATCGAGCCGGGATGCCCGTCGCGCAGTCCGGCGATGGCGCGCTCGACCCGGCCGCGCTCGTCGACGAGAAGCTCACGGAAATGGACGGTGTCGATCGTGCTCAACGCCTCTCCTTCCTCTCACGTCCGCTTGAAGCTGCGGAGAGGCGTCGCTCGATCAGCCCCGGCCCGATGCCCGTCAGCTCGACGATTTTCTCCCGCGTGCCGTGACCGGAAACGAGAGTCAGAGCTGTGCGCGGCAGCGTAAGCGCCTCAGCGAGGAGACGCAGAACCGCTTCGTTCGCGCGCCCACGCTCGGGCGCCTCCGCAACGCGCACCTTCCACGCGTCGCCCTGCCGTCCCACGACGGCTGCGCGTCTCGCGCCGGGGCTGACGCGCAAGCGCAGACGAGTGGTCTCAGCGCCCATGGCGCCAAGTGTATGTCCGACTCAGGCAGGCGTCAGGCTGCGTCGGCGTCTGTGACCACGAGCCAGCCGCCTTCCTCCCCAGGGTTCTCGTCGAGGACGGCGGCCGCCTCGGTGAGCTGCGCGCGCAGGCGACGCGTCGCCGTGACCATGCGCTCGTTGTCGATCACGGCACGGCGTTGAAGCTCCCGTGCCTCGGCCTGCGCCTCCGTGAGGATGAGTTCCGCCTCGCGACGCGCGTGATCCCTCAGCTGCTCTGCAGCCTGCTCGGCCGAGACGAGGGTCGCCCGCAGCACGCTCTCGAGCTCGCGGAAGCGGGCAAGTTCCGCCTCGAGATGCTCGACCTTGTCGGCGAGATCGGCGCGCTCGCGCCAGACGTCCTCGAAGCTCGAGACGATCTCGTCGAACAGCCGCTCGGTCGGGTCGCGCCGATAGCCGCCGAGCAGCGTCTTGGGCGGTCGCATGTGTCTGATCTCTACTGGTGTGAGTGCCATGGCTTTGTCTCCCCTCTAGTGGAAGTGGTCGAGGATCCAGATGACGAGGCGGTTGATGGCGCCGAGGGCGAGGAACGCGATGATCGGCGAGAAGTCGAACGCCCCTGCCATCGGCAGTACACGTCGGAACAGCCGCAGGTACGGCTCCGAGACGTCGTGGACGAAGTGCTGAATCCGGTCGAGCGTCGGCGAGTACGGCAGTCGCACCCAGCTCATGAGGATGTAGGCGACGAGGACGATCCCGTAGAGGATGATGAAGACGTTGACGAAGGTCTCGACGCTCGAGATGACGTCTCCCAACGGCAACACGAAAATGGCCGCGACGCCCATCCGGCCCCGTTCGCTCCGAACGGGAGTTCTCCTCGCGCAAAAGGCTTAGGCCTGGTTGAAGAAGCCGCGCTCGAGCATCCGGGCGCGATCCTCGGCCGACAGCTCGACGTCGCGCGGCGTGAGGAGGAAGACCTTGTCTGCGATCCGCTGCATCCCGCCCTCGAGCGCGTATGTCAGACCGCTTGCGAAGTCGATCAGGCGCTTCGAGAGCTCCGCGTCGGCCGACTGGAGGTTGAGGATCACAGGGACGCCGTTCTTGTAGCGGTCGGCAACCTGCTGAGCGTCGTTGAAGCTACGCGGCAGGACGAGGTGGACCTGCGACGTTCCCGGCCCGCGCACCGCCTCGAGGTTGCGCGTCGCGCGCCGCTGATCGGTCAGGCGCGGGCGGACGACGCTCGTCCGCTGGGGACCCGGCGACGGCTCGGGATCTGTCCAGTCGTCGTCGTAGTCGCGCCGCGAGCGCGGCGCGGGCAGTTGCCGGACGTTGCGCCCGTATGGGTCGGGCGCCGGCTCCTCGTCCTCGTAGTACGCGTCCTCGTCCCAGTCTTCGTCATCGGCGATGCCGAAGTAGACGAGTGCGCGTTCCCAGACGTTGGCGAGGCCCATCGGGCGAGGATGTTACTCCCGCCACAGGACGCTCCCGAGCCGCACGAAGGTCGCTCCTTCCTGCGCAGCGACGCGGAAGTCCTGGCTCGTGCCCATCGACAACTCCCGCAGGCCGTGGAGCTCTGCGAGCTCGCGCAGACGGCGGAAGTACGGGCGCGAGTCTTCCGGGTCGACGGTCGCCGGGGGCATCGTCATAAGGCCTCGCACGTCCGCGTAGAGCTCGAGCAGCGCCGGCAGCTCGTCGGGCGCCACGCCCGACTTCGTCGGCTCGCCCGAGAGGTTGACCTCGACCAGCGCGGGGATCGAGAGCTTGCGCGCGGCGGATTCGGACGAGAGCGAATGACAGAGCTCGCAGATCTCGCTCACGACCGGGGCCTTGCGGCTCTGCAGATGTCCGATGAAGTGCCAGCGGAACGCGTTGCCGTACGCGGCGTGCTTCGCCTCGAGATCCTGCGCGCGGTTCTCCCCCACGACCTCGATGCCGGCGTCGGCGAGCACCGCCATGTCCTCGAGGGTCACGTACTTCGTCGCGGCGACGATCGTGACGCGTTGCCCGAGCTCATCGCGGATGCGCTCGTAGCGCTCACGGACCTCAGCCGGGGACGTAGGCGATCACTCCCTGACGGCCGGTCACGCCGTTGTCGCGGCGATGGGAGAAGAACGTGTCCGGCTCGCACGAGGCGCAGCGGTCGAAGCGATCGACGCGTGCGACACGCGCCTCGCGGAGCGCACGCTCGGCGCTCGTCCAGAGGTCGAGCTTGCGACCGTGCATGACGTCGTCGCCGAAGCGCTCGCGGTACGGCGCAGCGACGTCCTCCCCCACCTCGTAGCAACACGGCCCGATCGCGGGGCCGATCGCAGCCGCGATCGCGCCGCGGCCGAGCGCCTTGACGCCCGCCTCGACGATGCCGTCGAGCAAACCCTTCCAGCCGGCATGCAGAAGCGCGACCGCCGGCGTGCCGTGTGTTCGGACGAGGACGATCGGCAGGCAGTCAGCGGACATCGCGAGGAGCGGGACGTCCGGCTCGTCGGTCCACAGACCGTCCGCGCGCTCCCCTCGCTGTCCCGGCGCGGCGCGAACGACGCGATTTGAGTGCACCTGGTGGTTGTGCGCGAGTCGCCCGATGTCCGCGCCAAGCCGGGCGCAGGCGATGCGCCTGTTCTCGCTGGCGCGCTGCGGGTCATCGCGGGTCATGACCCCAAGGTTGAGCGAGGCGTACGGCCCTTCGCTCACGCCGCCCAGCCGCGTCGTGAACCCGACGACGTAGCCGCCGATGTGCCAGCGGATCAACAGAGCTCCTTCGCGCGCGCGAGCAGCTCGTCTCGGGTGTTTAGCTCCGGATTGTCGAGGACGGCGTCGAGAAGCGTCCGGAGGGCACCGCCAAGCGCCGGGCCGGCGGTGAAGCCGATCTCGATGAGGTCGTCTCCGGTCACGGCGAGGTCTGCGATGCGGTGCGGGTTCGCGCGCTCGCGCTCAAGCCCTGCGGCGACCTCCTCGAGCACCGACTCATCGCGGTTCTTCGCGCGGAGATCGGCGAAGCGCATAGCGGTGATGTCGGCGGCGAGCTCGTCGCCGTGCTCCGCGAGATAACGCCGCAGCTCGCGCGGTTCGCGCGGCGCGGTCTCGGCGTGGAACGGATGCGCGCGGACGATAGAGACGACGCGGCTCACGAGACGTGAGGGATACCGGAGCCGTCGGAGGGTCTTCGCCGCGATCTCGGCACCGACGCGTGCGTGGCCTAGCGGATCGCCGTCGATCGGCTTACCGACGTCGTGGAAGAGCGCCGCGAGGCGCACCGCGAGCGCGTCTCCCGCGTCCGCACTCGCCTGGACAACGGCGAAGATGTGGTCGCTCAGGTACTCCGGGACGGCGCCGAACTCCGGGATCAGCTCGGCCAGGACGCCGGTATCGCGGGCGATCGCGAGCGCGCGCGCCGGCTCGCGTCCCAGGAGGAGCTTCGAAAGCTCCCCCATCCCGTCCGCTGCGAGGCCGCCGCCGATACGCTCGCCCGAGACGAGCTTCACGGCGGCCGCCTCCTCGCGCATCTGCTCGAGAAGCGTCTGATCCGGCTCGAAGCCGAGCTGGGAGACGAACCGGAGCGCGCGGATGATCCGCAGCGGGTCCTCGCGAAAGCTCTGCGGCGACACCGTCTTGAGGCGGCGCGCCTCGAGGTCGGCGCGGCCTCCGAGCGGATCGACGAGCTCCCCGGTCTCGAGCCGCCGCGCCATCGCGTTGACCGTGAAGTCGCGGCGACGCATGTCGTCCTCGACCGACAGCTCGGGGTCGGCGACGATCTCGAAGTCATGGCGGCCGGGACCGGTTGACACTTCCTTCCGCGGAGGAGCGAACTCGACTCCAACGCGTGTCAGCTCGCGGATCCGCTTGTCGCGCGGGATGAGTCGGACGCCGACGAGGCGGCCGCCGACGACGAGTTCCTCGACACGGCCATGCGGAGCGAGAGCCTCCCGCAGCTGCTCGGTGTCGACGCCGGGCACGAGAAAGTCCGCGTCCTTCGACTCGAGCCCGAGCAACTCATCGCGAACGGCGCCGCCGACGAGATACGCGTCGAGCCCGAGCCCGCGTACGTAGTTCTCGATCTCCTCCCGCATCCGGCCATTCTCGCCTCTACAGTCGGGCGGATGGACGAGGTGAGCCGGGCCTGGGACGAGCATGCGGAGAAGTGGATCGACTGGGCACGCAAGCCCGGCCACGACAGCTACTGGATCTTCCACCGAGACGTCTTCCTCGAGCTCGTGCCGCCCCCGAGCGGGCGGACGCTCGACCTCGGCTGTGGCGAAGGACGGTTCTCGCGTCATCTCGTCGCGCTCGGCCACGATGTCGTCGGCGTCGATGCCTCGCCGACGTTGCTCGCCGCCGCGCGGGCGGCCTCGCCGGAGATCGAGGTATACGAGGCGGACGCGGCCGCGCTGCCCCTGCCGGATTCGTCGTTCGGGCTCGTCGTCGCGTTCATGTCGCTCCAGGACGTCGACAACTTCGAGGACGCCATCCGCGAGTGCGCACGGGTGCTCTTCCCTGGCGGCCGGCTGTGCCTGGCCATCGTCCACCCGATCAACTCCGCCGGCACGTGGGATCGCGACGACGGAGGCAGCCCGCTCGTGATCGCGGGCTCGTACTTCGACTCGTTCTCCTACGTGGAGACGGCGGAACGGGACGGGCTCGAGATGACGTTCACGAGTATCCATCGCCCGCTCGAGGCGTACGCCGAAGCGCTCGCCGGCGCCGGCTTCGTCATCGAGCGTCTGCGCGAGCCCCGGCTCCCCGATCACGCAATCCGCCGCGAGCGGTCACCGCGTTGGCAGCGCCTCCCGCTTTTCCTCCACGTGCGGGCACTGAAGCCGACTGGCTAAAGCAGCGTGGCCGATCGGATTCTCGTGTACGGCGTCACCGGCTCGGGGAAGACCAGACTCGCCGAGCGCATCTCAGACGCGACGGGCCTTCCCTGGCACGCCGTCGACGATCTGACCTGGGAGCCTGGGTGGGTCGAGGTTCCCGAGGACGAGCAGCGGAGGCGGATCGCCACGATCTGCGCAGAGGAGCGATGGGTGCTCGACACCGCCTACGGGCGATGGATCGACATCCCGCTCGCACCCGTCGAGCTGATCGTCGCCCTCGACTTCCCGCGCTGGCTCTCGCTCTCCCGGCTGCTCCGCCGCAGCGTCGCGCGCGCCGTCGACGGCAAGCCGATCTGCAACGGAAACCGCGAGTCGTTCCGCAATCTCGTCTCCCGGCAGTCGATCATCGCCTGGCACTTCAGGTCGTTCAACCGGAAGCGGCGGCGCATCCGAGCATGGGACGCCGATCCGGACGGGTTCGAGGTCGTGCGGCTAACGTCGCCGCGCGAGGTCGAGCGGTGGCTCGCGACGCTGCAGCCGGCAAGCTAGAGCAACGCTACGGCCTCGATCTCGACGAGCGCTCCCGACGGGAGCTTCGCGACCTCGACCGTGGAGCGCGCCGGCGGGCGATCGCCGACGTGCTGCGCATACACGGAGTTCATCGCCTGAAAGTCGTCGAGGTTCTGGAGGAACACCGTTGTCTTGACGAGGCGGTCGAGGCCGCTTCCCGCCTCAGCGAGGATTGCGGCGAGGTTCGCGAAGATCTGCTCGGTCTGCTCCTCGATCCCTCCCGAGATCGCTGTGTCGCCGGGCTTCAGCCCGAGCTGGCCCGAGACGAAGACGAGGCCGTTCGCGGCGATCGCCTGCGAGTACGGCGCTCCCTGGAACGGCGCCGGGGCGCTCTCGGTCCGAACGACCGCCTTCTCGCTCACTCGCTTCCTCCGATCGGTTCGCATGCCTGGGCCAGCGCGGCGCCGAGCGCCTTGAAGATCGCTTCGAGCACGTGCGAGCTGTCGGTGCCGTCGAGCAGCCGGACGTGGAGTACGAGCCCTGCGTGCGAGGTGAGCGTCTCGAGGAACCGCCGTGCGACATCGGTGCCGAGGCCGCCGATCCGGGCATCCGTCAGGTCGACGTTCGTGACGAAGAGCGGCTCGTCGCTCCGCTCGAGCACGACGTGGGCGAGCGCCTCCGCGGAGGCGAGCGACTGGGAGCCGTATCCGCGCGCGTGCGCCTCCCGCAGCGGACGCGTGAGCGCGGCGCCGAGCGCAGCGCCGGCGGCGTCGACTTCGGCCTCCGCGTCGCCCGGCTCGATGTCGAGGACGAGGTCGAACCGCGCCGTCTCGGCGAGCCGCGCGAGAAGACTGTTGAGGACGGGCAGACCGGTCTCGACATGCGCGACTCCGCGGCCGTGGACGTCCAAGCGGACGCCCGCCGCGGCGTTCGCCGTCACGCGTCGACCCGCTCGATCTGCGCGCCGACCGCGCGGAGGCGCTCGTCGATCCGCTCGTAGCCGCGGTCGATCTCGCCGACGTTGCCGATCACCGACTGGCCGCTGGCGCAGAGCGCGGCGATGAGCATTGCCATGCCCGCACGGATGTCAGGACTCGTGAGCCGCTGGCCGTAGAGACGGGTCGGACCGCTGACGACTACGCGGTGCGGGTCGCACACGATGATCCGCGCGCCCATCGACACGAGCTTGTCGACGAAGAACAGCCGGTTCTCGAACATCTTCTCGAAGACGAGGATCGTCCCCCACGCCTGCGTCGCGACGGCAACGGCGATCGACGTGAGGTCGGCCGGGAACGCAGGCCAGGGGCCGTCCTCGATCTTCGGCACCTGGTCGCCAAGATCGTTCTGGATGACGAGCTCCTGGCTCGGCGGCACGCGCAGCGAGTTGTCGCCGAGCTCGACGTCGATCCCAAGCCGCCCGAACGCGGTGAGGATCGAGACCATGTCCGTCGTCCGCACGCCGTCGATCGTGAGATCGCTGCCCGTGACCGCCGCGAGGCCGATGAAGCTGCCGACCTCGACGTGCTCCGGCGCGATCGCCCACTCCCCGCCGCGGAGCTTCTCGACGCCGTGGATGCGAAGGACGTTCGACTCGATCCCGTCGATCTCGGCGCCGAGCGAGACGAGGAAGCGGCACAGATCCTGCACATGCGGCTCGCACGCGGCGTTGCCGATCACCGTCTCGCCGGGCGTGAGCACCGCGGCCATGATCGCGTTCTCGGTCGCCATGACGCTCGCCTCGTCGAGAAAGATCTGCGCGCCGACGAGGCCGTCCGTCTCCATCTCGTAGCGGCTGTCGATCTCGATGCGTGCGCCGAGGCGTTCGAGTGCGTGGATGTGTGGATCGAGGCGGCGGCGGCCGATCACATCTCCGCCGGGGGGCGGCACGCTCGCCTTGCCGAGCCGCGCGAGCAGCGGGCCTGCGAGGAGGAACGACGCCCGGATTCGCGCCGCGAGCTCCGCGTCGACCTCGGGAGAGGAGACGCCCTCCCCGTGGATCCGCACCTCGTTCGTGCCCGTCCATTCCGCAGTCGCGCCTGTGCCGGCGACGAGCTCGAGCATCGTCTCGACGTCGCGGATGCGCGGTACGTTCGTCAACGTCACGGGCTCGTCGGTCAGCAGGCACGCGGCGAGGATCGGTAGCGCGCCGTTCTTGTTCCCCGACGCCCGGATGTGGCCGTGCAGGGGGTTTCCGCCCTCGATCACGAGAGCCTGTGGCACGGTCTTCACGGACATCGGACACTAGGATAGACGGGCCGTGGAGCCGACCCGCGAACGCGCATGGGAGACCCTGACGCGCTACACCAAGAGCGAGTCGCTTCGGCGCCATGCGCTCGCCGTCGAAGCCTCGACCGCCGCGTACGCGCGCAAGCTCGACGGCGACGAGGAGCTCTGGCGCGTCGCCGCGCTTCTCCACGACTTCGACTACGAGATGCACCCGACGCTCGACAAGCATCCGCAGGACGGGGCGCCGATTCTCCGCGACGAGGGGTATCCGGAGGAGGTGATCGAGACGGTTCTCTCCCACGCCGAGCACCTTGGGTTGCCGCGCGACACGCCGCTCAAGAAGGCGCTCTTCGCGTGCGACGAGCTGAGCGGCTTCATCCACGCGTGCGGGCTCGTCCGCCCGACGGGGCTCGAGGGCCTCGAGCCGAAGTCCGTGAAGAAGAAGCTCAAGCAGCCGTCGTTCGCCGCCGGCGTCCACCGCGAGGACGTCTACAAGGGCGCCGAGGAGCTCGGAGTCGACCTCGACGACCACATCCGCACGATCGTCGAGGCGCTGCAGCCGATTGCGGCCGAGCTCGGCCTGCCGGGCTAGGCCCGTCGATGCCGGAATACGTCCCCGGCGTCGAACTGTCGCGCGCGTTCTACGCGGAAGTGGTGGCGCCGCTGATCGGCGACGTTCCCCACGCCGCCGCGTTCCTCGGTTGGGGATCCGATGTGATGGGCTTCGACACCCTCCGTTCGACCGACCACGGCTGGGGACCGCGTCTGCAGGTGTTCGTCTCGGTCGAGGACACCGCGCCTCTCGCGGAGCTGATTGCAACGGGGTTGCCCGCGGAGTTTCACGGTTGGCCGACGCACTTCGGCTGGGATAACAGGCCGGTCAAGCACCACGTCGAGGTCACGACGCTCGCCGAGTGGCTCCGCGGCCGGCTCGGATTCGACGCGACTGAAGGAGTGTCGCTCCAGGCGTGGTTGAGCACGCCGCAGCAGCGCCTGCTAGAAGTGACCACGGGTGCCGTCTTCCACGACGATCGAGGCGAGCTCACCGCGGCAAGGGAGCTGCTCGCCTGGTATCCCGATCAGGTGTGGCTGTGGCTCCTCGGCTGCCAGTGGCGACGCCTGTCGCAAGAGGAGCACTTCGTCGGCCGGACGGCGGAGGTGGGCGACAAGCTGGGATCGCGGTTGCTCGCCGGACGACTCGTGCGCGACCTGATCCGGTTGGGCTTCCTCATCGAGCGCCGCTACGCGCCGTACAGCAAGTGGCTCGGATCCGGGTTCGCGCAGCTCGATGCGCACTCCGAGTTGGCGCCTGTCCTCCTCGAGGTGCTCGGGGCGGACACGTACGAGCAACGCGAAGCGGCTCTCGTCTCTGCGGTCGAGGCGCTCGCCGTGCGGCACAACGCTCTCGGGGTCACGGCACCGGTGGATCCGTCCGTCCGCCCGTTCCACAGCCGACCGTTCCTCGTTCTCGACTCGAACAGGTTTGCCAACGCCTGCTTCGAACGCGTCACCGACCCGTGGCTCAAGAGCTTGCAGCCGGTCGGAGCCATCGATCAGTTCGTGGATTCGACCGACGTACTGAGCGACCCGGAGCGCTTCGCGCCATTGGGAAGCATCTACAGGACGTGGGCAGAAGGGGAGAGTCCCTCTTAGCGAAGTTTCATCGTCCTCTCATTGCGTCCATATGCACGCGGAGTTGGATGCGCCGCATGGGACGCGTCCGCATCGACGTCGCCGTCGCGCTCGCGACTTTCGCGGGGCTCTGCATCGCGGTGCTCACGCGCTCGACCGCGTTGCTTGAGCCCGACGACCTCGCGTATCGCGCCTCGATCGTCGCTCTCTCGCACGGCCACCTGACTCTTTCCACGGCGGAGTACCACGCGCTCGGGCGCAAGCTCGGCTCGATCGCACAGTGGGTGCAGCTCCCGAACGGCCGCTGGATCAGCGAGAAGAACCCCGGCTACCCGTTCCTCGTCGTCCCGTTCCAGTGGATCGGCGCGCTGCGGCTCGCGCCGCTCTTCTACGGCGGGATGGCGTGCATCGGCCTCTTTGCCGGCGCACGCCGCTGGCTCGGGCGCTTCGGCGGCGCATGGGCGGTAGTCCTCTACTGCTCCTCCGGCGCGGCGCTCGTCTTCGCGTGGCGGGCGACGATGCCGACCTTCACCGACGCTTCGCTCGTCGCGGCGGGGGCGGGCGCGCTGCTCTGGACGTTCCTCGCCACCGAGGCGCCGCAGCGCAAGCGCGCAGTCGTCGGGCTCCTTGGCTTCATCGCGATCGAGGCAGCGACCTTCACCCGCTACACCGACATCGTGGCGCTCATCGTCGCGTGCGTCGTCGCGCCGCTCGTCGCTCGGCGTGTCGGGATCGGACGCCGCGCGCTCATGCTGTGGGGCGCGAGCGTCGCCGCGTTCTGCGCTCTCGTCGCGAGCTTCGACGCGGTGGTCTACGGCGGGGTCTTCAGCACGGGCTACCGGTCGGGCGAGATCCAGTTCGCGCTCAGCGCGATCGCGCCGAACCTCCACGAGATGCCCCGCCAGCTCGTCTGGTCGATGCCGCTGCTGCTGCTCGCCCTCGCCGCCGTCGTCTGGATTGGCCTGCGGCTGCGCCGCGACATGCCCGGTGCTCGGCGCGACGCCGCCGTCGCCTGCGCGCTCGCGGCCGTTTGGCTCGGCATTTACGGGCTCTATCTCGCGTACACGTGGACCGCCGGCCAGGGAGCCGGCGGGCCTGGCGGCGGTGTGAGCGTCCATCTCATCCGCTTCTACGTCCCTGCGCTCGGCGCGGTCGCGCTCCTCGCTGCGTGGCTCGTCTACCGCCTGCCGCGCTGGCTGCCGGTCGTCGCGCTCGCCGCAGTTGTGACGCTCGGCGGCGTCGAGTACCCAAGGCTCGCGGACGGCGGCGGGATGCCCGGCGGCCCCGGGCGGGGAATTGGCTGGACCGGCTACCCGCCAACAGGCGGGCCTCCTCCGGGATTCCAGGGGTACCCTCCGCCCGGCTACGGCCCTTAGACGAGACCGGCGGCGAGGCGCTCGAGATCGTCCTCACTCGTCCACCAGCCGCATGACGCCCGGACGACGCCGTGGCCCGGAATGTCGCGCACAACCACGCCCCGCTCCTGAAGAGATGTCACGAGCTCTCCCGGATCTCCCGACGGACGAAACGAGACGAGCGTCGAGTGGCCCGGCGGCGTGACGACCTCGACGAGCGGCTCGAGCAGTTCCCGGCAGCGCGCTGCCATCTCCGCCGCCCGCTCGTACCGCCACTCCGGATGGCAGGCGAGCGAGGCGACGAGGCCAGAGAGGATCGGTCCGGCAATCCAGCCGGAGTCGAACCGCCGAGCCCCGTCACGCGCTGTGTACGAGCCGTCGGCCTCGTGCGCGGTCATGGCGAAGTAGCTCGGCAGCGCGACCGGCAGCTGCTCAGGCTCGCGGACGAACAGGGCTCCGGTCGGCTCGGCCGCGCAGAGCCACTTCTGGGCGCTGATCGTGAAGTAATCCGCGCCCGCGAGATCCGGCGGGATCGCGCCGGCCGACTGTGCCCCGTCGACGAGCACCGGCAGCCCGGACTCCTTCAACCGTGCGATGTCGAGCTTCCGGCCCGTCGTCCAGAGGACGTGGGAGACGGCTATGAGTCGCGTCCGCGCGGTGACTGCGGCGAGTACGGAGTCCTCATCCGCCGAAGTGACGACGACGCGCGCACCGCTCGCGTGGAGCGGGCCGAGGAGCCCGAAGTGCTCCTCGTCGGTCGTCACGACCTCGTCTCCGGCCCCGAGGCCGATCCCGGCGATGACGATCTGGCAGCCGCGCGTTGTCGAGTCCATGAGCGCGATCTGCTCCGCCGACGCGTCGACGACCTCCGCGAACCCCGCGCGCACCTGCTCCCGCAGCCCCGCGAGCTCCTCGATGTACGGCATCCCCGCTCGGCCCTGCTCGAGGTCGCGCGTGAGCCACGCCTGCGCCGCCTCGACCGCGGCGCGCGGCAGCGGCCCGTTCGAGCCGGCGTTGAGGTACGCCTGCCGCTTCAGCACCGGGAACTGCGCGCGGGCCTCGACGTAATCCACGGCGCGTAGCCTATGAGCAAGTGCGCGTCCTGCTCGCCGATCCCCCGGCCTTTACGCCGCCGTACGACCACGAGCTCGCCGCAGCTCTCGCGCGCGCCGGGGCCGAGGTCGAGCTCGTCACGTCTCACTTTCGCTTCGGACCGGCGCCAACGCCGGATGGCTACCGGCGGCGGGAGCTCTTCTATCCCCTGACGTCGCGCGTCTTCGGCCACTCGCGGCTGCGGATTCCGTTCAAGGCGGCGGAGCACCCGCTCGGGCTCGCCGCGCTCCACCGGCTCGACGCGGACGTCCTCCACATGCAGTGGCTCCCCGCGCCGGAGCTCGACGCGCGCCTCTTCCGCCCGCATCTCCCCTCGGTGTTCACCGCGCACGACCTTCTGCCGCGCCGCACGGCGCACAAGACGGCGCTCTGGCGAAAGCTCTTCGACCGCTTCGACCGGATCGTCGTCCATAGCGAGAACGGCCGCGACACGCTGGCGGAGATCGGAGTCGCCGGGGAGAAGCTCCGCGTCATCCCCCACCCCGTGTTCCCGAGTGACCCGCCGCGGACGGACGACGGGAAGACCGTTATCGCGTTCGGGATGATCCGGCCGTACAAAGGGCTCGGCGACGCGATCGAGGCGGTGCGGCGCGCCGGAGATACCCGGCTCCTGATCGCGGGCGACACGCTCGAGCCGATCGAGCCGTACCGCGACGCCGCCGCCGGGGTCGACGTCGAGTGGCGGCTTGGCTACCTGTCCCCGGACGAGGCGACCCGCGCGCTGGGAGATTCGACGGTGGCGATCTTTCCGTACAAGCCGGAGCTCGACCAGAGCGGCGCGCTCCTGCAGGCCCTCGGAGCCGGCGTTCCGGCAATCGCCTACGACGTCGGCGGCATCGCGGAGCCGATCCGCCATTACGGTGCCGGGCGCGTCGTGCCACCGGGCGACGTCGCCGCGCTCGCTCTCGCGGTGCGAGAGCTCCTCTCCGACGCGGAACAGCTCGAGCAGGCGCGCGCCGGCGCACGGCACGCGCGTGCGGAGCTGACGTGGGACGCCGCCGCCGCGGCGCACCTCGCCGTGTACGAGGAGATCGCGTGATCCTGCGGCGGAATCGCTTCCGCGACACGATCTGGCGTCAGTTAGACCTCTTTGCCGAGGACGAAGCACGCGGACTCCTCGCGGACGTGCAGGAGATGAAGCGCCTCTACGACGAGGCCGATCGCGACGCCGCGGAGGAGGCATACGGCGACTACGTCGACGCGATCGACGCCGTGAAGGATGCGCTTGCAGACATGCGTGACCGCTTCTCCTCGACACTCGACGACCGCGGCTCGGAGGAATACGAGCCCGCGTTTGAGGAAACAGCTCGGAAGAGGTGGCGCTGGCTCGCATAGAGGACTACGCACTACTCGGCGATCTGCAGACCGCAGCGCTCGTGGAACGCGGCGGCTCGATCGACTGGCTCTGCGTCCCGCGCTTCGACTCTGACGCGTGCTTCGCCGCGCTCCTCGGGACTCCCGACAACGGGCGCTGGCTCGTCGCCCCCACCGGCTCCGCGACGAGCCAGCGGCGCTACCTCCACGACACCCTCGTCCTCGAGACGCGCTGGCAGACCGACGGCGACAACGTCGCGCGGGTCATCGACTTCATGCCGCCGCGCGGCAAGTCTCCGGACATCGTGCGGATCGTCGAGGGTGTCCGGGGCACGGTCGAGTTCCGGTCCGAGCTGACGATCCGCTTCGGGTACGGCCGCGTCGTGCCGTGGGTTCGCCAGAGGACGCACGAGGACAACACGCGCGTCGCCCTCGCCGGCGCCGACGCACTGTGCTTTCGCACACCGGCGCCGACTCGCGGCGAAGACATGCAGACCGTCTCCGAATTCACCGTCGACGAGGGTGAGCGCGTCCCCTTCGTCCTCACGTGGTTCCCGTCGAACTGCGACGTGCCCGAGCGCATCGATCCCGAGCAGGCGCTCGCGGATACCGAGAGCTACTGGCGCGACTGGAGCGAGGCAAGCCCGCTCGACCTGCCGGAGGTCTGGGCGCCGCACGTCCGCCGCTCCCTCATCGTCCTCAAGGCGCTCACGTACCAGCCGACCGGTGGAATCGTCGCAGCGCCGACCACCTCGCTGCCGGAGTCGATCGGCGGGGTGCGCAACTGGGACTACCGCTACTGCTGGCTCCGCGACGCGACGCTCACGCTGCTCGCTCTCCTCCACGGCAACCACGAGGGCGAGGCCGGAGATTGGCGGCGCTGGCTCACACGCGCGATCGCCGGAGATCCCGCCGACCTGCAGATCATGTACGGCGTCGGTGGCGAGCGGCGGCTAAGCGAGTTCGAAGCGCCGTGGCTCGACGGGTACGAGGCTTCCACGCCGGTGCGGATCGGCAACGCGGCGAGCGAGCAGCTCCAACTCGACGTCTATGGCGAGGTCATCGACTGCCTCTACCAGGCAAGGGTTCATGGCCTGACCGCCGACGACCAGGCGTGGAAGATGCAACTCGGTTTGCTCGAGCACCTCGAGGGCGCTTGGCACGAGCCCGACGACGGGATCTGGGAGATCCGCAGCGAGCGCCGGCACTTCGTTCACTCGAAGGCGATGACCTGGGTCGCGTTCGACCGCGCGATCCGCACCGTCGAGGACGACAACGAGCTCACTGGTCCCGTCGATCGCTGGCGGAAGATCCGCGACGAGATCCACGCCGAGGTGTGCGAGAAGGGCTACGACGACAAGCTCGGCTCCTTCACGCAGACGTACGGCTCACAGGATCTCGACGCGAGCCTCCTCTTGCTACCGCTCGTCGGCTTTCTCCCCGCGTCCGATCCCCGCGTGCGCGGCACCATCGAGGCAATCGAGCGGGATTTGGTGCGCGACGGCTTCGTCGTGCGCTACCGCACGCGAACGGACGGCGTCGACGGGCTGCCTGAAGGCGAGGGCGCCTTCCTGCCGTGCTCGTTCTGGCTCGCGGACTGTTATGAGCTACTCGACCGCCACGACGAGGCCGTTGCGCTGTTCGAGCGACTGGTCGGACTCACGAACGATCTCGGGCTCGTCTCGGAGGAGTACGACCCCCGCACGAAGCGCCTGCTTGGGAACTTCCCGCAGGCCCTCACGCATCTCGCGCTTGTCAACAGCGCGTTCAACCTCTCGCCCCATCTGCCGTCGCCGATGCATCGCCGGTATGCGAATTGACGCGGCGTGGCGTTTAGCGCTTGACGAAGAGCGCCTTCACGACGCTCGCGCTCTTCATCTGCAGCGTGCACTTTCCCTTGCCCCGACACGCGCCGAACCAGCCTGCGAACCGCGATCCGGCCGCAGCTGTCGCGGTCAGCGTCACCGTGGATGAGTAGGCGAAGCGATGGGAGCACCCAAGTCCGCAGGTGATCCCGGCGGGCAAGCTCGTGACACTTCCCGTCCCGTCCCCGAGGAGCTTGACCGTGAGGCGCTGGTTCACCGGGTGCGTGTACGTGAACCGCATCGCGGCGGTGATCGGGCCGAATTCGGTGAGGTCACCTTCAGCCGTCGTCAACGTCACGCGGACCGACTTGCCCGTCGTGCCGGGCGGCGCGGTGACGTTGACCTGGGTCGTCGAGCCGCAATCGAGGAGCGCGGTCGCGTTCGAGACCTTCATCGCGGCGATCTTCCCGAAGTAGACGCCGGTCACGCAGCCGAGGTTCTCGCCCGTGATCGTGACCAGCGTGCCACCCGAGGCCGGCCCGGTGACGGGCTCGATCGAGTCGATCTTCGGATTGCCCGGCGGGTAGAGGAAGAACGCGTCCACCGGGCGTGCCGGTGACGAAGGGTTGGAGCACGCCGTGACGGTGCAGGCCTCGACGTCGACGGTTCCCGGATTCTGCGGCACGGTCGTCGACGTGAGATCGGTGCCGCTGTGCGCCGTGACGTTGTACTGCGTGCCGAGCGAGTAGCCGCCGAACGCGTCGACGAACCCGAGTGCGTAGACCTGGTTCGCGAAGCCGGCTCCCGTCACGTCGATCGGCGTGCCTCCGGTGTCAGGCCCCGCGGGCAAGCCAGACGTCGGACCGGCGAGCGCGGTCACTCCAGTAACGGACGGGACCCCGGCGTACGTCGCGTCGAGGGGTCCCGACAGGCCGGCGATCGTCTGGACCGTGACCGGCACGATCAGCGGGTTCGTCGTCGTCCTCGGGTTTCCGAACGCGTCGACGAGACCCGGCGCAACGATCTGGATCTCCGTGCCCGTGACGGTGACGAGGTCGGTCGGATCGGCTTGCGAGTCGGCGCGGGTCGGATCCCCGAAATTGACCCACTCGAGGCCGGCGAGGTTCAAGCCGGTTCCCTTGATCGTGACGACCGTCTCGCCGTTCTCGCTCGCGAGTGAGGTCGGGCCGGCGTTGGTGGAGATCGATGTGATCGTCGGGGGCGGGAAGTAGTCGTACTCGGTCGAAGCGGGCGTCGGCTCCTCTCCGGCCGGCGTGGGAATGACCCCGATCACGTTGAACGACGCGTCGCCCTCATACAGCGGGAGGATCGTCGCCGTCTGGCTCGAGCCGTGCGTGTTCGAGACGACGACCTGCGTCTGGCAGAGATCGTTCGTCGCGTTCTCGCCCGATCCGTACAACGAGCCACTCTGGACGCAGTCCGTCCCGCCGCCTCCGGCAACGTAGGCCGGGACGGTTGCCGCAATCTCCCAGTCGTGGAGCACGTTGTAGGCGCTCGCGGCGATGTTGCCGAACGTGACTCCTGTCGCGCCCGTGAAGCCCGTGCCGTAGATGTCCACGATGTTGCCGCCCGCGTCGGGACCGCCGTACGGGCCAACGGACGTCACAGCCGGGACGCCGTTCACTCCGTTGTGGTCGATGTACGTGAACCAGCTGGCCGGGCCAGGCGGGCTGCTCTCGCCGTCTGTGAGCGTCACGACGACCTGGATGCGGCCGGCGCCGTCGGTCGACGCGTCCGGCGGAAGAAGCTTGGCCGCCGCAGGGAACGTCGCGGTCATCGACGTCGGCGTCGTGACGTGGAAGTCCGCAGCGGGCAGCGCGTAGTCACCGATCTGGACACCGGCTACGTCCGGGTTCGAGTTGCTTTCGAAGTTCATGCCGGTGATCGTCACACTCGTTGACGAAGCCGAGGTGAAGGCGACGTTCGCCGCGATGTTGGTCACACTCGGGCGCGTGCCGGAGGCGGCTGCAGTGCAGAGGTAGTACGCAAGCCCTGCTCCGTTCCCCGGCTGCGTGAGTTGCGGCGAGCCGAGCCCCGAAGCCATGTCGTACCCCGTCGTCGCCGGGAAGAGGCCCGAGTACCCGTACGGGTCGTTGTTCCCCGCGGTGATGTCGTTGAACGACGCCGCGTATGCGGTCGGGTTCGCGGCGACCGAGTAGAGGAGCGGGCTGACGAAGCCGACGCCGCTCTGGGTGGCGGGCTTCGATTGGCACGTCGCCGACTCGTTGGCGACAGCGAGAAGAGCCGCCCAGATCGGCGCGGCTGACGACGTCCCGCCGTACAGCTGCCAGCCGAGATACGAGGAGTAGTACATCGTGATCGCGCCGGTGAACTCATCGGCCTGTGCGCTGACGTCCGGCACCTCGCGGCAAAAGGTCTGGCTTGCTCCGGCGGGATTGTCGGTCTGGCAGAACGCGTAGTCGGGCTCGCCGAGATCTCCGGCCTCGAAGCTATCGGCGGCGCCGATGGTGTCGGGGTTTCGGAGACCGGGAACGTTTGGGGAGAGCTGCCATGTTGGCATGGGCCAGGAATCCGAGATTCCGCCGCCACCGGCCCCCCAATCCACACCGTCGTTCCACACATGCTCGGCGGCGGGCTGGGTTGCGTTGTCGATAGTCGTGCCGCCGACCCCGACGACGTACGGCTGGCTCGCGGGATCGTCCGCCGAGAGAACGGGGGTGATCGGGGCAGGCTCGTAAAACGCATTGCAGGTGTTGCTTCCGTTGTCGCCGGCCGCAGCGAAGACGGATTGACCCTGCGCCGCCGCTTGCTCAAACAGAAGGTTCTCGGCCTGGAGCACGCCCGGCTCTCCCTGCTGGACCGCCTGCTCGCAGACTCCCCAACTCGTGCTGACGATTTGGTCGGCGTCGGTATTGACGATCGCGGCGTAGTCGTCGAGCGCTCCGAACGTCGTGTTGGGCGCCTCGTAGACGTCGATGTTCGCGCCCGGCGCAAAGGCCGAGATGTTCTCGATGTCGAGCGCGGCCTCCGCGCTCCCGGCACCGGCCGGCTGGCCCCCGTCGACCGGAACGACGCTCAAGCGACCGGCCATCGCGGTCGCCGCCGTCGCGCCGAAGTAGCACGTGTCGAACGTCTGGATGTCGTTCGGGTCGAACGGCTCGAGCTCGAACACGGCGATGCTCTGACCCGCGCCGACGTCGCCGGCGCCGTAGAGACCGAAGGCGCCGTACGCGTTCGCGATCTGATCGTCCGTCAGGCCGCCGTACTGCATCGCCACGTTCTGGGCGTCGGCGCACGGCGTCGGTGATCCTGCGGGATGCCCGAAGGTCACGGTCTTCGCGGCCGCATAGGAACGCGCAGCGTTCCGCGAGGTCGCGGCCACGGCGGCCGGCCGGAGCCGGAGGACGTTGTCGAGGCCGACGACCGAGGTCACGAGTCCGGCGATGGTGGACGGAAGCCGGATCGGCGCGGTGCGCGCGCGTCCGAGTGAGCCGTCGGCGAGCCGGATGCGGTCGAGGCCGACGCCAAAGGCGTGCTCGACCTGAGCCGCCGAGCCACGGAAGTCGACGAGCATCCCGTTCGGCGCAACGGTCACGCCGAGCCCGTCTGCGCGGAGCCGCGCAGTGACGGCGGCGATGCTCGATGGCGCCGGGCCGAAGCGCGCGGCGAACTGCCCGGGCGCGAGGTAGTGGTGGAAAAGTGGAGAGCTCTTGTCCGTGACCGCGCCGATGAACTGGGTCAAGGCTGCCTCGCTGCGGGGCTTGAGGACGACGGCGCCCGAGACGGTGGCAGCGGCGCGCACGGCGCCCAGATCGCGGGCAGCGTGCGGCAAGCGCGGCGCGGCAGCGATGATCCGCATCGCACCGGAAGCGGCCGCACGGGCACCGGCAGCGGAGACCGTGCAGCACACGCCGACGACGACCGCTACGGCGAGAACCGTGCGCAAAGAGAGGAAACGCGCCCGGCCTGCTCTCGACACGTCCGGCAGTCTACGGGCAAAACCGGCGGGTGGCCGCTAATCGATAAAGCGGCCGCAGAGTTCGCACATGACGGCGTATTTCTTGACTCCGGCCGGCGTGACGGCGATCTGACGACGGACGGGCCGGTGCGAGCAGGCGACGACAGCGGGCTGCATGCGCCGCAGCGGTGGCAGGTCCGGCATGAAGCGGACGGCGCCGCCAACCGCGGTACAGCCCTCCTCATGCTCACGCCAGACGGCGTTGACGGGCTGGGCCGTGATCGCGACCCAGCCGCACGCCGCACAGGAGATCTCGATCACCTACCCAGACTATTTGCGTCGTGTCCCAGGTCTGTCATATTTCGACGTCTCAGGGGAAATGCGGTGAGCGGCAGGAGGTTCGAGATGTTGCGCGTCATGCTCGTGGAGGACAGTGCGGCGTTTCGCGATGCGCTGAGCCAGCTCGCCGTTGCCGCGGGGCTCGAGGTCGTGGGGGTGGCGGCGACCGGCGACGAGGCCATCGAGCTGTTCGATGCCCTCAGCCCTGACGCGCTCGTGGTGGACGTGCGCCTTCCCGGTATGAGCGGCCATGACGTCGCCGCGCGGGTGCTGGCGGCAGCGCCGCAGACTCGCGTCGTCCTCATTTCCGCCACCGAAGTCTTCGGCGACGCCAATGTGCTGCCGAAGTCGTCCCTCACGCCGGAGGTGTTGAGAGCGGCGCTCGAGCCCGAAACAACCGCCTGAGCGACGACCGGTATACACATGCGCCGTCCTCGCCGGCGTAGCTCTCAGGAGAGCTCGGCGATCCCGTCGGCGACCCAAGCGCGGAGCTCATCCGACTGAGCGAACGGAGCGTTGTCCGCCTCTGCGCGGGCCAGGACCTCTTCCGCCGACGCGCCCGTGCGGAGACCGTCGTAGAGATAGATCAGCGCCGAAGAGCGCGGACCGGTCCGACAGGTGACGAGCGTCGGTCGCGGCAGACGATCGAGCGCGTCGATCTGCCGGCGCGCAAGGTCGAGGGTCATCTCTGTCGGAGGGTCGGAGACGACGTTCTCGGAGCTCGGCACTGCGCGCTCGACGTCTGCGTACGACATTCCGCCCTCCATCGAGGCGAACTCCTCGCCGCAGAGGTAGAGCCACGACGCCGCGCCGCACTCCCGGGCGAACGCCTCGGGATCTGCGATCAGACCGCGGTTGTGCATCAGGTCAACCGGCGTCTCCACGCGTCAATCCTATTCCGTTACCGATGCCCGAAGTGGTGGGCGCGCGGGAGCGCGGCGTGGACATCTGCACCATCGGTCAGCTTCCGCGCGAGTGGCGCGAGGGAGACGAGCTCGCGGACAAGGATGTTCCGGTTCCGGTCGGAATGCTCGTAGCGGCCGCGCACGAGCAACAGCGGCTCGCCGCGAATGACCGCGCGGAACCGCTCGTACACCTGCGGCGCGACGACGAGGTTCACCTGCTGCTGCTCGTCCTCGAGGAGCATGAAGCAGACGCCGTTCGCCGTCGCGGGCCGCTGCCTCGCGACAACGAGGCCCGCGAACTGGACGTCTGCCCGGTGCGGACGGGAGCGGAGCTCCTCGCTCGACAGCGTCCCCTCCGGCAGGTGCGGGCGGAGCAGCGTCAGCGGGTGGACTCCGACCGAGAGCCCTGTCGTGCGGTAGTCGGTGAGCATCCGCTCCCACACCGTCGGCTCGGGCAGGTCCGGCGTCGCCGCGGTCGGGTCGAGCGGGAGCGCGAGCTGCTTCGCCTGACCCGCCGTACCGGGGACACTCGCCGGCCGCGGCACGAGGCCGAGCTGCCACAGGAGCTCCCGCCGCGCGAGCCCGAAGCAGTCACACGCTCCCGACTCGACGAGTGCGCGCAGCTCGTCCTCCGAGAGGCCCGTCCGCTGCGTGAGCTCACGCACGGTGGAGTACGGCCGCGAGGCGACGACCGCCTCCGCGTCGTCCTCCCCCACCCCGCTCACGTACTTCAGTCCGACCCGGACGGCGCCGTCCTCGATCACGCACCCGACCTCGCTGAGGTTGATATGCGGCGGACGCGTCTCCACCCCGCGCCGCTGCCCATCACGGACGAGCGTCGCCGGCGGATAGAAGCCCATAGGCTGCGCGTTCAACAGCGCCGCGAGGAACTCCGCTGCGTAGTGGTGCCGCAGCCACGCCGACTGGTAGGCGAGCAGCCCGAACGCCGCCGCGTGCGACTTCGGGAAGCCGAAGCCGGAGAAGGCGACAAGCTTGTCGTAGAGCTCGTGCGCCTGCTGCTCCGCGACGCCCTTCTCGAGCGCGCCCGCGACGAACCGCTCGCGCCACGCTTCGAGCGCCGCGTGCGAACGCTTGCGGCTCATCGCGCGGCGCAGTCCTTCCGCCTCGCCGACCGTGAACCCCGCGAGATGGACGGCGACATCGAGCACCTGATCCTGGAAGACGACCACACCGAGCGTCTCGCGGAGCGGCTCCTCGAGCAGCGGATGATCGGCCGGCGCGCGGAACGTCGGGTCGTCGCGCAGCTTCTGCCGCCGCTCGACGTACGGATGCACGGCGCCTCCCTGGATCGGCCCCGGCCGCACGAGCGCGACCTGCACCGTGATGTCGTCGATCGTCTCCGGCCGCGTGCGGAGGATGACCTGCATCTGCGCACGGCTCTCGATCTGGAAGCAACCGACGGTGTCGGCGCGCTGGATCTCCGCGAAGACGTCCCTGTCGTCGAGCGGCGCTCTTGAGAGGTCGATTCTCTTGCCCCGGTGCTTCGCGATGAGGTCGACGCACTCCTCGACCGCCGAGAGCATCCCGAGCCCGAGCAGGTCGATCTTGAGGAAGCCCGCGTCGGCGCACGAGTCCTTGTCCCACTGGCACATCTGCCGGCCCTCCATCGCCGCCGGCTGGACGGGAACGAGCTCGACGAGCGGCCGCGTGGAGATGACCATCCCGCCCGGGTGCTGGGAGATGTGCCGCGGCAAGCCGGCGATCTCGGTGCAGAGCGCGCCGAACGCGCGCCAACGCGGCGACGAGAGCTTGCGCGCGGCGTCGGGCAGCGCCGCGATCTCGTCGGCGACGCGTTGCGCGTTCCAGCCGTCGGTGAGGCGCGCGAGGCGCTCGAGGTCGGCGTACGGGAGGCCGAGCGCCTTGCCGACGTCGCGGATCGCGCCACGCGAGCGGTACGTCGCGAAGGCGGCGACGAGCGAGGCGTGCTCGGAGCCGTAGCGCTCGACGACGCGGACGATGAGCTTCTCCCGGATGTCGCGCGGGAAGTCGAGATCGATGTCCGGGATCGACGCGAGCTCGCGGTTGAGGAAGCGGCCGAGCGAGAGGTTGTTCGCAACGGGATCGACATGCGAGAGACCGGTCAGGTAACAGACAAGCGAGCCGACCGATGAGCCACGCCCGCGACCCGGCGGCAGGACGTGCCGCATCGAGCCCGGCCCGCGCACTTCGAGCGCGACCTCCCGCGCGAGCTCGAGCACCTCCCAGTGGAGAAGAAAGAAACCGGCGAGACCAAGCCCGCCGATGAGGTCGAGCTCCTCCTCGAGCCGCGCACGGACCTTCCCAAGTGACAAGTTGTCACAAGCGTTGTCAGCGCCGGTGTACCGCTCGACGAACGCGGTCTCGCAGACGCGGCGCAGCTGGACGATCGCGGGCTCCGTTCCGTCGGAGAAGTCGGGGTAGCGGTAGCCGAGCTCCTCGGTCAGGTCGAACTCGAGGCGTTCGGCGAGCTCGCTCGTTCGGAGCACCGCGTCACGATCGTCGGGGAAGCGGTCGAGCATCGCGTCCGGCGGCAGCAGCACGGCTTCGTGGTTGCCGCGCCGCTCGCGCTCGCAGCCCTCGAGCGAGGTGCGGCAGCGGACCGCGACAAGGATGTCCTGCAACGCGGCGCGCCGTCGGTCGTGCGCGTGGACGTCGCCCGTCGCCACTGTCGGGACGCGAAGGGTCTCCGCGAGCTCGCGCAGGTGCGCGTTGCGCCGCGCGTCGCCGCGCTCGTACGGCCGCTGTAGCTCGACGTAGAAACGGTCGCGGCCGAAAGCGCGGGCGAGCCGCACCGCGGCGTTCGGGTTGCGCACCGCGAGGCCGTCTCGCGCGCAGCCGGAGAGGCAGACGAGACCGCCGTTCAACTCCTCGAGCAGCGCCTGCTCGAGTCGTGGCGGCGTTTGCTCACGGTTCGTCGTGTCGCGCGTGTGCGCGTGCGCCGCCGTCAACAGCCGGCAGAGATTCGCGTAGCCGGTCGGCGACTCCACGAGCAGCGTGACATGCGCTGTTCCCGCTCCGGCGCCGGCAAAGCCGGCACCTGCGCTCTTGGCCGGCTCCGTCGAGCCTACGCCGGTGTCGAGCGTCACCTCCGCCCCGGTGATCGCGCGGACGCCAAGGCTCTTCGCCGCATGCGCGAACTCGAGCGAGCCGTAGACGCCGTCGTGGTCGGTGAGCGCAAGCGCCTCGTACCCGAGCTCGGCCGCGCGCGCCGCGAGCTCCTCCGGCTGCGACGCTCCGTCGAGGAACGAGTACGCGGAATGCGCGTGGAGCTCGGTGTACGCCACCCGCCGAGTCTAAGCGAACATATGTTCGTCTGCCGACGGGGGCTAGCCGCCGCCGGGTCCGGGGTTTCGCCAAGCAACGGCAGATCGCAGCCGCGATCCAGATCGCGGCGACGACGAACCGGAAGGACACTTGCCGACTACGGGTGGTGGACGAGGAACCAGAGCCTCTTCTCGCCCACCCCGAGCGGGATGTAGTCCATTCCGTCAGGGGTATGGAGGTAGCCATGCCTCGTCCCCGGCTCGTACTGGTGGCCGTACTGCCAGACGATCCGGTTCTTCTTCGGATCGATGATCACGACGCGGTCGTTGTAGTCGTCGTTGACCGCGATGTCGCCGTTCGGGAGCATGATCGCGAGCGACGGATTCCATAGCTCCCCCGATCCCGACGGTTTGGAATAGCGCCACAGGACGCGCCCATGCCGGTCGAGGATCAGAACGGAGCCGGGATGGGAGTAGTCGGCGAGCAGAATTCGCCCGCCCGAAAGCGGCTGTGGGTCGGATGGGTACGCGACCGGCGCCTGGAAGTCCCAGAGGAGCTTTCCCGTCTTCGAGAAGTCGTCGATCCACGAGCCGGTGATCTCCGAGACGAGCACGCCTCCGTTGGGCATCGGCGTGTCGCCGTTCACCGCGCCGAGCGTCCGCGGTGGGTTGTGGTAGCAGACGTGCGTCTCGCCGATCTGGCGGATGATCCGGTGGTTGCGGATGAAGAGGATCCGACAGTTGTAGGCATCGGCGACGGTCATCGTCCCGTCGGGGAGCACGTATGCATCGTCGGGCCAATCGAGGTGCGTCGAGTCGTGCCCGACGACGCCCGGCACGCCGAACAGGTTCGTAGCGCGGTGCGTCTTGATGTCGATCGAGATGATGTCCTGGTGGTCCTCCTCGTTCGTGATCAGCGCCTTGCCACCGGGCTGGACGAATGTGTCATCGTCGAAGACGAGGTGCTGACCGCGCGCTCGGTCGGCGCGAGTCGGGTAACGCCACAAGACGCGATGGTGCGAGTCGACAAGGAGGATCCGGTTGTTGCCGCGATCGGCGATGAGGATCGCGCCGGGCAGCGGCCCGGCGGCGGTTATGACGCGGTTCGGGTCCGGCTTGGACTTCGCGGTTGTCGTAGCCGCCGGCGAGCCGTTGCTACGACTGCCCTTGGCGAGCGCGCCGACGAGCGCGACCGCAGCGAGCACGGCGAGGACGATTGCTAGGCGCGACCGCACTCCCTGACCCTATCCGTGCCAAGGTGAACAGCACATGAGGCTCTATCTCGTCCTCGCCGCGGGCGACACCCACGTTCTCGAACCCGCGCTGCGGGGCGGCGTCGACGTCGTGCAACTCCGCGACAAGACCCTCGGGCCGGACGAACTGGTCGCAGCGGCTGAGCCGTTCCGGAAGGCGTGCCGGCGTTACCGCGCGCTCTTCATCCTCAACGACCGTCCGGACCTCGTCGAGGCGTGCGGAGCCGACGGAGTTCACGTGGGCCGGAGCGACGCGTCGGTCGAAGAGGCGCGGACGCTTGTCGGGCCGGATCGGCTCATCGGGCTCTCCGTGTCTACGTTCGAGGAGCTGCAGGACGTCGCGGGCGCGGATTACGTCGGCGTCACTGCCTTTGCCACGCCGACAAAGACGGACGCTGTGGCCGGCGGTCTCGAGCTGCTCCGCGACGCCGCCGCGGCGCTCACGGTGCCGTGGGTCGCCATCGGCGGGATCGACCTCTCGAACGCGGCGGAGGTCGTTGCTGCCGGGGCGCCCGGCATCGCGGTCGTGCGAGCTATCCGCGACGCGCCCGATCCCGAAGCCGCGGCACGCGAGCTGCTCGTAGCGCTAGACGATCGGTAGGAGGATGTCGATCTCGTCGTGGCGGCGGTACCACTCGAGCGTCGGTCGGCTTTCGTCGGAAGTCGTCCCCTGCTTCATCTCCTCGATTGTCGGCCCGATGCGCGCGTAGACCGCCGGCGGCTCGCCCTGGAGACGCGCCCGCAGGTAACGCCCACCGGGAAGCGTCCCCGACTCGAGGTCCGGCACGAGCTCGTCTCCCTCCCGAACCTCGACGCAGGCGCGGTACTCATTCGCGACCGGATCGAAGGCCCCGTAGAAGTGACGGCCGCGCAGGGAGACGACGGCCTCGAGCTCGTCCCACGCGCGGCGGATGTGCTCGGGCCCGTCCGGGACGCGAACGAACTGCACCGCGACCTCATCCCGTTCCACTTCACCAAACTCGGTCATCACGCTCCTCTCTGTGTGAACCATCCTCCACCCGTGCTGTCGTGGAAGACAACCGTGTTCTCGCCGGATTCGAGGACAAGCTCGAAGTAGCGGCGAATGATCGGCTCCTCCGTCCACCAGCGGTCGACGACACGCCACTCCTCGCGGAGGAACGCGACTGTCTGGTGGTTGACCTCGACGGGAAATCCGCTTGCGTTCGCCTCGACACGCGCCGCTCGCGGGGCGTTGAAGCGCGCTACTCGTCCTTGGGTACCAGCAACGCTCGCGACTCGGGAACCCGAGACCATGGAGCGACCTCCACGACGGTGCAGACGGAGCCGGAACCGGTGCTCGCTCGCACCTGGCGCAGGCCTTCCCGCAGCCGGGTGCGGTCCTCGGCGCCGGCCGCGAGGAGCTCGAGTTGCTGGCCCGACGACTCGGTGAGCTCGACGAGCTCGAGCCGGAGCTCGACGACAGGCCCGGGCAACTCGGCGAGCCGCGGCGCAAGCGCGACGCGGATCCGTTCGGAGTCGGCGCTCGGCTCGCGCAGCGTCAACGTCCGCCGCCAGGAGCCGCCGGTCTCCAGCCGCGCGGCGAGGGCGAGCTTGCGGACGAAGCGGTCGCGCCGCTCCGGGCGCGCGAGTGCCTTGTCGACGAGGCCGGTGAGCGCTCGCCGCAGCGCCAGCTCGTTGCCGATCGCCTCGGGGAACTCGAGCGAGGCGTAGACGGCGGCGGGCGGGCGACGGCCGCGCACCCGCGCGGCCGTTCCACCTCTCGCCAGGCTCCAGGCGCGCCGGCCGTCCGGCCCCAAACGTTCGGCGATGGCGCCACCCGGGAGCCCAGCAAGCTGTCCGAGCTTGCGAACTCCGAGAGATTCGAGCTCCTCGTAGCGGTTGCGCTCGAGTGGGAGGAGCGTGAGCGGGAGCGGTGCGAGGAACTGCGGCAGCTCCTCATCGGCGACCACGACTACCTGCCCGGGTCGCGCGACAGAAGCTGCCGCAAGTGCGGCGAACCGCCGCCCCGCTGCGCCGATGCGCGCATCCCACTCCGTCCCGACGGCAGCGAGTGCACGCTTCAGCGCGGGTTCGAGACCGCCATAGAGCCGTTCGACTCCCCTGGTCTCGAAATATGCGACGCCGGAAGAAGCCGGATCGACGGCGAAGCCCGCGTCCTCGAGAGCGCGGACGATCTCCTCCCACGCCTGCTCCGCCCCGGCCGCGTCGGGCTCGACGAGAGCGAGCGCGGGACAGGTGGCGAGCGCCTCCCCCAGCCGCATCCCCGGCCGCACGCCGAGAGCTTCGGCTGCGGCGGTGATAGGACCGATGAGCGGCTCGCCCTGCGGCTCGGGCGCGAGCGCCGCCGGCCGCAACGCGAGGGTCGGCGTGCGACGCAACGCCGCCTTCAACTCGAGTCCAGGGATGCTCACGCAGGCGATCATCGGAACGTATGTTCTATACGAACAGGTGTTCTCCTGTCAACTAGGCGGTAATTATCCCATGACGCCACAGAAACCAGATAAGCTAGCCGAGCATGGCAAGCAGACGCAGGAACTACCCGTCGCTGCTCCGTACGCCGAAGCTATCCGCGAGGCTCGCGAAGCCGAAGAAGGAGAGGTGCGCTTCCGGCGGCCACGTAACGTCTACCCCGCGATGTACCGGATAGATCCGAACGATCCCGAGCTCTTGATATTCGACGGCTACCTGCTCGTGGACGGGGTGCCCGAACACCAGAAAGCACACCTGACCGACGGTGAAGGACGACCCGTACGCTTCACCACGACCGGGGCGGTAGACGGAGTCGGGCGAGTGGAGCGGGACGAACTTGTATCTGAGTGAGGTGTCGGAGGGGTCGTATCGCCCCATCCAAACCACGGTGTGCTGAGGTGGTCGCGTGTGGTCACGATATAGCTCGCCGTAGTGCTCCGGCGGTATACCAGCATTGTCCGGGTGGACCTGCTCGAACATCATCGCGGTCTTGGTAGCCCAGACTGCGAGCAGTGACCGGCGCGCGGCATAGAGCGACGTTTCTTGTCCGCTCTGAATCATCGGGGTCAGCACCTGACTAGCCTTGTCCTCCAGCGTGCCCATCCAGCCGTGGTTACAACAACGGCACACGGTCTCCACCGTCACGTCAAGGCCCGGAGCCATCCACTGATCCCTTACGACGCTCTCTCCTTCAGCGATCGTATGCCGAGCCAAGCGACCGCTTACTCCGAGCGCTCGTCCGACCCACTGCGGCCAGACATGTTCCGGTGGCCACTCCTCGCCCGGAGCTTGCTGCCTCCCGCAAAAAACGCATTCGCGAGCCACGCGCTACCCTCTCACGAGAGATGCCCAAGAACCACCCTGGCCCTAAGACTTCGGAGGAGTTGCGCGAGCAGATCGAGGCGCAGCAGGGACAGCTGGCCGCGCCGGGGAACGAGCGGACCGCCGAGGGTGAGGAAGTGCGGACGCCGGGGCGCGGCGAGTTCTTCGGGAACCTCGGGAAGCTGGCCGAACCCGTCTAGGCCGGGTTCGCAGCGCGCTCGATCAGCAGCCGGAACATCGCGTGCGGATCGTCGCGGTGGTTATAGCGCCACGCGTATTCGTTGAGGTAGGAGCCGAGCCACTTCGGGGACACCGAGTGGTAGACGCCCCGGATGCCGTTCTTCACGAGCGAGAAGAACCCCTCAATCGTCTGGGTGTGTACGTCGCCGTTGACGTAGACCCGCTCCGAGTGGTTGATCCGATGGTGCGAGTAGGTGTAGTCGAGGCCGTTGTATCCGGCGTAGTCGTCGGTGTAGAGAGTCGACCCCGGCTCGACGCGCCGGACGACGTTCTTGCGGAGCGTGTGTCCGTACCTGCTCGGCACGTGCATCGTCACGACCCGTCCGCCGCGCTCGACGATGGCGAACACGACCTCGCGCTTCTTCGCGTGCGGCCCGATCTGGACGGCCATCTCTCCGAGCGCGACCTTGCGCCTGCGCTCCGACTCGCGCATCTTGCCGCCGATCCACGTTTCGTCCGCTTCGACCTCGCCCGAGAGCGGTCCCTCGTCCTGGGTCATGAGCTTGTTGCGGATCTCGTTGAACATCCTCCATGCGGTCTTGTACGTCACGCCAAGCTCGCGTTCCAGTTGCTTGGCCGAGACCCCGCATCGAGTGCTTGTGATGAGCCAGATCGCGTAGAACCACAGATGCAGCGAGGTCGACGACTTGTGGAAGATCGTCCCCGCGGTCGGGGAAAGCTGGTGCGAGCAGGACGTGCAAGTCCATACCTGCCGGACGCGCGTCTTGCCAGCGTCGGGGGCGTGGTAGCGGCGGAAGCGGCGCTCTAGGTCGCACTTCGGACAGTAGGCGTGCTCGCCGTCCGGGGCGCAGCGCGTCCGCCACAGATAGTCGAGGCAGGCAGCGTCGTCGGGGAACTCGCACATGAAGTCCATGAGCGAATACTCCGACTCCGAGGAAGCGGCTCTCTTGGGGTTATTGCGGTCTACGGGTGGCATTACCGCTATTTTACGCGGTTCTACCTGTGGTGTCAAGGGATAGTTACCAACTAGGCAACTATCCCTTTAAGGGAGAGAACGGATCGCCGTCTTCGGCTGGCCGAGGTGAACCGTGCTAGGGCACGGACCGAAGCGCGTATCCCCAGTCACTTGCCTTGACGGGGGATCCGGCTGCTGCCGGTGCTGGGAAGTCGCCGTCGAAGCTGTCGAGGATCGCGTTGACCGCCAAACCGATATTCCTCAGTTCCTTGAGGCGAGTGCCGTCATCGAGAGTTACCGAGATGGTTCCGTGGGCTTCCATTTCCACGTGCAGCGGGGGGATCGGCCCGGAATATGCCTCTACTACCAGGGGCTCAAAGTCGAACGCGAACACGGTGTAGCCGGGGATCTTGGTCTCGACGGCTGGGACTCGCGCTCTCCCGAGGGTTCGGTGGGCGGTCGGGATGAGGAGCCGGTGCTTGTCGTGGTCGGAGAGATCGACCAGACGAGCGAGGGGATGCCTGTCCGCGCGATTCCCTCGGTTGTACGGCTGCAAGGACTCGATACGTGCTCGATGCTGCGGGGTGAGCATCTTGATTCGCCAGGCTCCGCGGTCTCTGAAGTCCTTGCGCTTGGAGAAGACAGGGAACATCGTCGTCCGCTCGTGGTCTACCCCAGGGTCGTCCAGCTTGGCGAGTTGGAAGACGAGGTAGTCGAGCGCGGCTCGCATGTTCTGGATTGCATCGCCGAGGAGGAGGCTGACTTCTGGCGGGACGCTCGGAACGTCTGGGACCTTGATCGTGACGACGTAACCGTTGCGATCTTCGGTGAAGCCTCCGTACGCGTGTTGCTTAAGGAAGCCGAGGATGATGGTCCACAGCTCGTCCGAATGTTGCTTAGCCCGCCCGAGCTTGCGGTAGGCCCCCTCCAGCGAAGGCATTGGTGTCGCCACTGCGAGCTAGGCTCTCATGCGTGAAGCGATCTCCGCAACCGCCCGCCGAGACTCAGCGGACGCCGAAGGGCTTGGAGATTCCCGTCCCGAAGCGCACGGACGTGCTGGACGCGCTCAGGAAGCTCGTGCAGCCCAAGAAGGGCTAGTCGCCGCTGCCCGATTCTTGCTCGTCGGCGAGCTTGGCCATCCTGTCGTCCATTTCGGTGAGGGCTTGGCCCATGTACCGACCGATGCCGGACCGATTCCACGCCTTCGCCTGTTGGCGTTCGCGCCGACGACTCAGCCAGTAGGCAAGAAGCACCGGGATCGCGGCTCCGATAGCCGTCGCCGCGATGGTTTCTCCGAAGTTCATGCTCTAGCTTTGCACGGCCTCTGCCAGCAGGTCGTGGAACATCGACCGGCCCGAGTCGCGCCGGTTGTACCGCCAGGCGTACTCGTTGACGTAGCCCTGCAGCCACTTGTGCGAGACGGAGTGGTACGCGCCACGGACGCCGTTCTTGAACAGGCCGAAGAACCCCTCGATGGTCTGCGTGTGAACGTCGCCGTCCACGTAGATGCGAGCGGAGTGGTTGATCCGCTTGTGCTGGTAGCCCTTCTTGCCAAGCTGCTTGTACGCCGTGAAGTCGTCGGTGTAGACCATCGACGCCGGAAGGACGTACTCCATCGCCTTCGGCACCACGGTTGCGGCTCGACTATTCGGGATGACCTCCGCGCGGATACGTCCGCCGCGCTCGACCGCGCCGAACACGACCGCCTTGCGGTCCCAGTACGCGGTCTGCATGTTCCAGCCCTTCGCGGCGACCTGGCGCCGGTACGACTCGCGCGGCTTCCCGCCGACGAACGTCTCATCGACCTCAACGTCACCGGAGAGCGGTTCGGAGTCGGTCTCGTCCATGAGTTGGTTCCGAATCTTGTTGAACATTCGCCATGCGGTCTTGTACGTCACACCAAGTTCGCGCTCCAACTGCTTGGCCGAGACCCCGCATCGAGTGCTTGTGATGAGGTACATGGCGTAGAACCACATCTGCAGCGACGTGGACGACCGCTCGAAGATCGTCCCGACCAGCGGATGGATGCGATACCCGCAGGTTTGGCAGAACCAGCACGGCCGCTTCTGCGTGGTCTCGTACCGCTTGAACACCCTGTCCGTTTCGCAGCGCTCGCAGAAGGCGTGTTCGCCGTCCGGCGCGAACCGCTCGCGCCAGATGTGCTGCAGGCACGTCTCGTCGTCCGGGAACTCGCGGAAGAACTCCAGGACGTTGCAGGTCGATTCGGAAGAGGCGGCCCGGATAGGGTTCCGGCGGTCAACGGGGGGCATCTGTCGCTCCTTGTTGGCAAGGGCGCGTCGTCGGGGCCAACCGGCGGCGCGTCCGCTTTTTCAATCAGTGAAAGGGATTCTACGAGTCCGGTCGGACGGAGCGCGAAGCCAGTTCGGCCTCAGCGCGAGCACGTAGCTGAGTCCATCCCTGCCGAGCTTTCTTGTGCGGAGCCTTCAACGACTTCTCCATTCGATTGCACTCTGAGATCAGCGACCGGAGTTCGTCGTCACTCATCTGCGGGAGGTTCCAGACTCGACTCTTCGGCATCTGGCAACCCTAGAGCGGCGCGTTCTCTCCCTCAAAGGGATAGTTGCCGTCAACTAGGGAAGTATCGGGTCTCTGTAGAAGCTCGCCTTGCAGCGACTACTCCTCAAGGTGCGGCCAGCCGTGATATCGCGCAGCGAGCCTCTGATCTACCGTCATGAGCGGAAGCGACTCGCCCGTTTCGCACTCATGGACGAGGCCGTAACTGATTTTGGTAATCGCGCTGAGGAAGTTTCTGAGGGAACGGCCCTCTACAGTCACCTCGTAGATGAGGTAGGGATTCACCTCCATCTGGTCGGCTTTCGGGCCGGTGACGGCAAGCGTCATGACGTGTGCGCCGTTTTCAAGGCGCACCCCACTCGCCCAATGGGTGATGTGGAGTTCAGCTCCCTCTCGGGGCGCAGAGTAGGCGGCGCCCGGAACGCGGACGGCTGCCGCGACCGTCTTGAGTTCCCGGTGTTTGTCTGCGTTCCAGAAACTGTGGAGCACATAGAGTGGCGCTTGCTTCGGGGCGGAAGGGAGCGTGTTGAAAGGCTGTGCGCCTTCAACAATTGCGCGTACCGACTCCTTCACTCCGGACAGCTTTGATCGTCCATAAACCTGGAACTCGCAGGCGTCATGGAAAACGGGGAACCCTGATTTGCGGCTCTTCGTCTGGGCGTAGATGACATGGTCGAGCGCTCCGCGAAGGTTGTGGACGACCTCCCCAAGCACGAGCGGCCAGTCCGAGGACGGCGCTTCTCGCTCGATCGCGTGGCAGACATACACGATCTCGTCCGCAGATCGATCGTCACGCTTAGTTTCGAGGAGATACGCCTGACCGTCCTCGAAGGTTTTCGCTTCCCTGTAGAGAGCATGGGCTTGTTGTATGCCCCGGTCGAGCTTCCGCTGGGCGCTGCTCATCGCCGACATGGGAGAACTATCCCACTGAGACGTACGATGCCGATTCCGCGAAGGAGAAGTCCCGTCAAGATTGCAAAGTGGACCGCGTCCGCATCGATAAATGGGTCTGGGCCGCGCGGTTCGCGAAGACGCGGAGTGCCGCGACGGAGCTCGTCCTCGCCGGCCACGTGAAGGTCGGCGGCGAGCGCGTGAAGCCCGCGCGCGAGATCCGTCCCGGCGAGACGGTTGAGATCCGCGTCGGGCACGTCCCGCGCACGGTCGTCGTGACCGGCATCGCCGACCGGCGCGGTTCGGCGACCGTCGCAGCGACGCTCTACGCGGAGACGCTGGAGTCGGTGGAGGAGCGGGAACGCGTGGCGCTCGAGCGGCGCACCGCGCGTCCGCTCGGCTCCGATCTCGTCGGGCGGCCGACGAAACAGGACCGTCGCCGTCTCGACGCGCTCCGGAAACGCCATCGCACATAGGCTTCCCCTGTCCACGACAGGGAGGCTCTGATGGCACTTGCACGCGTCGTCACGTTCGACGGAGTCAACTCCGAGCGCATGGCCGAGATGGCCAGCAACATCGAGGGAGGCGAGCGGCCCGAGGGGCTGAACGCGACCGAGATGATGATCCTCCACGACCCCGAGGCGGAGAAGGCCACCGCGATCGTCTTCTTCGACAACGAGGACGACTACCAGAGAGGACACGAGATCCTCGACGCCATGCAGAGGGGTGACACGCCGGGCAACCGGACGTCCGTGACGAAGACGAACGTCGCCATGCGGATGACGCCCTAGCTAAAGAGTGACTTCGGCTGCGAGGCCGACGCGGCGGACGAAGCGCGGGACGACATCGAGGACGCTCTCCCGCGAGCAGACGTCGACGTCGGCCTCCATGCCGTGGCGCCGGAGGTTCGACGCGCTGCGACTGGCGCCGAGGCCTTCGGCCGCGTTCGGGAAGCTCTGCGCGAGAAGGATCGCGGCGCGCGCCGAGTCCTCCGTCTCGCCGCCGATCGCCTGCACGATCCGGCCGGCGCAGTAGGCATCGTCGAGCGCGAGCTCGCCGAGGACGCCGGCGCAGAGCACCGCAACGTCCTCCCCGCTCTCGCGCACCGCCGCTGCGACTGCGTCGAGGTTGAGGAGCGAGCCGACGTAGACGCGCTCGTATCGCTCCGCGGCGGCGACGAGCAGCCGCGTCCCGTTCGTCGTCGTGAGGATCAGCGTGGCCGCGCCCGGCTCTCCCTCGAGCTCGCGCGGCGAGTTGCCGAAGTCGAAGCCCTCGATGTGCTCGAGGCGCCGCTCGCCGGCAAGCTTCGCCGGCCCCTCGGTCTCCGCGAGGGCACGGGCGTCCTCGATCTCCGCGCAACAGAGGACGCGCTCGTAGCCGGACGCGAGCGCCTGGCACATCGTCGAGGTCGCGCGGAGGACGTCGACGACGACCCCGATCGTCGCGGCCGGCTGCTCGGTGGGCGTGAAGGACACATGGACGCGCATCGCGCGGATTAGGCTAGTCCGGATGTCGACGGTGGAACACCGCTACTGCTACCGGCATCCGGACAGAGAGACAGGCCTCGCGTGCTCGGAGTGTGGCCGGCCGATCTGCCCGGATTGCGCGACGTTCGCCCCCGTCGGGATCCGCTGCCCCGACCACGCGGGCGCGCGCGGCGGGAAGAAGCCCGCGCAGTTCCGGCCGCCGGCTGTGCGGCGCGCGCAGGGCGTCGCACTCGCGACCGGTAGCGCGCCGATCACGAAGGTGCTGATCGCCGCCAACGTTGCGATCTACCTCATCACGGTCGAGCAGGGCGGCGGCGGGATCAACAATCCGGGCGGAAGCCTCCTCGTCCGCTGGATCCTCTGGGGGCCCGCGGTCGCACACGGCGGCTGGTATCGGCTCGTCACGAGCATGTTCCTGCACGGGAGCCTGATCCACATCGGGTTCAACATGTGGGCGCTCTGGGTGATCGGGACGCCCGTAGAGCAGTACCTCGGCCGCGCCCGATACGTCGGTCTCTACTTCGTATCCGGTCTCGCAGGCTCGGCCGGTGCTCTCCTCCAGGCGCCTCACACTCCGGCGCTCGGCGCGTCGGGCGCGGTCTTCGGCGTCCTCGGCGCGATGGCCGTACTCGAGTGGCAGATCACGGGACGCCTTGCCGGGAACGCGGTGACGTGGATTCTCATCAACCTCGTGATCTCGTTCACGATCCCGAACATCTCGTGGGGCGCGCACGTCGGAGGGCTCATTGGCGGAATCCTCGTCACGTTCGGCTACGCGCACTGGCGCGGCGGACGTGCCCAGTACGGACAGCTGGGACTCGGCGGAGTAGTCGGCCTTGTCGCGGTCGCCGTCGGAAGCGTCGCGATCGCGTACTTCCAGGTCCGCGGCTACGCCTAGCTAGGACTCGGCGCCTAGCCCGCGCCGGAACCGAGTATCGCGCGGGCAGCCTGCAGAAACGCGAGAGCGGCTCAGCGACGGATCATGGCGTCACCGACGAGGCAATGATCCTGCCCGTCGTGGCGCTCACGAACGCGTACGGCCCATCGCGGCGCTCGATCAGCCACGTGAGCCGTGTCGTCCGCGGTCCGAAGAGATAGACGAGCCAAATGCGCTTTGCGACCTGAGTCGGGTTGTTGGGATCGAGCGCCTCGAACGCGCTGCGACGGGTGATCGTCTGAGGGGCGAGGTACGACGTCAGACCTATCCGAAAGCCCTTCTCGCCGAGCGCCCACACGAGCGCCACGGGGATCGAACGCGACTGCTGAGGCTGGATGTGAAGGTGGCGACCGTGGGGCCGCAGCGTCCATGTGCCCTCCGGAGGCCCTCCAAATGCGCCGATCAACGCGCCCGCCGGCCCGACGTACGTCCGGACAGGACCGTGGTAGCCGACAGGCCCGCCGATCGGTCTCATCGAGGCGTGCGGCGCATACGCGAGCCATGCAAGGTCGACGGCCCTCATGCTCGACACCGTCCATACGAGGTACACGCGAACGGTCTTCGTCTTCCAGTAGCTGCGGAGGCCCGCGGCCCACTGTGCCTTGCTCACCGTCGGCTTCCCTGAGGTGGGCCAGCTCGTGTTCGACTGCGGGACCTCGGCGCAGCCCCGGCACGCATCCGTCTCGGTGTTTGTCGCTGCGTCCACCACGAACGAGTCGTGATTGGCCGCGTTCTTGGCCGGATGTCCCCAAACCATCTCACGGTGGATGGGGTTGTAGTCGGTCACGAGCCAGACCTTCCGGCTCGGGTCGACCGCCGTCCGCGGCGCCACGGCGAGATCCGGCGCGAAGCCCTTCGCTTGGCCGTACGTGAGGAGCACGGCCGCGACCGTCACCGCATTGCCTCGGTAACGCGAATCGATCTGCGCCCGCGTCAGGAGGTGTGCACCCTTCGGATCGGGATGGCTGAGCCGCAAGTCGCGGCTCCGCCAGTCCCTCCGATAGACGGGCGGGCTGCAGGTCGGGCAGTCCGTGAGCTGCTTCGTGAGTACGAGCGGCAGATGCGGCTGAGCCTGGACGCCGCGCGTGCCGGCACCGCAGCCCGCGAGCGCGACGGCGGCAGCCGCAAGAAGCACCGCTGTAAAGGCGCGCTTCATCCGCCCTTTATACGCCGCCGGAGCGGCAGACGTCACCCGCCGGTCTGGACGTACTGGCCGCGGTTCGCTTCCTTCAGCACGGCCTGGGCCGCGGCGAGGCGAGCGAGGGGGACGCGGTACGGGGAGCAGCTCACGTAGTCGAGGCCGATCTCGTGGCAGAACTCGACGGAGCTCGGCTCGCCGCCGTGCTCTCCGCAGATGCCAAGCTTGATGTCCGGCTTCGTCTTGCGGCCACGCTCGACGCCGATGCGCATGAGGTCGCCCACGCCGTCCCGGTCGAGCACCTCGAAGGGATTCCGCTCGAGCACGCCGTCCTCGAGGTAGAAGGTGAGGAACTTGCCCTCCGCGTCGTCGCGCGACATCCCGAGCGTCGTCTGCGTGAGGTCGTTCGTGCCGAAGGAGAAGAAGTCCGCGACCTCGGCGATCTCGTCGGCGCGGAGCGCAGCGCGCGGCAGCTCGATCATCGTCCCGCAGAGGTACTCGAGCCCCGGCGCCTCCTCCTCCATCACCGCTTCGGTCAGCTCGCGGAGCCGCGCGAGCTCTTCGCGGAAGCCGACGAGCGGATGCATGATCTCGACGAGCGGCGGCTCTCCCCCGCGCTCTTGCACTGCCTTCGCCGCGCGCCCGATCGCGCGCACCTGCATCTCGTAGACCTCCGGCCACTGGATCCCGAGCCGGCAGCCGCGCGTGCCGAGCATCGGGTTCGCCTCGGTCAGAGCCTTGATGCGTTGGCGCATCCGTTCGTCGGCCGCCTCCTCGAGCGGCGGCAGGAACTCGTGGAGCGGCGGGTCGAGCAGCCGGATCGTCACGGGCAGCCCGGCCATCGCCTCGAAGATCGCCTCGAAGTCGGACTGCTGGAACGGAAGGAGCCGGTCGAGCGCGTCGCGGCGGCCCTCCTCGTCGCGGGCGAGGATCATCTCCTGCACGACGGGCAGGCGCTCGTCGCCGAAGAACATGTGCTCGGTGCGGCAGAGGCCGATCCCCTGGGCGCCGAACTCGCGCGCCTTCGCGGCGTCGTCGGCGTTGTCGGCGTTCGCGCGCACCTTGAGGCGGCGCGCGTCGTCGGCCCACTCGAGGAGCGTCTCGAAGTCTTCGTTGATGTCCGGCGGGACGAGCGGCACCGCGCCGACGATGACGCGGCCTGTGCCACCGTCGATGGTGATCACGTCGCCCGCCGAGAGCTTGTGCTCGCCGATCCGCACCGTCCTCTTCTCGACGTCGATCTCGAGCCCCTCGGTGCCGGCGACGCACGGCTTGCCCATGCCGCGCGCAACGACCGCCGCATGCGACGTCATGCCGCCGTGTGCCGTGAGAACACCCTGCGCCTGGATGAGGCCGTGGATGTCGTCGGGCGTCGTCTCCCAGCGGACGAGGATGACCGCCTCGCCCGCCTTGCCGGCCTCTTCGGCAGTGTCGGCGTCGAGGACGATCTTCCCGCAAGCGGCGCCGGGCGAAGCGTTGAGCCCGCGCGCGGCGACCTCGAACTCGGCATCCTCGTCGAGCCGCGGATGGAGGAGCTGGTCGAGCTGGCCCGGGTCGATGCGACTGACGGCCTCATCCCTGTCGATCAAGCCCTCGCCGGCCATATCCACGGCGGCCTTGATCGCGGCGGCAGCCGTCCGCTTCGCCGAGCGCGTCTGGAGGAGGTAGAGCTTCCCCTCCTCGACGGTGAACTCGATGTCCTGCATGTCGCGGTAGTGGCGCTCGAGAGAAGCCATCGTGTCGAGGAACTGGTCGTACGCCTCGGGCAGGCGCTCGCGCATCTCCTCGAGCGGCTGCGGCGTGCGGAGACCCGCGACGACGTCCTCTCCCTGGGCGTTGACGAGGTACTCGCCGTAGATGCCCTGCTCGCCGGTCGACGGGTCGCGGGTGAACGCGACGCCGGTCGCGGAGCCGTCCCCCTTGTTCCCGAACACCATCTGCACGACGTTGACCGCGGTCCCGAGATCGTCGGCGATCGAGTACGTGCGCCGGTAGACCTTGGCACGGGGCGAATCCCACGAGTCGAAGACGGCGGTGATCGCGCGGCGCAGCTGGTCGCGCGCGTCCTGCGGGAAGTCCGCGCCCGCCTCCTCGACGTAGATCTCGCGTGCGCGCTCGACGGAGTCGTCGGGGCTGAAGCGCTCGTGCGCGATGCCGTCGACCGTCTCGCCGAACATCTGGATGAGCCGCCGGTAGCAATCGCGCGCGAACTCCTCGTTCCCGGTCGAGCGGGCGAGACCCGCGACGGCGACGTCGTTGAGCCCGACGTTGAGGATCGTGTCCATCATCCCGGGCATCGAGATCGCCGCGCCTGAGCGGACCGAGACGAGTAGCGGGTCGTCCGGGTCGCCGAAGCGCTTGCCCGCCTGCTCCTCGAGGCGCGCGATCGCGGCGTCGACCTCCGCGTCGAGTCCCTCAACCTCGCCGCCGGACGCCATGTAGGCGCGACACGCGTCGGTCGTGATCGTGAAGCCGGCGGGAACCGGAACGCCAAGCAGGGTCATCTCCGCGAGGCCGATCCCCTTGCCGCCGAGGAGGTCGCGGCCTCCGTCGGCCGGTTCGTCGAATGCGTAGACATAGCGCGTCATCGGCCGGATGGTGTCACAACTGGCTTGCGTCGCCGCGCCCGAAACTCCGCAATCCACGCAAGCCAGCGGAGCCCGATCCAGAGGGGCGTGATGAGGACGTAGAAGAGCAGGTCGGCAAAGAGGAGCGCCGCCCACCAGATCGGCCACCACCACCATGCGACCGGCTTCTTCGCGGCGGTCACTGAGCGGACGCCTTCTCCATCCGGCGCTCCTCGACGACGCGGAGGACGCGGTGCGCCGTCTCCTCGATCGACAGCTCGGAGATGTCGATGACCGGGCACTTGAGCCGGCGGTGGAGCTTCTTCGCCTCGTCGAGTTCCTCGTAGACCTCCGCGAGCTCGGCGTACTGGCGGTTGCGGCCGGGCGCGCCCATCGCGCGGACGCGCGCACGGCGGATCTCGGCGAGCCGGTTCGGGTCGATCGTGAGACCGACGACCTTCGACTGGTCGATCGTGAAGAGCTCCTTCGGCGGCGCAATCCCCTTCACGACGGGGAAGTTCGCGGCTTTGTGGCCGAGGTAGCCGAGGTAGATGGAGAGCGGCGTCTTCGAGGTGCGGGAGACGCCAACGAGGACGACGTCCGCATCGTGGAAGCCCTGGGCGACGCCGTCGTCGAACCGGACGGCGAACTCGATCGCTTCCATCCGCTTGAAGTACGCGGAGTTGAGCGGCGGCCGCGAGCCCGGCTTCATCTTCGCGGCCCGGCCGGAGACGCGCGCGACGGCTTCGATCGGCTGGCCGAGGAGGTCGCAGTAATGGAGGCGCGCCCGGCGGCAGAGCGTGCGCATCGTCTCGCGCAGTTGGGGCTGGACGAGCGTGTACACGACGACTGCCGCGCGCCCGCGCATGCGGTTCACCGCGAGCTGGAGGTCTTCCTCCGACTCGACCCGCGGATGGCGGATCTCGGTGAACTCCTGGTCCGGGAACTGCGCCTCGAGGGCCTGGACGAGTCGCGCCGCAGTTTCGCCCGTGGCGTCGGAGACAACGTGCAGCTCGACCGGCGGCTTCGGCACACGGGGAGCGTATCCCGGGCGCTCACTCCTGGTCCCATCCCAAACCCCCACCCACCCACGGGGATGGGGACGGTACGCCGCGATCTGTGCTGCGAACCGGGCGACTTCGTGGCAAGACGCTGAAACCTCGCCGGGTAACCTCCGCGCATGGCCGACACCGCCGCGCCGCTGACCATGGACACGATCGTCTCCCTCTGCCGCCGGCGCGGGTTCGTCTTCCCGTCGTCCGAGATCTACGGCGGCCTCGGCTCAACGTACGACTACGGCCATTACGGGGTCCTCACGAAGAACAACATCCGCTCCCTCTGGCTCCGCTCGATGGTGCAGGAGCGCGACGACATCGTCGTCCTCGACTCCGCCATCATCCTCAACCCGCGCGTCTGGGAAGCGTCGGGCCACGTCTCCGGGTTCACCGACCCGATGGTCGACTGCCGCACCTGCAAACTCAGATTCCGGGCCGACCAGCTCGAGCTCGCCAACTGCGGGAAGCGACCGAGCAAACGCCCGGGCGAGACCTCCGACTGCGACCTCACCGAGCCGCGCCAGTTCAACCTCATGTTCGAGACGCAGGTCGGCGCCCTCGCCGACGGCAGCTCGACGGCGTACCTCCGCCCCGAGACTGCGCAGGGCATCTTCATCAACTTCAAGAACGTCGCCCAGCTCGCGCGCCGCAAGCCGCCGTTCGGCATCGCGCAGATCGGCGGCAAGACCTTCCGCAACGAGATCACACCCGGCAACTTCCTCTTCCGCCTGCGCGAGTTCGAGCAGATGGAGATGGAGTTCTTCGTCCCGCCCGACGAGGCCGAGGAGTGGTACCGCTACTGGGTCGACGCGCGCCGCCGCTGGTATCTCGACCTCGGGCTCCGCGAGGAGAACCTCCGCGTTCGCGAGCACACCGCCGAGGAGCTCTCGCACTACTCGCGCGGCACGAGCGACCTCGAATACCTATACCCGATCGGCTGGCAGGAGCTCGAGGGCGTCGCGAACCGCGGCGACTACGACCTCACGAAGCACACCGAGGCTTCGGGGACGAAGCTCGAGTGGGTCGAGCAGGACGGCACCCGCTACACGCCGTACGTCATCGAGCCCGCCGTCTCGATCGACCGGATCATGCTCGCCTTCCTCTGCGACGCGTACGACGAGGAGGTCGTCGGCGACCGCGAACGCGTCGTCCTTCGCCTCCACCCGCTCGTCGCGCCGGTCAAAGCCGCGATCCTGCCGCTCATCGCGAAGGACCAAGGGATGGCGACGCGCGCACGCGCGCTGTACGAGGAGCTCCGCCGCTTCCACGTCGTCGAGCACGACGAAGGCGGGCAGATCGGCAGGCGTTACCGCCGTCAGGACGAAATAGGAACGCCATGGGCCTTTACCGTCGACGAACAGACGCTCGAAGACGAGACCGTGACCGTGCGGGATCGGGACTCGCTCGCGCAGGAACGCCTCCCCATCTCGGGCGTGCGCGCGTGGCTGGACGACGCGCTGGCGCGGGACTGGCGCTCGCCGCAGTCGCGCTGAGCGCGGCCGGCTGCGGCATCGGCGGCAGCGCGAAGACCGTCACGGTGGTTCACAGACACGCGGTGACCGTGACGATCACGAGAACCGTCACGATGACCACGACGTCAGCTGCTATCTCGGCGTGCACGGGCAATCAACTCTCCGGAACGTTCAAGGAGGCCCCGGGCGGCGGCGGGGCCGGCCAGATCGAATACATCCTCACGCTCACGAACACGTCCCAGGCGGCGTGCAGACTAAGCGGAGAGCCCAATGTGACGCTCCTCGATGTCAACGGCACGGCCCTTCCCACCCGCTCCGCGGGCGCAGTAGCGATATCTGTGCCGCTCACACTTCAGCCCGAGTCTTCGGCGACAGCGACGGCACGGTTCTCCCCCGACGTACCAGGCCCAGGAGATTCCCAGACCGGCGCTTGCCAGCCCAAGGCTTACACACTGCGGATCACGGCCAACGGTGGCGGAACTCTCAACGCACCGATCAAGCCGCCGACGAGCGTTTGCGAGCGCGGCACGCTCGGCTGGTCGTCGTACTACACACCCGCTTAGGCGCTCAGCGTTCGCAGGCGGAAGCCGCCGTGATACTCGTACGACGCCGTGATGACGCGGAGAGCATCGCGACGCGCGCGCTCGGTTAGCCCGAGCGGGACAGCGTCCGCGAGCGGACGCGCGAGGAGCGCCCCGATTCCCGCGACTCCGTCGCCTGAGAGGGCAAGCGCCTCCGCCGGCCCAGCGCAACGTGCGCAGACCGCGCCGCCGGCCTTCGGCGAGTAGCCGACGAGCGGCTCGTCCACGGCTCCGCACTCGGCACAGCCGGACACGTGCGGCAGGTAGCCCGACAGCCACAGGAGCTTGAGCTGGAACGCGAGTCCGAGCGGATCGAGCGTCGGAGTCACCGCGGCATGCGGCGTCTCGTCGAGCAGCTCGAGGAACCGCGTCACCGCGCCGAACGCGCGCTCGTTCGCCTCCTGCTCGGGGAAGAGCCGCAACATCGCCTCCGCCCCGATCATCCCGACCGAGAAGCGGTAGTAGTCCTCGCGCGTCTCGCGATGCGAGTCGACTAGCTGTACCCCGGTCACCGTCTCGAGGTCGCTGCGGCCGCGATGGAGCACGAGCTCGACGTGCGAGAGCAGCTCGAGCCGGCCGCCGAAGCGCGACAGCGTCTTTCGTACTCCCTTTGCCACCGCACCGACGCGACCGTTCGCGCGCGTGTAGAGGTGGAGGACGCGGTCGGCCTCGCCGATCCGGATCGACCGGAGGACGATCGCCTCCGTGCTGTACGCCCTTCCGGCCATGTCCGCTCAGTCTAGGGAGCGACCCGGGCGGGCACCTCCGTCTGACACTCCGGGCAGAACGACGTTCCCCGCCCGCCGACGACGATCTTCGCGATCGGCGTGCCGCAGCGCTCGCAGGGCTCTCCGGCGCGGCCATAGACGCGAAACTCGTGCTGCATCGCCCCTCCGGCGTACGCCTGGTCGTACAGCGTTGCGCCGCCGCGGCGGATGCCGAGTCGCAGTGCCTTGCGGATCGCGTTGCGCAACGCAGCCACCTCGTCGAGCGTGAGCCCACCGGCCGGCCGCTGAGGGTGGAGACGGGAGTGCCAGAGCGCCTCGTCGGCGTAGATGTTCCCGAGCCCCGCCACCGTGCGTTGGTCGAGGATGGCGGCCTTGAGCGGCGCCGTTCGCCGCGCGAGCCGGCCCGCGAGGAACGTCGCGGTGAAGCGCCGCTCGAGCGGCTCCGGCCCGTTCTTGACAGCGATGATCCGGTCGGCGTCCTCGGTGTCGGCGAGAAGCCACGTCCCGAACCGTCGCGTGTCGCGATAGGCGACTCGGCCTCCACCTTCCAGCTCGAGCACGGCGCGTTCGTGCGTCGCCGGCTCGTAGCGGAACCCGCCGGTCATCCGGAGGTGGACGAGAAGCGTGTTCCCGCTCGCGAGGCGAACGACGATGTACTTGCCGCGCCGCCCGACCGCCTCGACGCGGTCGCCGGTGAGCACCGCGGCAACGGCTACCGGATCGTCAGGGCGAGTCAGGCGCGCGTCGTCGATGCGCGCAAGGAGGATCTTCCGCCCCGCGATCGCGTCAGCGAGCCTCCCTCGCTCGGTCTCGACCTCCGGCAGCTCGGGCACGCGCTAAGGAGTGACGATCGGCTGCCCGGGGATGCCGCGCGACGGTGCCTTCCCGCCGAGCCACGCGTTCACGGTCGCACCGATGTCGGCGAACTCGCCCTCATGGATCCGGCCCGCGGCGTTCCGCCCCTCGACGTAGGCGAGGAGAAGGCCGTACTCGCGCGAGTGGTCCGTCGACGGCGTCGTCGGGTCGCAGCCGTGGTCCGACGTGATGATCAGGAGATCCCCCGGCCGCAGCGCGTCGAGGAGGTCGGGCAGCCGGTAGTCGAAGTCCTGCAGGCAGCGGTGGAAGTTGACCGGGTCGTTGCGGTGCCCCCAGAGCATGTCGGTCTCGACGAGGTTCGTGAAGATGAACCCGTCGTCGATCTCGCGCAGGAACTTCTCCGTGGCCTGGATCCCCTCGATGTTCCCCTTCGTGGGGTGCGACTCGTCGATGTCCTGCCCGGCGAAGATGTCGCCGATCTTCCCGACGCCGTAGACCTTGTGGCCGGCGTCGCGGACGAGCGACAGGTAGTTCGGCCGGCGCGGCTCGAGCGAAAAGTCGTGGCGATGCGGCGTACGCACGTAGTTCCCCGGCTCGCCCGTGAAGGGCCGCGCGATCACGCGACCGACCGCGTGCTTGCCGGTGAGGATCTCGCGCGCCGCGCGGCACGCCTCGTAGAGCTCCTCGAGCGGGATCGTCTCCTCGTGCGCCGCGATCTGGAAGACGGAGTCGGCGGACGTGTAGACGATCCACTTGCCCGTTTGCTGGTGCTCCTCCCCGAGCTCCTGAATGATCTCTGTCCCCGACGCCGGCTTGTTGCCGATCACGCCGCGAGCCGTCCGGTGCATGAACGGGTCGATCACGTCGTGCGGAAAACCGTGCGGGTAGGTCGGGAACGCCTGCGCCGTGACGATGCCCATGTGCTCCCAGTGGCCGGTCGTCGTGTCCTTGCCCTTCGAGCGCTCGAGCAGACGCCCGGCGACGGCCGGCGCACCGGGCTGCGGTGGGCAGCCCGCGAGCTCTTCGACGTTTCCGAGCCCGAGCGCCTCCATGCTGGGAAGGTCGAGCCCACCGACCGCGCGCGCGACGTTCCCGAGGGTGTCCGACTCCTCGTCGCCGTACTCGTCGGCGTCCGGCAACGCGCCGGCACCGACCGCATCGAGCACGATTACACAGGCCCTGGCCACAGGGGTAGTCTAGGTGGGCTGTGGCGAACGCCCTCGGACTGATCCTCTTCGCGGTTTACTGCGCCCTCGTCATCGGCGCCGCCGCCGGGATCACATGGATCGTCGTGCGGTACTCGCCGAGCGGCAAGTCCTAGCTAGACGCGCGCGAGCGGGAGAACGTCTTCGAGGCGCGTGTACTCGAGTCCGTGAGCGTCGGCGACGGCCTCGTACGTGACCTTCCCCTCGAGGACGTTGACCCCCCGGGCGAGCGCTGCGTCGCGTGCGACCGCTTCCGCGAGTCCGTGCTGGGCGATCGCCTCGACGTACGGCAGCGTGACGTTCGTCAACGCCTTCGTCGAGGTGACGGGAACGCCGCCGGGCATGTTCGCGACGCAGTAATGGATGATCCCGTCGACCTCGTACACCGGGTCGGAATGGGTCGTCGGGTGTGCGGTCTCGATGCAACCGCCCTGGTCGATGGCGACGTCGACGATCACTGCGCCGGGCTGCATCTCCGAGAGCATCGCGCGGCTGATGAGCTTGGGCGCGCGCGCCCCCGGGATGAGCACGGCGCCGATCACGGCGTCGGCCGTCGCGATTCGCTCCTCGACTTCGAGACTCGATGACATCAGGAGGCTGACGCGGCCGGAGAGGATTTCGTCGAGGTGGCGCATGCGGTCGATCGAGCGCTCGAGGATCGTGACCTGCGCGCCGAGCCCGAGCGCGATGATCGCGGCGTTGTAGCCGACGATCCCGCCGCCGAGGACGACGACGCGGCCGGGCTGGACGCCGGGAGTTCCGGCGAGGAGAACGCCGCGCCCGCCGAGGGGCTTTTCGAGGAAGTGCGCCGCAGCCTGCGGCGCGAGGCGTCCGGCAATCTCGCTCATCGGGGCGAGGAGGGGAAGGCGGCGGTCGTCGGTCTCGACGGTCTCGTACGCGACGGCGGCGATGCCGCTGTCCATGAGCGCGCGCGTCAGCGGCTCGTCGGCGGCGATGTGGAGATACGTGAAGAGAACGAGCCCCTCGCGGAGGCGGACGTACTCCGGCTCGATCGGCTCCTTGACCTTCAGGAGCAGGTCCGAGTCGGCCCAGACCGACTCGACGGAGCCGATCTTCGCGCCGGCGCGCTCGTAGTCGGCGTCGGAGAACGCGCTCCCGTCGCCGGCCGTCGTCTCGACGAGCACGTCATGGCCGCGCTGCACAAGCTCGCGCGCGCCCGCCGGCGTGAGCGCGACGCGGTACTCGTCGGTCTTGATCTCTTTCGCAACGCCGATCCGCAAGGCGGGGAGACACTAGCTCGCGCGCACGCCGCGTCGCGCACCGAACAATTTCGGAGTTCTTGTACCGCTCCGGCGCAGAGTAGTGACAGGTTCGCCGGTAGCGTCTTCGCCGAGGGCGGAGGGAAGCGACCCCACCCTGGGTGGGGTGTGGGAGTTCACGGTTCTTCGACCGTAGTCTCGGGTTCGGAGCATGGACACCGAGCGTCCCCGCAAGAGCCACTTGGGCGGCCTTGGAGTCGCCTTCGCTGTCCTCGGCGTGGCCGTCGCTTTCTGCATGCTCACTCTCATCGTGCTGTTTGGCCTGTTCATGAGCGGGGACTTCTCCAGTCCCCACGAGCTTTTCGGCACCCTGGCCGCGCTGATGATGGTCGCGGTCATCGCGCTCGTGGTTCTTTACGCGCGCAGCGGCATCCTGCGCTAGGCCGCTTCTACAGCGCGCGGGCGTCTTCGACGAGCGCCACGGTGAGGTCGACCATGGCCTCGAGGTCGGCGACCGCGACTCGCTCGTTCGGGCTGTGGAAGTCGTAGACGCCGTGCGTGATGTTCACGCAGCGCAGGCCTCGCTCGTTGAAGACGTTCGCGTCCGCGGCGCCGCCCGACAAGCCGTACCGCACTTCGTGGCCGCAGCGCGCGAGCGCGCCCGCCGCGAGCTCGACGACCGGCTCGGTCTTCGCGAACCGGTAGCCGCGGTAGTCCTTCCGCGCGACGCTCTCCATTGTGCACTCCGCCTCGCTCGCGGCGAACGTGCAGATGTCGAGCATCTCCTGTACGAGCTCGCCGAGCTTGCGCTCGTTGTGAGAGCGCGCCTCCGCCGAGAACACGCAGCGGTCGGGGACAATGTTCCCCGCCCTGCCGCCGGAGATGAGCCCGACGTTTGCAGTCGTCTCCTCGTCGACGCGACCGAGCCGCAGATCAGCGATCGCCCGCGCCGCTGCCTGGATCGCCGACCGCCCCTCCTCCGGAGACATTCCCGCGTGTGCCGCCCGTCCGTGGAACGTGATCTCCATGCCCTGCGCGAACGGAGCACCGAGGATGATCTCGCCGATCGGGCCCTCTTGGTCGTAGACGAAGCCGGTCTGCGCCCGCAGTCGCGTGTGGTCGAACGCCGCCGCACCGAGTAGGCCGACCTCCTCCTGTCGCGTGAGCACGAGCTCGATCCCCGCGTGCGGGATGTTTTCCGCGAGCACGCGGCGCACGCCCTCGAGCATCTGCGCGACCGCCGCCTTGTTGTCGGCGCCGAGGATCGTGCCCCCGGCATTCCGCACGACGCCGTCCTCGACGACGGGGCGCAGGTCGCCGCTGGGCGGCACGGTGTCGAGGTGGGCGCAGAAGAAGAGCGGCGTTCCCTCGGCCGTCGGCGCGACCGCCGCGTACAGGTTGCCGAACGCGTCCTCCTCGACGGCGAGGCCGAGATCGCGCATGTATCGCGCGACGACAGCGGCGACGGCGTCCTCGTCCCCCGGCGGAGACGGGATCGCGGCGAGCTCGAGGAGAAGGTCGGTGACGCCGCTCACACGGCCAAGCGTTCGCCCGCACGAGAGCGCGCCCGGTCGAGAGCCGCGCCGACAAAGCCGCGGAAGAGCGGCGCCGACCGCGTCGGCCGCGACTTGAACTCCGGATGGAACTGGCTCGCGACGAACCACGGGTGTCCAGGCAGCTCGACGATCTCCACGAGCCGGCCCTCCTGGAACGTCCCGCTCACGACGAGGCCCGCGTCGACGATCCGGTCGCGGAACGTGTTGTTCACCTCGTAGCGGTGCCGGTGCCGTTCGTGGATCGTCGCCTCGCCGTACAACTCGCGCGCGCGCGTACCCTCGGCGAGCTCGACCGCCTGCGCGCCGAGGCGCATCGTGCCGCCGAGATCCTCGATCCCTTTCTGTTCCGGAAGAAGATCGATGACGGGGAACGGCGTCTCCGGATCCATCTCCGTCGAGTTCGCCCCTTCGAGCCCGACGACGTGCCGCGCGAACTCCGAGACCGCAACGTGCATCCCGAGGCAGATCCCGAGGTACGGGATCTCGCGCTCGCGCGCGACGCGGCAGGCGAGGACCTTCCCCTCCCAGCCGCGCGAGCCGAACCCACCCGGGACGAGCACACCGTCGACGCGCTCGAACAGCTCGACCGCTTCCTCGAACGACATGTCCTCGGCATCGACCCAGCGGAGATGGACCTCTGCGCCGTGATCGAGCCCGGCGTGCTTGAGCGCCTCGTGGACGGAGAGGTACGCGTCCTGGAGCTTCACGTATTTGCCGACGAGCGCGATCTCAACCGCCTCGCGCCGCCCGTGCACGCGTGCGAGCAGCTCGTCCCACTCCGCGAGATCCGGCTCGGCGAGATCGAGGCCGAGCTTCGCGCCGACGAGCTTGTCGAGCCCCTCCCGCTCGAGCACGCGCGGCACCTCGTAGACGTCGGCGACGTCGGGACTCGCGACGACGGCGCCCGGGTCGACATCGGCGAACAGCGCGATCTTGTCGCGGATGTCGTGCGACAGCTCCTCGTGCGAGCGGCAGACGATGACGTCGGGATGGATACCGATGCGGCGCAGCTCGTTCACCGAGTGCTGCGTCGGCTTCGTCTTCAGCTCGCCCGCCGCTTCGATGAACGGCACGAGCGTGACGTGCACATATGCGACGTTCTCCGCCCCGACTTCGCGCCGGAACTGGCGGATCGCCTCGAGGAACGGGAGCGACTCGATGTCGCCCACCGTGCCGCCGATCTCGGAGATGACGACGTCGGCCGGCGTCGCCGCCGCGCTCTGTCGGATGCGCGCCTTGATCTCGTTCGTGATGTGCGGGATCACCTGCACCGTCGCGCCGAGGAAGTCGCCCTTCCGCTCCTTACGGAGGACGGTGTCCCAGATCGCGCCCGCGCTGTGACTCGCGCTGCGGAGGAAGTTCTCGTCGACGAAGCGCTCGTAATGGCCGATGTCGAGGTCGGTCTCGGCGCCGTCCTCGGTGACGAATACCTCGCCGTGCTGGAACGGGCTCATCGTCCCCGGGTCGACGTTGAGGTACGGGTCGAACTTCTGCAGCTGCACCTTCAGCCCGCGCGCTTTGAGGAGCCGCCCGAGCGATGCGGCGACGATTCCCTTCCCTAGAGCCGACACGACGCCCCCGGTCACAAAGACGTACTTCGGGGCCCGCGTGCTCACGGGATTTCAAGGTAGCAGGACGGGCGGACGCGCGCCTATCCGGCGCGGACGGTCGCGAGGAACTCCTCGCCGCCGAGCATCCGCTCGAGCTCGACTTTCCGTTCCGCGTCGTTGAGCTGCTCGATGCGCGTGTGGGTCGGATCGCCCGGAGTCTTCTCGACGCGGAAGTGCCGGTCGGCGAGCGCGGCGATCTGCGGGAGGTGCGTGATCGTCACGACCTGTGCGCGTTCGGCGAGGCGTTGGAGCAGACGGCCGACGGCATGCGCCGTCTCCCCGCCGATGCCCGCGTCGATCTCGTCGAAGACGAGCGTGTCACCGCCGGCGACGGCGGCGATTGCGAGCGCGATCCGCGACAGCTCGCCGCCCGAGGCAGTGTCCGCGACCGGGGCGAACGGGAGGCCGGCGTTCGGACGGACTCCGAAGACGGCGTCGTCGGCCCCGGTCGCGCCCGGCTCCTCACGGTCGGCGAGCTCGCACACGAACTCGCCGTCGCCCATGCCGACGTCGCGTAGCTCGGCCGCGACGGCATCGGCGAACGCGGGCGCGGCGGCGTTGCGCTCGGCGCGAAGCTCGAGGACGAGGTCGTGGACGCGCGCCTCCGCTGCGGCGAGCTCTCGTCGCGCGGCATCGGCCGGGTCGACGCCGTCCTCGAGCGCAGCTAGCTCTGCCCGCGCCTCTTCGGCGCGCGCGAGGAGCTCTTCGTACGTCTCGCAGCGGAAGCGGCGCTTCGTCTCGGCAATCCGGTCGAGGTCCGCCTCGAGCTGCTCGAGCCGCCCGGGCTCGGCTTCGAGCGAGGCGAGGAAGCCGCGGAGATCGGACGCCGTCTCGCGCAGGCGAAGCTCGATGTCCCGCAACTCGTCGCCGGCGGCCTTCAGCTCCGGAGCGATGTGCTCGAGCGGCGCGACCGCCCGCTCGGCGAGTCCGACCAAGCCGCTCGCCCCTTCGCCGTCGTCCGGGGCGAGTGCAGCCGCCGCAGTCTCGGCGGCGGTTGCGAGGTCGGCGACATGACGCACGCGCTCGCGCTCACCGCGCAGCCGCTCCTCGTCGTCGGGGTCCATCCCCTCGGTGTCCTCGACGAGCGCACGGAGCTCGGCGAGTCGCGCCTCGGCGAGCGCGGTGTTCGCACTCAGCTCCTCGTGGCGCCGGCGGGCGGCCTGGAGATCGCGCCACGCCACGCGCGCCGCGGCTCGGCGCGCGAGCTGCTCGTCTCCGCAGAAGCGGTCGAGCACCTCGAGCTGGTACGACGGCCGGGCGAGACGCCGCTGTTCGAACTGACCCGACATCGCGACGACGCTCTCGACGGCCGCGGCGACGTCCTCCCGCGCGGCCGCCCTCCCCCACGCGTACGCGCGCGTGCGCCCGTCTGTGAAGACGCGCCGCGAGACGAGCAGCGCGTCCTCGTCCTCCGGCCGCAACTCCCCGAGCTCGTCGAGCTCAGACGGAAGGTCGAGCTCAGCCTCGACATACGCCTCCTCGCCCGCCGCGCCGACGAAACCCTCGCCGCCCTTCGCGCCGAGAAGCAAACCAAGCGCCTGTGCGAGGATCGTCTTCCCCGCCCCCGTCTCGCCGGTGATCGCGTTGAGCCCCGGCGAGAGCTCGAGGTCGGCCTCACGGATGAGGACGAGGTTCTCGATGCGGAGGCGCCTCAGCACCCGAGCGATGGTACGCCGGGCACCCGACGCCGACCATTGGCCAAACGGGACACGTCCGGTAGCTGCTACCGGACGTGTCCGGAGCGGACACGTCGAGCGTTGCTAGAACGGGAGCTCGACCGGCGGAAGCTTCAGTCGCGCTCGCGCGTCGTAGACATCCTCCCGGATGCGCCTGCGAAAGGTCGGCACGTCTTGCGCGAGCGCGCTCAAGAGTTGCACTCGCTTGTACGTCGCTTCGTCGTGGTCGTTCCGCCACTCGAGACCCTCATCAGATTCGAACCAGGCCAGATACCGGCCAAACATCTCTCGCGCGGCCGGCGTGTCACCGGCGAGGCCAAGCGCGACTCCTGCATCGAGCGACCGGCTGAGCTGACGCGGCTTCGCCTTCCTGAGCTCACGTGCGCAGGCGTCGATCGTCGGAAAGAGATCGCGATAACCGCGAGCCTGCTCGGCGGCGATCATCGCGAGCTCGCGCGCTAGAGGCGAGAACTGCTCGTCGCTCTCGTATCGAACGAGACCGTGGCCAACGCCGTCGACGCGACCGCCGAAATCGCGGCTGAGGTAGTCCTTCGGGTTCCAGAGCCAGTTCACGCCGACGTTCAGATAGCTCCCCCGAGCCCAATCCGAGGGCTGGAACTCGATCACACCGAGCCACCATCCACGGTCGTCGAGCCACGTGCGCGACCTCCCTTTCTGGGTTACCCCGAGCGGGCGCAACACCTCGCGAGCCGCCGCGTTGAGAAGCTTCGTGTGTTGCAGCGGCACGCTCACGGCTAGGTGTCTTCAGGCCGTGAACGTCTCGCGGTAGCGGCCGAAGAACGTCGTCTCCGGCAGCGTGGCGAGAAGGCTCATCTGCTCGCCGATGCCGATCGACAGTGACGCCCCCGGCGGAAGATCGCCGACCTGCTGGCCGTCGACCAGAACGGCAGCCTCCACGTCGGCGCTTGCGTTGCGCAGCGTGAGCTCCGCGCCCCGGCCCACGACCAGCGGCCGCGCGTCGAGGGAGTGCGGCGCGATGAACGTGATCGCCATCGCCTCGAGGCCGCGCACAAGAACGGGCCCGCCGTTTGAAAGGTTGTACGCGGTAGAGCCGGACGGCGTCGAGCAGATCATCCCGTCGCAGGAGACGACCCCGAGCTCTTCCCCGGCGATCGCCCAGCTCAGCTCGATCATCCGCCCGAGCGTCGAGCTCGCGGCGACGACGTCGTTGACGGCCGCGAACGTCGTGCCGTCGAGCCGCGCTTCGAGCGTCGGCTGTTCGATGACGCGGTACTCGCCGGCGAAGACGCGCGCGAGATCTGCCTCGAGCCGTTCGGGCGCGATCGAGGCGAGGAAGCCGACGCGGCCGAAGTTGACGCCGATCACCGGCACATCGGTGCCGAGGAGCCGGGCGAGCGTGCGCAGGATCGTCCCATCGCCCCCGACCGCCACTGTCAGCTGCGCATGTTCCGGGTCGTTGACGACCTCGGCGCCCGCGCGCGCGGCCACCGCCCGCACTTGCTCGACGGCCGTCGTCACGTCAACGCGCGCGTGCGCGACGATCGCGACGGCCTCAACCGGCGAGTGCTGCGTCGATTCGCTCGTCGAGGTCATCGGGGAGAGTCGGGTGCTCGGAATGGACGAGGTGGAGGAAGATCTCGCGGTTTCCCTTCGGGCCGGGCAGTCCCGAGTGTACGACTCCCGCGACGCTCGCCTGCCACGCGAGCGCGGCCTCGGCGACCTCGCGGACGACACGCCGACGCACTTCGTCGTCACGCACGACGCCACCCTTCCCCACGTCCTCGCGGCCCGCCTCGAACTGCGGCTTCACGAGCACGACGGCCTGCCAGCCCGGCGCGCAAAGCCGCAGCACCGGCGGCAGAGCGATCCGAACGGAGATGAACGAGACATCGCAGACGACGAACGACGGGGCGAACGGGAGCTCGGCCAGCGTGCGCGCGTTCGTCCGCTCCATGACGACGACGCGCGAGTCGCCGCGGAGCCGCGGGTGGAGCTGCCCGTAGCCGACGTCGAGCGCGATGACGCGCGCCGCACCGCGCTCGAGGAGAACGTCGGTGAAGCCACCGGTCGACGCGCCGACATCGACGCAGTCGAGGCCGGCGGGGTCCACGCCGAGCCCGTCGAGGCCGTGCATGAGCTTTTCCCCGCCGCGCGAGACGTAGGACTGCGTCGCCTCGACCGTGAGCTCGACGTCATCGCTGACCTGCGTGCCCGGCTTGTCGTAACCGGAGACGAGCCCGGCCATCACGAGAGCCTGAGCCTGCGCCCGCGACTCCGCGAGACCGCGCTCGACCAGGAGAACATCGAGCCGCTTCTTCATGGTCGGTACTCGCCCTCGCCACGCAGCCACTCGACGTCGGGCTCCCAGCCGTCGACGACGTCGCCGAACCCCTCGCGGCGAGCCAATGGCTCGACTCGGTTGAACAGATCGTGCTGCGCTGCCGGCTCGCCGGTCAGAACACGGTCGAGGAGCGGCAGGAGCTCGTCGGCCGTCCAGTCCGCGAGCGGGTGATGTCGCAGCTCCCACTCGAGGTACTTGTTGTAGGGGCGGACACGTCCGGCCAGGGCGAAGATAGTTCGGACCGCGTACAGGATGCTCTCCACGGCGTCGAGCCGAGTCCCGTAGCGGAGCGACCGGTACAGCTGATTGATGTAGCTGTCGAGCGCCTCGCGCGCCACCGAGTCTCGGGTCCCGGCGGGAAGCGACTCCGTCTCGGCGACGATCCGACCGAGCTCGCCGTCCGTCTTGTCGACCACGACGCGCGCGTGCGCCGCGGCATATCGCCCGTGCTCTGACGAGGCGTTACTGAGCTCGTCGAGTGTCGCGGTGACGATCTCGACTCGCGCGCCGTGCACATACGGGAACTCCGCATCGAAGACGTCTCGGGCGCTGGCATCGACAAGGACGACGCACACGTCCCAGTCCGAGCGCTCGTCAACCATGAAGTCACGGCCGCGCGAGCCGAAGACGTACAGCCCGAGGATCTCGGCGCGGCTCTCCGCAACCTCGACGAGGTCGTCGAGGTTCATCACCAGGACGAGGGCGTCACGGCGACTCGAACAGTTCCACGAGGTTCCCGGCTGGATCCTCGACGAGCGCCCAGCGCCCCGCCTTGCCGTCAACGACCTCTGCGTCCGTGCCGAAGACGGAGAGCGCAGCGTCGAGGTCGTCCACCCCGAGCACGACGCGATTGCCTCGCTTGCCGTGTCGCGCCGCCGACGTTCCCGGCCCACTGAGCCACAGCTCGAGATCGCCGCGCTCGAGGATGATGATCGGGCCCCAGTCCTGCCGTTCGACGAAGCCGAGCCGTTCGATGTAGAACGCTGCGGCCGCGCGCACGTCGTCGACCATGTACCGGACGGCGGTCATGCGGTGCGCACCGCGAGTCCGTCGACGATCTGGAGAAGAACTGACGTGTCGGCCGCGACCTCGTCCAGCCGTGCCCGCGCCCGCCCGGCTGCCTCGTCGGCATAGCGCCGCGCTGCGTCGGGGCCATGCTCGCGGACGTAGCCGTCGGAGTCGAGGATGTCGTCGACGATCTGGAACAGCAGCCCGAGCTCCTCCGCGAAAGCGCGCCACGGCGCCTGCTCAGGCTCGGGCAGCTCCGCCGCCCAGAGCGCCATCGTCACCGACGCGTAGAAGAGCCGGCCTGTCTTGAGGCGGTGGACGGCCGCGAGGTCGTATCCGTCGACCATCGTGTCGAGGTACTGGCCGCCGATCATGCCGAGCGTCGCCTCCGCGAGCTCGCGCGCGACCGCCGACGACTCGTAGCGCGCCGCGAGCCGCATCGCCTCCGCGAGCAGTGCATCGCCGGCGAGCACAGCCGTCCCTTCGCCGAACTTCTTCCACGTGGACGGGTTTCCTCGCCGCTCGTCGTCGTCGTCCATCGCAGGCAGGTCATCGTGGACGAGAGAGAACGTATGAACGAGCTCGATCCCGAGCGCAGCAGGCATGACCTGATCGACGCCGGCGTCAAGAGCCTCGCCGACGGCGAGCGCGATCACCGGGCGCACACGCTTGCCGCCGACCTCGAGCGAGTACCGGACCGACGTTGCCTGACCATGGAGCTCGGGCCAGAGCTCGAGGCGTTCGAGCGCGTCCTCGACGAGCGCCTTGAGCTCGTCAGGGCTATGCATCGGTCTCCGCCGCCCGCTGCGCCCTTTCGAGCTCCTCCTCGACCGCCTTCGCGAGCTCCGCGAGCTCACCGAGCAGCTCGATTGCGCGGTCGGGCGAGCCCGCGCCGTCCTCGGACAGCTTCTCGAGCTCGGCGCGCGTAGCCTCGAGCCGGGCCAGCAACTCCTCCGCTTTCGTCAGTGACTCGTCAGCGCTCACGCACAACCCTCCCAAGGATTCCGTTCACCAGCTTGGCGGCGTCTTCGGATGCATATCGCTTCGCAAGCGTCACCGCTTCATCGAGGACGACCTCGACGGGCACCTCGCGCTCGTCGAGCTCCTCGAGCGCAACGCGGAGGACGTTCCGCTCGACCGCGCCGAGGCGGTCGGCCGTCCAGTCGTCCGCCGCATCGGTGATGCGCGCGTCGAGCTCATCCGCGTGGGCGGTGACGGCCTGCGCGAGGCGCTCCGTGTACGGGTCGACGTCGCCGTCGTAGAGCGAGCCGAGCGGCTGCCCCGTGACGTCCGACTGAAAGAGGATGAAGACGGCGGCCCGGCGCGCCTCGCGACGGCTGATCGTGCTCATCGCGTGAGCTCCACGACAGCAACGTCGACGCCGTCCACCTCGACGCCGCACATCCGCGCGAGCGCGTCCCCGACCTGTTCCTGAACCGCTCGGGCGACCTCGGGGAGGACGCTGCCGTACGCGGCCGAGATCTCGAGGTCTGCACGCGCGCGGCCGTCCGCAAGCTCGACGGAGAGCCGCCGGCGGCGGCGCAGGCGCGCTCCCTCCACCGCCGAGACCGCGCCGTCGACGAGCTGGACGAGCGCGGCCTCGCTCACGCGCACGGAGCCGCCGTCGTCGGAGACGAGGACGCGGCTCATGCGCCCGCCAGCGAGGGGAGGCTCGCGCCCGTCTCCTCGAGGAACGACGTCGAGTACTCACCGCTCCGGAACTCGGCGCTCGCGAGGATCTCGCGAAGCACCGCGCACGTCGTCGGCACTCCGGAGATCTCGAACTCGCCGAGCACGCGGATCGCCCGGGTGATCGCGAGGTCGCGGTTCGCGTCCTTGACTATCACCTTCGCGATGAGGGAGTCGTAGAACGGCGGGATCGTTGCGCCTTCCTCGACGAACGTGTCGACGCGCACGCCAGGGCCGAGCGGCGGCCGAAAACGCGTCACCTTCCCCGGCGCCGGCGCGAAGTCGTTCGTCGGATCCTCAGCGTTGATGCGCATTTCGATCACGTGCCCGAGCCGCGGGCCGGAGCGACCGCCGTGGGCGAGCTTCTCCCCCGCCGCGATCCGGATCTGCTCGCGCACGAGGTCGATCGAGGTGAGGAGCTCCGTCACGGGATGCTCGACCTGGAGGCGCGTGTTCATCTCGATGAACGAGAACGAGCCGTCCGGGCCGACGAGGAACTCGATCGTGCCGGCGTTGCGGTAGCCGATGTGCCGGCACGCGCGCTCGGCGGCGGCTTCCATCTCCTCGCGCAGCTCGTCGCTGAGCGCGGGCGACGGCGATTCCTCGATGAGCTTCTGGTGGCGCCGCTGGATCGAGCACTCGCGCTCGCCGCACGTGAGGACGGTGCCGTGGTTGTCGCAGAGCACCTGGATCTCGACGTGGCGCGCCGGCGTGATGATCTTCTCGACGTACATCGTCCCGTCGCCGAACGCCGACAGCGCCTCGCCCGAGGCTCGCTCGTACAACTCGACGACATCGGCGGACTCCTCGACGCGCCGCATGCCGCGCCCGCCTCCGCCCGCCGCCGCCTTGAGAAGCACCGGATAGCCGAGCTCGTCGGCCGCTGCGCGCGCCTCCTCCGGGCTCGTGATGCCTTCCATTCCCGGCACGAGCGGTACGCCGGCAGCGCGCATCTCGGCCTTCGCGCGCGCCTTGTCGCCCATCCGCTCCATCACCTCGGCGTCGGGCCCGATGAAGACGATGTCGTTCTCCTCGCAGGCGCGCACCAAGTCAGCGTTCTCGGAGAGGAAGCCGTAGCCGGGGTGCACCGCCTGGCAGCCGGTCGTCTCCGCGGCGGCGATGATCGAGGGGATGCTGAGGTAGCTCTGGCCGACCGGCGGCGGGCCGATCTTCACCGCCTTGTCCGCCAACTGAACGTGCAGAGCGTCGGCATCGGCGGTTGAGTAGACGGCGACCGCTTCGACGCCGAGCTCGTGCAGCGCCCGGATGACGCGGACAGCAATCTCGCCGCGGTTGGCTACGAGGACGCGGTTGAACACGGCGAGAGTCTACGGACGGCCCGTCGCGTGCCAGATCAGCGGCTCGTCCGGGCGCTCGAAGCCCTCACGCACGTAGAACTCGACGCTCTCCTCGCTCGGCCAGACGATGATCAGCTCGACGTCCGCATCACGCGCCGCCTCCTGAGCGCGACGGATGACGGCCCTGCCGATCCCTCGCCCCCGGAGATCGGGCTGCGTGTAGACGTTCGTGAGATACGCGATCCGGCGAGGCACGTAGATGGGCCGTGGCACCTTGTCGACGAGCGCCACGTACGCGTGGGAGACGACGGCGCCGTCCAACTCGGCGACCCAGATCTGCCAGCGGTCGCCGGCGATCGCGTTCTCGAGGAGCGCACGACACTCCTCCTCGTAGCCCGGATTCGTCGGGAGCTTTGGAGAGCCGTGCTCGAGGGTGAAGTCGGCGCGCATCCGGACGAGGTCGTCGATGTCGCCGGCTCGCGCGGGCCGCACGAACGCTTCGGTCATCGCGGACTAGAGGGCGGGTCGCCCCGCGAGCGGCTCGAGCTCGAAGAGGAGCTGGCCGAACTCCACCGCAGCCGCGTTCTCGACGTGGATGGCGCGGACGACTCCCTCGGCGTCCGCTTTCACCTCGTTCATGAGCTTCATCGCCTCGAGGATGCAGAGCGTCTGGCCTGGCTCGACGACGTCGCCGACCGAGACGAACGGCGGCGCGTCGGGCGACGAGGCTCGGTAGAACGTCCCGACCATCGGCGACTCGACTCGGTGGAGAGTGCCGCCGATCGCAGGCGCCGGCGGTGGGAGGTCGGGATCCGAGAAGTCGAGGGACGCGGCGGTCGTCGTGCCGGCGGGGAGGTCAGGCGTCGAGCGGACCGAGATCCGCATTCCCTCCTCCTCGATCGTGATCTCGCCGATCCCCGACTCCTGGACGATGTTCACGACCTCGCGGATCCGCTGGGCGCGGCTCTCGTCCAAAGCATCGAGGTCGTCCTCGCGCCGCCCGCGGTTGCGGATCCCGCGCAGGAGCCGCTCGGCGTCGTCGCCGAAGAGGCCGAGCAGGAGCAGCTCCTCCTCGCTCGCGGCCATCCCCTCGGCGCGCTCGCGCACCTCGCTGAGGGGTGGCGCGACGTCCTCCTCCGAATCGGGGTCGTGGGTCAGCTGAACGACCCGGTCGAGCGCCGGGTCGATCGGTCCGGGCGGCGTGCCGAAGCCGCCGGTGACGAGCGAGCGGACCTCGTCGATGATCGTCAGGTAGCGACTCGCGGCGAGGACGTTGATGAGCGCCTGCGAGGCGAGGAACTCTCCGATCGGCGAGGCGAGCGGCGGCGAGCCCGTCTCCTCGCGGATCCGGTCGAGCTCGGAGAGCACCTCGTCGAGCCGGTCGTGCGCAGACTCCGCGCGAAGCGCCGAGTCGATCCCCGCGACGACGCTGGCGGGGAGGTCGTGCTGTGCGGCGAGAACGGCGATCCGCGGCAGGAGCGGCGTGACGAGCTCGTCGCCGATGTGCTCGTCGAGGACGTCGGTCGCTTCCCAGAGCGCGGCGATGTCGATGCCCGGGTCGAGACCCGCGCCTGCGAGCGCCTCGGCGAGCGCCTCGCCGGAGACGCGGTGGAGCGTGAGCGCAAGCGGATAGATCGCACAGGCGATCACCTGCGCGCCGGCGCGCGCGGCGGCGAGCGCCGAGGCGAGGGCGCTGCCGCCCGCGCCCTGCATGTAGATCCCGACGGGAAGTCCGCTCGCCTCGCCGAGCGCGTGGACGAGCTCCTCCGCCGTGTGCGGCTGCAGCCCGCCCGTCGGATCGTGGAGGAGGACGCGCACGGCGCCGAGCTCCGGCAGCTGCTTCGCGCGTTCGACGAGGGTCTCGAGCTCGCCGGTGCGGCCAGGGCTGTAGACGAGCCCGGCCTCGAAGTCGCGCTCGGCGGCGACGATCGCCTCGGCCGCCTCGCGGAGGTTGGAGACGTCGTTGAGCGGATCGTGGAGGCGGAAGACGTCGATCCCGTTCTCGGCCGCCGAGGCGACGAAGCGTCGCGCGAAGTCGGCGTCGACCGGCCGCGAGCCGACGAGGAAGCGGCCGCGGAGCGCGAGGCCGAGCGGCGTCCTGACCCGCGCCTTGAGCGCCCGGATCCGCTCCCACGGGCTCTCCACCCCGCGCTTGACGGCGGACTCGAAGTTCCCGCCACCCGAGACCTCGAGGTACGCGAACCCGGCGCGGTCGAGGATCTCGGCGAGCCGAAGCTGCTCGGCCGCGGGTACGCGCCCCGCGAGCGGCTCTTGCCCGAGCAGGCGAATCGTCGTGTCGGCGAGCGACGGCACGGCGCGACTCTACCGCGGAGTCCGCCGCCCTTCGAGCCACGTCCCGTCCAGACACGTCCGGAACCTGGTACCGGACATGTCTGCAATGGATGGGGTCGCAAACGGATTCCGTTGCACTGTCGCTCGTCCGCAACACGCATGCGCTCGTACGTTGCCGAACGGACGTGGCTCCACGCGACTCGTCGCTTCGGGACTGAAGTGGGCGCTTAGCCCTTTAGGCGCGGGAGATGTAACGACCCTCTTTGGGGTCCACCTTCAGCAGGTCCCCGACGTTGACGAAGAGCGGCACCTGGATGATCACCCCGGTTTCGAGCGTCGCCGTCTTCGTGACGTTCGTGGCGGTGTCGCCCTTGACGCCCGGCTCCGTCTCGGCGACCGCGAGCTCGACTGACGCCGGCAGCTGGATGCTCGACGGCTTCCCGTTCACCTGAAGGATCTGCACCGTCGTGTTCGGCTGCATGTACGGCAGCTCATCGGCGAGCTCGGCGTGCGGGAGCGAGAACTGGTCGTACGTCTCCTCGTCCATGAAGTGGGCCTCGGAGCCGTCGTCGTACAGGTACTGCACGTTCTTCGTCTCGGTGCGCACGCGCGGGAACTTCTCCCCGGCACGGAACGTGCGGTCGACGACGTTGCCCGCATCGAGTGCCTTGAGCTTCGTGCGGACGAACGCGCCCCCCTTGCCCGGCTTCACATGCTGGAACTCGACGATCCGCCACACCTTGCCGTCGAGCTCGATGTGCATGCCGTTCTTGAAACTGTTGGTGTCTACCTGCTCGGCCACGGCGGCCGATGGTACCGCGCGCCTTTCCTTACGCCGAGGAGTGCGATAGAACATCAGAGTGCACAGCCCCGTGAGCCGGGTTCCATCCGCCGCGGCTGCCGTGCTCGTCGCCTTCGCGATCCTCGGGCTCTCCGTCTCGAGCGCTGCCGCAGGATCGGCGCGCGCGACGTCGACGCCGAGCGACGGGTACGGCTGGCCGAGCTGGTGGGGCGGCAGCGACTGCGACTCGGCCCACTGGGACGCCGCGGCGGCGAAGGCCGGCTGGACGGGCGACGGCGCGCACGAGCTCGGCGCGTCGTACCTCGGCGTTCCGGTATGCGGCCCGCGCCCAACGGCCGACGCAGCGCCGGCGGTCTGGTGGACGAACTGGGCCGGCGGCGAACAGGAGTGGACGGACACCGAGCTGGCGTTCCGCTTCATGGCCCTCGTCTACGGCGCGGGGGCATACCCGGCGACAGGCGCGACCGTCGTGAGCAACTACCGGTCGTCCGACGGCGGTCAGCTCAGCGCGGTGCAGAACGGGACGTCGGGCAAGTCCCCCGGTCCCGGCGCCATCATCTCGTTCACGAGCGAGAGCGATCCGGCCGGGCACGTGGCGGTGGTGACGACCAGCAACGTCGACAACACCGGGAACGGGACGATCACGGTGATGTCCCAGGACGACACGGCCGACGGATGGCGCACGCTGACCGACGTGAACTGGCATGTGCAGGCCTACGGCGACGAGACGCCGACCGCGTGGCTCGTCTACACCGGCGCGTACGGGTACGGGTACCCGTGGGGAAACCCGATTCCGGGGTTCACCGCCTCCCCCGCCAGCCCGCGGCCCGGCGGCGAGGTCTTCTTCGACGCGTCGGACTCGCTCGATCTCATCGGCAACATCTGGAGCTGGACGTGGCAGTTCGGCGACGGGACGTACGGCGGCGGCGAGTACGCGATCCACACCTATGCGAGCCCCGGCACGTACTCGGTGACACTCACCGAGACCGACGATCTCCTCAACACAGCGACGTACACGCGGCAGGTCACGGTCGGCGGCTCTCAGCACATCTGGTACATCGATCGCGCTACGGGCGCGCTCCATGCGGGGACCTGGACGGGCAGCGCCTGGCAATTCCAGACCGTCGACGGCCCGGGAGCCTCCGGCACCGGGCACACGCCGCATGCGCTCAGCGGGCCGATCGCGACCGCGACCTCCGGCGGCGTGGCGAGCGTCTGGTACTTCGACAAGCAGACCGGCGCGCTCCGCGGCGTCATCGCCAACGGGACGCACTGGCGCTTCACGATCGTCGACGGTCCCGGCTCGCCGGCGGGCAACGGTCACACGACGGACAGGCTGACGGGCACGCTCGCGGCAACGACGGTGCGCGGCAATACGACGACCTGTTACTTCCTGCCGCCGCCGACGAAGTGTTCGAGCTCCGAATCTCCCGACCTCTGGTACCTGGACGCCGCGACGGGGGCGTTACGCCAGTCCGCCTGGACGGGCACCGCCTGGAAGGCCAGCATCGTCGACGGGTCCGGCGCCAAGGCGACGAACCACACGAACGACATCCTCGGAGCCCTCGGCGCAGTCACGATCGCCGACACAACTCCGGCCCTCTGGTACGCCGACGTCACAAAGAAGAGCCTGCGCGAGGCCGTCTGGACGGGCACGGCATGGCGGCTGCGAACGCTCGACGGCCTCGGCTCGGCGGTGTCCGGTCACACGAACGACACGCTCGCCGGCCCTGTCACGGTGACGGCGCCGTACAACCTCCCGAACGTCGCGTATTTCGACTCCCACACGGGTGCGCTGCGGGATTCGTACTGGAACGGCGGCGCGTGGGTCTTCGCCTCCGTCGACGGGCCGGGGACGTCGTTGCCCGGCCGCACGCACGACCGGCTCGCCGGGGCCGTGGTCTCTGCGGTTCCCCCGCTCGCGCCGCAGGTGTGGTACCTCGACGCGCACACCGGTGCGCTCCGGCACCTCTGGTGGGAGAACTCCGGCTGGCGCTCGGAGATCGTGGATGGTCCCGGCGCGGCAACCGGCGGGGCCACGACCGATGCGCTCAGCGGACCGCTGTCCGTGACGACGGCGAACGGGAGCGCGAGCGTCGTCTACCTCGACGCGAGCACCCACGCCATCCGCGAGGCGACGTGGACGGGCGCCGGGTGGAAGCTCAGCACCGTTGAGCGCCACCCGGCGTCCTCGCTCGCCGCCGCTTCTTCCTAGGAAACAAGCCCTAGGACTTCGCGCATACCCGCAGCCCGAGACGCGCTGCGAGCCTGTCGAACCGCTTGCCCTCTCGGTTGAGCCGCCGTTGGATGCGCTTGACGCTTCCAAGGTGGCCGGCCCCGGCGGCATCGGGAAACTCGTGCACCAAGACATCCACCCCGTCCGTGAGTCGTATCAGACGGTGGAATGCGGGCTGCTCGGCGGGCGGCGGGATCAGCCTCCGGAAAGCGACGATCATGGCTTCGAAGGCCCTCGTTTCCGTCCGGATGTCCGGCAGGGCCGTCGCATAGTTCGTCGGTTTGGGCAGCCTGTGACTGACCCGCAGGTCGACCTCGCATGCACGGTTCCCGAGATAGCGGAAACGACCCTCGGACATCGTCTTCGCCGCAGGCGCGCTGGTCGAGGCACAGCCCGTGACGACGACGGCGGCTACGAACGGCACGAGCCAGCCCGCGCGGCTCATGAGACGGTGACGAGCTCCTTCGTGAACCGCACCGGGTTCTCGAGGCCGTCCTCGGTGACGAAGACATCGTCTTCGATCCGGACGCCGAAGCGGCCCTCGAGATAAACGCCAGGCTCGACGGTGACGACGTTGCCCGCCGCGAGTGTGTCGGGACTCTCCGTCGAGAGCCGCGGCGCCTCGTGGACGTCGAGGCCGAGCCCATGGCCGAGCCCGTGCCCGAACGTCCCGTTGAAGTCGCTTCCCTCGATGACGTCGCGCGCGGCGGCGTCGACATCGACGCCGGTGACGCCGGCGCGGATCGCGTCGAGCCCTGCCCGCTGCGCCGCGAGCACGACCGCGTACGCCTCCTGCATCTCGCCGGAGAGATCGCCGGTCGCGAGCGTGCGCGTGTAGTCGGAGACGTAGCCGCCGACATTGCAGCCGGTGTCGATGACGACGAGCTCGCCGGCCTCGATCACCTTCTCGCCCGCCCGCCCGTGCGGCCGAGCGCCCGTTGCGCCCGAGCCGACGATCGACTCGAAGGACAGCGCCTCGGCGCCCTCCTCGCGGAAGAGGCGCTGGATGTCCCAGGAGACGTCGAGCTCGCGCCGCCCGACGAACTTCACCTCGGAGACGAGCCGCTCGAACATCCGGTCGGTGATCGCGCAGCAGCGCCGGATCGCGTCGAGCTCGCCGTCGTCCTTCACCGCGCGCAACTGCTCGACGAGCCCCTTCCTCGGGACGAGATCGAGCCCGGCCGCGCGCAGATCCTCGGCGAACGACCACGGGAGCACGTTCGCCTCGAAGCCCACCCGGCCGGAGAGCGTCTCCCCGAGCCACGCCATGAGCGACCGCTTTGTCATGACCGTCTCGACGCCTTCGATCCCCTGCGCCGCCTCGAAGTAGCGGAAGTCGGTGAACAACCGCGCCCGCTCGGGCTCGACGAAGAGCGCCGCGTTCGAGCTGTCGAAGCCGGTCAGGTAGCGGACGTTGACGAGATTCGTGATGAGGAGCGGCTCCTCGAGCAGCTCGCGCAGGCGATCGATCCGTGTCATGCGTGCTCCTTCAGGTAGTCGAGGGCCATTCGGTAACCGTCGGGGCCGTGTCCGACGAAACGCGCGGCGACGACGCCGGAGAGAACGGACGTGCGTCGCCATTCCTCGCGCTGGTCGACGTTCGAGAGGTGAACCTCGATTACGGGGATCTCGAGGAGCTCGATGGCATCGTGGATCGACCACATGTAGTGCGTCCACGCGCCCGGGTTGACGATCACCCCGTCCACGCTGTCGAGCGCGTCGTGGCACCACTTGATGAACTCGCCCTCGTCGTTCGTCTGGCGGCACTGCACCGTCAGCTCACGCTCGCGCGACCACTCGTAGATCTGGCTCTCGAGCTCGGCGATCGAGAGACCGCCGTAGAGCTCCGGGTCGCGCCGCCCGAGCACGTTGAGGTTGACGCCGTTGAGGACTAGCACTCTCACGCGATCAACCTATCGAGTTCACGCCTGACGTCCTCCGCCGGAACTTCGATGTCGTAGCCGGAGAGGAGGACGAGCTTGAGCGGGCCTTTCTTGTCGCGGAGAAGGGCTTCCCAGGCCCGGTCGCGGTCGACGCGCACCGGCTGCGGGTGGAGCAGCTGCTCGACGACGGCGGTGTCATGGCCCGAGAGGCGCAGTGCCGCGAGGAGCCCAAGCGCGACGGCGCGCCCGTGCGTGACGACGCCGTCGTAGCCTGCAGCGGCCTCGAGCGCATGCGCGAATGTGTGGCCGAGGTTGAGCATCTTCCGCTCGCCCTTGTCCTCAGGATCGCGGAGACAGACGGCCGCCTTGTACGCGGCGCAGCGGCGCACGAGCTCATGGTCGGGCAGCTCCCAGAGCGGCTCACCGGCGAGCAACCCCGTCTTCACCACCTCGGCCATGCCTTCGAGACGTTGCGCCTCGGGGAGCGTCTCGAGGAGCCCGGGGTCGATCACCGTGCGGACGGGCCAGTGGAAAGAGCCGACGAGATTTTTCGCCTCCGGCAAATCGATCGCGGTCTTGCCGCCGATCGCCGCGTCGACCTGCGCGACGAGGCTCGTCGGAACGGGAACCCACGGGACGCCGCGGAGGTAGGTCGCGGCAGCGAGGCCGGCGGCGTCGGTCGTGCAGCCGCCGCCGAGCGCGACGATCGTGCCGTTGCGGCCGAGACGTAGCTCCTCCCACAGCCGCGAGACAGCGGCGAGCGTCTTCGCCTCTTCGCCCGACGGCAACTCGTGCGTCTCGGCGAGGCGCGGGCCGAGCGCGAGCTGCGCAGCTGCCCCGTGGATGCCGGCGACATGCGGGTCGGAGACGAGCGCGACCGGATCGTCGCCGGGGACGAGCTCGGCGAGGCGGTCTAGCGCGCCGCGTTCGACGACCACACCTGCGGCGGCGAGGACGACATCGTGGACGTCCTTGGCAACGACGTCCGCGACCTCGGCGTAGCGCGCGCGCCGCTCCTCGTAGAGCCGTCTGAACTCGGCTTCGTCGCGCGCGAGCGGCCGTCTGCTCGTCTTGACGCGTTCCCAGCACGTGTCGACGTCGACGTCGAGCCAGATCGTGAGCGTGTCGCGCAGCGCTTCCCGCACGCGCGGCGACATCACCGCGCCGCCGCCGAGCGCCGCGACGACCTTCTCCTCCTCGAGTGCGCGGAAGACCGCCTCGCCTTCGTCGTGCCAGATCTTCGGGATCGTCTTGCCGGCGGCGATTTCGACGAGCGCGTCGGTGTCGACGCCGCCGAGAGCACGCGCCGCTCTCGACTTCCCCGAGCCCATGAAGCCGACGATCGCGACGTGCTTCAGCCGATCCGCCCCAGGTAGGCGCGCCACGCTGCGACGAAGTCGACGAGCGCGTCGCCGCCGAACTTCTCGCGCGCGGCGCGGGCGAGCTCCCACGCGACAGCTGCCTCGGCGACGACAGCGAGCGCCTCGACGGCCGAGACGTCGCTCCGCTCGACGAGCGCCTCGGCGGGCTCGCCGGTCGCGAGGTCCACCGAGCCGAGCGGCTTCATGAGCGTGGGGAGCGGCTTCATCGCGGCGCGGACGACGATCTCCTCGCCGTTCGACACACCGGCCTCGATCCCGCCGGCGCGATTCGAGGTGCGGCGCTTGTCGGTGCCGATCTCGTCATGCGCCTCGGATCCGCGTAGGTCGGCGAGCGCGAAGCCGTCGCCGATCTCGACGCCTTTCACGGCCTGAATGCCCATCACCGCTGCGGCTACGCGCCCGTCGAGACGGTCCTCACGCCGTGCGTACGAGCCGAGGCCGGGCGGGACGCCGGTCGCGCGCACCTCGATGCGACCGCCCAGCGTGTCCTTGTCCCTCCGCGCCGCGTCGACCGCGGCGGGATCGGCGCCCGCCTCCGGCAGCGCTTCGCCGCGCACGTCGATTCCGATCTCGCGCAGGAGCGCCTTCGCGACGGAGCCGGCGGCAACGTAGACGGCGGTGTGCCGCGCGGAAGCGCGCTCGAGCGCGTCGCGCACGTCGTCGAGGCCGAACTTTTGAACGCCGGCGAGGTCGGCGTGCCCCGGCCGAGGCAGCGTGACCGGCTTCGTCCCCTTACCCTCCGGCTCTCCTTCGGGCGGCCAGGGGCTCATCCCCCACGTCCAGTTCTTGTGGTCGCGGTTGCGGACGACGAGCGCAAGCGGCGTCCCGAGCGTGCGACCCTGGCGGAGACCGGCGAGCACCTCGACCTCGTCCGTCTCGATCTGCTGGCGGGGCGAGCGGCCGTAGCCCTCCTGGCGACGCCGGAGGTCGGCGTCGATCGCGTTCTTGTCGAGGACGAGCCCGGCCGGCAGGCCGGAGACGATCGCGACGAGTGCCGGCCCGTGCGACTCGCCCGCCGTTGCGAGCTCGAGGTTCATGCGAGAGAGGTTAGAGCCGCGCGAGCACGCGGGCGATCAGACCGCGATCCGCAGACGGCGCCGAGAGAAGGAAACGGCCGAGCCGGGTCGTCTCCTCCGGATCGAGAGAGATCGCCGCCTCGGCCTCGTCTCCGTGCCAGACACTCAGTCGGGCGTGCGGCGTCTCCCCGAGGTAGACCGACACGCGCAAGCCTCCGTCCCCGACGTCCGGGTGGCCGCGGAAGTACTCGACGAACTTCATCCGCTGCGCCGTGCCGCAGTGCGGGCAGAAGCGGAACTCGTCCTGCACCTCGCCTCTGCACGTACGGCACCTGCGCATATGGACGTTCTATGCCCGCGGGCGCCTCACGTCAAGCCCAGCGCGGCGCGCATCGCCGCCACCGGAGCCGGCACGCCCGTCCACAGCTCGAAGCTCGCGGCTCCCTGCGCGACGAGTACCTCGAGGCCGTCGAGGACGCGCGCGCCGTTCGCGGCCGCCGCTTCGGCCGTCGCGGTGCGCGGGTACGGAAGGTCGACGAGCGTCTGGCCCTCCCCCAGCGCGAACAGAACCTCGTCGCGCACCGACGTTGCGTGGATCACGACGTCGGCGCCGCTGACGTCGGGGGGCCAGCGCCCGCTACGGGAGAAGACCCGCGCCTCCGGCAACGCCGCGCGAAACGCCGCCGCCGCTCCCCCATCTCCGACCAAAACCGCCTTGTGACAACTTGTCACAAGCTCCAAAATCGCGGCGTCGGTCGAAAAGCCGGCGCCGCGGACGATCGTGTTGACGGACTCCAGCTCGCTCCCGAGCAGTCGCGCGACATCGCGCTTGTACGGCGCCGTGACGTTCGCGAACTCGACCTCGCGCACCGCGGTCTCGAGCTCCTCCGGTGCGACGTCCCGTGCGACGTACGTCCAGTCGTCGAGCCCGGCGGCGGCGAACGCCGCGTTCTGCATCCGGGGCGAGAGCGAGTGCTCGACCGGACGGCCGAGCAGCACGACCGTGGTCACGGCGCGTAGCCGTACTGGACTTCGTGGTTGTAGAAGTCCTGAGAGCTCGACGTGAAGTAGAGGCGCTTGCTGTGCGGAATGCCGAGGAAGTAGGTGTAGCCGACGTTCGCCGGATGGGCGGCGGCGTTGATCGCCGCAAGGCCGGGGTTGTCGATCGGCGTCGGCGGCAAGCCGGGGAACTTCCGCGTGTTGTACGGGTTGTTGCTCGCGAGGTCGGATGCCGTCAGATCCTGGTTCGGGCCGAGGTGCAGCCCGTAGTGCAGCGTCGAGTCGAAGCCGAGGTTCATGTGGTCGCGCAGGCGGTTGTAGATCACGGCGGCGACGAGCTTGTTCTCGCTCGGCACCGCGACCTCCGCCTGGATCATCGACGCGATCTTGAGGACGTCGTACGGCGTGAGGTTCTTGCTCCGCGCGTATGACATGTCGACCTTCCCCCACTCCGTCTTGAACGTCTCGAGCTGGTTCTGCACGAGGTCGGCCGCCGTCGAGGTCTTGTCGAAGTCGTACGTGTTCGGGAAGAGAAAACCCTCCATCTGCAGCTTGTTCGCGCCGAATCCGGGGATTGCGCGCGGCAGAGTCGCGGCGCGGTAGGTCCTCGCCGAGAGCTTTACCCGCTGGTGGCCTTCCTGCTCCGCGATCTTCGAGACGGCCGCGACGCGCGCCGCCATTTCCGCTCGGGTGAAGCCTTCCGGGAAGAGGATTCGGAACTGACGGAGCTGCTTGACCGTCGTGACCGATGCGGCCGCGCCGCCGCAGCCGGCGACGAGCGCGGCGACGGCAAGCGCTACGAGCGCGCCGCGGACCACTCGAGCCAGCCGGAAAGGAGATGCGCCGCTGCGACCGCGTCCTCGGGCGCAGAGCCGGCTGTCTGCTGCGCGAGGTCGGTCGTGAAGCGCTCGTCGAACAGCTCGACGGGGACGGCGACGACGTCACGAAGCGCCTCGGCGAAGCGCTCCGTCTCGGCGGCCTGCTCTCCGCGCTCGCCGCGCAGGGTGAGCGGGAGGCCGACGACGATCCGCTCGGCGTCCTCGTCGGCGACGAGGCGCGCGATCTCGGCAAGGCCCGCTTCGCTCCCGGCCTTCTCGACGATCGAGAGTGGCCGCGCCAGCGTCCCCGTCGGATCGGAGACGGCGACGCCGGTGCGCGCGGAGCCGTAGTCGAGTGCCATCACCTTCACGCGAGCGCTGCTTTCGCGGCGGCGAACGCCTCCGGAATCGCGCCGGCGTCGTCGCCGCCCGCCTGCGCCATCGTCGGCCGGCCGCCGCCCTTGCCGCCGACGATCTGGCCCATGTCGTTCGCGATCTTCGCCGCGTCGCCGAGGCCCTCGGCGAGGTTGACGACGATGTGGATGCGACCGTCGGTGACCGACGCGACGATTGCGCCGTCGGCCTTCTCCTGCTGCCGGATCCGGTCGGAGAGGTCGCGCAACGGCCCCGGCTGCAATCCCTTTGCCTCGGCGAGGACGACGTTTCCCGCCTTGTCGACGATCGCGAAGTCGGCGGCCGCCTCGGCCTTCGGCTTCTCCTTGCGCGCCTTCGCGAGCTCGCCGCGCAGCGCGTCGGCCTCGCGGGCGCGCTCGTGGAGCAGTGCGAACGCCTCGCCGGCGGTGACCGCCTCGATCCGCCGCGCGCCGGCGCCGACCGAGCTCTCGGAGAGGATCGCGAATGGCCCGATCTCCGCGGTCGAGCGGACGTGCGTGCCACCGCAGAGCTCTTTCGACCAGCCGTCGACATCGACGACGCGGACGATGTCGCCGTACTTCTCCCCGAACAGCATCATCGCGCCGAGCGTGCGAGCCTCCTCGAGCGGCGTCTCGAAAATCCGCACCGGCGCGTTCGCGAACACGTGCTCGTTTACGCGCTGCTCAACCTCGGCGCGTTCCTCCGCGGTCAGCGCGGTGGGATGCGTGAAGTCGAAGCGGAGCTTGTCCGGCCGCACCGCCGAGCCCGCCTGCCGGACGTGATCGCCGAGCACCTCCTGCAGCACCTTGTGGAGGAGGTGCGTCGCTGTGTGGTTCGCCTGCGTCGCGTTGCGAATGTTCCACGGCACGACGGCGCGCACGCGGTCGCCCTCCGCGAAGCCGCTCCCCTGAAACACGAGCTCTTGGTCGCCGCCCTCGAGCCGCAGCGCCTCGACGAGCTCGGCGCGCGAGCCGTCGTCGCGCTCGAGCACGCCGGCGTCGGTGACCTGGCCGCCGCCCGCGGGATAGAAGGGCGACTCGGCGAGCTTGACCTGGAAGAGGCCGTCGCCGAGGTCGGCAAACGCGGTGATCGCGGTGAGAACGTCGGTGCGCTCGTAGCCGACGAAGTCCGCGCGCGGTGCGCCGCTGAAGCGGGGCTCGTACCGGGTCGCCCCTCCCTGGCGCGAGATCTCGCGGTGCCCCTCCATGAGCCGCGTGTACTCCTCGTCGTTCACGCCGAGGCCCCGCTCACGCGCGAGCTCCTGCGTCAGCTCGATCGGGAAGCCGTACGTCGCCTGGAGGTCGAAGGCATCGTCGCCTGTGATCTCGCCCTTCGCCGCCGCCTCCTCGAAGATCGCCGTGCCGCGCTCGAGCGTCTCGCCGAAGCGCTCCTCCTCGGCCGCGAGCGTCCGGAGGATCTCGTCGCGGTGCTCGACGAGCTCCGGGTATGCCTCGCCCATCTGCTCGATCACGACGCCCGCGAGGCCGGGCAGGAACGGCGGCTCCATCCCGATCCGCAGCCCATGCTGCGCGGCACGCCGGATGACGCGCCGGAGGACGTAGCCGCGCCCCTCGTTCGAAGGCGCGATCCCCTCGGCGGAGATGAACGTCATGCCGCGCCCGTGGTCCGCGATGACGCGGTGCGCCTTCGTCGCGTCCGAGGACGAGCCGTACGCAGCCCCACCCTGCTCGGCCACCCACTGCATGATCAGCTGGTAGCCGTCGGTGTCATAGACGGAGGGAACCTGTTGCACGACGCGTGCGACGCGCTCGAGCCCCCAGCCGGTGTCGATGTTCTTGCTCGGAAGGTCCGTCAGCGTTCCGTCCGCGTGGAGCTCGTACGCCATGAAGACGAGGTTCCCGAACTCGAGGAACCGCTCGCACTTCCCGCACCCGGGCAGGCAGCCCTCGGCGCACCCGACCTCGGCGCCCCAGTCCCAGTACATCTCCGAGTCGGGGCCGCACGGCCCCGGCCCGCCGACCGACCAGAAGTTCTCCGAAGACGGGAGCGGCACGATCCGCTCGGCCGGCATCCCGATCGCCTCCCAGTAGCCGATCGCCTCCTCGTCGGGGCCGAGCTTCAGCTCCGGATCGCCGGCGTGGACGCTGATCCACACCTTGTCCCAGTCGAGCTTCAGCCGCTCCTGCATGAACTCGGTCGCGTACGCGATCGCACCCTCCTTGAAGTACTGGCCGAACGAGAAGTTCCCGAGCATCTCGAAGAACGTGCAGTGGTACGTGTCGAGGCCGACGATGTCGATGTCGACCGTGCGGAAGACCTTCTGGCAGGTCGTCGTCAGCGGCGCCGGCGGTTTCTCGCGGCCGAGGAAGAACGGCATCTGCGGCTGCATCCCCGCGCTCGTGAGGAGCGTCGAGTGGTCGTCGGCGCGCGGGATCAGCGGATACGACGGGCAGCGCAGATGGCCCTTCTCCTCGAAGAAGGACTGGAACCCCTCGCGCAACTCGGCCGTCGTCCGCATGACGGCCATTCTAGGAGGGGCGCCGCGCCGTGACGGATCGCACCGCAGCGGCGTATAAGTGTCGAAGGTGAAGCGAGCAGTTCTCTTCGCGATAGGAGCAGCGGTCGTTGCGGGTATGACCGGCTGCGCCGCCGCGCACGTGCACGCCAACCCGGCGAGCCTGCGGCTCGCGCCGATACCGGCAGACAAGCCGCCGTCGCCCGCGACCTGGCCGGCGTACCCGCGGTTCTCGCAGCACTCGTGCTGGGGACGGCCGTTTCAGAAGGGCGACCGGCCGGTCACCATGCGGCAAGCGCCGAGCTACGCACCCGCGCGACGGGCTCATCCGACACCGCCGGCCGAGATCGTGCAGCGGTTCCTCGCGCGGTTCGGGGACCGGCGCTACATCCACTCGATCACCCTCGGCTCGCCGCCCCCGGCGGTCGGAGCGAACATCCACGCTCTCTACGCCGACGGCCATCCGCCCGCCGACGCGCTCGAGGCGTTCGTCCATGCACCGCTCGCAAGCGAGAGGCACGACGGTACGACTCCGGCAGAGCGGCTCACCCATGGCATCGCAGCTTTTGAGGCGGGCCTCGTCAGCGGAGCGCTGCGCGACGACTTCTGCACGGCGGGCGGAGCGCCGCTGACCTGGATCGGAGGCGACGCAAGCGGCATCGCCAACGACGTGTTCGCACTCGAGCAGCGTTTCCCAAATCCGTCTCCGGCCGCGTTCCGGCATCGCGTCGCGCTCGTCGCCAAGCGCTTCGGGTTCCGCGTCGTGTCCCTGCGTCTGCTCCGTCCGGAGCAGCTCGCGCCGGTTTTGGTCGTCAAGACGAACCGACCGCGACAAGCATTCGCCAAGGACGTGGAGACGATCATCAGCCTCCTCAATCCGATCTCGAGCGGGGCAGGCAAGACCGCATTGACCTTCGAAGGATTCTTCTTCGCAGCCGAGGACTCTCACGGGCCGTTCCTGTACGCGCAGAACGTCAGCCGCGGCGAGGGCGAAGGTGGCGAGTGGGCGGCGAGCTTCTGCCTCTATCCGTCTCCGCCCATCGGCGTCCCCCTCCTGCCTGGGCACAAGGAGCCGAAGTGCTCGTGAAGCGGAGTCTCGGACTCCTCGCTGTCGGTCTCGTCGTCTCGGCGTGCGGGAGCTCGGTTCAGGTGGTCCGGTCGCGGCCAATCATCCTTCGACCCGTCCCGGCCGCTCCGACTGCGCTGCGCTTCTCCAGCGCCTCGAACCGCGCGTTCGCGCGGCGTGACGTTCAGAAGCTGATCCGGATGGTCGTCCTCCCGCGGTCGGCGGAGCGGGTGCAGGAAGTGCCGAAGAACGCGCCGTCCTGGTTCCGGCGGGAATTGAATGGCAGCTTCCCCGGCACTGAGTTCGCACACCGCACCTGGATCGTCACCGCACCGCTCAAGGCCGTCGTGCGGTACTTCCGAACGCACGCCAACCCCCGGCCACGGCCCGTGACGGGTTTCGGCAAGTCGGCCACCCGCATCGGCTCGCGGCCGACCGACAACTGGATGTTCACGCCCGTTCCGGGGCGCTCCTCGAACCGCTGGCTGAACGTCGCAATGCTCGCGCTGCCGGGCGGAGCGACCGTCGTCACGGCCCAAGCAGGGGACGAGTGGATTCACCCACCGCCCGCCAGCGCAGAGCTCCCGGGAACCGTGAAACGGATCGACATCACGGGCCGATACGGCAGCGCCGCTCCCAGCGTTCGCATTGACGTCCATAGCCGCTACCTCGTACGGTCGCTCGTTTCCTGGATGAACGGAATCGGCGTCACTCAGGGCCATTTCATGTGCGCCGGGGAGGGGTTTGGTATGCCGATCACCACGCTGACGTTCCGCGACGGGCGCGGAAGGCTGGTCGCGCGCGGAGTCTTCGACAGCAATGGCCCAAACGGCTGCAAGCCGTTCTCACTCACGGTGAATGGGCAGCCGACCCCGCCGCTGACCGCCGGCGATCTTCTCCAGCGGATCGAGCAACTCCTGAACGCCGACTTCTCGCCGCCCCTGCCACGCGACGTATCGAGCTGCCTCGGCCGGCTCGGCTGGCACGTCCAGACGACCACCGACGGCCTCACTGTCCGGAAGAACGGCCCGCCGAGCACGATCACGTTCCACCCGACCGGAAAGGTCACGACCACCGGCCCGCAGCACCTGGCGATCGACCGCTGCCTGCGCAGCAGCCCGCACATCATCTACGACGGCTAGCGCAAAGTCGGCCGTCGCGTGTGCGTGCTGAGCGCGAGCACGTACGCGCCGAGAGCGGCGAGGCATACGACTACGGCGGCGCCGGCGCGACCTATGCCGACCCATTGGAGAGAGCTTCCCGCCAGCCCGGGGTCTGCATGCGCCGAGTGCGCGACACCGGTGAGCACCCGCGCGACAGTCCCCCAGATCGTTTCCGGGTACGAGTGCCCGCTCGAGCCGCTCCAGCTCAGCGTGAGGGCGGTCATCGCAACGATCGACGCCCCGGCCAGCACCGCGACTGTGCGGAACCACCGCGCGAACGCGGGCGCCAAGCCGAGAGCTATGAACGGCAGCGCCGGGACGAGGAACCGGGGCCCGGGCGATTTCCCGCCGTAGGGCAGGAAGTAGCCGCAGTTGACGAGGACGAACACGCCGAATACGGCGAGACAGACGATCGCCTCGAGCCGGTACCTCCGCGCCAACAGGACGGTTCCGGCAACGGCGGCGACGATCACCGGCGAGGCGACGAGTAGGCCGCGGTCGCCGAGGAACACCTGCCCGACCGCGTGCGCGTTGGGCATGTGGATGCCGAAGAAGCCCGCTTGTTGATCCGCCGCGTACTTGTTCGCGACGTAGCGGTACGACAGATGGAACGGTGAACCGAATGCGGCCCAGTCGTACGCAGCGAGCAGAAGCAACGGCCCAGCGGCGCCAGCCGCGAAGCGCAGCAGCGGGCGCACACCGGCGACGAGGACATAGGCAGCGACGATGATCCCGATAAGCGCACAGAGATAGTTCGTGTCAACCGCGATGCCCGCACACAAGCCCGCGAGTGCGTAACGTCGCGACCAGGCGAGCACGAATCCCCCGAACGCGAACGCGCCCGCCACGACGTGGTCGTGCATGGTTGCCGCGAGTGGAGCGACATAGGTGCCGAGCGCGAACGCGACGAGCGCCAATCCCCCGAGCCGCGGAGCGATCCCTTCCGAGATCCGGCCTATGAGGAAGGCGAGCACCAGGAACGCGAGGCCTCCGGTTGCCATGCGGACGAACCACAGCCGGAAATCACCGTGCGCCAACCCGTGGTCGGTGAACATGCCGATCGCCCACGCGGCGGGGAGCGCGAGAAACGAGAGCCCGGGCGCCTTGTCGGTGTACTCGTTGCCGCCGTAGGTGGCGTAGTCGAGCGTATGGCGAGCGCACGGCTCGATCGTCAGGTGGCCGTGGAGGACGGCGTGCGTGAGGCAGAGCCTCGTGACGTCCTGCGTCCCGATCCGGTACATCGGTGACAGCGCCGCAACCGCCACGAGTCCGAGCAGCGGGAATTCGTAACGTGGCTTCGTCCAAGGCAGTGGCCGCATACCTCGCGGCAGCATATGCCCCGCGATTTTCTAGCCTTGCGATGTTGCGGCACCTCGTGAGACGAACCCCTGCATGGCTCGCCGCGCTCGGCGCCTACCTGCTCGTCTCGTTCTTCTATCTCGCAATTCCCGTCATCTCGCACCCGGGGCGGGACTTGATCGGCTTCGGGCACGACCCGGATCTCTTCGTCTGGATGTTGGCCTGGTGGCCGCATGCGATTTTCCACGGCACGAATCCGTTCGTCACGCACGCCGTGTGGTGGCCGCAAGGAGCGAATCTCGCGTGGGACACGTCCATCCCCGGCCTGGCGATGCTCGCCGCGCCGGTGACATTGCTCGGCGGCCCGGTGCTCGCTTACAACACGCTCACCGTCCTCCTCCCGGCGCTCGCCGCCTGGACCGCATATCTGCTGTGCCGCCACCTGACGGGTTCGTTCTGGCCGTCCCTGGCTGGCGGATACCTGTTCGGGTTCTCGCCATACGTGTTCGGCCAGACGGAAGGGCATCTCCACATGACCTCCGTCTTCCTCGTCCCCCTGATCGCGCTCGTGCTCGTGCGCAACGTGCAGGGCTCGCTCACAGGAGCTCGATTCGTTCTCGCGCTCGCGGCGCTGCTCGCGTTGCAGATCTCGTTCTCGACCGAGCTCGCCTTCACTCTGACGCTTGCGATCGCGGTGTCTCTCGCGATGGCGGCGATCTTCACACCCGCGAGCCGTCGGCGCATTTGGCTCTTGCTCCCGCAGCTCGTCGTCTCGTACCTCGTGGCAGCCGTCATCGTGTCACCACTTCTCGCATATGCGTTGCTCCACCTTCGGCACGGCGCGTTCCACCCTCCTGGCGCATATCCGGCCGATCTCCTCAACCTCGTGATCCCGACGCATCTGACTGCGCTCGGATGGAGCTGGACGACCTCGATAGCCGGCGATTTCAAAGGGAACGCATCCGAGAATGGCGCATACCTCGGCCTTGCGTGGCTCGCGATTCTCGGCTGGTTCGCCTGGAGCTTTCGACGCGTGGCGGCGGCGCGACTCCTCGTCGCACTGTTCACGCTCGGTGTCGTGCTCGAGCTCGGGATCCGGCTCGAGGTGGACGGCCACGACTCCATCACGCTTCCGTGGCGGCTCGTCTCGAAGCTTCCGCTCTTCGAAAACGTCCTGCCGGTTCGGATCTCGATGTTCGTCGCACTCGCCGCAAGCGTCTGCGTCGCCTGGTGGGCTTCCTCCCGTGCAGCGCCACGCACCGCGCGCGTCGCCCTGACAGCGCTCGCGATCGCCAGTGTCGTGCCGAGCCTCTGGCTCAACGTCTGGCACGCCCATCCGTCCCGACCCGCGTTCTTCACGCAGGGCACCTATCGGGCCTGTTTCACGCCCGACGACAACGTCCTCATGTTGCCGTTCCCGAACCGGAGCGACGCGATGCTGTGGCAAGCGGAGAGCCAATTCGCGTTCCGCATGGCAAACGGTTACGTCAACTCAGGCGCCCCTCCAGGTGTGCCGGACGCGGCCCTCGTCCGCGGACTCGAACGTCGCACGGTGCCAACCGACCCGCGGCCGCTTCTCGCATGGGCACGAGGGCAGGGCGTCACGAAGATCGTCGTCGCCGGACCGAAGGCACGAGCATGGGCCCGCCTCCTCGCCTCGTTCGAACGCCCTCAGCGGCTCGGAGGCGTATATCTCTTCGACTTGCGCGCCGGCAGCGGCCGCATATGCCGGCCGGTGCGCTAAATCTCGTCCCAGTATCCCTCGAACATCTCGGCGTCGCCGGCTTCGCCGAAGCCGATCGCGAGGAGCTCCATTCCGTCCGGGCCGGCGGCGAAGCCGCGCGTGACCGAGGGACCGACGCGGAGGGCGTCCCACTGCTTCAGCTCGTGTACCTCGCCGTCGAGCTTCGCGCGGCCCGAGCCCGAGAGGACGAGGTAGACCTCCTCGTGACTCGTGTGCCGATGGCCGAACGGGAGCGCATAGTTCGGCGCCATCCGCTGGTAGCTGAAGCCTCCGCCCTCCACGTCGAGCCCTTTGCGGCCGAACCGCGTCTCGAGGTCGGGCCCGAGCCCGTACTGCTCGGCGGCGTTGTCGACATCCTCTCTGAGATTGCGGAGCGTCCAGTCAGCCATGGCGGAACGCTAGCTGGCTCGAGCTGGCGCTTAGTGCGGAGTGAACGTCCAAGACCCGGGCCGAGGAGGCAGGAAGTACGGCGGGCGCGGGAGCTGGGTGAAGTCGAAGTCGTAGCGAAGGTCACCGAGAACCTTGGCGTTCTCGCGTACATCCGGGCGCCGGTCGGGACGGCCGTCGGTCTCAGGGTTGATTCGCTGCCCGCCGAGGAAGTCGTCCTCGATGAACTTCAGATACGCGTCGAAGGAAAGCGTCTGATGATCGATGTAGCCACGCCTCGCGTATGGGCTTATGACCAATCCGGGCACGCGAAGTCCGTAGCCCTGAGTGTCGACGCTGGGCGGCGTGACGTGATCGTAGAAACCGCCCCAGTCGTCCCAGGTAAGAAAGATCGCCGTTGAGCTCCAGTCCGGGCTCCTCATGATCGTGTTGATCAGAGCGGTTACATAGGCCTGGCCATTGCTGATGAGGGACGGCGGATGCTCGCTCACTGCTCCGGCCGGGGTGATCCACGAAACGGCCGGCAGCTTGCCTGCTCGCGCCGCACGATAGAAGTTCCTCAGGGGAGCGATGTCGCGAAGCTGGTGATCGGCGTGGACGGTCGTGAACCACGGAAGCGGGTTCCAGATGCTCGGGGTGTGGACCCTTTGCGGCACCGGGGCGCAGAACATCTGATTGTTCGCGCAGTCAGGCTCCGTGCCCGCGGCGACGTAGTAGCGCCAGCTGACGTGGTACTCGTGCAGCAGGTACGTGATGTCCGTCCAGGCATAGTCCGGTCTCGGACCGTTCGGCTGCCCCGGTACTGGGCCCGGACGCTGCGGAGCGCTGTGACAACTCATCGGCCTGTCGTTTTGGCAGCGAGCCGACCAACCCGAGACGAGATAGAGGTGGGAGGGCAGGCTCCAAGACGTATCGGATGCGAATAGGTGATCCTGGAGGACGAAGTTGCGGGCGTACCTCCAGTAGTTGGGAATCTCGTGCCAGTCGTGGTAGCCCATCACGTCCGGGGTGCTGTCAGGACTGACGCAGTACGGCGAATCCGGCGTGGTACAGGGCTTGCCCGCCCTGAGCTGGCCTATGAAGCCATCCATCGCGCCGCCGTCGATGTCCTTGACGGCGTTTGCGTGGCTGTGCGGCCCGCCGTAGTTGCGGTTTGCCGTGTCGTGATACGGCTGCTGGCAGCCCCCGAGCTTGGGGTCGGGTACGCAGGGGATCGAACCGGGATTGCCGGCCAGACCGGGGATGCCGTCGGCGCCGGGATATGTCCCGAAGTAGGAGTCGAAGGAGCGGTTCTCCTGCATGATGATGACCACGTGCTGGATCTTGTGGATCCCGCTCAGGTCGCCCCCATGACTGGCGTCCCCATGGCTGCCTCGTGCCGTCCCCGAGGTTACGAACAGAGCGACCGCCAAGGCCAGGACGACAGGTAAGACGATGAGTAGCCGCAACCGCACGGGTCGTTGACACTAGTCGGCAGCGCGGACGACCGGCGCGACGGTCGCCGGATCCGGAAGCCTTGACCACCGGCGCGATCCATGCGGGATTCAGGCTGCCCGGCGGGCGGATACCCAGAATCCCGAGGCGGTTTACCCGTGCGGTAGAGGAATGGGTCTAGGCTCCGCTCATGCGCCGGTGGAAGATCGTCACGGTCGGGACGGCGCTCATCGTCGCGCTCAGCCTCTGGTGGTCGGACTACACAGCGCGGCATCCCGCCCCGGGATCGCATTCGGTGGATCTAACGCCGCTCGGCCCCATCGTCCTCGGTATCGCCGCACTACTGCTGCTTTGGATCGTTGCGTTCGTTTCGTGGTACTTCGAGACGCTTCGCAACATGCGCCGCGAGCCGCAAGGTCCGCCCGAGCCTCCGACGGGCTAGCTCAAAACAGCTTCCCGTCGATCTCCGGGTGGCCGATATTCAACGGCGAAATTCCGAGCTTCTCCTAGTGCGCGATCGACTCGTCCGCGGCGATCGTCTCACGGATCTTCTCGAGCGACCGCCGGATCAGACGGGAGACGTGCATCTGCGAGATCCCGACTTGCTGCGCGATCTGCGACTGCGTCAGGCCGTCGAAGAAACGGAGCTGGAGGATCATCCGCTCGCGCTCGTCGAGGGCGCGGAAGCCCGGCGCGAGCACGGCGCGATCCTCAGAGACCTCGTACTGGTGCTCCTCCGTGCCGAGCGATTCGAGTGGGTCGAGGTCGTCGTCGTCTCCGCCGCCGACTGAGAGCGACAAGGATGTGTACGCACGGCCCGACTCGAGCGCCTCGAGCGCCTGTTCCACCTCGACGCCCGCCGCCTTCGCGAGCTCGGGGATCGTCGGAGATCGGCCCAGCTGCACCGTGAGCTGCTCCATCAGGCGAGAGAGCTGGACGTTGAGCTCCTGCAGCCCGCGCGGCACGCGCACGGCCCAACCCTTGTCGCGGAAGTGCCGCTTGATCTCGCCGATGATGTTCGGCGTCGCGTACGTCGTAAGCTCGACGCCGCGGTCGATGTCGAAGCGGTCGATCGCCTTGATCAGCCCGATCGCGCCGATCTGGACGAGATCCTCGAGCTGCTCGCCGCGGTACGCATAGCGCCGCGCGAGCGAGCGGACGAGAGACATGTACTGCTCGATGAGCTTCTCGCGCGCCTGGAGGTCACCCTCCTCGTGGTAGCGGCGCAGAAGGATCTTGTCGTCGACCCGCATTACGCGCCCACCGTGACGGTTCTTTTGGTCAGTTCGACCCACGCTCCGTCATCGCGCGACTCGAACTCGTGCGTGTCGCAGACGGTCTCGAGGACGCGCTGGAGGTCGACGCCGCCGTCCGGCGCATCGCTGGAACGGAGCACGTCGGGCTCAAACGGGCCGATCGCCGCCCGCACCACCCCGGGCTCGGCGCTGAGGACGATGGTCAGATCGCCGTCGTCGTCTCGTAGCGCGAGCACGGCATCGACCGCGACCTGGATGTCGGCGAGGTCGTCGTACGTCACGTCGAGCCGCGACGCAAGGCCGCCGGTGACGAGGTGGACGATCGGGCGAAAGTCCTCCTCGGCGGGAATGACGAGCCGGATCTCCTCCGTCGTCATGCGGTCCCCGCGTCGCGCAGCTCTCGGGCGAGGTCGTCCTCGCGCCGCGCGGCGGCGTCCTTCCCGGCCTGCACCGCGTGGCGCCAGTCGTGGCGGCTCTTGAAATCGGAGGCGCCGGAGCTCACGCCCGCGGCGATCCCGGAGACTTTCTGCACCGGCCGGGTTACGGCCATGCTCACCGCGCGCACGGCGGTGTCGACGCTGTCCGCCGCGTCGACGGCACTGTCGGTTACGCGATCGACCTTGTCGAGCTGCAGATTTACGCGATCCACGCTCCCTCCAACCTTGTCAACGACCGGGAGGAGCGACTCCTCCGTTCCCTTGAGCAACGAAGAAAGGCGGTCGACGGTTACGGCCAGGCGCACGAAGAACCACGCGACCGAGAGGCCGACGGCGAAGAGAAAGACGGCGAGCGCGAGTCGCCAGAGATCCTCCCAGGTGAATGCCGCGACGAGCATCCGCTGGCCGATCCTACTCCGCGCCGGTGATGGTTCCGTGCCCGACGACGAGATCGCCGTTGTAAAGAACGGCCGCCTGGCCCGGCGCGACGCCGTAAACCGGCTCGTCGAGCCGCAGGCGGAAGCCGCGCGGAGTCGGCTCGACCGTCGCAGCGACGGCCGGCGAGCGATACCGGAGCTTCGCCTCGACGCGACGGACGTCGGTGTGGAGACGTCCGCGTGCCTCGACCGTTCGGCGCGCGAGCGACTCGCGTCGGCCGACGACGACGGCGTTCGCCGCTGGACGGCTGCCGAGGACGTAAAGCGGCTCCTGCGAAGCGAGGCGAAGACCACGCCGCTGGCCGGGCGTGAAGCGCCAGAAGCCTTCGTGCCGGCCGAGCTCCGTTCCGTTCTCGTCGACGATCGCGCCGTCGGCGGGGGCGAGACCCTGTCGCCCGAGGAAGCTGCGGTAGTCGTCACCGGCGAGGAAGCAGGCCTCCTGGCTCTCGGCCCGGCGCGCAGCGGCGAGCCCTGCGCGCTCGGCCTCGGCGCGGGTCGCGTCCTTGTCCTGCTCGCCGAGCGGGAAGACAACGCGAGCGAGCTTCCTCGGGTCGAGCGAGGCGAGCATGTAGCTCTGATCCTTCGCGGGATCGGCGGCACGCGCGAGGAAGTGCTTGCCGTGCTCCTCGACGATCCGCGCGTAGTGGCCGGTCGCAAGCTTCGCCGCGCCCGCCCGCCGGGCGAAAGCGAGCAGCTCCGCGAAGCGGAAGCCGCCGTTGCACCGGATGCATGGGTTCGGAGTCGTGCCGCGCGCGTAGCCGCGCACAAACGGGGCTACGACCGCGCGGCGGAACTCCTCGCGCAGGTCGAGCGTGACGTGCGGAACGCCGAGGCGGTGGCATGTCTCGCGTGCGGCGATCACGCTGTCCGGCGAGCAGCACGCGCGCTCGGAGTCCGGCCCCTCCGGATCGAGCCACAGCCGCAGCGTCACGCCGACCGCGTCCGGCAGGGAGCGGAGTAGCGCGACGGCGCTGTCGACGCCGCCGCTCATCGCAACCGCCACGCGCGTCGACGAGGCCGGTGCGCGAACGACCGGACCCAGCGCGTTCGCGAGTGCGTCGACCGCGAGTGTCTCTCCGCCGACGGCAGCAGCCTCGAGCAGCGTCAGCCCGACGACGTCACGCTCGAGGCCGGTGGCGTCGCATGCGACGATGCGGTCGCCGTCGATCTTGAGCCGGACGGCCGCCCAGTTTCCGCCGCGCGTCGAGTCTCCGAAAAGTTCCTGCACGCTGGCACGGTAGTGGGTGCAGGCCACGAACACACCGACCCGGCCGGCGAGAGTCTTGGTACGAAGTTGCGCGATCCAGGCCACGACCCACCGCGCATCCTTCCTTCCCCGTGGGTGGGTGGGGGTTTGGGACGGGAGTGAGCGTGGCGCGCACCCCGCGAACACACGAGCGATGAGAGAAGTAATGGGCCCGGACTAGGGAACCTGATTTCTCAGGTGGGTGCCCTGCCAGGCAAGCCTGGACGCGGGCTCCCTTCATGGTGCTGTTGGTTCACCATATTGTCCGGGCCCGCCGAAAACCTAGCTCACGCGGGGGGTTCGACCAAGCGGATCCCGAGCTCCTTCAGCGCCGCGTCGGTGTACGCCGTCGGCGCGCCGGTCAGCGGATCGGAACCGCTCGAGACCTTCGGGAACGCGTTCATCTGCCGGATATCGGGCTCGCCCGCGAGCCGCGCACAGAAGCGGTCGACGCCCATCGCGAAGCCGCCATGCGGCGGCGCGCCCATCGCGAGCGCCTCGAGGAGAAAGCCGAACTTGTCTCGCTGCTCCTCTTCGCCGATTCCCATCGTGCGGAAGACCGCCTGCTGCACCTCGGCCTGATGGATCCGGATCGAGCCGGAGCCGAGCTCCCAGCCATTCCAGACGAGGTCGTAATGCTGGCCGCGCGCGCCGACCGGGTTCGACTCGTCCCACTCCTCCGTACCGGGCGCCGGAGCCGTGAACGGATGGTGCATGAACGTCCACGCGCCCGTCTCCTCGTCGCGCTTGAAGAGCGGGAAGTCGACGACCCAGTGGAAGGCGTCGGTCTCGGGGACGATGTCGAGCTCGCGCGCGAGCTCCAGCCGAAGCAGCCCGAGCACCTTCTCAACGGTCTCCTGCTCGTCGGCGACGAAGAACGCCGTCTCGCCCTCCGCGACGCCGAACGCCGCGAGCTCGGCCTCGGAGAGGAACTTCGAGATCTGCGAGAGCATCGCGAGCCCCTTCGCTCCCCACTCCTTCGCGAAGCCCTCGAGCCGCTCGTGTTCGGAGCGGGAGAACGTCTTCGGGACGACGAGATAGCGCACGCACGGCGCGTTCTTGAAGACGCCGAACTCCGAGCCGCGCGTGCTCTCCGTCGCGTCCTGGATCTCCATGGCGAAGCGCATGTCCGGCTTGTCGGATCCGTAGCGGAGCATCGCCTCGTCGTAGGCGATGTGCGGGAACGGCCTCGGCGGCGGCTCGCGGCCGACGGCTTCGAACGCCGCGACGACGGCGGACTCCATCACGTCGAGCACCTCGTCCTTCTCGACGAACGCCATCTCGAGGTCAAGCTGCCGGAACTCGAACTGCCGATCGGCGCGGAGATCCTCGTCCCGCCAGCACGTCGCGATCTGGTAGTAGCGATCGATCCCGCCGACCATGCAGAGCTGCTTGAAGAGCTGCGGCGACTGCGCGAGCGCGAAGAACTTGCCCGGCTGCAGGCGCACCGGCACGAGGAAGTCGCGCGCGCCCTCGGGCGTGCCGCGCGTCATCGACGGCGTCCACACGTCGACGAAGCCGCGCTCGTCCATCGCGCGGCGCATGCCGACGATCGCCGTGTGCGTGACGCGCAGGTTCCGCTGCATCCGCTCGCCGCGCATGTCGAGCCAGCGGTAGCGCAGGCGGACGTTCTCGTCGACGCCCTCCTCGTCCACCTGGAACGGCAGGACGGTCGAACGAGAGAGGATGCGAAGCTCGTCGACCTGGATCTCCACCTCGCCGGTCGCAAGGTTCGGGTTCACCGCGCCGGCTTCGCGCGCGACGACCTCGCCTTTGGCCTGGACGACGAACTCGTTGCGCAGCTCGTGCCCCGCGTCGGACTCCTTGAGGACGAGCTGGATCTTCCCCGTGTGGTCGCGGAGGTCGATGAAGACGAGCCCGCCGTGGTCGCGGCGCGTGTCGACCCAGCCGGCGACCGTGATGCGGCGACCGGCGTCCCCCGCGCGCAGCTCGCCGCACATGACGTCGCGCCAACTCACTTGAGCGCCTCGTTTATCTCCCTCAGAACCTGGTCCACAAGCTCGTTCTCTTCGATCTTTCGCTCTAGCTCGGCACGATCGCTGTATGTCACCAGCAGCATTTTCGCGCCGCGCTTAAATGCGTAGTCCCTCTGCCCCCTCAGCGACCGCCCGGCGTACTCCGCATCACATGAAACTCCCGCTGAGCGCAGGCGCGAGAGATAGGGAAGGACGACCTTCCGCTTCGACGGGTCGTCGAAGGCGAAGAAGACATCGATAGTCGGCGGTTCAGGAATCTCCCCCTCCGCCTCGAGCGCGATTAACAACCGCTCTACACCCGCGCCGAATCCAACGCCCGGCGTCGGTGGCCCGCCGAGTTGCTCGACGAGATAGTCATAGCGGCCGCCAGAGCAGATCTGCGGCTGAGCCTTCTCCTCGGGGTTGAGGAACTCGAACACAGTCCGCGTGTAGTAGTCGAGACCGCGCACGAGAGTCGGGTTGACCTTGTACCTGATCCCGACCAGATCAAGCAGTTCACGCACGTTCGCAAAGTGCTCGCGGCAGGGCTCACAGAGGTGGTCTCCGATCCTCGGTGCATCTTGTAAGGCTCCAAGAAGCTCGAGATCCTTCGTGTCAAAGATTCGCAGCAAGCTGGTGGTCTGCTTTCGCATGACCTCGGGGTGGAACCGCACATCGGGGTTCGCATCAAGCCATTGCTGCAGTTTGAGCAGATAAAGCGGTCGACACATGCGATCCCCGATCGAGTTCACCTCAAGCTCGTAGCGCTTGATCCCAAGTCGATCCAGCACTTGGCGGTACAGATCGATCACCTCTACGTCAAGCGCATGATCCTCCGATCCGAACGCCTCGACCGACACCTGCCAGTGCTCGCGATACCGCCCTTTCTGCGGCGCTTCGTAGCGATACATCGGTGCGACGGTGTAGAGCTTGACGGGCTGTGGCAGTTGCTGCATTCCGTGCTCGATGTACGCGCGCGCGATGCTTGCCGTTCCCTCAGGCTTCAGCGTGAGCGAACGGCTTCCGCCGTCGAAGAACGTGTACATCTCCTTCTGCACCACGTCGGAGCCCGCTCCCGACGTGCGCGCGAAGACCTCGGTGTCCTCGAAGTTCGGCGTCTGGATTCGGCCGTACGCGTACAACTCCGCGACCTCAGCGAGCGTGCTCGTGACGAGTTGCCATGCAGGCTGCTCGGACGGAAGGACATCGTGTGTCCCCTTTGGCCTCTGGAACTGCGGGCTCATGCCTCTTGGCGGAGCTCGGCGAGGAACGGATTGCGCGCGAGCTCCATCCCGAGGGTCGTCTCGGCGCCGTGGCCGGGATGGACGACGGTCTCGGGCGGCAGCCGGTCGGCGAGCATACGGACGGAGTCGAGGAGCGTGTCCCAGTCGGCACCGGGCAGGTCGACCCGGCCGACCGAGCCGGCGAAGAGGAGGTCGCCGCTGAAGAGCTCGCCGTCGGCGTAATACGCGACATGCGCGGGCGAGTGGCCGGGGACGGCGAGGCATTCGAACGAGATCCCCGCGACGTCGATCGTCTCCCCGCCCGAGACCAGGTGCTCCGGCGTATAGGCGCGGCCGGGCACGCCGACGGGCGCGAACTCCGTGAACCGCTCGAGACGTTCGCGCTCGCCCTCCGTCATCCAGACTTCGGCGCCGGTTCCCTCCGCGAGATCGGCAACGCCGCCGAGATGGTCGAAGTGGCCATGCGTGACGAGGATCCCGGCGGTCGAGGCACCGAGCCGCGCGAGCTCGAGACGGAGCGACGCGGCGTCCCCGCCGGGGTCGATGACCGCAGCTTCCGTCGCGTTGCGATCAGTGCGCACGACGTAACAGTTCGTCTGCAGCGGTCCGAGCGCGTATCTGTCCACCACGAGCGGCATCGGGCGAGTCTAGAGAGTGGCCCCGACGCCGGGCGTCAGCGCTTCGTGGGCAGTTGGCCCATCTTGCGCTGCCAGCGCATGTAGATGAAGCGGTCGAGGAGGTACGTGAACGGGATGAAGAGCACCGTGTAGCCGACTCCCCACACGAGCGCGATCGCCACGCGGGTGCCCCCGCTTTGCTTTGAGGTTGCGATGTAGAAGAAGACGACGACCGCAAGTCCGAGAAGCCCCGCGCGCTTTGCAGAGCGACGCCAGGACGGTGGCAGCGGGACGCGGTCGGCACGGCCCGAGGCCGAGCGCTTCTGCTGCGTCTTCTTCCCGTCCGGCCGCCGCTCGCGCGCCGGCACGGGCGCGTCATCAGGCGGTTCCTCAAGATCGTTGCCCTCCGAGTCGACCCAAACGGTCTCGTACTCGTGGCGCCGTTCCTTTTGCGAGCGCTTCCGCTGCTTCCTCGTCGCCATCGAGTCAGGCTAGACGATTGATTCCAAACTGTCGCAGCGCCGGATGACGCCCCTGACGCAGCGCGGGATCTCCACGCTGCCCCGCTTGGTCAGTGACGTCCCCGACCGGCGCGCCACTTTGGAATCAATCCTCTAGCTCGCCGCTCGTATCCATATGCGATGAGGCGCCGTTCCTGCTCAGACCCTGTGCAAAGGAGACCCCCGCGGGCGCCCAAACGCCAATCGATTCTCACCGTCCCGTCCGCCAAGCCAAGGCCGGCGGCGAGAAGGTCGCGCACAGCCGCGGCTTCGAATGGCTCGCGCGCTCGGGCTTCGCCGCTCGCGGGCTGATCTACGGAATCATCGGCATCCTCGCGATCAAGCTCGCTCTCGGCGCCGGCGGCACGACCACGAACCAGCAGGGCGCGCTCAAGACCATCGCCCATCAGCCGTTCGGACAGGTGCTGCTGACCGTCGTCGCGATCGGACTCGGGGGCCACGCGCTCTGGCGGCTCACGCGTGCGCTGCTCGGACACGGCCCGGAGGACTCCGACAGCGGCTTCGAGCGGATCGCGGCGCTCGGCGGCACTGTGCGCCGTCGCGGTCGAGATCCTCGTCGGTTCCGGCTCGAGCAGCGGCTCCGGCAACACCACCTCCAAGGCGACCGCGGGCGTCCTCGGCTGGCCCGCAGGGACATGGCTGATCGGGATCGCCGGCGCCGTCCTGATCGGGATCGGGCTCTTCCAGGGCTATCGCGGCGTCAGCACGGACTTCCTCAAAGACTCGAAGACGGAGCAGATGAGCACAGCGGTGCGGCGCTGGATCACGTGGATCGGCACCTTCGGCCACCTCGCGCGGATGACGGTCTTCGGGCTCGTCGGCGTCTTCCTGATCAAGGCCGCGGTCGACTACAACCCGAGCAAGGCGGTCGGCCTCGACGGTGCACTGGCCAAGATCGAGCAAGCCTCGTACGGGCCGTTCCTGCTCGGGGTCGTCGCCGCCGGGCTCATCGCCTTCGGCGTCTACTCCCTCAGCGACGCCCGTTACGGCCGCATCTAGCTCGCGGGTTCGCCGCCGGCGACGACGCGAGAGACGACCCGCCCGCCGAGGTGGTACGCGAGGTAGCGCCAGTCGGGCGCGTCGAGGAGCGCGATGTCGGCGCGGTAGCCGGGCGCGAGGCGTCCGATCCGGTCGGCGCGACCGAGGACGTGCGCGGCGTTGACGGTGCACGCGGCGAGCGCCTCCGACGGAGACAAATGGAGTTGCGTGCACGCGAGCGAGCAGACGAGCGGGAGGCTCTCCGTGAACGAGCTGCCGGGGTTGAAGTCGCTGGCGAGAGCGACCGCCGCCCCGGCGTCGACGAGCGTACGCGCCGGCGGCATCGGCCGGTCGAGAAAGAGCGCGCTTGCCGGAAGGAGCACGCCGGTTACGTCGCTCGCAGCGAGGGCCATGATCCCGTCCGCTCCGGTTGCCTCGAGGTGGTCGACGGAACGCGCGCCGAGCTCGATCGCGAGCGGGATCGCGCCGGACTCCGTGAACTGGTCTCCGTGGATGCGGAGCGCGAGACCCGCGTCGCGGCACGCCTCGAGGTAGCGGCGCGCCTGGGCCGCGTCGAAGGCGCCACGCTCGAGGAAGACGTCGGCCGCTTCCGCGATCTCCGCGGCTTCGGGCAGCACCTCGGCAAGCGCGAAGTCGAGGTACGCGGCCGCGTCGGCGAACTCTGGCGGGACGGCGTGCGCGCCGAGCCACGTCGGGATGCCGCCCGCGGCGCGGATCGCCCGGAGGGATGCGAGCTCGGTGTCCTTGTCCAGGCCGTACCCCGACTTCGCCTCGAACGTCGTCGTCCCGGCGGCGCGCATCCAGTCCCGATGGCGCTCGACGGCGGCGCGCAGGCCGTCCTCGCCGAGCGCCCGCGCGGCGCGGACGGTGGAGAGGATCCCGCCGCCGGCCGCGTGGAGCTCTTCGTAGCTCGCGCCGCCGGCACGAAGTGAGAACTCCTCCACTCGATCACCGCCGAACGCTGCGTGCGTGTGGCAGTCGACGAGGCCCGGCACCGCGCACAGGCCGCGGCCGTCGAACTCCACCACCTCACCGTCCACCGGTGCGAGGTCGCGCATTCGCCCGACCGCCTCGATCGCCTCGCCGTCGCAGAGGACGAACGCGTCGTCGAGCACGTCGACCCCGCCGAGCGCACGACCGCGCAGCGGTGCGTCGCGCCCGGCAGGCGTCGCGAGTTGCGCGAGATCACGGAGGAGCAGCTTCACGGGCTCAATCTCACCGAGGGATGCGGAGGCCGCTCGCCTCGGCGGCGTCGATCGCCTCGGGATAGCCCGCGTCAACGTGACGGAGCACGCCCATGCCCGGATCGGTCGTGAGCACCCGCTCGAGCCGCTCCGCCTGCGCGTCGCTGCCGTCTGCGACGACGACCATCCCCGCATGGATCGCGTTGCCGATTCCGACGCCTCCGCCGTGATGGACGCTCACCCACGTGGCGCCCGCCGCCGTGTTGACGAGCGCGTTGAGGATCGGCCAGTCGGCGATCGCGTCGGAGCCGTCGCGCATCGCCTCGGTCTCGCGGTACGGCGACGCCACGGAGCCCGCGTCGAGATGATCTCGTCCAATCACGACCGGCGCCTTCACCGCTCCGCTGCGCACGAGCTCGTTGATCGCGAGCCCTGCCTTCGCGCGGTCGCCGTAGCCGAGCCAGCAGATTCGCGCAGGCAGGCCCTGGAACGCCACACGCTCCGGAGCGAGCTCGAGCCACCGTTGCAAGAGCGGGTCGCCGGGGAACAGCTCCTTGAGCGCCGCGTCGATCGCCGCGATGTCCGCCGGATCTCCGGAGAGCGCAGCCCAGCGGAACGGACCGACGCCGCGACAGAAGAGCGGCCGGATATAGGCCGGGACAAAGCCCGGGTATGAGAAGGCGTCCTCTACCCCACCTTCAGCGGCCTCACCTCGCAGGTTGTTGCCATAATCGAAAACATACGCGCCGCGCCGGACGTACTCGAGCAAACCGTCGACATGCCGGACGATCGACTCCCGCGCCAGCCGCAGGTACTCATCCGGATCTGACGAGCGGAGCGCGGCAGCGTCCTCGACCGAGTAGCCGCGCGGGATGTAGCCCGTCAGCGGATCGTGCGCCGCGGTCTGGTCGGTAATGAGGTCGAAGTCCTCCCCGCGCGCCGCAAGCTCGGGGACGATATCGGCGGCGTTCCCGAGCAGGCCAACCGAGAGCGGGCGCTTCTCTGCCGCTGCGGCGCGAACCCGGGAGAGCGCGTCGTCGAGCGAGTCCGTGGCCTCATCGAGATAACGCGTCTCGAGGCGCCGCTCGATCCGCGACGGGTCGACCTCGATGCAGAGGATCGCGGCGCCGGCAAAAGTCCCGGCGAGCGGCTGCGCGCCGCCCATCCCGCCGAGCCCGGCTGTGAGAACGGTGCGCCCGGCGAGATTGGAGGTGCCGAAGTGCTTCTCGCCCGCAGCGGCGAACGTCTGGTACGTGCCCTGGAGGATTCCCTGCGAGCCGATATAGATCCACGACCCGGCGGTCATCTGCCCGAACATCGTCAGTCCCTCGGCCTCGAGCCGCCGGAACTCGTCCCACGTCGCCCACTTCGGGACGAGGAGCGAGTTCGCAATGAGAACGCGCGGCGCACCCTCGTGCGTCGTGAAGACGCCGACGGGCTTACCGCTCTGGACAAGGAGCGTCTCTGCAGGGCCGAGCTCGAGGAGCGCGCCGACGATTGCCCGGAGCGCGTCGTGGTTGCGCGCCGCCTTTCCCGAGCCGCCGTACACCACGAGATCCTCGGGGCGCTCGGCGACCTCGCGGTCGAGGTTGTTGAGGAGCATGCGGAGTGGCGCCTCGGTTGACCACTGCCGCGCGTTGAGGTCGGTGCCGCGCGGCGCGCGAATCGACGAGAGATCGCCGCAGAGCGCGTCGACCCGCGCGGCGCTCACTCGAGCTCCCCGACTGCAGCTTCGACAGCGCCGACGAACGAGCCGTCCGCGATCGCCGCAGCGACCGCCTCGATATCGGACGCAAGTGAGCGGTCATCCTTCACGCGCGGCGAAAGCTCACGCACCGCCGCCCGCGCAGCGCGGCCGCCCACGCCCGGCTCGAGCGGCGCGTGAAACTCCACCGCCTGCGCTCCCGCAAGCAGCTCGATCGCGAGCGCGCGCTCGGAGTTCGCGAGCACCTGCCACATCTTCAGGCCGGAGGCGTTCCCCATCGACACGTGATCCTCCTGGCCGGCGCTCGTCGGGATCGAGTCGACCGAGGCCGGATGGCAGAGCACCTTGTTCTCCGAGACGAGCGACGCCGCGACGTACTGCGGAATCATGAAGCCGCTGTTCAGGCCGCCGTGCGTCGTGAGGAACGCCGGCAGGCCATCCGAGAGATTCGGGTTGACGAGCCGCTCGACGCGCCGCTCGGAGATGCTCGCGAGCTCCGCGACCGCCATCGCCGTCGTATCGAGCGCGAACGCGAGCGGCTGGCCGTGGAAGTTCCCGTTCGAGACGAGCTCCTCGTCCTCGACCAGCACGAGCGGGTTGTCGGTCGCCGCGTTGAGCTCAACGCCAACGGTGTACCCGGCGTAATCGAGAAGGTCGCGCGACGCCCCGTGCACCTGTGGCGCGCAGCGCAGCGAGTACGCGTCCTGCACCTTGTCGCACCAGCGGTGCGCCTCGATGATCGGCGAGCCGTCGAGAAGCCGGAGGATGCTCGCAGCCGACGCGACCTGGCCGCGCAGCGGCCGCAGCGCGTGGATCTGCGGGAGGAACGACGTGCGCGAGCCGTTCAGCGCTTCAACCGAAAGCGCGCACGCGATGTCGGCGGTGCGCGCGAGCCGCCGGGCGCGAACGAGACCGAGCGCGAGCATCGCCGCCATGAACTGCGTCCCGTTGATGAGCGAGAGCCCTTCCTTCGCGGCGAGTCGCACCGGCTCGAGACCTGCACGCGCGAGCGCCTCGGAGCCGGTAAGGCGCTCGGAGCCGACCCACGCCTCTCCTTCACCGACGAGCGGCAGAGCGAGGTGCGCAAGCGGCGCGAGGTCGCCTGAGGCGCCGACCGACCCGCGCGACGGCACGACCGGCAGAACTCCGCGCTCGAGCAGCGCGAGGAGCAGCTCGACCGTCTCGACCCGCGCGCCGGAGGTGCCCTTCGCAAGCGCGTTCGCCCGGAGCAATAGCGCAGCGCGAACGACCTCGTCGGGGTACGGCTCGCCAACGCCACACGCGTGCGAGCGAAGGAGTCGTAGCTGGAGCTCCTCAGTCTGGTCCTCGGGAATCGCGACCGCGACGAAACGGCCAAAGCCGGTGTTCACGCCGTACGTGTGCTCGCTCGTACCGTGTGCCGCACGCTCGACGAGCTCGCGGGCGGCGCGCATCTTGTCGCGCGCCGCATCGGTCAGCTCCGCCGTCCCCCCGCCGACGGCGACCGCCCAGACATCGTCGACCGTCAGATCCTCGCCGGTGAGACCGATAGCGCTCGCCACGCCGCGAGCCTACGCTCCAAGCCCGTGACGACGCGCAAGTCCTCGTATCCCTCCCTCGCCTCGCTCGAGCGCGACCTTGCGCGCTGCCGCGCGTGTGTCGAGGCCGGCTATCCGCTTCAGTCGCTGCCCGTCCGCGCGCCGCTCGCGACGCCGCTGCAGCGGGCGTACCTCTTCGGCCAGGCTCCCGGCCCCGTCGAGGGAGTCGAGCGGCGGCCGTGGCGCGGAAGCGCCGGCCACAAGCTCCGCGAGTGGCTCGAGCTAAGCGAGGAGGAGTTCTACGCGTCGTTCTACTGCGCGTCCGTGACCCGCTGCGACCCGGGCCGCTCGACGACCGGGCGCGGCGACCGGACACCGGGCCCGGAGGAGCAGGAACTGTGCTCCGTCTGGCACAACGGTGAACTCGAACTTCTCCGTCCGAAGCTGATCGTCACCGTCGGCCTCCTCGCATTGAAGCGACAGCTCGGCTTCACCACCCTCACTCCCCATATCGGCGAACGCTACGAACGAGACGGGTCGGTAGTCGTCCCGCTACCGCACCCGTCTGGGGCAAGCAGCTGGCCGTCTCTGCCCGCCAACAAGCAGCGCCTCGAGTGCGCGCTCGCGCTCGTCCGCGCCGAGTTGGAGCGAATCCCCTAAGAAGCGCCGAGCTGGCGCATGAAGCCGGCCCAGTCGACGTCCTCCCAGATCTCGGCGATGCGCTCACCGTCGATCCGGCAGACCGTCGTCTGCGTGAACGAGAACTCGGCGCCGCGCGGCTCGACCTCGCGGAACGGCGCTCCGCTGTGCGTGCCGCTGAACGTGACGCGATCGCAGACGAGGTCGCCCTCGGCCACCTGCATGTCGACCCTCGCGGCCATGTCGGGGAAGGACGCCATCCAGCGCTCGAACATCGCCCGCATGTCGTCGAGTCCTTCCACGGTGCGGCCCATGACGTGAAGCCGGATGTCGGCAGTGAAGACCTCGTCGCCGACATCGACGCGGTGCCCGCCCCAGGCGTCCTCCCAGAGGCGGCGGGTGAGTGCTTTGTTCTGCTCGAGGTCGACGATTGGAAGAGCATAGGACTCCGTCGCTACATTCAGGGTTGGTGATCGCCCCGCAGCCTGTTCCGTACCGCCGCACGTTCGCGCGGCTTCTCTCGTTCCTGCGCCCGTACCGACGCGGGCTCGCCATCTCGATTGTGCTCGCGATCGGCTCGCAGGCGTGCCAGATCGCGCTTCTCGTAGTCACGGGACGGAACGTCATCGACGGAGCGCTGCTCAACCACAACGAGCACCAACTCTGGCTCTACGTCGGGGTCGTCGCCGCGCTCGGCCTCGTGTCCGCGCTCCTCATGTCCGGGCGGCGCCTCATCTCCGGTAGACAGGCGCTCGACGTGGAGATGGACCTGCGCGGGGGGCTGTACTCCCACCTCGTCCGCATGTCGTTCGGGTTCTACGATCGGAACCAGACCGGTCAGCTGATGTCACGCGCGACCGTCGACCTGCAGGGAGTCCGGTTCTTCCTCGGGTACGGCCTCATTTTCTTCTTCCAGAACATCCTCACGATCGTCTCCGCGACGATCGTCCTCCTCGTCATCCAGTGGGAGCTCTCTCTCGCCGTCCTCGCAGTGATGCCGATCCTCGTCGGCGTCGCCTACCGCTACAGCCACATAGCGCACCCGACGCTCCGCGACGTGCAACAGAAGCTCGCCGACGTCGCGACCGTGGCCGAGGAGAACATCGTCGGCGTCCACGTCGTCAAGGCGTTCGCGCAAGAGCCGGCGGAGGAGGCGAAGTTCGCCACCCGCAACAACGCGCTGTTCGCACAAACGATTCGCGCGAACCGGCAGCGCGCGACGTATGTGCCTCTCCTCTCCTTCCTCCCGTTGCTCGCCCAGGCCGCCGTCCTTCTCTTCGGCGCGCGCATGGTCGCCGCCGGAACGATGCAGATTGGCGACTTCATCATCTTCAACCTGCTCTTCGGCATGGTCGTGATGCCGCTTCGCGGCCTCGGGATGTGGATCGGGCAGGCCCAGCGCGCGACGGCTTCGGGCGAGCGCATCTTCCAGGTGCTCGACGAGCCGGAGGAGGTTGCGGACAAGCCGAAGGCCGCCGAGCTGCCGGCCGGCGCCGGCGAGATCCGCTTCGAGGACGTCTCGTTCGAGTACCTCACCGGGCGGCCCGTGCTCGAGCACCTCGACCTCGCGCTCGACGCCGGCACGACAGTCGCCCTCATCGGCCATACCGGTTCCGGCAAGACGACCCTTGCCTCGCTCGTGCCACGCTTCTACGACGTCGGGACGGGCCGCGTGCTCGTCGACGGCGTCGACATCCGCGACGTGACGCTCGACTCCCTGCGGCACGAGATCGGCGTCATTCCGCAGGATCCGTTCCTCTTCTCGACCACGGTGCGAGAGAACATCGCGTTCGGACGGCCGGAGATGACCGACGACGAGGTGGAGCGCGTCTCGCGGCTCGCGCAGGCGCACGAGTTCGTCGAGCGGCTGCCGCAGGGCTACGAAACCGTGATCGGCGAGCGCGGCATCACGCTCTCCGGCGGCCAGAGACAGCGGATCGCGATCGCCCGCGCCCTTGCGCTCGACCCGCGGATCCTCATCCTCGACGACGCGACTGCCTCGGTCGACGCGACGACGGAGGCGCAGATCCGCGTCGGCCTGCGCGAGGTAATGAGCGGCCGGACGACGCTGATCATCGCGCACCGCCTCTCGACCATCGCGCTCGCCGACGAGATCGTCGTCCTCGACGGCGGGAAGATCGCCGCGCGCGGCCCGCACTCCGAGCTCGTCGAGACGAGCCTGATCTACCGCGAGATCTACGAGCACGGCCTTCTCGAGCGCCAGTTCGCTGACGCCGTCGAGGCGCGCGCCGACGTGGAGGAGGTGGCGTAATGCGGGTCCATCAGGCCGGCACCGGTCAGATCGCGAGACGCACGACCGAACAGGTCGACGACTGGTCCTGGTCGACGTCGCGCCGCCGCTTCAACGCCCTGTGGCGACTCACACGCCGCTATCCGACACGGACGTTCTTCTCCCTCTTCTCGCTCCTTGCGGCAACTGCGACGGCGCTCATTCCCCCACTCCTCGCGCGGTACGCCTTCGAGGACGCGATCGGGAAGAACACCGGCGACAAGCTCGTCATCGTCGTCGGGATCTTCATCGCCTTCGGCCTCGCGAACTGGGGCATGACGTACGTCGAGACGTACATGACCGGCTGGGTCGGGGAACGGATCCTCGCGGATATGCGGACCGAGCTCTTCGGACACCTGCAGAAGCTTTCGCTCGGCTTCTACGAGCGGAACCGCGCCGGCGTCCTCATCAGCCGCATGACGAACGACGTCGAGGCGATCGACCAGCTCGTGACGGACGGCGTCACGACGCTCGCTCAGAGCACGCTTCTCCTCGCGGGGACTGCGATTCTCCTGCTCGTTTACGACTGGCGGCTCGCCCTCGCAACGCTCGCGGTGATCCCGTTCATGAGCGTCGGAACCTGGATCTTCCGCTCACGCTCAGCTACCGCCTATTCCGACGTGCGTGAGCGACTCGGCCTCGTCACGGCGACGCTCGCGGAGGACATCTCGGGCATGCGGATGGTGCAGGCGTTCACGCGGGAGGAGCTCGCGACGGACAACTTCGGCGGCGTCGCGAAGCGCTACCGCGACTCGAACATGCAGACGGTCGTTCTCAACGCCGTCTACTTCCCGTACGTCAGCTTCCTCGCGACGCTCGCTCTGGCGGTCGTCCTCGGCTACGGCGGTTACAACTACCTCCAGCATCCGACACCGGCGGGTCTGGCGACGCTGTTCTTCTTCATGCTCCTCGTCAACAACTTCTTCGACCCGATCCAGCAGCTCTCTCAGCTCTACAACACGTTCCTCTCGGCCACGGCCGCGCTCGACAAGATCATCGGGGTGCTCGACGAGGAACCGGAGATCGTCGACGCTCCCGGCGCGCAGCCGCTCGCGCACATCCGCGGCGACGTCCGGTTCGAGGACGTGCGGTTCGCGTACGGCTTGCGCGGGGGCGAGATGGGCGAGGAGGTGCTCCACGGCATCGACCTCGACGTGCGCGCGGGCACAACCGTCGCGCTCGTCGGCCACACCGGCGCCGGCAAGTCGACCATCGCGAAGCTCCTCGCGCGCTTCTACGACCCGACGAGCGGCAGAATCACGATCGACGGTGTCAGCCTCAACGCCGTACGGCAGGACTCGCTACGCCACCAGCTCGGGATCGTCCCGCAGGAGGGCTTCCTCTTCGCCGGCACCGTCGCCGAGAACATCGCCTTCGGCCGGCCCGACGCGCGTCCGGAGGAGATCGTCCGCGCAGCGCAGACCGTCGGAGCCCATGAGCTCATCCTCCGGCTCGAGGGCGGCTACGAGACGCAGCTCGGCGAGCGCGGATCACGGCTCTCGCTCGGTCAGCGCCAGCTCATCGCCTTCGCTCGGGCGCTACTCGCCGACCCGCGGATCCTCATCCTCGATGAGGCGACGTCGTCCGTCGACATCGGCACCGAGCGGACGATCGAGCAGGCACTTCGCACGCTGCTCGCCGACCGCACGTCCTTCGTCATCGCGCATCGCCTCTCGACGATCCGCGACGCCGACCTCATCGTCGTGCTCGAGCACGGCAAGGTCGTCGAGCAGGGTTCGCACGACGAGCTCCTCGCGAAGCGAGGGCTCTATACGAGCCTTTATGGGGACTGGGCCGCCGCCTAGTTCACCGGGTAGTACTGCGCCGGAACGACGACGTCTGTCGCGAACTTGTCGTGCCAGCACTGCTTCTCCTTGTCCCAGAGCATCCAGAAGTAGCCGAGGTAGCACGGGATCTCGGAGACGATGCGGCCGATGAGGCGGATGAACGCGCGGCCGTAGCCGATCGGGCCGCCCGTGTTCATGTCGATGACGCGGATGCCGAGTGCGCGCTTGCCGAGCGTCTGCCCCGTGGGGCCACCTTCGAAGTAGACGAAGTACGCGATCGAGCCGCAGAAGAGGAGTAGATAACCGAGCGCGACAAGCGCCCCGCTGTGGCTCGAAGCTGCGATGGAGAGAATGATGACCGGGACGACGGCGAGGATGATGCCGTCGAGGAACGAGGCGGCGAAACGCTGCCAGAACCCCGCGCGAGGCCCGGACGCGCCTCCGTAGTACGGCTGCCCGGCGGTCTCGGGGGGCGGTGGATACATCGTCATTCGAAGGCTCCTTGTCTAGATGAACGAATACCGGTGCAGCTGGAACAACCAGAGCCCGAGGAGCATCGCGCATAGGACGGACAGCGGAACCCTGAACGCGCCGCGTGGCCGGCGCACGAGGATGAGAACGGCCGCCGCCAGCGCGAATAGACCGAGCGGACTTGCCTCCAACGAAGCGAGTGGGTGTCCTCGAAAAGCGTCTTCGACGCTCGTCGTGCCGCCGCACAGTGGGCACGGCACCCCGGTGAGCGTTCGCAAAGGACACGGCAGGCCGGCGTGGCCGGGTAGAAGCGAGAGGACAGCGCCCGCGCCGAGCATCGCGATCGCCGCGCCGCGCGCGTCGCCGAGATCGAATGTCGTCGAGGGAGTGAGAAGCCGCACTCGCGGCGATCCTACGCCTTGCTCCGCTTCGCTGCGACCAGCCGCTCGAGGAAGATCTCGTCGCTCTCGCCCTCGACAACGCCGCCGACCTTCGGACGGAGATGCGCGGCGAACTCGGCGGCGACCTGAGCGCGCGCGCCCAGCGGAAGGTACGTACGCCGGGCGAGGAAGGTGGCGACCGCGTCGACCTCGTCCGGGCGTATCGCAGACGCATCCCACGTGGGAGCCGCGACGGACGGCCGGTACTCCGCCGGCAAGGCCCTCCGGTCCCGGATGACGAGTGTCCCGGCAGCGAGGTCTCCGAGGCGCTGATTGCGGCGCGTGATGAGGATCGACGTCATGCCCACGAGGTACCAGCCCGGGAGGATGTCGACGATGCGCAAGACGTTCCGAACCGCGCTCGCCGCGAACGTTACGGGGGCACCCGACTCGCGTACGACGCGGAGCCCGTTGAGCCGCTTGCCCGGCGTGCGACCGGAGTTGAGCACCTCGAAGGAGATGTCGTAGCCGTTGAAGATGACGAACACGGCAATCACCCAGATCGCAGCCGCGTATCCGCTGGCGGCCGGGTGGAGACCGAGGCCGTATCCAAGCACGATGAGAAGGGCGACGATCAGCACGGCCTGGAGGAGGTAGTCGATCAGCGCGGACGTGAACCGCGAACCGACTCCGGCGAGCGTAAGCTCGAGCTGGATGCCTTCCGGCGTATCGAGAGCAAGATGATCCTCAAAGATCACAGCGCATGAGGCTAGACGCATTCATCGCCGAACGAAACGCGGACTGGCACGAACTCGAGCTGCTCGTCGTCGCCGCAGGGCGCCGTCCCGAACGGCTCGGGCCTGACCGCGTCCGGCGCCTCGGCGCGCTCTACCGGAGCGCCGCAGCCGATCTCGCGCGGCTTCGACGCAGCGCGCGCGGCGCACCCGAAACCGCCCGCCTCGAAGTGCTCGTCGGCAACGCCCGCTCGCTCGTCTACGACTCGCGCGGCCGAGGACGGTCTGCGGTCCACTTCTTCACGACCGGCTACTGGCAACTCGTCGCGGAGCGCCGGAAGCAGCTCGGGATCGCGGCTCTCCTCCTCTTCGGATCGGCCGCACTCGCGGCGCTGTGGGGCTACCACGATCCCGCCGCGGCGACCGGCGTTGTGCCGGGGGAGTTCCGGCCCGCGCTGCAACCCGGCCATCCCTGGCACGACATGAGCGGCGGCGAACAGGCCGCCTTCACGACGGGCGTCTTCACGAACAACATCGGGGTCACGCTCGCGGCGTTCGCCGGAGGGATCACGGGTGGCATCCTCACAGCGGTTGCGCTTCTCTACAACGGCCTCCTGCTCGGAGTGATCGGCGGGCTGATGATCCAAGCCGGGAACGGCGGCGGCTTCGTCGATCTCGTCACCGCCCACGGCGTGCTCGAGATCTCGTGCATCCTCGTCGGCGGCGCAGCCGGCCTGAGCCTCGGCTGGTCGATCCTCTCCCCCGGACTGCGGACACGGCGCGCGTCGCTGCAGCGCGAGGCGCAGGAGGCCCTTCTCCTCGTCGCGGGCACTGCGCCCTGGCTCGTCGTCGCAGGCATCGTCGAGGGGAACCGGGCGAACCTGGCCGAGAGCGGCTACGGCGCAGTGGTCGGGGTCGGCGTCGGGCTCGGCGCGCTGTTCTGGGGGCTTGTCCTCTGGCGCGGCCGCGTCAGACGCGAGCCGCCGACTTCGCGCGCAGGTACGCCCTGACGCACGCCGTCGCGAGCGCCGTCGGCGGCGCTTCGACGACGGAGGCTCCGGCCCGTCGCAGCCGCGCGGCGGCTCGCGATCGCGCGGCCAAGACATCGAGCGCCACCGCCGCTCGATAGACGTCCATCGTCGAGTGCGGCTCAGAGCGAACCGCCGCGTCGAGATCCGGATCGGCCGCGCCGGCGACGCACACGGCGTGGCGCCGGGCGACGACCGGGAGCGCTTCGACGAGCGGCTGCGCGGCCGCCTCCTCGAGCAGATCGGTGAGAACGAGGACGAAGGCCCGCTTCACGCCGCGGATACGCGAGAACGCAAGCTCGTAGTCGCTCTCCTCCGGCCTGGGTTCGAGGTCGAAGAGCGCCGTCACGACATCGCGAGCGCCGGCACGCCGCGGCGGGAGCGAGCGGACGACGCCGCCGGCGAACGCGATCGCGCCGCAGCGGTCTCCGACGACATCCGCAACGGCGGCAACGGCTACCGCGACATCGAGCGCAGCATCGAGACGCGTTCGGTCGGCGAAGGGCGCCGCCATGAGGCGACCGCAGTCGACGACGCAGATCACGTCGCGGTCGCGCTCGATTCGGTACTGGTTGCTCATCGGTCGACCGAGGCGAGCGGTCGCGCGCCAGTTGACCTGCCGGATGTCGTCGTCGGGCGAGTAGTCGCGAACCGATTCGAACTCCGTCCCGAGACCGATCGGTCCTCGTCGGCGCAGCCCCTCGTCGCGGAACTTGCCGGCCCGGACGGTGCTGGCGAGGCGCCGCGCCGCGGGCAAATCGGGGTAGACGAGGATCTCGGACTCGCTGCCAACGCTCCGCGTCGAGAACGCCAACCCCAGCGGCCCGGTGCGGCGAGCAACCGGCGGGGGCAAGACATGCCGGCCGCGGCGCGTCGCGACGAGACGGCCGGAGAGCTCTCCCTCGGCCTGCGCAGGCTCGAGTCGCAGATCCGGCGGGACCGGCTGCCGAAGCATCACGCGCGCAGAATCTTCGGAGACGAGCCGGAGGGTCGCCGGCACGCCGCGCGCGAGCCGGTCGGGGACCTCCCGCCGTACGTCGACCGTCCGCCGCACGAGGAAAGCGTCCACACCGGCCGCGACTGTGAGTGCGACGGCAAGGAGGACAGCCACGGGAACAGGCAGGACGAGAAGGGAGAGCGAGACGGCGGCGAGCGCGCCCGCAGCGCGCGGGGTCGGTGTCAACGCGGAACGGGAACCGCGTCGAGCGCCGCTTGCACGGCGGCCTCGGGCGAATACCCCTCGAGCTCGGCCTCTGGACGGAGCAACAGCCGGTGCCGGAGCACATCCGGAGCCACATCCGCCACGTCGTCGGGCGTGACGTAGCCGCGATCGTCGAGCCGGGCCACGGCCTTGGCGGCGGTCAGCAGATGAACACCGGCCCGGGGGCTCGCTCCAAGCTCGACGCTCGGCAGCGTGCGTGTCGCGCGCACGACGGCCGTGACGTACGACATGACCTCGTCAGACACGCCAGTCCCGTCAAGCTCCCGTGCGGCCTGGGCAAGCGCACCGGGATCAATCACAGCCTCGACGTCGTCGAGCGTCGCCGGCCTCACGCCCCGATGCCGCAAACCGAGGATCGCTCGCTCCGTTTCCTCGTCCGGATAGCCAAGTGCGAGCTTGAACATGAACCGGTCGAGCTGCGCCTCGGGCAGCGGGTACGTGCCCTCATATTCGACCGGGTTCTGCGTCGCGAGGACGAGGAACGGGTCAGGCAACTCGCGCGGCGCGCCCTCGATCGTCACCTGGCGCTCCTCCATCGCCTCGAGCAGCGCGGCCTGAGTCTTCGGCGGCGTCCGGTTGATCTCGTCCGCGAGGAGCACGCTCGTGAAGACCGGCCCGGGACGGAACGTGAGCTCGCCGCCGTGCAAGGTGAGGGTTCCGAGGAGATCGGACGGCAGCATGTCCGGTGTGAACTGAACGCGCCGGAACTCGAGCCCGAGCGCACGGGCGACGGCGTTCGCCACGAGCGTCTTGGCGACGCCGGGGACGCCCTCGAGCAGGACGTGGCCGCCCGCGAGGACGGCGCAGAGGATCCGCTCCACCGTCGCTTCCTGCCCCACCACGACCTTGCCCACTTCGTGCACGATTGTGTCGCGGAGTCCGTCCATCAGCGCTGATCTTCGCCGATCCGTGCGAGGGCGCGCCCGAGTGCAAGAACATCCGCGTCGGTCGAGGCGGTGCCGACGAGCGCTGCGACCTCGTCGTCCGGCATTCCGAGCCGGCGAGCGCCGCTCGTGAAGGCATCGTCGCCGGCGTCCGGCGCGAGCGCGACGCGGCGTTCGACCGAACGTCGCACATGCTCGCGGACCGGTTCGACGGCCGCTTCGCGCTGCTTGCCGCGCGCGATCACAGCCGCGAGTGAGTCGACGTAGACCCGCCGGGCAGGCGGCAGCTCCCGCGCCTCGGGCTCGGGTGGGCCGAATCGCCGGCTGCACGCGACGACCCAAACGAGCGCCGCCAGCGCCAGGCCTCCCAGGAGGAGCTTCCACGAAAACGGCAATGCGGAGAGGCCTGCGGCGCGGCCGTATCCGTGGTAGCTCTCGAGGAACTCGACCGGCCGCGAGGACCGACCGGCAAGCGCAAGTCCGAGGGCCGCGTTGTCGGCCGCGCCGAGTAGGCGGTTCTGGATGGGAGTTGCGTCGGCGAGCACGTAGACCGAGCCGGCACCGATGCGCCGCCTGGCGACGAAGACGGGCGAGGCAGCCGCCGTACGCCAGAGGGTGGATCCATCCGTTCGGATCCGCGGGGCAGGCCCGATCCCGCTCGACGCCAGTCCCGGCGACGAGTGGACACGGCGAGGCGGGCTTCCGACGAGCGTCCGGAGGACCTGGCCGCTAACCCCGGCGACGACGAGCCTGCCGCCCGCTTGCACGAACCGCCGGAGCGCGGCCGCATCCTCGGGAGCGACACCCGGCGGCTCGAGGAGGAAGACCGTCGCCGCGCCCGGTAGTGGATCGGCATGCGGCAGCGTCCGCACCTGCGCCACCGTGTGCCCGGCGTGACCGAGCAGCTCGGCGTACGCCGCCGCCCCCCGCGCCGCAGTCGCGTACGACGACGAGTCGGGACCGCCAGGCGTGCCCCCCGTGACCGCACCGAGCACACGCAAGACGAGATTGAGAGCGACGACGAGGCCGACGACTGTGAGCCCGATCCGCCAGCCCCGGCTCATCGCCGTGCCTCCTCGAGAACACGCGGCCACTCTGCCCGCGCCGTCTCGACATCCGCGGGCAGCGGTCGCCGGCCGCCGTAGACAACCTCGTCGAAGTCGCGGGCCAACCCGTCGAAGCGGGGATTGCGGAGCGTGTTACGAGCTTCGAACGTCCGCAGCGAAGGACGCTCCGGCAAGACGCGCGCGAGAGCGAGCCGGAGCAGGCCGGCGCGGAACCTCAAACGAAGCGCGGCCTCGAGATCCCCGTGTCGCTCCGCGCGATCCGCCTCACGCTCGAGGTCGCCGGGATCCTCTGAGCGACCACGCATCGCGCGCCCGGCAGCAGCCTCCTCTGCGCCAACGCGTCGCCGCGCGAGCCTCGTCGCCACGACGACAGCAACTACAACAACGGCTCCGCCGAGAATCGCCCACAGGACATCAAAGCCGCCGACGTGTCGCGCGAGCCAATCCCAGCCATGGGCGATGAAGCGGAGATGGCGCGAGAGCCAGTCCAACACGCCGTGAAACGGCCGTGGCAGGTTCGTGCCGTGAAAGCGACGTTCCGAGAGGATGCGCCGCGCTTCCTCCCGCGCGTGGCCGGGGCTCACTCTCCGCCCGGTTGCCATCCGGGAGGCGGCGGCCAGAACGGCGGCTTGTCCGGCGTTGCCGACGACTCAGGCTCCGGTCCTGACCCGGGCTCGGGGTCGGGCGGCGTCCAGCCAGGTGGCGGCGGCCAGAACGGTGGCTGCTGAGACGAGGACGCCGGAGCCGTCGGGAGAAACGCAGGAGGCGGCGGCGCCACGTTGCTATCGGAGCCAAGCCCGCGCGCGAGCAACAGAAGGTCGAACCCTTCCTTCCGCACGCGGAGGTCGATGTAGAGCACGGTCGCGAATGCAGCCGAGGCCGGCGTGGTCAACATGCTCCCGACGGTCGAGGCGAGCGTGTGGAGGACGAATCCGGTGGCCGTGTTCCGCGCCGGATTCGCGAACGCAAGCCCGACGAGCAGAGCGGTGAGAACACCACTGACGATTGCAGCGAGGAGATAGCCGACGACCACCACACCGAGGGTTCCCCACCACCGGCCCTCCACGAGACGTCGAGATCGTCCGAGCGAGCGGATCGGCCCGGAGCCTTCGACGAGGAGGACCGGGACGGCGACGGAGAACGCGACCCCGAGGTAGATGCCGGGAATGACGCAAAAGATGAAGCCGAGGACGATGAAGACCGTCGTCAGGATGCTGAGCCCGACCAGGCCCGGGAGGCGGCGCAACGCATACCGCAGAGACGACCGCCAGCTCACGACGTCCCCGAGGTACGCGTCAGCAATCGTCCGGAGACAGGCGGCCTGCGCCAGCTGTGCTGCTATGTAGCTCACGAGGCCCGCGACCAAGATCCCGGTCACGAAGATCACAAAGTCGTGCCTGGTGAGGATCACCGGCCGAGTGGAGAAGGATGTCGTGCCGGTCGAGAAGATCGTGTTAGACGGCGTAGCCGAAGCCTCGATCGCGTTCACGAGGATCTGCGCCGGCAGGACGACGAACACGACGACTTTCCAGAGCGTCTTCCAGTTACGGAGGTAGATCTTGATCCCGACATCGAGGATCTCTCCAACTCCGAGCGGCCGCAGGCGGGGCGTAGACGGTTGCGCTGACACCCCACAACTATGCTCCGGACGGTGTCCATAGACAAGGAGACCGCGCAGCGGATCCAGCAGCCGGTCTCGGAGGAAGCTGCCCACGAGACCCGCCTAACACCCGCCGAAGCCGTCGCGCGGATGAAGATCAACGTCCCGGTTCGCGGCAATCGCAAGCTCCGCACGCTCCTCGAGCGTGTCAACGCCGATGATCAGCTCAAGGGCTGGTGGCACGTCTCGAACATCAACGCGGTCGCACGGATGGAGATCAACGACCACTCCTGGGTCCACGTCCAGATCGTCACGAATATCGCGCTCAAGCTCCTGCGCCAGCTGACGAAGCACGGCGTCGAGCCCGGCCTCGTGCGCGATTTCGGCCTCGAGCCGGGTGACGCCGAGATCGTCGTCGTGCTCGCGGCGCTCCTCCACTGCGTCGGGATGTCGATCCACCGGCACGGTCACGAGGACTTCTCGCTCTTCCTCTCCGAGCCGAAGATCCGCGAGCTACTCGACGGTCTCTATGACGAGCCGGACAAGACCGTCGTCGTGTCGGAGGTGCTGCAGGCGATCATCAGCCACCGCTCCGACGGCGAGCCGCTCACCGTCGATGCCGGCATCGTCCGCGTCGCCGACGCGCTCGACATGGCGAAGGGCCGCTCGCGGATCCCGTTCGAGAAGGGCAGCGTGTCGATGCACTCGCTATCGGCGGCGGCCATCGAGGACGTCGAGATCACCGACGGCGACGACCGCCCCATCAAGATCTCGATCCTCATGAACAACTCGTCCGGCCTCTTCCAGGTGGACGGACTGCTGAAGGCGAAGCTCCGCGGCAGCGGGCTCGAGCCGTACGTCGAGGTCGTCGCACACATCGACACCGAGACCGAGCAACGACTCGTCCCGCTGTACCGGCTCGAAATCTGAGCGAGAGCCCGGCTACAATTTCCGCTGCGATCCGTGCGGGATCGTCTAATGGTAGGACGCCCGCCTCTGGAGCGGGAAGTTGGGGTTCGAGTCCCTGTCCCGCAGCTTCTCCTCGCGTCGCCGTCGCGCGCCGCCCGTACCATCGACGCAGATCGTGGACTCCGAACCGAATCCTGATCTGCCGCGTGGGCGCCCGCGCAAGTGGGTCTGGTTTCCGCTCCTCGCGCTCCTCTTCCTCTCCCCCGCCATCTACTCGTGGATCCAGATGACGCGGCTCCCGTCGAACGAGCCGCTCGGTGTGCGCACCGTCGAATGGGTCAAGGCACACCACTTCCAGTGGCTGGTCGACGATACCGAGCGGGTGTACTACGGGTGGCTGAACGCACCGAAGAAGGGCGGCCCGGGCCTCAAGAACTGCTCGGCCACGACCACGAACACGACGGATTGCTTCCCGACGGTCGGGATAACGACCCCGTGACCGGTACCGTGTCCCGGGCGACCGTGACTTCGTCGCCGTTTACCGGCGCCTCCCCGGGGCAGTCACAGTTCCTCTCAATGGCTAACGACCGACAGGAGGAGTGGGCACACTGAGTCACATGCGGCGCGGGGCCTCGCTCTTCGGCATCGTCTTGCTCGTCGCGGGACTCGCCGCGGCCGTTGCGCGCGCCGACCGTGGAACCGGGACGACGACGGACGCGACGACAACCGCCGCGACCACGACGACCGCACCGACGACCACGACGACGGCTCCGACCTACGCGCCGCTCGTCCAGTCACGCCTTCCACTTGGTTGCGTCGGCGCAGGCGTCGCGGCGATCGAGAGCCGCGACGGCGCCATCGTCGCGCTCAAGCTGCCGAGCGCGGGGTTGGGGGCGTCCGATTACCCGGCATCGCACCCCTTCCTCACGCTCGACTCGGCCACCGCGACCGGATTCAGCTGCAGTACCGACCGTGCGACACTGACGAACGTCTCGCTCTTCGGCGGCGCCGCGACGGTTTCGACGCTCAACGCGACGAACGGCAGAGGGAAGGTGGCCGGACTCGAGGTCGAAGGTTCGCCTTTCGCCACACAGCAAGGGCAAACGATCGCGGTCGGAAGCTGGGGGCTCCTCGAGGTGGGCGTGGCGACCGGGCGCCTCTCCGCGCCGCTCGCACTGAGGCTTCTGTACAGGCACGACGGGCTGCCGGCGCACACGACGATCTTCCTCGGGTTCGCGGCGACGTCCTGGCCGCCTCGCCCGGTCGTCGGTCCGACCCTCCCCAACCACGCGAAGCACGCGCAGCAGCATGTGCAGAAGCCGAGCGGGATCCCGCAGCCACTCACGGTGACGCCGGCTCTCGGGATCGACGCGTCGCAGTACGTCTTCCCGGTCGACGGCGGCGCCTCGTACATCGACACGTACGGGGCAAACCGCAGCGACATCTACGACGGCTGGCACCACGGCGACGACCTCTTTGCGCCGCTCGGCACGCCGCTCGTCGCGGTAACGAACGGGACCTTGACCCTCGTCGGCTGGAACGAGCTCGGCGGCTGGCGTGTCTGGCTCACCGACAAGAAGGGCAACTCGTTCTACTACGCGCACATGGCCGGCTACGCGCGCGCGATCCTCCACAACCGGCACGTGAAGGCCGGCCAGGTGATCGGCTTTCTCGGCCGCACCGGCGATGCGTTCACGACGACACCGCACCTCCACTTCGAGATCCACCCGCACCAGCTCGTGACGCTCGGCTACGACGGCGCGGTCGACCCGACGAAGTATCTCCAGAGCTGGCGGGTCGAGCACCTGCCGGCGAGCGAGATCCCGCCTGCGGCGCGGATGCACGCGCCGGCCGGTACGCCATCGGACGAGGCCGCCGTCGTGTGGGGCGAGCTGCTCAAGGCGCGGCACCTCATGCCGGACGGCGAGCCCGCGGTCGCGCGGACGCCGTCGCTGCGGCGCCCCCTCCCTGCCACTCGGGAGACGGCCGCGTTCGTGGACACGCGGCGGCTCGCAAGCTTGCGCCTCGCCCGAGACGCTCGGCCCGTCAGCCCGTGGATGACGGTCGCACTCGGTCTCGCACTCGCCGCTCTCGCGGCCGCCGGCTCGCTCGCCGTTGTGCGCCGTCGCCGGTCGGGCTAGCGAGGCCGCCTCGCTACACTGCCCCGCGCTCGGCCCGTTCGTCTAGTGGCCTAGGACACCGCCCTCTCACGGCGGCGGCACGGGTTCGAATCCCGTACGGGCCTTATCTCGCTCCCTCCTCGAACTGCGCAAAGCCCCGCCTGGCGGGGCCTTGCGTCTTAGGAGCCGACCGGCTTGATCTTGCCGGACTTGGCCGTCGCTAGCGCGACAGCCGGAGCGGGATCGTAGATCTCGATCTCGTCGTTCACACCCGGGAAAGCCATGAGAACGCTCTTCGGGTCATTACGTCTGACGTAGACGAGACTTCCACCCGGCCCTTTGACCGCCTTGCCTTTCGACTGCTTCTGCAGTGCCTTGTAGGCATCGACGAACGGGTAGGTGGCGACGACGAGGAAACCTCCGCCCTTGGCGCCGACACGAGTCCCGCGTGGGAGATAGCGGACGTAGAGGTTGCCGGTTGTCGTGCGCGTGAACTCGTATTGGCGACCGCGCTGCTCTCCCGCCCAGAAGAATTTCGTGTTGATGAACTTGGACTCGGCCGCAAGGTTCTTCGCGGTGTACGCAGTCGGGCCAATCTTCGGGTGAGTCGCACGCGAAGCCGCGAAGTTCGCCGGGTTGAAGATGCGGCTCTTGAGCCGCGCACAAACGACGGAGGTCAACTTGCTCGACCCATTGACCTTCACGGTCACCGACTTCCCATCGAGGGAGGCGTGCTTGCCCTTGAGCCCCTTGATCTCCCTGGAATACGAACATGCCTCTGGGCCTTTCGCACGCTTGACACTCGTCATGCCTGTCTCCATGACTTGGACCACACCAGCCGGCAGCGCGACCGGGCTGACGATCGTGAGATAAAGACCCGGGGCGTGATGCGGAGTCATCACGTAGGTATGGCCACCTCCGCCGCCGCACGCAGCGAGGACAAGCACCGCTGCAAGGCAGACGATGCCAAGACCGAAGGCTGACTTCCGCTCCATCTCAGCGGAAGCATACGGACCGCTCCGGCCGACCGTGTTGGTTCACTGCCACGCACCCAGTCCGAACGGAGGAGGAACGCAGTGAGACACTTCAAGCATCCGGCGACAATCATCGCCGCGATCGCGCTCTTTGCCGCATTGAGTGGCGGCGCAGGTGCCGCCATGACCGCGATGATCTCCGGCTCGCAGATCAAGAACAACTCGATCCCCGAGAACAAGCTCACGTCGTCGGCGATCAAGGCATTGCAGGTGACGGGGATGGCCCACTCAATCGCGTATGGGACAGGAAGCTGCGCGCCCAACTCGTCGGGCACCCCAACGTTCTGCGGGACGCCGGCCACGGTCGCGTTCGACAAGAAGACCGCCGTGCTCGTGACGGGATCGCTCGACCTGGCCTCGGATAATGGCTCGCTGGTCCACACCACTCTCGGCGTCTGCTACGCGCAGCACGGTTCGTCGAGCCTGACCCTGACCACGTACGTCGATCCGAACTTCACGGCGCCAACGGATTCGTTCTTCGCCCAAACCGTGACCGGCGTGGTCGGAGACGGCCTCAAGGGAACGTACGACGTCGGGCTTTGCGTGAAGAGCCAGGGCAGCAACGCGGAGAACGGCGACAAGGCAATGACGGTGCTGATCGCAGAGACGAACAAAGGAGTAACGCAGCTCGGTCCGCCCCCGGGCTAGCCGCATCGGCGCTCGACGGTCCCGGGTTCGCTTCGGCCCGGGACCGTCGGCAGTAACCGGAGCCGTCGGCGGCTCGTTCCGTCTGTAGACGTGAACAACTCCCCGCAGCCCAGGCGCGAGGTCTGGGAGCTCCCGCCGCCGGGGGTACCGCTCCCGACATTGCGCTTTCGACGCAGCGCGTGGCTCGCGTTCGAGCGAGCGCTCGATCCACTCGCGCCGCCCAAGCGGCTCCCCCTTACGCCACGGCTGTGGCGGCGCGGACGCGCTTGAGCGTCTCGTCGCGGCCGAGCAGCTCGATGCTCTCGAAGAGTCCCGGCGAGACCTTCGATCCCGTCACCGCGACCCGGATCGGCTGGAACGCCTGGCGCGGCTTGAGGTTGAGCCTCTCCGCCGCTGCCCGCAGCGCCGCCTCGATCGTCTCCCTCTCGAAGGGCTCGAGCGTCGCGAGAGCCTCGTCGGCGGCCGCGAGCACCTCACCACCGCCTGCGAGCTCTAAGGCGCTCGGCTCGATCTCGCCGAAGAAAAAGCCTGCAAAACCGGGGTATTCTGAGAGCTTCGCGATTTTCTCCTGTACAAGCGGCGCCGTCCGCGCGACGAGCTCTGCGTCCCAGTCGTAGCCGTTCTCGCCGAGCCAGATGACGAGCCGGTGCGCGAAGTCGTCCGGCGCGAGCTCGCGGAGATAGACACCGTTCATCCAGTCGAGCTTCGCGTAGTCGAACTGCGCCGGGCTCGAACTGACGCGGTCGAGCGTGAACCGCGCAACAAGTTCATCGCTGCGCATGAGCGTCGTCTCGCCGTCGGGCGCCCAGCCGAGCAGTGCAAGGAAGTTGAGCATCGTCTCAGGGAGGTAGCCCACGGCGCGGAACTCCTCCACGCCCGTCGCGCCGTGCCGCTTGGACAGCTTTTTGCCATCCGTCCCGAACAACATCGGGACGTGCGCGTAGACCGGCACGTCGGCGCCGACGGCACGGATGATCTGGATCTGCGTCGGCGTATTCGAGATGTGGTCGTCCCCGCGGATGACGTGCGTGATCCCGTCCCAGACGTCTTCGAGCGGCGAGGCAAAGTTGTAGATCGGCCGCCCGTCGGAGCGGACGATGACCGGGTCGGCAAGGTTCGCGTTCTCGAACTCGATCCGGCCGCGGACAACGTCCTCCCATGCGGTCGTGCCCTCGTCCGGCATGCGGAACCGGATCGCGCCGTCGTCGGAGTAGGCCTTGCCCTCGGCGAGCAGCCGCTCGGCGACCTTGCGGCAGTCGTCCATCCGGTCGAGTTGGAAGGTCAGCGCCCCGTCCCACTCGATGCCGAGCCAGGTGAGCGAGTCCTGAATCTGGTCGACCGCCGCCGCGACCTCGCGTGAGGTGTCGGTGTTTTCGATCCGCAGCCGGTTCTCGCCACCGAGTTGCCGCGCGTACAACCAGTTGAAGAGGAACGTGCGCGCGGTCCCGATATGGAGGTAGCCCGTGGGACTCGGAGCCATGCGGACGACGACAGTCATGCGGATAGCGTAGGCCGGGTGCGGACGTTGACGTTGCGTGAGCTGAACCGCGCCACGCTCGCGCGCCAGCTGTTGCTCGAGCGGCGGCGCCTGGCGATCGTCCCGGCGCTCGAGCGGGTCGCCGGGCTTCAGGCCCAGTGGGCGCCGGCGACGTACGTGGGGTTGTGGGCGCGAGTCGACGGATTCCGCCGCGAAGCGCTCGAGCGCGCGCTCGCCCGCGAGCAGGCCGTGCGCGCCGTCTTGATGCGCGGCACCGTCCATCTGGTCTCTCGCCGCGACTACGGGCTGTTCGGCTCGGCTGTGGCGCACGCGGGCTGGATCCGGCCCGAGTCGCTCGCACTGGCGGACACAGTGCACGACACGCTCGTCGAGTTCGGGACCGAGCCGCACACGAAAGCTGAAGTTTTCGCGTGGCTGCGCGACGAGCATGGCATCGACCACGACGGCGGGCTCGGGTTCTGGTACGCGCTACGCACGGCCGGCCGGCTCACGCACGCTCCCGAGTCGGGAACGTGGAAGCAACCGCGCGACACGCGGTACGTCCTGATCGAGCACGAGCAGGTCGACACGCTCCCGGCGCGCGTGCACCTCGTTCGCAGCTACCTCGCGGCGTTCGGGCCGGCGACACGCGCAGACATCTCGGAGTGGAGCGGCCTGCGGGTGCGCGACATCGAGCCGGCACTCGAGGCGCTCGAGCCGCTGCGGCGGTTCGCCGACGAGCGCGAGCGTGAGTTGGTCGACCTCCCGCGCGCCGCTCTGCCCTCTGGCGACGCCCCCGCTCCCGTGCGGTTCCTGCCGCGCTTCGACAACCTCGTCCTCTCACACGCCGACCGCCGTCGCGTCATCGCAGACGAGCACCGCGCCACCGTCATCCACGGCGGCGGGATGGTCGAGGCGACGTTCCTCGTCGACGGCTTTGTCGCCGGGCTCTGGCGGGTCGAGAAGGACAAGGTGCGTGTCGAACCGTTCTCTCCGCTCCCGCGCGCATGTCGCCGCCCCGTCGAGGACGAGGCGGCACGCCTGCAAGAGTGGCTCCGCTGATGCAGATCGGCGCGCACATCTCGTCCTCCGGAGGAATCGACAAGGCGATCGACCGCGCCGTCGCGATGGGTGCCGAGTCGGTGCAGGTGTTCACGCAGAGCCCGCGGGCATGGCGACCGACGAACCACGATCCCGCGAGCTTCGAGCGGTTTCGGGAGAAGTACGCGGCGGCCGGACTCGGAGGCGCGCTCTGCCACGCGCTCTACCTCTGCAACACAGCCGCGCCCGATCCGGTGACATACGAGCGGTCGGTCGCGGCACTGCGCAACACGACTGAAGTCGCGGCCGCGATCGGCGCGCACGTCGTCTTCCACGTCGGCTCGCACCTCGGCGCCGGCCTCGATGCCGGACTCGAGAAGATCGTTCCCGCGCTCGAGCACTCGCTCGAAGCCTGTACCGACGAGACCTGGCTGCTGATGGAAAACTCTGCGGGTGCCGGCGGCACGATCGGACGCACGATCGAGGAGCTCGCGCTGATCCACCATCGTCTCGGAGCTCCTCCCCGCCTCGGCGTCTGCCTCGACTCGTGTCACCTGTATGCGTCCGGCGTCGACGTGACCGATCCGGTGGCACTCGACGCCTGCCTCGACGAGCTCGATGCGTCGATCGGGCTCGACCGGCTGCGCGCGCTCCACGTCAACGACTCCGCGGTGCCGTTCGGCTGCAACCGCGACCGGCACGCGAACATCCTCGGCGGCGAGATCGGCGAGAAGATGGGCGTCTTCCTCTCGAACCCGCGCCTGCAAGGGCTGCCCGCAGTCCTCGAGACGGGAGGACCGGAGGGCCACGGCCCCGACGCCGCCGAGCTGCAGAAGACGAAGGACCTGCGGGAGCGCTGGCTGTCCTAAAGAGCCTCGTCCGGTAGCAGCTACCGGACGAGTCGTTTCGAGACGTGGCTATCTCCCGATTTGCAGGGTCTTTTCGTGGCAAGCGGGCTGAGGAGCCATGGCCGCTCCGGACACGTCCGGTAGCAGGTACCGGCCGTGTACGTTCGGGACGTGTCTGCGAAGGGCTATCGCTGGGTCGTGCTCGGAGCCGGGACGCTCGCGCAAGCGTCCTTCTCCACGTCGACCGTCGGCCTGCCGGCGCTCGGCCCGGCGCTGAAGAGCCAGTACGGGCTGACGCTCGGGGAGACCGGCGTCGTGCTCGCGGCGACCGGGATCGGGATGCTGTTCACGCTGCTGCCGTGGGGCCTCGTCGCCGATCGCGTCGACGAGCGCTGGGTGATCGCGACCGGGCTGACGGGCGCGGCGGGCGCGCTAGTCGTCGCCTCGCAGACGCACAGCTACGCCGGCGTGACGATCGCGCTCGTCGGCGTCGGCGCGCTCGGCGCGAGCGTCAACGCAGCGAGCGGACGGGCGATCATGGCGTGGTTCCCGGCATCCGAGCTCGGTCTCGCCCTCGGAATCCGGCAGACGGCGATCCCGATCGGCGGCGCGCTCGGTGCGGCACTCCTTCCCGTGCTTGCGTCGGCCGGCGGGACACATCTCGCGTTCCTCTTCCTCGCCGGCTCGTGCGCCACCGGCGCGATCGTCGCGGCGTCCTTCGTCCGTGGCGGTTCGGACGGCAGGCCGGAGATCGAGGATGTGTCGCGTCCGTTGCGCGACCCCCACATGTGGCTCCTCGGGCTCGGAACGGGCTTCTATCTCACCGCGCAGATCGGAATCACCGGCTTCGTCGTCCTCTTCCTCCACGAGGAACGGCAGCTCTCGACGCACGCCGCCGCGCGGGTCCTCGTGGCAATCAACGTGCTCGCGATCGGGGCGCGCGTCACCTCAGGCCGCATCTCCGATCGACTTGGCAGCCGGCTCAAGCCACTCCGGACGATCGGCGTTGCGCTCGCCGCCTTCACCGCAGCCACGGCGGTCGCCACTCAGGCGCCGCTTGCTCTCCTCATCTCCCTCTTCGTCATCGCCGGAGTTCTGAGCATGTCGTGGAACGGGCTTGCCTACGCCGCGGCGGCCGAGGCTGCCGGCCCGGGGAAGACAGGTGCGGCGCTCGGCTTTCAGCAAACGCTCCTCGGCGTCGTCGTCGCGGGCGCGCCGCCCGTCGTTGCGGCGATCGCGACGCACAGCTGGCGGGCCGCGTTCCTCTTCGCGGCGATCGGGCCGGTCGTCGGAGTCGTGGTCCTGTCGCGGCTCAGCGAACGCGCGCGAACACGCGGAACGTCGGTGAGCCGGCCGGCAGCTCTCCGAACTCCGGATTGAGGCACCCGAGCTCGTTCTCCCGGTGCCGGAACGTCGACTGCACGCCCGACTGGCACATCGGGAGCGGCGCCCGCAGCGCCCGCACCGCGCCAAAGCCGTCACGGCTCCGCTCGCCCTGCCGCAGGAGGTCGACGTCGATCTCCGCCTCGTAGACCTTCTGGAGACAGCCCATGTACGTGTGCCCGTGCTGCTCGTACGCGTAGACGAACGGGCATGACCTGCCGAGGCACGCAGCGGGGTAGACGATCTTCTCGCAGTGCACCTCGCAGAGCCGGCACTCCGCGTCGTCCTGCGGATGGAGAGGAAGGGTCGCGGCGGCTT